>SCPO01001120.1_pt1 | contig 221212 bp, 268 predicted proteins | sample 6106821 | NCBI WGS metagenome assembly SCPO01 (sample SAMN10720448, study PRJNA508395) | human gut metagenome | isolation source: Participant 2 stool, 0 month | host: Homo sapiens | collected 2017
ATGAAGATTGTTTTGCCTGCGGATTTAGCTGCTTGGATAGCGCCCAATGCCATTTCGTCGTTATGAGCGAAGATAGCTTGTACGTCTGGTTAGCTTGCAAGATATTTGTTGCTACGTTCAAACCTTTTGTGCGGTCGAAGTCAGCACTTTGTTTTGCTACTACTGTTAAGTCTTTGTCAGCTACGTTATGGAAGCCTTGGCCGCGTTCACGAGTAGCGGAAGCGCCAGGGATACCTTCGATTTCAGCTACTTTGCAGCTTTGCCTACTTTATCAACGATAAGTTGAGCTGCCATTTCGCCGCCTTTTACGTTATCGGAAGCGATGTGAGCAACTTTGCCTTTATCAGCAGAACGGTCAACAGTGATTACAGGAATGTTTTAGCATTTGCTGCTTCTACAGAAGTAGAGATAGCTGCAGAGTCTACAGGGTTGATGATCAATACGAAACGCCGCTTTCAAGCAAGTCGGAAATGTCGTTTGCTTGTTTTGCAGGATCATTTTGAGCATCAACGATTTTAACTTTAAGGCCAAGCGCTTTAGCTTGAGCCTCAACGCCTTCCTTGATAGTTACGAAGAATGGGTTGTTCAATGTGGAAACAGAGAAGCCGATCGTGCCGGATTTTGTCGCCGCCGTTATCAGTGCTTTTACCACAGCCTGCTACAAGACCGATAACCATAACGGCCATCGCCAACAGTAACAATAGTTTTTTCATAGGAACCTCCTAGGCTTTCTTGCGGTCTGCAAGAACAGCCAGTAAAATAACAATACCTTTTACAACTTGTTGATAGAAACTGGAAACGTCGAGAATATTTAACCCATTGTTGAGGGTACCGATAATTAGGGCACCAATTAATGTGCCAACGATATGACCACGACCACCAGCAAGGCTTGTGCCGCCAAGAACTACCGCCGCGATAGCGTCAGTTCGTAGCCTGCACCTGCTGTAGGTTGTGCAGAGTTAAGACGAGAAGTGATGATTGCACCAGCGATACCACAGAGCATACCAGTCAAGGCATACACGAAGATTTTAACGCGGTCAATCTTGATACCAGCAATGTAACTTACCTTTTCGCTACCACCTACGGCATATGTTTTACGGCCTAAGGATGTGCGGCTCAATACGAAAAAGGATGATGAAAGCTAGGAACATTGTGATAGCTGGAACTGGAAGGCCTGCAATATCCCCTGGCCAAAGCCATGGAATAGAGGATCTTGTAAGACCGGAGATTGGGTTACCGTCTGTGAATACTAGCGTCGCACCACGGTAGATTGTCATGGTCGCCAAGGTAGCGATAAATGGAGCTACGCGCCATAGGTAATAACGAGACCGTTAATACCGCCCAATACAAAGACCAGCACCTGCAGCTAAGAAGATAGCCAATACAGGGTCAGTACCAGTTACGATGAGATTGGCCATCACTGCACTGGAGAGGGCAGGATGGAACCGACAGATAAGTCGATACCGCCCGTTAAGATGACGAAGGTCATACCAAAGGCGATGATCGCATTGATGGATACTTGGCAACAAGTTACGCAAGTTAGAGAATTCAAGGAAACTGTCGTTCATGAGAGATAATGATAATAATAGGATGAGGCCGATGAGGGGGCCTAATTTTTTTACATATTGTAGCGCTTTGCTGTCCATTATTGTCCTCCTGTGGCTAATGTCATAATCGATTCTGGTGTTGCATCGCTACGGTCCAAGATACCTGCTACGCGACCTTCATGAATGACCATAACGCGGTCGCTCATGCCTAGCACTTCTGGTAACTCAGAGGACACCATGATAATGGACACACCATCGTTCGTTAATTCGTTCATTAAATCATAAATATCACGTTTGCGCCGATATCGATACCTCGCGTTGGCTCGTCCATGATGATAATGGATGGCTTTTACCAACCCATTTCGCGATAACCACCTTTGTTGGTTACCACCGGATAGGACGATGCCGGTTCGTGAATAGATTGTGTTTTAACGCCTAGTCTTTTTAGACAATTCGTCAGCAAAGGAATTGAGCTTGCCCTTATCCAGTACATGAGATGGACAAATTTCGTCAAGGTTCGGCAATGTAATATTGGAACCGATGGAGAAATCGAGGATTAAGCCTTCGCTCTTTCTATTTTCTGTGATGAAAGCAATGCCAGCTTTGATGGCATCTTCTGGTTTTTTACAGTTCAGAACGGAGCCGTTAACTGTTACGGTACCGCCATTGTGTTTATCTACACCAAAGATGGCGCGCATGATTTCTGTACGGCCAGCGCCCATAAGGCCTGCTACGCCGAGGATTTCGCCTTTGCGCAAGGAGAAGGAAATTTCGTTATCGAACCCTTCTGGTTTAGGTTATCGACGCTCATCACAACTTCGCTGGTGTAGTTGTACGAGCAGGTAGAACTCGTCGATAGAACGACCTACCATGTGGCGTACCACTTCGTCTACAGAAATTTCAGCTGTTGGTTTGTAATGATAGTGTGACCATCACGCATAACCGTGATGGTATCGCATTCGCTAAATACCTCTTCCATACGGTGAGAGATATATACGATAGCCACGCCGCGGGCTTTCATTTTACGCATCATTTTGAATAATGTCGCCGTTTCACGCTCAGTGAGGGCTGCTGTTGGTTCGTCCATGATGACAACCTTGGCATCTAACATCAAGATACGAAGGATTTCTGTCATCTGGTGGTGACCGACGGAGCAAAGGCCTGCTTCCATTGTGAGCGGCAATTCGATGCCTAGTTCGCGGCATGTATTTTGTGCTTCTTCGAGCATCGCCTTTTTATCGAGCATGCCGAATTTATTGCGCTTCGGTCTCATTAAATATAGATTTTCTAACAAGGTTAGATTTGGCCAAATGTTGAGCTCTTGGTGGATGAACGCCACACCGTTTAGCTCAGCCTCTCGGGTTCGAAGGTCCGCTCCACACCGTCGATGGTGATTTTACCAGCGTCTGCCTTGTGAATGCCCGTAAGGATATTCATGAGGGTGGACTTGCCGGCGCCGTTTTCCCCATCAAGGCGTGAACCTCGCCCTTTGAGGGTAATACTTACATCGCGTAGTACTTGGTTCGTACCAAATGCCTTTGCAATGCCTGACATAACAATTTCCATAACTACTCCTATATGATTGGTGAAAGTATCTATTGATGTATGCTTACAAACCTAGTTGGTTAATCTATTATGCTAGGGACGATCGCTAAAAATACAATCGGCGCGCAAGATAATGTTTGCATACGGAGATGCTTCACCAGTTCGAATAATGCATTTTCATTGTTTTGTTGCCTCTTTGAAAGCATCGTGGCTTGTCTTAATCCATTCGTATTGATGGATGGGAATGTAGACTCCAAGAAGGCGTAAGCCTTAGGATTATTTCTTTAATTTCTCTGCTACATGAACTGCTTCGGATTTCATATGCTTAGCAATGATGGATACTACTTGTTCAAAGCTTGGTATACCGAAATCTAAAGCTAAGTCGATTTTCTGAACTCCTTCAGGTACTGGTAAGCCACAGTCGGAGATACAAATCGTATCTGTGTGACCAAGATCCGCAAGAACCTTAGCAATATGACTATTTAAAATGCCGTGTCGTTGCATGGTAAACTCCTTATCTATTCAATATGCTAACTCTTTGCCAAGAATGCAGCGACCTCGTCCTTTGTTGGCATGCCACCTTGGGCGCCCAAGCGTTGGATGGAGAGGGCCGCGGCTGCATTGCCGTACTGCAATGCATCGGCTAAGCTTTTACCATTGACGATAGCCGTTGCAAAGGCACCGTTGAAGGTATCGCCTGCGCCTGTTGTATCTACTGGTTCAACCTTGAAGCCAGATACAGTGTGGATTTCGCCATTATCGGCGTAGCCTACACCTTTACTGCCAAGGGTAACGATGATTTTGTTTTCGTTAGCTAGTAACGTATCTCTTGTAGATTGATTAGGGTAAAGAGCAGATATTCATGCTCGTTTGGCGTGATGTACGTAGCCAATTCTAACCATTCAGGATTGAGGTCAGCTGCTGGAGCTGGATTTAAGAGGACTTTCACATTAGCCTCGTGGCAACGACGAACGATGTATTCGATTGTGGGAATAGGAATCTCATTTCTGTACCATTACGAGATCGGCGTGCTCGATAGCAGACCAAGCGTTATCTACTACGGACTGGTCTACCTTAGCATTAGCGCCTGCAATCACGATAATGCTGTTATCGCCTTCAGCCAATGATGTGGGCTGTACCAGTTGTAGTATCAGGTACAGTGACGATGTAGTCTGTATTGATATGATTTTCCTTTAGGTTATCCATAATCATTTGGCCGTATGCATCCTCACCGATACAACCTACCATAGTAACCTCTGCGCCTAGGCGAGCAGCAGCAACCGCTTGGTTGGCACCTTTACCGCCGTGAGCGATGTGCAATTCGTTGCCCATGATTGTTTCACCCGCAGTAGGGCGTTTGTCCGCTAGGACTACAATATCCATGTTGCAACTGCCTATAACAACAATGCGATTCATAATAACTCCTTAATAAACTTCTGCCCTAACTAGGACTAAAATGGATATCGTTTATTTTATACACAAAAATACGATGATTTATACAGTAAAGTGTATATATACATGTAATCGATAACCGCATAGGCGTTTACTTTCACATATCTATTAGTATAACTTAATCATTTATTAGTATAGCCTAAATACAGAAGTTTATCTATATAAATAACTATAAAATATGGGTATAAGAAAAGGTATACCCCAAATCTATGTTACATGAGTAAAATGTACTGATTAGATTTTGGATATACCTATTTGAATGGTTATTTTGTTATTGAAAAGTATTGAATAAGGTGAAACGTTATAATCCATTTAGTATATTTACATAATCTTGTCGTTGATCAAGTATAGAGATTAAATAAATTGTTTTGTTTCCTCTACAACTGTGTGAAAATGATAAGTTTTTCTAAAATTAACATTCGAAAGTCGCTGTCATTATGCTCTAATTTGTAGGTTTAGCCCCATATATGGATGGTTCATAAGATTTGAAATCGAAAATATTTTCTTTGACTTGTATAGCTGTTTCTTTGAAAACTGCATAGCCATATAAAGTATTTGCTGATGTAGCTCTTATTGAACTTTTCCGTAGGAATGATTGTGTAGGTTTGGGTTTTCATAGAGTTACCCCATTTGATCTAGCATTTTATCAATACTGAAGGTTTCATCAAGTGTAGTGGTGCGACCTTGAATGATATCGTTTTGCCCTTCTACAAGAGAGGATAGTAATTTATTTTGACTTTAACATATTATATGTATTATAGCCGAGACTTACGGTATCACCATGACCATTTACAGTAATAATGGCGAGCTTCATCTTTAAGTTGTAAGGATTTAGAAATTTCAGGATACTTATTTCGTAAATCAGAGGATGGTCGAATTGTTTCACGTAATATTCCATGGTTATCCCTTATATTAAAGTTTAGTTCGATTTATATACTGTATTATATCATTTAAACGATATAATTACAGTATATAAATATATATGAGATATTTAATTCAAATAGGGTTAACTAGATACTTTAATCATAAATGATATATAAAAGACCATCTTCAAGCGCATTGAAGATAGTCTTGTATTGGTATATAGTATTTCTTTTTACTAATATTCATTTATATTAGCGGAAAGCTTGGTTTGTCGTAGTGTGCCTGGTTCGCCAATACCGATGCTTGCACGGTGGAATGGTGTTTCATCATCTACATGTAAGATGTCGAAGATAGCTTTACTACAGCTTCTCGTGTAACTTGGGCATCGTTAAATTGAACACCTTCAGGAATGAGCTCATAATTTGTATTTTCTGATCATTGTAGAGCCATGTGAGGCGCAAGATTGTGTAGTTTAAGTTGATTCGCGCAACACGTGCTTGACGTTCGCCTTGTACATTACAGCTAATAGGCAAGCTGTCGAAGGTCCATTTTTCATGCTGCAGGAATTCGCCAGAAAGACCAGCCATAGAAAGACCGATAACACGGCGTACGTTTTACGGCTCAATGCTTTCATTAATAGCCGCCATATCGCTGCCAGATCCATAGCGCCTACAAATGATCTGCATTTGTTACCGCTTCCTCTAATTTAGCAGGATTTTGAAAGAACCCTCGATGACAGTAACCCGTTCATGTTCTAAAATTTCTGGATGTAAACGAGTACTCAATTGGGACCATATAATGTAAGGTGCATATCTGTATATGTTAATAATGTAGCATCAACTTGTGCAATTTGGCCAGCGGCCCCTAAAATTGTAATATATTTGTACATATAGACCTCCTATGTCCTAGTATAAGTATTTGTATGCATTATATCACAACTATATGACGAGAAAGTGAGAATAACAATTTAATTAATAGCTGAATTTCTTTTGTTGTTATAAGATACTAATCGATTTCTTCAAATTTTAGAGATGCGCTGTAAAATTTGATGTTGAATTTACATGATAATTTAACTACAATAATGATAAGATATTAGAAAGATGAGTGTTATATCACTAAAGTATTGGAGGTGATAGTATGCCGAATATAAACCTATTTCAGATTTACGTAACTATTCTGAAGTTTTACGAGATGTTACTATAGATAGTCCAGTATTCTTAACTAAAATGGTAGAGGTAGGTATTATGGATATTCAAGATTATGAACGTGTAATGGCTACAATAAAACTTATGGGGCTTTAGAGAGCGGTCGTAAGTCTGGTGAAGAAGAAGGCTGGATTTCATCAGAGCAACTAAAGAGTGAATTGGGGATTTGATTATGAATAATCAAATTAGCTATGCACCAAAAGCACGAGAAGATTTGCTAGAAATAAAAACTTTTATAGAAGAAGAAACCGGTGATATCTGAGCTAGCTAAGAAAACCGTTTCGGATATAGTGACTACGAATGACTCGTTGAGTATATTTCCAGAAATGGGGCAGCGATTATTGATTAATTTAGAAAGTAAAATTGAATACAGATATTTACTTTGTCATAATTATTTAAGTTTTTATCGTTATTTAGACCGGACTATCTATATTGATAGAATATTAAACAGTAGACGTGATTATCTTAGAATACTATTAGATGAAGTATTATTAGTTCTTAAAAGCACCATCGTTAATAGATGGTGCTTTTTATCATATGATAAACATACTATCTATAATAGTATCTTGCCTTTCACAAATCTCTGAAGAATGTTACAATAGACACTATATATTCATTTTAGAAAAGAGGCTATTATGGAACGGATTCAAGATCTTGTGTACACATGCATGCAGGGTGGCCAGTTTAGATGGGTTACTGTCATCACATTGATGCTCGCATTGGGCACGATATTGCATTTGGTGAGCCCTAGTGTGGCTGGGGTAACGCCGAACTGGACGATTGCTACGTACTGCGTAGCTATTTTATTGACTCGCCCTAGTTTAAGTCAAACATTAGGGATTGGCCTTGTAGCGGCCCTCATTAACGTATTGACATCTAAGTCAGCATTCCCTTACGGCAACTTGTTGTCTGAACCAGGCGGTGCTTTGACCGCAGCTCTCGTGACGCGCGCTATGTTGTCCGTGAAGTTCCGTAAAATTGGTGGTTTTGATTTAACGCCAATTCTATCTGGCTTTTAGCGACTGTTGTATCTGGTGGTATCTTCGTTACTATTTTGTGGAAAGTATTGGCCTACCAGACAATGTATATATGTATGGTATGTGGCCGATGGTTCTTATCGTAGGCGCTTTGAATGGTGCCATTACGCCAATCTTGTACATTCCGGCACAACGTCTATTCTCCAAACGCGGAATGTTGCCAAGTACAGATCAATTGACATCTGACCATAGTCATATGACGATTTTGCCTGAGCGCCAAGCAAGATTTCCATTGAACACGTAAATTACTACCATCCTAAGGCGACTACACCATCTCTTGAAAACATCAATCTTGACGTATATGATGGGGACTTCCTCGTTGTGACTGGTCCTGCCGGTTGTGGTAAAAGTACTCTTTGCATGGCTATGGTAGGGGCTGTGCCTAAATTCTACGGCGGTCGCCTTGAAGGCATGGTGTTCGTAGATGGCAAAGCAACTACGCAAATGGAAATTCCTGAATTGGCTAATCACATCGGTGTAGTTCTTGCTGATTACGATACACAACTCGTAACGATGACTGTTCGTGAAGAAGTAGCCTTTGCTATGGAAAACCGCGGTTATGACCGTGAAACCATCAAAGCTCGTTCTGAAGAGGTGTTTGCACAAGTTGGTCTTATCGGCTTAGAAGATCGCAAAATTACTAGTCTATCCGGTGGTCAACGCCAACGTTTGGCGATTGCTTCCGTATTGGCTACGAACCCAACTGTTCTTGTTCTCGATGAACCAACGAGCTCCTTGACCCAGATGGGACTGCCGAATTATATCGCCTCGTAGGTGATTTGAACAAGAAACACGGTATTACCGTTGTCGTTATCGACCATGACTTACACGCTGTATTGCCGTATGCAAACCGCATGGCTCTCATGGTGGATGGCTCTATTGCATGTGACGACGATGTACCAACTACGCTTCGTTACATGTACGAACACAATATTCACGTGGATGCGTTGCCATCCGTGTTCACCACGTATATGGAACTTGAACAAGCTGGCTTCCACAGCGATGAGCCTTGGCTCAGCATCGAGTCTGCTATCAAGGGCTTGCACCAAATTGAAATGGCTCACGCCATCCAAACTGAGGTGCATGGTGAAAGCAACTCTGAACAATAACCAAACAAATACTAATCAATCCAATACAGTAGTAAATAAACAACCAATTCAACGCGTTGATGATGTACAAGGAAAGGACGGTGGCGCTCATGCTTAAGGTTGAAAATATCCGCTTTGGCTATGTGCCATCCGTAGACATCTTCCGAGATGTGACTTTCACCATCGAAGGCGGCGAATATATTGCCATTGGTGGTCGCAATGGTTGTGGTAAAACGACCATCACTCGTTTGCTCGTTGGTCTTGAAAAGGCGAGCGAAGGCCGCATGTACTATAACGGCACGGATATTACGTCTATGCCGCCATCTAAACGGGGTCAATTTATTGGTTATGTATTCCAACAACCAGATCGCCAAATGTTTAGACCAACAGTAGCCACAGAGGTTGCCTTCGGCCCTGAATCACTAGGCCGCAGTAAATCCGAAGTAAAACAAATCGTTGATGAAGTGTTGGAACGTACAGGTATCGCTCACTTACGTGAAGCCTATCCTCCAACATTGCGCCGCGGCGAAAACAACGCGTTGCTATCGCTTCTGCACTGGCAATGTAATCTAAAATCCTTATTCTCGATGAACCTACAAGTGGTCAAGATGGTAAGGAAACAAAAGAATTGTTAGCTTTATTGCGTCAACTTAATGCAGAAGGCATTACAATCCTTCTCATTACCCATGATATGGAAATCATGGCTAGCGAATGTAGCCGTGCACTCATTATGGGTAACCAAACCGTTGCCTTTGATGGCAGTCCAGAAGACTTATTCAAGAAGTCTACGGACGAATTGCAAGACCTAGGCCTTACAAAACCGCCAAGTGTGGAACTTTCACTAGCGGTACCATCCCTCGGTTATTGCAAATCCATGGATGAATTGAAATCTAAGTTAGTGGCTCAGTTGGGCGAAAATAGGAGGGACATATGGAACGTTTAGTACCGTTAACAAAAATCTTGATGACCCTCGCTGTATCTGTATGGTCGATTCTCTTACGCGACTGGGCATCGTTATTGGCTTTGGTCGTTGTAGAACTTGTCGTGTTATTTATTGCAGGTTTATTGATTAAACAACGTAAGGCCGTATTAGCATTGACAAGCTTTGCTGTATTCCTTGGTGTTATCCAATTCCTCGGTAGCGGCGATGTAACATCTGCCATCGTATCTGGCTTGCGTATGCTTGCTATGACGCTTGTGTTTATCTGCCTATTGGCAACCACAAAATTGCAAGACCTTACAGCAGCGCTCGTAACACAATGCAAAATTCCTTATGAATATGCATTTATGTTCACGGCAGCACTACGCTTTGTGCCTGACTTCATTGCTGAAAGTCACGCTGTACAAGAGGCGCAAGCTTGCCGTGGTTTATCCTTAGAAGGCAACTTCATTAAACGCATGAAATCTTACGCATCCGTTATCCAACCATTGCTTTTAAAATCCTTGGGCCGCTCCGAAACAATGGCGCTATCCCTAGAACTACGCGGATTTGGTGGACCTACACATAGCTTTGCAGCGTCCGTAGGATTGAAAACTATGGACTACGCTGTGATTGGCGCATTGATTGTTATTACAGTACTACTATTTGTAATTGTGTAATGAATAAATTAGACAAATTTATAGAGTTAATTGTGTTATAATTAACTTGAAGAGTATGGGGTGCCTCAATTGGTACACCTGAAAAGACACCTGGAAATGGCCAAATTTCTAGGTGTCTTTTGTTTATCTTTTGTACATTTATTTATGGTATACTACTAATTGGTAGTAAGCGTACAAAATATTGCCTACAATATAACAAAAGGACGAGTTGCAGCTCGTCCTTTTTCTTGCGTATTAGCGTTATTTTTATATATTATGTTATATAGATATAATATATAAATAATTTTAGTTTCGGATACCGGATTTTGGATACCCACAATTTTGAGGAATTCTTATGAGTGAATTAGTAATTCGACCAATTACAAAGGATGATATCGCAGCTTGTTTAGATATTTATAACTACGAGGTTGTGAACGGTGTAGCAACGCTTGATCTTGAGGCTGCGTACGTTGTTAGAGTGGCAGGAGTGGTATGAGGCGCATCAAACTTCAGAGCATTGTATTTTTGTAGGTCTTATAGATGATGTAGTTGTAGGTTATGCATCGCTTTCACCATATAGAACAAAGGATGCTTTCAAAAGTACTGTCGAATTATCTATCTACATTCATCAAGAATATAGAGGCAGAGGTGTGGCATCTAAGTTGATGGCCCATATTTTAGACCACGCAAAAGAAACGGATACATTGCATACGGTGGTGTCTGTTATTACGGCAGGGAATGCAGCGAGCACGGCATTGCACGAGCGTTTTGGATTTACTTATTGTGGGCTAACACCGCAGGTTGGTTTCAAACATGGTAAATATCAGGATACCGAAACATACGCATTATTGGTATAATAAAACGTAGATATTAAAGTAAAGACTAATAATGTACAGATGATAGATAAGGGTTCGTCATGGGTTAGGGCGAATAGGGTGATTGAATGAACATGAAGGATGAACGGCAGTTTGTTGGATACAGCAAGTATCGAAGCCGTCTTGTAGATGGTCATGTGCATACAGAATTGTGTCCCCATGGTAGTGGGGATCGAACTGCATTGATGATTGAAAAGGCCATCGAGTTGCGTATTGAAAAGGTATGCCTTACAGAGCGCCGTTGCCAAAGGCTTTGCAGCTGAATATGGTGGTGACCAAAAGGCTTATGACACAGCGTCTTTGAAATTGAATCAAGTAGATACCTACTTAGAATTAGGTCGTCAACTACAACGTGCGTATGGCACACATATCGATATTTCTCTTGGTTTTGAAGTCGATTATATTCCAGGCTTTGAGGCAGATATTCAGGAGTTCCTAGACCGTTATGGTCCATTAACGGATGACAATATTTTGTCCGTTCACTTCATGGAAGGCGTTAATAATGCCTTTTATTGCTTAGACTATAGCCCTGAAGAATTTGAAAAGGGCTTTGGTCCATGGATTCAAAAGCAATATGAGTTATATTACAAATATTACTCCACCGTGCGCCAAGCCGTGCGTGCTGACCTTGGCGAATATACGCCAAAACGAATTGGTCACTTTGATTTGATTAAGAAATACCAACACCACTTTGGCTTTGAACGTCACTTGGATCGTCGCAATGCGCAGGTGGTAAGCGATATTTTGCATATCATGCGCGTCCAAGGTCGCGAACTAGACTACAACATGAGTGGCTTCTTTAAACCAGACTGCCGTGAAATGTACCCAAGCCGCTTTATTCAAGGCATGGCTGCTATCATTGGGGTACCATTTGTACTAGGCTCTGATGCGCATAGCATAGCAGACATAGGACGAATTTGGGGCTAGATTAATGAGAAAATTATTATTTTATCTGATCATTTTGATTACCCTGATAACAGCTTTTGTAGCTTATATGTTTTATCATGAACCATCATCAGATGAGCTGGTTGGCCGTAGTGTAGTTTTAGAGTTTGGGCCTAAGAATGAAATTTATATTAGCAAATTTGGTAGCCAATTTATTGTATCTGATACTAGTTTCTCTAACTCTAAATTTCCTTATTTCTTTGATGCCTTTGTAGAGAAAGATAAGGCTGGCAGCTCGTATCTATACTTATTATGTAAGGATAATATGATTGTCTTTGATAATAATATGAATTGTATTCTATTCTTCTCCAAACAAAACCAAGAGTCCAAAGCTTTATTAAATCATGTAAAGAAATATTATCATTTTGATGCAAGTAAAACGAAGTATAAGATTGAAGACTTAGATGAAGTTGATAGGTCTATATATCTATCGTTACAAAGTCAAAATTAATCCTTAATTATATGTATTTAACTATACTTATAAAAGGATGTAAGCCATAGGCGTAGTGTCTTTATATTAATAATGTGAAATCATAACGGTTCTATTGACAATTCTATAGAACCGTTATATTATAATTTCATACTTTAACTAGATAAAGTGATAAAATAGAAAAGTATCGATATAGGTAAAATTTTTTCTCATAGATAAATGAAAGCCATTTAACTCGTTTGAAACTGATTATATGATGCTTTCATAGGCATGAGAAATGAAATAATAGAAAGGATGTTTACGATGGTACAGCAGCAATTACCTACGGGGTTCCGTGATGATATAGGGGTCGTAGCGGAGCGCAAGGATGATGTGAGCCAATATGTGCTCGGTCTATGTCGTAGCCGCCAATACACAAAGATCTCTACGCCTCTTGTGGAGTACAAAGATGTATTTAATGGCTATGCAATGGGGCGCGGTCAGCATATGTACGAGTTCATGGATAGTTCTGAGGCGTCTGTCGTAATTCGTCCTGATTTGACTATGCCAATTGGTCGTTTTTTGGCTACCACTAATATTGAATTACCTCGTACGTTCTACTACTTAGGCGATGTGTTTATGAAAAAATAAAGAAGCACCGCGGCGATGTGAACCAAGTAACGCAAGGCGGCATCGAGATGGTTGGCTATGAAGGCATTGAAGCCGAGCAAGAGTGCTTCGCCATCATTAAAGAGGTAAATGAAACTCAGCTCGGTAATAATTTGCTATTAGAAATTGGGGATGCTCGTTTCTCTCGCGCTATTACTGATGCTCTTGGTCTTAGTGATGAAGAAAAAAATCTGAGCTCTTAGAGGCTTTGTTTACTAAATACTTGCCACGTTACAACCAGTTGATTTCTGACTTTAAAAATAGTGCGTTATATCCATTCTTAACTGTATGGCCTCGCTTATTTGGCACGGTGCAAGATATTAAGGATGAGCTCAATCAAATCATCTTGCCTGCAGCGGCGCAACGCATTTTAGACAATCTCGTAGATATGGCTAATCAAGTGGCTCAAACAGGTCAGCAGGTTCGCATCGATGTGTCTACTGAGCCTCTTCAATCCTATTACACAGGCCTCACATTTAGGGGCTATGTGGACGGTGTGTCCCAATACATCGTCAGCGGTGGTCGTTATGACGGCTTGCTATCTAGCTTTGATGGTACACCGATGCCTGCGGTGGGGATGGCTTTCAACATCGACGTTTTGACCGATGTTACCTTGAATGGTGAAAGCAACAATCAAGATAACGATAAATTGCGTATCGCTCTCACAAAGGGCCGTGTAGAAAAGGATTTTATTCCTCTCTTGGAAGCCTGTGGCGTAGACTGTGAGCCATTACGGAACAAGGCGCGTAAGCTCATCATTCCGTTGGGCGATGCTATAGAGGTTATCCTCGCTAAAGGCCCAGATGTAACGACGTACTTGAAAAATGGTGTAGTAGACCTCGGTATCGTTGGTAGCGATGTACTAGATGAACAAGATGATACAAGCTATGAAATGCTAGATTTACAAACTGGTAAATGCCAATTTATCTTGGCCTCTTTGGCAGGCTATGACCCTAAAGAAGGGCGCCGTCAACGTATCGGTACAAAATACCCAACCATTACAAAACAGTACTTTGGAGCCCAAGATGTGGAGATCATCAAAATTGAAGGCTCTGTAGAATTGGCTCCATTAGTAGGTTTAGCTGATGCTATCGTAGATATTACAGAAACAGGCACAACATTGCGGGAGAACAACTTAGAAATCTTTGATTGGTTACAAAAAGATTTCTACGCGCTTAGTAGCCAATCCATTAGCGTTAAAACAAAAGAGAAATACTATTTTTAAACTTATAGATCAGCTTTCAGAAGCCATTAATAAATAAGAGATAGAACTAATAGTGCGGATAGCATAGATAGGAAGAAGGATAAGACATGAAAATTTATAAGGAATCACTAGATACGATGCTCAGTATCGTGCGAGATTATACACAACAAACTACAGATATGGAAATTGAACGCCGCGTGTACGATATCATCGCTGATGTTCGCACCAATGGTGATGCGGCTTTAAAGGCCTATTCTGAAAAATTCGATGGTGTATCCATTGAAGATTTCAAGGTGCCTCAAGAGGAAATCGACGCTGCTTATGAGTCCTTATCTGATGATTTGAAAGCCGCTTTATTAAAGGCAAAGGCTAATATTACTGAGTTCCACAGTCGTGAAATTGAACAAGGTTTTGTGGATATGGATACACCGGGCATCATCCGCGGTCAAAAGGTAATTCCTTTGGCTCGCGTTGGCCTTTACGTTCCTGGCGGTACAGCAGCATATCCTTCTACTATCATTATGACTGCGTTGCCAGCTAAAATTGCAGGCGTTAAAGAAATCGTTATGGTTACACCTCCTCAAAAGGATGGTATCAATCCTGCTGTATTAGGTGCCGCAAAGCTTGCTGGTGTTGATACGGTATACCAAGTAGGCGGCGCTCAAGGCGTGGCGGCCCTTGCATATGGTACGGAAAGTATTCCAAAGGTCGATAAAATCGTAGGCCCTGGCAATATTTACGTAGCCACTGCAAAACGCCAAGTATTTGGTCAAGTCGATATCGACATGATTGCGGGCCCAAGTGAAATCGGTGTTATTGCTGATGACAGTGCTAATCCAGTTCACCTCGCAGCAGATCTTTTGTCCCAAGCGGAACATGATCCTCGTGCGCGCGTGCTATTATGGTTACTACTAGTGAAAGCTTGGCAAATGCGGTATCCGATGAGGTAGAACGCCAATTAAAATTGTTGCCTCGTGAAAACATCGCTCGTCCAGCTATTGAAAATAATAGTTATATTGCTGTTATGGATAGCGTTGAAGACATGTTTACGGTCATGAACGAAGTAGCGCCAGAGCATTTGGAAATCCAATTGCCAGATCCAATGAGCTATATGAGCCTCGTTCAAAATGCAGGCTCCGTATTCCTCGGTGCTTATGCATCTGAACCATTGGGCGACTATGTAGGCGGTACAAACCACGTATTGCCTACAAGTGGTACAGCACGCTTCTCCTCTCCACTTGGTGTATATGATTTCGTAAAACGTACATCCTTTACACAATTTACAAAAGCACGATTAGAAGAAGTGGCAACACACATTACTACATTAGCTCGTACAGAAGGCCTTGAAGCACATGCTCGCGCTATCGAAGTACGTTTTGAAAAATAGATTTGAGGTATAGAGGTCGTTATGATACGCACAGGTACGGTGCAACGCACCACTCAAGAAACAGATATTACAGTAGAACTTACCCTTGATGGGGCGCAAACGAGCTTCATCTCCACGGGGATTGGCTTTTTTGACCACATGTTGACGTTACTCGCGAAACATGGTCGCTTTGGCCTTGTAGTAGAGGCAAAGGGCGATACCTATGTAGATGCTCACCACACTGTGGAGGACATCGGATTGGCCTTAGGTCAGGCCTTGGTGAAAGCCTTTGGCGATAAGGCTGGTATCGAACGTTACGGTGATGCATGGGTTCCTATGGATGAAGCACTAACACAAGTTGTAATCGACTTGAGCGGTCGTCCGTACCTCGTATTCCAAGGTGAATGGAGCACTCCTGTTTTGGGTGGTAACTTTGAAACAGAGCTAGTAGAGGATTTCTTCCAAGCTCTTGCTATGAGCGCTGCTATGAATTTACATGTTCGCAATTTATATGGTCGAAATACACACCACATTATTGAAAGTATGTTTAAGGCTACAGGTCGTGCATTGCGCAAGGCCGTTACGATTAACCCAGATATTCAAGGGGTAAATTCTACAAAGGGTGTTATTTAATATAGTCATTGAATAAAGGAGAACCTATGATTTTTCCAGCTATAGATTTACAAGATGGTCGCAGCGTTCGCCTCTATAAAGGTGACTTCGCACAGGAAACGGTGATCAATCCTGATCCGGTAGACCAAGCAAAACAATATGAAGCAGCCAAGGTTGGGGCGCTACACCTCGTCGATTTAGACGGGGCTAAGGCGGGCAAACCTGTTAACGTAGACATTGTAAAAGCAGTGCGTGAAGCTTTCACAGGCATTCTTGAAATCGGTGGAGGCATTCGCGATAAAGAGGCCGTTGACCTCTATTTAGGCTTAGGTGTAGACCGCGTTATCTTAGGCTCCGTAGCACTCAAAAATCCAGAGCTTACAAAACAAGTGATTGCTGAATATGGTGCAGAGCGCATTGTTATCGGCGTAGATGGTAAAAATGGTAAGGTCACGGCTGAAGGTTGGCTCGATCAATCCGACGTACCTATGACGGATTTAATCGGCGCCATGGTTGAAGGCGGTGCCAAGTACTTCATTGTTACCGATGTGGACAGAGATGGCACCATGCAAGGCGCTAACGAGGACTTGCTTGGTAATTTGCAAAAAGAATTCCCTACAGCGTGCATCGTTGCGTCTGGGGGCGTTCGTAATTTAGAAGATATTAAATCACTTGAAGCAAAAGGCGTTATGGACAGTATCGTTGGTAAGGCTTTGTATGAAGGAACGATTACATTAGAGGAAATTGCCGGGTACAATCAACGGTAACTCAAACACTTAGTGGGGAGTAGAATTATGTTAGCGAAACGGATTATTCCGTGCCTTGATGTGGATGATGGGCGCGTAAAAAAAGGGGTTAACTTTGTTAATCTCGTAGATGTAGGCAGCCCCGTAGATATTGCGGCTTCCTATGAACAGCAACAGGCTGACGAATTAGTATTCTTAGATATTACGGCTACTGTCGATGCACGGACCACCATGCGCGACGTGGTGCAAGAGATTTCTTCCCAGGTCTTTATGCCGCTCACCGTTGGTGGTGGTATTAAGAGCGTCGATAATATGACGGCTTTGTTGAAAGCTGGCGCCGACAAGGTGTCTTTGAACTCTGCAGCCCTTGCAAATCCTGAACTCATCTCAGAAGGAGCTCAAAAGTTTGGCAATCAATGTATGGTAGTAGCCATTGATGTAAAAACTGACGAAGAAACGGGCGAATGGTACGCTTATACGCATGGTGGTCGTAAGCGCACCGAATGGAAAGCCCTCGATTGGGCTAAGGAAGCTGTCTCTCGTGGAGCAGGGGAATTGCTTGTAACGAGCATGGATAAGGACGGCACTAAATCTGGCTTTGATATTAAACTATATAAAGCCATTGAAGCCGTTGTAGATGTACCTATTATCGCATCTGGCGGAGCCGGTAAGGTTCAAGATTTTATAGACCTCTTTGAGCAAACCGGCGTTACTGGTGCATTGGCAGCATCTATCTTCCACTTTGGAGAAATTAAAATTTCTGATCTTAAAAACGAATTACGAGCTCGAGGAATTACCGTACGATAAAAGTAATTTACATAATTAGAGTATGGTAAACGGCTTAAATGCCTCCACTATGGTAAAGGTACTAAACAAAACATTGAATTTTAAAAAGATTACTTGTATTAAAGGATTACAATATGAAACCGGATTTTGAAAAGGGAAACGGCTTATTGCCAACGGTTGTGCAAGACGCAGATACAAAAGATGTGCTCATGGTGGCGTGGATGAACGAAGAAAGCTTTCACAAAACCCTAGAAACAAAGGAAACGTGGTTTTGGTCTCGTTCTCGTCAGGAGCTATGGCATAAGGGCGGTACGAGCGGCAATGTGCAGCATGTGGTGAGTATTGCCCTCGATTGCGACGGCGATACATTGCTCATTCAAGTTAAGCCAGAAGGCCCTGCGTGTCACACGGGGCGCACAAGCTGTTTCTTTAATGATGTAGATTGGAGTTAGTTATGGCACAACAAACATTGAACGAATTATACGAAATTATTAAGAACCGCAAGGCGAAGCCTAAGGAAGGTTCTTATACGAATTACTTATTCGATAAAGGGCTTGATAAAATCTTGAAAAAAGTAGGCGAAGAGGCAACAGAGGTTGTCATCGCTGCAAAAAATGAAGACCCTCAAGAATTGATTTATGAAACAGCAGATGTGTTGTATCATTTGCTCGTATTACTGGCAGAGAAAAATATTCCTTACGAAGCTATCGAGGCAGAACTTGCTAGCCGTGAAGGGCGTAGTGAGCAAGACTACAGATCGCCTAGAGAATTATCGCCTTAGAATATTACATTGAATTTATAAGAAATATATTCAGAAAATAGTTAGAAAGGATAGCCTATGAAAGAGATAATTCGCACATTGAAACCTTATATACCTGAGGAGCCCGCTACAGCGGTAAAGGAACGCCTTGGGGTAGACCGATTAGTGCGCTTGTCAGCCAACGAAAACCCATATGGTACATCTCCATTAGTGCGTGAGGCTATTCTTAGCTATGTAACACATAATGATGCTAACTATTATCCTGATGGTAACGCTACTGATTTGCGTATGAAATTGGCTGCGTATTGGAAGGTACAACCAGAGCAACTCGTTATCGGTGTAGGCCTAGATGAGGTTATTGCCATAGTCAATAAAACATTGATCAGCGCTGGTGACTCTATTGTGGTAAGCGTGCCAGCCTTCCGACTATGCTTTAAATGGTCTCGTTGAGGGCGCTGAAATTCGCGAGGTCCAAGCGGATTTTGAAACAGGTCACTATGATTTCGCCGCACTGTTGAAAGCTGTAGATGACACAACACGCCTCGTGTGGATTTGTAATCCTAATAACCCTACAGGTACCTATGAGACTGTTGAAGATATCCGTAACTTTATTGCAAAAGTACCAAAAGACACACTAGTTATTATCGATGAGGCCTATATTGACTTCGTTACATCCGTAGATGTTCCTACAGCACGTGCATTGCTAGATGAGTTCCCAAATGTAGCTATTATGCGAACTTTCTCCAAAGCGTATGGTCTTGCAAATTACCGTGTAGGCTATATGATGACGCCTTTAGAGCTTGCTAACTATATGCAAACTATCCGCTTGCCATATAATCTCAATACTTTATCCCAAGTAGCAGCAGAAGCAGCCTTTGATGATCAAGCATTCTTAACAAGAATGATATCTCAAAATGCAGAAGAGCGGGCTAAATGGGAAAGCTTGTTTGATGAATTAGGTATTCACTACTACAAGAGTGAAGCGAACTTTATTTTCTTTGCTGTATCCGATGCAGAAGGCTTGGCCGATGCATGGCTAAAAGAAGGCTATCAAGTGCGCCGTGGACAACGAGAAGGTTGGTTGAGACTTACTATTCCAATGGCTCAAGATGGAGCTGTTATGCGCGGTATATTAAAACAATTCATGAATTAATCAATATGGGATATATCATATATACTAATAATTCGCGCCTTATGATATCAACTTTCATTCTATAGAATGGAGTTTAGCTTTTACCTAATTGAATGGCAGGAGTTTGTATCCTGTTTAGAGAATATATATAACGAAAACGACGTGAACGACGAGCCCTAGTAATGACTGGGGCTCATTAAGGCTGTTGAAAGGAGTATATTATGATTGCCATTATAGATTATGATGCGGGCAATACATTTAATGTCCAGAAAGCGTTGGCCTACATCGGACTTGATGCAGTGCTAACAGCAGATCCTGAGGTTATACTAAATGCTGATGGCGTTCTCTTGCCAGGTGTAGGCGCCTATGCGTCGGCAGTAGCAGTTCTTAAGGCGAACGTGGTCTCGTCGATGTCATTCATGAAGTGGTAAAACGAGAAATACCATTATTAGGTATTTGCTTGGGTATGCAGCTATTATTTGAAGAGTCCGAAGAATATGGTCCAACACTAGGTTTAGGACTTATTCCGGGCAAGGTAAAAGAAATCCCTCGTGACCTTGGCCTCAGTGTACCTCACATGGGGTGGAACAAAAATACAGTGCACCATCCAGACAGTGCTTTCAGCAATGTAGACAATCAATATACCTATTTCGTTCATTCCTATTATGTAGATACAGACCCTGAATTTATTACATCCACTGCAAACTATGGTATCGATGTACCTGGCGTTGTAGAGCGCGGTAGAGTGTATGGAATGCAATTCCATCCTGAAAAAAGTGGTGTAGTAGGCCTAAACTTGTTGCGTACATTTGGCAATATTACGGAAGCCTATGCAGCGGTGAAACAATAGGAGGGCTATTCTATGTTAGCGAAACGTATTATTCCTTGCCTTGGCGTAGCAAATGGTCGCGTTCAGAATGGTGTGCAATTCCGCGATATGGTTGATGCCGGCGATCCCGTTGAATGTGCGGAACGTTATGAGATACAAGGGGCGGACGAACTTGTATTATTAGATATAACGGCTACAACAGAAGGCCGTAAAACCTTTACTGATATAGTACTTAATGCATCGGATAAGGTATTCATGCCATTAACTGTAGGTGGTGGCATTGCTTCTGTGGAGGATATGACGCAGCTTATGAAAGCTGGTGCCGATAAGGTTTCTATCAATACGGCGGCACTATCTAATCCATCCCTTATCACAGAAGGGGCAAAGAAGTTTGGCAATCAAGGCATAGTCGTGTGCTTAGACGTAAAATATAATCCTTTTGAGAAAATGTGGTATGCCTATGGACATGGCACATCCGATGATCCGGGGGCACAATGCAAAAATGCTTTAGAATGGGCGAAAGAAGCGGTAGACCGTGGTGCAGGTGAGTTATTGGTAACGAGTATCGATAGACACGGTACAGGTCTCGGCTTTGATATCGAATTATATCAAGCCTTGGCAGAGGTTGTAGATGTGCCTGTAACAGCCTTTGGTGGTGCTGGAAATATACAGCATTTTGTGGATTTATTTACAAAAGACAAATGTAACTGGAGCTCTTGCTGATGCGTTGCTACATAACAAAGTATTAACAATAAAAGATATTAAAAAAGCACTTCACGCAGCAGGCATCGTGGTAAGACAATAGATAATTACTATCAAAATAAAACGCTAAAAGCATTCTCTTATTAACGGAGAATGCTTTTTAATTATGTTTTTAACTCATAATGTACATTCAAAATGAGAAATCGATAATTGACACTTTTATGTTTAGATATACAATAATTATTGTAAGTACTAAAAGTTTAGAGAGCCAATGTGGCATGGATGTGCAAAAGATTTATCAGATATTTTTATATAACACCATGTCACACAAGACAATTGGAGGTGTTTATATGGTTATGAATGGTATTTACTTAGTTATAGCCTCCGCGTGTATTCTAATTTTAGCGTACCGCTTTTATGGGGCTTTCATAGCGGCTAAGGTGTTGACCTTGGACCAATATCGTCCGACGCCGGCTATGGTTCACAACGATGGTCACGATTACGTGCCAACTAACAAATGGGTAACCTTTGGTCATCACTTTGCAGCCATTGCAGGTGCAGGCCCTCTCGTAGGTCCTGTTATTGCAGCCCAGTTCGGGTATTTGCCTGGTGCCTTATGGATCCTAATCGGTTCTGTATTGGCTGGTGCTGTACATGATATGGTTATCTTATTCGCTTCAGTTCGCTATGACGGTAAGTCAATCGCGGATATTGCGCGCGAAGAAATCAGTAAATTAGCTGGTTTCGGTGCGATGCTTGCTACATTGTTCTTATTGATTATCACCCTTGCGGGTATGGCTGTAGTAGTAGCTAACGCATTGCATAACTCCCCATGGGGGTTCTTCTCCGTATTTGCTACAATTCCAATTGCAATTTTCATTGGTATTTATTTGAAATGGTTGCGTCCTGGTAAAATCCAAGAGGCTACTATCATTGGTGTAGCGTTAATCTTCGTAGGCATTATCTACGGTCCTAACATCGCAGCTAGCGAATATGCTTCTTGGTTCACATACGACTTGCAAACTATTGAAATTATGCTTGCCGTGTATGGTTTCTTTGCAGCAGCATTGCCAGTATGGTTATTGCTCGCTCCTCGTGATTATTTGTCTACATACCTTAAAATCGGTACAATTGGCGCCTTGGCTCTCGGTATTATCATCGTAATGCCTGAAATCCAAATGCCAGCTGTTACTCCTTATATCTGGGGTGGCGGTCCTGTATTGAAAGGTTCTGTATTCCCTTACATCTTCATTACTATTGCATGTGGTGCGTTATCTGGTTTCCATACTGTTATTGCAACTGGTACAACACCTAAAATGCTTACTAATGAAAAAGAGAAATCTTACCTATCGGTTATGGCGCAATGTTAACAGAAGGCTTCATCGCTATGATGGCGTTGATCGCAGCGACTGCATTGCATCCAGACGATTACTTTGCTATTAACTCCACAGTTGAATCCTTCAAAGCGTTAGGACTTCAAGTTCATGAATTGCCAGCGTTGTCCGCAATGGTTGGTGAAGACTTGATGCACCGTCCTGGTGGCGCCGTATCCTTGCAGTAGGTATGGCTCATATCTTCTCCAGATTGCCTAACATGGATCACTTGATGGGTTACTGGTATCACTTCTGTATCATGTTCGAAGCCTTGTTCATCATGACTTTGATCGATGCTGGTACTCGCGTAGGTCGTTACTTACTTCAAGAATTATTAGGTCATTTCCATCCTAAATTCAACGACCAACATTGGGCTCCTGGCGTATATGGTTGTGCAGCTTTAATTTGTATCTTGTGGGGCTACCTAGTTCTACAAGGTAACATCGGTATTATTTGGCCTCTATTCGGCGTATCTAACCAATTATTAGGTACTATGACATTGGCTGTAAGTACTACAGTTATTATGCGACTTGGCCGCAAACGCTATGCATGGGTTACAGGTATTCCATGTATCCTAATGGCTATCGTGGCTATCGCTGCAGACTTTGAAAACGTATTTAACAGCTACATTCCAGCTGGTAAATGGATTCTAGTAGCATTCAGTGCTGCCATGTTCCTCATGATCCTTATCGTATTAGTAGAAGCAGTTCGCAGCTGGATTCGTTTGTCTGACATTCCTCAAGACTATCGCACTCAAGAAGAAATTGAAGCTGAAAGCCTTGTAAAATACGGTAAACAAGCAAAAGCATAACATCTTAAAGATTAGTGGAGCTATTTTATTTTAATGGGACACTCCTTTCAATATTCAGGCCGATACGTTTTAGGGCCCCATTAAAATAAAATTATAAATGCATCATGATATAATAATGCTATGAAATATTACATACGTTCCTATTGGACAAAATATAAACAATTGTATAAGAAAGGCCTAAAAGGCATTGCTGCTTTTCTTGCCATTGGAGCGATTATTTTCTTTGTGTTGGCTACGATAGCGAGTCGTGGGATGGGCGTTATCTTCAACGAGGTCATGGCGCGACAAACGATGATGCGTGGCTCTGTAACAGTAGAGAGTTTAACTGCAACGCCGTGGGGGACATTATCCTTTACCGATTTGGTGTGGAAGGACCCTGAAGGTCGTGAATTGCTCACCGTTCCCAGTGGTAAGATACGCGTTAATATGTGGGACGTAGTCACTCGTAACTTTAAGGCTTCTGCCATAAACGGAATCGAGCTAAATGATGCGACCATTGTAGTCGATTTAGATGATAACAACCGGCTCGACTTCGTGCCTGCGTCACCTGATGTGAATAAGCCTCTTGATGAGGTGGAGCCGCGACCTAAGCCGCCTAAAAAGACTACTCAAGATCGGCAAGAGGAATTAGCCTAAGAAGGTTCGTAATTTTAATTGGGAAGGTCAACATTTGGATCTTACCATTACACTTAGAAATAATCAGCTAGAAATCTTTCAGAAAAATCGTCACTATGTGATGAAGAATGTAGAGGCTAAAATCCATCTTGATAGTAAGCGCGCTATTCGCGTTGATATGGAAACCGGTAAGTTTGGTGGAACCGCTATTGGTGATGGAATGACACTAAAAGGACGCGTTGATTTAAAGGATGTGTTAAAGCATCGCATGCCTCAGTTAGATTTACAGTTTGATGTGAAAGGTGTGGACCCCATCATCACTTGGTTTTGGTGATAATATTCACGATGCTATGACCTTGCTGACGCGAGTAACTGGTGATTTTAATCGGCCGTTGGCTAAAGGGCGTGTAACGATGCCTATTTTACGTATTCCTGCGCTTACCTTTGAAAACGTCGTGGGTGATGTAACGTACCAAGATGGCATTTTAAATTTTGAAAACGTTAGTGCCAATGTATACAGCGGTAAATTGGAGGCTAAAGGGGTATATAATTTAGATACAAGAGCCTATACGATTACAGGGATAGCAAAGGACCTTGATAGTAGTGAGGCTCTTAAAACACCTGAATTTGTTGTACCTGTATCGGCTAATTTGAACTTTAAAAGCGAAGGTAAGCCTCGTGATATGGAGGTATGGGGGAATTTCTGGTCTGGTGAAGGCCATTATATGCTTATACCGATCAAAGCATTACTGGGAACTTTCACAATAAGGGGCGCCATTTATCATTTAGTGATGTGACAGTTAATACGAATATTACGACCATTTCTACAGATGCGTTGCGCATCGATAATGGGCAGCTCACCATGGGGCCTCTTAACATTACATCGCATGGGGGGGAAGTAATTTTATCATCTATGACGAATCCTTCGATGAGATCGATGAGAATATGGATCGGATTAAAGCTGGCATGAAGCAAGCTGGCGAAAATAGCAAACGTGCATCTGAGTCGGTCTAAAGATCTCGATAACTTTAAGCCTCCTGAGGATTTAAAAGCATCCCTTTGATAATGTAAAACGCCTAATGGATGGGGTGAAAGATGCTTTCAAAGGCATCAAAATAAAGTGATAAATGAAATATAAATGATATTAACTCTCTTTCATTGTGCGTTTATGTAGATAGTTTATAATAAATCTCCGTTATCATAATTTTTGATAAAATACTTTTATGTTATTTGGAGGTTTTTTATGAAAGCATCAAAACAATTCTCTATCGTTTTGGCAGCAGCTGTACTTGCTTTTGGCGCTGTTACAGTAGCACCACAACAAGCAGACGCTTCTTATGGCTACAAATATACTGATTCCCAACGTCCACCAGTATCTACTCCAACAGGTTATGTTAATCCAGCCATGGGTTCTACAGTAACTGTTACAGATCCTGCACCTACTACAAATAAATTAACTACTCCTAAAGCTAGTACTACTATTGAAAACATTACTGTGACTAATGTTGCACTAAAATACTCTGATTACAATGATATTGCAGCATACTCTCTAGCAGTAGCTGACTATTTCATGGCGAAGATCATGGCTATATATGGTAGTGGTAATACAGCTCTTAACCGTTATGGTTTTGGCAGATAATATAGCCATCAAATTTAGTAAAACTAATTTTGAATAACTATATACGGTATACAAATAAAAAGGTCCCGTATGGGACCTTTTTATTTGTATAAATTTTTTGATGCGTTGAGAGCTGGTTTAACAATCTCTTAGCTTCGGTTATCGATCTAATCCGTTAGCGCGTTGGTATTCAGATTTATCTGTAGATTGAGCTTGATCGTCTGTAGTTACAGTATCTTTAGCTAAGGATTTCTTAATTTTAATAAGAGGTTTTTCCGTAGCCTTTGGACCTTCTTTTTTCTTTACATCATTTTGAGATGGTGGCAAGAATGTGTTGAGTTCATTCTTGTGAGATACCTCTGTGTTTGTAGTAGACGCTAATTGTGCGCGTTGAGGGGCGATGAAGATTTCATCCTTCGTAACTTTTACATCGTTCAACAATAATTTGAATACTTGTGGTTTTACAAAGATAGTACCATCTACCTTACGAGCTGCAGGCAAGAAGGATTCGGTAGTATCAAGGTTGATGATCTTTAATTTACCATGACGTACAACTTCTGCAGAATCTGGTTGGATGGCTAGTGTAGCAATGTTCATGTCTACTAATGCTGTTTTAGTAGGCTCATCCCATGCTACTTTATAGCCTAATGCTTCAGATACTTGGCGCAATGCTACGAGCGGTTGACCATCTACATAGATTACATTTTGCTGACCATTAATAGGCTCAACAACCTTGCCATCTACATTGATATGATGGGCAGTCGTAACAGATGCAGGCTTTTCAAGGTTCATAGCTGGGCCTGGATTCTCCATGCCAATAGCCGCTTGTGCAGGTTGTGCCGTGCCAAATGTGAAAGCTAACGCACCTACAGCGATGCTAGATAAAATAAGCTGTTTTAATTTCATAAGTGACCTCCATAAGGTATTATATCGTTCTGAATAAACTAACATTACCAAATGTATATGAATATTTTATTATAAATTTTAATTTTGCACAATCTATATGTGAGCATAATGTAATTGAACTAGAGTATGAGGATAGGATAGTTTATTTAGGAATATAGGATGGACTGGTCATTTAACTATAGTCTGAAATCGTTTATCTCTATAAGTAGTGTATGCTTTTATATGCTATAATTAAGTGTTACATGAATTATTCAGTATATTTAATTATAGAGTTCAAGAAGATATAGAAAGAGGTTCTTTATGGCATCCGGCAGATCTGAAAAAGAGTTACAAGGGGTAACGATGTTAGGTCACAAGACCGATTACCCTACTGATTATGCACCACAGGTATTAGAGGCGTTTGATAACAAGCACCCAGATAACGATTACTTCGTTAAGTTTAATTGTCCTGAGTTCACTAGCTTGTGTCCTATGACAGGTCAACCTGACTTTGCCACAATCTATATTTCTTATGTACCACATAAGAAAATGGTTGAGTCCAAGTCTTTAAAATTGTATTTATTTAGTTTCCGGTAATCATGGGTGATTTCCATGAAGATTGTATTAATATCATCATGAAAGACCTTATCAAGTTGATGGATCCTAAGTACATCGAGGTATGGGGTAAGTTTACGCCACGCGGTGGTTTGTCCATCGATCCATATGCAAACTATGGCAAGCCTGGTACAGAGTGGGAAAAAACGGCAAAAGAACGCCTTCATTTTCACGACATGCAGCCTGAACGCGTAGCATACCGTTAATATGGTATATGAATATATAACAATGGGCACATCGTTCATAATGTTTTTTATGATCGGTGTGATCTTGTCTATTTCACCCTGCATCCATAATCGTAGGGGAGCATACGCAGTTGTCACATCTCAGCAGATGGACTCGGTGGAATGGGTATCTTATCTTTATATTGACCCTATTTATCGTGGATGTACTCATAACAAATGGCATATATGCTGCATTTTATGAAATTTATGGCAATCTGTCTGCTCTGCGTGAGCTAACATTTGACCCGATGGCTCTATTCTTTAGTGAAAGCTTCCAAATAGGCGTTGTTGTCGTTTTTGCTCTGGTGTTGTTACAAGCGTTAGGCCTCGTCGATTTGGCGCATGGTGAAAGAAATTTATCATTTCACTATGACCAACTACATCAAGGCAAAGACCAACCGTCTTGGATGGAACGGTACATGGTGCACATACAAAGGGCACGTTGGGTTCAGGTATGGTTGGTCTGCTTTATATGTTGCGGATGACCATGAGAACTATGTGGTCTTATATTATATGTCTTATATGGTTCAAGTTTATAGCTATACTCACTAATGTGTTGCTTTCACCAGTCATCAATCGTTTAATGCATGTTGAATTGATGACATCAACGCATATCATACTGGACCCTTATGTAGCGACATATTTGATAGCAGGCTTCCTATGGGGCTATGTAGCACTGCACTATGACATAGACAAGGCTTATAACCTAGCAAATAGCACTGTAATAGCCATCATTCCGCGGCTTACCGTTATACTAGGGGCAGTCATCTTTATTGGGCTTGCGTTAGCTATCATTATGGTGCCTGTTACCTGGGGTGTGGTGGTAGATACACTGACAAATTTATAAATAAACCTAGTTATTTCCTATATTTTTAGGGTTTTAAAAGCGGTTCTCATTCTCTTGACAATGCATAGATGCAGGTGATAGAGTATGAGTGTATTTATGGGAATACACAAATGGTTATATCCAGTGTATAGAGAATAACAAGGTGAAAATCATATCGTCCTTGGGATGTTCCTGAGGACGATTTTTATCATCTATCGCCAAAAGGAGGATCAGATGAGCATAGTCACAAATCAAACAACTAAATTGATTGGTAAAACTCCGGTATATCAATTACCAAATACCAATATCTATGTAAAACTTGAAAAATATAATGTAGGCGGTTCTGTGAAAGACCGTGCTGTACTTGGCATGTTACAAGACGCTAAAGGAAAAAGGACGCCTTCACGAAGATAGCATTATCGTAGAGGCTACAAGCGGTAATACAGGCATTGCTCTTGCCATGGTGGGCGCCATCTTGCATATTAAAACAGTGATTATCATGCCTGAAAGTATGAGTAAAGAACGCCGTGAGCTCATTAAGGCCTATGGTGCGCAGCTCATCTTAACACCGAAAGAAACGGGTATGAGAGGTGCTCTTGAACGAGCTAATGAAATTTTAGATAAATATCCAAATGCTTTCACATTGGGCCAATTCGTAAACCCTGCAAACCCAGATATGCATTATCGTACAACTGGTGCCGAAATCGTAGAACAAGTGCCAAATGTAGATGTATTCATAGCTGGTATCGGCACTGGCGGTACTTTCACAGGCGTTGCAAGACGGTTGAAAGAACATAATCCTAATCTAAAGGCCATCGCCGTAGAGCCAACAGGTTCTCCAGCCATTACGGAAGGCAAGGGCGGCCCTCACAAAATTCAAGGCATTGGGGCAGGCTTTATTCCTGAAAACTTTGATCAAAGCTTGATGGACGGTGTACAAACTGTAAGCGATGAAGAGGCTTTTAGCGAAGTGCAAACCTTTATGCGTGAAAGCGGTGTTTCTATTGGTCTTTCTTCAGGGGCGGCTATCGTTGCGGCAAAGCGTATTGCTCGAGAAGAACCAAAGGCGAATATTGTGGTGATTGCGCCAGATGGGGTAGAAAAATATTTATCCCTCTTGGACTTCGCCAATAATGAATATGTAAAGTAACGGATTTCGCATAGATAAAGCATCTTATGTATAGGAATACATACCACATATGTTGTATACTATATATTATATATGAGTAGAGTTATTTGAGATGGAGTCGCTATGATACAAGGTTTACGCGAATTATGGGGCAAAATTCAATATAATATTAAACGTGTAATGGATTCTGACCCGGCAGCAATAAATGTGTGGATGGTCATTTGGACATACCCGCATATTACAGCCTTGTTCTGGCATTTCTTTGCACATCGCCTTTATAAGGCGGGCTGGCCAACCTTGGCCCGTCGCGTAGCGCTTCATTCTCGTCACGTAACCGGCATTGAAATCCATCCAGGTGCTACCATCGGTCGTGGTTTATTTATCGACCATGGCATGGGTGTCGTTATTGGTGAAACGGCAATCGTAGGGGATAATGTGACCTTGTTCCACCAAGTGACATTAGGTGGTATGTCCTCTAAAAAGGTAAAACGCCATCCGACCATCGAAGACGAAGTACTCATCGGTACAGGTACGAAAATTTTAGGGTGATATTACGATTGGGGCGGCACGTACCAAAATCGGTTGTAACCTCGTTATCAAACACGATATCCCTAAAGATATGGTCATCTTTGAAACAGATCCAGAAAATATGTATGTCCGTAAACCTCGTCGTACTAATAATGGCCAGGCAGAGGAAAAGAAAATTCCTGATGATTACATAGAATATTACATTTAATGTAGTGTAATAAAACCGCATATAATATAGAAAGATAGAACCTCTAACTATTAGTTGAACTAGTAGTTAGAGGTTTTTGAGTTCATCGAATCCATGTTGAAATAATACGATTGACAATGCCTTATTGGGTATGATATGATTACCCAGTAAAGCATGGAGGATTACTCAAGAGGCTGAAGAGGACGGTTTGCTAAATCGTTAGGGCGGGTTACCGTCGCTAGGGTTCGAATCCTAATCCTCCGTTGATGCTGAGACCTCACATCACGCGATGTGAGGTCTTTTGTTTATTAGTGGTATTTACTGGGTATAGACCTAAAGGTATAAGGGCTCAAGTGAGCCTGAGGTCTTGTGAATATTGATTTATACAGGTGTGTAAGGTTATAGAGTTGACGTATGATAAGGGGTTTCATATAATAGATTGTATCAAATGTAATTTTAAGGAGACTCTTATGAATACAAAATATACACGTCACATACATTTACTTCGTCGCGCTGTTGGCATCGGTGCATTATGTCTCGTTGCCTCTGTTGGTTTCGCGCATGCTGAAAGCATTGCTATTCCAAGCGCACGTCCTATGGTAGATGGTGTGAGTGCCGATGTAGAGACTGTTAGTAGTTCTAGCAAAGCACAACATCACGTGAGTACAGGTGTGATTACGCCAAATGATTGGACGTATACGGCATTACAAACACTAGTTAAGCACGGTGCTATTACAGATACACATGGTTTTGTCTTTGATGGCAATACAAGCTATACAAAGGATGAGCTCATGCCTCTTATCGACGAAGTCGTAACAAAACGGGAGCAAATGAACGATAACGATCGCCAATATGCATTGCGTATTTACCAAGAAAATATGCGTGATGTAATGGATTATCGTATTGCTCGCGATAAGAAGGTTACCCGAGAGCGTCGTCAAAAATTAGACGAAAAACGTGCTGAAAAAGGCTAAGAAATCTGGTAAGACATACCAAGTATCTAAATCTCAACAAGAGGCTTTAGATGCAGCTAATGACGAAGTGGCAAAACCAGAAGAGCGCGCGTTAACTGATGAACAAATCAAAGAAAAAGATGAAGAAATTCAAAATTGATGACTCTCGCGTTAAAGTAAATAATAATGTGCGCATCCGTTATACAGGTGGTAAGGATACAAAATCTAAAACCGATGCTCGCATGCAAACGGAGATGACTTTCACTCTATAACCCTATTTAAGGAGTTATAATGATTGATTTTTTAAAGAAACAGCTGTTTACCGTCCACCAAAACGGTAAGCAACAGGTGAGCGAGGTCTTTAAATACATAGGGCCTGGCATCATCGTCACAGTTGGGTTCATCGACCCTGGCAATTGGGCGGCCAATCTAGCTGCTGGAGCTAGTTATGGCTATGAACTATTGTGGGTAGTTACGCTATCTACGATTATGCTCATTTTATTGCAACATAACGTGGCCCACTTAGGCATTGTACGAGGGCAATGTTTATCCGAATGTGCTTATGAATTCTTGCCGCGTTATGTATCTCGATTCGTATTGAGTACGGCGGGCATTGCAGCGGCAGCAACGGCACTGGCCGAGTTTATCGGTGCAGCCATCGCATTGAAAATGCTTTTCGGCATTCCTCTTTTGATAGGCAGTGTCTTGACGGCTGTTATCTGTACCATAATGCTCATAACAAATTCTTATCGGAAGCTAGAGCGTATCATTGCAGGATTCGTATCCCTCATTGCATTGGCGTACCTCGTAGAGGTTAATATGGTCAATGTAGATTGGGCGGCAGCTGGTATTGGTTGGGTAGACCCTAAGGTTCCTAATGAATCGATGCTCGTTATTTTGAGTATTTTGGGGGCTGTTATTATGTCTCACAATTTGTTCTTGCACTCAGAAATCATCCAAAGTCGTCAGTTCAACACGCAAGATTCTTCTGTAATGAAGCGCCAATTGCGTTATGAATTTCTAGACACTCTATTATCTATGGGGATTGGATGGATGATTAACTCCGCCATGATCTTATTGGCGGCGGCAGTGTTCTTTGCTCATGGAACTGAAGTAACAGAGCTTGAACAGGCTGAGGAATTGTTACGACCTCTCATTGACCTGCAGCAGGTACAATTTTTGCTATCGCATTACTCTTTGCGGGCTTTGCATCATCTGCTACGGCAGGCATGGCGGGGCGAGTATCTTTGCCGGCATGTTTGGTGAGTCTTACGATATGAAAGACTTCCATACACGATTAGGTTTGGCGTTAACCTACATTCCAGCATTGCTGTTGATTGTATTCGTTACCGATTCATTCCAAGCCTTGTTGATCTCTCAAATGTTCTTGAGCTTGCAATTGCCGATAACTATCTTCTTGCAGCTTTATATGACTAGTAGCCGCAAGGTGATGGGGCAATATGCGAACCATACATATACGAATATACTATTATGGGGCATTGGCATTGTGGTAACCGTTATGAACATCTACCTACTCTATGTAGGCGCATAACATATAAGCTCATCATTTAAAGCTAATGATAGAGAAAAAGACCGCGTTGGCGGTCTTTTTTCATATTCGGTTATGTATATTGATTATGTAAAAAGCGTATCCAAGAATACCCATGTGGGCTATAAAATATGTTACAATTAAAGATAGCATAAATCTGTAGGGAGAATTCCCTCACCAGTGTAATAGATAGAAATTAGGAGGACCTAATGGCAGACGAAGTAAAAGTACAAGATGCAATGCAATCTGATTTCAGTGTTGTAGTAAACGATATTGCAGAGGAATTATTAACGCGCCTAAATATGGATGAGGATGGCTCTATTATCGACATGTTCCAAACAGGTTCTTTTGATCCTTGGCAATTATTCGTATTCTTTGGCGCTTTAGAAAAAGCGCTCGTTGATTTTAGAACAGATAAACGCAAAAAAACAGTTATCGTTCACGCCCAACCTGAGGCCCTTATCGGTATTGGCCGCGTAGTGACACCTGTATCCACTATGCTCGAGCACGTGTTGATGTCACGCTTGAACGACATGAGTGAAGGTCGTTTGGAAACAGGAATGCTTACCGTATCTGCTGGAAGTATCGACTACGAAGGTGTTAATCTAAAAGGCCGCCATGTTGTGATTGTATGCGATCTTGTAGATGAAGATTCCGATTACCTCAAAGAATGCATTAATTTATGTAAAGAAATGAAAGCTAGCCACGTAGTGGCTGTGCCTCTCATGTTGTGGAACCCTGAGTTGATCGACAATTTGACAGAGGAAACTATCAAGGCGGAGTTATCCCATGAAAATCGTCCTCTCTCCTAGTAAGACAAAAACGATTACCCCAGCTACTATCAACGACGGGGCAGTCAATCCTACGGTCTTAGATGGTCAATTTCAACCGCATATCACACAAGACATTGTAAAACATGTGCAATCTCTCGATGTGGCGGCCCTTGGTAAGGCTTTAAAATTGAAGGATGATAAGGCGCAGGCGCTCTTTGATTTCTATCAAGATTTTGAGGCCCATCCTGTTGGGCTTGCTTGTGAAAGCTACGATGGTATTGCTTTCAAATATTTGGACTGGTCGAACCTATCTGACGAAGCCAAGGCTTTTGGTGAAAGCCATCTCGTTGTGATGTCTGCATTGTACGGCGTTGTAGAGCCTACGATGGGCGTCAGAGACTATCGATTAGATATGGTCGATAAGGTAGGGCTTAATTTATACGATACGTGGCGTGAAACGGTGGATGCATACTTTCACAAGGAAGATTGGATCCTAAATCTAGCGTCTAAAGAATATGCAAAAATGGTGAACCATCCTAAGGTGGTAACCGTTGAGTTTTGGGAATTGCGAGGCGACACATTTAAACAGATGAGTACGTCCTCCAAAATGAGTCGTGGCATGATGGCGCATGCATGTTTGACGGAGCAAGTGAAGCATGTAACGGAGATTTGCCACGTGAAATTAATGGATTTATCTGTGTTACAGATATTGAATCCATTACCATACCAAGCGAATCGATGACGGTTCGTTATGAAAGGAAGTGATTGTTTGCAAGTGCAAGACATTCTTGCAAAAGACCTCGTTGGCGATGAATGGCTAACCGAGGATGAGCTGCGATTTCTCATGTCTGTAACTGATGAAGAACAGTTGCAGTTAATATATAAAAAGGCTTACGAAGTGAAGGCGAAATATGTAAAGCCTGTAGCGTACTATCGTGGCCTCATCGAGTTCTCGAACCGATGCATCAAAGAACTGTAATTATTGCGGTATTCGTCGTGAAAATGATAAGACGGAACGCTTTGATATGAACCGTGAAGATATTATCAAGATGGCGCAGTGGGCCTATGACCATGAATATGGTTCTATTACGTTACAATCTGGTGAACGCAGTGATGATATATTCGTCGATTATGTGGTGGATTTAATTCGCGATATTAAAGCTATTGGCGATGGATCTCTTGGCATTACGATGTGCGTAGGGGAACAAAGCGAAGAGGCGTACCGCCGCATGCGTGAAGCCGGCGCTAGTCGTTATTTATTGCGCATTGAAACAACAAATAAAGAGCTATATCATAAAATTCATCCTCAAGATGAACTGCACTCCTTTGAAACGCGCGTTGAATGCTTACGTAGCTTGCGCCGCGTAGGTTTCCAAGTGGGTACAGGCGTCATGATTGGTTTGCCTGGTCAAACCGAAGAAGACCTCGTAAATGATATCTTGTTCTATCGCGATATGGATATCGATATGATCGGTATGGGTCCGTATGTGGTACATCATGATACGCCGTTAGGCCAAGAGGCATTGGCGATGGGAATCGATGACGAAGCAGGTAAATTGCGCCGCATTCAATTGGGCCTAAAGATGATTGCGTTGACACGGTTATTCTTGAAAGACGTAAATATTGCGGCCACAACAGCATTACAAGCGTTGGATAAACTTGGCCGTGAAAAAGGCCTTGCTGCCGGTGCTAATATCTTGATGCCTATCATTACCATTCCGGAACACCGTGCAAAATATTTGCTGTATGATAACAAACCTTGCGTAGATGATAATGCAGACAAATGTAAAGACTGCTTAACGCGCCGCGTAATGTCCATCGGCGATACCGTAGGTTGGAAGCAAAATGGTGATTCCAAACACTACGGTAAACGGACGGGCGAGTTTTAGTTTTCTCTGTGTAGCTAATTCATTGATTCTATTATAAGTTTTGGGGTAGTTTTACCTATATATAGATGGGGCCCCATTACATGAGGTGTATTATGGAGACAAAATGGTATTCTGATTTTTGGCGGTTGTTTGCTAGTCCTTTTAAAGCGGCGGTATTGATCAAGTGGTGCAATCGGGGACATTGCAAAAGGTTTCTGGGGCACTGTATTTCTATGGGCTATTCCATATATTATATTGGCTTTATTTGGGACTATGTTAATTCCATTTCTCCCTCATAATGAATTTACTGCTTTAACCTATTTACTCGGTATCGGTGCCAGTTTTATATTCATCTTTGCATGGCTTATCAGTATCGGCTGGTCCTTTGTGATGGTGGCCATCGGTTCCTATGTATATAACTGGGTTATCACTAAGATGGGTGGTACCGACAACGTACAAGCCATTATGAAAGTTAGTTGGTATCTACAAGGGTATGGGGTACTATTATTTAGTATTGGTTATACGATAGTCTTGGTTTTAATGGGCATATTAGGTCTCGCATCCGATAGTAGTGCCTTTGCTGGTGTTATCTATTTTGTGGGAACAATAGCCTTATTTGTTATATCCATTTGGGTATCCTTAGAACTTATGGCAAGACAAGTAATGCTTACGAAGATGAAAGTATTCATTGCTTGTATCTTAACATCCATAATCTTCGCTATAATTTGGGCACTTTTCATGGCACTTCTTAGTGGCTGTGCCTCTTTAATGGGTAGATAATACTGATTTATAAATTAATATTAATAAAGAGTCCTCTTTTTTTGATAAATTTTTTCGGAAAAAGAGGACTTTTCTATTTGGGTGTCGAAATGTAATAGCAAAAGCCGTAATTTGCCATTAAGGAGGCGATTCCGATGAAAGAGTACAGTAGTGATAAAATTAGAAATGTTGCTGTTGTTTCCCACGATGGTGCGGGTAAAACAGCTCTTGTCGAATCTTTGTTGTTAACCTCTGGTGCGGTTGATTTCGTAGGTAAAGGCCAAGACAATAAACATATTATGGACTTTGAACCTGAAGAAATTAAACGTAACGTAACAATCCAATTGGGCATGGCTCCATGTGAATGGCATGACCACAAGGTTAACTTTGTAGATACTCCAGGCTATAATGAATTCCATGGTGAAGTTCGTGCCGCTTTGCGTGCGTGCGATGGTATGTTGATGGTACTATCCGCCACATCTGGTGTAGAAACTGACACAGTTCGCGCATGGGATTATGCAGTTGAATTACAAATGCCACGCATGGCATTTATCAATAAAATGGACGTGGATGGTGCCGATTTCTTCGGTACTATTGAAAGTATGCGGGAATTATTTGGCAAAGGCATTATGCCATTGCAGATTCCTATCGGTGAAGGCGCCAACTTTGAAGGCGTCGTAGACGTAGCAAAATGACTGCGTTTACTTACAAAGACGGCCAACCAACAGAGATTGCTGTACCAGCTCACCTTATCGAAAAGGCTCAAGAAATTCGGGAAATGACCGTAGAAGCCGCGGCTGAAGGTAGCGATGAATTGTTGGAAAAATATTTAGAAGGCGAAGAATTATCCTTAGAGGAAATTCGCCAAGGCTTGCGTGAAGGGATGATTAGTGGCCGTGTGTGCCCAATCATGTGTGGCAGTGCCACATCTCGTATTGGCCTAGATCAAGTATTGGATCGTATGATTCGTTACATGCCGGATGCAACTAAAAAAGTGATGACCGCAACTGATGCGGAAACCGGCGAACAATGTGTAGTACATGTAGATAAACCTTTAACTGCATTCGTATTTAAAACATTGTTAGACCCATTCGCAGGCAAACAAAGCTTTGTACGTATCTTCTCTGGTGAACTAAAAGAAGGCGATCGCCTTTATGATGTAAACCAAGGCGTAGAAGAAAAATGGGGCAAGATGGTTACCCTTATCGGGAAGCAACAAATCCCTGTATCTGCCGCTAAAGCTGGCGATATCGTAGTGATACCGAAATTAGCAAATGCTAAGACTGGCGATACATTAACTGCTCCTGACTTTAAAGTGACATACGACGCTATCCGTTTCCCTCAACCTCTATACACAGTAGCATTAGAACCTGTGAAAAAGGTGAGGAGGAAAAATTAGCTGGTGCTGTTCTAAAGTAGCAGAAGAAGACCCTACTTGCGTAGTAGTGAAAAATGCTGAGGCCCGTCAACTACAAATCGATTGTATGGGCGAGGTTCATCTCGAGCATATCCTCAACAAAATGGATCGTAAATATGGCGTACAAGCTAAACTTGTGACTCCATATATTCCATACCGCGAAACAATTAAAGGCTCCGCTGAAACCGAGTCTAAATATAAGAAACAAAGTGGCGGTCATGGTCAATATGGTCACGTTAAGATTCAAGTGGACCCATTATACGATGGAAGCGAATTTGCCTTTGTAGACAAGATTTTTGGTGGTGCTGTACCAAGACAATATATACCAGCAGTGGAAAAGGGTGCCAAAGAAACCCTAGATAAAGGCTTAATTGCGGGATATCCTATGATTGGCGTGCAAGTGACACTCTTGGATGGATCTTACCATAGCGTAGACTCCTCAGAGTTAGCATTTAAAGTAGCTACGTCACAAGCTATCAAGGATGTAATTCCTAAGGCGAAACCAGTCCTATTAGAACCAATTTATGAAGTCAACGTGTTTGCACCGGATGCTTTCATGGGCGACATCATGGGTGATTTGAATAGCCGTCGAGGTCGTGTATTAGGCATGGAACAAAGTGAAAGAACAGGTATTTCTGTTGTTAAAGCACAAGTACCATTGGCTGAAATGGCCGACTATGTAACTGCATTGCGCTCTATCACTCAAGGACAAGGCGTATTTAACCGTCAGTTCTATACTTATGAAGAGGTTCCACATAAGCAAGCGGAAGAAATTATCGCGGCTCGTAAGACTCAAGAATAAAGTTAAGAACATGTCCACGTACTGTATCAAATACAGTTAGAATCACTACAACTGAATAAATAATTGCATATCGTAACAACTTAATAGCATAACAATTGACGTAAGTCATAAATTTGAATAGTATTTTACACGAGCCCTCCATATATGTAGCGTATGGAGGGCTTTTACTATATTTGAAATAGATTAGGATAGGCTTAATCGATAACGGAGAATATTGAGACCTAATCATTGGTATGTATAGATGCAGTGGAAATCATAGAATTGCTAGTCCTTTATGTATATATGTGCTAACATTAAGATAATATAATTGCTTATGTATCGTGTGTTATTTCCATATATCGGGAAAGGATCATATATGTTTTTCTCTAGCATTACTGCAGATTATACAAAAATGGGTTATCCTAAAGCCATCGTACGAGCTTTAGATTTCTTAAAAAATACAGATTTGAAAGCATTGCCAGGCGGTCGTCATGCCATTGAAGGGGACATGATGTACGCCAATGTAGACGATGTAGAAACAAAATTGTTTGAAACTACAAAACCTGAGTCTCATCGCAACTATGTAGATATTCAATTTATGGTGAGTGGCGAAGAAAATATGGGCTTTTTCGTAGATAAAGGTCTCGTTAAACCTGTTGAATCCTATCCAGAACGAGATTGCTATTTCTATCCAAACGAAGCCGTTGATGAAGGGCACATCCACTGTCCGGAAGGGTATTATACGGTATTCTTCCCATCTGATATCCATAGACCACTGTTAGCGGTTAATGATAAGCCTATTAAAATCCGTAAGGTTGTTGTAAAAGTACACGTGGATCTCTTAGGCGAGTAATCCTATGAAGCGATACGAAGTTATAGGTGTTCTACTAACCCTATTAGGCGCTGTTTTATGGGGCGTATCAGGTGCTTCAGTACAGTTCCTAAGCAACTTTAGGGATATGAACTTAGAATGGCTAGTTACCATGCGCTTAATTACAGCGGGATTATTAACTGTTGTCTATGCGTGGTTTAAGTATGGCAATGCTATCTTTGATGTCTTTCGCAGTTTGAAAGATACAATTGGCCTTATCGTGTTTGGCGTATTTGGGATGGCCTTATGCCAATATACATACTTTAAATCCATTGCCTTAGCTGGGGCCGGCATTGCGACGGTACTTCAATACTTGGCGCCGTCTATGATTATTATTTACATGCTAGCCCGTTATGGTAAACGTCCCTCTAAAGGGGAGATTATTTCCGTTATATTGGCCTTGGTAGGTACGATTTGTTTGATGGGGAATGATAGCTTTTCTTTTGAAAGCTTCCCTCTTGCAGTGCTTGTATGGGGGCTCTTATCTGCTGTAGGCGTCGCTGTATATAGTGTTTCTCCTGTAGATTTACTATATAAATATGGGACTTTACCGATTGTAGGCTTTGGTATGTTTCTCAGTGGTTTTGTGGCGGCTATCTTGTTCCACCAACCAAATTCCTATGCTTTGTGGGATGTATGGACAGTTATTGGCTGTTTCAATGTTGTCTTTCTTGGAACTATCGTATCCTTTAATGCTTATTTAGAAGGGGTTAAACGCATAGGTGCTGTACCAGGATCCATCTTGTCATCTATTGAACCGATTTCGGCGGCTTTCTTTGGATGGGCTTTGTTAGACAACCAATTTAGTGCATTAGGGCTGATTGGCATGGCCATGATCATCGCTACTGTTATTATTATTGCTCTTGAAAAACGTAATTAATAATTGAGGTCTCTTTGCTGTATATTGCGGTTTAGAGGCCTCTTTGTTATGATTGTACATAATATAAAAGTAGTTGTTATAGGAGGTTGTATGGAGAAAAAACAATGGAAAGGTATGGCCCTTGCCATTTTAGGTGCCCTATTTTGGGGGCTTTCAGGCACATCTGTACAATTCCTAGAAAATGCAAAGCATATCAATGTGGAGTGGCTACTAGAAGCGCGTTTGCTCATAGCAGGTATATTGACGATAGGACTTGCTTATATAAGGGATGGTAAGCGTATTTTCTCTATCTTTACAGAACCTAAGGATATAGGGAAATTATTAGTATTTGGTATTTTAGGTATTGCTTTATCTCAGTACTCATACTTCAAGGCCATTGCCATTTCAGGAGTCGGTATTGCTACGGTCCTTCAATATGTTGCGCCTACGCTGATTATCATCTATTTGTTTTTGAGATACTTTAAAAAGCCATCTATACCAGAGTTTTTCTGTATTGTATTAGCCTTGGTGGGAACACTCTGTATCGTCATGCAAGAAGGACTAGATGTTTCGAACTTTAATGTGCTTGCTTTATTCTGGGGGCTTGTATCGGCATCTAGTATCTGTGTATATACATTGCAACCTATTGAGCTATTAAAGAAATATGGCACCACATCCATTGTGGGCTTTGCCATGTTTATCTGTGGTATTTTATCCTTAGCTATGTTTCAACAAGTAGAATCGGAAGCCCTCTGGGATGGCATGACCTGGTTAGGATTATTCGCCATCATCATACTTGGTACGGTCGTATCCTTTAATGCTTATATGGAAGGGGTTAGACTCATTGGTGCTATACAAGGCTCTATACTTTCATCATTAGAACCAATCTCAGCAGCGATCTTTGGATGGGTATTGCTAGGGAATCATTTCACGCTGGTCGGTATTTTTGGCATGATTTGTATCATTGCAACCGTATTCATTATCGCCTGGGATCGACACCGTCAAATTAAACGAGAAGTACTAAAAAAATTAAATAAAGAGGAAATTGTGTGATCTGCGTATGTATGCTTTTTTATTTCTAAAAATATCAATATAAGTTATAATAAATACAAGAATTATTATTGATGTATATAGAAATTTATAATTCTGTATACATAATCTTATTGGTTGACTATTTAATTAGCTATTTGTGTAGCTCTTCATATAGTTGAAGTATAGGTATTTATTGTATTTTAGGAGGTTCCTATGTCTGTAAAAGATTTTGTACAACAACGCCGCGATGATTTTATTGCTTTACGTCGTGATTTTCATATGTATCCAGAGCCAGCTTGGCTCGAATATCGTTCTGCCGCTAAAGTAGCTGAAAAGCTAATTGCCTTAGGTTATGATGTGGCACTCGGTGCAGAAGTACTCGATTTAGACTCTCGTATGGGCTTACCTAGCGAAGAGGTTATGAAAGCAGCTATGGCTCGTGCTATGGATGAAGGTGCTGATCCTGAACTAGTAGAGAAGATGGGCTATGGTAAAACAGCTATTGTGGCAACTATGAAGTTTAGTGATGATGGTCCTGTAGTAGCGTTCCGTGCAGATATGGATTCCAATGATGTAATCGAATCTAAAGCATCTAACCATACTCCTGCTAAGAATGGTTTCCGTTCCCGCCATGAGAAGGCTATGCATGCTTGTGGTCATGATACACATATGACAATGGGCCTTGGTCTTGCTGAATATATTGCTACACATAAGGATGGCTTGAAGGGTACAATTAAACTTATCTTCCAACCAGCAGAGGAAGGCGTACGTGGTGCTAAAGCGATGGTAGAGGCTGGCGTAGTTGATGATGTAGACTTGATGTTTGGCATGCACATTGGCTTTAACGAAAATCTATCCAATTGCTTTGCTTGTAGTGACCATGGCTTCTTGGCGACTACGAAACTTGATGCTGTGTTTCATGGCTATTCTGCTCATGCCGGTGGATCTCCTGAAAAGGCACAAAATGCCATGCTTGCAGGCTGTACAGCTGTTATTAACTTACAAGCCATTGCTCGCCATAGTGGGGGCGCATCTCGTATGAATGTAGGTGTTTTTGAAAGTGGTACAGGTCGCAATGTTACACCTGATGTAGCAACACTTAAATTAGAAACTCGTGGTGCTACTACAGAGATTAATGATTATATGATTGAACGCACTAAGACCATTATTAAAGGTGCTGCAGAAATGCATGATTGTACCTTTGAGATTACAAAACAAGGTGAAACTCCTGCAGGCCGTATTAGCGATGATTTAGCTCGCGAAGTACAAGAAATCATTGAACCATTAGGTATCTTTAAAGAGGTACCGTTCGATTATAGCGGTGGCGGTAGTGAAGACTGCGCGTACTTCTTGAACCGTGTTATTGACCGTGGCGGTCGAGCAACATATATGGTATTAGGCTCTGCTATTAAAGCACCTCATCATAATCCATTATTCGATATCGATGAAGAAGACATGCTAAACGGTATTGTTGCATTAGGTACAATTGCTACTCACTATTTAAAATAGGACATATTGATTGAGATATTGTGATGCATACATCTAAACTATAGGTACATAACTATATAGATGTATGCATCGAAATATGTATAGTGTGCTATATATTAGATGTAATATGGGTATTAGATTGTGAGGCGTTATATGATTCAACGAGAGCGTTTAGCTAAAGATTTTGAAGCTATGGCACAGCTGACTGCACCTGGAGAAGGTATTAATCGCCTAGCTTTCACCGATGCAGATTGGAAGGGGCGCCAATATATCATTGACCGTATGACTGATGCGGGCTTGACTGTTGAAATAGATGATTTCGGTAATGTTATGGGCTATAAAGTTGGCAAAAAGCCTGAGTTGCCGATTGTCATGGTTGGCTCTCATACGGACAGCGTACCTAATGGTGGCAACTATGATGGTGTTGTGGGCGTATTGTCTGCTATCGAAGCGATTCGCAGTATGACAGATGATGGTTTTGAACATGACCATACCATTGCAGTGGTGGACTTTATGTGTGAAGAGTCTAGTCGCTTTGGAGCTGCTACATTAGGTAGTAAGGCTATGCGCGGTGAATTGACATTGCAAAATTTACAACGCTTAGTAGATAAACAAGGTGTGTCCTTGTATGATGCGTTGAAAGGTCGTAATTTAAATCCCGATGCTATTGAGCATATGGAATATAAACGACCTGTAAAGTCTTTCACAGAAATACATATTGAACAAGGTAAGGTGCTAGAGCACGAAGCAAAACCCATCGGTGTTGTAACGGGTATTGCCGCACCAGAGCGATTCTATGTAACAATCCGTGGTAATGCGGACCATAGTGGTGCAACCCCAATGAATTTGCGCCATGATGCGTTATGTGGAGCTTCAAAAATCATCCTCGGTATTGAGGAGATTGCATCCATGCAAGAGGAGCCTCCAGTGGTGGGCACAGTCGGTGTTGTTGAGGTAACACCGGGTGCGATGAACGTTATCCCTGGGGCTGTGAAGTTGGGCGTCGATATTCGCAGTATTTCTAGGGTGGCCCGTGATTCTGTGGTTACTCTCATTAAGGAATTTATTGATGTTACTGCAGAGAAACGAGGCTTATCCTATACGATTGAGCCTATTGCACAGGATCATCCTGTAGCGATGCATCCAGCCATGATTCGAGAAATTGAAGAGGCTGTTAAGTCTGTAGGTGTAGACTATATGAGCATGCCAAGCGGTGCTGGTCATGATGCTATGCACTGGGCCGATGATGTTCCGACAGGAATGATTTTTATCCCATGTCGCGAAGGTATCAGTCATAATCCGGCTGAATTTGCGGGCCTAGATGACATCGTTACGGGCGCTAGGGTGTTGGACACAGTGCTTAGAAAACTTAGTTTAGAAACTACAAAACTTGTATAAGTAGAGATATCCGTTGATATCAGATTGTGTAAAAGTGTATTTCAAATTTAAGATGTAATAGAGTGTTGTTAGTCGTTTTAAGTTGAAAGTACACGGATTGGAGAGAATATGGTTATTGCTGGTATTGTTATCGTAGTGGCGACGTTTATTGCCATTATTAAACAGTTTGAAACACGGCTCGTTTTATTGTTGTCGGGCTTGTTAATGTGCTTTATTGGTGGGCAGCTTGGTGCTGGTACAACAGCCTTTGTAAAAGAACTTACAAATCCAGGGCTTGTACCAACCATTTGTACAGTACTTGGTTTTAGTTATGTTATGGAATATACAAAATGTACAGAGCACATGGTATATTTCATCTCTGCAGGCCTTAAAAAGATGACTAAAATCATCATTCCTGGTGCTGTTATTATTACATTTTTGATCAACATTGCGTTGCCTACAGCGGCAGGCTGTGCGGCTGCAGTAGGTGCATTATTAATTCCTGCATTGATTCGTTCTGGTGTGCATCCTGCAATGGCAGGCTCTGCTATTTTCTTAGGTACTTGGGGTAGTGCATTGAGCCCAGGCCTTATGTTTAACCCTCAAGTAGCACAACTTGCAGGTGAAGACGTTATGACCGTTATTGCTAGCTTCTCTATGCAAGCTATAATCGGCATTGTAGTAGCGGCAATCTTGCTCAATATCGTAGCTATCGTTAAGAAGGAACATACAGGGTATGTATTGAAAGATGCTAACGAAGAAGAAGGCAAAGAATTCAAGGTAAATTACTTATATGCCATCATCCCAATCATTCCTCTTGTATTACTCGTACTTGGTAGTAAACAAGTAGCAGTGATTCCAGAGATTTCCGTTCCTGTGTCCATGTTAATTGGTACGGCTATCGGTATTATTGCGGTACGACCTAATGTAACAGATGCAGTTAAGAAATTCTTCCGCGGTACTGGCGACGGCATGTGTGATGTAGTAGGTCTTATGGCTGCGGCAGCGTGCTTTACAGCAGGTATGCAGTACATCGGCCTTACAAGTGCACTCATTGATGGCATGAAGAACTCTCAACAAATTGCTCAAATCGGTGCTGCCTTTGGTCCATTCTTATTGGCAGTTATCTCTGGTTCTGGTAATGCGGCAGCCCTTGCGTTTAACGGCGCAGTAACACCTCATGCAGCAGACTTTGGCTATGGCATTATGCAATTAGGCTCCATGGCTCAATTGGGTGCTGGTATCGGTCGTAGTATGAGTCCAGTAGCAGGTGCAGGTATCATCATTGCCGGCCTTGCTGGTATTAACCCTATGGAAATGGCGAAACGTAATGCTGTACCATGTATTATTGCTACAGTGGTTATTATGGTATTGTTACTATAATTGAATACTAATGTAGTTGGTCAATTATAATTCAATAAAACATAGTTGTTCCACGACTTTAAATTTAAAACTTACAATAAAAGAACCCCATTATGATTAATATCATGATGGGGTTCTCCTTATATTGTAGAGTTATGGGGTTCTATTTATATTGTAAATTTCTATTATTTTAGTTTAAAACCAATCCATAGAGCGGAAATAATAAATAAGCCACCACTAACCCAGAATAGTGTAGTAAAGCCTAGCCATGCCATAAGGCTAGCACCGCCGACAGATCCTAAGAAATAGCCAAAGAATAGACAGGATTGATTATAGGATAATACTTGGCCTGTAAATTCTCGAGGTGTTTTGGAAGATAGGTAGGTGTTTAAAGCAGGAAGCATACCACCCAACCCAAAGCCTTGTAGGAATCTGATGATGGCAAGTTGATATACATCGGAAACATAGGCTTGAGGGATATTTAGAATCCCTACATAGATAAGAGATACTACTAACACTTTACGGGGGCCAATTTTATCGACCAATTTACCTAGTGGAGAGCTACTCATAAGTTGAGCAATACCCATAGCGGAGAAAACGGCACCTGCAATAAATGCGAGATTTTCTGTATCGCTAGGAACAATTCCTTTAATATATACAGAGATAACTGGTTGTAAGGACATAATGCATATTGCGTAGATAAAGGAGGCTACACATAGTGCGACAATACTATTAAATTCCGGTATTTGCTCTTTCAACTTGCGGATGGAAAGTTTTTCCGGATTAGGTTTTGGTACATAATTTTCATGGATGAATATAGTTGCTAACACACCGGCTAAGCCCATGAGGGCACCGACGATGATAAAGTCATTGCGAATACCTACTGTATCTGCAATGTAGCCACCTAATAGAGGTCCAATGAGCGAGCCTGCTAGGTTAGCCGATGCCAATAGACCTAAGGCCCAACCTGTTCGTTCAATCGGGGTTTCAGAAGCAATTAAGGTAATTGATGCCGAGTAAAATCCACTTACAAGACCTTGGATTAAACGGATTAGTACGACTCCCTCAGGGGTTGTTTGAAAGGCTATCAAAGCATTACATAAGGCCATGCCAAAGCTAGATCGTATTAATGTAATCTTGCGACCTTTTTTGTCCGCCACACGCCCCCAAAATGGAGCAGCTAAGCAAACGATTATGTAGGTTGCACCGGTTGCTAAACCAGACCATAAGGACATTGCTTCTGGTGTTTGGACGCCTAAATCGTGAAAGTATAAAGGCAGGATTGGAGCTAGCTGACTTACACCAAAGGCTGTACAGAATACACAGACTAAACTGATGTAAACCGTTCGTTTCCACGTTTCCAACGTATCCCTCCTTTCTTAGTCGTAGTATGTTCTTAATAAAATAATACTCTTATTTCTGTTTTATTTCATCCCAATCACTTAAATCCGGTAGTTTATTGCTTGTTATAGATTCTTGAATCCAGTAGTTAATGGATGTTAAGTTGCAAGACTCTCGTTCAAAGACATATTCGTTGTCTTCGTCTACCGTGGCATAGAGTTGAATGCGTAAGTTCTTACCTTTTTTACGCTCGATGTAATAGCTAATACATTGCTCATCAATGCTAGAAGGGCGAACCGAAATCATATCATACTTGCCATTCGCTACGCCTTCTAAGGCATCCTTAATCATCTGATTGGAATATTCATATTGACTGAGGTAGAAGATATCGTTATCGCAAGTTAATACGTATTCTCGAGGAGGCGTAGTGTTTTTGTACTCTTTCTCCCAGCTTTCATCAATCACAGGTAATGTAGCATGATCATAGAAGTTTTTAATTAATGCGAGACCTTCAGGAATGGACATTTCTTTAAAGTATCTTATTTCATATACCCTAGGATCCACGTTTTCATCCTGTCTGCTAGTATCCTCAATGTAGCCGTATAGATAGATAGTACAAGAGTTTTTGTCTTCATTGTGGAACATAACGATACTGTACACATCGTAAATTACGTTTTCTATGGATTGGCGATTATCGTAGATGATAAAGCTGAGATATTTTTGTGTATCCCATTCCCGTTGAATGAAATTCCAGTCGTATTTATTCGTGCGCCAACCAGTAGTAGAGTCCTCAAAGATTTCTAATACATCTACGGAGTTTTGAGGCCAAGCAGGGGGCATAGGATTACATGTTGTAGAAGATTGCGTTATCCCTTCTTTGTACTGATAATGTCCATCAATGAGTTCAAAGGCCTCTAATCGCTCAGATGCTTCGTCAGGAATTACTAGCGGCTCACCAGTACCTAACCAATTATCGTTTCTTGTGTTTAGACGTCTGATGCTTTCACGAGCATGCTCGTAAAACGTAACGGCTTGGTCTAAATCAGGTCCTTTTGTAATGGCACCAATTTCGTAGCAATAGCCGGCGGCCAGTTGCCATAGATGGTCTGCATAGTCATAACTACCGTATCTATCGAAACATTTGCTAGCCTGATTGACGCACTCTATGGCGGTTCTTATAGCAGGGGTATTACCTTTTTTGAAAGTAAATACATAAGCGAGATACGGCCAAATAGCATCGAGCGTGTAAATCGCTGGTTGTTGTAATAAGTGAGCGATGCGAGACCAGTCTTGGGACTGACCATCGATATTTAATGTGCGAAGAATGATGGCTTGCATTGTAACGTAAGCGTGGTCGTTAAAGTCTAAATAATCTGGGCTTATAGCAGCACGCTCGTAGTATTTGAGGGCCTTTTGAATATCCTGAGAGATTCTTTTGTTAGACTCACATGGTTTTGCATAGTACTCGGCAGCTTCACGCAAACACATGCCATTATTCATGGCGGCACCGCGCTCAAAATATTCGAGAGCTCGTTCATGCTCCCCGCGAGACTTACAAATATCGCCAGCTAAATACGTCATGAGTGGCAAACCTGCTGCAGCCCCTTCAAAAATAACTTGTTCTTCCATTGCCCTATTATCTTGCTCGGCATAGGTAAGGCGCAAGTTGCGGTACGCAATGACAAGGCCTGTCGCTGCGGATTTATGTAACCATTGCTGCGCAATGGCCGTTACTTTATTTGCCAATCTATGTTGATCTACTTGTACAAATAAAGATTTAAAAAAATGGACAACACCAGATGGTTCACCTTCATTAACTATCTTTTGTGCAGATGGCAAGAGGCGGTAATCTCCCCATTGGAATACATTGGCAATGGCGTAGGCGCAGTAAGAACAACCCTTTTGGGCGCCCTCATAGACGTGCTGGAATGCTTGGTCCTTCGTCATAGGCAACTCTTTTTCAATAGTTGGTGTAAGGGCACCAGAGGTACGCATAGCTTGTAAAATAGCGATGGCACTGCCTTTGCGAATAGCCGTATGTAAATAACTATATGCCTTTGTGTCATCCTCAGGAAAGCCTGCTTCAATCCAGGTGAACTGAGGGCCGGAATAGACGCGCGCCAAAATAGCATACACATCGCCAATACCAGGAATCTTTTGACCTTCCTCGTCAAGTTTCACAAGGGCATCAAGCTCAGCCTTGCCCGCCCAAGCTATATCTTTATTACACTGGTGGAATATTTTATTGAAAGACTGCTGTATTTGATCAGTGAAATAAAAACTCATACTCTCTCCTCCGCATAATAATCAGTAAAACCTGATAACATATGTAGTTTCAGTATACTATTAGTATTTAGAGGAACACAATATAAATTATCGATTGCTTGAGGAATAATATATTCAATTTTAATTATTTATATTAGAATAGATAGAAAACTGGGTGTGATATAACAATAAAAGGGATGAATATGAGAAATATAAATTTTGATATGATGATTGCAGCCTTAGTTATGTTGATTCTTAATTGTAGAGGGTATTATAAGTACGTTATGGGGCAAGCAACTCTCTGAGCGTGATGCAGCTAGGAGAGAATGTATGCTATTTCCCAATTTATATAAATGGGTCTGTATATGTAGTTCTTTATTGATTATTGTTGCATTTACTTATTATTGTATTGAAGGTTTAACGGAAATTTCGCTTAGATTTATGATAATTGCTGGCATTTCTTTTATTGTAAGTCGAATACTACAGATTGCTCAAAAGAAAGTATCTAAAGACTACAAGAATAGTCTTATTGTGATAGTATTTTTGAGCTTTATATTACTATTGTTTATCTATATGTTTTTGTATTGATTATGTTTACGTATCTTTTGGAAAGTTAAGATTTTTCTTGACTTTCATTCTATAGAAACATTATAATCAGATTATAATTTTATACTCGCCTAAAAGAAACCGATGAGGTGGAGATAAAATAGAAATGCACTCACAGAGAGCGGGATTAGCTGAGAACCCGTAGTACGCAGCTTATTAAATGGACCACCGAGGGCGCATGGAACAGAATGAATTTCATTCCTAGTATGGTGCGACGTCACACGAGCGTTAGTCGTGAGGGATATGTTAGTATCCTGCGAAAGAGGAATGCGCTGCATTCAAACAAGGTGGTACCGCGATTTATAGCATAATACAAGTATTTTCTAATACTCTTGTAAAAATAGAACTATAGACTCGTCCTTGACGTTACATTGTCATGGGCGAGTTTTTTTATTGGCAACTGCCAGATGGAGGTTCTCATGATTTTTCCTAGTTTAGACCGTGTGAAAGCTATCGCACCGGGCTACGATATCGTGCCTGTATATATGGAAATTTTATCCGACGTACGCACACCGATTAGCGTATTGAAAGCGTTAAAACAAGTGAGCAGTCATACGTACTTGCTTGAAAGTGCGGATAATAGTAATCATTGGGGCCGTTACTCCTTCTTGGGCTATGATCCTAAGATTGAGCTTTTCTGCAAAAATCATCAAATGACTATCAAAGACGGTACAACGCGTACCTTTGAGTGTTCTGATCCAGCTGCGGAGATTCGCAATATTTTGAGCCAATATAAAAGCCCTCGCTTAGAAGAGTTACCAACCTTTACAGGTGGCTTTGTAGGGTACTTTGCTTGTGAATATATCCGCTACATCGAGCCAACATTGGATTTCCCAACACCAGATGATGACCCTGCTATGGTCAACGATGTAGACCTTATGCTCTTCGATAAAGTAATCGCCTTTGACCATTACAAAAACAAAATCTACCTGATTGCTAACATCAGCACAAACGATTTGGAACGCAACTACAACAAGGCTGAGCTTGAGTTAAAAGCATTAGCTGATCTTGTTATAAACGGCAAAGAGGCAGATGTTCCAAAAGGTATTCTTAAAACAGAGTTCACTTCTGAGTTTACAAAGGATGAGTTCGAAGCAGTTGTTAAAAAGACACAACATTACATCAAGGAAGGGGATATTTTCCAATGTGTTGTATCTAACCGCCGTGAAGCTGAGTTCGATGGCAGCTTGTTAAATGCGTACCGCGTATTGCGTACATTGAACCCATCTCCATACATGTTCTACCTATCTGGTGGCGATGTAGAGCTTACAGGTGCTTCTCCAGAAACATTGGTAAAATTGACGGATGGTAAAATGTACACCTTCCCAATTGCAGGTACTATGCGCCGCGGTAAAACCGAAGCAGGAATTGAAGAGAAACTCATGTTGCTGAACGGTTTGCTAAAATGCCGTAGTATTGCAATGGTTCCGTAACATTACGTTACTGTAAGCGGCGACATGCAAGACGGCAAAGATGCTCTCGATGCTATCGGTGCTACATTGCCAGCAGGTACTTTGTCCGGGGCTCCTAAAATTCGTGCTATCGAGATTTTACACGAACTTGAAAAAAGTCCTCGCGGTGTATATGGCGGCGCTGTAGGTTACATCGATTTCTCCGGTAACATGGACGTATGTATCGGCATCCGTATGGCTATGAATAAAGGCGGTAAGGTTTATGTTCGAGCTGGTGCAGGTATCGTTCGCGATAGTGTTCCTGCTAGTGAATATAACGAAACCTTGATCAAAGGCCAATCCATGATTTCCGCAATTACAGATGCACAGGAGGTAGAATAATGGTACTCCTTATAGATAATTACGATAGCTTCTCCTTCAATTTATACCAATTAGTAGGCTCTATCGATCCAGACATTAAAGTTATCCGCAGCGATGAATTAACAGTTGAAGAAATCCGCGCGTTGAAACCAGACTATGTGATACTTTCACCAGGCCCTGGCAGACCAGCTGATGCGGGCGTATACGAAGACCTATTGCGCGAATGCAAAGGCGAATTCCCAATCCTCGGCGTATGCTTAGGCCACCAAGCCATCGGCGAAGTATTCGGTGGCACTGTATCTTACGCAAAACAAGTTATGCACGGCAAACAAAGCGTAGCCAAACAAGTACACTCATCTAAAATCCTAAAAGGCGTACCAGAACAATTTGAAGTGGCTCGCTACCACTCCTTGGCGATCATTGATGAAACCATGCCAAGCGAACTCATCGTTACATCCATTACAGACGACGGCGAAGTAATGAGCGTAGAACACAAAGACTACCCAATCTACGGCGTGCAATTCCATCCGGAATCCATCATGACACCGAACGGGGAACAAATGATTCGCAATTTCTTAGAAAAATAACTACTGTCTAATTTAGGTATTCGAGGGACTGTTACTAGTTACTAGAACGATAAGGCAGAAATAAGGCCTCTCGGAACTCCAAGTGGCCACCGCCCCACTACGTGGGGCCGCCAAGTCGTTCCTTAAGACCTTATTTCCTGCCAACTCAACCATGGCAGTACCTATAATAGCCCCTCTACAATACATATGTCGAACAGTAACTATATTTTTCTAAAGAAATATGCGAACCAGAACCCCTAATATAAGAAAAAGTGGTGCAAAGCACCACCATTCCCATCCACATAAAGAGATGATCTGTGCGTTACTCCATATAATGCGCAGGATCATTTAAGAGATATTGAATTGTTGTTCATTTTATTGTGCGTGTGACAGTGAGTAGGGCATATAAAAGATTAAGTGTTCTAGTGTTTATGTGAGTTCACGGGGTTCTAGGCCCGACTTTGGCCCTGCGAAGGCCGCAGGCCGTAGTCAGACCCGGCCAGTGGAGGGCATAGGTCCACGTGAATCACATGTAGTATTAAGGTAGGTATATGCCCTATTAACGTGGAACCAAAGAAAATGAACAACAAGTAAGGAGATATAAATGATTAAAGACGCATTATATGCAGTAACGCATGGTCAAGATTTATCCTACGACCTTGCAAAGGATACAATGAACAAGATTATGAGCGGCGATGTAGCCGAAGTCCCTATGGCTGGTTTCTTATGTGCTCTAGCAGCGAAAGGCCCTACTGTAGATGAGGTTACGGCGTTCGCTGAGGTTATGCGCGAGAAGGCTGGTTCTGTGCCTCATGAAGGTACTGTTGTAGAAATCGTAGGTACTGGCGGTGACGAAGCGAATACGTTCAATATTTCTACTACATCTGGTTTTATCATTTCCGCAGTAGGTATTCCTGTAGCGAAACATGGTAACCGCAGTGTATCTAGTAAATGTGGCGCTGCTGACTTGATCGAAGCATTGGGCGCTAAATTAGAGCTTAACGGCGAACAAAACGAAGCAGTTCTTAACAAAGCAAATATGTGCTTCATGTTTGCCTCCTGTATACCACCAAGCTATGAAGTATGCAGGCCCTGTACGTAAAGCGTTAGGCGTTCGTACAGTATTCAACATCCTTGGACCTTTGGCAAACCCAGCAGGTGCTACAGTAGAGTTGATGGGCGTGTATGATAAATCTTTGGTAGAACCATTGGCTCGTGTATTGGCTAACCTTGGTGTTAAACGCGGTGCTGTGGTACACGGCTTCGACGGCCTTGATGAAATTACGGCCACTAACAAAACGTACGTATGCGAAATTAATAATGGAACTTTCACAAGCTACGAATTCGACCCTAAAGAATACGGTTTCGAATACGCTGATAAAACTGAGCTTGAAGGTGGCGACGCAACAGTAAATGCTGAGATTACACGCCGCGTACTCGGTGGTGAGCAAGGCGGTAAACGCACTGCCGTTCTTCTCAACGCTGGTATGGCGATTTACCTTGCAAAGGATGGCATTACATTAGCAGAGGGCATTGAAGAGGCGAAGAACATGATCGACTCTGGCAAGGCTCTTGCTACAATGGAACAATTTGTGAAAGCAACCCAAGAGGTATAACCATTGATTTTAGATAAGATTGTAGAGGCTAGTAAAGTTCGAGTGGCCAAAGAAAAAGAGGTGGAAACGCCTGAGGCTGTGAAAGCAGCGGCCTTAGCGTTGCCATCTGATACAGAATTTCCTTTTGAAGTAGCCCTTCGTCAGCAAGACTTTAACTTCATTTGTGAAGTAAAGAAGGCGTCTCCTTCAAAGGGGATTATCGCTGAGCATTTCCCATATTTAGACATCGCCAAAGAATATGAAGTAGCTGGGGCAGCAGCCATCTCTGTATTGACTGAACCAGACTTCTTTAAGGGCGACAAAAAATACTTGCAAGAAATCGCTAGTACCGTAAAAATCCCTGTACTACGCAAAGACTTCATCATTGATGAATACCAAATCTACCAAGCAAAGGTGTGGGGCGCTAGTGCCATCCTATTAATCTGTGCATGCCTCGATGTGCCTACATTGACGAAGTTCCGTGAGTTAGCCGACTCTCTTGGATTGTCCGCCTTAGTAGAGGCTCACGACGAGCATGAGGTACAAATGGCCATTGATTGTGGGGCCCGCATTATTGGTGTTAACAACCGCAATTTAAAAGACTTCACCGTAGACGTACAAAACAGTGTGCGCTTACGCAATCTCGTTCAAGATGATGTGATCTTCGTATCTGAAAGCGGTTTAGAAACACCAGAGGATATCCAAGTATTGCGCGATAACAATATCGGCGTAGCCTTGATGGGTGAAACCTTTATGCGTTCGCCTAACAAGGTTGAGAAATTGGCATATCTCTATGGCCCGACTTACTACACTCCAAAGGTTAAGATGTGTGGCATCTCTAAGGTGGAGACAATCCCTGCTGTAGTAGAGGCAAAGCCAGACTACATGGGACTTGTATTTGCTCCTAGCAAACGACAAGTTACTGTAGATCAAGCTAGAACATTGGTGGAAGAGCTACATAAACAATATGCAACAACATATGGTACAAATACGGTGCCAGTGAACGCTGATGAAACACAAAATACTAATAGATTTTGCGAAGAAAACACCAATTCTGAAGCTATTAAAACTGTAGGTGTCTTCGTCAATGAGATGTTAGATAACCTCGTTACGATCGCTAAAGAAGTCAATCTTGATGCGGTGCAATTGCACGGCGATGAAGATGAAGCTTTCATCCAAGCTCTCAAGGAGAAAACAGATCTAGAGGTTTGGAAGGCTGTTCAAATCCGTAGCGCTGCAGATGCAGAGGCGTGGATCGATAGCAGTGCCGATATGCTGTTGTTTGATGCGTATCATAAGGATGAACGAGGTGGTACGGGTGAAGTGTTCGACTGGTCTTGCTTAGATGAGTTTGAACGTCCATTTATGCTTGCAGGTGGTATCGACAGTACTAACGTGGCGCGTGCTATTCGCACAGTTCGCCCTTACGGTATAGATATTAGTAGCGGTATTGAAACAGATGGCGTGAAGGACAATGAGAAAATTAAAGCTTTCACCAACATTGTGAGAACAATAGCTCACTAAATCACAAAAAATACATAAATCTAAGATATAATAATATTTTAGACGCATCCGATGGAATTCATCGATTGTTGAGATAGATGCCAGTAGTAACGCTATACAGGCGTGCTAGCAGGAATGGTATATGGAAAGGTAAGTTATATGAGTGAACAAAGACATGGTTATTTTGGCTCCTTCGGTGGCCAATTTATGCCAGAAACATTGATGAATGCAGTCATCGAATTGGAAGAGGCATACAACAAGTACAAAGATGATCCTGATTTCGTACGCGAACTTGAGGATTTACATAAAAAATATACAGGTCGTCCATCCCTTTTATACTATGCAGAACGCATGACAAAGGACCTTGGGGGCGCTAAAATCTACTTAAAACGCGAAGATTTGAACCATACTGGTTCTCACAAATTGAATAACGTAATCGGTCAAATGTTATTGGCAAAACGGATGGGTAAAACTCGCGTTATTGCTGAAACCGGTGCTGGTCAACACGGCGTGGCAACAGCTACTATTGCTGCGTTGATGGGCATGGAATGTGAAGTATACATGGGTGCAGAGGACTGTGAACGTCAAGCACTTAATGTATATCGCATGGAATTATTGGGCGCTAAGGTACATCCTGTAACAACTGGTACAAGTACATTAAAAGATGCTGTATCTGAAGCGATGCGCGAATGGACAAACCGCATGTCTGATACACACTATGTATTGGGTTCTGTTATGGGGGCGCACATCCATTCCCGATGATCGTTCGTGATTTCCAATCTATCATCAGCCGCGAAGCGCGTGAGCAAATCCTTGATGCAGAAGGCAAATTGCCAACAGCTGTTATGGCTTGCGTAGGCGGTGGCTCCAATGCGATGGGTATGTTCTATCACTTCATTCCGGATGAAGGGGTTCGCCTCATCGGTTGTGAAGCAGCTGGTCGTGGTGTTGATACAGAGGAACATGCAGCAACAATCGCAAAAGGCTCTGTTGGTATCTTCCATGGCATGAAATCCTACTTCTGCCAAGACGAAGACGGTCAAATTGCTCCAGTATATTCTATTTCTGCAGGCCTCGATTATCCTGGCATCGGACCTGAACATGCGTACTTGCACGATAGCGGTCGTGCTGAATACGTACCTGTAACGGATGATGAAGCAGTGGATGCATTCGAATACTTATCTCGTTTAGAAGGCATTATTCCAGCTATTGAAAGTGCGCATGCAGTGGCACATGCTCGTAAAATTGCTCCTACCATGAGCAAGGATGATATCATTATTATTTGTTTATCTGGTCGCGGTGACAAAGACGTAGCGGCTATGGCGAAATATAGAGGGGTGGATCTTCATGAGTAAAATTAAAGACGCTTTCACAAAGGGTAAGGCATTCATCCCATTCATCAGTGCTGGTGACCATGGTATCGAGAATACAGAACGGTATATTCGCGTCATGGTTAAAGCCGGCGCCGACATGGTAGAAATTGGTATTCCATTCTCCGACCCAACAGCGGAAGGCCCAGTAATTCAAGAAGCGAGTACACGTGCATTATCTACAGGCGTAAAAATTCACGATATCTTTGATATGGTGCGTCGTTTGCGCAGTGGTGATGATGCAGTGACAGTACCACTCGTGTTCATGACCTACTTGAATCAATCTATGTATTCGGTCGTGAAAATTCTTTACCCTCTGCGAAGAGGTTGGTATCTCTGGTGTTATCGTGCCAGATATGCCGTTTGAAGAAAAGGGGAACTCGCTAGTGTAGCTAATAAACACGGCGTTGAAGTGGTATCTTTAATTGCGCCAACATCTGAAAATCGCATTGAAATGATCGCTAAAGACGCAGAAGGTTTTGTGTACTGCGTATCTTCCCTCGGTGTTACAGGCATGCGTAGCGAAATCAAGACAGATATTAAATCCATCGTTGAAACCATTCGCAAATATACAGATATTCCTGTAGCCGTTGGTTTCGGTATTTCTAAGCCAGAACAAGCGGAAGCAATGGCTCGTGTATCTGACGGTGCTATCGTAGGCTCTGCTATCGTTAAAATCGTGGCAGAACATGGTGAACACGCAGACCAAGCGTTATTTGACTACGTACAATCTATGAAACAAGCTGTGCTAAAAGCTAACGCATAATAACAGCTACCTCATAATAAAATAGATAATACAATACATACTAAAAAGGACGTTATACATGTGTATAGCGTCCTTTTTAGGTTAGTTAGTTTAGTTATGTGTTATATGACTGGATAACCAGTTATGAAAGGGGAATGATTAGCCGTTTGTAGATTCGGAACGCTGATGTTGTTCACTGCGTTTAGCAGTGGCATTTTTATCATGTTTTTCACGTTCAGAAATTTTATGTTTTCTATATTTCTTTTGATCTGGTTTGAACCATGGATGAGCACTGCTGTCCACTGTGCCATCATCGTTCTTTACCATGCGATGGTTTTCACCAATTTGGAAGTGGTAATCTTTGGCTTGCGCTACATTAGCACCAATGCCTACTGTTAAGAATGCTGCCAAGCTGGCCATAGCTACTACTTTAGTCAATTTAGCGTTCATAATTATTATCTCCTATACAAACTTAATTGCACGAATTTTAGTTGTAAAAAATATATTATTAGTATAGGTAAAATCAATGAAGAAAAAATGAAATGTAAGCCTTGGTAAAGCATAGTATAATAGGATTATCTAAGTTTGTATCATATCTAAATATAGTAGGAGATTTATGAAGCAGAGAGTATATGAAATCCTCTATCGCGAGCTAGTAGAAAACTATGCAAATGGTAAAGGACGAACAACGACAGCCGATTTTTGGCTTACCATAAGCGCTATGACCTTTGTATACGGTCTAGTTACATTCATAATGGGTCTTGCGACCTTTATACCTTATGGATTTCTATATGCTATATCCTTAGGGGGCGGCGTATTGACTGCATTGACGGTATTATTAACATTGCCGACTATTATGCTAGTAGCAAGACGGTTGCGTGATTCCAACAATGATCAACATTGATGATTCTTGTCTTTGTTCCTATTTTAGGATGGTTGGTTTTGCTCTACCTATTATGTAAGCGGTCGGCTCCAACACAAGAAGTAAACGTAACTAATGAACAGATATCTTCAGAACCAAGTATAAAGGAAAAGAAATCCATTTCGGGTGTATTCATCGTGGCTATCCTTGTTTTAGGTTGGGTTACTAGCAGTGTAGGGACATCTATGATGGGGCATAATTATATGGTAGAAGAAACAGCCTTTGGGTAACTTGGGGCAGGGGGCTTTCACCAAAAAAGCAAACCGTTTACTACGTAGTGATTCTGCTACAACAGAAGGTTATCTAGTTGTAAAAGAGTATTACCAAGCACTTGCGAATGGGGATTATCATAGTGCGTATCGAGAATTGAGTAGTCGTGAAATGGAACGATACGGTACCTTTGATCTCTGGCAGCAAGCTAAGGCAAAGGAACAACGTTCTGCTGTAGAATCTATACGATTGGGTTATGTATCTCAAGATATTGATGATGATGCTGTTGTGGACTATATAGGATATAGGGTGGACTTTGTAGATAACAGACCATCTATGTTAGTTCGTTTATACAGCACTGGCAATGGTTGGAAAATCATTGGTTTTGAAGAGTTTGAGGAGGACTAGGCTATGGCATCTGTAAATGTATATGATTTAAACTATACCGATGCCTTTGTGCTAGGCATCAAAAACTACGTCAATTTTAAAGGTCGTGCGAGCCGTAGTGAATACTGGCGATTCATGGCTGGAATGATGATGATTCAAGGTACCTTGGAAGTCGTAGCTATTCTTTGTAAAGGTGTTGGACTCTATAATTTTGAGTCCATTATTGATACGATCACGTTATTAGTAACGCTATTTTTCGTGCTTCCTAATATCGCCATCACAACGCGACGCATGCATGATATTGGCCGCAGCGGCTGGACTCAGCTGATTTCTTTTATTCCTATTATAGGGTTCTTTATATTCTTAACCTACGAATTGAAACAGGGCGATACCTGTGAGAATAGCTACGGTGAAAGAACTGCCTATATACCTATTACTAGGAATATAAGTGAATCTACAGGGCTTGAAGCAACTCCATCTCGAAAACAAGACTGGGTTATGGGCATTACCATCTTTGTTCTTCAATCCATCGTCTTTGGTGATACTATCGGTGATATATTATGGTATGGCATTAATGCCAATGGCTATATATAGTAATAACCTGTATCAAATAGTATACTTATTATTTTATTTTATAAAAGTTTAACAACTCCTTTATAGACAATATAACACTTTGTAGTAAAATGAAATCAAGATGAATTCAAAAATATAGATATGATTACTTCAAAACATATCTAAGTTACTATATGTGTTAAAGCAACAGGACTTTATGAGCTTCACTGTTTCCTGCTGTGGATGGAAGGAGTTTATTATGAGACCTTGTCCATATTGTGGACATGAGGTGTTAAAAAGTGAACGATACTGTCCAAACTGTGGCCGTATCCGCAAAGCACCTATTTCGTTAGATAAATATAGTCTAGGAATGATTGAAAACTTTAAACAATGCTTTGTCTATAAATACGCTGACTTTGAAGGCCGTGCTAGCCGTAGCGAATATTGGAATTTCTTTTTGATGTACCAATTGCTATTTGTAGCCATTCTATTTACCTGTGCGTTCTTGAGTTATATTAGTCCGCTCTCCAGTGCGTTGGCGTATTCGGGCTAGTTATTCTTAGTACTTATGTCCGTCGTTATGGTTATTCCTGGCGTAGCTGTTGCAGTACGACGCTTGCACGATCAAGGCCGTTCTGGTGCACTTGTTTTGTCAATATGATGCTAGTCACTGTCCTGGTCGATAGTATGTGTCATGTCGCATATGTTTTGGCACTGTTTTATGCAATAGTTTTACTAAAGATTAAGTGTGTATAGGAGAACGTGTATGAGTAGTATAAATTGGTGGCGTCGCTTAGGGATAGTCGGCTGCGTGATGGTAACATTAGGTTGTATTAGTGGTTGTCAGTGGAATTTAGATAATCTAAAGCAATATAGTCAAGATTCATCAGCAAGAGACGTAAAAAAGATGAAACGAAGAGGGTGTTTCGCTTCTATTTGGCTGCTACAAATGAGTTTAACTACAATGAGGTTAAATATGGGAGCCAATATGACCTAATCTGGCAACAGGCAGGTGCAAATGAACCACTAACAGGATTTAAGGTACAGGATTATGAGCGTCTTGAACAGGAACTAGTAGCTGCTAAGGAGGCAGGTCGTTCTTACGAGGAACTTGAAAGCACAACAGATGCTGTATTGCCTATCTTGCATGATATTGTAAATGATGTAAAGGCTTTAGATTCATACTATAAAGCAAAGCAGTATGAAAAAGATAATTATGCATTTAGTCAAGCTACACTGGCTAAGCTTTCAGCGTTATTAGAAGTATTTGAACCAAAATATGAAGCGTTAAATGAGGCAGTTACGGCTGCTCATAAAAAAGAACGTAATAAAGATATTGAGTCGATGCGTTCGAATGGTCAAGTGAATGGTGCTCATATGGTAGAGATGATGGGGTACTATAGTGATATTGTTAGCCATATAATTGAGCGAGGGCCTAATAGTGATGTGCAATGGGTGAAAGCTCAAAAGGAAGCAGCCAATGCAATTGTACCTAAGTTTACGTCTGTGGAGGTACAAAATCGGATTGATCAAGCTAAGAATCTTGATGCGGCTATTGATGCATTTGTAGCGGAACAAAGTGCTGAGACACATCATGAGGTAATTACACAATATAATGAGCTAGCTCGAACACCAATGAATTTTAAATTACTAGATAAAGTACAAGATGCCTATATACCTGAAGGTGTATAGTTTACTTGTTGACAATTTCCCCGTTTGAGTCCTATAATTATCTATTATATGAATATTGCGTTGAAAAAGACGGCATGTCTCAGACGGATTTAGTAGAGACCAAACTCATGGGCTGAAAGGTTTGGAAATCTAGAGATTTGCGGATCACTTTGGAGCAAGCAGGAACCCTGCCGGTGAACACCGTTATATGTTTAAGTGGCTTTCACAAAATGATGCCTAGTTATTTCGTATGCTCGGAATATTCTAGCTTTCACAGAAGGTCAGTAGGGTGGTACCACGGATATTACGTCCGTCCCTTCGGGGACGGGCGATTTTTTATGTAAAAGGAGCACATCATGGATTACGGTAAGACGTTACATTTGCCTGAAACAGAATTCCCAATGCGCGGCAATTTGCCTAAGCGCGAACCAGAAATCTTAAAATTCTGGGAAGACAACAAAATTTATCAAAAACGTTTGGAATTGCGTAAAGACGCGAAACCTTTCATTTTGCATGATGGCCCTCCATATGCGAACGGTAAATTGCATCGGTCATGCCCTCAACAAAACGTTGAAGGACATCATCATGAAATACAAAACAATGACTGGTCACTATACACGCTACATCCCTGGTTGGGATACACACGGTTTGCCAATCGAGCATGCGGTTATTAAGAACACTGGCCTTAACCGTCATGAAATGGCTCCATTGGACTTGCGCAACAAATGTAAGGAATATGCATTGGAATGCGTAGAAACTCAAAAACAAGACTTCATTCGCTTTGGTGTATTAGGTGAATGGGATCGCCCTTATTTGACATTGCGCCCTGAGTTCGAAGTAAAACAACTTGGTATCTTTGGCGAAATGGCAAAACGCGGCCATATCTATAAAGGTCTTAAAACTGTATACTGGTGTACGCACTGCGAAACTGCATTGGCAGAAGCAGAAATCGAATATGCTGAGAAAAAATCCTTCTCCATCTACGTAAAATTCCCTTACGTATCCGAGAAAAAGGTGACATTGCCAGCTGGCGTAGATCCAAAACAAGCATACTCCGTTATTTGGACCACTACTCCTTGGACAATGCCTGCCAACGTAGCTATTTCTGTTAACCCTGACCTTGAATACGGCTGGGTAAAAGTAGGCGATGAATACTACTTGATGGCTACTGAACTCGTTGATGCGGCTATGAAAGATATCGGCATCGAAGACTACGAAATCGTAAATCGTTTCTCTGGTGCAGACTTAGAATTGGCTGAATTCAAACATCCATTCGTAGAACGTAATTCTACTGTATTATGTGGCGACCATGTAACACTTGAAGCAGGTACTGGTTGTGTACATACAGCTCCTGCACACGGTGAAGACGACTTTAACATCGTTATGCGTTATAACAAGGAAGGCAAAACTGAACTTCCTATCGTATCCCTTGTTAACGAAACTGGTAACTACACTAAACAAGTAGACGACAACCGTTATGGCGATACTGAATTCCCATTGGCTGGCGTAGAAATCCACGATGCTGAAGTGCCTGTAATCAAGATTTTGGCGCACAACAATGCATTACTTCATAAATCTAGCTTGCGTCACCAATATGCTCACTGCTGGCGTTGTAAAAACCCTGTCATCTACCGTGCTACAGAACAATGGTTCTCCTCTGTAGATGGTTACCGTCAACAAGCGCTTGATGCGATCGACAACCAAGTACAATGGATTCCTAAATGGGGCCATGACCGTATCTTCAACATGGTTCGCGACCGTGGTGACTGGGTAATTTCCCGTCAACGTATTTGGGGCGTGCCAATTCCTATTTACTATTGTGAAAGCTGCGGCGAGCACATTATCAACGATGATACGATCAAAGCATTACAAGAAAAGTAGCCGTAGAAGGCTCTGATGCTTGGTGGGCTCACAGTGCAAAAGAATTGTTACCAGAAGGTTTTAAATGTCCTCATTGCGGTCATGATGAGTTCAAAAAAGAAACAGACATCATGGACGTATGGTTTGACTCTGGCTCCTCTTGGGCTGGCGTACTTGAAGTTAACGGCTTAGATGTACCATGTGCTATGTACCTTGAAGGTTCCGACCAACATCGCGGTTGGTTCAACTCTTCCTTGTTAACTGCAGTAGCAACAACAGGTAAAGCACCATACAACTCCGTATTAACTCACGGTTTCGTTGTGGACGGCGAAGGTCGCAAAATGTCTAAATCTGTAGGTAATACAGTGGCACCTAGCGATATCATCGACGTATACGGTGCAGACGTTATGCGTTTGTGGGTATCCTCTGCGGATTACCAGGCAGACGTACGTTTGTCCAAAGACATCGTAAAACAATTATCCGAAGTATACCGTAAGATCCGTAATACATTCCGCTTCTTATTAGGCAACTTGGATGACTTCAATCCAAACACTGACAAAGTGGCTTACGCAGATATGTCCGAATTCGATAAATGGGCATTGTTGCGCTTAGAAGAAGTACGTCAAAAGGTTACTGAAGCATATGAAAACTATTAATTCCACATGTTGTATCATGCAATTCATAACTTCTGTACAGTAGACTTGAGCTCCATCTACCTTGATGTAATGAAAGATACTATGTACGCTGAAAGCAAAAACAACGTAGCTCGTCGTTCTGCTCAAACAGCAATGTACGAAATCTTGAAAACATTGGTAGCAATGGTATCTCCTGTACTTTCCTTCACAGCAGAAGAAGTTTGGAAATATATGCCTAAAGAAGAAGGCATGCCTGAATCCGTTATGCTTCAAGATTGGCCACAAGGTCATCCTGAACACTTCAACCAAGAATTGGCTGATAAATGGAACCAATTGTTAGACTTGCGTACATCCGTACAAAAAGCATTGGAATTGGCTCGTAAAAACAAAACAATCGGTCATCCATTGGATGCATCCGTTACAGTATACGCTGAAGGCGCTGCATTCGACGCATTGAATGCTCTTGGTGAAGAAGGCTTGGCTAAACTTGTTATCGTTTCCGAAGCTCGCATCGTAAACGGCGCTGCACCAGCAGAGGCTGTAAAAGACGAAGAAACAGGCGTAGCAACAGTAGTTGCTCCATCTGAACTTGAAAAATGTGAACGCTGCTGGATCCACCGTGACACAGTAGGTCAAGATAGCGAACACCCTACACTTTGCCATCGTTGTGCAGAGGTTGTTGAATCTCTATAATCAAAAGTGTGTTATACATAAGATAACCTTGTGTATTATGCTTTGACTGTTAAATAGAAGCCCTTCTCTATACTATCATTAGTTATTCTTATACTAAGGTAGTGAGAGAAGGGTTTTCTTTTATATGTATCTGTCTTGTAAATACGTTTATGAAAATCTATATCTCTTAGTTTGTTAATTATTAAAATTTTATAGAAATTTATGAATTCATTGTATGCTATCTTTCTCATAAAACTATCTATCATAATTAGTACTTTATTATTTTCCTCATGAAAAATTAATGTGTAAAATTTACTCATTTCATATTAAACTTAATATCCTAGTTTAAGATGTTTATAGTTAGTTTAGTTATTGTGCTTATATGAGAAGGAGGAACAGCAATGGTAGCAACTATCGTTAAAGCAATCTTGGCTGCGCTTACTGGTTTAGCAAACGCAATCTTGCCTTTATTCAAATAACAATTTCATTCCCAGAAAAAGACCACCCAGCTTGCGGGTGGTCTTTTTTTTGCCTGAAGATAGAAATCAATTTGTAACATAATGATTTAGAGAATCTTTAACTATCGTTTAACTATAGGGCTTTATATTGACTATGGGAAATAGCGTACCTATAATTAAGATGAATAAACCATGAAATGAACGTGAAGGGCGTACAGTGTTATGTGGTTCTATTTCTTATGCAAAACGAGGGAGCGTACAAGACATGAGAAGAAATCTGATTATTAAGGCTTTTGTTTTAGGTGCTGTAGGTTGTGCTTTTACTATTACAGGGATGGCAGCCAATGGGCATGGACAAGGTATTGCAGATTCTACTACAGAAGTGAATGAGGCTAAACATGAAGCTGTTCGTTCTAATTGGATGGATCGCACAGATATCGTAGTTGGTGTTGGTATGAAAGATTCGAAAGAGACGCATAGTCAGCACCATTATGTTGGTGAATCATCGATGAGACATGATGATCTAAATACTGTAACTTCGAAAATTCAAAATCTACTGAAATCAATAAATTGTATATTGAGACCTTGCAACCTATAACCCATTATGATGAAAACGCTAAAAGCGTTGTCTTTGTACAAGGTCGTATTGGGCGCAGTGGAGAAAAATTTCATCTTATAAATTAGATGGTTATTTGGAGCCAGCCAGACCTGCAGGGACGTTTATAAGTCATGATAAACAAACAGATACGAAAGAATCATTAGGAATGAATGCTAATATTGGCATTGGCTATCGTCGTCTTAGCAAAGGTGAACATGCTTATGTTGGTGTTAATGCGTTCTATGACCATGTGTTTAAAGGTGGTTATAAGCGCGTTAGTGGCGGTGTAGAATATGTGGCAGGCCTTAATGAATTTCATGCTAATCTGTACCGAAATCTAGGGACTGATGATAGAAAATATATAGGTCTCCATGGCCGTAGTGTTGTATTAGGTGATCCTGCAGGATTGTATCCATATGGTATGGATCCTGATCAAAGTCTTTATAATTATGGTATAGCTGCTTATGAAAATCATTGGATGCTATCAGAAAAGGTTGCTGCTAGTGGATTTGATGTAGGATACTCACGAACTTTCAAAAATGCTCGCTGGGCTCGTGTCTATGCAGACTATTATAATTGGCGTGGTAGAGAGGCTGTAAGAGTAGGCTATTATAAATTAAATAAGCGCGATGCTATTAAAGGGTTTAAAGTGGGTGCAGAATTCCATATTACACCACATCTTACTCTTGATGCGGGTTACAAAACAGCATCTCATCATTTGAGTGGTCCTTATGCGACCTTGAAATATACCATCGGCACATCTAAGTTTGCTTGGCGTGGTGGTAAACATAGTGAAAGCGTGATTACAACGGCTCGTTCCAAGATGCTTGATAAGGTACATCGCAGCGATATGGTTGTACAAGAAACTGTGGAAAATATTTATGAACAACAGTTTGTCGATGTTGGTTTATAGGAATTTCCGTATTCATTACCCTCATGATCATCTATAATAGTTTAGCTTGTTCATAGGTTATAAAAGGAGCTAGTACATTATGTACTAGCTCTTTTATGTTCTCGGTTATTTCTATTGTAATGCCTTAGGCACACTGAGTTTTTCCAATTGTCTAGCTCAGGTATTTCCAAGGTATTAATCGTTTTTGAATCCAGTAGTTTAAGGATACTTCGTTACCTAACTGTTGTTCAAATAAATAGGTATTGCCTGGTGTATCGAGAGGTTTACCATCCTTGTCGATGGAGTGGCGCATGGATTCTTTCAGATAGAGTTGCACTCTAAAAGGATTTGCGTGATTGCCTCTGAAAATAAAATAGGAGGGGCCAATAAAGTCATGGGTACGGACATTAATTTGTTCGTACTTTTGTCTTTAAGCCTTGTAATGCGGTTTGTATCATTGCATTCGCATCGTCGTATTCTTCAAGCAAGAAAGCTTGTTGATCTACATCGAGTACATAGTGCCACGTTGGTTTTCTTCGTTCTTTTCAATAGACCAGTTATCACCAAATACAGGTAACTGATGATTATCATAAAGGTCTTTTAACAGATGTATAGCATCCTCTTTCTTGAATAGCGCTCGATAGATCATCTCTTGACCTTCTGTAGGGTCATAGCCATGTATTCTGACTTGGTACGTATCACGTGGCATACGCTTTACATCTAGCTTAAAGATGTTTCGTAGCTTGTCTGGTATGGAGAGGAAATGATTGTAAAAGCTCAGTTTCATTTCTTCTTGTGATTCTAAAGCATGCTCGATGGTTTGCCAATCATATAAGGTGGTATCCCATAAGAAGTCATCCATGTTTACAGATAAGCGAGCTGCATTTTGAGGCCATTCAGTGTGACCAGGCCGTACTGTTGAGGTAGACTCTGTAAAGCCCTCTTTATAGTGCCAATGGCCATCTATTTCTTCGAAGGCTGCTAAGCGCTCTTCTGCTTCATTATCGATAGGGATATCCTTCAGCTCTTCATCAAGGTTTGCCTTGTGAGATAGTATATATTGATGAGACTTTTCGTAATAGGCTACAGCGGCATCTAAATCAGGTTTGCCTGTGACATAGCCTTTTCATAGGCATACCCTAAGGCAACTCGCGTTAAAGCTCGTGTAATATCATAGAAGAGAACACGATCTTCCTCTTCTAATGCGCGTTTTCCTCATCTAGTACACGTGTTAAGGATTGTACACCGAAACGTATATTTTTCGTTACCCCTAAGCCATGGATTCGCATGTAACCAATGTATGGCAAGGAGAACATAAAGCGTTCTTTAGTGGCTGCCATATGTGTTAAGTCTGCAATGAGACCCCAGTCGAGAGGAAGGTGGCCTATGTGGAAAATATAACCGAAGGCTGCTTGCAATGCTGCATAGCCGGCGTCGCTAAAATGCTTAGTAGCTGCGCGACGGTAGAGGCCGATTGCTTTTACAGGATTATACGGAATTAGGCGGCGCAGCTCTTTTCGTATCATAAAAGTGATAGTAATAATCCGCTAATTCAGCGGTGCTTTCAGCTTGGCCCAAGGCGGCACCTTTCGTGAACCATGTGAAAGCATCCTCAAATTTTCCATGTTCGTGACAGTCTAGGCCCGTGTAGAGCATCATGGTTGGATTACCTAGCTCAGCAGCCGTTAAAGCTACACGGCGCGCATTATCAAAATCGCCTTCGTCGATATAGATGTTACGTAAATTGCCTTGGAACATGGCAAGTCCATTGTTGAGGGCCTTGTTAAACCATTCTTTGGCGAATGTAGTAGCATTTTCCTGTAATGTTTCGTCTGAAACAGTGCCTTGTAAGGTTGAAATGCGTTCTTGTATAGAACCTTTTTGTAAGCTTTGTTGAATCCGTTTTGCCAAGCTTAGGCGGGGCGGTGTAATCATATCTCGAGCTAGGCTAATGCGATCATCATCGCGCCAGAAAAAGACATTACCTATAATGTATTGGCAAAAGGCATCGCCTTGTTTAGCGTAGTCGTAAACGATATGAAATGCATCATTAAAGGATATTAACATATCCTTTTCAACCGTAGGCGTAATGGTTCCATTGATACGCAATGCTTGTAAGGTGCCGATAGGACTACAACGGCGAATGCTATCGTGCAAGCATTGATAGGTACGCATGTTATTTTCAGGGAAATTAGATTCCTCCCACGTAAAGCGTGGACCTGCGTAGATACGAGCCAATAAAGCATATGCATCAGCTATCTCTCGAGACTCTGGATTGTTTGCTATTTTTAATGCGTCCTCTTTAGTGTCAATTTCGTTTTCCAGAGAGGTAGTCATATCGTTGCGCAAGGCTTGATGCTTCGTTTGCTCAGGGCTTTGCTGATTGTTTACGATGAGCTCTAATTGGCGTAAGCCTTCTTGAGCCATCTCTTGATTATATGATGTGAAAATCATGTGGAAGACCTTTTCTAGGCGTTCCGTAAAGTACTGTGCCATAAGGCCTCCTTTATATTAATTACATTTACTATAGAATACATATTTATTATATAACGAACGTAAGAGACCGCAAAAGAGGAAAAAACCCCTCTGAAGTCTTTCAGAGGGGTCATATTTATCCTAGTTCATAGAGATAGATATTATTTTTTGTTGTAATCGCCGAACCATTTGTCGTAGATTTTTTGGTAAGTGCCGTCTTCTTTAAGTTCTTTAAGAGCTTTATTAACAGCTTCTTGTAAAGCTTTGTTGCCTTTTTTCATGCCAAGAACTGTACCTTCAGCTTTAGTAGGTTCGCCTACGAGTTTAAGGTCTTTGTCAGCACCTTGTTTAAGGTAGTACATAGCCACTGCGTTATCGATGATAGCACCGTCGATTGTACCAGCTTTCAATTCCATGAAGATATTAGCATTGGAATCAATTTGTTTTACTGTTGTATTAGGGATTTTTTGGGCCATTTCAACAGGGATAGTACCGATTTGAGCACCTACAGTATGACCTGCTAATTCATCCATGTTATGGATTGTTGTGTTGTCTTTACGAACAACTGTGATGAAACCACCTTGATCGAAGTATACATCGGAGAAGTCCAATGCTTTTTCACGTTCAGGAGTAGCATTGATGCCTGCTGCGATCATGTCGATATCGCCAGATTGAACTGCTGGAATCAAAGCATCGAAGCCCATGGATTTGAATTCCATTTTTAAACCTAATTTTTTAGCAATTGCTTCGGACAAATCAACGTCGAAACCAACGTATTTGTCGCCTTCAGTAAATTCGAATGGTGGGAATGTAGTTTCAGAACCTACACGCAATACACCCTCTTGTTGTGTCATTTTTGGTTTGTCATTGCCACAACCAGCCAATAAACCCATTGCTGCTACCGCTACGAGGGCGATGGCTGTCAATCTTTTTGAACTTAAACATAGAAACCTCCTCAAACATCCATATACATGATTTATCAAATTCTGTTTATATTGTACGGAATTTTACAATAATAGGCAATAACATTGTATAATTAAGAGTAAATGATTTTATATTTAACCTAGCTTTGTCTGTTCTTATATCAATTTAAACGTAAATTTATGGAGGCAATATGTCCCTTACAAATATATTTTCTGATCTTTGTAAAAGCTTTGCACCTGATGCGTTTGCTATTAACTATACATTAGCTAAGAATCCTGAGCTTTCTAGTCATGAATTTGAGACCGTAAAAACGATTGGTGCTGTTCTTGAAAAATATGGTATGGATGTAACTTATGAATTTTGTAATCTGCCAACAGCGTTTAAGGCATCTCCTGTAAAAGTAGATAACCCTAAAGGCCGTTTGGCTATCCTCTGTGAATATGATGCATTGCCTGAAGTAGGTCATGCATGCGGTCACTCTGCCAGCGGTTCCATGAGTGTACTCGCCGCATTAACGCTCCGCAAAATGCAACAAGACGGCGTTGCTTTCAATATGGACATTGATATTATCGGTACACCAGATGAAGAAGCCACAGGTTGCAAGGTGGATATGTGTAATGCAGGCGTGTTTAAAGACTATGATTTTGCTATCATGGTTCACCTCGATGGTGAAGAAACACGACCTAATTCACAATTCTTGGCACTAGACTGTTTCCGTGCACGCTATCATGGTAAACCAGCCCATGCAGCAGGTGAGCCTTGGAATGGCATTAATGCGGTAAACGGCGTACAACTTGCTATTCACGCGATGGATATGATGCGCCAACAAGTGCGACCTGAAACGCGCATCGGCACATGGATCCTTGCCGGTGGTACTGCATCTAATGTTATCCCTGAGTTTGGCGAGTTAGAAGTAACCGTACGTCATACAGAACGGGACTATTTGAATGGCCTATCTGAACAAATTAAGAAAATCTTTGAAGGGGCGGCCCTCTGTACAGATACAACAGTAGATGTAGAGTTCTACGGTAATCCTTATGATGATATGAACCAAAACCATAGAGGCACCGTTCTCATTGAAAACGTAATGTCTGATATGGGTATTGATTTCAAGCCAGGCCCAGCAGATATTGGGGGCAGCTCAGACATCGGTAACGTCAGCTATCAATGTGCGGCGTTCCATCCTAAATTACGACTTGCTGGAGAAGATAAGGTTTGTCACTCTAAAGAATTCGCAGCCGCTATGCTAGAACCAACCATTGAACAAACAATCCTTGATGGAGCCAATATTATTGGTCGTACATTATTAAGCTTGGTAGAAGACCCAGCAGTATTAGAAGAGATTGTAGCTGAATTTAATGCATCTAAATAAAGTGCTTTCTATATCTATCAGGATGGCTATAATAGTGTAGATAGAATTCGTGGTCTTTTTCAGATTTATTAATGATGGATGATAATGAGACATTTCCATTTATGAAGCTATGAATCTTGGTGAAATAGGCTCCTAACTCACGGTCGTGATAATAGAGCGCCCAGACCACGTTATTTCCAGCGATGACTGGAATGTACTTAAACTCAAGAAATTCAAATAAACCAGCGATAGTGATATCATCTGGAACGACAAATTCCTCCCGATGATGATTCATATCATCGCCTGCACAAACTGCATCTCGATCAATTATGATACGCATATGATTTCACTTCCTATCTATGCCTTATATACTATCTATGTCTTACATACTATCTGTGTATTCTTTTAACAGATATATTTGTAACTATTACTGTACTACTGATTGAAAATAATATCTATCCATTTATATACCGTATTAAAGGAGACATCATGTCCTCAACTGAAACATTACAAATTAAAAATTATATAGGTCTCACCGGCGATAAACCCATTCGATTCATTGCATCTGATGTAGATGGTACCTTGGTTAATGATGCGAAAGCAATTCCTAATGAGGCTATCGAGGCGATTCGTGCTGCTCGTGAAAGCGGCATTCGTGTAGCCATCGCTTCTGGTCGCTCTTGGAATGAGATGAATGATGTTATCGAGAAGTTGCCATGCTTACGCTATTTCATGTGTACCAATGGGGCCTATGTAATGGATAAAGATGAAAAACGCACTTTATTCCATGTAACCTTTGATAAAGAACAGGCCTTATATTTATTGCGTAAACTCTTAACCTATGGCGTTTATGTAGAGGCCTATGTGAAAGATAAAATCTTTGGTATGTATCCACCGTCCAGATGCATTACGCCTGAACGATTAAGCGCATGTGCTAGTGATTGTAAATCGCCTAATACAAAAGGTTCGGTTGGGCTCATGGATAATCATCTACCTAGCTTAATGAATCATCCTCAACTTGATGTACCTGAGGGACATCTACCTGGTGAAACCCATGATCACTATGCCTTAGCTGAAGGTGATGAAGCAGCAAATGATAACTTATCTGAATGTGAAGTAGAACAGTCTAATTTCTTCTTTAGACCTAATATTCGCCCATTTATCTTAGCAACGCGTACTATGGTATGTGACCTACTAGCTCATATGGAATCTTTGGACGAAGGTCCTGAAGAAAATTCAAATATTCTACGGCGATGAGCCTATGCGCCAAAGAATCTTACAAGATTTGCGTGATGAATATCAAGGTATGTCTCATGATGGTACAGGTCGTGAACGCTTTTATGATGTACTGCTCTCTAGTGAAGGTAATCTCGAATTCGTACTACCACATACCACAAAGGGGACCGCTGTAGAAGCACTGGCAAATCACTGGAAATTTAGTCCCGATGAAGTCATGACCTTGGGGGATAGTGAAAACGACCTATCCATGCTACGATTTGCAGGTGCTAGCGTAGCTATGGGCAATGGGAAGCCAAATATTAAAGAGGCAGCGCGTTATGTGACGACGGATAATAACCATCATGGCGTGGCAAAAGCAATCTATTCAGCTATTGCGTACAATAATGAATTACTAAAAAAACAGTAATCATACCTCAAATTAGAGATACTACCAGTTAAAAGTAAATCTTTCTAATTTGGATTGTGTTCGATATGTGTAAATCTGAGATACTACCAGTTAAAAATAAATACTTTTAACTGGTAGTATCTGAAAAAACTATATATTTTCGTTTGTCCGTTAGTCATCTAGTCAGTTTTATAGTTATAGGATTGATTGAAAGGCGATTAAAGGGAATATATGGTTTCAGCTGATATTAGAACGGATGCTAAGTTAGTTTTATTAAACCCATAGGAGGTGATGTAGAATGGGAAATCTAAAGTTTAATATAGATGATACTTGTGTTAAGTGCGGTGCATGTGCCGTAGATTGTCCTGTTCAATGCATTACCCAAGGGGAGACTCGGTTTAATATAGGTAAAGGTTGTATCGGATGTGGCGATTGTTACTCCATCTGTCCTGTAGGAGCTGTAAAGATGTCTAAACGTGAGCCTGATAAAGAATAGTCTCTTGAAAGGTTAGAGTCTCTTACAGGGCATTTCATTGTATTGAGTTTTGTATAGAGTAAAACTAAAATCCGAACATTAGAATATTAATCATAAATTTCATACGGAATATATGGAGTCCGTATACTTCGTATGGTATAATGAAATGTAATGAAATTTAGCGTTTTGCTCGAGAAAACGCACCGCCAGTACAGAAATGTAAGGGCATTAAAAAATAGTGAATATACTTTCACAAATAGATGCATATGGAGGAAGGCATGGAAAACAAGGAATTTGTTATTGTTGTTGACTTTGGTGGTCAATATAATCAATTGATCGCGCGCCGTGTTCGTGAAAATCACGTATACTGCGAAGTATATCCATACAACAAAGCGCTGGAAAAAATTAAAGAATTAAAGCCGCAAGGTATCATCTTCACAGGCGGTCCTAACAGCGTGTATGAAGAAAATTCTCCAAAAATCGAAAAAGAGATTTTTGAACTTGGTATTCCAGTTCTTGGCATGTGCTATGGTATGCAATTTATGGCGCACACATTGGGTGGCGAAGTTAAATCTGCAGACAACCGTGAATTTGGTAAAACCCCTACTAAAGTGGATACCACATCCCCGTTGTTCAAAGGCTTGGATGAAGACCAAGTTGTTTGGATGTCTCACGTTGACTATGTAGCAAAGGTACCTGAAGGTTTTGAAATCGTTGCACATACAAAAGACTGCCCTGTTGCATCCATGCAAAACAAAGAGCGTAAATTATATGCTATGCAATATCATGCAGAAGTATTACATACTGAACATGGTAAAGAAATGCTTCACAACTTCTTGTATGAAGTATGTGGTTTCACAGGCACATGGACAATGGCAAACTATGCAAAAACTGCTATTGAAGAAATCCGTAACACTGTAGGCGATGGCAAAGTATTGTTGGCATTGTCTGGCGGTGTAGACAGCTCCGTTGCGGCAGCTCTTATTTCTAAAGCTGTTGGCGACCAATTGACTTGTATCTTCGTTGACCATGGTTTAATGCGTAAAAACGAAGGCGACGAAGTTGAAGCAGCTTTCAAAGATTCCGGCATGCATTTCATCCGCGTCGATGCGGAAAAACGTTTCTTAGATAAATTGGCTGGTCTTGAAGATCCAGAAGCTAAACGTAAAGCTATCGGCGAAGAATTCATCCGCGTATTCGAAGACGAAGGTCGTAAAATCGGCTCCGTTGACTTCTTGGCGCAAGGTACAATCTACCCTGATGTTATTGAGTCCGGTACTGGTGAAGCAGAAGTTATCAAATCTCACCACAACGTAGGCGGCTTGCCTGCAGTTGTAGACTTCAAAGGCCTTATCGAACCATTGCGCAATCTTTTCAAAGACGAAGTGCGTGAACTTGGTTCTGAATTAGGTTTGGCTGATTACCTCGTATGGCGTCAACCATTCCCAGGTCCTGGTCTTGCTATTCGCGTAATGGGCGAAATCACTAAAGAGAAACTCGACATCTTGCGTGATGCGGACTACATCTTCCGTGACGAAATTGCAAAAGCTGGCCTTGATCGTAGCATCAACCAATACTTTGCAGTATTAACATCTACACGTACTGTAGGCGTTATGGGTGACTTCCGTACATACGATTACACATTGGCATTGCGTGGCGTAACAACAACAGACTTCATGACTGCTGACTGGGCACGCATCCCTTACGACGTATTGGACACAATCTCCCGTCGTATCGTAAACGAAGTACAACACATCAACCGTATCGTGTACGATATTACATCTAAACCACCTGCAACAATTGAGTGGGAATAAGAAATTAGAACAACATAGTATTTAAAGAATACATATACAAAGGCCTTTCATCGTTATGGTGAGAGGCCTTTTGTGAAAGTAGTAGTTGCTCTAATTTATTTTTTCTATTTTGTTGTTACTAGTAGATATCTTTAAGGAAATAAGGGTATGGAAACCATAAAAGAACTTTTAGATAGTGACATATATTTAGATATTATAAAAGAACTAGGTGTAGACAACTTTAATCAAGACGTACAAAGTGTTGAAGTAGAAGAGCTAAAAAATCGATTAAGACAGAGACAATTCTTACTAGAAGGCTTTAATTGTAAGGTGCTTTCAGAAAAAGAGATGGTGCAGTTTTACGAGCAAATGATAGAAGAATATGGAAAAGATATTATCGTTTGGACTAAGAAGTTTTTGCAATATAGCGACGATACTATTGAGGAGTATCCTGATGGAGAATTTCCAAAAGGAGAGGAAATATCTGAGGAGGATATTTCAACTACAATTAAAATAGGAAAATATTCTAAAACGAGTATTGCTTTGTATATAATTGAGTTCGATCTCTTGAAGAATCATCAAGAGATAGTAGCTGACTATTATAAAAGATTGGGCATTCCTCGGGGCGCGAAATATGCAAAAAGACATGATAGCATTTTATAAAGAGGTTTTTACTTTAGGTATTTAAATATTAATGATTGAGGGCTGTTTTGTTACAGCCCCTTTTATGTTATACAAAAAAATTGGTATACTGATTTTAAGTTATAGATTTTGGTTTAAACAGTTGTTTGAAAATAGAGGTCCTATGAAAACGACAAAATCTTTTGGCGAGTATCCCAAATATTCTCTCCACGATGCAAGGGTCCAAGAAAATAGAATACGTAGACGATAGTTTAATCTTTACATTTGACTATATTTTTTCTTATGAGAATGGTGTTGAACAAACTCATAAGGCTCAAGTTGTGTTTGAGACGTGCGATATAGATGATCTAGAAATTCTCGTCTTTAATAGTACAATATTAGATACTTTCACAGGTAAAAGAATTGAGTTGCCTCAGTATCAGCAGGATTATAGTGAAAGTGAGTTCGAGGTCATTACAGAGACTTATAACTGGGGCCGAGCAGTATTCCAAGGTTGGTTATGGACCGAAGGGAATCCCGTACATTGTATAATGAACATATACTTTACAGGTGATATGGTATATGTAGTTGATGAGGGCTAATATGAGCGATTTAGATTTTACTATTTGCTGTACAGTTACTTTCTTCAGCAAGAAGAGGAGAACTCCACCGAATTTGAATAATGGAAAGTATTGCCCTCATCTTGTTATAAAGGACTCTGAACAGCTGTTAGGTGTAAACTTTATTGATGGTGAAGAGGTCATCTTTGATAAACCAATACGTGCCAATGCACTGCCAGTAAATGAAGATATAGATTATTCAGCCCTGCAAGCAGGTACTGAGTTCCTTATCATGGAAGATGGCAATATTGTTGGTGAAGGGATTGTAAAAGAAATCTTTCAACATAAACCGTATGGGAGTAAATAACTATGGGTTATAGTATGTATATCCATTGGGTATTCTTAATCCTTTAGAAAGAATTTTATGGCGATTACGTATACCGAAGATAAGAAATTTTACGCCTCAACGGAGCAGATTTGTTTCTATCTGTTCGTTGGGTAGTAGGTAAATATCCTGATCGATTACACAAGGCGCTCATGAATTCTTCTCGTGTGATTTCTGCGTGGGATGGCGACCGTTTAGTTGGTCTTATTCGTGTCATGGATGATAGCGAGTTGGTGTGCTTCATCAATTATGTGCTGGTTCATCCTGATTATCATGGCCGAGGTATTGCTGGTCATTTGTTAGAAATGGTGAAAGAGGCTTACAAGTCTTACTTGTACATTAATGTTATGATTGGTGATAGCAAGAATGCACCATTTTATGAGAAGCATGGATTTAAAATTAAAGAAGATTCATTGCCGATGCAGTATCGGAACGTACCTAAATATACAAAAAGATAAGTGGTCGGATAATCTGCATAGCAATTAACTGATCAAATTGTTAATAAAAGGCTACACGTACATAGAGTTACGTGTAGCCTTTGTTATGTGTAAACGGTATATACTAAAACAGATATGTAGATACGATGGAGAAGGATATGGATATATTAATACGAAAAGCGACAACCTCTGATTTAGATTTAGTGACACATATTGAAGCAACTTGTTTTCCTCCTGCTGAAGCGGCGCCTCGTGAGGCTTTTAAGGAGCGACTAGACCATTATGCAGGTCAGTTTTTAATTGCCTTTTATGGCGATACACCTATTGGTTTTATCGATGGTTTTGTGTCTGATGATGAAATCTTAACGGATGAGATGTTCGCCGATGCTTCGCTGCATAATCCCAATGGTGCATGGCAGATGATATTTGGTCTAAATACATTGCCAGAATACCGCAATCGTGGTGTAGGTGGTCAGTTAATCGAGGCTTTCATAAAGCTTGCTAGAGAAGAAAAGAGAAAAGGTGTAATTTTGACATGTAAGGATGAAAAGATACCTTATTATGCCAAGTTTGGTTTTCTAAATGAAGGCGAATCAGAATCTGATCACGGTGGTGCCAAATGGTACCAAATGCGAATCGTATTTTAGGTGCACTTAGCAATGAGTAGGGATTAACTATTTATGGTTTTACAATAAAACTGAATATAATAGGTCCCATATAAAAAAGAAGCTGAAATCTTTGCAGTGCAGCATTGATTTCAGCTTCTTTTGTTGGGAAAAATATGTATTTTTGAAGGAGTGTGATTAACATTAACTAAATAAGATTAATTAAATAATTTCTTTAACTTGTGCCACGCCTTTATCGGTCAGCATATAGTACCCATTCGTTACATACAACAAGCCTTGTTTCTTAAGGTGTGATGCGGCTTGGTGTGTATAGTCTGGCTTCCAGTTCAAGTGTTCGTGAATAGTGCCAATACCATTTTCAATGGCCGCCACAGGTGTATTCATATGGGTATAGATGTGGCAGAGCATCATCGTTTCTCGATAGTGACGACGCAAGTGGCGTTGGCGAAGATAGGTTGCAATATAGCCTGTCTTTGGCGTGCCAATAACGGCAATTAATAATGCGAGACCGATCGTTGTTGCGATAGCGCCTGCAATGGATACGTCTAGGGTGAAAGCGACTTCAGTACCGATAACGGCACAGATAATGCCGATGATGATACTGCTCGTGAGCATGGCTTTCACAGAGTCCGTCCATAAATAAGCGATAACCGCAGGTCCGATCATGAGACCGATAACGAGGATAGCGCCTACTGCTTGGAATGAAGCCACCACGGTGAGGGATACCATGGTCATCAGCACGTAGTGGATGAGGGCTGGCATGAAGCCGAAGAGCCCTGCTAATAGTGGATCGAAGGTAGATAGCTGTAATTCCTTGTAGAAGAGCATAACTAATACGAGGTTGATGAACGCTACCCCAAGGGAAATCCATAGAGATACAGGACCTAAGTCGGTACCGTTTACCATCCATCTGTCGAATGGGGCGAACGCGATTTCCCCTAGAAGTGCGGTATCTACGTCAAGGTGTGCGTTACCGCTGTAGAGACTGACGAGAATGATGGCAATGGAGAAGAGGAGCGGGAAGATGATACCAATGGACGCGTCTTCGTTGACGAGGCCAGTGTTATGAATCATCTCTGTAAGCCATACCGTTCCTACGCCGACTATGGTTGCCCCTACTAAAAGCAAGGGAGAGTTTAAGTCTTCCGTTACAAAGAAAGCGAGCACGATGCCGAGGAATACGGTGTGCGTAATGGCGTCGGCCATCATGGACATGCGGCGCAGCACAAGGAATACACCAGGAATAGCGCACGCGATGGATACTGCGATGGCGATGAGTAAAATCTCTGTATGTACTGTCATGGTGCACCTCCTATGCGAGGCTGTCCACCCTCTGCTCTATATATCTTTTGTTGTAAATCGGCGGGACTTATCTTGGCAGTTTCTGATAATAAAGCTTGTTTTGATTGTTTGTTTTTACGATATTGCCACAAGATGCCTCTATTAGGTGCAAATATGAGGCTCAACAGTACGATAACCGACAGAATGACGATAATCGCAGGACCTGTAGGCAGTTTTTGTACTGTTGTACTCCAAATGGTACCGCCAATAGCAGATACCATGCCGAAACATCCTGCTAGTATACACATGGTACCTAGCTTGTTCGTCCATTGACGGGCCCCTACGGCCGGTGCAATGAGTAGGGAACTGATTAAGATAGCACCTACTGATTGAATGCCGATGATGATGGTCATGATCAATAGTGAACGATATAAAATGAGTGTAAAGGTGACGGGAATTTGCAATGTTTTAGCGTATTCTACGTCAAAGGAGATGAGCTTTAGCTCTTTCCAAAATAAGGCTGTTAAAACGATAATGATGAGCGCTGCCGCCGATGTAATGTACACATCGCGAGCTAATATGGTGGCGGCCTGTCCAAATATAAATTTTGAAAGCCCCGCCTGACCTGCATTGTTCAGACTTTGAAGGTAGGTGAGTAGAACCATACCAAGACCAAAGAAAGCAGATAGTATAGTAGCTAGAGCACCATCGAATTTGATTTTACTGTTTTCTACAGTGATGGTAATGAGCCACGCCGCAGTGATAGAGGATAGGGCGGCGCCCAAGATGAGTACCTCAATGTCTTTGATACCGGTCAGCAAGAATGCGATGACTACACCAGGCAGTGCCGCGTGGGAGAGGCCGTCACCGATGAGGCTTTCCTTGCGCAGTACTGCAAAGGTGCCCGCAATACCACTGGCAAGGCCCAAGAGAGCTGTGCCGAGCAATACTATCTGTGTTGTATAGGATTGGAGTATGGTCATACAATCCTCCCCTTGCCGTAGGTGCGCTCGATGGCCTCATCAGTAAAGGTCTCTGCTACGGGTCCATAGGCAACAGTTTGCTTATTGACCATCGTAACCCAGTCGAAATACTGAGGCACCGTATTTAAATCGTGATGTACGACGATCACCGTTTTGCCACGCGCTTTCATTTCTTGTAAAAGAGAGATGATGGCGTGCTCCGTCGTTTTGTCGACGCCCTTGAAAGGCTCGTCCATGAGGTAAATATCTGCCTCTTGTACGAGGGCTCTTGCGAGGAACACACGCTGTTGTTGGCCCCCTGAAAGTTGACGAATTTGCCTATTTACATAGTCGCTCATGCCCATTCTTTTCAATCATGGAGAGGGCCAGCTCCTTATCCTTTTTACTTGGTCGTTTGAACCAACCTAGATGACCATAGCGGCCCATAAGTACAACGTCTAATACGGTAGTAGGAAAGTCCCAGTCTACGCTACCACTTTGAGGTACATAGGCGATTTTCTTGTAATCCTTTTTGTCCATTGCAAGGTGGTGGTCGATATAAAATTTAACACTACCTGAGATAACTGTTAATAGGCCTAACATGGCCTTTAATAATGTAGATTTACCGGCTCCATTAGGGCCGACGATGGCCGCTAAGGAACCGATGGGTACCTTCATATCTACGTCCCATAATACGGGTTTTGTCGTATAGGCTACGGTCATATCTTCAACTTCAACGGCCCATTCCATAGAGACCTCCTTTTATCAATAGTGCTACTATCGCTGTATTGTTAGTAGTACTTGTACTTACATAGGACGTACACTGTATGTCGTCCTTGTTTTGAAACGTTATTTGTTATTTAAGTGCTTTAGCGATGGTATCGATGTTGGCTTTTACCATACCGATATATGTGCCGCCTTCAGTGCCTTCAGAACCGAGGGAGTCGGAGTATAATTCACCACCGATAGCAACGTTCCAGCCTTTAGCCTTAGCTGCTTCTTGAACGGCTTCAATTGTTTTGTGCGGTACAGAAGATTCTACGAAGATCGCTTTAATTTTGTGATCTACGATGAATTGAACAAGTTCATTCACATCTTGTGTGCCTGCTTCTGTAGCAGTACTTACACCTTGCAAACCTTTTACTTCAAAACCATAAGCGCGAGCAAAGTATTGGAAGGCATCGTGTGCTGTTACGAGGACGCGAGATTCTTTAGGAATGGATTCTGCTTGAGCTTTGATGTATGCATCTGTTTCATCTAATTTAGTGAGGTATGCATCATAGCGTTTTTTGAAATCCTCTTTGTGAGCGGGATCTGCTTTCGCAAGACCTTCATAAACCGCTTTGGCAGCAAGTTTCCAGTTAGCTACATCAAACCAAATATGAGGATCTTTAGTTTTCACGCCATCTTCTTCGTCAAAGTCGAGTAGAGTAGCTGGATCAATGGCATCAGATACGCGGATAGTAGCTTTATTTTGTTTTGTTAAATTGTCAAAAATGGAACCCATTTTACCTTCTAAGTGAATGCCGTTGTACACCACAACATCTGCCTTAGACATAGTTGTTACATCGCCAGCGCTTGCTTGATAGAGGTGAGGGTCTACGCCAGGGCCCATGAGTCCTTGTACAGACACATGATCACCGCCAATTTCTTTTACTAAATCTGTTAACATTGTAGTAGTAGCTACAACATTTAATTTTTTCTGGCTGTCTTGGGCTGCATCTTTTCCACAGCCTGCTAATGCGAACAACATAAGTGCTAATGATACGACGATTAGTAAGATTCGATTGAATTTCATAATAAACCTCCTTTTTATAGATACTAATTTTAAAAACCTTAACGATCTTGTTTGAGGGAAATATTTTGATCTAATAATGAATTAATTTGAAAAGGAATATTTCTTTGAATTTAAACGGAAAAATAGCCGCTACTAACGTAGCGGCTAGTGGCAGTTATACGTTCGTCTGCTTGGGTCATGATCATTTAGTGAATAAGAGCTTGTAGATGGTTTGGCCCAACGAGGGCAACGAGACCAAGTACCATCATGACCTTCATTTGAATACGCTTTCTACGTCTCATGATGAACCTCCTTTGTGTAATTTTTTGTCATATCAACCTGATATGTAAGTCCGAACAGTTATCTTGAGTTCAATATATCATAAATGAGAAATTTTATCAATAAGAAAATGTTCTTTAAATATTCATCTTTATTTAGTATGATATTATTCATAGACTCAAAATAATTATTTTAGGAGGCTTATTATGAATAAATTATTCAGATTCACTGCGGCGGCTTTACTTGTTGCATCTTTTGGCGTATTAGGTAATTATACAGCTGATGCAGCTAAGTTCTTAGAATCTCCTCGCGAGAAGTGGAAATTGTAAAACCTGAGTTACCTGAGGTTCCTCAAACAGCTACTGTAGCACCTACTATGCGCGTACGCTTTTTGATTGATAAAAAAGGGAATGTTAAAAATGTATTCGTGGAACGTTCTTCTGGCTATGCTCCAGTTGATGAAGCGGTGAAAGAAAGCCATTTTACAATGGAAGTTTACACCTGCTATTGGTGTGGACCAAAAGGCTCATGAATCTATTATTGGAATGACAATTACTCTACCTAAACATGCTGTAACAGCTAAATAAGGAGAATGTGATGAAAAAAGTGTTGCGTTGTACTGTGTTATGCGCATTGTTTGTAACTAGTATGGTAGCCTCTGTGTTGGCGGCTCCATTCCAATTGCCTGTAGCCATATCTACTCCATCTGTAGATCAAATTAATATTGCTGGTTATGGCGATTCGATTCATAGTGCAGAGGTGCGTTTTACCATTAATGAAGATGGTTCTGTAGGGGATATAGAGGTCGTAAAATCTAGTGGTGTTACTGCCCTTGATGAAGCGCTTGTTGAAAAAATTTCTACATGGCGTTTTACCCCTGCTACAGATTCCGATGGTAATCCAGTAGCATCTTCTAAAACTGAATATATTGATTTTAAGAAATTAATAGAAGGCACTCATACATTGTATGGGTGCCTTTTTATGTGCTGGTGAAAGTACTTAAGGGTTTAATTATATGGGGTGAAAGTATTTTGTGGCTCAATTATCTTGGGAAATGTATCTACAGCAACTGAAAATTACTTTCAAAATGAGTATAATAAATGTATATTTAATATAGTAATAATATATTGTATATACTAATAGTCTTTGACCCGTGGAGGTATAAGCATATGAATCCATTACAGCAAAAGCTAGACATTAATAACGAACGGTACAGAATTATTGTATCTATTAAAGAGGATTATTTAGACGGTAAATTATCCTTGGAAGAGGGTAACCGTATTTTAAAAGAAAAGTTAGGCACTTGTACGCCTGACGAATTTGCTTATGCAGAGCAAAGTTTGAAAGGTGTCTATAAGGATGAAGAAATACTAGACAAGATGGATGATTTGTTGAATTTATTTGACGGTGTATTAGTGCGTGCCGAAAATGAGTACCCAGAGAATCATCCATTGTGGGCTTATTTAGAAGAAATCAATGCTGTTGAAAAGGTAGCTCTTGAAGCGGATGAATTGTTAAAACAAGATAAGTTTATTAAAAATCCTTGGCTTGGTGTTTTTGATTCCTTAGCAGAATGGCGTATCCATCTATCTCGTAAGCAAAATCAATTATATCCAATGTTAGAAAATCATGGGTTTGATCGTCCAACGCGGATTATGTGGACCTTTGATGACGGCGTACGTGATGCTATCTCAGCATCCTATGCTTTGCTACGGGAGGATAAATACGAAGAATTCTTAGCATCTGTTCCAGAAACACTGGCAAAGTTACGTGATTTGAACTCTAAGGAGTTAGAGGTTTTATTGCCAACATCCTTTAAATTATTAAGCGATGAAGAGTTTGTGCGCATGAGCAAAAATGACCATGAAATCGGTTATGCTATTATTAACGCACCAGGTTTATATGTCGTGCCAGGTATTAACGATTCTGCAGCCTCATTAAATGGAAATGCTGCTGGTCAAAATAGTGCAGTATCTAATGAGTTTCTAAATGATTTGGCAGGACTATTATCCAAGTATGTAGGCCCTGTAGGTGGAGCACAAGTTGGCAAGGATACAGTCCTCGATGTGGCGACAGGCAAATTGACCTTAGAGCAAATCAATTTGCTGTTCCGTCATCTTCCAGTAGATTTGTCTTATGTTGATGAAAATGAACTCGTTAAGTTTTACAGTGATACGCCACATCGTATATTCCCTCGCAGTGCCAATGTTATTGGTCGTGAAGTGAAGAATTGTCATCCTGCTAAGTCTGTTCATGTTGTAGAAGAAATCGTAGAGAAGTTCCGTTCTGGTGAGCAAAGCCAAGCTGAATTCTGGATCAATAAACCGGGATTGTTTATCTATGTTATCTATACAGCAGTACGTGATGAAAATGGTAAATTCCGCGGTGTCTTAGAAATGATGCAAGATTGCACTCATATTCGTGAACTTGAAGGCTCTCGCACCTTGTTGACTTGGGATAAGACTGATTTTGTAGGAAATACAGATAATAGTAATGATAAATCCCTAGCTCAAGAGGCGGCAGAAGAGGTTGATGAAGAACCACTTACTACCGATGCAGATGGGAGATTCCATATCGATGCGAAGACTACGCTATCTAACTTAATCAAACAAAGTCCTGAAGTGGTAGATTATTTAATTTCTTTGAACCCTAAGTTTGAGAAATTGAAAACTCCGATGGTAAAGGTTATGGCTAAGGTGGCTACTATAAAGATGATCGCAGAGCGTGGTGATTTTGATGTAGATGATTTGATTGGTAAAATCGATGCTTTCATTAATAAAGCTAAGAAAATAAATATGTTGCACTAATTCCAGATAAGCATGCATTAATTTCTTATAATTCATCTATTTTGTGTATACAAATTTGTCTGAAAAGGGTACAATAAAACATAATGAAAGTATTTGCGGATGCAGTATTTTCTTATCTTAAACTACTTTTACAAGAGAAATTACGTATATATTAAAGGTGAGGATCTGGATACTATGTCGACAAGACGCGTTTGGAAGCAAAGTGAAATTAAAACAAACCCATTATTTTCTAAGATGCGCAGTACTATTGAAACTGCATTTTATGGAAACAATGTAACGCCTATTACATCTGTGGCACAAGCGTACCAATTGGCCACTGAAGAACCTGGTGTTATCGTCCTCGATATGCCTGTATATAAACCATGCGAGCAAGGTTTGCCAGCTGATGCAAAGGTACTTGTTACAAACGATGGTAAAACTACAGGCCGTTATGCAAAAGCTCGTCGCATTATTGGCGATGAAGGCATTGACGAAGTGGAACTTGCTAATATTGCACGTGATGCAGTCTATGATAGCCGTGGTAAAGAATGGATTTCTGCTGATACTATCGTAGGTCTTGATAAAAAATTTACTGCTCGTGCGCATTTGATGATTCCAAAAGATCACGCATCTATCTTGTATTCTTGGATTATGAACTTCAAGTTCTTTGATGCAGCTGTAAAAGAATTCTACAATGACAGTGTAGAAATTCCAGAAGGCGATATCTATATCTATTCTGATCCTGACTATGTGGTACCAGGTCATCCAGGTGGGCTTGCTATTTTTGACCCAGCTCATAACTGCGCTATGATTCTTGGTATGCGCTACTTCGGTGAGCATAAAAAGTACCCTTACATTGGCGTGGTCTTTGGCGAACCGATTCGACTATGTAGCATGCCACGGCGGTATGAAACGTTACAATCTTGACAATGGTAAAAGCTACACAATCGGTGTATTTGGCTTGTCCGGTTCTGGTAAATCTACATTAACTCATGAAAGCATGATGGTCGTTATGATATTTCTATCTTGCATGACGATGCGTATATCATCAATACTAATGACTTGAGTTCTATTGCTCTTGAACCTACATATTTCGACAAAATGCAAGACTATCCTGTGGAACATCCTGCTAATGAATTCTTGTTGACTCTACAAAATGTTGGCGTAACTATGGATGAGGATGGCCGTAAGGTTGTGTTGGCAGAAGATGTGCGTAATAATAATGGTCGTGCTATTAAATCTCAATTCTGGACAGATAATCGTGTAAACTACGTAGATCAACCAGTTAATGCCATTGTATGGCTTATGAAGGATAAAACTTTGCCACCAATCCTTAAAATTAATGATCCTGTTTTGGCATCTACAATGGGCGCAACACTGGCGACACGTCGTTCTACTGCTGAAAAGCTAGATGCTCACGTTGATCCAAATGCACTTGTTATCGAACCATATGCAAATCCATTCCGTACTTATCCATTGGTTCGTGACTATGAAAGCTAAAAAAATTATTCTCTGAATGTGGCGTACAATGTTATATCATGAACACAGGTTTCTTCTTGGAAAACAAAATTCCTAAAGAGGTAACTCTTGATTTATTGGAACGTTTGGTAGAAGGTACATTGGACTTCAAACCATTCTATAAATATGAAAACCTCTCTTATGTTGAGGTTCCTGGTTTTGAACCACCATTCCAAGTGCGTGAATACCATCACCAATTACACAAAGCTTTCGAGTTCCGCTATGACTATGTAGAAAAACTTATTGGTCATAAAAACGAATTGCCACAAGAAGTATTGGATGTATTAAAACTCTAATGTAATATATTGAATCAGTTGCATTTCTGTCTTGAGATTATTTAAAACTTTAAAGAAAGAGCCCTCTTTATGGAGGGCTCTTTCTTTGTGGTAATATATACTTATGATAAATCAATAATGTTTTGTTATAAGGTGTTTTATGGATATAAAGGATATTAAATATATAAGTACCATCGTTGAGATGGCATCATTTTCAAAGGCGTCTAAAACTATATATCTCTCAACCCGCATTGAGTCAAAGTATTCGTCGCATTGAGGCTGAATTAGGTGTACCTTTATTTGCTCGAGATCGGACAAAGGTTGTACCAACCGCTGCAGCCTTACAAATTGCTAAAGAGGGTATGCCTTTAGTAGGAAAGGTAGAGGCTTTAACGCAGTCGATCATTAATCAAGGGTCTGATGCGGCTTATCATGTGCGTATTGGATTATCTCAATTCTATGGTCATCATATGTTGGGAAAAACATTGAAGAGCTTTCAACAAATTGAGCCATCCTGGGAATTTCATGTAGTAGAAGGGGAGTCCCATTTTTGGAGCAACAAATTTGTGATGGATTGGTTGATGTAGGTCTATTTCCAACACCAATTTACTCGCAAGCTCTTGAAAGTTATCCTGTGTTAGATGAGCAAATTTTATTAGCTGTTAGTGTAGAGAATAAAAAGCTATAGCTATTGCCGACTCGCTCATGACACCGAATGGAATACATGAGATCGCACCATTTGGGTCTTTCCCTTTATTCTCATAAGAGAAGGCCTTAAGTTGCGAACCTTGGTAAATCGTCTATGTCAGGCTGAATCCTTTGTGCCTAAAGCAGTTATTGGTTCTGAGAATCTTGATACTTGTAGATCTTTGGTAGAAGATGATTATGGTATTACATTCTTGCCAAGCACATTAAATAGTAAAGGCGATGATGATAAAGTTAAATTTTATCCGTTAGCATCAAAACTATGTTTCCGTCAATTAGTTCTTGTAGCGAGATCAGATAGAGCAAAGCGATTCCATTTGCCTGAAGTGGCTCAAGTTATGCAACAATTCTTATAAATTATACAGATGGAATGTTAGAGTATTAAGTACTGTTTGCAAATAATAATTCATATAAAACAATATATAAATATAGTATTCTATAGATAAAAGAGGTTAATTCCCTAAGTTCACAGGAATTAATCTCTTTTGATTTGTGAAAGAAAACTGAAAATATCGAATTTGATAAATATAGTAATTACAATGTTTTTTGAAGCAAATGAGTCAAAAATTCTCAAAAATAATTGACAAATGTCCTGTCAAAAATATACTTAAATTAGGTTAAAACATATTTAGGAGATAGGATTTAAAACCCACAAGTGTGGTGGATTTAAAAATAAAATAAAAGTAGAATATGTTTTCTTATTATTGTTAGTTGGCCTACGTAGGCCCCTAGGAGGTTTATTATGAATAAAGATGTGGAAAACAAAACACCCATGACCACAGCCATGGCGAACATCATCACCATCATGATCATGACCATCATCACCATGACCATGACCACTGCCATTGTGGCGGTCACCATCACGATCACGACCATGATCATCATCATGACCATAGTCATGGTAAAGCGTTGCCAACGGATAAATGGGTGCCACACACTCATGAACCAGGGGTACCTCATGAACATGGCGTAAATGACTACATGAAAGCTGTTGCAGAATACCGTAAAACTTGGCCTACAAAACAAGATGTTATCGAACAAACACCAGATCCAGCTGTACGCGAAATGATTCTTCGCATGGAGCAAATTGGTTGCGATACAGTATTTGACCGTTTCGATAAACAACAACCACAATGTACTTTTGGTATTGCTGGCGTATGTTGTCGTGTTTGCTTCATGGGTCCATGTAAAATTACACCTAAGAGCCCTCGTGGTGTCTGCGGTGCTGATGCTGATCTTATTGTAGCTCGTAATATGACACGCGCAGCAGCTGGTGGCTTAACACAACATGGTGCGCATGCTCGCGAAATCTTGATTTCTTTGAAAGCTGCTGCTAACGATCAATTGGATATCCCAATTTTAGGGAAGAAAAAATTCGTACTGTATGTAAAGCTTTCAACATCCCTGAAGAAGGTCGTTCCTTAAAAGAAGTGGCTAATGACTTGGCAGATGTTCTATTAGAAGATTTGAGCCGTGCATTGCCTGGCGAATATAAAACAATTACAGCGTTAGCTCCAGCTGAACGCCGTGAAGTTTGGAAAAATCTTGATATCTTGCCTATTTCCGCGTACAATGAAGCCTTTGATGCATACCATCGTACATGCGTAGGTACAGATGGCGATTGGGAAAGCAACATGAAACAATTCTTGCGTTGTGGCCTTGCTTTCACATTCACAGGCGTAGTAGCGGCAGATATCGCTACAGATGCATTGTTCGGACAAGGCGGTCGCCGTACATCCAAAGTTAACATCGGTGCCTTGAAAAAGGGTTATGTTAATATCGCTGTTCATGGTCACTTGCCAACATTAGTATCCCAAATTTGTACAATTGGTGCCTCTGAAGAGTACTTAGAAAAAGCAAAAGCTATCGGTGCTAAAGGCATTCAATTCTACGGTATTTGTTGCTCTGGCTTGTCCAGCATGTACCGTTATGAAAACGTTATTCCATTGTGTAATGCTATCGGTGCGGAACTTGTACTTGGTACAGGCGCTCTTGATTGCTGGGTAGCTGACGTTCAAGACGTTTACCCTGCTATCATGGACGTAGCACGTTGCTTCAACACAAAAGTTATCACTACATCTGATGCAGCTCGTTTACCAGGTGCGGAACACATTGGTTACGATCACCATCATACTAACTTGTCTGAAACTAAAGAATTGGCTCGCAAAATCTTGGATCGTGCTCTTGAAGCTCATGAATTGCGTAAAGGTATGCCTGTATTCATTCCGCCATACGAAATCACTGCTGAAGTTGGTTTCTCTCCAGAATCCACTGTTAAACATTACGGTTCCTTCAAACCATTGGCAGAGGCTTTAAAATCTGGTAAAGTTCGTGGTATCGTTAACGTAGTAGGTTGTTCCAACCCTCGCGTTATCTACGAAAAAGCAACTGTAGATATCGTTGATACACTTATCAAAAATGGCTGTATCATCTTAACAAATGGTTGTGCGTCCTTCCCATTAATGAAACTTGGTTACTGTAATACAGATGCTATTAAGAAATGTAGCCCTGCATTGCAAGAGTTCTTGGGCGATGATCAACCACCAGTATGGCATGTTGGCGAATGTGTAGATAATGCCCGTTCTTCCGGTATTTTTGCTGGTATTGCTGGTGAATTAGGTCTTAACTTACCACAAATGCCATTTGCAATGTCTAGCCCTGAATGGTCTAACGAAAAAGGTATCGATGCATCCCTTGGCTTCCGCTTGATGGGGATCAACTCTTACCACTGCGTTGAGCCACCTACACAAGGCTCTGATGCTGTTACAAAATGGCTTAAAGAAGACACTAAAGATATCTTAGGTTCTGTTATGTATGTAAATACTGATCCTGCTAAAGTAGCTGAAAAAATCTTAGCTGATATTGATGCTAAACGTGCTGCTTTAGGTTGGGCTGAAGTAAAATAGTTTATCCTTTGATAGATTATAATTTGTAGTTACGTATAAAAACACCCTCTATAGATCTTATAGTTATTATGACTATTAGAATTAAGAGGGTGTTTTTTATTGTTTGTGGATAGATTTTTTACTAGTTTTGTATTAGCCGTAGTATAATGTACTAATTGTTTTAGACCTATTAAAGTGTGATGGTTTCACCATCTTCAGGCACTGCTACATGGCTTTCAATGTTGGTGCCTTTGATAAATTTGCGCACATCCTTACGACTTGTTGCAGTATGATTAACTGTATCCATGTGAACCGCAATAATTTTAGCCTCTGGTTTGCGTACCACCATGCGGCCAATATCTTTTGTACCCATAATAATACTATCTTCAAAGCCTAAAACTTGAGCATATCCAGTGTTCATAATAATAACGTTAGGGTCGAAGCGAAGGAGGGCCTTCTCTACATCACTTGTCCAAACTGTATCGCCTACAAGGTACACAGTTGGTTCGTCTGCTGCTTCAAAAATAACGCCCATCGCATCGCCTGCTAATTGTGCGAGAACTGGATTTGCATACATTTCTACAGTGCCGTGGGAGCCACCTGTTTTTCTTAATGTGATACCATTAAACTCTAGACTTTCAAAAATGATGCGTACATCATTAAAGCCTTGTGAAGTAATAAGTTCTTTATCCGCTGTATTTTGTACAAAAATAGGAAGTGATTTTGGAATAGCATTAATTGCCGTATCATCCCAATGGTCAAGATGTGTGTGTGTGACTACCACTGCAGTTACATTGCTTAATAGATTGTCCATTGATAGAGGTAAATCAACCATAGGCATTCTTTGTTGATAGTTAAATGTTCCTTCAAAGCCAGGATAAGTATCTTTTGGTGCTAAGAATGGATCAATTAGGAATGTTGTATTTTTTATTGTTAATTTTCCTGTGGCATTTCGAATGTGAGTATATTGTGTCATAGTTATCTCCTTAATTAAATTATTGTCGATTTAATTGAATAGATTATTATTTGTAATCTCTAGAACTAGTATACCTTGTTTTGTTATACTAGTCTCAACAATAATTAACACTATGTTTATTAATAGACACATTGTATAAAAGTGTCTATATTGGAGGTTATATGATAACTCGAAAAGAAATGACACGTATGTTGCTGAAAGAAGGCTTGCTTAGTTGTTTAGCAAACCATTCTTTTGAGTCTGTAACAGTAACATTGTTGTGTAAAGCTTCAGGTATAACTCGTTCTACTTTTTATTTACACTATAGCAATATCATGGAAATTGTTGATGATTTAGTGGATGATGCAATTTCCTATTCACGCCCAGGAATGGTAGATAATAATAATTTACAAATTATAGCTAAAGCCTTATCAGCTGCTTCTAATTCTATTTCGTTGAGAGAAGCATACGATTCTATTTTTGATAGATTGCCATTATGTCAGCGTATTATACGACATAAAAGTATTTACCTTTATTTTTAGATGAACAAATTTCAGAATATGTATTACAACGCATTATAGGACGTGAAAAGATCGACAAGGGCTCGTTATGGCAGAATCTCTTGGCGTTTCGTTTGATGTGGGGGTATCTGTTTTGTATTTTTAGTACACGGTCTATATGCTGTTAATAAACAATATAAGTGGTCTCAGAGCGATGAGTGGTTAGAAGCTCAGAAAATTATTTTTGAACTAGTTTATCGTGGATTACAAAGTAAATAGAATTTATATACGCTTATATTTTGAGATTCATTAAAGCTTTATACAACGAAAAAGGACTCCAACTGGAGTCCTTTTTCATGTAAGGGAGTGTTAGTATTAATATCAAATGAACCATGTATTTAAACAAGTAGTAGGTTTGGGGTTAGTAATACTTGTCGGGAGATAAATACACGTATGGTAACCAGGGAATTGTTACCTCTATTTATCATTTGACATTGTCATTATAAGAACAAAAATGAGTTAAAAATGAAATTTTTAAGAAATTTCTTTTAATTTCTTGAAATTCTAAAAAGATAATAATTAAGTTTAATTATTGTTGATAAATATGGGGCAATTTTGGTATTATATATAAAGGAGAAGTTGTATATTTTATAAAGGTTTAATGGCTATTAAAGTTTTATAAAGTATACAGCTCTAAGGCATGAGAGGAGCAGTCATATGAGGAAAATATTAACCATATTGTCCCTTTGTGGCTACTCAGTATAGGGGACCGCTAACGCAACGGACTGGTATTATGTTGGGCCAGATGCGTCAGGAAACCAATTATTTATTGACAATGACAGTGTTCAAAAAAGTGATTATGATGCGCTTTTGTGGCTGCGGGTCAATGAACTGGGTGGCGACGAATTGCGATATAAAGTGTATATCAGTAGATATAATCGTACCATGGAAACGTTAAAGGTAGATGCGTACATGGCAGACGGTACACCTTATGAAAATGTAGAGTATAATGAAAACCCAGAACCTATTGAAGGCAATACAAATGGTCAAGCCATTTATAATTTATTGTGGCAATAAAAGAACCATCTAGCACAGCAAACTAGATGGTTCTTTTTATATGTGTAAAAATTTATAAATCTTAGGAATATTTTTTATATACAACATTCTCAATGGAGAATGGTATATACGGCAATTTAAACTTGGGCTGAGTTGCGACTTAATTCCAAGTCTTGAATCATTTGGAGATCGTCTTGTGGAGAACGACCGCCAGTTGTTAAGTAGCCACCAACCATGATGCCGTTAAGGCCACCTTTTAAAGCATAAGCTTGTAAGTCACGAAGATTTACTTCACGACCGCCAGCTGTACGAATCAATGCGTTTGGCAAGATGAAACGGAATACAGCGAAGGTACGTAAAATATCTAATGGACGTAACGCTTTATTACTTTCAAATGGTGTACCTTTAACAGGATTTAAAATGTTGAGTGGTACAGAGTCAATATGCAAACGTTTAAGCTCGAATGCCATCTCTACGCGTTGTTCTAATGTTTCATTAAGCCCGAGGATGCCGCCAGAGCAAACGCGAATACCTGCTTTTTGAGCATTATCGATAGTAGACATTTTATCTTCGTAGGAATGAGTTGTACAAATATCTGGGAAGTGACTAGGTGCTGTTTCGATATTGGAGTGGTATCGAGTTACACCTACTTCTTTTAATTTGAGAGCTTGTTCGTAAGTTAACAAACCAAGAGAACAGCAAATTTCGAGACCTACTTCGTTTTTAATACGGTCTAATACGCGAATGATTTGGTTAAATTCGTTTGGGTTATTAGTATTACGACCACTCGTTACGATAGAAAAACGAATAGCGCCTGCTTCTTTAGCTTTGCGCGCCGCATCGAGGATACTTTCATCATCCATGAACGGATATACTTGAACGCCTGTTTCGTGATGTGCAGATTGAGCACAGAATTTACAGTTTTCAGGACATTTGCCAGAACGTGCATTTACAATGGCGCATACATCTACGGAGTTGTCATTGAAATGTTGGCGAATTTTATCGGCCATAGCAAGTAAAATCATAGTATCATCATCAGAAGTATGAATTAACTCGATTGCTTCTTTCTTTAGTGATTTCGCCGCCGTTCATAATGCGGTTGGCAATAGTAAGAATTTTTTCGTATGTTCCCACCTGGGATGGTTGTTGATCTGTAGGCAAAGCCATAATAGCCTCCGAATTGTTAACTTAATAAAAACATAAAATATTGACAATTTGATTGTAAACGTTCGTGTATAAATTGTCAACTTAATGCATTTTTAAGTTAACAAAAATATGGCAGTGGGTTTTAGACTATTTTTGAATACAGGTAAGGCCTATCGTTTAAATCTAATTGGAGATACTATATTTTAGTATCTATTTTGATAGATTGATTGATAGTTATTTTTAAGTAATCTTTACGGTTTTGTAGTATAATAAAATATTGTAATTACTATATATAACTATAATAAAAGTACTAATACAAGGAGTGGATATAGATGCAGCCATTTCGATTTATACACTGTGGTGACCTGCATTTAGGGGCACCCTTTCAATATGCTACAGGTATTAGCCGCGCCGTTGATCGCGCCGTGAGCGAAGCTACCTATGTATCCTTTGATGCAATCATTGATACTGCTATTGATGAGCATGTTCATGCTGTTGTCATAGCTGGTGATATTTATAATAGCGAAGACCATAATTTAGAGGCACAGGTGCGATTTGTGCGCGCCATGTATCGCTTAGCGGAACATCGCATTGCAGTATATATGGTGCAAGGTAATCATGACCCTGCTGAAAGCTGGAAGGCGCAATTGCAGATGCCTGATAATGTGCATGTATTCTCTAGTGAACAAGTACAACGTTTCCCATTAATTGTTAACAATATAGAAATTGGTGGCGTTTACGGCATTAGCTGTGGCCATGGTAATGAAAGCGACAATTATGCGCGCCAATACCGTGCCTTTGAACGGGATGAGTTTTCTATGGCTGTCATGCACGGGACGGTAGGTTCTAGTGCAGGCTCTGAAAACCATAATGTGACCGGTCCATGCAGTTTAACTGATCTTGCAGAGGCGGCTATGGATTATTGGGCATTAGGACATATTCACAAATCTCAAGTTCTTAGCGAGGAACCTCTTGTTGTCTATTCCGGTAATCCACAAGGTTTACACCGTAAGGAAATAGGCGCTAAGGGGTGCTATCTCGTCTCTGTATCTCATAATGGTCATTGTGAACCTCGTTTCATTGAAACAAGTGCAATCCGTTTTGAAGAAATCAAAATTGATATTGCAGGCATGAAAACAGAAGCAGAATTCTTAGAAATTTTACGCCATAAAAAAGAGAATCTCCGTAAGCAACATAAGAAAAATATATTGCTTTCCATCGTTCTCGTAGGTACTGGACCGTTGCATCGTTTATGTACACAAGACGGTGTGCGCAAATTATGGTTGCAAGAGTCCCAAAGTGAAGAGAAAAGCAAGTCTATATTTGTTTTGCCTTACCGCGTGATGTGTAATACGCGACCTAGCATTAATTTGGCTGAACGTAGATTGTTATCCGATGTAGTAGGGGATTATTTACGTGCCTATGATGATATGGTTGACGGCAATGCGGTACAGACGGTACGTCAAATTTTGGCAGAACGACCTGAGTTTAAACGCTTAGGTGTATATGCCGAGTTGTTAAGTGATGAATTATTGCTTCGCGCCTTGAAGCGCTGTGAAATTGAAGGTGTTACTGTATTGATGGGGGCTAACGATGAACATTAAACGCATACGATTTGATGAATTTGGCCCGTATCGCGACTGGTCTTTCACTACGGGGAATCATGGTGTTCAGCTCATGTATGGACCTAATGAAAGTGGCAAAACCTCTTTGCTTGAAGGGATGCGCACACTTTCTATTTGGTGGTACTCATAAGGCTTATGGGCCTATGACGGGTGCCCTTGATGTAGAGCGTAATGGTGAAAGCTACTACATTGGTCGTAAGGGTAAACAACTAGACTTTTACAGTCCTGGAAATCCAGCCATTCATGAGGAGCCAGCTCAACACTGGTGGCATGGTATTGATAAAAAAACATATAACCGCATTTTTGCATTGACCCTTGATGATTTACAAGGCCTCGATGTTCTACAAGAGGTAGAGGTTCGGTCTCGTTTCTTCGGTGCTGAAGGGGGCGAGCATTTAGGTTCGGTCGTAAAAAATGTGGAAAAAGGCGCTACTGATCTATTAGTAGCTTCCTCCAATGGTAAACGCCGCATCAATGTGTTGATGGATGAGCTTAAAGAAAATCGTCAAAAGTTAAGCCATTTAGCCGAACATGAAACGCAATATGTAGAATTGCAAAAAGCCTTTCACAGTACGGAACAGACTGAAGCAGAATTACAAGGTCAGTTGCAAGAGTGGAAGGAATACCGCGATGGTATAGACGTCGTATTGCGCGCATGGGATACGTATCGCCGTAGCGAAGAAGCGCGTATGCATATGCAACAGTACAATAGTGAGCTTGCCTTGAGTCGTGATGAGTTCCTTCGTATCGATGAGGAAATCAAACGAGCTCGAGACAATATGCAGTTGTGGCAAGAAAAGGAAGCTGCCTTGATGCCAGCTAACTTTAGCCCGGATAGTCCATTTGGTACGTATGGTCAAGATATTGAAGACCTTATTCAACAAGGTGCCAAGTGGGAACAATTGCGTCGTGAATGTGAAGAAGGGGATGCATACATTTTCAAAGTGCGAGAACAATTAGAGTTTTCTCGTTCTATGCATTCTGCATGGCGTGATGATGAGCCAATGGCTGATGATGTGAATTGGTTTGAAGGAGAGCGCTTAGCAAGTCGCTTGCGCACTGCTAAAGACCAATTATTGCACTGGCAGGATCGCAAGCCTGCTGAGGCCTCTGATGATTTGCCAGCAGCCAATCTCGACGGAGCATCGTTACCAAATTACAGTGAAGAGGATTTGGCGAAAAAAGAGCATCTCGAACGTGAACTAGATCTTATCTTGATAGATATAGATCGGGTTACAGAAAAACGGGATAGCTATGGTCCTGATGCACAACCGAGTAATTTGCCAAAGTGGTTACAACGCATTAGTGGCGTAGCCGCAGTAATTGGCGTTTTACTCGTATTAGCAGGCTTATTAGTATTAGAGTCTGTACTTTATACGATTGGCGGCTTTGTACTATTAATCCTATCTATGGCATTGTTCTGGTATGCTACATGGAGACGTCATAACGGCAATTCTGATGTATCTAAACTGAATTATGAGTTACAAATCTTGTCATCTCGTAAATCTGATGTAGAACATCAGTTAGAGGCACTTGTGAAAGCCGCAACACCTGTGGTGAGTCCAATTCCATCCATAGAGGGCGCAGCGCATCTTGATCGTTGGATCCAAGAGGGACATACGTTACAAGCTATTTATGATGAAGCCCTTGCAGCTTGGCAGAATTGGTTGCCTCAAGGTGCGGCGAAGAGCCTTAACGAAGATGATTTCTTTGGTCTCAAACAAGAGTATGATCAGTACCATGAACAGTTGCGTACTATTGAAGGTTATGAAAAGCGCTTAGCAGAGCATAAAGAAGGCTTACGTGTTATCGAAGACCAAGCGATGACCTTGTGGTATAACCTTGGTGTTGAGGCTCCTGTATCTCCTACAGAGTTAAAACGTATTTATAACCAATATAAAAACTTTCAACAAAATAAAATTGTATGGGAACAAAAGGAAGCACAACGTAAAAGCTTCCGCAATGAATACGATAATTGGCACCGCAAAGAAAAAGAATTGCTACTTCGTCAACAAGAGCTATTGCACAAGGCTGGCATGGAAAGCTCTAACGAGTATCGTCAACATCTTATCGATGAAGACCAATACAAGCAATGGCAAACCATTTACAAGCAAAGTCAGGTACAGTTAGATTTATTAGCTCCTGATGCGGAGAATAAAGATTTATTCTATCGTCGCTTGCGTGAAGGCAATAAGGATAATTGGTTAGATGAGTTAGCTCATTCTGAACGAGAAATAGCTTCTATTGAAGATAAGTTGGCTATCTTATATGAACGTCGTGGTCAAATTGTGGAGTCTATGCGTGCCCTAGGTTCCGACCAAGAGCAACACCAAATGCTTCAAGAACGGGAAGCATTGCAAAATGAATTAGAATCTGCTCTCGAAGATTGGGCTACTCAAGTGTTGATGAGCCACTGCATGGATAAGGCTCAACAGTCCTATGAGCAAGAAAAACAGCCTCATATGTTAGAGCTTGCATCTTCTTATATAGAACGTTTGACTGGCGGTATCTATACCTTTGATATCCTCGGGATCAACGAAGGCGTATCACTGGTTAGTGGCAATGGAGAACGCTTAGAACTTAAGTTCTGGTCTAGTGGCTTAGCCGACCAAGTATACTTGGCATTGCGCCTAGCATTAGCTAAGGTATTTTCTTACCAAGTTGAATCTTTGCCGATTATCCTAGACGATATTCTTGTGCGCTTTGATGAAAACCGTCAACGTAGTGCGTTAGAATTATTAGCAGAAATAGGCAAAGAACCAACAAATCTGGTTGTTTACATGTCAACGCTCTGTATTTGATATGGCTCAATCCGTTACAGGTATTGATCGGCATAGATTAAGTCGCAATTAAATGTACCCCCTGTGAAGGTATATAGCTTTCACAGGGAATAGTAATGATAACGTTACAAATGATGTAACTAAAGTAACTGTTTTAGTTATCATAGTGTGTTAGTATTGATTAGAAAGAAAGGGGTTGAGTACTTGAATACAGCATATTTAGATATGATCCAAGGTAAGAACCCTGGTGTAACACCTGTGTGGTATATGCGCCAAGCTGGGCGTAGCCAAGCGGAATACCGCAAAATCAAAGAAAAATATACGCTCTTTGAAATTACAAAAGAGCCTGAGTTGTGTGCTCGTGTTACAGAGCTACCTGTAAAAGAATACGGCGTAGATGCAGCCATCCTTTACAAGGATATTATGAGCCCTATGGTAGGGATGAATGTAAACGTAGAGCTTAAGGCGGGTGTGGGACCTGTATTTAATACACCGATTCGATCCATGGCTGATGTAGATACATTAGATACCTTTGACCCTACAAAGGTAGATTATATTGGGAAAACAATTAGGTTATTAACATCCGGTATGCTCGACGTTCCGCTCATTGGATTCTGTGGCGCACCATTTACGATTGCGTCTTACCTCATAGAAGGGGGACCAACAAAGAATTATAATAAGACTCGTGGCATGCTTATAGGTGCACCAGATGTGTGGAATGCATTGATGACAAAGTTAGCAGATATGTCCATTGAATATTTATCTATGCAAGCCGAAGCCGGTGCGAATGCATTACAAATCTTCGACTCTTGGGTTGGTGCAGTGAATGCGGACCAATATAAACAAGGTATTTATCCTCATATGGAACGCATAATTAAGACTGTAAAAGATCGATACCCTCACTTGCCTATGGCTATGAATGGTGTTGGTACCGATCATCTCGTATCTATTTGGTCTCATTTGCCATTGGATGTAATCGCTCTTGATTGGCGTAGCTCCATCGTTATGGCTAATGAACGAGGCGTAACACAAACGGTACAAGGTAATCTCGATCCAGCCTACTTATTCGCTGATGAAAAAACATTAGCTCACGAAGTGGATCGTATCTTACTTGATGGTGTTCGTTATGGCCGTCATATCTTTAACTTAGGTCATGGCGTATTCCCAGAGGCGGATCCTAAAAAGCTCCATTGGCTCACAGACTATGTACATGAACGCAGTCGTGAATTATGGGCACAAGAGGGGTAAGCTAGTGAACATCGAGAAAAAAGGATTATTATTCTTATCCTATGGTAGCCCTTCAAGTAAGGATGATTTAGTGCCATATATGACGAGTATTCGTCATGGTCGCGTACCGACCGATGCTGAAGTTGCAAATCTTACCCATCGTTATGATGTCATTGGTCAGTGGTCCAACGTAGAATTACAAACGATGGCAGAACGTCAATATAATAGACTGCTTACGTTGTTGCCATCCATACCATCGGCCATCGGATATCTTCATATGAAGCCGTCCATTGCTGATGCGGTAGATGCATTAGTCAAACAAGGTGTAGAGCATATTATCGCTATCGTAACGGCCCCATTCTTTACGTCTCTTGGTACTGGTGCTTATGAGAAGCAAGTGCAGGCTGCAATTGGTGACTTTCAAGATGTAACCTTTGATGTTATTCGTGCTTGGTGGGATCAACCTTCCTTTATCGAGTATTGGGTAAAAGCAGTTTCAGATTGCATCAATGACACTAAAGATGTATTTGTTATTTTTAGTGCTCATAGCATACCTCTTATTAATAGTCATAATGCAGACTCTTATGCTTTGGCCTTAGAGGAAAGTGCAAAAGAAATCGCTCAACGTTGCGATTTAGAACAGTGGTCTGTAGCTTGGCAGAGCGCAGCCCCTCACGGACAATGGTTAGGTCCAACCGTAGCGGAAGCAATCAATCAATCTTTGCGTAGTGGTGCGATACATATAGCCTTTGTACCATTTGGCTTTGTAAGCAATCATGTAGAGGTATTGTACGATAATGATGTAGAGTGTAAAGAACTCGTTGATGCTGGCGGCGCTGTATATATGCGTGCAGAAATGCCGAATTGTGATGAAACATTCTTGCAAGCGATGGCGAGTGCAATAATAGAAAGGATTCATTCGTGAATGTAACAATAGTGGGCGGTGGCTTAACTGGATTGACAGCGGCTTATTATTTAGGCCGTGCAAAGCCGGACTGGACCATCACTCTTTATGAACAAGCACCACGATTTGGTGGGAAAATACAAACACAACGCGTCGATGACTTCGTGGTAGAGCTCGGACCTGATTCTTACTTAGGCCGTAAAACGGAAATGACGGATCTCGTCTATGATCTCGGATTAGGGGACACCCTTGTATCGAATGAAACAGGGCAAGCCTTTGTGTATGACAAAGGTTCTATTCATCCTATTCCAGGGGGCTCTATCATGGGCATCCCTACGGAAATGATGCCTTTTGTGAAAGCAACGCTTATTTCTTGGCCTGGCAAATTGCGAGCTGGTTTAGATTACTTTAAAAGCCATACCAACTCGATAAAATGGAGATGTATCCATTGGGCATTTCTTTCAATACCATTTAGGTCAAGAAATGATGGATAAGCTCATCGAGCCTCTATTGGCGGGTATCTATGGTGGTGACATTTATAAAATTAGCTTGTTATCTACATTCCCTCATTTTATTCAAGTAGAACAAAAATATGGGAACATGGTAAAAGGCATGATGGCTGCTAAGATGGGCCACTCTAAAGCGGGGGTTACTAAAGCGGCTAAAGCTGCCGTAGCTGAAGGCGACGTACCGCGTGCTGGTAAAGGGACTATGACAGACCGTCAATTCGAAAGCCATGAAGCAAAGGCTAGTCAAACTGCATCTACGAATAATAGTTCAAATAGTTCTGGCCATGCCACAAATACTAGTCCACACCGACAAACTAGTAAGGTTCAAGCGGATATGGCGAGTCGTAAGGGGACTGCTGCTCAATCTGGTATGTTTCGTCAATTGACAGGTGGCCTTGAAAGCGTTATTACCGCTATTGTTGAGGCCATGCCTAGTAATGTGCACTTGTATACAGGTACGCTAGTTTCTAATATTCGATATGTTGAAGGTATGTATGCTATCGATGTGGAGAACTCTGGAAACGATGCTTGTGGCTGTCAGTCTCATTCTAAATCTATTAGAACTGCGTCTATTAATGCTGAGAACAGGGTAGAAGCTAGTGATTCTACTACAGATTCAGCTATAGAGGTACTCCTTGATAAAGCTCCTGCTATGGCGGATCATGTGATTATCGCGACACCGCCTGCCACATATGCGCAATGGTTTAAGGATGACGCAGGCTTTGATTTCTTGCGCTCCATGGAACAGTCGAGCTGTGCTATTGCTATTATGGCATTTGATAAAGCTACCTTCGATGGTGATTTAAAAGGTTCGGGCCTCTTGATTACACGCAACACAGATACGCCTCTTACAGCGTGTACTATTCTTAATCAAAAATGGCCTCAAACAACGCCTGACGACAAAATCGTATTGCGCGTCTTTATTGGAAAACCTGGCAATGATGTAGTAGAACAATATAGTGATGAAGAACTTTCAGAATTAGCAGTAAAAGAAATTCAACGCATTATGCGCTTTTGCAGCACAACCTGAATGGGTGCGCATCAATCGTCTCATTCACTGCATGCCGCAATATAATGTGGGCCATCGCGCAGGGATTACAGCTGTACGTGAATATGTAGCAGAACACTATCCAAATTTACATCTCATTGGTACGCCATTCGATGGTATCGGTATTCCTGACGGTGTGAAACAAGCGAAAGAATTAGTGCAAAAGACTTGTAAATGATTAGTGCAAGATTTGAAATCGGTCTACTATCTTATATTGAATATTGAATTAATATTAATAAATAATTATAAGAAAAGACTCCATATGCTATAATAGTATATGGAGTCTTTTCGATTCTTATTACAATATATATCATTTTAATAGAATCACCATAGATAGGAGTGGTCATAATGGGAAAAGCAATCCCTACAGTGGAAGGTTGGCATAGCCAACACATGGTATTTGCCATGGATTTTAGTGCATGGAACTGCTTTACAGCTGAAGAAAAAGCAGAAGCACGCAACGAATTAAAAGCATTTTTAGCGGACCTTGAAACTAAACATCAAGCTAAAGAAGGTAGCTATGCATTCTATGATTGTAATGGTGCAAAAGGGGACTTGATCTTATGGATCCTTGGTCCATCCCTTGAATACTTAGCGCAAGTAGAACGCAAATTCCGTCGTCTTGCGATTGCAAGCGTATTAGTTCAAACATATTCCTATACATCTGTTACAGAAGTAAGTGCGTACGTTAAAGCTAAACTTGATACAGAAGAAGTTAACCAAAAATTATATCCTCATGTACCACGTGACAAATACATCTGCTTCTACAACATGAGGAAAAAACGTGAAGGTGATGACAACTGGTTTATGCTGCCACCTCAAGAACGAGGCATGTTGATGAAATCTCACGGTGAACTTGGTAAAACATATTTAGATGTTTTATCAGAATTTACAACAGGTGGCTGTGGCCTAGATGACTGGGAATGGGGTATTACAATCTTCAGTAATGACGACATCCAATTCAAAAAAATCGTATACGATATGCGCTTTGAAGTAGCCAGTGCAAAATACGGCATCTTCAGCGACTTCTACGTTGGTACCATCATCGACGATGCACTACTAGAAGAAATCTTTGGATAAAAAAGGGGACTGCTTGGCAGTCCCTTTATTCTGATTTGACGATATATATCTTTAACTCTATAATATAAATAGATAGTCAGACGAGTAGGACGTCAGGCGCATCTCAAAAACTAATTATCTAGGAAATGGCCTTTCTGTTTAGCTAATTACGCATGGTAACGGAGGGCTATTTTTTATTTCCTTTTTAATGAATGCTATAATTTTGAACAGAAAATTTGATGTTCGTACTGCACTGCGTAAAATATAATTCACTATATCTGAGCATCTTATTTACAACTATATTTTTATAAAAGAGAACCCCGCATCGATCCGACTTACGAGGTCAAGGCCCTAGGCCGCAGGCCTGATACGTATGGAGGAGAGATGCGGGGTTTCTTTTATCACTTAGTTTAGAAAAGTGAATTATATTTTGTTGTACTGTGGAGTGAACGTAAATTTTCTGTTTCCAGAAAATTATACGTTCATATTTGCGCTTTTACGCACATAGAACCAGTAGCACACAGCTACTGTTACCAGGTTGAACACAAGTAATGCAACGAAAGCTGGGTAGATACTACCGAATGTAGTATATGTGAAACCGAAGATCTTAGGTGTAATGAAGGCACCGTATGCAGCTACGGCAGCAACGAAACCTGTAATTAAAGAGGAAAGCAATGGATTGCCGAATACGTGAGGAATCATACGGAATGTAGCACCTGTTGCGAAGCCACAGCATACGAAGGTCAACACGGACATAGCAAAGAAGAATGGGAAGTTGTGCATATCTACGCCAACTGCAATTAGTGCTGTTGTTGCACATAGACCGAGAAGGCTTACAAAGGTAACTTTTGTACCACTATTGATTTTATCGGCTAACCAACCGCCTACAGGACGAAGAGCACCTGCAACAAGGGGACCAACAAATGCAATGGATGCAAATGGAATTTCAGGGAATTCCTTGCCTACTAGTAGGCCGAGTGCTGCCGCATAACCAGAGAAGGCACCGAAGGAACATGTGTATAGCAATGTAAGTGCCCAAGTGTGTTTGTTCCCAAAGATTTGTACAAGATTTTTAGGATTTGGTTTTTCTAGTGGTAAGTTATCCATGAAACGTGTCATAAGTGCAAGGATAACAACAAGTGGTACAATCCACATGAAAGCCGCATTGGCAAGGTATACTGCATTACCTTTGATGATAGCTGGTGTTACACCAAATACGCTACCTAATGCAGCAGAGCCCATAGCGAATGGAGCTAAGAAGTAGATTACGGAGATACCAAGGTTACCAACGCCGCCGTTGATACCAAGAGCTGTACCTTTTTCAGATTTAGGGAAGAAGTTGCCAATGTACGCCATGGAGGACGAGAAGTTGGCGCCCGCTAAACCGATAAGGGCAGTTAAAATCATAAATGTCGTATAAGAAGTTGTTGTATCTTGAACGGCAAAGCCAAGCCATACAACAGGAACTAATAAAATAAGTGTGGAAATAAATGTCCAGTTCTTACCACCGATTAAGGCTGGCATGTAGGTATATACAAAACGTAATGTAGCACCAACAAGACCTGGCAAGGCAGCCAATGTAAATAATTGATCTGTAGTGAAATTAAAGCCTGCACCGTTTAGCTGTGCTGCAATGGTTGCCCATAAATACCATACACAGAATGAAAGTGTTAATGCAATTGTGGATATAACCAAGTTTTGTTTAGCGATTTTTTTACCAAACTTTTCCCAAAATTCTGGATTTTCTGGTTGCCAATTAGCCACAATTTCGCTACGGCTTGCCCCTACTTGAGGCATTTTTAGTTCGCTCATTTTGAACTTCTCCTTACTGAAAAACTATACATGCAATGAAGACATGGAGGATACAATTATCAGTCAATGTATATGAATATTGCAATCTATGGAATTTCTATAGAAAATATTCGAATTACTTAGAGAACTGAGTTATAATTATTGTATCAACAAAATTTGCAATGTCTTATATCACAAATATATTATATATTGTAAAAATTTTTGTGAATGTGACATAAAACACACATATTCTGAAATTAATAAGTTATAATAATCTTATATATACAAAAGTATATAATACATGTACTTTTACTATAAATAGATTAGTATAACTAATGGATTTTATTTTAAAAGTACAATGGAGTGGTGAAGGTATGGATGAAAATTTAATTAACCAATTGCTTGCTTTGCCGGGTGAGGAACTACATCTTAAAAAGGTGATTTTCTCTTCCACGAGGGGACAAGGCAGAACACTTTTACGTAGTGTTAAAAGGTAGAATGAGCATTAAGAAATTCGAATCTAGTGGGCACATTTTGCGCTACGATTAGTAGGACCGAATAATGTAATTGGTGAGGTTCCGTTGTATGAGGAGAACACAAAAACATACGTGTTCAACGCCATCGCTCGGGAGGATTGCACTGTTTATTCCATTCGCTATGATTTGTTAGAATCAGCTATTGCAAAAGATCATTCATTGGCTATTGCGATGATGAAAATCTATACTTTACATATGCGACGTCAACAGGCAAAATACCGAGACTTGCTGTTATACGGCAAGAAGGGAGCATTTTACTCTACCTTGTTGCGCTTGGCCAATAGTTATGGTGTAAAGCGCGAAGATGGTATCTTTATTGATATCGCTTTAACAAATCAAGAGCTAGCTGAATTTGCTGCCACATCAAGAGAAAGTTTGAATCGCATGCTAAGTGAGTTGCGTAAGTTGGGCTATGTAGCCTATGATAAACACCATCTAGTAATCTGTGATTTTGATGCTTTAATCGGATTGCTTGATTTAGAGGTTGATAATATAGACCCTAATATTAGTAATATCGAATAACAGGATTTTCTCCCTTGTGTTAGCTCAGCTAGCACAAGGGATTTTTTTGTAGTTTTGAAGGAGGACACGAGATGAGCTTGTTGTCTCAAAAGTTTAAGTTTCTTCGGAAGAAGAACGTATCTCCAAGCGGCCATCAAATAACTGAAGATGGCGGTCGCGAGTGGGAAAATTTTTATCGTGACCGTTGGTCTTACGATAAAGTTGTCCGCACAACGCATGGCGTAAACTGTACTGGTTCTTGTAGCTGGAATATCTACGTTAAGAATGGTGTTGTAGCGTGGGAAAATCAGGCGATTGATTACCCTGAAACACCAGATGATATGCCGGATTACGAACCACGTGGATGCCCTCGTGGTGCAACATTCTCTTGGTATCTCTATAGCCCATTGCGCGTAAAATATCCATATGTGCGCGGCGAATTGGCTGAGCTTTGGAGAGAAGCTAAAAAAGCATGCTAAGAACCCAATCGAAGCTTGGAAATCTATCGTAGAAGATCCTGAAAAAGCGAAAAAATACAAATCTGCCCGTGGTATGGGTGGCTTTGTGCGCTCCACATGGGATGAAGCGACAGAAATTACTGCCGCATCCTTATTATATACTGCAAAAACATACGGCCCTGACCGCAACGCAGGCTTCTCTGTAATTCCAGCGATGTCCATGTTGTCCTATGCAGCAGGTGCTCGTTTCCTTAACTTAATGGGTGGTACACCATTGTCCTTCTATGACTGGTATGCCGATTTACCACCTTCTAGCCCTCAAGTTTGGGGTGAACAAACTGATACACCTGAATCTGGTGACTGGTACAATGCTGGTTACATCATGACTTGGGGTTCTAACGTACCGTTGACTCGTACGCCAGATGCTCACTTCTTAACAGAGGTTCGTTACAAAGGTACTAAAGTAGTATCCGTATCCCTGACTATGCGGAATCTACAACTTCTTCCGATGCTTGGCTCAATGTAAAAGCCGGTACTGATGCGGCTCTTGCTATGGCAATGGGCCACGTAATCTTAAAAGAATACTACATCGACAAGGAAACTCCATACTTCAAAGAGTATGCTAAAGAGTTTACCGATATGCCATTCCTTGTACGCGTTGAAGAAATCAACGGCACAGTTCAACCAGGCCGCTTCTTGAATGCTAAGGACTTGGGTCGCCAAGAAGAAGGCGCTGACTTCCAAATGGTATTGATCGATGAAACAACAAATGAAATCGTTATTCCTAATGGTACAATGGGCGAACGTCACACAAATCCACAAAAATGGAATTTACGCCTTGAAAACCGCGATACAGGGGCTAAAATCGATCCTCGCTTATCCGTGTTTGATCAACGTGAAGATGTGACTGTTGTTAAGTTGCCATACTTTGGTGATGAAGAGCACGAAGGCGTAATTGAACGTGCTATTCCTACAATTACAGTACAAACTGTAGATGGTCCTGTAAAAGTAACTACTGTATATGACCTTATTCTTGCTAACTATGGTATCGATCGTGGTATCGGTGGTGAAGTGGCAACATCTTATACAGATGACACTCCTTACACACCTACATGGCAAGAAAAAATTACTGGTGTAAAAGCAGATATCGCTATTGCCACAGCTCGTGAATTTGCAGATAATGCAGAAAAAACTAAAGGTCGCTCCATGATTATCATGGGTGGTGGTATTAACCACTGGTACCATGCAGATATCATTTACCGTACAATCTTGAACCTCATCATGTTCTGTGGTACAGAAGGTGTTAACGGTGGTGGCTGGGCTCACTACGTAGGTCAAGAAAAACTTCGTCCTGTTGAAGGTTGGGGCGGCATCATGACAGCTAACGACTGGAGTAAAGCTCCTCGTTTGCAAAATGGTACATCTTGGTTCTACTTTGCTACAGAACAATACCGTTCTGATTGCATCGATTTGGCAGACCGCGTATCTAAATTAGCTAAGCCTCGTTACCGTCACCCTGGTGACTACAACGTATTGGCTGCACGTTTAGGCTGGTTGCCATCTTACCCTACTTTCAATAAAGGCAGCCAAGCCTTGATTAACGACGCTCGTGCAGCGGGTGCTAGTACAGAAGCAGAAATCAACCAATATGTGGCGCAAGCGTTGAAAAACAAAGAATTACAATTCTGCGTAGAAGATCCAGCGGCTAAAGAAAACCATCCACGCAACTTGTTTGTATGGCGTGCGAACCTTATCGGTTCTTCCTCTAAAGGCCACGAATATTTCTTGAAACATTTACTTGGTACAAAACATGGTGTTCTTGAAGATGATGATGCACCAGTAAAACCAGAAGAAATCAAATGGCGCGAAGCAGATGAAGCTGGTAAGCTTGACCTCTTAATCGATATCGACTTCCGTATGGCTTCTACAGGCTTGTACTCTGATATCGTATTCCCAGCGGCTACATGGTATGAAAAAGAAGACTTGTCTTCTACAGATATGCATCCATATGTACACGTATTCCAAGCAGCTGTTGATTGCGCATGGGAAACTAAATCTGACTGGGATACATTCCGTACCCTTGCAGAAACAGTATCTCGCGTAGCGAAAGAGTCTGGCTTCACAGAATACGAAGATATCGTAGCATTACCTCTTGGTCATGATAGCCCAGGTGAAGTGGCTCAACCAGAAGGTAAGGTTCTCGACTGGAGCAAAGGCGAATGTGAACCAATTCCTGGTAAAACAATGCCGAACCTCGTTCATGTAAAACGCGATTATAGTAAAATCTTTGAAAAATACATTGCATTGGGACCTAATATTGAAAATAAAATGGGTGCTCATGGCATGGCTTGGGATGTATCTGATGAATATAAGACATTATATGATCAAAATGGTACAATCGATAATCCAGAATTCATTTCTCATGGCCGCCCTAGCATTTACGAATGTAAGGAAGCTTGTAATGTTGTATTGACATTGTCCTCTTGTACAAACGGTAAATTGGCTGTTCGCTCTTGGAAAGCAATGGAAGAAAAAACAGGTCTTTCTGGTCTTGAAAAGAACGCAAAAGGCCGTGAACAAGAAAAAATTACTTTCGATGACATGGTTCGCCAACCACGCTTCATTATTAGCTCTGTAACAAGTACTGGTAAGAACGATAAAAACCGTCGTTACTCTCCATTTACAACATCTACAGAAGATAAGGTACCATTCCGTACCGTAACAGGTCGTCAATCCTTCTATTGCGACCATGAAATGATGCGTGATTACGGTGAAGCTATGGCGTTGTACAAACCTGTATTGTCCTATAAACCAGTACAAGGTGACTACAAACAAGAAGGTATCCCTGAAATCACATTGAAATACTTAACACCACATCATAAGTGGTCTACACATAGTATGTATTTCGATAGCCAACAAATGTTGACATTGTTCCGTGGTGGTCAAACAATTTGGCTCAACGAAGACGATGCAGCAGAAATTGACGTTAAAGATAATGATTGGGTAGAAGCTTTCAATAAAAACGGTATCGTTGCAGCTCGTGCTGTAGTTTCCCCACGTATTCCTCGCGGTATTTCCTATATGCACCATTCCCAAGACCGTCACATTAACGTTCCTGGTGCGAAGGTTAAGAAACAACGTGGTGGTACGCATAATGCACCAACTCATATTCACATGAAACCGACACACATGATCGGCGGTTATGGCCAATTGAGCTATGGCTTTAACTACTATGGCCCAACTGGTAACCAACGTGATATGACAATTGTGGCTCGTAAAATGAAGGAGGTAGATTGGCTTGAAGATTAAGGCTCAAGTATCTATGGTCCTAAATTTGGATAAGTGTTTGGGTTGTCATACATGCTCTATCACTTGTAAAAATACATGGACGAACCGCGAAGGCGCGGAATATATGTACTTCAATAACGTGGAAACTCGCCCAGGCGTAGGTTACCCACGTCATTGGGAAGACCAAGAAAAATGGAAAGGCGGCTGGACATTAGATAACTCTGGCAAATTAGCTCTTTCTACAGGTTCTAAAACAAATCGTTTGATGAAATTATTCTTCCATCCTGAACAACCAGAATTGAAAGATTATTTTGAACCTTGGACATATGACTATGAAACATTGATTCATGGTGGTCGTAAAAACAACCAACCAGTTGCTCGGCCTCGTTCCCTTGTGACTAAACAAAAAATGGAAGTTACTTGGGGTCCTAACTGGGATGATGATTTAGCAGGTGGTCAACACGCTCGTTCTGATGTGAACTTGGCTAAGATGGGCGAAGATATCGTATTTGATTACGAAGAAGTATTCATGCGTTATTTGCCTCGTCTTTGTAACCACTGCTTGAACCCTGCATGCGTAGCTGCATGTCCATCCGGCGCGATTTATAAACGCGACGAAGATGGTGTGGTTCTCGTATCTCAAGATGTATGCCGCGGTTGGAGACATTGTGTTCCATCTTGTCCATACAAAAAAATCTTCTATAACTGGGAAACTAATAAAGCTGAAAAATGCGTATTCTGTTACCCACGCTTAGAAAATGGCTTGCCTCAAATCTGTGCTGAAACTTGTGTAGGCCGTATGCGCTATGTTGGCGTTGTATTCTACGATATGGATAAAGTAGAAGCTATGGCAGCTACAAAAAATGAACAAGATATTTACGAAAATACATTAGATTTGATTTTGGACCCTCATGATCCAGAGGTTATCAAAGCGGCTCGTGCTGAAGGCATCTCTGAAGCATGGATTAAAGCAGCTCAAAAATCTCCTGTATACAAACTTGTAAAAGAGTGGGGCGTGGCATTGCCATTGCATCCTGAGTATCGCACATTGCCAATGGTTTGGTATGTACCACCACTCAGCCCAATCTTGCAACGTGTAACATCTGATGTATACTTGCCAGATGCACATGAAATGCGCGTACCTGTACAATACCTTGCTAACTTGTTTACAGCAGGTAATACAGAAATCTTAGCTCGTACATTGCAACGTGTTCTCGACATGCGTGAATATATGCGTCGTCGTGAAACAGGTGACGGTCCTATTGAACACAAAGTTGATTTAACAGAGGATCAAATGTACGGTATGTACAAATTGTTGGCATTGTCCAAATACAATGATCGCTTTGTTATTCCATCTGACGTAAAAGTATCTCGCGAAGGTCGCCTAGAAATGCAACATAATCGCGGTTTTGCTTGCCCTACAGGGGGATGTCAATAATGAAGGATGCTCAGAAAATCGCTCTTATTGCGTCATTTCTTCTACGCTATCCTGATGAACAATGGTATAACGAACTACCTGAATGGAGAGAGGACGCCCAATCCGTTGGGCATCCTCAACTTCGCCAAGGTTTATTAGAATTCTTCGACTATGTAGAGGAATCCAATAAAAAGAATTTGAAGACCAATATGTTCGTACCTTTGATTTTAGTCAAAATACAACTATGTATTTGTCGACTTATGAATTACAAGGTACTGGGGAACAAGCAGAAGAACTCGTTAAATTTAAAGCTTTCTTCCTAGAAAACGACTATGATTTGCCAAAGAAATGCCAGACTATATTCCAGCACTTCTTGAATTATGTGCCGTTATCGATGATGAAAAAGCAAAAGAAATTTACGACTATTGTAAGCCAAAATTGGAATACATTAGAGAACGCTTCATTGAGGCTAAATTGCCTTATGCATTCTTGTTTGATATTATCTTGTCTGTTGCAAATGGATTGGAGGACGGTGCACGATGAATCTATTCCTTTGGGGCGCTTTGCCTTACATCGCTTTCACCTTCTTAATCGTAGGTACTTTGGTTCGTTTCTTCTACTTTGAAAGAAACTGGACTACAAAATCGAGTGAATTTTTAGAGAAAAAACAATTGCGCATTGCCAATCCATTGTTCCACTTTGGTTTGCTTTGCGTTATCGGTGGTCACGTAGTAGGTGTGTTAATCCCTAAAACTTGGACTGCTGCAATCGGTATTAATGACCATATGTACCATCAAGGTGCGTTATACATGGGTGCTGTAGCGGGTATTATCTTCATCGTAGGCTTCTTGCTTTTGATGAAACGTCGCTTTACTGTGCCTGCTATGAAAGTTAACACATCTGGCCTTGATAAATGGTTATACTTGTTCTTAACATTAGCCATTTTCAGCGGTATGGCTGGTACATTGCTTAATGCATCTGGTTTCTTTGATTACCGCGTATCTATCGGTCCTTGGTTCCGTAGCTTACTATCCTTTATGCCTGATCCATCCTTGATGGAAGGCGTACCATTCATGTTTAAATTCCATATGTTAGCTTGGATGGTGGTAGCTATTATCTTCCCATTCAGCCGTTTGGTACACTGCTTGAGTGTTCCACTCAACTACTTAACACGTCCGTTCATTGTATATCGTAAACGAGACGAAAAATAATTAGGATGATGATTGATTTGTATGCCTTTCATGATATAACAAATTAATCGTAGCCCCTTGTAATAGTGAAAGCTGATGCTCACTACTACAAGGGGCTTTTATAATTTTGATACTATATAATTCTCTATTTAGAATTATTCTTATAATAAATACCATCTATCGAATATAAGTACTCTACAAAATTCGATTTAAATGATAAAGTATATCGTATAGATTAATTTTTAGATGATGTTTTGAGAGGTATATGATGGATCAAGTTACAACAAAACAGCAAAAAAGTATTTACCATATCTTTATATGGATTGCTGTATTATCCTTAATTATGATTGGTTTATTAGAGTGGGGTTACATCGCAGGCGGGCGTGCTTTTGGTAACTACAAAGTTTATACTGGTCTTGTGCCATGGTGTACGTGGATTGTTATGACCTATTTAGCAACTCGCCCTAAATGGTTTACAAGCCGTTATAATTTAGGTGATATGTATAAGGTGCATCGTGCATTAGGTATAGCAACTGTGGCTGTTATTGCATTCCATTTATACCTCTATTTCGGTAAAGCGGCTAAATCTATCCTCGGTTGGTGGGGTGGCTATGTAGCCCTTACTTCTTTTGGTATTGGTACAATCTCTGGCCTTGCATTCTTAACTCCAAAACTTAGAAAAGTAACTGCATCTAGCCGTAATATTGGTATTTGGTTGCACCGTTTCAACTTAGTTGCATTAGTTGCTGCAGATATTCATATCCATGGCTTTACAAGAATTTCCAAAATGGTACCATTCCTTCAAGTGTTTGATATCATTACATATGGTCTTGTGATTTATTGCATCTACTTGATGTTTAAAAAGAAATAATAAGATATATACAAATCCCTTCTGTATTATACAGAAGGGATTTTTCGTTATATTTTTATTTTCTAAGAAATAAAATATTCTATATTATCAGTTTAATGCATAATTGATTGTGAGATTGATATACATTCTCTCTTTACTGACCTGATGAAAATTGCTATTATCTGTATGTTAAATATGATAATGATAATTATAGTCATATAATTCATTGTTTCTTCATTTTTATTAATCATTATTTATTGTGTGAGGTTTATTATGATTAAACGTAAAATGACCAGTGCTTTTGCAGTGGCAGCCATGATGGGTGTGGCTACAGCGTTTGCTGTTAATCCATTTTCCGATGTTCCGTCCGATAGCTGGGCATACCAAGCAGTAGATCAATTGGCTACAGCTGGTATTATCAATGGTTATCCTGATGGTACTTTTAAAGGCCAAAATAACATTACTCGTTACGAAATGGCTCAAATGATTGCGAAAGGCATGGCTAATCAAGATCGTGCTAATGCAGAACAACAAGCTATGTTGAACCGCTTGGCTGACGAATTTTCCAATGAATTGAATACACTTGGTGTGCGTGTAGCTAAATTGGAAGACCGTGTAGGCAATGTAAAGGTTACTGGTGATGCTCGTATCAACTACATCGGTAAAGAGGGGATCGATGGTTATGATTACGAAGATAAACTTACAGCCCGTGTACGTTTAGGCTTAGATGCAAAGGTTAATAAAAATACATCTGTAAAAGCTCGTATTACAACAGGCTCTATTGAACTAGGTGATAGTTCTAAAGATGCTCAAGCTAATTGGGATTTAGCATATGTAGAGCATAAATTCGGTAAAAATGTTGTAGTTGATGCTGGTCGTTATACCCAAAAATTTGGTGGTGGCTTGATTTATAGCTCTAACTTTGATGGTGTAGGCGCTACAGCGAAGCTAGGTGATAAAGTTACATTAAATGGTGCATATGGTTATATGACAGCAGGCCGTTTTGCTAAGACTAGTAAAGATGATAATGGTGATGTAGGTCTTATTAATGCCCATGTAGCTGTTAATGATCACTTTAGCTTTGGCGGTATGTTTGCTCATGTAGGTACAACAAATGTACGTATGGGTAATGGCAAGAAAAATAACGAATTCGATAATGTATATGGCTTTAATGCTAAATATAATGTTGGTAAATTCGGTATTGATGGCGAGTGGGTAAAAGCATCTGGCTTGAGTGATTCCGATGTTTGGAACGTAGGCGTTAAATGGGGCGATTATAAAATTAACAAGAAAAACTCTTGGGATATCCGCTTAGATTACTTTGATCAAGCTAAAAATGCACCTGTATTTAAAACGCAAAAATATGAATCTAATGATTTGTTGAAGAAAACACGGTATGAAGGTTATAAAGCATGGCAATTAGGTGCATCTTACGCACCAGAGAAAAATATTGGTATTAATGCATACTATGGTTTCCATGCGAAAACACAAGATGGTAACCGTGTAAATGATTACTACCGTGCAGACCTTAACTTCAAATTCTAGTTCTAATTTTAGGATGGATCTGGATTTAATAACTAATTAGTTTTAAGTTCTAAGTAGAATGCTATGTGGATTGAAATTGTTAGCATGCTACATTAGGCCAACTAGATATATACTGGTAGTTTGTATAAGAAATAGTGAGGTTTATATGGCAGAAGTAGTAAAAAAACAGTTTAAGAGTAAATACCATATTTTAATATGGATTGCGGTTTTATCCCTAATATTTATGGGAATGGTAGAATATGGTTATGTAACAGGCGGTAGATCATTTGGTAACTGGAAGGTTCACTTAGGTCTTATTCCTTATGTTGCATGGCTTGTATTAACATATATTGCAACAAAACCAAAATGGTTTATCAAACGATATAATCCAAAAGAAATGTTTGAAGTTCATCGCATCGTAGGTATCGTTAGTGTTGTTCTTGTATGTGCACATTGGTATGTATACTTCTTGAAAGCATTGAAGTCCTTCTTAGGATTCTGGGGCGGTTATATCTCCCTTGGAGCCATGTTTATTGCTCTTATCTTTGCCGTATTGTACTTAACGCCTTGGGTAGGCAATATGGCAAAATCTGTATCTCGTAAAAAAGCAATCTGGATTCATCGTTTGAACCTTATTGCTATCATTGCAGCAAATATTCATGTTCATGGTTTTGGACGTTTGTCTAAAATGGTACCATTCTTGCCTGTATTTGATGTAGTGACGTATGCACTTGTTATTTACTACATCTATTGGATGTTCAAACAAAAATAAATGATGTATACGTACTTTTATTCTTATAAAAGTCGTATAATCATAGAACTAAAAAGAGACCATCTCTACCCTTTATATGTGGAAGAGATGGTCTTTTTTTGTTCTTTACGATACAATAGGAGTATACGTATATACTTTACGGATTTATGTAAGTATATGCTGTTTGTTATTGTGAGGGTTAGGGTAAATTAGTATTATAAACATTTATTATGTTTTAGCTTATTTTTAGACATTATTAATATGTATATATTACCTTTTCTAGATAATCTCAAATAAGAAAGAAGGTCACTATGGATTCTTCTTGGAAACGAATTATATACCTAATCTGTACCATACAGGTTGGTGGCGGTATAACCATTATAGGGGTGGTTTCGTTTATTCCTTTGTTTTTGGCTGAGCTGGGACTTCATGATCAAGGACAGGCGGCTATGTGGGCAGGGATTGTATCTGGGGTTACGCCTTTAATGGTAGCACTTAGTGCACCTTATTGGTCTCGTAAGGCAAATCAATGGGGCCCTCGTAAGGTAATGATGCTCATTTTGTTTATTCTGATGATTACTGTTGGAGCTTGTGCTTTTACACAGACGCCAATGCAATTATTGATTCTACGTATTTTGCAAGGTGTTGTGGGTGGTTATGTGCCGATAGGATTAGCTATTATTGTCCTTATAACACCTGAGAATAAAGTGCCTTGGGCAATGGGCTTATACCAAGCGTCTATGGTTATGGGCCTCGTCTTTGGACCGCTCATGGGTGGCCTTGTGGCCGACTTCTTAGGTTATCGTGCACCATTTTTGGTATTTTCTGCATTGACTGGGATTTGTATGTTAGGGATTTATTTTTTAATGCCCAATTTACAGTTCAAACATAAGGTGGATGAAAGTGTATCAGAAATTTCGCTGATTAAATATTTTTTATCTATACCTCGTGTACGTCTCCTTGTAGGAATGCTATTCTTGTGTAATTTTGGTATTACAGGTATAGGTCCTATTTTACCGTTATATATTAAGCACTATATGCATATGACTGACGAGTTTGTGGCGACTATTGTTGGTATTATTATCTTCGGTGCTGGTGTATTCAGTGCCTTAGCATCGATTTCAATTAGTAAGGTAACCAGGTGTATGACCATGCCTCGTATTATCTTTACTGCTACATGGGCGGTGGGCTCCTTATTTATTTTGCAATACTTAATGCCTAGTATATGGGGACTTGGCATATTCCGTGCTGTAGCCGGATTCTTTATGGGCTTTATTACGCCCATTGCAAATACGCTGATATCCAAGGCTGTCCCTGTTGAGCGACGCGGCATTGTCTTTGGCGCCGTATCTAGTGTAGCCATGATGGGCAATGTATTAGGCCCTGTTATAAGTGGTATTATTGCGCGTGCCTTTGGATATGGTGCTGTGTTCTGGTCTACAGCAGCGATATTCTTTGTGGCGTCTTGGTTTGTATATCGTAATTTAGTTATGTCTCGTGAAAGCAGTTCATCATAGTGAAGATGCTTTCAATGAAATATAATAGTTGTAGTTGTAGTTTTGTAGTTGTAGTTGTAGTTGTTGTAGTTGTAGTTGTAGTTGTAGTTGTAGTTGTAGAGAAAAATATTATGTGAATAGCAAATACCAATGAGAGGGGTTGGTGTATGTTGTGTAGTGGGCTAGTAGATAGAGTAAGGCTACTAATTATAAGAGAGATGAGAGTGTATCGTTATGTTGTTGAAACAATTAGAGTATTTTGTGTGTGTAGTTGATAATAATAGTTTTACTCAAGCTGCGACAGAGCAGTATGTGTCTCAATCTGCTATTTCACAACAAATTAAAGCCCTTGAAACGAGTTTAGGCGTGGAGCTGATGGTACGAGAAAAACGAAGCTTTTACCTAACACCAGCGGGGCAATATTTATACCGATCTGGTAAAAAATTACTAGAACGCTTTCACGCTATTAAGGTAGAAACAACCCGCATTGGTACAGATGCACGTGTTAGCTTACGAATTGGCTATTTAAATCGCTATAGTGGGATGGCTATGCAGCAAACGGTCATTCGCATGGCTAAACGCTATAAAAACCTAGATATCCGCATGTATAGTGGCAGCCATGAGGAACTATATGGCATGTTAGATGATCGTCGTGTGGATGTAATATTTAATGATCAGTGGCAGATTTTATCTGATGATTATGAAAGTTTTTTGATTGATAAGGCGATCACCATAATTGAGGTGCCACAAGGTTATACAAAGGAAGGTAGCGTCGAAATTAAAACTATTGATGACTTACCACTTATCTTAGTTTGTCGCGGTAAGTATACGCTAGCTGAGGAAGAACATTATCGTAAGGCCATTGGTTATGCCGGTGCCTTTGCATATGCTCGTACATTAGAGGAGGCGCGCTATTTAGTAGCAGGTCAACAAGGACTATTGCTGCTTGATCGTTTTAAATATTTAACCGACTCCATGCCAGGTATTGAGCGTAAGGTATTGACTAACCATGGTAAATCGATGGAGCGCAATTACTACTTTGTATCGCAACAAAATCAAAATAATACCTATGTAGAAGCTTTTAGGGACATGTTCAGACAAGTTTTGTCAGAGTTTTAACGCATCAAAGACGGATTATGGAAAATAAATTTAATCGTAATATAACAAATAAACAATTACAATATAAAAGCCGTTAGCATATGCTAACGGCTTTACTGTCTATAGATTGCGGTATTAAAGTTATTTTAATTAAAATATTCTAAGAACATTGTGACTCCATCGATGAATAATTTTATGCCATAAATGACGAGTACTGCACCACAGAAGCGATTGATCCAAGCCATATGGGTAATTTTTATTTTTTTAGCTAATAAATGCATGGTGGCAGCTAAGGCTCCAAACCACATTGGGGTCATAGCTAGGAAGCCTCCAAAGAAATAATAAATACCTTCTTCAGGTATATTAGCTTGAAAGGCGCCGAGCATCATAGTTGCATCAAGAACGGCTTGAGGATTCCCCCAGGATACAGCGATAGCGGATAGGATAATTTTACGAATTGGAATATTCGTATTTACATTGCGCATATCTGGTTCAGTTCTGAATATATTAAAGCCCATATACACAATCAGTAGGCCCCCAAAGAGGAGTATGATCAGTTTTGTAAGTGGCCACATTTCAAGAATAGCGCCGATACCAAAAAAGGCTGCCGTACTGAGGCTCATATCAAAGAGCGCCAGTATGATAAGGGTCAATATGATACGACGTATAGGTTGTACCAATGCTGTGTTGATGATGAAGAGGTTTTGCATGCCAACAGGGGCAAATGTTGCGAGACCGACAAGAAGTCCTTGTAAAGAAGTACATGTTAACCCTCCTAACTATAGTATGATAAAGTACTAATAAGGTGAATAGTAGCACGAAACCCCTCCATTACTGGAGGGGTTATTACTATTCTAACTATATACAATTATATCATATTAAAATAGGTATGTATATTTCTTACCATAAACCAATCATATGTTGTGTTACAAGACTTACGGCAGTGATGGCAATCCAGCAACAAGCACCCAATGCAAGGGCAGAACCACCGGATTTTATCAATTTTACGATATTAGTATTAAGACCGATAGCAACCATTGCCATTGTAATAAAGTATTTGGAAATAGTTTTGAATACGCTCAAGAATTGAATATCTATATTTGCATAGGATAATGCAGTAGTAATTAAAGAACAAATTACAAAGTATAGAACAAACCTAGGGAAAATTTTAGCGATGCTAACACTACCACCATCAGCTTGAGCAGCATTTTGTTTTGCTTTATATACTTGGTAACTAGCAAGGCCTAAGCAAATTGGAATAATTGCAAGGGTACGTGTTAATTTAACGATTGTTGCATATTCTAGAACTTGTGTACCAGTACCTTTCATACTATCCCATACAGCAGCTGTAGCTGTTACCGAGGATGTATCGTTTACTGCAGTACCAGCAAATAGACCAAAGCCCATATTGGAAAGACCAATAGCATCACCAAATGGAGGGAATACAAAAGCTGCTACTACATTGAAGAAGAATACAACGGAGATTGCTTGGGCAATATCTTGATCTTCAGCTTTGATAACTGGTGCAGCTGCAGCGATGGCAGAACCACCACAAATAGAGGAGCCTACGCCGATAAGTACGGCCGTATTAGAGTCCATATGAGTAAGGCGATAAATAATATAGGACACGATTAAGGATGTAGCGATGGTTGAAATAATGACAGGTAATGAAATCCAACCTACATGTAAAATTTGTGTAATATTTAAGCCAAAGCCCAATAAAATAACAGCCCATTGTAAAATCTTTTTTAGATGTGAAGCCGATGCCGGCACCAGTTTTTTCGCGCTTCCAAGATGTGAATATAGAGCCAATAATTATACCTAAGATGATAGCAAAGATCGGGCTACCGATTAGATGAAACTCTAGGCCTAATAGCCAACAAGGAATAGCGAGGACCGCACAGAGCAGAATGCCTGGCAATGTTTTTTGATTGATACCCATAATAAAACCTCCTTACTGTACATACAGTTCACGTCATATGTGGTATCATGTGGCGTTTTTCTATAATTTTAATAGTACCACATTGGGGAATTATAATCTACTAGTAATGTAAGAAATATACAGTATATTCATTTTGTGAATGTATAAGGTTGAAAAGTATAATAAATGAATATTAATTATAAATATAGAATAAATACGATTTTATGGATTTCTTATGAAGGATATAGGTTATAATAAATATTTATAGGTGATGAAAATTACTTGTTTTGTAGTGAATATGTTGTATATAATGAATAGAATCTACTTTATAGATAGAAATGTAAATGAGGTACCTTATGATTGATATTAAAAATAATTGAAACCAATAAAGAGTATGTGAAAACCACCCAGAATTACCAAAAGCAGGATTAACAAGCCATCCTACAAAAAACTAGGTATTGTCACATGTATGGATACGCGTTTAGTCTGCATGCTAGAAGATGCATTAGGTTTTAACCGTGGTGAAATCATCGTTATAAAAACAGCTGGTAATAGTGTAACACAACCAATCGATAATATCGTACAAAGCTTGCTAGTAGCTACGTATGGTATGGAGATTGAAGACGTATTAGTCATCGGCCATGAGAACTGCGGCATGATTGACTTCTCTGCTACAACTTTTATGGAGTCCATGAAAGAAAAAGGTATCAGTGAAGATGCGATTCGCATGATCGAACCAGGACTTATTGACTGGATGGATCGTTTCCACATCTCCGAAGACAATGTAATCTATACAGTTAACTTCTTGCGTCACCACCCACTATTCCCAAAAGGAATGGGATTCTATGGAGGGATGATGGATCCTGATACAGGCGAATTCCGTTATATTGAGATTTAGTAGTGGCCTCGATGGGGCCCCTTTACATAACTACATTTAGGTAAAAAAGAGTGATGACTAACCTCTACGCTCCAAAGCGAGCTAAGTCGCTAATCGGTTAGTCATCACTCTTTTTATAACTGTATTTATGAACTAGTCCCATCGAGTCTATTCATAAATCAATAAAACGAAATTCACTGTATCAAATAAGTAAGAGGAGAAAAGTTATCGTCCTTTTTTCTAACTGTACCTATGAATTAGTCCCATCAAATCTGAATGTCCATTAACGAGTTAGCGTAATTTCGCTGTATCGAGAGAGGGGAAATTAATGGGGCCCCTCTACATAGCTACATTTAGATAAAAAAGAGTGATGACTAACCTCTACGCTCCAAAGCGAGCTAAGTCGCTAATCGGTTAGTCATCACTCTTTTTCTCTTTTCTCCATATATAGCCAACCTATTATTCTCGCATTTATGGTTGTAGATAGGACTATATGGGACTGTTACATAAGTACAGCCATAAAAATCACAGAACCTAGTAAAGAGCGACTTAGCTCGCTTTGGAGCGATGAGCTAGGTTCTGTGATTTTTAACAAGGCTTGCACTAATGTATGGGGGCCCCATATAGTCCTATTACGGTAAACCTTAAGCGGAATAATAGGTTGACTATATATTCCCTTTGGCTGTATATTGTAATTAGATTGTAAACTTACTCACATAAATTAGTTAACCTATGCGGCGTTAAGTATCGCTGAGAGGAGACGTGTATGAAGCAGTTAGGTATTTCTATAATTGGAACCGATACAGATGTAGGCAAGACGTTTGTGACAGGGTTGTTAGGGGCTATGGCTGTCGATGATGGCTTTGCGGTTGGTATGGTTAAACCGGTGTCCTCCAGCGCAGTACCTTTTCCTGAATGTGTAACGATGGATGAGGATAATTATAATGTGGATCTTGAAAGCAAGGATGCTACATATTTGATGCGTTCCGCTGGCATTCCTGAGTCGCGCCGTCACGAGGTTAATCCATATGCTATTGCTGGAGATTTTTCTCCTCGTCTTGCAGCAGAATTAGCTGGTATAGAAATCGATTATGCTGGTGTAGTAGCTCATACATTAGATGTTGTTAATCGCTATGATTTAACCTTTGTAGAAGGTGCTGGTGGTATTACAACACCTCTTTACGGCGATAAAACATTCACGGATTTAATGAAAGATATTAAATTACCAGCCATCGTTGTAGCTGATGGACGGTTGGGCTCCATTAACCGCGCTATTTTAACTTGTGAATACGCGAAGATGCATGGTATTGAGGTGAAAGCCATCATTGTCAATGATACGACTGCAGTAGATCCGTTCTTGTTGAAAACAAATGTGGAAGACATGGACCGATATACAGGTATTCCTGTGGTGGCTGTTGTACCGCCATACCAAGGACCAGATATCCAAAAGGTTCAGCTTGGTTGGGGCGAGATCCTTTGTTGATTCTAAGAAGGTATGGCATACAGTATTAGGTCTATAAAGTTTAGATATGATAATTCAGCATATATTAGTGCTGGAAATTTAGCATAAGTTATATATTAATTTAGTGTAGTCAGATAGTGTAGTCAGATATATAGTTATTTAACTTACATTGTTTATGGTAATAGAGAGTTAGAGTTTGTAATACTTGTTAAGTATGAGGTGACGAAATGGCAGAGAAACAGCTTTCACAAGCAGCACAATGGGATCATGAGTTTGTATGGCATCCATTTACACAAATGCAAGATTGGTTGGCACAAGAGCCAGTCGTAATCGAACGTGGTGAGGGGGTATACCTCATCGATGAGAACGGTAAAAAGTATTATGACGGCGTGTCCTCCTTATGGGTTAACATTCATGGGCATAACCATCCTGTATTAAACCAGGCATTGAAGGAACAAGTGGATAAAATTGCTCATAGCACATTGCTCGGTCTTGTAAGCCCACCATCTGCACAATTGTGTAAAGAATTAGTAGAGCTCGCTCCAGAAGGTTTAAATAAAGTATTTTTGTCTGATGATGGTAGTACAGCTATTGAAGTTGCTATTAAGATGGCTTACCAATACCGCCAACTAGTGGGACAAACGAAAAAAACTAAATTTATCGCCCTTAATGCAGGCTACCATGGGGATACATTAGGTACTGTATCTGTAGGTGGTATTCAATTATTCCACCAAGTATTTCATAATCTATTATTCAAACCGTTGACATTACCAAGCCCTGGCGTATATCGCGACTTAGCGGATCGAGATAAAGCTTTCGATGAGTCTTTGGCTGAATTAGAACGCATCCTTAATGAAGAGGGGAATGAAATCACAGCTCTTGTTATGGAACCATTGGTTCAAGCTGCAGCAGGCATGCTCGTCATGCCTCATGGCTATTTGAAACGGGTTCGTGAATTGACTGCGAAACATGACGTATTTCTCATTGTCGATGAAGTGGCAACAGGCTTTGGTCGTACTGGTAAATTCTTTGCCTGCGAACACGAAGATGTGGCTCCAGATTTTATGACCTTGTCTAAAGGGATTACTGGCGGTTATATGCCTCTAGCTGCCACATTGACTACACAACGCATATTTGATGCATTCCTTGGCACCTTTGAAGAAAAGAAAACATTCTATCATGGTCACTCCTACACAGGTAATGCCTTGGCTTGTGCGGTTGCATTAGCTTCGTTGAAAGTTTTCCGCGAAGAGAAGGTCATCGAAGGATTGCCTAAAAAAATCGAGGCTTTCACCAATGCATTAAAACCTATTGAAAAATTAAAACATGTGAAAGAGGTTCGTCAACGAGGCCTCATCGTAGGTATTGAACTTGAAAAAGATGTGGCCACTCATGAAGCATATCGTCCAAATGATGCGGTAGGGGCTAAGGTGGCTATTCTTGCTCGTGAACAAGGCCTTATTTGCCGTCCTATCGGCGATGTAGTAATTCTCATGCCTCCATTGGCGTCCACTGTGGAACAATTAGAGGATATGGTTCGCATCGTTGGTGAAAGTATCCAACGAGCTACCGAAGAAGAAGGGATTCTCGAAGATTTACGGCCAATTATTCTATAACGATTTACGTCTAAGTATTTTATAAAGAGTTAGGTCAAAAGTAAAAGCTATATATGTTGTGATGCTACGTGAGTAGTGTGATCGACATATATAGCTTTTTATATTTATTATGATGTTTTAGTTATGTCTTTAAACTATAGACTATACATTGTGAAAATTCGATGATATTTCTGCATATCTATGATACTATATATGTATAAAGGAGGTCATCGTATGGACATTTATGTAATTATGCAAGTTATTATTTTATTTGGTGCCATCTTCCTTGGTGTTCGCCTTGGTGGTATGGGCATCGGTTACGCTGGCGGCCTTGGGGTAGTATTGTTAAGCCTTGGTATGGGGATGTTCCCTGGACAGATTCCGTGGGATGTAATTCTCATCATCATGTCTGCTATCGCTGCCATCTGTGCCTTACAGTTAGCCGGTGGTCTTGATTATTTGGTGCGTATTGCGGAAAATATTTTGCGTCAAAAATCCTAAACACATCAACTATTTAGCACCAACAGTAACGTATTTCTTAACTTTGTTGGCTGGTACTGGTCATACAGCATTTTCTATGATTCCGGTAATCGTAGAGGTGGCAAAAGTGAAAACATTAAGCCATCTGTACCTTTATCTATTGCCGTTGTAGCGAGCCAAATCGCTATTACAGCGAGCCCAGTATCTGCAGCAGTTGTTGCTATGAGTGGTTTCCTTGAACCATTTGGTGTAAACTACCCAACATTACTCGCTATTTGTATTTCTACAACATTCGTAGCGGTTATGATTACTGCCTTTGTTATGTCTACATTTGCGAATAATGATTTGTCTTCTGATCCAGTATACCAAGAACGTTTGGCAGCAGGTCACGTAGTACCACCTCGTGAAAAGAGCTGATTTCCACTTAAAACCAGGTGCGAAAACTTCTGTATTGATTTTCTTGATTGGTATTATTTGTATCGTATTCTACGCAACTGCCATTTCCAAAATATTGGTCTTATTAAACCAGTTATCTTTGGTCGAAATGATGCGATCATCGGCTTCATGATGATTATTGCAGCAGCTATTACATTCTTCTGTAAAATTGATACAGCACAACTTGTTAACACTAGCACATTCAAATCCGGTTTATCTGCATGTGTCTGCGTATTAGGTGTAGCCTGGTTGGGTGATACTTTCGTAAAGGTCATATCCCTGAAATCAAAGCTCTTGCTTCTAGCATGGTAACGGCATATCCGTTCCTGTTAGCTGTAGCATTCTTCTTTGCTAGTACATTGTTGTATAGCCAAGCGGCAACTACACAAGCGTTGGTACCAGCCGTAATCTTGGCTCTCGGTATTACACCTGAGAATACAGGATCCGTATATATTATCATCGCATCTTTGCAGCTGTATCTGCACTCTTCGTATTGCCTACATACCCAACACTTTTGGGGGCTGTACAAATGGATGATACCGGCTCTACACGAATCGGTAAACTCGTATTTAACCATCCGTTCTTTATCCCTGGCGTACTATCCATTGCTATCGCAGTAGCACTTGGCTTCGTAGTAGCTCCATTGATGCTGTAGTTGGTAAAAGCTAAATAAGGGTCATTCAAACATATTCAAATAAGAAAAGGACGTAACTTTCAAAAGTTACGTCCTTTTTGTTTGATTTATTTAGAGCGTTTTTATTAACCTTTATTCTTACAATCTTTACATGTTCCTGCAATTTCCAAATGATGCTCCGTCACTGTAAAGCCTGCATTAATTAATTCCTGTGGCATTTCTACAACAGGGCAGGTGTGCAGCGGTATCATGGCTCCACATTTTGTACATACTGCATAGTGGCGGTGCGTATGAGGGGTAATTTCATAATATGCCATATCGCTACCCATGAGTGTTGTACGGGTAACGATTTCCTTTGTTTCTAACAGCTCAAGAGTGCGGTAAATAGTAGACATCCATGTAGTGCTACCATCGCCTAATCGCTCTGCGATTTCCATAGCCGTAATAGGTTTATCTGCAGTTGTTAATACGGACCAAATTGCTTCGCGCTGTTTGGTTTTTTTTATGCCTTCAGGCCAACTTGTTGTATTCATAACGCTCTTTCGATTCTGTTTTAATACTAAACTTGTTATACACTTGTATAAGTAGATAATTTATTTTGCACAGGATAGCTATCTTATTTTGCTAATAGAATAGCTATCTATATATTGATGATTATCTTTGTTTACTTGCTAAATTGCATACGGCGTAGGATGGTTCTGATATTTTTGATGACTAATACTACGAGTAGAATTGCAACTGATGTAAGAGATACAAAACCACCTGGAGCTACATTGAGATAGTAGGATCCGAAGAGGCCGATAATCATGGCTAGCAAACTAAATCCAATAGAACAGAGTAATGTTGTTCTAAATCCTTTTTCTAGTTGTAATGCCGATGCTACAGGCAAGGCAATCATAGCACTTAATACGAGAACACCGACGATTTTAATAGAAATGGATACGGCCGCAGCCATTAAGATAGCAAAAATATAGTTAATAAAGTCTACTTTAACACCTGCTACGCGGGCCGCCTCTTCATCATAGGCGATGTAAAGGAGTGAGTTGTATAGGAAATATAAGGTGAGTACAGATAAGATTGTAAGCATAGCAATACTGATCATATCAGTTGCGTTTACCGTTAGGATACTACCAAAAAAGAATACATTTGCGTTAGCTTTTAATTTACCTGAACTAATAAGGGTAATAGCTGTACCAATGCTAAGAGATAAGATAATAGTAAGAATCAAATCGAGATGGTGAGAAAAATATTTTCGCAAGAACTCGATAAGGGCACCGCAGATAGCGGTAAAGATGAATGCTCCTAAGATAGGATTGGTATTTGTTAATAAGCCTAATGTAATACCTGCTAGCGATGCATGGCTCATGGTATCGCCAATCATACTAGAACGGCGTAGAACCATGAAAATACCGATGCATGGACAGAGTAGAGAAATGCAGATGGCTACGAAGAAGGCATTTTGCATGAAATCATAATTAAACATGGTGCACCTCCTTAGTTGTAGTATCATCGGCCTGAGCCTGAGCCTGAGCCTGAGCCTGAGCCTGAGCCTGAGCCTGAGCCTGAGCCTGAGCCTGAGCCTGAGCCTGAGGTGTTACATCTGTAAAGCAAGCACAATTTTCGTGATCCATAGGATTGCGCCCTGTGCTGTGCATGATTTCACTAGCGTATTGTTCAGGAGAGCAAAGGTGACCTTGGCCATTTGCGATGTGGTAGATATTAGTTGAATTGGCTAGGGCCATTTCAAGGTTATGTTCTACGGAGATAATTGTAATGTGGTGTACTTGGTTTAACTCGCGCAAAAGGGCGTAGATGCCTTCTTGGCTTTTCCGGTCGATACCAGTAGATGGTTCATCGAGTATGATGAGGTCAGGGCTGCCGATGAGGGCACGCGCGATAGATACGCGTTGCGCTTGACCACCTGACAGTTTACTGATTAAACGGTCTTTGAACGCCGTCATATTGGTAAGCTCTAATACGCGATCTACTTCATGCTTATCTTTAATCTTTAGTAATTTACGGTAGGAATCGAGGATTTCTTTTACCGTAATAGGGAAGCCTGCATGAGAGAAATCATTCTTTTGAGACACGTAGCGAATGTTGTTCGTATCTCGTTTGATAGAGCCTTTTACAGGTGTAAGGAATCCTAAAATGAGGCGTAGCAAGGTGCTTTTACCACACCCATTATCCCCAACAATGGATATATAATCACCACTGTGAATATGTAAGTTAAGGTCATTCAACACATAAGGTGGCTGACCTTGGTAGGAAAAATAAAGATGTTCTATGGATAACATATAAAAACCACTTTTCTAATTGACAAAATCTTGAGTAAGTTTATACTATAACTATATTACAAATGCAACTGAGTCGCAACTGCAACTAAAGAATGGTTACTATTCTATGAAAGCATAGCGATCAGGATTTCACAAAGGAGGACTACGATGGTCAAGAAGCTGGTTTTGTTAATGATAGGGATCATGATGGCTGCCTTATTTGCAGGCTGTGGCAATGATGCACCAAAGGAACAAGCAGGTAAGAAGATCCAAGTGGTAACAAGTTTTAATGCCATGGCTGAATTCGCAAAAGCTATTGGTGGTGACAAGGTAGAGGTATCTACCATTATTCCAGATGGCGTAGAGCCACATGATTTCGAGTTGAAACCTGAAAATATGAAACAATTGGCAACAGCTCAAGTATTCGTGTACAACGGTTTTGGTATGGAACCTTGGGCACAACAAGCGATTGATGCGGCTAAAAATAGCAAACTCATCACTGTTGTTGCTACAGATGGCGTAGAAGCTATCAAAAATACTGATCCTGAAGAAATTAAAGAACATGGTGCAGAAGATCCTCACGCATGGTTATCTTTGAAAAATGCAAAAATCGAAGTAAAAAATATTAAAGACGCTTTCGTAAAAGCTGACCCAGCAAACAAAGATTACTATGAAAAGAATTATAATGAATATGTTGCTAAATTAGATGCAATGATCAAAAAATATGAAGATCAATTCGCTAAAGCTCCTCATAAAAACTTCGTTACTGGTCATGCAGCATTTGCGTACTTATGCCGTGACTTTGGATTAGAACAAAATAGTGTAGAAGATGTATTTGCCGAAGGTGAACCAAATGCGGCTCAATTGGCTGAACTCATCAAATATTGTAAAGAAAACAATATTACTACTATCTTTGCAGAAGAAATGGCTAGCCCAGAAGTATCCAAGACTTTGGCAAGCGAAGTTGGTGCTAAGGTAGAAACTATTTACACAATCGAAAGCAACGAAGATAATAAAACATACCTAGAACGTATGGATGAAAACCTTACAAAAATTGCAGCATCTTTACAATAAGATGAACGAAAAGCAGCCCTTATGATATGTACCCCTTTACTGGACAACCAGTAAAGGGGTACAAATCAAAAGGCTGCTTTTTATTTGTATGCTATATTAGTTTCAACTAAAGTTTAACGAATATAGTATAATATATATTACGAGATAGAAAAAAGGAGGTCCAATATGGTTATTTCTAATAAATTAGGCATTACTGAATAGGACCTTGACCATAGTTATTATTTTGAAGGCTATCAATTATTTAAGAGTGAGGATTTATAAGGTATAGTATTATGAATGGTTTGTTTGGTCCTTATATAGAAAAATGGATGCATTTAATCACCATTAAAAATATGTTATTACTAGCTATTGGATCTCTAATTATAACTGATTTGGGTTTATCCATATTGATGTTGCTTTTCCCAAAGAGTCCATTTTTTAAAACTCTTATTTGGGAGGTTATCAGTCCTGTAGAACTTGAGGTAGTTTCTATTATTGGCTATGTACTTGGAATTGCAGTATTTATTCTTGTAACCTCTGGTATTTTATATGGTGTTTTTAAGGTGTTTAAGGGACAAGTTACCTATAAGCAACTAGTGGCAGACTTGCTTTTGAGTAGCTGTATTGGCAGCTGGATTCATTTGATATTTGTACTTCTTGCTGCGCCTACTTATCTTTTGTTAGACTTACGTATTCGAGGTGGTACGGGCGGATTAAGTACGATAGAGCTCTTTAATGTCTTTATTATGGCCCAGCTTATGTCTAAGCAATTTGGAGTAAATCCTTGGATCACGGGGATTTCCTTTTATATAGTATCCTTCATCTTTGGTGCTGGCGGGATTATGCTATTCATGACAACTTAAATACATATGTAATTGAAAGGTTGGTAGATTCTGTTAAAGCAGCTACCAACCTTTTTATTTGCTAATTATAATGGTTAACTAATTTAAAATAAATTTATATTTATTTTAAATGTGTATTGTGATAAAATGATAAAAATATGTGCTTTAGATGTTTTGGAGGGGAACATATGGAACGAAAATGGTATTTAGATCTTTGGGCGCTTATTAGAGAGCCTTTTAAACGTGGTATTCCAGAGATTGTTGAATTTGGCACAATTCAACGCGGTTTTGCATGTGCCATGGGTATGGGTGCTATTAGTCTGCTTGTGAGTTGGATTATACAAGCTGGAATGGTTTATTCCTTAGGGGCTTCAGCTCCACAGCTAGGAGCTGCGTTGGGGGTTCTTGCTGGGGCCGGATTTTTTGTATTAGTATTTTATGCATTATTAACATTTGCTATATTAGCTATTTATTCAGTTTTATTCAGCCAAATAGCTAATAAATTTGGTGCCCATACTAATTATGAATCTATATTAAAGATTTGTTGGTATCAAAGTGCATATTCTATGTTCATATCCCTTGTTTTATCGATTATTCAAGTGATCTTGATTCTTATTATTCGAGGATTAAGCTTGGATATTTACGCACCTGAGATTCTTTTGTATATCATTAATTTTACTTACATCATTTTACAAATAGTATTATACATATGGTGTTTCTGGGTGAGTTTGACACTTATGGCACGTCAAATTGAAAAGGGTCGACTTGCGACTTTTGGTATTGGAATTTTGGCATCTTTAATTCCTGTAGTCTTTATTGGCATATTGGTAGGCATGGTTATGCTTGCTACATCTAGATAATTACATAGTATGAAAAATATGAAAGCAAGGTATGAATATACCTTGCTTTTGTGCTATAATGATGAACAGAGTATGAATTAAAAATAAAATTATTGTTATAAATTCGTAATCGTTGTGTTGTGTGCTGCATCATTCTATATGGAATGATGCTATTCTTGTTGAGTGAAAGGTGGTGAGAGGTATGATGGCAGGTTTAGTAGAGTTCGTATATCGCTTATTAAACCCCATTGAAGAAAAAAGCATCCACGAATGTACCACTATGATGTTACCTATGGGCAGCTTGCTTGGATGCTCGTATTGACGCTCATATGCTATCAATTTACCATCGTTGGTGAAAGTGTATATTTGGATGCTATACGTGCTTTCATACGCAATTCATCACTATTAGTGAAGTGGCAAATGTTTTCGCTTCCCCTAGGTCAACATGAGATACAAGTCTTTTTTGAACACTTAAGTAAACCGCGTGAGTTTTGGAATATTGGTCGGTTTGCGTGGGTAATTTTAAAAGCGGCCCTCGTGTCTGGCATTGTTATAGGTTATGCGATAATACAAAAACGTAAGTTCTATATCCGCGGCGTAGTCACTGGGGTTTTACACATGATGGCCTTTGCTCAATTAGTAGTAGCTATGATTACTCTTACGGCAGGTATTATGTTGATTCTTACGACCATACCAATTCTGCTACAAGCTATTATTGGTTTTTGTATGATTGTATTATGCATTCTTAGTACTGTATTGTTACTACAGACCATGGGTCGTATTGCAGGGGCTTGTATTGATGGGAGTGCTTATGAAGGTCTAAGCATTATGTTGCTTGCCATTCTAGTGGCTTTGTTGTGTGAAGTACTATATACATTAACTCGATAACAGATAAGGAGCATTATGACTTGGTATAAGGATATATTGCATTTATTCACGAAATTAAGTGAACAATCCTTTCAAAATATTATTAGAAATGGATCCTATGCTCGCGCTATTTTAAATCTCATAACATCTACCGTTGTATTATATGTAATGACTTATGCGTTGCCTTTGATAGTGAAAGCCGTATCTCCTGCATTAGGCATAAAACGGATGACAGGGTTAACACATTTTGATATAGTGAGTGCCTTCGGGAATGCATCGTTTTTAATTTTTCAGATTATCCTAGGAGCTTTCGTTATCTGGCGATTACTTATATTGTTAGGAGGCACAGGTACCTATAAGGGAGTAATGCGGAACTATATTTATGGCTTAGCCTATACGAATGCACTCCGTACCGTAGTATTGGTGTTGGTTCATATAGTGGGTCTTATATTATTATATCTATCTATGCCGAAATACATAGGTGATATGGCCTATCTTGTTACCATGTTTAGTCAGTATTACGCTGTTTTTATTGGGGCACAACTCATGCGCCGCTATGTTAATCTAGGAATCGTTAAAACATATATTGTTATGTTTGTTGTGGCTTTGCTATCAGTGTCGGTATTGCCTCAATGGATCCGCTTTGTACATACGCTAGTTAAATAATTTAACACCATACTGTAGTATAACCGCAAGATGAAAGTCTTGTGGTTTTTTTATCGTTTAATTTATATTAAAATTAATTATATATAATTTAAATCTGAGAATTTATGATATAATTAAATTTATAGTATAGTTGAGAGCGGAGTTAGTTATGGATACGACATTTTTACAAGAAATATCCCTGCTGGTGCGTTCACCGAAGAAGGGAATAGATGAAATCTTCTGGTTTGGTACCCTAGAAAAGGGTATTAAAGCTGGTCTTGCCGGTTGGTGTGCCACTCATATTTTAGGCTTTGCTTTAGGTATTGTTCTGTTACCTTTGGCCATGACCTTTGGAGGTTTTTTATTTGGCTTTATTCCGGCTGTATATGGCATATTTTCTATATTGAGAGAGATTTTAGGCCTTGGAATCTATTGGTTTGTTGGTAGCTTTATACTGTGGAAATTACTGAGCGTTCTTTTAGAGCGTGAGTTTGATTTCAAGCAAGTATTAATGGGCACTGCTTATGTGGAAGGCTATACAGGCGCACTGGGATTAGCATTAATTTTGGTATCTATTATTTGCATTTATATTACGCCATTTTTGATGATTCTATTAGTTCCTTTAGCACTAGCCTATGTTTGTGCCGTTATCTATGTGGCCGTTATGCTTTTATCTCGTCTTATGAAAGTAGAGCCTCTTACAGTAGGGGCTGTTTATGTGGTATTATTTATTATAAATCTCTTATATAACTGGATTATGCGCATACTATTTGCGTAAATACATGAAAACCTCCTAGTTTATACTAGGAGGTTTTTTGTTGCTTCATAATGTTGTAATAGCAGTTCTACATTATCTTCGTCGTATTCGATTTGTTGGGACCATCTTGCCACTTGTTTAAGTGGAGAGCCTTCGAGGGCACTTGTCATAAGTATGTATTCCACACCATCCTTAGCATAGGAAAGAATGGCTTCTAAAGAATAATCTGCCAGCATATCGATTTGACGATATAAGATGTATTGGAATACCTTGTTGAATAGCCCCATATCGTGAGTGGCAACATAGGTTTGAACAGAGGTAGTGAGTTTATCTATATCATGAGATAATGCACTGATTTGTGCAGTCCATTCTTCATCGATAGGCTCTGTTGTACCATATAGATTTAATAGTCTTGTATAATACTGTGCGTCAGGGGATGGAATATATTGAAATAGTGCTGGATCTATATCAAAGGCTAATAGTTCAAATATATTCTGAATAGTTAAACGTTCATCAGGACTAAATTCGCCGTTATCGTCTTCAATAGTAAAGATTACTTGATTAGACTGCATGTCTTCTGTCAGCAGTTCTACCGATGCTTCACAGGATAAACCAACCCCACATAGCTCGAGGTCCTCAATATATTTATAAAATCGCGGATGCATGTGACATGTATCGCATAGGCCTTCTTCACCTAGTTCGAGCACCACCTTACAGAGGCCATTTTCATTGAGTAACGGACACATAGGTTGTTCTTTAGAAAAGACGAAATGGCTACCTTCGTCATCGACAGTGATGGCTTGTCTTAAGCTTTCACCAAGAGGGCCTGTCATGGTGTGATAGCGTTCAGCAATGGTCTCGTCAATATCGATGGTCCACAGTTGGCAACATGTATTTTCACATCGATCTGCTTTGCATTGAAATGTGTGATATATAGTAGGATATATTGAAATCATAATGGTCTCACTTGTAGTAAAAAATATTCTACGTGCATTGTATCATAGGGCAGTGGTCTATGCATTAATATTATAAATAAAGATTAATAAATCGTATCGATTTAGTGTATAATTGTATATATACACTATGGTCCTGTTTGAGAGATGGAGGAGCCTATGAAATCCTTATTTATAAAAGGTAGCCTTGTATTAGCCTTGGCAGCAGTGTTCGGTATGCCAAATGCAAGTGCGGCGCCTTTAGTAGTAGTAGAACCAACTATTGCAGTTGTTGATGGAAACCATGCAGCGATTGTAGGTGCAAATGGTTTATTGAATGCATTTATTCAAAATCATCCAAATGCAGCTATCACTGAAATCTCTTTTGATGCGGATGGTGGTCAAATTAGATATGATGTAGAAGGTGTTGATGAAAGTGGTAAATATGAGCTCACTTATATCTATGCAACAAATCAAATCTTTGAAAAACGTGAAGGTGACTTCCATAAATCCTTAAAGAAAAAATCCTTTGATCCTCGTGAAATCTTACCGCCAGCAGCGGTAGTTAACTTTGCTTATGCTCAAACACAAGGTAAAGCGACAAGCCTTAATGAGTGGTCTGTACAATATGATAAAGGTAAAATAGTATACAAAGTTAGCTTCGGTACAGAAGGTGACAAAGAGGTCAATGTACGCATTGATGCTATGAATGGTACGTTGTTGTCTGTTAAATTTGACGACTAAACATTATGGTGACTATTAAATATAACTTAATAGTAGAAGGCTTATTATCTTAAATATAAGAATTAAACTCCTTAAAATTATCTTTTTGTAGAAAAGGATAGTTTTAAGGAGTTTTTGTGAACATTTGCTCATGAAAGGGATATTTACATTATGAGAATTACAATGAGTGTCTTCTGTTCCTTTATTTATGGGAAAAATGGCTTTTTAGAGTTAGTTCATAGAATACTTAGTTGTAAATCGAATACTATAGAATTTCATTGAAATTACATATAAATTCATTTTATTCTCACTCCAAAATAAGCTAGACTGGTGAGTTCTACATTTTTATTTCATAGATTATCGATAATATGTGTCCAGTCAAAAGACAGAACTCAAATATATCGGGAGTTTCCAGATTATATATCTACAGTCCACGCTAGATATATGTTTTGGAACTATAACGATGACACCGAGTTGGTTAAAATATATATGCGTAATATTGCATGTATATGAATTATCAAGGAGGATATTATGAAAAAATCTATTTTGAAAAGCAGTATTGCTTTAGCAGTAGCTGGTGTATTTGGTGCTACTGTAGCAGTAACAGCGGCTGAACAAGCAACACCAGTTCCTGTAACTCAAGAGGTAGCAGCTACTGCAGCTCCTGTCGCAGAACCTGCTACTCATCAAGTAGTTCCTACCATTCAAGTGACTCCAGCAGCTAAAGATACTACACCAGTTCCAACAGCAACTCAAGATGTAAAAGCTCCAGTTGCTCAAGACACTGTAGTTCCAGCAGCAGCTAATCCAGCAGCAGCAACTCCTACAATTGAAACTGCAGCGGTAGCAAAAGCTCCTAGCGAAGCTAAAGTAGTACGTACAGCAGATAAAAAAGTAGAAGCTAATAAAGACGAAAAAAATACTAAAAAAGCGCAAGCACATAAAGCGCCTAAAGTAAAAGCTGACAAAGCTGTAAAAGAAACTAAAGAAGTAAAAGCAGATAAAAAAGCTGACAAAAAAGAAACTACTAAAGAGGAAAAAAAAACTCTAAAAGTGGAAAATCACAACCTAGCACAACAAGTAAGCAAGCAGGCGTAGTCGATCAAAATAGTATTTTCGTAATTGGTGCGAATTATTTAATCGATCAATTTGAAAATAAATATGGCGACTCTAAGATTACTAAAGTATCCTTCAAAGCTGCCGACAAAACTGCTATTTATGAAGTAGACGGTTTCAATGCTAGTGGTGCCCATTCCATGACTCTAGATGTGGCAACTGGTAATGTAGCTGAAGGTACTCCTAAAGCATATGATGCATCTATGGAAGCCAGTGCTATTGATGCTGGTACTGTGTTACCTCCACATGTGGCGATCAATGCAGCCTTCGCACAAACTGGTAATATAGCAACTGGTATTAACTCTTGGTCTGTAGTGAACCAAAATGGTAAACCTATATATACTGTAGAGTTCCATGATGCACAAAACAAACCTGTATCCATCGCATTGGATGCTAAAACAGGTATGGCCGTAAAATAAGCTAATCCTAAGCCTATCCTACTGTAAAGCAAACCCCTTTAATATACGAACACTAAACACATAATACTATACACACAATACACAACACACATACACAATACACTTACATACACACACAATAAACAATTACACACACGCAGCCCTCTGGAGTGGATAGACAAACATTGACTCTCTCCTATGCCGTCTGTCGTTCAGAGGGCCCCTTATGCATTGTGGTTCCCTCCCAATCATAAGATTATATACTTGGTATATAATACTCTCTCTCACAATAAGAACGTAACTGCTTTACAGTACGCTAGGTATAGGGGAGCAGGAAAACCCGTAATACATGTAGACCGCTGCATGTATTACGGGCTTTTTCTATGTTTATTCAATATAAAGATGTATCATATAAGGAAAATCCGTAGTAGAAATTGGAAAAGCGCAGATACAATGTATATCTGCGCTTTTGGTATATGGAGCATTTACTATTAGTAACAATAGTTAGCCTTTTATATGTATTGTCGAGGCACGCGTTCTGAGAATCCACAAAAGATTTCATAAGGAATTGTAGAGGCAAGGGCGGCAATCTCGAGTGCAGAGATGCTTTCATGACCTTGAGAACCTAGGAGCACAACCTTGTCACCTGGTTGTACAGTAATCGTATCTGGAACGGCCACCATGAATTGATCCATACAGATGCGACCCACTACAGGACAACGTGTGCCATGAATGAGGACTGTACCGCGGTTGGATAAGCTACGAGGGTATCCATCTGCATAGCCTACAGGAATGGTAGCAATCGTCATTGGTTCAGGTGTTACATAGGTAGAACCATAACCGATACCTTCACCTGCTTCTAGTCGCTGTACATGTACTACTTCGCTATGGAAGGAGAGGACCGGTTTTAACCCTAATCGATTTGGCACATCAAGGGATGGCATAATGCCGTATTGAATAATGCCAGGACGGGCATCGGTAAATAAGCTGTCTTTTACGGATAATAAGCCAGCACTATTGGCAAGAGAGAAGCGATAGTCCGCATCAGGTCTAAATGCACGGATTTCATCGACCATTTTATGGAATTTTTGCGCCTGTCCATGAGCGTGGCTTTGATCCGCCGCATCGGCGTTACTCATATGAGAGAAGAAACCGTCTACCTCAAGATTTTCGTAGGACTCAACGCGTTTGATAAACTCAACAGCATCTTCAGGCTTGATACCAATACGATGCATTCCTGTATCAACGGCGACTGCAACGCGGATAATCATATCGTGATTTTCTGCTACCTTGTCGAGTGCTTCTAAATCGGTAGATTCGCATACAGCTGGAATGGAATTTGTGTCTGCTACAAGCTCAAAGGACTGAGGTCTTGTGAGGCCAAGTAGATAAATCGGTACCATAATCCCTGCGTTGCGAAGTGGAACTGACTCTTCAGGAATGGCAACGGCTAAGGATTCATAACCTTCTTCAACGGCAATACGGCCCATCATAACGCTGCCGTGCCCATATCCATTGGCCTTGATAACAGCTGTGGATGTGCTCCATTCCGGTAAACTATCTTTAATTTTACGCAAATTCTCGCGAACGAGACTTGTATTTATGGTCAAATAGGTAGGTCTCATGGTATTCCTCAATTCTATATAACATTAATATAATTGTATAACTTTTAGGGAATTACACAATACTTTTGTGAAAGTTTTATACAGAAATATTGGTTTTATTTTTAATTTTTTAGGCTTTCTGCATATATTATATACAATAATTGTGAAAGTATACTAATTAATATAGTTCTCTATGATATTAATAGTATAAAATCATATAAATAATAGTATAATTTATATAGAAGTATTTCCCTTAATAGGTGTATGCACCTCCCTAGATTTGGACATTACGTATACTCTATAAAATTTAATAACTATGTAGGAGGTTCTCATGAGCGAACGTGTAGTAGTAGTAAATGCAAGTAAAATGAATTATGACCATGCATTAGATTTTTCTGTATTATCTAGTGATGTACAGGTTTATGATGATAGTACAAATGAAGAGCTTATAGAACGAATTCAAGGGGCTCGCGTTGTAGTTACAAAAGAATTACCCGTAGGGGCTGATTTGATTTCACAATTCCCAGATACTGTAAAACTCATCGTAGAAGCGGGTACAGGATATAATAATATCGACCTTAATGCAGCAAAGGAAAGAGGCATCACTGTGTGCAACATCCCAGCGTACAGTACTGAACGTGTGGCACATACGGTAATCATGATGATCCTCAATTTTGCGTCTACAATGCAGAAACAAATTGGCATGCTTGCTAAAGGTGATCGCAGTAATTTCACAAAATATTTACAAGTGAGCCACACAGAAGTGAATGGTAAAACATTAGGCGTTGTTGGTGCTGGTCACATCGGTATGGAAGTGATCAAAGTAGCAAAAGCACTTGGTATGAATATTTTAGTTCATACGCGCACACCAAAGGCTGATGGTGATGGTATTCGTCATGTAAGTCTTGATGAATTACTAGAAAATAGTGATTATATTACATTACATTGCCCATTGAATGATCAAACTAAGTACATCATTAATAAAGAAGCTATCGGCAAAATGAAACCTAGTGCAGTCATCGTAAATACTGGTCGTGGGCCTCTCATTAATGAAGCAGATCTTTGTGAAGCATTAGCGGCTAAACGCATTGCCGGTGCAGGCCTTGATGTACAAGAGGTAGAACCTCCAGCAGAGGACAGCCCTCTATATACACTGGATAATGTTATTATCACACCTCATATGGGATGGAAAGGTCTTGAAACACGCCAACGCTTGGTAGGCATCATTCGTGACAATGTACAAGCCTTCTTCAAAGGTGAACCAATTAATGTAGTATCTAAATAAATACAATAAATACAATAAGAGCCGTCCCCGGTTGTGTGGGGGCGGCTCTATTGTGTTTAGGGCTATCATAGATCAAGTCTTGGTATATATATGTATATATATCAAGGGAGGTAGTTATCCTCAAACTTGATTATGATTGATGTTGTGTTTTGATGGGACTCCACCAATGGCGTCGATAGGCCTTGATGCCTTCCACCACGGTTCTTGTCGCTTTAGCTGCTATATCTTTTGATGCGGCTGGTATGCCCTCTAGGCGATAGGTGAGACCTAACTCCTTATATTTAGCAGTACCCATAACGTGATATGGTAAGCAATCAACGGCTTGTAAATTTTTCAGAGATCCTAGGAAAAAGCCTAGACGATAGTGATGATCTGCATTATCTGTAATTGTAGGGACCACAACGTGACGAACCCAAATGGGAACGCCCACGTCTGCCGTCAATCTAGCAAAACCGAGAATGGGCTCTAACGGTTTGCCTGTTAACCACAGATGTTTATCAGGATCAATTTCTTTAATATCTAGGATGACGAGACTAGTGACACTGAGTAATTTACGGTATGCCACCTCTTGGTGGGGATCAAAACAAATTCCACTTGTATCTAAACAGGTATGGACGTTTCTTTCACGGAAATATGTGAAAAGCTCAGTAACAAAATCAATTTGCATAAGAGCTTCCCCACCTGTGACGGTGATACCACCATTAGTATAAAATTGGCGGTTACGTTCGTACTGGTCCCACAACTCCTCAACAGTCATGAACTTAGCATCATCGCTAGTTTCATTCCATGTGTCAGGATTGTGGCAATAGGCACAACGCATGGGGCATCCTTGGAGAAAATACCACCATGCGCATGCCTGGACCATCAACCGTACCCATCGTTTCGATCGAATGAATACGTCCTGTCATAGGAAACCTCGATTAGATTTGTTGATGGAATGTACGGGAAATAACTTCGTCCTGTTGTGCTTTAGTCAATTTGCTGAAGTGCACTGCGTAACCAGACACACGAACAGTCAATTGAGGGTACAACTCAGGATGTTTTTGAGCGTCTAACAATGTTTCGCGAGTGAACACGTTAACGTTCAAATGATGACCGCCTTTTTGGGAGTAGCCATCTAATAACTCTACCAAGTTATCAATTTGTTGTTGGTTGCTCATGGGTATTACCTCCTTTCAACCAAGACTAACACTCATATCGGTGCCGGTGAAAGCAGTCCGATACTATGGAAGACGTTATTTATCTTCCTCTATAGTAACATTTGGTTCGCTGCACGCGAAGTTTGTATTGGCGTTAGGCAATTGAGATGGATCTAACTCAATATCAAAATCGCTGACGGATACAAATGTTTCACCAGATTTACCTAATGCATCAGGAATGATAGAGAAGGTATTGGAAATACCATCGGAACTATCACGCCATGGCATTTTTGCTACGGATGCCAACGAAGAAATAGCACCGTGAGTATCACGACCATGCATTGGGTTCGCACCAGGGGCAAAAGCTTCACCAGCTTTACGGCCGTCTGGAGTGGAACCTGTTGCAGTACCATATACTACGTTGGAAGTAATTGTTAACAAGCTCATAGTAGGAACGGATTGACGGTATGTAGGATGTTTACGAATCTTGTTCATAAATGTGGAAACAACTTTTGCTGCCAAGCTATCTACACGATCGTCATCGTTACCATATTTAGGGAAGTCCCCTTCGATTTCGAAATCAACAGCAATGCCGTTTTCATCGCGAATAGGTTTTACCTTAGCATATTTAATAGCAGACAAGGAGTCAGCTACTACGGATAAACCAGCAATACCAGTTGCAAACCAACGAGTTACCTTGCGGTCATGCAATGCCATTTCTAGTTTTTCATAAGCGTATTTGTCGTGCATGTAGTGAATGATGTTCAATGCGTTTACATATACGCCTGCCAACCATTCCATCATGTCGTCGAATTTTTCCCATACTTCATCGAATTCTAAGTATTCGGAAGTGATAGGGCGGTATTTAGGACCAATTTGTTTCTTTAATTTTTCGTCAACGCCGCCATTGATTGCATAAAGCAAGCATTTAGCCAAGTTGGAACGAGCGCCGAAGAATTGCATTTCTTTACCAATACGCATTGGGGATACGCAGCATGCAATAGCGTAGTCATCACCAGAGTTAGGACGCATCAAGTCGTCGTTTTCGTATTGGATGGAAGATGTTTCGATAGATAATTTCGCACAGAAGCGGCGGAAGCCTATTGGCATGCGAGGAGACCACAATACAGTGAGGTTTGGTTCTGGAGCAGGACCAAGGTTAGTTAATGTATGTAGGTAACGGAAGGACATTTTTGAAACTAATGTGCGGCCGTCAGTACCCATACCACCGATGGACTCAGTAGTCCAAACAGGGTCACCTGTGAACAAGTTATTGTATTCATGGATACGTGCGAAGCGAACCATGCGCAATTTCATGATGAAGTGATCTACGAACTCTTGGATTTGCTCTTCTGTGTATGTGCCATTGCGAAGGTCACGTTCAGCGTAGATGTCTAGGAATGTAGAGTTACGGCCGATGGACATAGCAGCACCATTTTGCTCTTTAATAGCGCCAAGGTAGCCGAAGTAAATCCATTGCATAGCTTCTTTAACGTCTTTAGCTGGCTCGGAAATATCGTAACCATAGGACGCAGCCATTTCCTTCAATTCTTTCAAGGAACGAATCTGCTCTTGAATCTCTTCGCGGTCGCGAATTACGTCTTCCAGCATATCGCCCATAGTAATGTTGAATTGTTCTTTTTTATCTTCGATGAGGTAATCAATACCATACAACGCGATACGACGATAGTCGCCGATAATACGGCCACGGCTGTAAGCATCAGGTAGACCAGTTACGATATGAGCTGTACGAGCGGCACGCATTTCAGGTGTATATACATCAAATACGCCATCATTGTGAGTTTTACGGTGCTTTTTGAAGAAGTCTTCTGTTTGCGGATCCATTTTGAAGCCGTATTCTTCAATAGCAGATTTTGCTGTACGCAAGCCACCATAAGGGAACATAGCGCGTTTTAGTGGTTTATCAGTTTGCAAACCAACGATCGTTTCGAGGTCTTTGTCGATATATCCTGGCGCATGGGCAGTAATGTGTGTGGCCACGGAAGTATCGGCATCGAGCATGCCGCCTTTTTCACGTTCTTCTTCATAAAGCTTCATTACTTGATCCCATAATTTTGTCGTTCTTTCTGTAGGACCAGCAAGGAAGGAATCGTCCCCTTCATAGGGGATATAGTTTCTTTGAATAAAGTCGCGTACATCAACGGCTTTATCCCACACACCTGTGTTAAAATCTTTCCATGCAGTATGTTGCATTTTGCACCTCCATAAAAGGATATAACTATAGATTTCTATGCCTATAGTGTACAATGTTTGTCCTGATTTAACAAATTTTAAATGATATATATTTTCAATACATACTATGCGATTTTCGTAAGAATAGATGTTATTTGTAATTTAATAATAGTGAAAACACTATATAAACATATTGAAAATATACTTAATTACTTGACTTATTTGAGTTTACATTTTGGAGTGTTAATTATTGTATTATCTTTAGATAATGAAAATTCATATCAATAAATAGAAAGTATTCGATATGTTGTGATGTATCTTCTTGGAATTGTAGGGCCTTATTATGGTAATATTTAGATAGTATTGATTATAGAATTACGTAGAAAGGTAGATGCTAATGACAAATCGTATGAAAGCCATTTTAGGGGCATCTGCCACCATTGCCGTTTGGGCTACGGCGTTTCCTTTTGGAAAAGTAGCATTACAATCAGTAGATGCATTGACACTCTCTGTAGCGAGGGTTGTAGGTGGTGCTATACTCATGCTAATTATTGGTGTATTTAAGGGATTACATATACCTACATCTTGGCGTGAGTGGGGCCTATATATTTTGCTAGGGGCTACAGGAAACTTCGTTTACCAAGTCGTTTTTAATGAAGGATTGCGAACAATACCGGCCGCTACATCTAGTATTATTATGGCTTTGACACCGATGACTACAGCATTGATGGCATTGGTAGTCTATAAGGATAAAATACGCCCTATAGGTTGGATCTTCACCATAACTGCTTTTATAGGTGTGGCCGTTATTATTCTTTGGAATTCCACTCTGACCATTCCAATGGGGGCCATATGGACGTTGATTGGTATGATACTGTTTGCGGTTTATAATATTCTAAATCGCGGGCTTAGTCTGAAAGGTTATGACTCTATTACTATCGCTATGTGGTCCATGTTTACAGGTGCCATTATGGCACTACCTTTTGCAGATCATGCTATTGAAATGATTGGAGCCGCACCAATTACTGCGAAGCTTGCTATGGTATACCTAGCATTCTTTTCCAGTGCATTAGGATTCGTATTCTGGAGCTATGCCTTTGAACATGCTGAAAAAGTTTCGGATGTAACCAATTTTATGTATATCTCGCCAATCGTGGCAGCCGTAGTAGCAGCCTTTTTATTAGGAGAATATCCTAATATGGGACTCTATATTGGAGCGCACCCATTATACTAGGATCATTGTTCTTATTTAATCGATATAGATGATAGGTTTGATGTAAAGGACCAAAAGTATATAGATACGAAAAGAACCTCAACATTTTTGTTGAGGTTCTTTTTGTGTTTGACAGTTATTATAAATTGTAGTAATCTAAGTATACAATTAAAACATACCTTAAAGATATGTTTTAGAAAAATATTAATTCCTACTAATGTGTAGGGAAAGAGGTGGTACAGTGATTGCTATACGAAATGTAACGAAAGAGTTTGACGTTAATAAGCAAAAGATTACTGCATTATCTGATGTAAACTTTACCATAGAAAAAGGCGATATATTTGGCATTATTGGCTTTAGTGGAGCTGGTAAATCTACACTGCTTCGCATGATTAATGCCTTAGAGGTACCTACCTCTGGTCATGTTGAAATAGATGGTGTGAATATCAATGATTTAAGTTTTAATGAGCTTAGAAAGGTGCGTAAGCGCATCGGCATGGTGTTTCAACAGTTCAATTTATTGAATGCTAAATCTGTGTATGATAATGTTGCGATTCCATTGATTCTAAATAAGGTTCCTAAATCAGAAATTGATAGGAAGGTTAAAACCTTGTTAGACTTTGTTGATTTGGGCGATAAAGCAAATGCATATCCTGGAGAATTATCTGGTGGTCAAAAACAACGCGTTGGTATTGCTCGTGCGCTAGCTACAGATCCATCCATATTGCTTTGTGATGAAGCAACTAGCGCTTTAGATCCTGATACAACAGAATCTATATTACAATTACTAGAACGTGTTAATCGGGAACTAGGAGTAACAGTTATTATTGTAACTCATGAGATCGATGTAATTCAGAAAATATGTAATCGCGTTGTAGTTATGGAGCATGGAAAGCTCATAGAGAGCGGATCTGTACTTGAGGTGTTTAGTAAACCTAAACACGAAACAACAAAGCGATTTGTTAGGACTGTCATTCCTGATGAAATTCCATCAACAGTGAAACATACATTAGCTTGTGATAAAAGGCCATACACAATTCTTAAGATGCATTTCTTAGGAAATAATACGACAGATAATGTTCTATATCATATTAATAAAACCTTTGATTTAGAAACGAGTGTATTATTTGCTACGGTAACAGAGTTAGAACATACTGTACTTGGTATATTCATTGTTCAGTTTATTGGCGATGATCTTGAGGTGGGCAAGGTAAAAGAGTATCTTATTGCTCAAGGTATTGAATGGCAGGAGGTGACACTATAATGGATTTCTTCATGCAAGAACTTGGTGTTCCAGGATCGCAGTTATTATTAGCTGCAGAACAGACATTATATATGGTGTTCCTATCTCTATTCATTGGTACTGTATTAGGTCTAATTATCGCAGTTATACTAGTAGTAACAAATCCTAATGGTATCGTTAAAAATAGTATTGTTTATACTATTACAAATACAATTGTTAATATTGTGCGTTCCGTCCCATTTATCATCTTGATGGTGTTTATCTTACCATTAACAAAGATGATTGTAGGTACTCGTGTTGGTACAACAGCGGCTATTGTACCACTTGTTATATTCATTGCACCTTATCTTGCTCGACTCTTTGAGAACTCTATTTTAGAGGTTAATAAAGGCATTATCGAGGCAGCACAATCGATGGGGGCCTCTCATTTTGAAGTGATTTGGCATTTTCTTTTACCAGAAGCAAAGGGTTCGCTTATTTTATCTATTACAACGGGTACTATTGGTCTAATAGGTGCTACGGCTATGGCTGGTGCTATTGGTGCTGGTGGTGTAGGTGATTTGGCTCTCACCTATGGTTATGAACGGTTGAACTTCCCATTGATGTTATTTACCGTAGTTATTTTGATTATTTTTGTTCAAATTATTCAAACAATAGGTAACTATTTTGCACGTCGTGCGCGTCGTTCCTAATTTGATGAAATAGATTTTAGTTATATTGATTGTGAAAATATAGGAGAAAATACTATGAAATTTAAAAAGCTTCTTGCCCTTGGTGCAGCATTAGTATTCAGCGTAGCTTTTATCGCAGGCTGCGGTTCTAATAATAGCGATAATGGTGCTAAAAAAGAATTAACCTACAGTAAATCTCAGGGTCCTTACTCTGAATTGTTTGAAAAAGGTGTAAAACCAATTTTGGAGAAACAAGGCTATACCTTTAAAGGCGTAGATATGTCTGATTTGGTACAAGCTGACCAAGTGTTAAGTGATGGTGAGGTTGACTTTAACGTTGAACAACATACAGCATACATGAAAAACTTTAACGAAAAACAAAATGGTCATCTTGTAGCATTAACACCAATTCCAACAGTACCAGCAGGTATCTTTAGTGGTTCTAAAATATCTTTAGATCAAGTAGCAGATGGCGACACTATTGCTGTACCTAATGATGCATCCAACATGGCTCGTGCTTATGCGTTATTGCAAAAAATTGGTTGGATTAAGCTTGATCCTAACAAAGATTTAGCAACAGTAACTCAAGCAGATATTATTGAAAATCCTAAACATCTTAAATTTACAGAAATGAAATCCCTTACAATTCCTTCTGTACGTACTGACTTCGATTATATCGTTATTACAGGCGCTATTATCTATAATGCAAAAATTGATCCTAAATCTGCATTGGCAAATGAAGACGTATTGCCACAATGGTTGTTACAAGTTGTAGTTAATGAGAAAAACAAAGATGCACAATGGGCAAAAGACATCGTAGCAGCTTACCACTCTCAAGAATTCAAAGACTACATGGAAAAAAATAACAATGGCCTATGGTTCGTACCAAAAGGTGAATAAATAAGAGAACCACCGATAAGTTGCAGCTTATCGGTGGTTCTTTTTTCCTATAATTCTATTGTATGGTAATACAAAAAATAAACCAACTAACAGTCAATAACGTCCAATCAAGCGGACAAATGAGTGTTAATCAGTTTATGATTAACAATAGTATACTAAACGAAAAAGATTTAGACAAGCTTCAAAAACAATATAATTATCAGTACTATTAAGCTGCGTGTCATGGGGCGTCACATGATTTTGATTTAGGTGCTATTAGGTTAACTACGGAACAAGGTTTGAATAAAATAAGGGTTTCACCTAATGATTTTAATTTATATGAAATTATATATTATAAAAAAAAGCAAATTACTGCTGCTGCTGTACATAAAGGTACAGGTAGTCAGACCAGTAATTCTGCTTCTATGGTTACTATATATGAAATGACGAAAGATATCAATGATGGATATGGAACCTCTCACATTGATGTTAATGGCAATCCTGAATTTTATATACTTATTCCTGCCACATAGTTTTGTATAGTTCTTTATAGTGACCACCGCGTTTGATGAGTTCGTGGTGTGTTCCTTGTTCCACAATGGTGCCGTTTTCTACTACTAGTAGGAAGTCTGCATTTTGATTGTAGACAAGCGATGGGCAATAACGATACTTGTACGTCCTTTGAGGAGTGTGTTCATCGCTTTTTGAACCTCAACCTCGGTGCGTGTATCTACATTTGCTGTTGCTTCGTCGAGGATGAGAATACTCGGGTCTGCCAAGAAGGCACGAGCGATGGTAATCAATTGGCGTTGACCTTGAGATAGGTCATCACCACCTTGTTTGAGCACTGTATCATAACCATTTGGCAAGGTACGGATAAAGTAATCTGCCATGGCAAGCTTTGCTACATATTCGATTTCCTGACGAGTAGCATTTGGCTTACCGTAGCCGATGTTATCAGCAATAGTGCCTGTGAAAATCCATGCATCTTGCAATACCATGCCTACCGTATTATGTAAGCTTTCACGAGATATGTCGCGAATATCGACACCATCGATGGTGATGCGGCCTTTCATAATATCGTAAAAGCGCATGATGAGGTTCACCAAGGTTGATTTACCAGCTCCCGTAGGGCCTACAATGGCTACCATGGATCCACCAGGAATATGAATGTTGATATCCCTCATAAACACATTGGATGGTGTATAGCCAAAATCAACATGTTCAAAGTCGATAGTGCCTGTATGCGTTATAGAATTCGAGGTATTACCCATTATAGAGGAATCCGAGCCAATCGTATCTGTGTTAATAGGGGATTTACTATTAGATAACACAAGTTTTCCATTATCGATTTCAGATGGTGTATCTATGACCTCATAAATACGGCCTAGGGCGGCGGCAGTTTCTTGAAATTTTGTCATGATATAGGAGCTGCGAGATAGAGGATCCGATACTTGACCTACGTAGAGGAAGAAGGCCTGAATGTCACCGATGGATATGGAGCCACGCAGTACCATGAGACCCCCTTGAATAGCGACGAGGCAATAGGTGAATTGATTTAGAAATTTCACAAGAGGTTCTACGAGCTGACTGGTAAAAGCAGCGCTTCGCATACTTTTAAATAGATTTTCATTCAGCACCTGTGCTTGATTCGTCGTAGTATCTTCTAGGCTAAAGGTTTGAATGATTGGTTTTCCTACAACGATTTCTTCAATGCCACTATTGAAAGCGCCTAAGGCATTCTGATTTCTAAGGTACACGCGGCGCGCTCGTTTAGATAGCCACGTTAAGCATACGATGCCGACCAGTATAATACCGATAATGGAGGCCCCTAATATAGGGCTAATCCAAAGCATCATAGCAGTAGCACCAATAATGCCGATAATGGCGGATACGAGGCCTGGTACACCTCTACCGATTGTTTCTGCTACAGTATCTAAATCAGACGTAAGGCGGCTTAATAAATCGCCCCGCTGGTGATCGTGAAAGTACTCGATAGGCAATGAGTATAAATGAGTACTCATGCGTGTACGTAAAGCGAGTACTGTCTTTGAACCGATAGAGGCCATCACGTATTCCCCAAAGTAGGTGAATAAGGCATGCCCACTATAGATGGCAATAAGCCAGAGGATGATTGTATCAATAGAGGTAAAGATAGTATTGATATCTTGATCTGTTTGTAATCCACTAACAATAGCATCTACCACTTTACCAAGTAACACTGGAGCGGAGACCTCAAATATAGCCGCAGTAATAAGTGCTAAGATGAGGAGCGCAAGCCAGCCCCATTGGCTTTAGATTCGATTAGGAAACGACGTAATGGGCTCATGCTGTCACCTCCTGAGATGCTAAAATCTGTTGATATACAGGAGAGGTAGTTGCTAGCTCGTCATGTGTACCATATCCTGCAACTTGACCCCTGTTGATGATTAGAATATGGTCTGCTTTTTTTGCGGCACTTACCTTTTGCTCCACAGAAATGAGGGCTGGCCGATTGTCCTTTTGTAACTCCTCATGTAGCGCTGTACGAACAGCACGTTCTGTAGTGCCGTCTAGGGCGGAAAAGCTATCGTCGAATATGAATAAATCAGGTTTACGCACTAAGGCTCTAGCCATGGCAAGGCGTTGCCGTTGACCACCAGATAGATTGGTACCACCTTGAGAAACCGTATACTGGTAACCACCGTCGAGACGATTGATAAACTCATCTGCCTTAGCCAAGTGGCATGCATTTTCTACATCTTCTACAGACAGTACTTGTCCTGATGCGGCTCCATATCGAACGTTCATATCGATAGTTCCGGTAAACAAATAAGCCTTTTGCGGTACATAGCCAATATGAGATCGCAAGTCATCCACATTCCACTCATAAATGGATTTACCTTTAAAGAGAATATCTCCAGATTCAATAGAGAAGAGGCGAGGGATAAGATTGGTGATTGTACTTTTACCAGATCCAATATCGCCCATGATCGTCAAGGTTTCGCCGTGATGTACTGTAAAGGAGATATTTTCAAGTGCAGGGGACTCAGCATTGTCGTAACGGAAGGTAACGTTGCGGAATTCTAGAAGTGGTGTAGTATCGTTGGCCGTTGCCGTTGCGATTCCTGTAGAGGTTTTGTAGTTTCCTTGATTAGTAGAATGCTTAGTAGATTGAGACATTGAATTGGTAATACTACTAGCATATGGTTCAGGGAATGTATCGGTATTTTCGTGTTCTAACAACTCACGAATACGAGCATAGCACACGATAGCTTCCGGGATGTCGATGATTACGAATATGGCCATGAGCATGCTCAATAGGATGAGGTTTGCATACTCGATAACAGCCATGATATCACCAACTTGTAGGGAGCCCATGCTGACGTTGTAGCCGCCGAACCAGAGAATAGCTACGGTACTCATATTAAATAGAATGAGTATCGTCGGTAAACCGATGGCAAAGGTTTGGCGCAGTTTTTTGTTCAGTTGTGCGGACTCTGTAAAAATAACAAATTCCTTGTCGTTTTCGTAGGTTCTCCTATTGAAAGCTCTGATAACAGGCATACCTACGATATGATCTCGGACTAGATCAGTAATATCATCTAGCTTTAATTGTATAGCTTTGATAATTGGCAAGGCGCGACTTTCAATAAAGATAATGGTAAGTATCATGCAAGCCATAACAGCAAGGATGACGAGACCTAGTTGCCAGCTCTTATAGAAGGTAAGTCCTAGACCGACGCAAATCATGAGTGGCATAGGGAGGATCATATTTAAACCTTCTCCGAGAACAGATTGAATTTTTTCTACGTCCCTGCTTGTGCGCATCAATATAGTGCCGGTACCAAAGTGCGTAAAGTCACGGAGTGAAAAGCATTGTAATGCTTTTACTAGATCGTCACGCAATACCTTGCCTACAGATGCTGAGATATGAGCACTCATAGCAACGCCTAGAATAGCGGATAGGACGGTTAGTAGTGCCACAACAAGCATGTTTATGCTAGAGCTGGTAATCATCTCTAGGTCGCCTTTGAGGACACCATCATTGATGATGGTTGCCGTTAATGTTGGTATATATAATGTGCCTGCCACGGTGAGTAAGGAAAGAAGCGATACTATGGCAGCAGGAAACCATAAGGGTTTTATATAATGCATAAATGGTTTCATGTGAATCCTTTTGATAAATCAATAATTTTCGATATTTATATTATATTGCATAAAATTAAAATTATCTAGTAGGATGAAATTTATTACTAAAAGTTTATTATCAATTAATAAGTGTTATGATTAAGTTTATATCATCTTATTAAAATTTTTGATATACTAAATAAGCATTTTTTTGTAATTTTTGTTTTGAAGTAGTAAGGAGAGTTTCTAATGAAGTTGAATTGGAAATTATTCGCACCGCTTGTAGTAGCTATTATTGTATGGCTCATCGGTGCTCCTGAAGGTCTTAGCGCAAATTCTTGGATTTATGTAAGTATTTTCGCTGGCCTCGTGGTAGGGTTGATTTTAGAACCAATCCCACCAGCTTTCATCGGTATCATTGCTGTTACCGTGTCTATGTTGTTTAAGGTTGGTCCTGCCCCTGTGGTAGATAAAGCAACTGGTGTCGCTAAGGCGATTACTGATGCGCAAGCTATCAGTTGGGGCCTTAGTGGTTTCTCTAATGCCATCGTATGGTTGATCTTTGCCGCTTTCATGATTGGTATCGGTTATGAAAACTCTGGCCTTGGCCGCCGTATTGCGTTGTTCCTCGTAGCAAAGCTTGGCAAGTCCTCTTTAGGTCTAGGTTATGCTATCGCTATTACGGATCTTGTATTGGCTCCATTTATTCCAAGTAATGCGGCTCGTTCTGGTGGTACGATTTATCCAATCGTATCTAGTATTTGTCCAATGTTTGACTCCTATCCAGATAAGAACCCTCGTAAAATTGGTTCCTATTTGAACTGGGTAGCGTTGGCAACTACATGTGTATCTAGCTCCATCTTCTTGACAGGTGCAGCGCCAAACCCATTGGCTCTAGAATTGTCTGCTAAATCTGGTATCGTAGCGGCGAACTGGGGCACATGGTTCCTCGCATTCTTGCCAGTAGGCCTTATCTTGTTCATCATCACTCCATTGTTGACCTATATATTCTGCAAGCCAGAGGTAAAAGGTTCTCCTGAAATTGCAGCCTGGGCAAAGGATGAGTATAAGAAACTAGGCTCCATGACACGCAGTGAAATCTTTATGGCCTTAATTTCTGTATTGGCTCTTGTGTTGTGGATTGGTGCTTCTACATTCAAAGTAAACCCTACAACAACAGCTTTGATTGTTATTATTTTGATGATTTTCACTAAGATTATGACATGGCAAGACTTCCTTGCTAACAAACCAGCATGGAATGTTTTGACTTGGTTTGCTACACTCGTACCTATGGCTTCTGGCCTTAAAAATGTAGGCTTCTTAGACTGGCTTGCTAAATCTGCTGGTGGTTCTTTGGTTTCTTTAGATCCTACAATGGCAGTTCTTGGTTTGTTATTAGCATTCTGCTTGCTTCGTTACTTCTTTGCTTCTGGCACTGCTTATGTAACAGCTATGGTAGGCTTGTTTGCTACTTTAATTCTTCAAATTCCTGGTGTTGATCCAGCTCAAGTTATGTTGATTCTGTTAGTACCAATGGGTATTATGGGTATCCTTACACCATATGGTACAGGTCATAGCCCAATCTGGTTTGCTAGTGGCTATAACAAAGGTCCTGAATTCTGGAAATTAGGCGCTATCTTTGGGATTATCTACCTTGCGATCTTTATCGTAGTGGGGATTCCATGGATTCAGTTCGTAATGCCACTTTTAGGATAATTAAATAGAGCCCCTCGTAGCATTCTGCTCGCTCTCCATCCCTTGTAAGTCGAGCTTACAGAACGCTACGAGGGGCTTTCCTTATATCCGAAAATGGCATAGCTCACTTCAGGAGGGCAAGTCGTTTAGTAGATACAATGCGGCTTCTTTTTATCCTGAAATGGCAATACTCACTTCTGAAAACGCAAGTCGCTGGATAGACATATGGCGGCTTTTTCTATCTTAAAATGGCAAAACTCACTTCAAGAGGGCAAGTCGCTTAGTAGATACAATGCGGCTTCTTTTTATCCTGAAATGGCAAAATTTGACAAATCTCGACAAATCTAAAAAAATAAATATAATAGTGATGTAATAGTAAATTTCTTATCTAGATTTCTGGTAGAGGTGTTTATTGTTATGTCTGCTGGAGGTGTTTATTATTATGTCTACTTCGGAGCGTGTTGTGCAGTCGATTTTATATGAGGTTGGTTGTATTTTAATTGGTTGTTTGGTAATGCAGTTTGTTCCGCATGAGGGACAGCCTTTTGTATTAATGGTTATTTTTTCCTTGCTGGCGATGGTTTGGAATTTTGTGTTTAACTGGATTTTTGATAAACTAGTACCAGGTGATCGATTAGCGCGAGGCCCAATCATTCGTACGGTTCATGCTGTGTTATTTGAAGGCTTATTTATGATTGCAACGGTGCCAATTATTATGTACATGATGCAGATGACCTTTTGGATGGCTTTTATGACGGATATAACCATGACATTAGCTATTTTAGGTTATACATATGTATATAATTGGGTATATGATCGAGTGCGTCTATATTTTGTAGAGGCTTAATTTGAAATATGAGGTAGGTACCTCTTGTAAAATCTATATCGTATAGTAGGAGGTTCTTATGTCCACAAAGTCTATTACGGGCACAGGTCTATTGTTGGCCGTAGCCTTATTGGCGCAAAGTTTGCGTCTCATTTTTCCATTTATTCCTAACCAGGTGAGTATGTTCCTCATCGGTTCTATTACCTCTGCTACGTTTGTACTCGCCACATGGCGCTATGGTTGGAAAAATGGCCTTGTTATTGCTTGGATTGCACCTGTAGTAGCACATTTACAAGGTATGTTGCCGTTGCCACCGTTTATTTTGATTACCGCCCTTGGCACGACAGCCTATGTATTCGTAGCGCACTGGTTACAACATAAACCGAAGGTATTGCTTATTATCGTGGCGGCCTTGGTAAAAGCTGGTGTTCTTTTTGGTGGTTATTCTTTGTTCTTTTCTCTATTCCAATTCCACCGAAGATTGTAAATACTATGTTATTTGTATCTAGTTGGCCTCAATTGGTAACATCTTCTTTGGGCATTATTTTGGCTACTTATTACAAAACGTACTAAAAATTAGTCTAACTTAACTTATAGTTATGGCAAGCCATTCAAAATAGATATGACTTTTAAGGGCACTCATACAGTATGAGTGCCCGTTTTTGTTGACCTTAGTCATTGTCTACTTTTATAATTAACATATTGTATACAAATATGAGGAGTTGATTGGAATGAAATTTAATACAAAATGCGTTCATGGCAGCGGTAGACCAGATAGCACTGGTGCAATTTCCCCTGCAATTTATATGTCTAGTACATTTTCCCATCCAAAGTTGGGTGATACAACAGGTTACCAATATACGCGTGAATCTAATCCAACACGAGATCGTTTGGAACAATTGATTGCAGGCCTTGAAGACGGTAAAGATGCATTGGCATTTTCTTCTGGTATGGCAGCGGTAGACGCAGTATTCCATCTATTCTCCCCTGGAGACCATATCATCTTGGGCGATGACTTATATGGTGGCTCTATCCGTATGTTCACAAATATTTACGAACAAAATGGCATCGAGTTTACCTATGTAGGTACATCTGATCTTGATGCGGTGAAAGCAGCTTTCAAACCGAATACAAAGGCTGTATATATTGAAACACCAACAAATCCTATGATGGAGATTACTGATATTCGTGCTCTCTGCGCATTAGCCCATGAGCGTAATGCGCTTGTAATCATCGACAATACATTCTTGAGTCCATATTTCCAAAAACCTTTAACATTAGGTGCAGATATTGTCGTTCATAGTGGTACAAAATTCATCGGTGGTCATCACGATGTTATTTCTGGTTTTACCATTGTAAAGACGATGAATTGGCTGCGAAATTGCGTCTAACTTATAAAACTGTAGGTGCTTGCTTATCTGCAATGGATAGTTGGCTCGTAATCCGCGGCGTCAAAACATTGGCCCTTCGTATGGAACAACACCAAAGAATGCCATTGCTCTTGCGGAATGGCTCAAAAACAACCTAAGGTTACAAAGGTATTATTCCCAGGCCTTCGAGAACATCCAGGCTATGAAATTAATAAAGCCCAAACGACTGGCTTTGGCGGCATGTTGTCCTTTGAAGTAGATAGCGAAGAAACGGCTAAAAAGTATTAGAAGGCATTGAGCTTATTCAGTTTGCTGAAAGTCTTGGTGGTACAGAGTCCTTGTTGACCTACCCTGTAACGCAAACACATCCAGATTTAAAACCTGAAGATGCAGAGCGCAAAGGTATTACACGTCGCTTATTGCGTCTATCTGTAGGTATTGAAGATACAGATGATTTGATTGCGGATTTGGAACAAGCTTTCAATAAATAAAGGAGTTCCTATGGGACAATATAATTTTGATCAAATTTTAGATAGAACTCACACAAAATCCTTGAAATACGATTTTGCTGTAAAACGCGGTAAACCAGTCGATGTGTTGCCATTCTGGGTGGCAGACATGGACTTTGAGGTTCCCCCTGAGTTAAAGCAGATCCTATTGGACCGCGTGAACCATGGTGTCTTTGGTTATACCGAGTCCGATGATGAATACTTTGAAGTGCTACAAAATTGGTTTACTACGCGCTTTAACTGGACGCCAGACCGAAAATGGCTCGTTAAAACACCAGGTATTGTATTTGCCTTGGCTATGGCTGTTCGCGCTTTCACCAAGGAGGGTGAAGGGGTACTTATCAATCAACCAGTGTATTATCCATTTAGTATGGTGATTGATGATAATGACCGTCGTCTCATCAATGTGCCATTAATCAAAGGCGAAGAGAAGTACACCATTGATTTTGAGGGCATTGAACGGGCTATCGTTGAGGAAAATGTAACATTATTCCTATTATGTAATCCCCACAATCCAGTAGGCCGGGTGTGGACTGAGGATGAGTTAAAACGACTTGGCGATATTTGTATTAAACATAATGTACTCATCGTAAGTGATGAAATCCACGCTGATTTTGTTTGGAAAGGGCATACTCATAAGGTCTTTGCTGATCTAGGTGAAAGCTATGCAGAACACTGTATCGTATGTACTGCACCGAGCAAGACTTTCAACATCGCCGGCTTACAAGTAAGTAATATTTTCATTCCTAATGATTCCTTACGTCGTCGCTTTATTAAAGAAATCGATCGTGCTGGCTATAGTCAATTAAATACAATGGGTATCGTTGGCTGTGAAGGGGCCTACAAAGTAGGGGCACCTTGGCTCGACGAGTTGAAAGAGTACATTCAAGATAATATTCAATTCACCATTGATTATGTAGCAAACTATATGCCGAAAATTCATGTATATCGCCCAGAAGGGACGTATCTCATGTGGCTAGATTGCTCCAAGTTGCCATTAAGCCCTAAAGAGCGTGATGAATGGATTATCAATGATGCTAAATTATGGCTTGATACAGGCTCCATGTTTGGTGTAGATGGGGAAGACTTTGAACGTATCAATGTAGCGTGTCCTCGTAAAACATTGGAAGAAGGCCTTGAAGCTTGGCGCCGTGCCTACGAGGCTAGAGGCTTTTAATCAGATTAGTTAGATTATTTAGATTAGTTAGATTATTTAGATTAGGTTATCAAATTGTTTAGTGTGTAGAGGTGATAATATGCCTATTAAAGTAATAAAAAATTTACCGGCCATAACGAAATTAGCTCAAGAGAATATTTTCGTAATGGATACAGAACGGGCGGAAAATCAACAAATCCGACCTTTGAATATTCTGTTAATCAATTTGATGCCTACTAAAGAGATTACAGAGACTCAAATTTTACGTGCTCTTAGTAATAGCCCATTACAAGTTAATTTAACCTTAATACATACTGCATCTCGAAAGGCAAAAAATACAGATGAGCAGTATTTAGAAACTTTTTACCGTACCTTTGAGGAGGTAAAAGACGAGTTCTTTGACGGCATGATTATTACAGGGGCTCCTGTAGAGTTAATGCCTTTCGAAGAGGTAGACTATTGGCCTGAGCTAGTAGAAATTATGAATTGGGGCGAAGAGCATGTATACTCTACGTTCTATATCTGCTGGGGCGCTCAAGCTGGTTTGTATCATCATTTTTGTATTAATAAATCCATTATGGATGAGAAATTATTTGGCGTGTACGAACATGATATCTACAATGATCGACCATTACTCTTACGTGGCTTCGATGAAAAGTTCTGGATGCCACACTCCCGCCATACGACAGTTTCCTTGCAACAAATTAAGGAAAATCGCGATTTGGAACTCTTAGCGGGTTCTGACCCAACAGGTGCAGCTATTGTTCGTAGCTTAGACAATAAACATATCTTTGTCTTTTGTCATGCCGAATACGATTGGGATACACTCAATCGTGAATATGAACGGGATATCAAAAAAGGTATGGATATTGCGGTTCCTGAAAATTATTTTCTAACGACGATCCAAAACAACGTCCTATCGTACGCTGGCGTTCTGTAAGTACATTGTTATTTACAAATTGGTTAAATTATTATGTTTACCAAGAAACACCGTACATTATTGAACAAATTCAAAAAATGAAATTTGAACGCGATAAAAATTTAGGTGCCTATATCTAAACTATCGTATGTAGCTATTGCCCCTAATTACTTCTGATAGGCTCTAATATGAACTAGTCAGTTAGAAGTTACTAGGGGCTTTTCTGTACATTCATTTATACAGTTACTGAGCTCGCTAGGGTAGTTTGAAACTACTTGAGTGACTTTTAAAGCCCACTATAGTTTTAAGTTATGGAGAAGTTCATATAAAAATAGTAGACATAATTTTTAAAGCATAGTACTATACTAGGTATAAACAACGAACTAAATTCACAGTTAACATAAAGGAGTTGTCATAATGAGTAAACAATACAGATTTGAAACATTACAATTACATGCCGGTCAAACGGTAGATCCAACAGGTGCGCGTGCAGTACCTATTTACCAAACTACATCTTTCGTATTTAAAGACGCAGAAGAAGCAGCTGGTCGTTTTGCCTTAACTAATCCTGGTGGCATTTATTCCCGCCTTGGCAATCCTACTACTGATGTATTGGATGCTCGTGTGGCACAACTTGAAGGTGGTGCTGGTGGTATCGCAGTAGCATCTGGTTCCGCAGCGATTACATATTCTATTTTGAACGTAGCTAATGCGGGCGACAATATCGTAGCAGCTTCCACTTTGTACGGTGGTACTTACAACCTGTTCACAGCTACATTGCCACGTCTTGGTATCGAAACTAAATTTGTAAATCCTGATAACTTAGAGGAATTTGAAGCAGCTATCGATGAAAATACAAAAGCTGTTTACATCGAGTCTATCGGTAACCCTGGCATCAACCTTATCGATGTACAAGCAGTAGCTGATATTGCACATAAACACAACATTATCTTGATCGTAGATAACACCTTTGCATCTCCATACTTGTTCCGTCCATTAGAACATGGTGCTGACGTAGTTGTTCATTCTGCTACTAAATACCTTGGTGGTCATGGTACAACATTGGCTGGCGTAGTTGTAGAGTCTGGTAAATTCGATTATAAAGGTTCTGGTAAATATCCTGGCTTCTCCGAAGGTGATGAACACTATAATGGTTTAGTATATGGTGATTTGCCAATTCCATTCACTGTAAAAATCCGCGCTCAATTGCTTCGTGATACTGGCGCATGCATTACTCCACTTGCATCTTGGCAAATCTTGCAAGGCATTGAAACATTGTCCTTGCGCGTAGAACGTCACGTTGAAAATACTCGTAAAGTAGTAGACTTCTTGACTAAACATCCTAAAGTGGCATGGGTAAGCTATCCAGAATTAGAAGACAGCAAATACAAAGCTTTGGCTGATAAATACTTCTCTAAAGGTGTTGGTGCTGTATTCACATTTGGCGTAAAAGGCGGAAAAGAAGCAGGTATTAAACTTGTTGATTCTTTGGAAATCTTCTCCAACTTGGCTAACGTAGCAGATGCTAAATCTCTTGTTATTCACCCTGCGTCTACAACACATGCACAACTTAACGAAGAACAACAAAAATCTGCTGGTGTAACACCAGATATGATCCGTTTGTCCATCGGCCTTGAAAATATCGACGATATTATCGAAGACTTGGCTCAAGCTTTAGATAAAGCATAATCTCTCAAATCTCATTGGGAAACTATAGAATTAACTTTCAGAACACACAAATGACATCCTTAAGCTAGACCTCGCTTAAGAAATAGAACAAAGAACTATCAAACCTATAAAACTTATACATAAGACCTCCCGATGGGAGGTCTTTTTGTTATTGTCTTTAGACTGGTTCGCGACGTAGTCGCGAATCATTAAACCACCCGCTATGCGGGTGCGGCAACGAAAGTTATACAAAAAAATCACCTTGCTTAAGTATAATGTAGGTGTTCAAGCCGCATTATATGCAAAAGAAAGGTGATTTTATATGGCAACAAAGACACAGAGCCTTGCGCACACAAAATGGTTATGCAAATACCACATAGTATTTACACCTAAGTATAGACGTAAAGTTATATATAATCAATACAGAAATAGTTTACGTGAAATATTGAGACGTTTATGTGAATATAAGGGCGTCAAGATTATAGAGGGGGAGCTTATGGCAGATCATGTGCATATGCTAGTATTAATCCCACCTAAAATATCAGTTTCATCTTTTATGGGATATCTAAAGGGTAAAAGTGCACTAATGATGTTCGATAAACACGCAAACTTAAAGTATAAATTTGGAAATAGACACTTTTGGTCCGAGGGTTATTATGTTAGTACAGTAGGTTTAAATGAGGCTACAGTAAAGAAATATATACGTGAGCAAGAGTTACATGACCAAATGAAAGATAAACTTAGTGTAAAAGAATATGAGGACCCTTTTAAGGGTAGCAAGTAATACACATCCCCTTTAAGGGGAACGTTACGAGTCAATGGCTATGCGGCTTGAACGTAGTGAAAGCCAGCGCCTTTAGACGCTGGCCTAGTACTACGGGCTTATAGCCCGTGAGCAAACCACCCGTTTTACGGGTGGTTCTGATTTCTAGATACTGTTTCGTTGTTACACAAAAAAGACCTTGGATTCAACGATCCAAGGTCTTTTAAAGGGAGTATAGTGTGTGTAACGTTTGGTCTGTGGTGTGTGAGCACAGACCCTTTACCTATTGTGTGAGATAGGGTTTTGGGAGAGCCCTTTGTGAGTTATAGGGCTCTCTAAGTTTGTGTGTTAGAGAGTGTATCCATTGGGATACTGTGTGTATAGTATGTGTGTTATATGTGTAGTGTGTCATCTTAGTGGGTTAGGATAGAGGTTCACTAGATGAAAAGAGCTTCTTAGTATTTTGTAGTTTTTACTTTAGCGCTTAAAACTTTACCGTTCATGCCATCAACTTTTACTTCTGCTTTTTGTCGCCACCAGTTGTCATATCGAATTTGTATACAGCTCGGCCGTTTTCGCGTTCAACAGTCCATTCCATAGTTTGGAAGTCGGCACCAACTTTTCGATAGCTTTTGTTTCAGCTACTTCAGGGATGATGATGTTTTGAACGTTGATAGCTTTATTGTCTATTGTGTAGCCTTTAACTTCTTTACCAACGATTTGACCAGTTGCTTCGTCTACTTTAATTTCTACTTGGCGGTGGTTGTAGTAACCTTCTACTTCATAGTAAGGGTTATGTTTAGCATCGTAAGAAATAGATTTTACAGTAGCGCCAGGGAAGTTTTGTTGGAATACTGTAACAGCGCCCATGTAATCAACAGAATAGTTAGCTTGAGCGGATGGAGCTACGCTACCAACGCCTTTCCAGTTGCTATTGTTGTTGTAAGCATGGTTGCTAGCTGCGCCAACTACGCCTGCTAATAATACTGTACTAACGCCAAATGCACATAATACCTTTGATACTTTTTAACATTTTCATGATGAATGCCTCCTAATATAAGGTACTTTTATATACTGTTTTGTGAAAGTAGATTTTACTCAATCTACTTATGTATAATTTAATGTTGCTACATGAATATAAGATGAAATAAAAAGTTTTTGTATGAAGATGAGTATATCTTTAGTTATTATGAACGATTGGTAATAACTATAATGTATAGTCAAAAATAACAAAATACTTGAAATTGCCATATATATAGTATTAGACTACATAGTTAACTAAAAGTCAACACACGTAGTTGACAATTAAAAATACAAGTGTTTTAATTTAGATAGTTAGTAGATTGTAGTTTGTTGATGTGTTATTAATGGAGGTATACCATGAGTTCTACCGTGTCGAAACAAGGTCGCATCACTACCCGTCAGTTAACAATGACAGCACTTTTTGTAGCATTAATTGCTGTAGGTGCTTTCATACGGGTACCATTACCAAATTGTCCATTTACATTACAAATCTTATTTACTACCCTCGCAGGCATTGTATTAGGCAGTCGATTGGGGGCTGCTAGCGTTGGTATTTACATTGTTTTAGGATTAATTGGGGTACCGATTTTTACATCTGGTGGAGGTCCTGGTTACATTTTACAACCTACCTTTGGCTATTTGATCGGTTTTATGGTAGGTGCTTATGCAGTAGGCCGTATTGCAGAGTCTATGGAAACATTATCTTTTAAACGATTATTAGCAGGATCCATATTGAACCTATTTATCGTGTATGGCCTTGGTATGATCTATCTATACTTCATTATGAACTTGTATTTAGGTAAACCAATTGGAGTTGAGGCTGTTATTATTACATGCTTCTTGATTCCCGTAGGTCCAGATATCTTCCTTTGTGCCGTTGCAGCATCTCTTGGTAAGCGAATTGTTAAAGAATTACATCGATAATATAGTCTTTATATAATACTATTATATATTTATTAAAACCGAGGCGTTATGCCTCGGTTTTATTTGTTTACAGATCTATTTAAGCCTGTTTAATGATGTCTCTTTAAGATTTATTAAGCCTATTGATTTAATATTATTTATTTAAGGATATACATAACCTAAAATAGGCTCTGCTGTTTTTATTTTTGTTACTTCTATATATGGTTGAGCACGACCGTGGAAGTCTCGTGTAGATACTTTGCCTTCGATAGAAACCCATTGTTCATTAGCTAAACTATCGCCATCTGTTTTATAAGCTGTCATGCCAATGGGTGCTACGTCAGCGATGCAACAAGACATGGCCATACGAGAGATGGTAAATTCATTAGATTTTAGCGTATTATCATCGCGATTTACATAACCTGTCATATATACAGTGTAGTCCTTGTATTGATCTACATTAGATCCGACCTTTACGATGGTTTGATAGAAGTTATCGGAGTTTAGTACGATTTCTTTTTTGTCTTTAGAAATGCCAGGCTCTTTGCTTTCACTATTAACGGTAATAACCTCACCTATAGCATCATTTGTAAAATCAAAATTGTTCGTATCATCATTAACCCGTGCTGCGCCGTGAACACCAGTATTAGGAACTAGGACAGGGCGGAACAATGAGCAAAACTACGGGGATAATAATAGGCACGATAGAACGTAAATTGTGCTTGTAATAGCGGGATGGAGCCCAAATGATAGTTGCTAATCCACCTAATATGAGAGCTATGCTACTGATGCCGAGCAGTAGTTCATATCGGGGTGCAATATAGTTCAAATAACGGCCCGTCAGAATTAGGTATACACAGCAGATACCCAAGATTAGATAGAGAGCGCCTTTCACGATGGAAAAGCGATCTTTAAGTCCTAATTTCATAGAATCATCTCCTTTTATATTTATTACGAACTGAAATGGTAATGACTAAAATTAGCCTACAAAGAATTGAAAACCTAATGCTGTTATATAAGACATAATTACAATAGTTATGCCTAGACGAAGTATGAATGAAGTTGGCATATATTGTTTTAAAATATATACATTTTTAATATCGAGCATTGGTCCTAAGATGAGGAAGCCCATAACTGAGCTTATAGGAAATAGGGTGCTCAAGGATTTGCCTATAATAGCATCTGATGTAGAACAGATTGAGAAGAAGAAAGCTAATACTAGCAAGATTGGAATAGCCCACACGATAGGTAATGTGATACCCGCATTGATGAGCCAAGGTTTTCCATATACTTGAACTACTGATAAAACACAGGCTGCCATGGAGAAATAGAATAAGAGTTGGGAAAACTCTTTTTCCATATGAATTAACAATCTTTTTTTGTTGATGTGTTTACTCCTAGATGACTCTATTAAAACCTCTTCGTAGCTAAGATTCTGGGTATTTCTAGCTTTCATTAGTGCCTTTGAAGGTGGATAGAAGCGGAACGATAATGCCACTAATAAAGCTACGCCAAGTCCAAGGACGATACGCCATACAGAAATCATGGGATTATCTGGAAAGGCATACCAAGTGGAGAGAATGGTAATAGGATTGATGATTGGGCTGGCTAGCATAAATAGGAGGGCCACTGATAATGGTACGCCTCTATCTGTGAGTGCTTTAAATAATGGAATAATGGCACAGTCACATACAGGTAAGGCTAGGCCACTAACCATGGCGGCACCATAGCTTTTCCAAGAATAATCGCCTAATAGTTTTAGTAGTACGCTTTGTGGTACAAAATAGCGTATAACGGTTGAGCCAATAGTTCCTAATAAAAGGAATGGAATCGCTTCGACAATGAGCCCTGTAATGATGGCAAAGCATTGATGAATGGAGTAAGGAATGTCATGACGGAACGCGGTAACTAAAAGTATATAGGCGGTAATGCCGATAACTAATAGATTTGGTATGAGGCCCCACGTAGAATTGCGGCATAATTGCTCTACCTTTTCTGGCGTTGGCGCTGTTATAATCTTGGCCTCTCTATTATAGGTCCGTAATAAGGTATGATGTGTATCGGTCTCCGTGATGATGCAATCTGCACTGTATAATTGGCTTGTTACGTCATTACCTAAACCAGGTAACATCGATGCGACGAATTGATCCGTACAAATATATAATACCTTTTCGATTTGTAACATGTGACGCAGCTTATCACTGTATAGCAAGGATTCTAGTTGATAAAAGCTGACCATACCATTCCATTCAATCCATATTTCTTTGGGATTTGTCTTATTGATATAGGTTGCGATCTCGTCTGCTATAGAACTATAGGTGTCAGGTTGATTAGGCGTGATTGCACTGAGTTTATCAGGGCTAAGTTGTAAAGCATCTTTAATAAGTGATACAGAACCTTGTTCGGCACTGATACATGCTGTGCCGCCCAGCTTTTTACGGTATTGTAATTGTTCATTTATAAATGTACTTTTACCAGAACCGATAAATCCGGTAACGATATAAACAGGTATCATGATTGACACACTTCGTTATGTACCATTGGCACATTAAAATCAGTACCAATAACGACTAAGCTGTAGTCAGTGGATTCGCTAGGTACTAGGGAGCAGTAATGCGTACCGTATTGCAACTCATGGGGACCTTCGGTGGTCGGTACAATACCTTTAGCGCGGAGCACACCGTCTGGCATACCTTCTAAAATTGTTTTCCACTGTAATACAGTGAGTGTACGCAAGTCTTTAAAGGTATGACTCATAAATAGATGCTCATCATGTAATGAATTGTCATCATGACAGTGATAGAGGCGTTTAATATAGTCTCGTAAGGAAATGGTATCCCATGACTCTTCGTGAATAGGTGTGTTGGGAGCTAAGTCGTGAATCATGCGCTTTGTAATACTTGTTTGTTGAACATCTTCGGTGTGACTCAAGAAGATAGCGTCACTGTTTGTGATTTGATCTTTAAAGAATAAACCAAAGTTTTTGATAAACATAGGTGCTTGCATAGCATCCACCGTTGTTACTGAGGCGTGAACATAGGCGGATTTCGCAATGTCTTCATCTTCACATGTATGGATGATTTCGCTCAATTTGCTGACCCCAGATGGTTCAATATAAATAATATCTACATCATAATTTTGAAGAATATCGAGTAATGCTTGTTGGAAATTTCCTTGTAGGCTGCAGCAAATACAACCAGACGTTACTTCACGAATAGTAGCACCTGTTTTAGCAAGATTTGCCGCATCAAGACTAGTTTCGCCAAAATCATTTTCTATAATTAAAACCTTGTCTGTAGGTTTATGTTCTTTTAGTATATGTTGTAAAAATGTTGTTTTTCCCGAACCTAGAAATCCGGATATGATAATAATAGGAATCATATGTGCCTCCTGAGTAAGATAAACACAGTATACACCTATAGGATAACACAGAAAATACATCCTAGGGTATATGCATAGTTATGAGATTTCTATTATTCTTAAAATTCTCTTTAAATATATGGATTATATACATTATATGAGTATATTAACAGATGTATTTAATATTCATAATTAATTGTGAAAAACGTAGGAATTATCAATTTCTCCATATATGAATAAATACTCCTGTTTGAATATATATTAATTTTATATTTTTTAAAAACATAAAAATCCCTCCTATAGAAGGCTCAGTCAGGAAGAGTTGACTGAAGCCCTCATAGGAGGGGGGAAGAGAATTCGTTATATAAATCTCTAATTAGATTACTTTTAGTATACCAAATTATATATAAAGTATGTAGTCATTATTTAATATAGTATATTTATTGTAACTTAGCTAACAATGCTTTGAGGTATACATACACGTTTTCAACGGATGGTAAATGAACGCGTTCCATTGGTGTATGTGGACTTACGATAGTAGGGCCAAAGCTAATCATTTGGGTGTTTGGTAATACGCCTTTCAACAAGCCGCATTCAAGACCTGCATGAATAGCGTTTACATTAGCTGGTGTATCAAACATTTCGTTATGTAAGGAAATAGCTTGTTCTTCAAGTTTGGAGCCTTTATCGTATTCCCATGCAGGATAACCACCAGTACGCTCTGCAGATACACCTAGTGTTTTAGCAAGTAATATCATTTTCTTAGCCAAGAATTCAAGACTGTTGCTATTGGAGCTACGGATGGAAATGAGTACTTCAATAGTATGTTCGTTTTCTCGTACGATAGCGATGTTGTCAGAAGTTTCCACAAGATTTTGGATAGATTTGCTTACAGAATGAACACCATCTTGTGCAAGATAGATGTAAGTAATAAGAGCTTCTGTTGTGTCATCTGCATATACTACATCAGGAGTAGCGACATCTTCTACAACAAATTTAAGACCTGGATCTTGGATACCATATTCATGGAGATATTGCTTTTCTTGGTAGGCAATTAATGTTTTAATGGCCGCTACATCTTCAGCGCGTACGGATAATACAGCAACTGCTTTAGAAGGAATGGCATTATGTTTTACGCCACCTTCAAAGGATGCTAAGCATACAGGATATTGTTGTTGAATATCATAGAGTACACGTGTTAATACTTGGTTAGCATTAGCTCGTTGTTCGTTGATTTCGATGCCGGAGTGGCCACCTTTAAGGCCTGTTACGGTAAAAGATAAGCCTGCATCATAACCAGGTTGGTTGTTTTCGCGCAATAATGGAATGTTTACGTGAACATGACAACCGCCAGCACAGCTAACAGTGAAGTCGTGTTCTACCTCTGTATCGAGATTGAGTAGGTAATCGCCACTTACTTGGCCTTCTTTAATGGCGAAAGCGCCATCCATGCCAGTTTCTTCATTGGTAGTGAACAATAATTGCATAGGTCCATGTTGTTGACTATCATCTTCGAGGATGGCAAGCATCATCGCACCACCCATACCGTTGTCCGCACCTAGTGTAGTGTGGTCTGCGTGCATCCATTCACCTTCGATGATGTTTGCAATAGGATCCTTGGAGAAGTCATGATTGGAGTCATGATCTCGTACACAAACCATATCGATATGGCCTTGTAAGATGATAGAAGGTCGGTTTTCATAACCTGGAGACGCTGGCTTTTTGATGACTACATTAAATTGATCGTCTTGATGAACCTCAAGCCCCAAGTTTTTAGCGAAGTTTACGATATAATCGCTGATGCCTTTTTCGTTTCCTGATTCACGAGGAATTTGGCTCATTTCTTTAAATATTTCTAATACGCGTTTTGCTTGAACGATTGATTCCATAATGGTTCCTTTCATTCTCATGTAAATAATAGATATATATGTTGATTGATTATACGAAATACTTAGTGTTTTTATTAGTATCTGAATTTGTAATACTAATAAAAGAGTTTATTCCAGTGATAACTTTCACAGACATATATATGGAATATATAAATAGTTAGTATATATATAGTTATATCACAAGAATGATTATTAGGATAGTTAATAGAAACTGTAGTATATGTATGTACTAGCTATATAGGAATAATAATGTATAATGAGGATATACGATTAACGATTAATTAAATCCATTAGATTTTAGAAGGTTGGTGAACCGATGCAACACGACAGTCGCAATATTAGTATGCTTATGGATTTTTATGAGATGACCATGGCACACGGCTATTTTACACAACATGAAAATACGGATCGAGTCGCTTTTGATGTGTTCTTTAGACGCAATCCAGATAAGGGTGGCTTCGCCATTTTTGGTGGTCTTGAACAAATCGTTGAGTACATTTTAAATCTACACTTTGATGAAAGTGATATCGATTTTTTACGGAATCAAGGAATCTTTAGTGAGGAATTTCTAAACTATCTTAAAGATTTCTCCTTTACTGGTGATGTATATGCGTTCCCAGAAGGTTCTATTATTTATCCAAACGAACCAGTTATAACCATCGTAGCCCCTCTCATAGACGCACAAATCGTAGAAACTGCAGTGCTAACTATGATGAACCATCAGTCCCTTATCGCTACAAAGGCTAATCGCATCGTTCGTGCTGCGGATGGGCGTGTAGTAGCCGATTTTGGGGCTCGTCGAGCTCATAATGTGGATGCCGCTATATATGGTGCGAGAGCAGCCTACATCGGTGGGGTACAGTCTACGGCAACTGTTTTAGCGGGCCAACAATTTGGTATTCCTGTGAGTGGTACCATGGCTCATAGTTGGGTTATGTATCATGATTCTGAATACGAAGCTTTCAAAGCTTACGCTGAAGTGTATCCGGATGGAGCTGTATTCCTTGTTGATACCTATGATGTATTAAACTCTGGGGTTCCTAATGCTATTAAAGTAGCTAAAGAGGTATTGGAACCTATGGGAAAACGCTTAAAAGGTATCCGCCTAGATTCTGGTGACCTTGCTTACTTAGCTAAAAAGCGTCGTATGCTTGACAAGGCAGGCTTAGAAGATTGCAAAATTATGGCTTCCAATAGTCTTGATGAATATACAATAACCTCTTTATTGGGACAGGGGGGGCCCATTGATATCTTTGGTGTAGGTGAAAGACTGATTACCTCTAAGAGTGACCCTGTATTTGGCGCCGTATACAAGATTGCTGGCGTCGAAAAGAATGGTGTGTGGGAGCCTCGCATCAAGATTTCTGAATCTGTTGAAAAGATTACGAACCCAGGCTTTAAAAAGGTGTATCGCGTATACAATGATAAAGGGCGTGCTATTGCAGATTTATTAACATTGTTAGAAGAGGTGCCAGATACGACAGAACCATATCGTTATATCGATCCAGAACAACCATGGCGTGAATTGTACTTTGAAAATTGCACCTTTAAAGAGATGAAACAACTCATTATTAAGGATGGAAAATTAATAGTAGAATTACCAACTTTAGATGAGCTTCGTCAATATGTTAAAGACCAATTAGAAACTGAAATTTGGTTAGAAGAACAGCGCTTTGAAAATCCACATCGTCATTACCTTGATATGAGTCCAGGATACTATCAAATGAAAATGGATTTATTAAATCGTATTTTCCGGAAGAAGTAGGAGGGCTTATGTTAGACAATCCAGAAGCAACAAAAGAGGCTCTCGTTCAATGGATTAGAGACTATTTTAGTCAAAATGGGCCTAGCTGTAGCGCCGTAGTAGGTATTTCAGGTGGTAAGGATTCCACAATTGTGGCGGCCCTTTGTAAAGAAGCCCTTGGGGCAGAACGCGTAGTAGGTGTTCTTATGCCGAATGGAATTCAGTCTGATATCGATGATGCCAAGGCTGTAGTGGCACATTTGGGGATTCCACATATCATAGTGAATATTGGAACTGCCTATGAAGCTTTGACGAACGCTATCATTCAAGGTGAAGGTTATAAAGCAGTTACTGGTAGAACTGATATATCCAAGGATGCAGGAATTAATACACCACCGCGTCTTCGCATGACAACGCTATATGCAGTAGGACAAAATTTGCCAAATGGCGCACGCGTAGCTAATACATGTAATGGATCTGAAGATTATGTAGGGTATTCTACAAAATATGGCGATAGTGCTGGAGATTTTAGTCCTCTTGCCAATCTTGTCGTAGAAGAGGTACGCCAAATAGGTCGATTACTTGATATTCCAAAATATCTTGTAGATAAGACGCCTAGTGATGGACTCAGCGGTCTATCTGATGAGGATAAATTAGGATTTACCTATGCTGTATTAGATCGATATATTAGAACTGGAGAGATAGAAAATCCTGAAACGAAAGAACGTATTGATTATTTAAATCGTATTAATAAGCATAAATTAGAATTGATACCGTCCTTTCACCCACAATGTTGAGAGAGGACTTGTTTTAGCTAGTCTAATTCATGCTAATGTTGATTAACAAAAGATTTACTATTTCTTATGTATTTTATGATGGAGGTAATATGGAGACAAAAATTGCGTTGATTGGTACGGGCGGTACAATTGCTGGACAAGGCGCATCCGATACAGATTTGACGGGCTATACTGCAGGTGTACTAGGCCTCGATGAAATTTTAGACTCCGTACCAGGCACAGAACCATATGGTCCATATACATATACTCAGTTTAGTAATATTGAAAGTTCCGATATTACGGTCCAGCATTGGTTGGATTTATCTAAGTTAGTACAAGAATTAGTAAATCAAGAGGATATAGGCGGGGTTGTTATTACTCATGGAACAGATAGCATGGAGGAGACAGCTTATTTTCTTAATCTTACTGTTCGTACAGATAAACCTATCGTTATTACTGGCTCGATGAGACCTGCTGGGGCAATTAGTGCAGATGGTCCTATTAATTTATTACAAGCGATTCAAGTGGCAAGAACACCTGCATCTGTAGGTAAAGGTGTTCTTGTTGTTCTAAATGGCTATGTTGATGGGGCGCGTGATGTGTCCAAACGGAATACAACTAATGTGGCTACCTTTGACAGTCCATTAGTAGGGCATCTTGGTATTGTCCAGGATGGTGTAGCTCATTATTATAAAGCCTCTACTCGTCGTCATACGAAAGAATCCATCTTTGATGTACATGACCTTAAGGAATTGCCTCGTGTAGTCATTTTGACTTGCTATGGCGGTATGGATGACATGGTGCCAATGAGTGTAGTTGCCACTAATCCTGATGGACTCATCTTGACTGGATTGGGTCATGGTACAATTCCTCAAAATGTACGTCAAATAACACAAAATACAGCATTCCCAACTGTACGTGCCTCTCGTACAGGGAGTGGCATGGTATCTGCTGTACCACAAGATGCACTAGCAGGCTATCTCGTAAGTGATACATTGAGCCCACAAAAAGCTCGTATTTTATTGATGCTGGGGCTTACAAAAACTAAAAATCTTAAAAAGTTACAACAGTTCTTCTATGAATATTAATTAGAAAATAAAAAAGATTTGAGAAAAATTCTCAAATCTTAATTTGATATTCATTTTCAAGTATTATACTATGTGTAACAGTTTTATATGCAATGAACCGCACATCCCGATCGCCTAGGATGTGCGGTTTTTTATTCGGCGCCAATAGCATTTTCTAAGGCCCGTTGTATACCTACATAAACCGCTTTAGCCAATGTGTCCCCAAATAGGAGAAGGAGCCGGCGTCCGTTAACACATCACCATTTGTATCTATGGTGAGAATGATACCGTCTGTGGATGTTCCTGTAGCAGAAGTCTTGCGTTCTTTTGTAATTGCTTCAGGAATATCTTCGTTGATAAATGGATAGAGGCGTACACTTTCAACACCCCAATCTTGGAGGGCTGCGCTTTTAGCCTCCGTAATTGTCATGATAGCTTTCACCATGGCGCTGTCAGTTAAGGCCTTATTCGTAAAGACTAGTATGTTGATTGTGCCAGGCGTCACAAACGCTCCGTCCCGTTCTTCATAGCAATATCCTGTACCTGCACGATGGGCCGTTTTTTCATAGCCTGCAGTAACGATGGTCTCCACAATCGTATCGTGCTCCTCGCACTTGGCGTATGCGTGAAGGTTCATTGTAGCAGACGTAAGAAGGGCTGTACTAAAATGAACAGGTGTATCGATTTGCTCGAACTCTTGTGCTAAATAGTTGGCTACCGAGCCACCTGGTAAATCTTTTTCTGTTTCGATTTGGTATGTTAATTGTTGATTTCGTACGGCTAACGTATGGTGATACCCGCCATTGAGTTGACCACTAGATAAGGAATAATGGATGTCGTCAAAGTGTACTGTAACGGAACTTAATTCTTTCGTTACATGACCTCCTGTTGCAAGCTCTTGTGGTGCTTCATATGGATTGTTAAACATGTAAGTCTCCCTAGATTTAGATTGTTATATATATAATATAAGGATATAATAGTTTTACTAAATTATTGTAAAATACATATGTTAGATTATAACACATATGTTTATTTCGAATATATTTCCGATTCTACCGAATGAGCGTTATATTTTATTCATGGAGGTTAGTATGAGTGATCTTTTAAATAGGGCTTCTGAATTACTGTTTAAAGATGCTAATGTATTGATTCAATTTCGAGATTGGTTCTTTTCTCAAGCGGGTAATATATTATTAGCTCTTATTATATTTTGGGTAGGTCGTTATGCTATTAAATGGGTGAAAACCTTTGCTGTCCGTATTATGACTAAGGCCTCTTATGACTCTGCTGCGATGAGCTTTATTACGCAGATCATCAATTATGCATTGCTAGTAGGTCTAATATTGATTTGCTTAAATCAAATTGGTGTTCCTACTACATCCTTTGTAGCTGCCTTTGGTGCCTTTGGTTTAGGTATTGGTTTGGCCTTACAAAGCAACTTATCTAACTTGGCATCAGGCTTATTAATTCTTATATTTAAGCCTTTTAGAGCCGGTCATGTTATTCAAGTTGGAGATACTGTAGGTAGTGTTAAGTCTATTCAATTTATGTATACTATTATCACTACTAAAGATCAAAAAAATGTGTATATACCAAACTCTATCCTTACCTCCCAAGCCATAACTAATATTGCTTATACCCACGAAAGGGTTATCCCGTTCGTCTTTGATATTGGTTATAACAATAATCATCATGAAGCAATTAAAATCTTTAAAAAATATTTTTGCTGCTGATAAACGTGTACTCAATCCTAAAAATATGGAAATTGGTATTTCTGAATTTGGCGATAACTCTGTACGCATTGCTGCCTATGCACGCGTTAAGTCGAAAGACTTCTTAGATGTGCAATATGGAATTATGTCTGATGTAAAAGATGCGTTCGATAAATATGGTATCGACATTCCATATCCTCAACGTGTTGTATATCTTCAAAATGTAGATAACTCTACTGGTGAAATTAAGGGAACTAAGAAAAAGGCAAGTGGAACGGATGTTGCCATTGATGATAATCCTGAAAGTTAATATGTAATGTAGAAAGTGAGATAAATGATATCTTTAACAACTAATGTAAATATACTTTTGAAACGACTTATTTTGCTGATAGCCTTTATAGGCGCTATTATTTTCGGTACTAGTGTTTCTCATGCGGCGTACATTGCGCCGCCATCTACGATAGGTGAGGCTGTTGTTCTCATTGATGCGGATACAAAAGAAATCCTATTTGCAAAGAATCCTGATAAGTGGATGCATCCTGCGAGCACTACGAAAATGGTTACCTTGTTAACAGCTCTAGAACTAAAAGGTACACAACTTGATGAACTGGCGACTATTAGTAGTTATGCCACTAGTATGGAGGAATCCAATCTGGGGGTTCGCGTTGGGGGATCAAATTACCTTGGAAGGCGTTCTTGAAGGCATGATGGTTGCCAGCGGTAATGATGCGGCCGTTGTAGTAGCAGAAAATGTAAGTGGCTCTGTAGAGAACTTTGCAAAGGACATGAATCGCGTTGCTGCAAAAGCAGGAGCAAAAAATAGCGTATTTTTAAATCCTCATGGTTTGACACAAATGGGCCATCACTCTACGGCTCGTGACTTGGCGATGATTGCAGCGTATGGTATGAAATACCAAATGTTCCGCGATAAAGTAGCCAATGATTATTATAAGGTGCCTTATCAAAACCGTACGCCAGAAACAATTCGCACCACAAACCATTTCATTCGCAATAAATATCCCGGTGCTAATGGTTTAAAAACTGGCTTTACGAATGCTGCAGGGGAATGCTTGATTGCATCGGCTACCCGTAATGGCCATACTATGATTGTAGTTATGCTTAACGATGATAACCGTTGGGATGAAGCAGTACAATTCCTTGACTATGGCTTTAAACTTCGTGGAGTTATTTAGGAGAACTATTGTGTAATGGGGGATATATGAGTTCATTTTTGCATTTTTAAAACGCATGCGCTTTATCAATCGATGGAGCCTCATGCGCAATACAGAAACAGAAAATATTCAAGAACATAGCCTTGAAGTGGCTATGGTAGCTCACAATTTAGCAGCTCTCAAAAATGAATACTTTGGTGGTAATGTGGACATTAATAAGGTAGCGGTCATTGCCATGTACCATGAGGTGAGTGAAATCTTCACAGGCGATATGCCAACACCGATTAAATATTTTGATCCAAAACTTCGTGAACTGTATGGTGAAGTTGAAACATTAGCACAAGAGAAAATGTTATCTACCTTGCCAGAACGATTACAAGCTGTTTATAAGCCTTTCATAGTAGATGCAGAGGATAATCCTGAGTGGCCTATCGTTAAAGCGGCAGATACAATTTCGGCCTATATGAAATGTGTAAACGAACTCAAGGCAGGGAATGATGAGTTTAAAGAAGCACATGACTCCATTTTGGCTAAACTGAAAGCACTCAACATGCCAGAGGTAGATATGTTCCTTGAGACTTATATGCCTGCTCTTGGTAAAAGCTTGGATGAGCTAAATTACTACGAAATCAAATAATGATTAAAAAAGAGACGACGGATGGTCGTCTCTTTTTATTCTATAAAAATAGCCATAACATCTTAATAGACGTCACAGCCATTTTACATCTCAAATACAAATTATAATATCTATTTTTCTTCAATAATATTTTGGTTTCTCATTAATATTTTCTTCCCCCGCCACGAGAATGCCCGGTGCCCATATTTAGCTTTGAACTCTTTGTTTGTAAGCATTTCTAGTTCATTAATATCGATGTGTGGTTCGATTTGTTGGAACTCGGGAATTGGTGTTGTAGGAATACCTTGATTATGGGGGCACACCTCTTGGCATACATCGCAACCAAATACGAGTGGCGTTTTTCTTATGATAGTTTCTTCCTCGTTTGTAAGATCTCCCTTTTTCTGTGTTAAGTAGCTTTTACAAGTATCATATTTGAATTCTTCGTGCCCTAAGCATTGACCTAGACAAGCGGTAATACAACGGTTACAACCCATGCAAGATTGTTCAAGTGGTGTGTTCGGCTCAAATTCTAAGGTGGTTAATATCGTTCCTATTACTACGTAGGATCCCCATTTAGGACTGATAAAACAATTGTTTTTGCCATAAAAGCCAAGGCCCGCTAAGTATGCCATGTAACGGTCTGCCAAGGGAGAGGTGTCACAATGTATAGAAAACTGAGCTGAAGTATTCATTTTTGTAATTTTTCAATAAGTTTTTCTAAATATTCATTAATGACTAGGTGATAATCTGTGCCCCATGTATAGCGGGATAGATTGGATGGACCGTTATGTTCTACGTAGTATGGAAAGAGACAGACAATAGCACTTTTAGGTGTGAACTCAGTTGTTCCTAGTAGTCGTTCCTCCACATCTGCAGCTGTAAATGGACAGGGATTAGTTTCGTACAAAATGGTTTTTGCATTTTCAGGTAGAGGCCAAGGGGCAATCCCAAATTCATAAATATGTAATTCTTTGCAAAATTCCTGTAAATTTATATCTTTCATCATAGATTTAGTGGCGAATAATTGGTAAAATAAAAGTATAAGAAACGTGAGGAATTCTATAGATTCCTGCTAAGTTTGTAGTTCGGTGATATCTGTATTTTTGTGGTTATCATCCAGTTCTGTTAGTATTAGTATACCATTGAGAGGACAGATTATGTTAGCATTTATGAAAGTATTACAACCGAAGACGGTGGAAGAGGCTTATGAATTAGCCAAAAAACAAAACTGCCCCAATGCTAGCTGGTGGCTGCTGGTTGCGTTTAGGTCGGCGCACATGGCCTGCAGTGATTGATATGGCTAGTCTTGACTTGCGTTATGTTCGCGAAGAGGATAACGAATTTGTCATTGGTGCTATGGCAACGCAAGGCGACGTGGAACGTTTTGAGCCATTACAACAATTCTGTGGTGGTGCTGTTGTTAAAGGTGTTAAAGAAATTCTTGGCATTCAATTCCGGAACACTGCTACTATGGGTGGATCTGTAGCAAGCCGCTTTGGCTTCTCCGACATTATTCCTGCATTAATGGCAGTACATGCAGACATCGTTACTTTTAAAGGCGGTCGCATGTCCATACATGACTATATGAAATACAGAGAACGTGATATCCTCGTGGAAATTCGCATTCCTAAAGTAGATGTGCCTGTAGCTGTAGAGGCTCTTCGCATCTCTCGTGGTGACTTCCCAGTGTTGACAGGTGCTCTTCGCCGTGATGACAAAGGCGTTGAAGTGTACATCGGTACAAGACCTGGCGTGCCTCAATTAGCAGAAAAAGCAAGTGCTCTGCTTTCAGAAAAGGATTGTCTGCAGCAAAAGAAGCAGGTCAATTAGCATCTGAAGAATTAGTTTATCAATCTAACTCTCATGCTTCCAAAGAATATCGCATGGAAATGGTAAAAGCAATGGTTCAACGCTTGTCTAAGGAGGTGGCACAATAATGGAACTCGTACTTAATATTAATAATAAAAATGTAACTGTTAATGTGCCAACTGATGAAATGTTATTGGATACATTGCGTAATCTTGGTTACTACAGCGTACGTTGTGGCTGTGACACAACAAACTGTGGTCTTTGCACTGTATGGGTAGATGACGAAATTATCTTGTCTTGTGCATATCCTACATTCCGTGCACCTGGTCATAAAATCACTACATTAGAAGGCTTGCAAGAAGAGGCTGAATTATTAGCGGCTTGTATTGCTAGCGAAGGCGCTGACCAATGTGGCTTCTGTACAACTGGTATGATGATGAGTGCTATCAACTTGAAACGTAAAAATCCAAAGGCTAGTGATGATGAGATTCGTGAATACCTCATCGGTAATTTGTGCCGTTGTACTGGCTATGAATCACAACTTCGAGGGGTTCGTAAATTCTTAGAAGGAGGCCTAAAATAATGAATAAGCACATTGGTAAATCCTATGACAAGGTTGACTCTAAAGGTATTTTGACGGGTAAACCGTCTTATACTGGCGATTTTGTTCCAAAAGATGCGCTCGTTATTAAGGTTCTTCGTAGCCCTCATGCACAGGCGCGCATTAAATCAATCGATACATCTAAAGCTAAATTAATTCCTGGTGTAGAAGCGATCTTTACACATGAAGACGTGCCTAATACTCGTTTTACATTGGCTGGTCAAACCTATCCAGAGCCATCTGCTTATGATGCGCTTATCTTAGACCCTGTAGTTCGCTATGTAGGCGATGAAGTGGCTCTTGTTGTTGCAAAAGATGAAGCTACAGCACTTAAAGCGATGCCTCTTATCAAGGTTGAATACGAAGTACAAAAACCTGTGCTCGATATGCATACGGCTATCGACCATGAAACAGTAGTCCATCCTGAAGATGATATTCATAATAATATCCCTGTAGGTCAAGATTATAAACGCAATATTTGCGTATCTTATCATAAACGAGTAGGCGATATTGAAGCTGAACTTGCAAAATGTGATTATGTAGTAGATGGTACTTACTTTGACCAGGCTACACGGCAAACAGCAATGGAACCATTTCAAAGTTATGGTTACGTTGATGCATTGGGCCGCGTAGTTATCGTATCTTCTACACAAATCGTATTCCATGTACGCCGTCATATTGCGCGTGCATTAGGAATTCCGGCTACAAAGGTTCGCGTAATCAAACCTCGTATCGGCGGTGGTTTTGGTTCTAAACAAACGGCTTGCACAGAAATTATGACAGCTTTTGTGGCGTGGACATTGAAGAAACCTTGCTACCTCTTATACGATCGTACGGAAGCACAGACTTGCTCCACTACACGTCATGCTCGTGAATGGAAAATCCGTGTAGGTGCTACAAAAGATGGAATTATCAAAGTAATTGATATGGACTCCATTACTGATGCAGGTGCTCATGCAACTCACTGTTTCACTACTACTACAGCTGGTGAGCATAAGTCCATTCCTTTATACAATAAAGCGACAGCTATCCACTACGGTACAGAAGGCGTATACATGAACCATACACCAGGCGGTGCATTCCGTGGTTATGGTGCTACAGAAGCGCTATGGCCATTAGAGTGTGCTGTTAATAATTTGGCGGATAAAATGGGTGTTGACCCTGCTGAATTGCGTCAAAAGAACTTGATTGCTAAAGGTGAACAAAGCTTGGTATACGCTCCAGATGAATACCTTGACTCTGGTCTATTCCAAGATACAGTAAACCGCGTAAAAGAAATGGCTCGCTGGGATGAGCGTCCTCATTCTTGGGATATTGACGAACGTTATCGCGGCGGCCTTGGCATGGCATTAGCATTACAAGGTTCTGGTGTTGCTAACATTGACGTAGCATCTGTAGAAATTCGTCTTGGCGATGATGGTAACTACACATTGTATACGGGCTCTTCCGATATGGGCATGGGTGCTAATACTGTATTGACTCAAATGGCTTGTGAAATCATTGGCTGTCCTATGGAATACATGACTGTTGTTGAATCTGATACAGACATAGTACCATTTGATCCAGGTTCCTATGCATCTAGTACAACATACGTAACTGGTACGGCGGCGAAAATGGCTGCTGAAGAATTACGCACTAAGATTATTGCTAAGTTCGCTCAATTCTTCGATACAGATGTAGAAAACATCGACTTTGATGGCGTTGTAGCTACCACAAAAGATGGTTCTCAAACTATGGATATCCATCAATTAGCTCCAAAATTATTAGTAGGCGTTAATGCAGAACAATTGTCTGGTTTCGCTACATGGGGCAGTCATACGTCTCCACCTCCATTCATGGCAACTATTGCAGAGGTAAAAGTAGACAAACAAACTGGCAAGGTTATTCCGCTTCATACATACTCCTGCATCGATTGCGGTACTGTTATCAATCCTAAATTGGCTCGTGTTCAAGTTGAAGGCGGCGTAGTACAAGCTATCGGCATGGCATTGTATGAAGATGTACGCTATTCTAATAATGGTCGCTTAGAGACTAATAACCTTATGACTTATAAAATTCCAACCCGTCAAGATATTGGCGAGTTACATGTAGACTTTGTAGAGTCTTATGAGCCGACAGGCGGATTTGGTGCCAAATCTATTGGTGAAGTTGTTATTAATACGGCTAGTCCAGCTATTCAACATGCTATTAAAAATGCAGTTGGTGCGGACGTTCGTACATTACCTATGACACCTGAGAAGGTATTTATGGCTATGGACGAGAAATATAAAGTATAGAGATTTCTATTTACTTTTCCTTTCTAAGGAGGCCTGGTTTTATGACATCACAAACATCCTATTGGAATCGATTGATTCAGCCGGGAATCGTGGCCCTTGTTGGGGCAGGCGGTAAAACGACTGTGCTTTCAAAATTAGTAGAATATGGAAGGCTGAAAGGTCAGCCCATCGTAGTTACGACTACGACTCGACTCTATGAATCTCAAGTGGCTCATTATGAACCGATTTATACTCGAAATATTAATGAAGCTGATGAATATTGTACTGATCGTATTTTGCGTGGATATTGTGGTGCGTGGTTCTCTGGCATTACAGGAACAAAAGTGGACTCCTTAGATTGTGATCTTATCGATGGTTTAGCAAAATTGCATCCGAACTGGCAAATTGTAGTGGAAGCAGATGGGGCAAAGGAAAAATGGCTTAAGGCGCCTAAGACGACTGAGCCAGTCATCCCATCTCTCACAAAGACTACGATTGGTCTTGTGAATTTACAAATGTTAGGAGCGCCGCTTGATGATGAGCACGTACATAATATCGAGCTCGTTCAAGATATTGTGAAACGCGATATGGGTGCCATTGTAACGCCACGCATGTTGGCTGATCTTGTGCTCCATAAACAAGGTTTATTCCAATACAGTAAAGGTAAAAAAATTCTGTTCTGTACTGGTTATGAAACGGTGCAACATCGTATCATTGATGATTTTATTGATCATATTGTAGATAGCGACATTTCCGATATCATCTTAGCTGATGGATACAAAGCAAGTTGTGAAATCCGTCGCATTATTCAATGTCGGTAGGTACTCATGATTTATGTGAAAGCAAAATCTAATACCGCTTTCAGTCCCATGAGAGACCCCATAGACCGTCGTCCTTTGCATATTGGCATTGTCCTTCTCGTAGGAGGTCAATCCAAGCGCATGGGATGTAATAAGCAACTTTGCCTTGGCGTGGTAAAACTGTTTTAGATGCGGTCTGTGGGGCTCTTCATTGTGGATGGAATGATTCGGTAGAACTTACTGAATCCTGTAAACTACCTTTTGTAGCGGTTACTGGTGATGATCATGAAAGATTAGAACCTATAGTTACGAGCTATGGGTTTGAAGTGGTTCAGAATGAACATCCTAATCGTGGACAAGGCCTGTCCATAGCGATAGGAGTACGTCATTTGGTAGAAAACTCACCGATACCGCTAGACGGCATTCTTTGTTCTGTAGGGGATCAACCACTATTGACTGGGAATGTTGTACATCAGGTTATTAGTGCATTTAGTGATAACTTTCATTCGAAAACTATCGTCGTCCCGCATTATGGGGCGAATTATCAGTCGGGAAATCCTGTTCTATTTGGTTCACATTGGTTTGAATCATTGCAACATATCCAAGGGGATCAAGGTGGCAAAACTATCATTCGCGGTAGTGGTAAAGACCATGTTATCAAATTGTGGATTCGTGACGATGTTGGATATGATATTGACACACCCGATGATTTTGAGCGTTTGAAACAACGTGAAAGTGAGGCATTATGAAACCATTAGTCCTTATGCGCGGAGGCGGAGACATCGCTTCTGGCGCTGTATATAGATTGAAACGTGCAGGCTATCCTGTGGTGGTTAATGAAATAGCCATTCCTACCATGATTCGCCGTGAAGTATGTTATGGCAATGCTGTACATCGTGGAGAAATGATTTTGGAACGCTTTGTAGCACGTCATGTAGCCCTTAGTGAAGTAGCAGATACGTTGGCACAAGGTGTTATTCCTGTTGTGACTAGTTCATATGAAGAGCTACTTGATACATTGAAGCCAGCTATTGTGGTAGATGCTATTTTAAGTAAAAAGAATCTTGGTACCAAACGTGATGATGCAGATCTCGTCATTGGTGTGGGGCCTGGATTTACTGCAGGGTATGATGTGGATGTTGTCATTGAAACCATGCGCGGTCATTACTTAGGTCGTTGTATCTATGATGGTCCAGCGCAGCCTAATACGGGGATTCCCGGTAATGTAGGTGGTTATACTCATGAACGTGTTATTCACTCACAAAAGGCTGGTCTGTTTACAGCTAAGCGCCATATTGGCGATTCTGTACAAGCTAATGAAGTCATTGGTTATGTAGATAAAGAGCCAGTGCGGGCAAAAATTACAGGTATTCTTAGAGGTATTCTTAAGAGCGGACTCATCGTATCCGACCATTTTAAATTGGCCGATGTAGATGCTCGTTGTGAAGAAGCTCATTGTTATAGTATTTCAGATAAATCCCTTGCCGTTGGTGGCGGTGTTTTAGAAGCTGTTACTGCATGGGAGTATGAAAGGAATCAAGATGGAAACGATCTATGATGTGATGAAAGACCGTCTTCAGCTTACAGAAACTACGCTGATGGTTACTGTATTGTCTGGCCCTCGTCAAGGGGATAAGACAATTTATGCTGAAGATGGTAGTGTTTTGTATGGTACACCAATCGAAGGATTTATGGTAGATAAAGCAAAGCTTAATTCTTTGTGTATGGTAGGCGAAGTGGAATGTTTCGTACAACCTGTAGAAAACGATCCATCTGTTCTCGTATTGGGTGCTGGTCATGTGAGCCGTGCTATTACCGATTTATTATTATTTATCGGGTGTCGTGTAACCGTTGTAGATGACCGCCCAGAATATGTAGTTCCTGAATTCTTTGATGAACGTGTAACTCGTAAATGCTTACCGTTAGAAAACTTTAAAAATGATCTACCTCTTGATGAATATAATGGGTTTATCATTGTTACTCGTGCTCATGAGTATGATAATGTATGCTTAGAACAATTGCGCGATTATTTGCCAACTTATATGGGTGTTATGGGCAGTCAAAAGCGTATTCATTATGCATTTGAAGTATTGCGTGAACAAGGTTGGACACAAGAAGAATTAGATATGGTATATGCACCAATTGGTCTAGACTTAGGTGCACAAACTCCTGAGGAGATTGCATTATCTATCGTTAGTGAATATTTGGCAGTGGTGCGTGGTAAAAAAGGCGGCTCATTGCGGAAAGGTAGAGTGAGCCATGAATCGTGAGTTTATTGAATATTTAAGTGCTCGTAAAAATGAAACACTAGCTGTAGCTACTATTTTATTTACCCGTGGTTCTACACCGCGTAAGGCTGGTACATCTATGGTAGTATTCCCAGATGGATCTATCTTTGGTACTATCGGTGGTGGTCGTGCTGAAAATGAAATTCGCCTAAGTGCTGTTGATTCCTTGAATAAAAAAGAAGCACATCGTCGTATCGAAGTTCTTTTAGATGACGATGTAGCTGTAAAAGAAGGTATGGTGTGTGGCGGACAGATGGATGTGTGGATTGAAACACAAAATATTTAAGTCTATAACTATAGAAAAATCATATCTTATAATTGTTTATAAATTTACAGTGCTTCTAAAATGAGTTAAAATATAAGGTACAGCCAAGTAGTTGGTTGTACCTTATTATTTTGTATAAGGAGCTATTTTTATGCATATTGACGCACTTATACATACCTTTAGGCTTCTTGATATTGCTGATATCTTAATCGTTGCTGTAGGTATTTATTACTTATATAAATTGCTTAAAGATACACGGGCCGTTTCTCTTTTTGAAAGGCCTCGTTATGTTAGCAATTCTAAATTTATTGAGTCATTTGTTAAATCTATATGTTATCAATTGGATTTTGCAACAAAGTATGACTGTTCTTCTCTTCGCATTACCTGTAGTATTCCAACCGGAATTGCGTCGTGCTTTAGAACAATTGGGCCGTGGTCGAATTTTCAGTAAGGCACAGAATGTCAACGAAGAGGAAATGGATATGACTATCAATGAAGTGATGGCGGCGGCCCGCGTTATGTCTCGTGAGCATACTGGGGCACTTATCGTTTTTGAACGTGAAGTGGGCCTCAATGACTTTGTTGATACAGGCATTTTAATTGATGCTGTGTTGAGCCGTGAACTAATTAAAAATATTTTCGTTCCTAGTACACCACTTCATGATGGGGCGCTAATCATCCGCGATGGTCGCATTCGTGCAGCAGGGTGTTTGTTGCCACTAACTGAGGATCGTACATTGAGTACTGAACTTGGTACACGTCACCGTGCAGCCATCGGTTTGTCTGAACAAACTGATGCTGTCGTTGTTGTGGTCAGTGAGGAAACGGGGACAATTTCCTACACCTATGGCGGTCATATCTATCGCCATTTACCGGAAGATCAAATTAAAGAAGCGTTGCGTACATTTATGGAACGCCCTCGTCAAACCATTACTGGTATGTGGAAATGGGGGGCAAAAAAATGATGATACATTTGAAACGCAATTGGCCAGCTAAGTTGTTATCATTGCTAGCCGCTATCGTCATGTGGTTCTTTATCATGCGAGATCAGAACCCTGTGATGGAGGTAACCTATACAGTACCTGTTCAAGTCCAAAATCTTGATTCCCATTATATTATAGAAGATGCACCTGATGTAGCACGCATTGTCCTTTCGGGCCCTCGCGATACGATTATGTCTATAAAGGCAGATAATCTTCGTACATATATTGATGCATCTGGTGTAAAACCAGGTCAAAATAATGTAACCATTGGATTTACCCCTCCAGCGGGGATGAGCCTTGTGGAGGTTAAGCCTGATACTGTAACAATTAATGTAGACGAATATGCAGAGCGGAAAATACCGGTTGAAATTGTTCCAATTGGCAAGTTCTCCGACGATGTTGCTCTCAAGTCAGTCACTATTGTACCGAAAGAGGTAACTGTGTCTGGACGTAAACAGCTCGTTAACGCTGTAAATAAGGTTGTTATGAAGGTTAATATCTCTGGTCAAACTAAGAACTTTAGTGCTGTTAGTACGTTAGAAGCCTGGGATATATCTGGTAATGTATTAGATGTACACATCAATCCTAGCCAAGGTCAAGCGCAATATGAACTAAACTTATTGCGTAAAGATAAAGCGGTTCCTATTACAGTACCAACGGCGGGAACGGTAGCTGATGGGTATGAAGTTAAGTCTATATCCGTTACACCAACTCAATTAACTGTGACTGGTCGAGAAGAAATGATTGATTCTGTTTCAGAAATTCAAACAGAACCAATTGATCTTACCGGTGCAACGAAGGGCATTCAAGGTAATTACAACTTAGTATTACCGAGTGGTGTCAATAGTAATGTTACTACAGTACATGTTAAGGTAGATATACAAAAGAAAACTACGTAGCTAAAAAGACCCTATACGTAGCTAAAAAGACCCTAATAGAGTAGATTCATAACTCTATTAGGGTTTGTTTTATTATTCATATATTAGCTTTTATAGTAGTGTTGTATAATAAAAGTGTATGACCATTTTCTTGTAGGTCAATTGTTAGAAATTTAGGTCAAATAATAATGATATAAGCTGCCTCAAAAGGAGCCGAAATAGGAAAGATATGATTAGAATAATAAATCTCCGCGTGGCTGTTACGGTCAAGTTGGATATAAAGGATATTGTAGAAAAGAAATATCCTCAATTGCGAGGCGCCATTGAAACGATTCACGTTGTACGACGCGCTGTAGATGCTCGTAAAACCGAATATTGTATTTGTGTATACCTTGTTTGTTGAGGTTCATAAGGAAGCTCAAATCATGAAAAACTAGGTAAACAAAAGGATGTATCTGTATTTACTCCAGAGGATCCAGAACCTATTGTTTATGGTAATGTGCCTTTAGCACATCGCCCTGTAGTGATGGGCTTTGGTCCAGCTGGAATGCTAGCTGCCTTTTATTTAGCTCGTGAAGGGTACCGTCCAATCGTTCTTGAACGAGGTCAAGACGTTGATACTCGTAGCCAAGATGTAGAAACATTTTGGAAGGAGGGCGTATTCAAGCCTGAATCTAACGTACAATTTGGCGAGGGTGGTGCAGGTACCTTCTCTGATGGTAAACTGACAACCCGCGTTACACATCCAAGATTGCATGAAATCTCCAAATATTTTGTAGAGTTCGGCGCCAGAAGAAATCTTGTATAAACATAAACCTCATGTAGGTACAGATAAGTTGCGTACCATGGTAAAAGCTATGCGTGAACGCATCATCGAATGGGTGGTGAAGTTCGCTTTGGTGCTAAGATTACCGATTTATTTATTGAAAATGACCATATCGTAGGTGTTGAAGTTAACGATAACGAACGCATTGATACGACGGTTGTCCTTTCTGGCGTAGGTCATAGTGCACGCGATACGTACGAAATGTTACATAAACGTAATGTAGAAATGACGGCAAAACCATTTGCTATCGGTGTTCGTATTGAACATGATCAGGCTGTCATTGACGAGTCTCAATATGGTGTAGAACCATCTAGCTTGGGCCTTGGTGCAGCGGAATATTCTCTTGTGTACCATGATAAAGAAACAGGCCGTACAGCGTATAGCTTCTGTATGTGCCCAGGTGGTCAAGTAGTAGCATCTGCATCAGAAAATGGCGGCGTTGTTGTCAATGGTATGAGCTTGTATGCTCGTGATAGTGGTGTTGCGAACAGTGCCATCGTAGTTAACGTAGGTCCCGATGACTTTGGTAATCATCCTCTGGATGGTGTAGTCTTTCCAACGTGAATGGGAGCGTAAAGCTTATGAATTAGGTGGCTCTAACTTCCATGCACCAGCGCAAACAGTAGGTCAATTTTTAGGACTTTCACAAGCACCAAGCGTACAAGATAGCACTTATAGCTATGAACCAGGCGTAGTAAATTGCGATTTACATGATTGTTTGCCACCATTCGTAACGTCTGTATTGGAGCGGGCATTGCCATATTGGGGACGACGCATTCATGGATTTGATAATCCTGCAGTATGCATGACGGGCGTTGAAACGCGTACCTCAGCACCGCTTCGCATGGGGCGTAATGAAGAACGTATTTCTCCAACTGTAGGTGGATTTTATCCTATGGGGGAAGGTGCAGGCTATGCTGGCGGTATTATGAGTGCAGCCCTTGATGGGGCAGAAACCGCCATTATATGCATGGCAAAATATGCAAAACCTAACTAGTTAGTAGTAGAATGTAATATAAAGTAAACTACAGTATAGGTTCATTTTGGTACTGTAAAATACTATATCTGTATAGGATATATATGTGTAGTGTATATATTGTGATATAATACACAACAGTGAATATATGTGGACTTGTGATTTTCACAATCCCTAGAGGAGGATAATTATGGCTCGTTTATTTGGTACAGATGGTGTACGTGGTGTTGTTAATGAATTTTTAACACCTGAATTAGCCTATCATTTAGGCCGTGCAGCGGCTACATACTTTGGTAAAGAAAAAGACCATCCTACATTCTTGATTGGTCGTGATACGCGTATTTCTGGCTCTATGCTTGAAAGTGCGTTAGCATCCGGTATTTGCTCTGTTGGTGGCAATGTTGTAATTGCTGGTGTTATCCCAACTCCAGCAGTAGCTTACCTTGTACGTCAACAAGGCTTTGATGCAGGTGCTGTTATTTCTGCATCTCACAATCCATATCCAGATAATGGTATTAAATTCTTTGATGGCAATGGCTATAAATTGCCAGATGAAGTAGAAGATCAATTAGAACAATATGTTCGTCAAAGTGCAGATAATGAATTGCCACGTCCTACGGGTGATGGCATTGGTACCATTGAGTACAATAGCAATTTAGCTCATCTCTACGCTCACTTTGTTCGTCACACAATTGATACATCTTTAGACGGTTTGACTATCGTATATGATGGTGCGAACGGTGCTGCATCTAGCGTAGGTCCTGAAATTTTATCTGGTCTTGGCGCTAAAGTAATCAATATCAATGTAAATCCAGATGGCTTGAATATCAATGATCACTGTGGTTCTACACATATCGAAGGCTTGCAAGTGGCTGTACAACAACATAATGCAGACCTTGGTATCGCTAACGATGGTGATGCGGACCGTTGCTTATTGGTAGACGAAAAAGGTCAAGTTCTCGATGGTGACCAAATCATGCTATTGTGTGCTCTTAAATTGAAAGAAGAAGGCAAACTCAAAGATGATACTGTAGTTGGTACTGTTATGAGTAATATTGGTTTCCACAAAGCGGCAGAAGAACTAGGAATGAAAACAGTTTCTACTGCTGTTGGTGACCGTTATGTATTGGAATACATGCGTGAACATGACCTCTCTCCGTTGGTGGTGAGCAATCTGGTCACGTAATCTTCTTGGATCACAATACAACTGGTGATGGTATGTTAACAGCTGTTCAAGTGGCGGCTCTTATGAAAGAAAAAAAGCAACCACTTTCTGAGTTGGCTGGCATTATGACTAAATATCCTCAAGTTCTTATCAACGTTCGCGTTGCTACAAAAACAGGTTGGGAAGACAATGATATTATTAAAGCTGCCATCGTAACAGCAGAAGGAGAACTTAGTGATGAAGGTCGCGTTCTAGTTCGTGCATCCGGTACAGAACCACTCATTCGCGTAATGGCAGAAGGTCCTAACCAAGAAGAACTACAAGCACTATGCCAAGAAATTGCTGATATTATCGGTAGAGAACAAGGGTTAGCAGACTAACTCTTAATGAGTGATATTTTAAATTGAATAATCATAATGAATAACCTTTTTGTTTTGGGTTATTTTAAGATTAGAGGGTGTCATTATGAAAACAATAGGTTTAATTGGGGGAATGAGCTGGGAAAGTACGATTACGTATTACCAAGTTTTGAATGAAACTATTAAGCAAGCTTTGGGCGGTTTACATTCGGCAAAATGTATTCTATATAGCGTTGACTTTGAAGAAATAGAAAAGTGCCAGGCAAATGGCGATTGGAATAGAAGCGCTGAAATTTTATCCGATGCGGCTCAATCTCTTGAAAAGGCCGGTGCTGATTATATTGTTATATGCACGAATACAATGCATAAAGTTGCGGATGAAATAGAAAGACATATTCACATCCCTCTCCTTCATATTGCGGAAATGACTGCAGTAGAGTTAGAAAAATCAGGTATTACAAAGGTAGGTCTACTTGGTACCAAGTACACGATGCAACAAGATTTTTATAAATGTATCTTGGAAAATAGGGGGATTCATGTTGTTATCCCTAACGAAGATCAAGTTGAACTTGTAAATGATATTATATACAATGAATTGTGTTTAGGTGTTATTTCTAATGAATCTAAACAACAATACTTAGATATTATTGGTGATTTGGTAAAATCTGGTGTACAAGGTGTTATTTTAGGCTGTACTGAAATCGGACTACTTGTTAAACAGGATGATACGGATATACCGTTATTTGATACTACATTGATACATGCAAAAAATGCGGCGTTGATTTCTATTGATGGAGCATAATATAGTTAGGTTTTATTTTTGTTTATAACATAACCCTCTATTAGATATTTTTATTCATTTTTAGAATATCTAATAGAGGGTTATTTTTATGTAATTAGAATTAGTTAGAGGCTAAAGCAAGTCTTTTGGTATAGTTTGAATTTATATGAGCGGCGTTAGTATAGGTACATACGTATATAAGAAGTAACTTATGTTATTATAAATATATAGTCTAAAATATGTTCGATAGTAAAGGTATAATATGAAGCTTGTTATAAAAGAGTATTGGGAAAATCTTAAAACAGAATATGAAACTGCTTATAAGGTGTCCATATTCAGTGATTATAATGTATTAATGCAATATGCAGAGCGTTTTGGATCTTACTTACGTGGTTTGATGCAGGAGCATCCCCTTGATGTAGATGTGGTATTTGCTTTAGCAACTGTTGAACAGGTGTTGCGGCATGAGGAAAACTCAATTCAACTATTAGAAGATTTCCTCGAAACGTATAGTGGTGAACTGGATGATACGGATAAAGCAAGAGTTTACACTAATCTAGCTTTTTATTATAACGATGAGAGACATATAAAAGAATATGATTATCTATCGGTCGCTGTAAAGCTCAACTCTCCCTATATAGAGACCTATAGAGGTTTGGCATTATATCATTTTTCATCTTACGAAGATAATGGATCGATAGAAGCGTTAACTAAAAGTTTACAGGCTTTTGAAAAGGGAATAAGTGTATCTAATGATTATGAAATAAGCTATGGCTACGCAGTGTGTTTGTTTGAGCTTAAAAAATATGAGAAAGCAAAGACAATTTTTGAGCAGTTGTTATTAAAATACCCAAATAGAATGCGATTATTACTGGGGATAGCTTATTGTGATGTGTATTTAGGAAATAAAAAGCAAGCTCTTGATCGGTTAAAGAAAATTAAGCTGGGCTCAGATGTAGTATATTATTTAAGTAACGATGAGATTTATGATTTTGAAGTCTTTAATGCCTATTATGTTTTAGATGAATACGAACTATTCTTAGAGGAATGTGAAAAAGCTGAAGAGGATTGTGATTTGAGTGGGGGGCCTTATTACTTTGGTCTTTGGACTACGAATCAACATGACTTGTTCCACCGTGAAGTAGATAAACAACGAACAGAACTACTAGAATGTATCGAAGATGTAAAAGCGGTTGAAGACTTTGATAGTGAAGAGGAAAAGCAAAGTTATATTCAAAGCTGGGAAGATGATTTAGAAGCTTTAAGCACTGTGGTACATAAGATTAAACATGAAAACTACAAGCCTGTAGTTGAATTAAAATTATATCCTATATATGGATGCTACTTAATAGACTGTTTATTTCATAACTTTTGATACTCTTATTTTTGTGTGATAAATCAAAAAGGATATCTGTATTTGAACTGCTATGAGATTTGAATAAAAAAGAAGAAAGCACTACGTTGAATTGTAATAATTCAGTGTAGTGCTTTTGCCATTATTTATCAGCTACAACTAGTTTATATCCATTCAAGTGAATGTTACTATTTGTTGTGTCTTCGTTAGTTAAGGTTTTTACATAGCTGTCGCCAGTGAGTGTCCATGTAGAGTCTTTGCTGAGTTTCAGTGTAACTTCTTTAGCTGTGTTGTCTGTATTGATAGCTCCCACAAGGCTAGAGCTATTTGTCATGTCTAGTGCAACAGTACTGATGGAGTCAGCCACGATGTTACCACTTAATGCTTGGTTAGATGCGCGGAGTGTGAGATGACCGCCGTTTTCGCCAGCATTACCCCAACGAGAGTCAGCCGCTGCTTTCACGAGGGTATTGGTATTAGGCATGGAAATAGCATTGTTAGACAAATCTACTTCAGCCGTAGTGTTGTTTACATAGATGAACGCACCTGTGGAGTGGGTTGTGAGCGTATTATTTTCAGCTTTGAGGCGTGCAATACCGCTTTCAGCATCACCGGAGAAGCTTTGGTAGAGCATGAATCCATTGTCGTGGTAGCCTGTTACATTAGAGTTCGTAAGGGTAATAGAGTTTTTACCTTCTACGACACCAATTTCACTCTTATTGGCCACGCCGTTGATATTATTAGCTGTAATATTACCAGTGGAGTAGATAACAGGACTACCTGTACCAGAAGTCGTTAGTTTAGCGGCTTCCGCAGTAATCGTACCTTGGCCACGGTCTGTAGCAAGGGTAGCAGAGTGAGCACCTTCAGTAGTGATCGTTAGATTTTTACCATTTACTGTGCCTTTATACGTAGCATCTAGACCACGAGAAGAATCGCTTTTTGTGTGAATATTAGTGTTCTCTACGTTGATAACAGAGCCTTCACCGGTAGCAAAGACTGCATTGGAACCATTGGAGTTAGATGTAATATTGCTACCCTTAATGTTGATTTGGCTGCCATCAATACCGAGTATTACTGCATTTTGACCTCGGAAATTACTGTTGTCATCGCTTGTAGTATTACCAGTTTTATCGAAAACGCTGTTTTCGATATTTATGACTGCTTTATTTTTGCCTATGAAAGCATTCTGGTCAGATGTTGTATTAGTAATTAACTCATGAGCGATAGATTTGTTTTCTGTTATTATAGACGTACCTGTGAAAGTACTAGGATCTACTTCGGCTTGTGGTGCCATGCCAGTAGGGACTCCGTTTTGCATATCTGTTGGAGGTGCCCCGTTTTGACTTCCACTTGGAGGTGCTCCATTAGGAGCACCTACTGGCGGTTGACCTGCAGGTGGTTTGCCATGTGGGGCACCATTTGGTGGTGTGCTACCTTGAGCAGATGGTACAGTTGGAGCTTGTTCTGTAGTGGTTACAACAGATACGTTAGTATTCGCTTGTGTTTCTGCTGCAAAGGTTGGAATGAAGGCCAATGTAGATAAGGCGGCACCTAATACTGCAGGGAGCACCCAACGGCGTAATTTTCTGTATTGTATGTTATTTTTATGTGTTTTATGTTTCTTTTTTATGGTTGTTTTATTCATAATCAGTATCTCCAAAATGTTATAAATATATTTCGAAAATATAGTAAAATCTAATTGCATAAAATATAGATTGATAGCAGTATAATTTCTTACAATGAAAATACCGTGAAGTATAGAAAAAATCTTTTTTCTTGCCTTTGAATTAGGTTCGGAGGTTTACATCTCATCGATTTTTTTAGTATAATATAGCTCAGTACATAATTCATATTTGTACTAATTCTGCCGTATATCATAGAAAGGAAGTCCGAATTCGTAAAGGCGAATAGCGCAAGTACCCGCGAAGGCAGTCGTTAGGGTAGACGAGGTGAAGAGTGATCGAATAATCAGCGGATGCTCTTCCGGCATATTCATGTCGTAACAGATACTAAAAAGCCCATTGGTAACAATGGAGACAAAGTGTATCTGAATGAATTGTATTAAAGTAATAATTAATACATAATTGAAACATTAATCTAGAACATTAATCTAGAACATTAATTAGCCTTAGTTGTTGGCTGGGGCTAGAATGCCCCCAGTTATAGGAGGATATACTTATGTGCGGTATCGTAGGATACATTGGCTTTAATCAAGCATCTGATTTCTTATTGGACGGTATGGCGAAATTAGAATACCGTGGTTATGACTCTGCAGGTATTGCTGTTATCGGCCCTGAAAATGTAATTAAAATTCAAAAAAAGGTTGGCCGTCTAGCTAATCTTGAGGCGATTGTAAAAGCAGATCCTAATGAAGGGACTGTAGGTATTGGTCATACTCGTTGGGCTACTCATGGTCGTCCATCCGATATGAACGCCCATCCTCATGCATCTGAAGATGGTAAATTTGCTGTTGTTCACAACGGTATCATTGAAAACTACATGCCTTTAAAAGAAGAGCTCATCGAAAAAGGGTACCATTTCAAATCTGAAACTGATACAGAAGTAGTAGCTCATTTATTAGAGGATATGTACGATGGCGATTTTGTAAGTACTGTACGCCGCATGCTCGCTCGTGTTGACGGTGCGTATGCTCTTGAAATCATTTGTGCTGATGAGCCAGACAAAATCATTTGTACTAAAAAAGAAAATCCATTGGTTATCGGTCTTGGCAAAGGGTGAAAACTTCGTTGCCTCCGATATTCCAGCAATCATTAACTACACACGTGATACATACATCTTGAGCGATGGTGAATTAGCTATCGTAACTCGTGATAATGTATCCGTATTTGACCGTGAAGGTAATGCTATCGATAAAGAAGTATTCCACGTAAGCTGGAATGCAGAAGCAGCAGAAAAAGGCGGTTATGAACACTTCATGTTGAAAGAAATTCATGACCAACCTAAAGCTGTACGCGATACATTCGGTACACACATCTCCGAAGATGGTAAAACTGTACACTTTGAGGAATTGAACTGGACTGCTGACGATGTAGCAGCTTTCAACAAAATCCTCATCGTTGCATGTGGTACAGCATACCATGCAGGTCTTGTAACAAAACAATATATTGAAAACTTGGCGCGAATTCCAGTAAGTGTGGAAATTGCATCTGAGTATCGTTATAGCAATCCGTTGACTGATGATAAAACATTATGTATCGTTATCAGTCAATCCGGTGAAACATCTGATACATTGGCTGCTTTGAAAGAGGCTAAACGTCATGGCGCTAAATCCTTGGCAATTACAAACGTAGTAGGTTCCAGTATTTCCCGTGAAGCAGATAACACTGTGTACACATGGGCAGGTCCTGAAATCTCTGTAGCGTCTACAAAAGCGTATACTACTCAATTAGTAGCAGGCTTATTGTTTGCTGTATATCTTGGCCAATTAAATGGTAAAATGGATCCAGCTTTAGGTGAAGAAATCCTTTGCGGTGTTAAAAGCTTGCCTACATTGATTCATGAAATCTTTGAAGTAGACGAAGATATGAAAGCCTTTGCAAAACATTATGGCTTCAAATCTGATGCGTTCTTCTTGGGCCGTGCTATCGACTACGCAGTAGCGATGGAAGGTGCTTTGAAATTGAAAGAAATTTCTTACATCCATGCTGAAGCATATGCTGGTGGCGAGTTAAAACATGGTACATTGGCTCTTATAGAAGAAGGCGTACCTGTTATCGCATTGGCTACACAAGAAGATGTGTACGATAAGATGATCAGCAACATCCGTGAAGTAAAAGCTCGTGAAGCTGTTGTAATCGGTATTGGCATGAAAGGTGACGAAGAATTATCTAAACACGTAGACCATACAATCTATGTGCCTCGTGCAAATAAATTCATCGCTCCAATCCTTGCGGTTGTACCATTGCAATTATTGGCGTACTACGCAGCGATTACACGCGGCGCAGATGTAGATAAACCACGTAACTTGGCTAAATCTGTAACCGTAGAATAATATATATAACCAACAGTGCTTCGGCACTGTTGGTTTATTTCAATATAGGGAGACTATTATGGCAGTTATATTTTCCGGCATCCAACCAAGTGGGGAGTTAACACTTGGCAACTATTTGGGGGCTTTACGTAATTTCTTAGAGTATCAAGATACTGATGAATGTTATTATTGTATCGTTAACCAACATGCAATCACTGTACCGCAAGATCCAAAAGAGTTATTCCAAAATACTCGTAATTTGGCTGCGTTATACCTTGCAGTTGGCCTCGATCCTAAAAAGGTAACATTGTTCGTGCAATCCGAAGTGCCTGAGCATGTTAAACTCGGTTGGGTTATGCAATCTATCAGTTATGTTGGCGAATTAGAGCGTATGACACAGTACAAAGATAAGTCTCAAAAGCAAGGTGACTCTATTCCTACAGCGTTGCTTACGTATCCACCATTGATGGCGGCAGATATTTTGTTATATGGTACTAACTATGTTCCAGTAGGTGAGGACCAAAAACAACATCTTGAGTTGACTCGTAATTTGGCAGAGCGTTTTAACCGTAGATTTGGCGAAACTTTCGTAGTACCTGATATCAAGGTAGGCGAAGGTGGTGCTCGCGTTATGAGCTTACAAGAGCCAACTAAGAAAATGAGTAAATCTGATGATAACCAAAATGCTACCATTCGTCTTTTGGATGCACCAGACTTGATCGTGAAAAAATTGAAACGCGCTCAAACTGACTCTGATAATGCGGTGCGTTACGATAAAGAAAACAAACCTGGCATTTCTAACTTGATGGGCATTTACCGTGCTATCACAAAAGACAGCTATGAAGCTATCGAAGAAATGTATGCCGGTAAAGGTTATGGCGTCTTCAAGTCCGATATCGCAGACCTATTGGTGGCAACTCTTGAGCCAATTCAACAACGTTACAATGAGTTGATTACAAGCCCTGAACTCGATGTTATTCTCGATGAAGGTGCTGCTAAAGCTCATGCTAAAGCAAGTCAAATGTATCGTAAAGTAGAGCAAGCTATGGGCTTGTGCCGTAAATAAAATCATATAGTAGACTTTCAATTTGTGAGGTAAGCCATGACGAAACAAGAGGCGATGGAACGCTTTTCATCAGGTACCGTACAACAGAGCTTAGAAATACATCGTGGAATTCAGTGGGCCGGTCGTATCATCGGTCTATTGGTTTGCGCCTTAATTGTAAAATATATGCCCTCCGATTGGGCTGAGCGTATATGGTATTACCTGTTGTTACTCGTAATATTGTGGACCCTTCATAGATTAGGTGAAAGTCAAGCATTTATCTGTGAAAAGGGCCTCGTGTTAAAGCGAAGGCCTTTTTCTGTGAAAGAATACTTTCACAGCCTCTTTCATGGCGATGAATATTTTGTCTTTGTCGATTATGAGCATATAATTGGATTTACTGAAGGTTGGCGTGAGTTGCAGGCCATGAATGGTCATGGTGGGATTTATGTAATACCATTAGATCTCGCACAGGTAGGGTATAAAGACAAAATGGCCATGATTGAAGCGATTCATAAACATTCAGATACATAATGTATACGTATATACAAAGGATTTAGTACTATAATCCTGTATGAACAATGAGAGAACTAAAAAATCCTAAAATTCATCAAATTAGCTATTTACAACTTTAATGAACTAAAGTATAATACAATCATCGGGTACAGACATGAGTTCTGTACAGCATATATTAGCAAGTAGTTAAAGGTGTAATACACCGTGGAGGATAGTTATGAATTGGAAAAAGATAATGGCCGTTGGCCTTGCAGCAGTATCTATGATGGTATTTGTAACGGGTTGTGGTAGTGATACTAAAACGGCTAATAAAGAATTACCTAAAAAAATCGTTATCGGCTTAGATGATAGCTTCCCTCCTATGGGATTTAAAGATGATAAAGGCGAAATCGTAGGCCTTGATATTGATATGGCTAAAGAAGCAGCTAAACGGGCTGGCATGGAAGTAGAATTCAAAGCTATCGACTGGTCCAGTAAAGAAGCTGAGTTGAAATCTAAAAAAATCGACGCTTTATGGAATGGCTTAACAGTTTCTCCTGAACGTGAGAAGAATATCTTGTTCTCCAACACATATATGAAGGATAAACAATACATCGTTGTTCGCAATGAAGATGAATCCATTAAATCTAAAGCAGATCTTGCAGGCAAAGTAGTAGGTGTTCAACAAGCTAGTACTGGTGAATCTGCATTGCAAAACGATCCAAGCGGTAAAACTGTGAAAGAAATTAAATCTTATGCTGATTTTGTAAGTGCTTTCATGGATCTTGGTATTGGACGTGTTGATGCAGTGATCGCAGATGGTGTTATCGCTCGTTACCTCATGACAAAAGAACCTGGTAAATACAAAATCGTAGAAGGTACTGATTACGGTGTTGATAACTTCGCTGTTGGCTTCCGTAAAGATGACACTGCATTGCGTGATAAAATCAATGGTATCTTAGCTGAAATGAAAAAAGATGGTACTGCTGATAAAATCGTTGAAAAATGGTTGGGCTCTAGCGCAGACCTAGATAAGAGCGATGCTAAATAGTACAATTCGTGATATACTAATAGTACTATGGTCAGTTTGTACAACAGATAATTAAAGAACGAAATGTACACTAGAGAAGAGGCCAGATGCCTCTTCTCTAGTCGTGTTTTGAAGGAGTATTTCATGTTAGATTATTTATTGCAGATTATCCCAACCATTGCTGATGGTTTAAAGGTAACCGTATCGCTATTCTGTATTGTATGGATCCTATCCATTCCTGGTGGTATTCTACTTGCTTTGGTACGTTTATCTAAATTTACAGTGCTCGACAAAATCGTTGAAGCCTTCGTATATTTGATGCGCGGCACACCACTAATGCTTCAAATTTTATTTGTCTATTATGCATTACCTATCATTACAGATGGTGCTGTCCAAATGGATGATGCTACAGCAGCGGTGCTTACATTCGTATTAAATTACGCAGCGTATTTATGTGAAATTTTCCGCGGTGGTATTCAATCCATTTCTCGTGGTCAGTACGAAGGGGCAAAGGTTCTTGGATTTACTTATGCCCAAACGATGCGTAAGATCATCTTGCCACAAATGTTTAAACGCGTATTGCCGCCACTTGCGAATGAGACAATTAACTTGTTGAAAGATACTTCTCTCGTATACGTATTGGCTATGAATGATATCTTGCGTATTACAAAATCTATCGTACAACGTGACTTTGACATCTCTGCCTTCTTGGTGGCAGCTTTGTTCTACTTGATCTTTACCTTTATTTTGACAAATATCTTCAACTACTTAGAAAGAAGATTTGCTGTATACGAAGATTAATCTATCCTGTAGTTGCTTGTCATATTGATAGATCTAATTATTGTCTATATGGATGACTTAAATCCAATACTTAGAATGATTAGAGTTAAAGATGTGATGATTTAAGAGGTACTTATGACATTTGTAAATATGGAGCGTATTGAAAAACGCTTTAACAATCAAACTGTATTGCGCGATGTATCGCTCAAAATGAATAGAGGGGAAATCGTTTCTATTATCGGTCCTTCTGGGTCTGGTAAATCTACATTCTTGCGCTGCTTAGGTCAATTGGAGACTATCGACGGTGGTTCTATTACTGTAGATGGTACTGTCCTTGCTAGTACTGATGCTAATGGCACTGTAAACTATGCAAGCCAAGAAACACAACATGACTTGCTATTACGCATGGGCATGGTGTTCCAATCTTTCAATTTATTCCCTCATATGACAGTGCTCGATAATATTATGATCGCACCACGTATGGTAAAAGGCATGAAAGATGATGAGATTTTACCAATTGCAGAGCGATTACTTAAAAAAGTTGGCCTATGGGAAAAGCGCGATATGTATCCATCCGTTTATCTGGGGGCCAACAACAGCGTGTGGCCATCGCTCGTGCATTGGCGATGAATCCAGAAATTATGCTCTTTGATGAACCAACATCTGCTCTTGACCCAGAGTTAACAGGTGAGGTTCTAAAGACTATTAAACAATTGGCCGATGATCACATGACGATGATTATCGTAACTCATGAAATGAACTTTGCTCGTGAAGTATCTGACCGTGTCATCTTCATGGCCGACGGTGTCATCCAAGAGGAAGGTACACCAGAGCAAATTTTCAATAATCCACAGAACGATAGAACGAAAGCGTTCTTGGAGAATATGTTATAGGAGGTCTTATGAAGTTACGTTTTATTGCCGCTACATTAGCTGTAATGGCTATGGGCACGACCTCTATTATGGCGGAAGGTTTGCAGGGGACACCTAGCACACCAATAGCTATTGTAGACTCACAAAAAGACTCTGCATCTATCTTGCCAGAACAATATAAGTCCTATGCTACTACGATGAATACAGTGGTTAAGGATTATAAAATGGCTATACCTTTACGCTTCCTTGGCGTGTAGCAGATGGTGTTAAACTGGATATGGATGTGCGCAGTGAAAGTGAGCATATTCAAGGCTATTCTTTCAATTTAGCAGGTCCTACACAAGATGATTCCTATACAGTGTCTTTTACAAAGCGCAATAATACACCACAAGATGGGGTGTCTCAAAAGGAATGGAATACGACTTGGTATGGCGTGCCAATCAAGGGTATGTCTGATGAAGAATACTTGAGCATTTGGCGTCAACATAGTAATGCCTTTGAAAATAATGATATCGTTGGTGGCTTCTTTAACAAAAAAGGTGCTATATCAGCGTTGGGATAAGACGACACCAAAATCGTATGCTGAAATGACCTCTACAGAGCCTGTTCAATCCGTATTTGAAGCGGAATTCATCATGGATAAGGACCCAACACATCGCTATAATTTAGCTAGTACTTATGCTCCTATTCAAGGGGAGTTTATGGAACAAGGCTTGATGGAACATACGATTCCGTCCTTTGAATTATTAAATAAAACTGGTTCTAGTACGATTAAAGGTGTTAAACAATTTATCTCTGGCACTAGTGATATTAGCATAGCTGAAGGCATCAAATTTAATTATCCAAAAGGATTTACCCGTCTTAATGAAAAGGGGAAAATTGCTTTCACTAAGCATAATGTACGCCTTGATATTGAATCTTTTACAATTCCAGTACAAGCAGTTAGCACAGGCATGCCTACGATGATGGGCAAACAAATGCTAGGTGATTACTATCTTAAACAATTGGTTGAGGTGAATAAGGCAACCATCACTCGATACGAAACGCATATCATCGATGGTAATGTTATGTTCTACTTGGCAGGTCATATGAAGAATCCTAATACAGCTGATACATCTGCAGCGGCACCGGTATCCTTCGCAGCTACTATTATCTTAGGTAATGAAGGCAATGTAGCTGTGGCTCGTATGATTGGCCCAGCAGGCACAAGCCTTAGTACACCAGAGTTTATCGATGTGCTCGATGGATTCAAGTTGACTACTACATTGAATACGAACCCATCTTCGCAAGTATTATAATATACACATAATATTCTTTTATTTGTATAATTCTGTATAATTTGTGCTATAATAAAAGAAATCCTCTAGAAAAAGAGGAGTTTTCCTTGATGGTCTAGAATATAATAATATAGGCTAAACGATCTTTGATCATATCCCCTTTGAGGGATTAGAAATAGGAGGGTTATTATGGTTACCTACAAAACTATTGTCGTACCTACTGATGGTTCTGAAAATGCTAAACGTGCGTTGGAACATGCTCTCGCTGTAGCGGACCGCAACCATGCTGAATTGATTATTGTTCACGTTGCAAATATTGTGTCTGCTATTTCCAATTTCGATCAAACACCAATTTCCGGTGGCTACGTATCTGAACAAATTGCGGAAGATATGGAAGAAACTGGTAAAGAAATTCTTAACGATGTAGTGAAAGAAATTCCTACAGGCGTAAAAGTTAAAAGCGTATTCGAAGTTGGCTCCCCTGGTCCTGCATTGTTGGCAGTAGCTAAAAATACAATGCTGATCTTATCGTAATGGGTAGCCGTGGCCTTGGTCCATTGAAAGGCTTGTTCATGGGTAGCGTAAGTAGCTATGTAACTAGTCACTCCACTTGCCCTGTATTAATCATTAAATAATTCATATCCTGTATAGATATGATATAAAAAGAGACTTTGCTCTAACAAAGTCTCTTTTAATATAATAAAAATGATATAATATTTATATGTATGCCCCACGGGGTTACAAATGAGTAAGAACATAAGTAATATAAGAATGATACATAAACATGAATAGTGATTTAAGATATGGGGATTATATGAGCGACAAACAAGAAGCATTGCTAAAGCTAGCAGAACTGTTTAAAATCTTGGGAGACCCTACGCGCCTTAAAATAGTAGAATTATTATTAGAAAATGAAATGTGTGTTAATCATATTGCAGAAACAATGGGAATGGGTCAATCCGCTATTTCACACCAATTACGTGTATTACGTCAAGCACGCCTTGTAACCTATCGCAAGGAAGGAAAAACTGCATACTACTCTCTAAACGATGATCATGTAGAAGGTCTCGTAAGAATGGGTATGGAACACGTATCTCATCAGTAAGTAACACGATAATTGTTTAAAGTGTACAAAAGGAGCCCTTTAAAAGGGCTCCTTTTTGTATAGGTATACTAGTATCAATATAATGGGAAAAGGTAATAGGCGATTGTAATAAATAGCGGCATAGTTACTGCCGATAGAATTGTGGTGCCCATAACGATTTGCGTAGCATATTCAGGATTATTCTTCATTTCAATAGCAATGAGTGCCATATTAATAGCTGTTGGGACACTGTAGGTAATGACTATAGTCTGTGCTGCTATTGGATGCATTGGGCCGTAGAACATAATAAAGAGTATCGTAATAACTGCTGCGATAAGAGGGCTTACGATGAGCCGTAAGGATGTAGCGAGCATAACATCGGCCTTAAAGAAGTTTAATGGTGTTCTATTAATTTGAACCCCTAAGGCAATCATCGCAACACCAACAAAGGCATTAGCAAAAATCTTGAGAGGTGCAAAGAAGAAGAGACCGTGTAAATCAAAAGGCAATAGTTGACAAAGTAATGCTAGAGGGATAGCGTATACCATTGGCATATGGAAGACTACGTTTAAGGCATCTCGTGTGCTCAATCGTCCAGCGCCAGCCTGGTAGAAACCATAGGTATTACTTGTAATGGTTTGTATAATCATGATAGATACAACGCTAACGAGGCCTAAGTCAGCATAGGGGGTTGCTCCATCAATGATATAAGGCACATTCGTAAATACGAAGATAGCAAGAGCAATACCCATATTTCCAACGTTATTAAACATGACGCAGTTCTTTAATGTTGCAATTTTTGCTACATCATAACCTTGTATTTTACCGACTACACCAGAAAGTATAGAGTTTAGGATGAGTACAACTAGTGCACAAAATACAATTTCTAGTGTGCTAGATGTAAATTTTGCTTCATACATGGCTCTGAATACAAAGGTTGGTAGTAGTATATAGAAATTCAATTTACTCAATGTATAGAGGTCAAGTTTGAATTTCCTATCTAGTATAAATCCTACGCCGATGAGTATGAAGATTGGGATCATAGAATTCATAAATATATGACCAATTAATTCAAATATATTCATTGTCTCACCTGGAGTTTCTCATTAATTAGTAGAGTATTATTATATAGTATTTATAGTATTATCATACCATAGGATGTATTGTTTTGGGGCTTAAAAGTTGATTCATTATGATTACTTATCATATTCATCAGAAATATATATGAAAAATGTGAGTTTTTACATACATAATAATTAACAAATGTATAGTATAATGTGAATATATTGTATATTTAGTTTGTTCTTTGATGGTGTCTCTGCGGTTAGTAATCATAGCTTTCACAGTGTGGAATCCAAAGGGATGCACAGGAGGAATTATGAAACGAATTCTATTAGTATTAATGAGCGTTTTCATGCTTGCTTTTCTAGTAGGCTGTGGTAACGATGCAAGCAAACCGGCAGAAACAGGTAAACCAAGTACATCTGAAAAGATTACTGTACAAGCTGCTGCCAGTCTTAAAGGGGCTCTTACAGAACTGGCTGATACTTACAAAAAGCCATAATTTAGCAGATGATCAAATTGCTATTAACTTTGCTGGTTCTGGCACATTGCGTCAACAAATTGAACAAGGTGCACCAGCTAGCTTATTCATCTCTGCTGACGAAAAAAATATGAAAATGTTACAAGAAAAAGACCTTGTAAGTGATGTAAAACCATTCGTTACAAATGAACTCGTTCTCGTAGTTCCAAAAGGTCAACCTAAAGTTGAGTTAAATCAAATTGCTACTGTGAAACGCATTGTATTAGGTAACCCTGAAACAGTGCCAGCTGGTAATTATGGTAAACAAGTATTAACAAAATTAGGCGTTTGGGAACAAGTAGAGCCTAATGTAGTATATGCAAAAGATGTAAAAGCCGTAACAGCTTCCATTAGTCAAGGTGCTGGTGATGCTGGCTTCATTTACAAAACGGATGCCATTGCAGCAGGTGATGCCGTTCAAATTTCCGCAGTAACACCTGCAGACTCTCATGATCCAGTTGTCTATCCAATCGGTATTATTAAAAAATATGACAATGCATTGGCAAAAGATTTCTACCAATATGTAATGAGCCCAGAGGGTCAAAAAGTATTAGAGAAATACGGTTTCTCCACTTCTAAATAAGGGTAAAACGCTAGCTCTCATGGCTAGCGTTTTCTTATGATACAATATATATATTATTGTTAGTCCTAGCTGGAAATATATGATTTCAGCATTATTAAATAGAAAGGGGGTATAGCATGAGTCCATTTTGGTTATCATTATGGGTGGCGAGCATTGCTCTCGTTATTGTTATCTTAAGTGGCTTAGCCGCTTGCTACTGGATGAATCGCTGTAAATGGGGCGGCATTGCTATTATTGATGCCCTTATTACATTGCCACTAGTACTGCCGCCAGTAGTCGTTGGTTTTGCGCTGCTTATGGTATTTACACCGGGCTATGCCTTTGGGGCTTGGCTTGAAGCTCATGGCATGAGCGTCGTTTTTGCCACTTCTGGTGCCGTCATAGCCTCTTCTGTTATTGCATTTCCACTGTTTTATCAAACAGTACGTTCTGCATTGCAGTCCGTAGATCATAATATGGAGGATGTAGCTCGAACATTAGGTGCTTCAGAGCTACGTATTTTCTTCACTATATCTGTACCGCTCGCATGGAAAGGTATTTTAACAGGTAGTATTTTAGCATTCTGCCGTGCTATGGGCGAGTTTGGTGCTACCATCTTGATTGCTGGTAATATTCCAAGGGTAACACGTACAATGCCATTAGCTATCTATTCCTATGTAGAGGCAGGGCAGTATATGGATGCCTTTGAGCTAGTTATTTATATTTGTGTTCTTACATTGGCATTACTGAGCGGGATTCACCTTATTACAAAAGGGTCCTTGTTCCGCCATACAGATAATAATTAGGAGGTTCTATGATTACATTTTCTTTTACTGTAGCTAGACCTTCTGTGACTGTGAAAGCCGATGGGGCGCTGCCGTCTGGTATTACTGTGCTTACGGGACAGTCCGGTAGTGGTAAAAGTACGTTCATCAAATGCATTGCGGGCCTCGTGAAACCCACAACTGGCAGTATTCAATGTGATGAAACGACATGGGTTGATCGGGATAAAAAGCTTTGGGTGCCCGCTCAAGACCGCCAAGTAGGCTATATGCCACAAGGCAATATAGTATTTCCTCACTTGTCCGTAGAAAATAATATTACCTACAGTAAGCGCGGTACACCTGAGATGTGCGATACGCTATTACAACGGTTAGGTTTAGAAGAAATACCGCCATACTAAGGCGGGGAGATTATCTGGTGGTGAGCAACAGCGGGTTGCATTAGGCCGTGCGCTCTACTCTAAACCGACTGTTTTGCTTCTCGATGAGCCTTTATCTGCATTCGACTGGAATTTGAGAAAACAAGTTCGTGAGGATCTTGTATCTATCATCCGTGAATGGGATGTACCTTGCGTATGGGTTACCCATGATGAAAGCGAAGCAGAAAGCGTAGGAGATAGACACTGGACCTGTGAAAACGGGCTTATTACGATTGCTGAATGATGATAAACATTCAAACCATATGGTTTTGATACAGTGATAAAATACTTTAAAATTAAATAGAGATACATAAAACACCTTCATAATCCTATGAACTATATGCCAAAAATTGGACACAATTTTGAGATGTATAGTTCAGTAACTAGTGGATTGTGAAGGTGTTTTCTTTTTAGATAGTTGATAGCAATGATAGCAGTGTACTTACTATTATCTTTAATCTTTAGTATTGAATTAGTACGTTTATAATAGATGTTACTTGCTAATGCTACTTAATTTCTGTTGATATGTGCGCTGTTTTACTTATAAATCCAACGATAGCTGTAACGACAAATGCCATTGTAAAGGCTGGTAATGTAGCACCTATTGTGCTTTCACTATGTAACATATAGTGGTATAAACCAACGGATACCGCCCAGATTAGTCCTCGTACGAGATAGGCTGAAAGTGTTTGTACTTGTTGGCGATTGATAAAGTAGTCCGCCAATAAGATGGCAATCATCGGAGCAAATACAGAGCCGATGAGGTATAGGAAGTCTGTAATATCATCCATTGGGTAGAGAATAGCTGCAATAGTGCCCACAATAGTAACGATGACGGCGATACCTTTACTGGAGGCACCATTATAGATAGTCGTACTAGATACGCCTGCAGAGTAAGCGTCCATAAAGGTTGTAGTAACGGTAGAGAAGATGATAACGATGAGGCCCGCAATGCCAAGTCCTGCATTCATCATGATAGTAATGATGGAGTCGCCACCGCCAAAGATTGCGGCACTAAGACCTAAGGTGTACATAACGATACTTGTTACAGTGTAGACTGTAGCACTTGTAAGTGATGCGGAGAAAGGTTTTTTACTTTCTCGGGTATAATCACTGATGAGAGGTAGCCAAGATAGTGGCATGGCAATAGATAACTCAAGGGCAGCGATGAAACTCATGTTTCCGCTAGTTAGAAGGCTAGCCTTCACTAGGCCACTGCGATATCATGTGAGCGCCCATGTAGAGGGTGAGACCTAGCAATAGAACCGATACGATGGCTTGAATATAGCCCGTATTGTGGAGACCGATGAAAAGCCATAGGATGACAAGTGCTCCAATAGCTATCGTCCAAATCATAGGGGATAGGAGGGGCTAGCTCTTGTAAGGCTAGCATAGCATCGTAGATCATGATGCTAGTCCAGCCGATAAGTTGAAGCATATTTAAAAAGGCAAAGCCTTTAGCTCCTAGTGGGCCAAAGCTGAAAGCGGTTGTATTCATACTGCCTTGCCGTAAACGTCCACCGATGAGGCCCGCTCCAAAGAGCAATATACCGCCGATGATATGCCCTAGTATGATGGCATATAGACCTTGGGTGAGCCCTAAGGGGTGCCAAATAAGTTCCTGTCATAATTTCCGCTATAGATAGAGCGGCACCAAACCATATCATGGCGAACTGTGGTTGTGTAATGTATGTGTCTTTCATACGTCCTCCTTGCCTGGAAGTCATAGAAAAAGCCGAGTCCAAAAAGGAACTCGGCTATTAATCCTCTATGTTCCCTACGTTGGCATTATCCAAATCAGGTTATGGGTTAAAGCGTTAGCTTACTCTCAGCCCACTCTTGTGAGCACCCCGTTATGGCTTCATTATATGCGGATAATAGGAAACCGTCAATTCTTTTTGTTGCATAGATTGTATAATAATGTTATAACTAGAGTATAAAAATATATTGCCACTAGGGGTGCTTTTGCTGAGATTGACCATTCAAAACCCTAGACCTGATCCAGATAATACCGGCGTAGGGAAGTGGAGTGAAACATAATACTAAACTATTACGAGACCATTCCATTTGGAGTGGTCTTGTTTTTATATGTTTGGAGGTATTATGAAAAAACTGATTATTGCTAGCATATGTGTGGCCTTAGGCGTAGTGTTATCTACAACATCTATTCCTGTTGGGCCGGCTCGTATTTTTCCATTTCAACATATGATTAATGTTATCTTAGCCGTTGTGGTGGGGGCAAGATTTTCCGTAGGTGCAGCCTTTAGTACATCTTGTTTACGCAATGTATTGGCACTAGGTTCTCCTTTAGCCTTTCCTGGCAGCATGATTGGCGCTTGGTTATCTGCGTATTTGTATAAAGAAATATAACGCTCTGTGGGCGGCGGCTCTAGGCGAAATCATTGGTACTGGCCTTATCGGTGCTCTTGTGAGTTATCCTATAGCCAATTTCTTGTTAGGTAAACCTTTGGCATTGTTGACCTTGATTACATCCTTCGCCATGAGCTCTATAACAGGTGCTTGCATTGGTTTTATAGTATTACAAATCTTATCTCGTCGTCATCTATTACATAAGGAGGCATAATGAAACTACATACTGCATTGACAATTGCTGGCACTGATCCTAGCGGTGGCGCCGGTATTATGGCCGATTTAAAATCCTTCCAAAGTCGTCACGTATACGGCATGGCTGTTGTTACCTCTGTGGTAGCCCAAAATACGACGGGCGTACATCATGTAGAACATCTGTCGCTAGAGAGTATTGACCTCCAATTACACGATGTGTATTCTGACATTGAACCTCAAGCCGTTAAGACGGGCATGATTGCCTTGCCGGAGATGATGGACCTCATCTATCCTTATGTGAGTAAACCAATTCCTTATGTAATGGATCCCGTTATGATTGCCACTAGCGGTGACCGACTCGTATCAGATGAGGCGGTAAATTTCTTAAAATCTAAACTTATTCCGACGGCTACAGTGATTACACCTAACCGCAGTGAGGCTGAGGTCTTAGCGGACATGTCTATTAATTGTGAAAGCGACATAACAACGGCGGCCAATCGAATCTTACAGGACTTAGGGCCTCAAGTAGTTATCATTAAAGGCGGTCACATCGGCGAAGATGCAACGGATTATGCTTTCACTAAAGATGGTAGCGTCCGTACTTGGACAAGCCCTAAATATGATACGGTACATACTCATGGTACAGGCTGTACCTTCTCTGCAGTGATTACGGCGGAGCTTGCAAAGGGCCGTGACGTAATGGATGCCATTGGTATTGCCAAGGACTATATTGCACTTGCTATTAAACATAATCCTGGGCTGGGAAATGGCTGTGGTCCCGTTAATCATATGGCTTATGGCCTTTTATCTAATGGACCTGAAACGATGGATGAGCTCTTGAAAAATGACGAGAGGAGATAGTGATATGACCTATGAAAATCCATATATGAATGGCCAAATTTGGCCTGAACTCAATATATTAGAAATCTTGCGCCAGAGAAACCCTCTCGTTATTTGTATTACCAATGATGTGGTGCGGACCTTTACAGCCAATGGTTTACTCGCCATTGGTGCATCGCCTGTGATGAGTGAGTGCAGTGAAGATTTGAAAGACCTTATCGTTCATGCATCGGCACTACTCATCAATATTGGTACTCTTACACCAGACAAGGTTAGTTATTACAAAGATGCCATAGCACTGGCGAAGAAACATGAGGTTCCTATCGTTTTAGATCCAGTGGGGTGTCATGCGGGGGCTTATCGTTTATCTGTGGTGTTAGACTTGATTAAGACTGGTGAGATCTCATTAGTGCGAGGCAACCAAAGTGAAATCAAAGCTATCTACGATGCTTTAAGTCCTAATAATCAGGCAGATACATCCACTACTGGTAAAGGTGTAGATGGAGGACAGGTCGAGGATAGTGCTGTTATCGCATATCGTCTAGCGCGCCTTATCAACTGTCCCGTTGTAGCAACTGGTGAAGAGGATTATGTTTCTGATGGAACTCGGGTGTTTGCAGTTCCACACGGGCACCCTATTATGACGGCTGTAACGGGCACAGGTTGTCTATTAGGGGCTGTATTGGCGGCTTTCTTCAGTGCTTATTATCCATGTAAAAACAGACTATCTATCGGTGAGTTTCTCGCCTATGCATTGGCTTACTATGGTTTAGCCGGTGAAAGTGTAGTACAGGTAAGTGGCGTGCAACCTGGTAGCTTTAGTGTAGCCTTTATGGATAGATTATATACACTTGATGATGCAGTGCTTATGTCTGAAAATCATATACGCCCTGTAGTTGTGCCGGATCAATTGCAAGTATATTTCATCAGTGGTACGCAAGATGTGGAACTGAATGAAAATCGTTTGCTCTCTATCGTAGAGGACGCTTGTCGAGGTGGTGTGACTTGTTTCCAATTTAGAGAAAAGGGCGTAGGTACATTAGTGGGGCAACAGAAACTAGAGTTAGCCCAACAGTTAAAACAAATTTGTGCAAGGTACAATGTACTCTATGTTATCAACGATGATGTAGACTTGGCGATAGCTGTTAATGCTGATGGCGTTCACGTAGGACAAGAGGATATGAGCCTAGAAGAGGTGCGTAATCTTGTAGGACATAAGGTAGTTGGCATCTCCATTCACTCAGTGGAGGAACTACATAAGACCGATGTAATCTATGCTGATTGTGTAGGTGTAGGACCTATGTACGCTACAAGTAGTAAGCCTGATGCACAAGAGCCATGTGGACCGGAGCGTGTCGCTGAACTACAAGCAGAAGGCTTGACCTTACCATGTGTTGGTATTGGGGGAATAACTTTAGACAATGCGAAGCCTATACTAGAAGCAGGAGCCTGTGGTGTTGCTATCATATCTGCTATTGCTCATGCAGATAGTCCTTATGAAGCGGCACAACAATTTAAACATTTAGTTGATTGTACTAAATAGTTGATATAGAAACAAAAAAAGACGATGACTTGAGTCATCGTCTTTTTGTTAAGGAAGTTGTTAGTACTTACTGTAAGATTATATTGTACTTACAGGTGTGTTTAATTTAAATCTGTACTTACAGGTTGTTAGTTTAGTTAGTGTAGTACTTACAGATTAGATGGATTCAACGAAACGGTGGAAGAAAGCTTGTGGGTGAGCACATACTGGGCAAACTTTAGGAGCTTCTTCACCAACGTGTACATAGCCACAGTTAGCGCAGATCCAAGCTACTGGTTGATCGTTAGTGAATACTTTGTTACCAGATACTTGAGCTGCTAATGCAAGGTAACGAGCTTCATGACGAGCTTCGATTTTACCAACTTCGCGCATTTGGAAAGCGATTTTTAGCAAAGCCTTCTTTTTCAGCTTCGTCAGCGAAATCTTTGTACATTGTAGTATGTTCGTAGTTTTCACCAGCTGCTGCATCACGAAGGTTAGCTTCGATATCGGAAGATACGTCGCCACCATGAAGAGCTTTGAACCACAATTTAGCATGAGCGGATTCGTTGTGAGCTGTTTCTTCGAAATAATCAGCGATTTCGTTCATGCCAGCTTTACGAGCTGCTGCTGCGTAGAAAGTATATTTTTGGAATGCTTGGGATTCGCCAGCGAATGCTGCTTGAAGATTTTTTTCAGTGTTAGAACCTTTTAATTCTGCCATTTTAATACTCCTTTGTACTTACGATAATTTTCAAATTTGTTACTTAACTTCTATATTCATAACCACTTGGTTGTGAATTCAAATAATAGAATACTTATTCTACAATTTTCGTGGGCGACTTCGCCTTGGTAAGAAAACTTATTCTTAAATCAAATAGACACTTGCCTAACTCTTAAAATAGTACTTACTTGTTTGTTGTTTTTTCGGCACTTGCCGTCTTAACAGTTTTATATACAATGTGATATCCGTATACTTAACGAATAATCATTGTTGACTATATTGTAACATACTAAATGAGAAATGCAAGTGTTTTTGTAAAATTTATTTCGAAAATTTTCTAAATGATAAATATTATCAATGCAGTAAAAATGCGGTTTTCTTAAAGGCTGAATAGTACAGGGATTTATAAAATAAGTCTATTTTGATATTGAGAATGATAACTAAATGAAAAATCATTATTGATTAAGTATTAATAATCTTTTTCGTTAAATATACTAACTACTCCCCATAAAATAACTATATAACTATAGAATTCTGATATGTTTATAGAACATGGTATTTTTTGTATAATAAGTATATAAATACTGAACGATGTAAAAGGAGGCGCTATGGCATTTGTTAGATATTATATAGGCGATGTGGTAAAAATGAAAAAATCACATCCCTGTGGCAGTGATGAATGGGAAGTTAAGCGGATTGGTACAGACTTTCTCATCGTATGTAATGGTTGTGGTCATCAACTATTGATGCCGCGCCCGAAATTTGAAAAGGCAGTTAAGAAAATCGTATCTCGATTGCCTGAGAATGAATAAGGAGGACGTATGGTACGACTCACTGATTACGTAACAAGTGGGGGCTGTGCGTGTAAGATTGGGCCTCATATATTAAATCGTGTATTAAAAGCAGTGACACCTGTTACCAATGAACACGTACTGGCAGATATGACAGGTGCTGACGATGCAGGAGTATATAAACTTTCAGATACACTAGCATTAGTGCAAACATTAGATTTCTTTACGCCCATGGTTAATGATCCTATTTTATTTGGTAAAATTGCGGCTGCTAATGCTTTGAGTGATGTATATGCTATGGGCGGTACGCCTTTAACGGCCATGAATATTGTGGGGTTTCCTGTGCCTCTTGTTGAACAAGGTGTATTAACAGATGTATTAAACGGAGCGGGATCCATCGTGTCTGAATCTGGTGCTGCCATCGTAGGTGGCCATAGCATAGAAAATAAAGAGCCTATCTTCGGTATGTCTGTGACAGGGCAAGTGAATCCAAATCGAATTTGGAAAAATAAAGGGGCCAAGTAGGGGATGTGCTGATATTAACTAAACGTATTGGAACAGGTATTATGAATAATGCTCTGAAAGGTGATTTATTCCCTGTAGGTACTGAGCAGGCTGTCACTAGCATGAGTACGTTAAATCGGGTGGGAGCAGAGGTGGCTCACAACTTTACCATCCATGCTTGTACGGACGTAACAGGCTTTAGTTTTATGGGGCACTCTGTAGAAATGGCTAGTGCCTCTGATGTGACTATACACATTAAGGCTTATGACATTCCTCTCTTTGATGATGTCATCGAAGCGGCTCAAATGGGATTAGTACCAGCTGCATCCTATGGGAATCGAAAAGCTATAACAGACGTTCAAGTAGATCAGGCTTTGGACCCTGTATGGACAGATATTCTCTTTGATCCCCAAACTTCTGGCGGTTTACTATTCTCCGTGCCTGCTAGTGAAGGTAATAAATTGGTTGAGGCCTTACACGAATCTGGCATTGACTGTGCTAGTATTGTTGGTACTGTTGAAAATTTCAGTGGCCTAGCGGTACGTGTTACAGAATAGATTTATAAAAAATATGTTTTTTACCATTGGCAAGCGATATTTAATTACAATATCATTAGCTGATAGCTGATAGCTGATAGCTGATAGCTGATAGCTGATAGCTGGTAGCTGATAGCTGATAGCTGATAGCTGATAGGTAATACTTTTACAAAACATATAATGTATATAATATAGAGGTGTATGATGAGCAATACAAATGAATTAACTGTAGATGTGCGTGGTAGCTTGTGTCCAAAACCTGTGATTGAAACTAAGAAGGTTAGCGATGCGAATCCAGATGCCGTTATTACTACTATTGTAGATAATGAAGTGAGTCGCGATAATGTAGATAAGTTTGGCAAGTCTCGTGGTTATGGTGTGGCAATCCGCCAAGATGGTAAGGATTTCTACCTCACTATGACGCCAAATGCAAATCCTGTTACAGAAGCGAGTTGCGAACCGATGAACTATGGTAACCGAGTTATCTTGATGACAAAAGATTATCTCGGTGAAGGTAGTGAAGAGCTTGGTAGAAATTTGATGAAAACCTTCTGGGTGTGCATGGTAGAAGCTGATGTAAAACCATCTAAGATCTATTTTATTAATAGCAGTGTTAAGATGGTAACTAAGGATTCTGTTCATTTGGAAAATATTAAAAAGTTAGCTGATCTTGGTGTTGAAATTGCAGCATGTGGCATTTGTCTCGATTACTTTGGCGTAAAAGAAGAGCTTGGCGTAGGTAGTATTACAAATATGTACGCTATTACGGACTCTATTCTTGGGGAGAATGTAGTTAAGTTATAATTCTTAGCACTATCATTTTAACGGACCGATTTAGACGAGACGCCTTAGCTTTAAATGGATAGTCAATGTTATAACAATGCAATGGTATATGCTATAATAGGAGGTGAGGCCTTGGAAAATAAAAAATTGCTAGTCGTCTTTACGTCCTATTATTTTGGCGATAAAGCGGACAAGGTACTAACAGAATTAGAGGTGCCTCATCAATTGATGGCAACACCTCCCGAGCTTTACGATATGTGTGGTTTATCTGTGCAAATAGATCCAAATATTGTAGATCAGGTTCAGACTATTTTAAAAGAACATAAGATCAGTACATCTGGCCTCTTTTGGTATGAAAAAGGTGAGCTGGCTGTACCATATAAAGCCTAGACATCGTCTAGGCTTTTTCTTGTTTTTTATTAAAATTTGGATCCTTATATAATTTAACGGCTAACTATGATACTATAGATATATGATATTTTTTATCATTATGGAGGTATATATGAGCAAGTATGAAATAGAAAATGTAAAATTAACCGCCTCCTAAATTGGATCGTAACGATTTAGAATATGCTATGACCTATCGCTATGCTTGTAAAGAAGTTTGATAGCAATAAGAAAATCTCTGAAGAAGATTGGAATGCTATTTTAAGAGCAGCTCGTTTGGCACCTACATCCCTTGGTTTTGAGCCTTTTGAATTGCTAGTTATCCAAAATCCAGAAATTCGCGAAAAAATGAAAGCTCATGGCTGGGGCATTCATGCGGGCCTTGAAGCAAGTCATTTTGTAGTATTCTTAACACGTAAAAAAGTAGATTTGGAGTTTGACTCTCCTTATGTACGTTACATTCAAGAAACAGTTAAGCAATTGCCTGCTGAAATTGATGCAGCATATCGTGAAAAATATGCTCAATTTACTACAAGTGACTATAAAACCTTTGAGTCTGAACGTGCTGCTTTTGACTGGGCTTCAAAACAAGCGTATATCGTTATGGCGAATATGATGACTATGGCGGCGTATGAAGGCTTAGATTCTTGTCCATTAGAAGGCTTCAATCAAGATGACATGACCGCACTCTTAGGTGATGAACTTGGCCTGTTCGATACTAAACACTTTGGTATTGCTGTAATGGCTGCCTTTGGTTACCGAGACGAAGAACCACATCGTAATAAAACGCGTCGTACAATAGATGAAATTGTAACAGTAGTTGAGTAGATTATATATGTAGAACTAAATCGAAATTCTTCATTTAATCTTTAGAATTGAATGCTATATTATAAATATACAAGAATTCTAAAATATTTATAAAATACTGTATTATTTGATAGGATTTATGAATATTATGATTGAATAGGAAGGAGTGATTATATGTTATGGTCAATTATTGTTGGTGGTTTTATTGGGGTCCTAGCTGGTGCCATCACTAACAAAGGCGGTGCAATGGGCATTATCGCTAACGTTGTTGCTGGTTTAATTGGCTCGTCCGTAGGTCAGTCCCTATTTGGTACATGGGGTCCTAGCTTAGCAGGGATGTCCTTAATTCCATCTGTATTAGGTGCAGTCATTGTTGTTGCTGTAGTCTCATTTTTCTTCGGAAAAAAGGGGATAGTAGTTTACTTATAATAGTAGCTCTAATATAGCTAAACGTGATTTTATATGAAAGGAGTCACAATTATGGCATTAGAAGATAAATTAGATCAAGTTAAAGGTGCAGTAAAAGAAAATGCAGGTAAATTAACTGATGACAAACAAATGCAAGCCGAAGGTGCTGTTGAGAATACAGTAGCAAAAGTAAAAGATGCTGCTAATGATATTGCAGATGATGTTAAGAAAGCTGCAGATGATGCTAAAGACGCTGTAGAAGGTGCGATTAGTGGCCTTAAAAATGCATTGGGCAATGATGACAAATAAAATTAAATAAAAGTTTTTTGTAGCATTAAAAAAACCAGTAAATCGATCGATTTACTGGTTTTTTATTGTTATTAATTTGTATTATACGTTGAAGCGGAAGTGTGTTACATCGCCGTCTTTCATAACGTAGTCTTTGCCTTCTAGGCGTACAAGGCCTTTTTCTTTAGCCGCATTTTGGCTGCCGCAAGCTTGTAAGTCAGCGAAGGATACGATTTCAGCACGGATGAAGCCTTTTTCGATATCGGAGTGAATTTTACCAGCTGCTTGAGGTGCTTTTGTGCCATTTACGATTGTCCAAGCACGGGCTTCCATTTCGCCAGCAGTGAAGTAGTTGATAAGACCTAAGAGTGCATAACTTGCTTTGATAAGTTTTGTTAAGCCAGATTCTTCAAGACCAAGATCTTCGAGGAATGCGGCAGATTCTTCTTCGGATAACTCTGCAATTTCGGACTCGATACGAGCGGACACAACAACGATGCCAGCTCCTTCGTTTTTTTAGCGTATTCCTCTACACGTTTTACGTATTCGTTAGCGGAGTAATCAGATACTTCGTCTTCGGACACGTTAGCAACGAAGAGGGATGGTTTTGCTGTAAGCAATGTCAACTCCTTGATCATTTCTAATTCTTCTTCTTCGAGACCTTGTGCACGAACTGGTTTTGCTTCACCTAGACCTTCAATGATGCGTTCTAGTAATGGTAACTCGACACGCGCATCTTTGTCACCAGATTTAGCGATTTTTTCAATACGTTGTTTACGTTTTTCTACAGATTCAAGGTCTGCAAGGCAAAGTTCAGTATTGATGATTTCGATGTCGCGGATTGGATCGATAGAACCTGCAACGTGAGTAATATTAGGATCCTCGAAGCAACGGATAACTTGAGCAATGGCATCTACTTGGCGGATGTGGCTAAGGAATTTATTACCTAAACCTTCACCTTTGGACGCACCTTCTACAAGGCCTGCAATATCTACGAAGCGCATAGCTGCAGGGAGGATGCGTTTGGAGCCGAACATTTCAGCCAATACAGCTAAACGATTGTCTGGAACATCAACGACACCTACGTTTGGTTCGATTGTACAGAATGGATAGTTGGCAGCTTCAGCGCCTGCTTTTGTAATGGCGTTGAATAATGTACTTTTACCAACGTTTGGAAGGCCTACGATGCCTACTTCTAAATTTGTGCTCATGGTACCACCTTTTATTAACTAATTGATTTCGTTCTTTGTGTAAGTTTCCGTAGAAACTCTATCAAATAAATATTATATCATATAGAAGCTATAAATTTGTACTAAAAAAGTGACACCATTAGTCACATAGGTGACTAGTAGTGTCACTAAATACATTTACAGAAAGATTGATAAATAATATATTGATGTCGAGGCCTCTAGATGTGTCAGTTCTTGCTAATTAATCGCTACCATTATCATGGCGGCAAAATAGACTGACTATCTAGTACACCTAGCTTTCTACCGCTAGAATGAAAAAGGGCCTGACCCAGTAGAATCAAGCCGTTTCTTCAAATTTTTACCTATAGAAACAAGGCTGACGCTACTAAACATCTATGCCTTACTTCTTGTAATAGTATACCATATAAGAAGACAAAAACCCACACTGAGGTGTGGGTTTTTTGTTATATTTCTTATAGAGAATGTGCTCTCAAGTCCGCAGCAGATTGAGTAGAAATCCAAGCTGGTGGAATGTCGAATACTGTGTAGCAACCTGTGCCGCCGTGTTTAGCAAGGCGGTAGATGCCACGTGCATAAGCAACAAGTGCAGAGCCAGTGAATTCAGGGTTGGAGTCAAGTTTTAAGGAATACTCAACAACATGACGTGTGCCGTCAGTGCTTTCGCCAGAGCGAAGAACGAAGCCACCATGTGGAATACCTTTATGGTCGCGATCAAGTTCTTCTTGAGAAATGAAGTTTACTACAGTTTCATAACCTACGAAGTAGTTTTCCATAGTTTTGATTTCATTTTCAATTTTAGCTTTGTCAGCATCAGGAGCAGCCACTACATAGCACTCACGAAGGTGACCTTTGTAGCCATCAACGTCTGGAGTTTCACCATTGCGGATAGCTTCAAGGTATTGTTCTTTAGGAACAGTGTATTGACGAGCATCAAGAACACCATCAATACGACGAATAGCATCGGAGTGACCTTGGGAAACGCCACGGCCCCAGAATGTGTAGGATTTGCCTTTTGGCAAGATTGCTTCAGCGTAAACACGTTGTAAAGAGAACATGCCTGGGTCCCAACCGCAAGAAATCAATGTAGCAGTTTTAGCTTCTTTAGCTACTTTGTCTACATTAGCAAAATGCTCAGGAATACGTGCATGTGTATCGAAGGAATCGATACAGTTGAAGTATTTAGTTACCATTGGAGTTTGTTCGATAAGGTCTGTTGCAGAACCACCGCAAAGAACCATAACATCGATTTTACCTTTGAAATTAGGAATATCTTCCATAGAGTATGTAGGAACACCAGAAACTGTTTCTAAACCTTTACGACGAGAGAATACACCAACAAGCTCCATATCAGGTTGTAATTTTACGGATGCTTCAACGCCACGACCTAAGTTGCCGTAGCCAACGATACCAATACGAATTTTGCTCATATTAGCCTCCTATATAAATCGAGAAATTTAATTATTAACATTCTTATTATAGCACAAAATAAATGTATTTGATATTTTTCTATAGAATTTATCAATCTTGATTGTAAAAGTAATATAGCTATCGATATGACCATACATATGAGAAATCAGTTTGAATTTAACTATATCGATACATTGCGTGTTGTTATAAGGGTCAAAATAAATAATCATATATATTAAGGCATAGAAAAGACCGATTACCTTCCTATTATAGGATTGTAATCGGTCTTTTAGTTTTATAGGTATTAGAATTGTAACGTTTTGATTCTTTCAACGGCGCGAATTGTATTTTCACGGCTACCAAAAGCTGTTAAACGTAGGTATCCTTCACCATGAGGGCCAAAGCCAGAGCCTGGGGTAGATACGATTTGAACCTTTTCGAGTAAGATGTCGAATAATTCCCAACTAGTCATGTTGCCTGGTGTTTTGAGCCAAATGTATGGAGCATCTACGCCGCCATATACAGTAAGGCCGATGGACTCAAGACCTTCTTTGATAATGCGAGCATTTTCTTTGTAGTATGCAATGTTAGCACGAGTTTGTTCGCGGCCTTCTTTTGTGTATACTGCTTCAGCACCACGTTGGATGATGTAAGGAACACCGTTGAATTTAGTGCATTGACGACGGTTCCACATAGGGTTTAGGGGTTGGCGTTCACCGGATTTAGTTTTGCCAGTTACTTCCTTAGGCACAACAGCATAAGCACAACGTGTACCTGTGAAACCAGCAGTTTTGGAGAAGGAACGGAACTCGATAGCTACTTCGCGAGCACCTTCGATTTCATAGATGGATTTTACAGTGTCTTCTGTACTGATGAAAGCTTCGTAAGCGGAGTCGAACATCAAGATGGCGTCGTTGTCTTTACACCATTTAATCCATTCTGCTAAATGAGCACGGCTCAAAACAGTACCTGTTGGATTGTTAGGGGAGCAAAGATATACGATATCTACACGTTCAGAAGGGGAATTCTGGAGAGAAATTGTTTTCAGCGTAAGTAGGAAGGTATACAACCTTTTGGAAAATACCATCTACCGCTTCGCCTGTACGACCACCCATAACGTTAGAGTCTAAGTATACAGGGTACACTGGATCGGTAATAGCGATGATGTTATCTTCGCTGAATAATTCTTGGATGTTACCAACATCAGATTTTGCACCATCGGAAACGAATACTTCGTCAATCGCAATGTCTACACCTAATGGTTTGTAGTCGCCATCAATAATAGCTTGACGTAAGAAGTCATAACCTTGTTCAGGACCGTAACCGCGGAACGTTTCAGCTTTACCCATTTCTTGAACGGCCTTGCTCATAGCGTCGATAATTGCTGGAACAAGTGGCAATGTAACATCGCCAATACCAAGACGAATAATATCTGCATCTGGATGCGCTGCTTGGTACTCATTTACCTTTTTTTAGCAATATTAGCAAATAAATAAGAACCTTGTAGATTTAAGTAATTTTCATTGATATTAGCCATGATGATTCCTTTCTAAATGTAACTCTCTTTACTATAGTAAAGGATAAAAAGGATTTACGCAATAACTTTCTATAGAATTTATTAAAGGGATTTGTTATAGGACCCTTTAATTAAAAAATATTTTTATGTGACAAAAAATACACATAAAATTTGGTATAATTTAAATGAAGAAAAAGTGAAGTTTGTAGTGTGATTTATAAGGAGAATATCATGAAACAAAATTTATTTTCGGAATGGGTAGATGATGTTTTTGGAGGTTTTGAGTATTTCTTGGAAAGTGTTAATGGGGCATCAGCATCGATTGATATGTGGAAGCCTTTCTATGAGAATGGACCGGAGGGCTTTTATAGTACTTCCATTTTAAATTCTTTAGGGGATAGTGCAATTGGTGAGGAGCCAGTGCCGATGACTGAATGGTTAGCTGCACAACTTCTTTATCCTATTAAGACTAACGAGCAAAATGAGTATAAACGGCCTATTGATTTTTGGGAGGGGATAAAACCATTAAGAAATAAGTCATATTTTACGGATGATCATAATAAGAAAAAGTATTTTGAATTATACTCAGGAAAAATAGGTAGTAGAAACGAAGAAAATCTTGCTAAGTTATTATATTTAAATGATTTTATTCCTTTTTTGGGAAATATTATTGATTACCAAGTTCCTTTAAAAGGAAAACAGTCTGATAAAATCGGTAAAATTGATTTAGTGGGATACTCAGAACAAAATAGGCGATTTTCGTTGATTGAGTTGAAATATCACCCTAGTGGAAGTCAGGAAACTTTACTTAGGTGTGTATTAGAGCTTTATACATATTATAAATTTTTAGATAAGGAACGATTTAAAGCCGATTTTATTGAGAATTATCCGGATAATTTAAAAGGACATGCATCTAATAGAGATGAATTAGCTTTTGACTCTGATGCTAAGTTTGAACTTATAATTTTGTTTGATGCTGGTGCTAAAGATGTTTCTGACTATACAACTGGTGAAGAAATTCCTTTGTTGCCATTTGAAATTTATCAACCTATCCATTTTAATTATTCACGACAATTTATTGAGTTTGTGCAGATGAAAGAGAATTTAGATCAAGTTTTCTTATATAATCTCTGTAAAGTGATTGCGAATAAAGAAGATATTGTTTTCAGATTTTGTAAATTAGCACGTTCAGCGGATAGTACTAATGAAAAATTTGAAGTTGTTGAATTTATGGATGATAAAGATAAAACTATACCTGTAGATATTGATTGGCACATTGGCAAGTATTATATTCAAGATCAATTTATTATCGATTAAATATGAAGATAAAAATCCATCGTGGCACTCATCAAATTGGTGGTAGTGCCATAGAAATAAGTACAGCATCTACTCGTATTATATTGGACTTTGGTAACGAATTAAGTTTAGATGAAAAGTACATACCTATAAATTTAGATATAGACGGTGTTACAAAAGGGTTACCAGATTGTGATGGTATTGTGATTTCTCATTATCATATGGATCACTTAGGACAACTAACCTCTGCATTACCAGAAATACCATTATATATGGGTGAATTAAGTAAGGAAATCGCACTAATAGGTGCTGAGTATCAAGATAGATGCTTATACTTGCGCTTATTAGGTGCTAATACATTTCGGGGCGGAGATGCCTTTTCTATTGGTGATATACGTATCAGACCTTTGGTTATCGACCATAGTGCTGTGGATAGTTATATGTTTGTCATTGAAGCAGAAGGTAAACGTGTCTTATATACAGGTGATTTCCGGATGCATGGGTTGCGTAGTCATATAGTAGAGAAATTAGTTAAAACCTATATAGGTGAGGTTGATGTATTAATTACAGAAGGGACTTCTTTGTCTAGAGACGCAGATAAATACATATCTGAAGCCGCAGTATTAGATGATATTTCTTCATATATTCAAGATGGGAAATATGTTATTTGTTATGTGTTCATCTACGAATATTGACCGTATTATGGGGATTTGGCAGAATATGCCGACTGATAAAGTACTAATTTGTGATGCATATCAGAAAAGAATATTAGATACTGTGGTTAATAATGTATATTATAAAAGCTCTTTGTATCGTAGACATGATAGCCCGCTAGTTCTTAGTAAAGGACCGTATCCTAAATATTATATGGATCACGGATTTGTATCCTTAGTAAGAGGAACTGAATATTTTATTTCTCACATTAAAGAATTTCCTAAAGATGATGTACGTATCATATATTCCATGTGGACAGGATATATTGAAGAAAACCTAGCATTGGAAACTTTGTTAGAGACCTATCCAACCTATATATGTCATGCCAGTGGTCATGTGTCTAAAGATGATTTGATTAAGTTTATAGAACTAGTTAATCCTGACGCTATCATTCCGGTTCATACTGATAATCCTGAGAGATTAGAGGAATTAGTACCTCATAGAAATGTGTATATCGTTAATGATAATGAGCCATTTATCATATAAATTTTTTAAGATAGTCTGTTTATGTTATATAATAAAGAAAAAGGAGAGTCATCAACGTGTGGTAGCGTTAGGCTCATCTTATAAACAGTTTTAAGAGGATTGCCTAGCGGGCGAGTATTTTGTATACTCTGTTGCGTTAGGCTTTTATCTTTACTGTACTTTTGGCGTAGTATTTTACTACGCTTTTTTGTTGAATTATAAAAAAAATATATATCCATATGTATATTTTTGATATAATGAATATATATTAAGTATAGTGCGGTTTATATGACAGTTCATATAGTTGAATATGGAAGTGGTGACTGTATGCATACGGTTAGCAATAAAAGTTGGCTTTTTATTTCTATATTAAGTGCTTTGATGGCGTTTACGTCGTTATCGACGGACATTTATTTGCCCGCCATGCCTGCTATGGGGCGGGACCTAAATGGTGATGCGGAGCTTACGATTACGGGGTTCTTAATCGGCTTCTCTTTGGCTCAGCTCTTTTGGGGCGCCGTCAGTGATAAGATTGGTCGGAAGAAGCCTCTCATAATTGGGCTAGTTTTGTTTATTATAGGCTCTGTAGGCTGTGCGCTGAGTTCATCGATGATTGAACTGTTGGCATGGCGCGTATTCCAAGCTTTTGGAGCTTGTGTAGGGCCCATGTTATCGCGAGCCATCATTCGCGATCTGTATGGACGGACTGAGGCGGCAAAGATGTTGTCTACCCTGGCTATCGTCATGGCTATAGCACCTATTGTAGGTCCTTTGTTTGCCGGTCATTTGCTTGTGTGGTATACGTGGCATGCTATATTTTGGCTATTGGTTATTATAGGTGTATTCATGCTGTTAGCCGTCCTATTGTTGCCTGAAACACTCCCCAAGGAAAAGCGTAGCCGAAAGGATATGAGTCATACTTATATTAATTACTGGATCTTGTTGCGCAATAAAGAATTTATGAAATACACGCTTTGTGTAAGCTCCTTCTATATTGCTATCTATGCTTTTTTAACTGGTTCACCCTATGTGTACATCGATGTGTTTGGAGTGCCTACAGAGTATTATGGCTATTTATTTTCCCTTAATATCATTGGTGTAATGCTCATGAGTGCAGTCAATCGGCGCATTGTAAGTGCTATGCGCCTCGATAAGTTGTTGCGCTATGCTACTATGTTTGCAGCCATATGCGTAACGATTGTTATGATTTTAATGTTTATGGGTGAACACTCTTTATGGCTTATTGTAATCGGCAGTTTCTTATTCTTCTCTATGAATGGTGTTATTGCAGCGGTTACCAATGCATTGGCATTAGAACGGGCTGGCAAGATGGCTGGCTCTGGTGCAGCTTTACTAGGGGCAATGCAATATGGTAGTGGTATTATTTCATCTTTGGTGTTAACATTCTTACCAAATAATTCGGCATTCCCTATGATGTCTGTTATTACCATTTTTGTTATTATTTGTGCTATTCTAGCATTCCCTAGAGATAAACGATACGATCATTAATAATTGTGAAAGCAAGAACTCAAAATGGGTTCTTGCTTTCATCGTTTATTTAGGTTATAATAGTAAGGCTTATTGATGGTAAGCACTTCCTACCCCTATGTGTCGATAGGGGCATTAGTCCGAAAGAGGAGGTGATTTTGTATGAACAAATACGAAGTCATGTTTATTGTGAAACCAGCTGAAGAGGAAGCAACTAATGCTGTTATTGAAAAAGTAGAAGCTTTAATTGCTCGTGTAGGCGGCACAGTAGAAAAGGTAGATCGTTGGGGCAAGCGTCGTCTTGCTTACGCTGTGAAGAAATTCACTGACGGTTTCTATGTATTGATCAACTTTGAAGCAGCTCCTGCTGAAATCAAAGAAATCGATCGTGTATTGAAAATCAACGATGAAGTCCTAAGACATCTAATTGTAAAACACGAAGCATAATTAAAGCCTGGAGGAAAACATGAACTCTGTACAAATTCTAGGTAATTTAGCTCGTGATCCTGAAGTACGTTACACTAAAACAGGTCGTGCGGTAGCAACTTTTACAGTAGCTGCAACAAACACCTATGTTGACTCTGCAACAAATGAAACGAAAGAACAAACTGCTTTCATCAACTGCGTTGCATGGGGTAAACTTGGTGAAGCGGCAGGCAATCTTCGTAAAGGCAGTCGTTGCTTTGTAGAAGGTCGTTTGCAAACTCGTTCTTACGAGACTCAGGACGGTCAAAAACGGTACGTTACTGAAGTAGTAGCGAACTTTGTGGGCCAATCCCTTGATATGAATACTAATTCTTTTGAAGGTGGCTCCAATTTTGATAGTTTCAGTACAGGCGGCGATGACGAAAACATCCCGTTCTAGTGTCAGGGACTCCTACTAATTCGAAAAGGAGGATTCGCAATGAGAGAGGAGGCGCGAGAAGAAGATGCGTTGTGCAGATATCGATCGAATCGACTATAAAGATGTTGCTAAACTTCGTCGTTTCACGACTGAACGCGGCAAAATCTTACCTCGT
>SCPO01000023.1_pt1 | contig 209293 bp, 209 predicted proteins | sample 6106821 | NCBI WGS metagenome assembly SCPO01 (sample SAMN10720448, study PRJNA508395) | human gut metagenome | isolation source: Participant 2 stool, 0 month | host: Homo sapiens | collected 2017
TATTGTGTAATTCCTTACCTGTACAATATGGGATATTAAAAGGTATCATTTTGTAAAAAATTTAGATAAATGCTATTATTCTTTCACAAGCCAATCCATCCCCATAAGGATTCACAGCTTTACTCATCTGGTTATAATAAACTCGATCGTCCAACAATGCAGAAACCTCATTTACAATCTTGTCACAATCTGTTCCTACCAATTTCACAGTTCCGGCTTCCAAAGCTTCTGGACGTTCTGTCGTATCACGCATCACAAGTACTGGTTTACCCAGTCCCGGAGCTTCCTCCTGAATACCACCACTATCAGTCAATACAATAGCAGACTTCTCCATCAGATAAACAAAAGAAAGATACCCTAAAGGCTCTATGAAGAACATATTCCCCAAATTAGACAAATCCTCACCAAATACTTCATGAATGGGTTTGCGAACATTAGGATTCAAATGCATCGGATAGACAAAGTCGACATCCGGATATTGTTTTGTAAGAGCCTGAATAGCCTTACACATAGACATGAATCCGTCACCGAAATTCTCACGACGATGACCTGTTATCAAAACTAATCTCTTTCCATCCTGCAAACGGTTAATGTCATAACCGGAAGTTCTCAAAACACCTTCCAATTCTTCATCAAGTTTTTTATCGCTCTTTATCTTATCCACAACCATGTAGAGTGCATCTATTACCGTATTTCCGGTCACAATAATAGAAGATTCCTTTACCCCTTCATCCAACAGATTCTGTCGGCTTAACGGTGTGGGAGAAAAATGATAAGTAGCAATGCGTCCTGTTATCAGCCGATTCATCTCCTCTGGCCAAGGACTATAAATATTATGAGTACGAAGTCCCGCCTCTACATGCCCCACCGGAATCTGCTGATAAAAGCAGCCAATGCCGAAGCCGTAGAGGTGGTTGTATCACCATGAACCAAAACAACATCCGGCTGTGCCTCTTTCAAGACATCCCGCATCCCCGTCAAAACACGGGCTGTCACATCATATAAATCCTGCCCTTGTTTCTAATATTCAAATCATAGTCAGGAGTAATATCAAATATATGTAACACTTGATCAAGCATTTCGCGATGCTGACCGGTAACACATACGATTGTCTTGAACTCCTCCGGATATTTCTGAAATTCTTTCACCAGAGGAGCCATCTTTATGGCTTCGGGACGAGTCCCGAAAACCAACATAATCTTCTTCATGCTATAAGGTATTTATTATTTCTTGTAAATTCCGCAAAAGTCAAAAATTACTTTCCGATCATTATATGGCAGGGATTTAAATACAGAATGAGCAACCAGAAAAACGACGATATCAGCCTTCTCATAGGCTTCTTTATAATCTGTAAGTTTAAATACGTTGTGTTCCTGCATTAGGTTCCACTACTAAAATATCTGCATTATTACAGCTTTGCATCACTTTAGTAGTAATATACTTGGCAGGAGCTTCACGCAAATCATCAATATCGGGTTTAAAAGCCAGCCCCATCATGGCGATAGTGGGCTTACGATGATGTTCCAACTCAAACTTCAACATGGCATTCTGCACCTTCTCTGTACACCAGAATGCTTTATAGTTGTTGATTTCACGGGCGGTAGATATAATCTTAGATTCCATGGGAAATTCTGCCGTAATGAAATAAGGGTCAACCGCGATACAGTGTCCTCCAACACCACAACCAGGTTGAAGGATATTAACACGAGGATGCTTGTTCGCCAATTTTATCAATTCCCAAACATTGATTCCTGCTTTATCACAAATCAAAGAAAGCTCATTAGCAAAAGCTATCTGTACATCACGGAGGAATTTTCGTCAATTTACACATTTCTGCCGTTTTGCAGTTGGTGCGATGAAGCATTCCCTGCACAAACCGGCTATAAAATTCGATAGCTTTATCTGTAGAAGCTTCATTCATACCGCCAATGACACGATCATTATGAACCAGTTCATAAATTACATTACCGGGAAGGACACGTTCAGGACAATAGGCTATATAAATTTTATCTTTTAATTCAGGACGTAAATCAAAAATCAACTCAGCCATCTTATCGGTAGTGCCAACTGGTGATGTAGATTCTATGACATACAAATCGCCTTCTTTCAACAAAGGTATCACAGCACGTGTAGCAGCCTCCACATAAGAGATATCGGGTTCATGATTCCCCTTAAAAGGAGTAGGTACAACCATAAAATAGGCATCACTCACTTCTGGAGTAATAGAAGCCTTCAACTGACCGGTAGTAACGACTTCTTGAAGAAGCTCCTGCATACCCGGTTCAATGATATGCAACTTACCTTGATTAGTCATTTCTACAACTTTGGGATTAATATCGACCCCGATAATCTGAATTCCGTGTTTAGCGGCAATAATTGCAGTGGGCAGGCCAATATAACCCAACCCCATAAAACATGCTTTCATATCAATAAAAGTTATCTATTTTTTATGATTTTCTTATTACACCCAAATCCTATTCCACTTCCTCAAACGGATATGGATTCTCTTCGATATTCTTCAATTCTTCGATGATTTCAGTTTGTTCCGAACTCAAATTATCTTTGTTCCAACCTTCAATAATCGCATAGGCTTCTTGAAACAAAACCTCTTCATAAACCTCCCCATATGTATAAGTCAGTAGTCGGACTTTAAGTAAAGAAGCAGGCAACTGCTCCAAAACAAGACAAATCCGATTCAATACCATTTGTTTCTTTTGCTCCTTATCCCCATCATCATAAATGGTAGCATTATACCCCATCAAAAGAGCCAGACACAAATTCGCCTCCTCTTCAACATCGGAACTCTGAGCAGAAAAAGAGAATCGGACTTAACAAGCACTTCCTTATTCAACCGGCAAAAAGTGTCGGAATAGACCGGCTCACCGTCCATACCAAGATACATCAGCTCATGAGCTGCATGCTGAAGCTCAAGAGCACGGGAAGTTAAATCATTCATTATTATGATATATGATTAAAATATAAGATTATACTTATTTAGAAGTCACCCGATTATTTTCAGATAGGATTTGGGGACTTTGATACTTGCCGTCAAAAGATCTTTAATACGGATAACGACGTATGTTTTATTGGCTTCGATGGCAACCTCACCTTCAATACCGCTGAGTTCGCCTTTGATAACTTTTACTTTATGCCCAACAGTAAGAATTTCGCTATCGAGGCTGACACCGTCAGGATTCAGATCCATTACGAACATAAAGTCCTCCATTTGCTTATCTGGTACCACTAGCATGGAATGCGTGGAAAGGTCCTTCATATAAAAAAGGGGGACATTATAAATGTTGGAAATATCGCAGGCTGTCTGCTTGGTAGAATGAACAAATATCAGATTGCGGATTACCGGAACTTCGCTACGCTTACGACGATACTTCAATTGAGAAATGACAAAGCGCGTGGGAAGATAATAGTCAAGCTCCAAAAGCTCTTCCGATTTAAGTCGGTCCAAAGATTTCCGGACTGTGAATTCCTGCTTGTCACGGGTGCGAGCCGCAAACCAATATTTCTGTTGTTCAGTCACTTAGAAATTTTCTTTCGAATGAATTAGCTCAGTTCCGGGTGCGCTTCGCGGTTTGAACGAGACATTTTCCCACCCAAACCGTATTGTACACTTTTGCAATGATAATAAGCTATTAAAGAAGATATTAGACTCATAAAAGTGTCCAATAAACGTTCGTTTAATAAACGTCTATTTTTAAGAAAATAAGTAGAGGCATAAAAGTTAAAAAGGAACAGAACTTTAATATGTTAAATGTTAGACGTACACTACTGCAATTCAATAGATTAATATGAAACAGAAATCACTTTGGGAATATTTTTATTAAACATTTTGTTAGTTCAAAAAATACAGCTTATCTTTGCGTTCATTAAACGAACGTTTAAAAAACACCTCATCATTTCCAATATATCATTCTACATTCCAATATCTTACCCTTATAAATGCATTATTGAAGTTTCGTAAATATACCTACTGATAAATGGGAATTTATCGCACAGAACGCAAATGAAATAAAAGCCCACTTCCATAACCTATGGAGAGAGTGAAAGCCCATGGATTTCTATCTAAAACACAAGCATTCCTTTGCGTTTCGCCCTTGCTTGGTCTACTGTTGCATAAGGAGTTAGTGACGCCTAACGGCCATGAACAACCCTGCTAATGGCCATGAAGCAATCGTTTAACGACCATAAGCAGGGTTGTTCATGGCCCTTAGGCGTCACTAGCTCCAAGGCTTTTACAGATGAAGTACGTAGCCCGCGCCTATTGCGCACAAGGTGCAAACGTATTGTACAGCAACTTAAAAGACATTAGACTCCACTATTCATAGTCGGGCAAACTCGAAAATGCAAGAAAACTACACTGACCGATTTATGTAACCCACGCACGGTATTATGGTAAAGGATAATAAGTTACGGCAAAACTCAGGCGTTTTTGGCAGGTGGAAGCAAATTTTGCTTCCACCTTTTCAGATTGCTTCCACCGCAGGGCAAATGCCGATGAATAGGGAGATACAGGAGATGAGTGGAAGTGTGGAAGCAAAACAGATGCAAATTTATGTTTCAGCAACACGCCTCAAGTTTTAAAAAAGATGTAGTACAAAGGCATAAAATATAATAAGTGTTACAAATACACATTTTATGCCCGACACTCTTGCAAATGTCGAAAAAGTCCGTACTTTTGCAATGTGTTTTTCATAGTATTAGATTTAAGGTTAACAAAGGTTGGAGTACAGCGGTACTCCTTTTTTTATGCCCATACGTACCGTCCCGGTTCTCCAATAAAATTTTCACGTAAAATGCAAGGCAACTTTTTATATCCATTTAGTTTTTGGCTATCTTTGCACTGCTTTCGGCGGGCATAGGCACGCATAAAGCAGCTTAACTAACAATAAATCAATAATTAAAAACAGAAAATTATGGCAATGCATACATGGTTTGAATGTAAGATCCGTTACGAGAAAACAATGGAAAATGGAATGAACAAGAAGGTGACCGAACCGTACCTGGTGGATGCCCTCAGTTTTACGGAAGCGGAAGCACGCATCATCGAAGAGATGACGCCGTTCATTTCGGGAGAGTTCACCGTATCGGACATCAAACGTGCCAACTATAGCGAATTGTTCCCCAGCGAAGAGGAAGCTGCCGACCGCTGGTTTAAATGTAAACTGGTTTTCATCACACTAGACGAGAAAAGCGGTGCGGAAAAGAAAACCTCTACCCAGGTATTGGTGCAGGCTGCCGACCTGCGTGATGCAGTGAAGAAACTGGATGAGGGCATGAAAGGCACAATGGCCGACTATCAGATAGCATCTGTAGCGGAAACCGCCATTATGGATGTATATCCGTACAGTGCAGAGCCCGACGACAAACCGGAAGTTTAATTTAAGTGATGAGTTATAAGTTATGAATTATTATTGCGAGCCATAACTTATAACTCATAACTCATAACTCAAAAAAACGATGATTGCAGAGAATTTAAAACAAGTACTGAGCGAACTGCCTGAAAAGGTACGGCTGGTGGCTGTTTCCAAATTTCACCCCAACGAGGCGATAGAAGAAGCGTATCGTGCCGGCCAGCGTGTGTTCGGAGAAAGTAAGGTGCAGGAAATGACTGCCAAATGCGAAAGTCTGCCCAAAGACATAGAATGGCATTTCATCGGGCATCTGCAAACAAACAAAATAAAATATATCGTTCCTTACGTAGCGCTGATTCATGGCATAGACTCCTACAAGCTGTTGGCCGAAGTGGACAAGCAGGCTGCCAAAGCCGGAAAAACCGTCAACTGCCTGCTGCAGTTGCACATTGCCCGGGAAGAGACCAAGTTTGGATTCAGCTTTGACGAATGCCGGGAAATGCTGGCGGCTGGTGAATGGAGAGAGCTCAAGCATATCCGGATATGCGGATTGATGGGCATGGCCACGAATACGGACAATGACGAACAAATCAAAACAGAGTTTTGTTCTTTAAGTAGCTTCTTCAATGAAGTGAAAGCCAAGTGGTTTGCCGATGCAGAGTCATTCCGGGAACTGTCCATGGGAATGTCTCACGATTACCACGAAGCCATTGCAGCCGGGAGCACCTTGATACGTGTAGGAAGCAAGATTTTTGGAGAAAGAAACTATTAACCATAAAAAATCATTATCATGGCAACATTAGAAACTACTTTTGCAGGGCTGAAACTCAGAAACCCCATTATCGTCAGCAGCTCCGGACTGACAGACAGCGCTGCCAAGAATCAGAAACTATCTGAGGCCGGCGCAGGTGCCATTGTGCTAAAATCACTCTTTGAAGAGCAAATCATGATGGAGGCTGACTGGATGGGAGACCCGAACATGTACCCCGAAGGCAGTGACTACCTTGTAGGATATATCCGCGAACATAAGCTGGGTGAATATCTGAACCTGATTAAGGAAAGCAAAAAGGTTTGCAATATCCCCATCATAGCCAGCATCAACTGCTATCAGAATGCCGACTGGGTGGAATTTGCCACCAAAATAGAAGAAGCCGGTGCAGACGCACTGGAAATCAATATCCTTGCACTGCAGACGGATGTACAGTATACATATGGAACCTTCGAGCAACGCCACATCGACATTCTGAGCCACATCAAGAAGACGGTCAAGATACCCGTCATCATGAAGCTGGGTGACAACCTGACCAATCCGATAGCTCTGATAGACCAGCTGTATGCCAACGGTGCCGCCGCAGTAGTGCTGTTCAACCGCTTCTACCAGCCGGACATCAACATTGAGAAAATGATACAAGTATCCGGCAACGTATTCAGCAATGAAGCCGATTTGTCCAAAGCCCTGCGCTGGATAGGCATCGCTTCGGCAGCCGTAAACAAACTCGATTATGCTGCTTCCGGTGGTATCCACTCGCCCGAAGGCGTTGTCAAGGCAATATTGGCAGGTGCTTCGGCCGTAGAGATATGCAGTGTGCTTTATCAGAATTCAGCTACCATCATTGAAGAATACATCCGCTTCCTCAACTTGTGGATGGACCGCAAAGGTATGGAAACCATCAGCCAGTTCAAAGGTATTCTGAACGTAAACGACCCGAAGGGAGTCAATACCTTCGAACGTACACAGTTCTTGAAATACTTCTCTTCACATGAATGAGACAAAAGGGTGACAAGAAGACAATAAAAATGAAAGGGTGATAACATCATTGCTGTGTTATCACCCTTTCATTTTATACTTACCCTATCTTTTTATTTCTTCTTATCCAGCGCCTCAAAGCAGGAATTCTTGCTCACGAACTCCGGAACAATATCCTTCATGGCAGCAACAATTTTCATCTGGTCATAAGTGTAACTTACATCAATCAGCTTCTGGATACGCTCCTTCACCTCGTCATAGTCATACTCACGCACCGTGGCAATCATAATCTTCTCATGATAGGTGGGCTTTGTAAGCTCCTTCACATTCAAGAGTTCCTCGTAGAGCTTCTCGCCATGACGGAGACCGGTAAATTCAATCTTCACATCCGTACGTCCGGAAAGGCTGATCATACGCTTGGCAAGGTCCACAATCTTCACCGGCTTACCCATGTCGAAGATATAGATTTCACCGCCGTTGCCCATACTGCCGGCCTCAAGAACAAGGCGGCAAGCTTCGGGAATGGTCATGAAGTAACGGATTATCTCAGGATGGGTCACCGTCACCGGACCGCCACGCTGAATCTGGTCACGGAAACGGGGAATGACAGAACCGTTGGAACCCAGCACATTGCCGAAACGCGTAGTGATGAACTGAGTGGCATGGCCTCCCTCCTTCTGCAACTTCTTCGCAAGAGACTGCACATAAATCTCGCAAATACGCTTGGAACAGCCCATCACGTTTGTAGGGTTAACAGCCTTGTCCGTAGAAATCATCACAAACTTCTCGGCACCGTATTTCACGGCTAGATCGGCAACGGTGCGCGTACCGAATACGTTCACCTGGATGGACTCGGAAACGTTGTCCTCCATCATCGGCACATGCTTGTAGGCGGCCGCATGGAAAATATACTGGGGCTTGAACTCCCTGAAGATATCCTCCATGCGCGTGGCATTGGAGATGTCGGCTATGATGGTCTCAGCATCGATGTCGCGCCAACGGTCCTGAAGTTCCAGACGGATGTCGTGCAGAGGGGTCTCGGCCTGGTCCACTAAAATAAGCTTATAGGGATTGAACGAAGCCACCTGGCGCATGATTTCACTGCCGATGGAGCCGGCGGCGCCCGTAATCATCACACGCTTGCCCTCCAGATGAGAGGCAACCTTATGGATATCTATCTCGATAGGATTGCGCTGAAGCAGGTCCTCAATCTGAATTTCCTTCAACTGTGTGCGGCTCAGCGCCTGACCGTTCCACTCGCTCAAAGGAGGCGCGGTCATCAGTTTGATGTTGTGCACCAGCAGGCGGTCAGCCATGTCGGACTTCTTCAGTTCCTCCATCTTGGCAGGAGAAATGATGATGGTCTGCACATCGCGGTCGTTCAGCACATCAATCAGCGTATCATCGTTGGGGAACACCCTGACACCCATCATCACCTTGTTGATAAGCTCAGGTTCGTCCGCAATGAATCCGCGCAGACGGTAGTGGTTGCGCAGATTGACACGCAATGCCTTGGCAATGTTGACCCCGGCTTCCTTGGCACCGTAAATGAACACATTGGCACTATGGGTGCCGTCGAAGTTCAGCGCCTCGAAGAAAGTCTTGACAATCACACGGGAGCATGCCATCATGGCAAAGCTGATGATATAAGACATGAACAGCACGCTGACCGGAGCCAGGTTGAACTCCAAATAGCTTTCTGTCAAGACGCTTGTTATCATCAGCAGTGCATACGACACTGTTAATGACACAAAAATGCGCATGATATCCACAAAGGAGGAAAAGCGCAACACATTGGAATACGTACGGAAAACACGGAAGAAAATCAAGTTGACAACAACCGTCCATAAAATGGTCTTGTCAATGGTAGAGGATTCCAAAAAAATGCTTCTGAAATCATATCGGAGAGCATAGGCCAACAGACTGGATATGACGATGATAAATACGTCAATTAATAGAATAGTCCATATCGGAAGCACTTTCGCGGAAAGATACCGATGAAAAAAATTTCGCTTCATTTTGCTTGACAGTTTTGTTTTAGGCGAGGCAAAGATACACTATTTTAGTCAAAACGGGCAAAAAATCGATAAAAAAATGTTATAACAATTATTTATCGTCTATAAAGAAACCATCCCACCTCCCCCGTTTTAACAGTCAGAAAGCGGGATAGAAATAGTTTTGCCCCGGAAAATGCGGTATCCGCTACATCAGATTACTTGCCAACTCGCTCAACTGGCTGCGCTCCCCTTTCACCAGATTGACATGGGCAAACAAATTCTGGTCTCTCATGCGGTCTATCATATAGACAAGCCCGTTGGACTGACTGTCCAGATAGGGTTGGTCTATCTGCTGAATATCACCGGTAAACACCATTTTTGTACCTTCGCCGGCACGGGTGATGATGGTCTTAATCTCATGTGGGGTCAGGTTCTGGGCTTCATCGATAATACAGTAGGTTTCGCTCAAGCTGCGCCCACGGATAAAGGCTAATGCCTCGATGACCAATTGTTCACTTTTTTGCATATCCTCCAAGCGTTTCACTTCAGAGGAATTGGCAGCGAACTGATGCTTGATTACATTCAAATTATCAAACAAAGGCTGCATGTAAGGAGCCACTTTCTCATTGGCATCACCGGGAAGGAATCCAAGGTCCTTATTGGATAGGGCTACGATGGGACGTGCCAGAAGAATCTGCTTGTAGTCGGTAAGTTTTCCCAATGCAGCGGCCAGTGCCAGCAGGGTCTTGCCGGTTCCCGCCTTACCAGTCAGGGCAACCAGCTTGATGTTCGGGTCATTCAGCACCTCAAAAGCAAAGCTCTGCTCAGCATTGCGCGGTTCAATGCCATAGTTCTTTGTCTTGTTGACCCGGCAAATCGAATGGGTAAAGGGATTATAACGTGCAAGCACACTGCTGCGGTCACTCTTCAGCACAAAGCATTCATTAGGACGAATGATGTCCTTAAAATCAAACTCGTTGATGTCCAGTCCTTCTTTGGAAGAATAAATGCGGTCTATCAGCGCAGGGTCAATACCCTCGAACACTTCATTCGACTTTTCGAATATATCCACATTGATTACCTTATCATTGATGTAGTCTTCGCACAGCAGACCGATGGAACGCGCCTTCATGCGCAGATTCACGTCTTTCGTGACAAGAATGGTTTTCATTTTAGGCTTTTTGGTAGAAAGCCAGTCCACTACCGACAGAATCTGATGGTCGGGAATGCGTTCGGGAAAGGAATCACGTACCCGGGGAGAGTCCACCATGCCTGCCACCACAAACAGACGGCCCAAGCCCTCTCCCAATGGCGCCTTTGGTGAACAGATTGTCATCGGTAATCAAATCTAGTTCACGGACGAACTCACGCGCATTGAAATTAATCTGCTCATTACCTTTCTTGAATTTGTCCAGTTCTTCAAGGACTACGATGGGAAGATAAATGTCATTCTCTTGAAAATTCTTCAAACAATTATAATCGTGAAGAATCACATTCGTATCAATCACAAAATTTTTCTTAGCTCCCATACACGTTAGATTTAAATTGTTAATACCTTTGCATAAGCTTAAGATAAGCTACACTGCAAAGCAATTTCAAGCAAGCTTGATTGCGTTCGGTCTGCATTATCTTTGTCGCTTTTAAAGATAACAAATTAATAGGGAGAAAGGATTGCTTCTCCGTTAAATATTATAAAAGATGGATTATCAGGACACTTTAACTTACTTATATAACAGTGTGCCCATGTTTCAGCAAGTGGGCGGCTCAGCATACAAGGAAGGATTGGAAAACACTCTGACCCTGGACGCACACTTCGAACATCCCCACCGCAGTTTCCGCAGTATTCATGTGGCCGGTACCAATGGAAAAGGTTCCTGCTCACATACACTTGCCGCCATACTGCAAGAGGCAGGATACAGGGTCGGGCTCTATACCTCGCCCCATCTGGTGGATTTCCGGGAGCGCATCCGGATTAACGGACAGCCTATACCCGAGGAATACGTCATCCGTTTTGTAGAGCAGGAACGTGGCTTCTTCGAACCCCTCCATCCCTCTTTCTTTGAGCTGACCACCGCCATGGCCTTCCGCTACTTTGCCGATGAAAAGGTGGATGTAGCCGTAATCGAGGTGGGACTAGGCGGACGCCTGGACTGCACCAATATCATCCGTCCGGATGTATGCATCATCACCAACATCAGTTTTGACCATACCCAATTCCTGGGGGACACCTTGGCAAAAATCGCAGGAGAGAAGGCAGGAATCATTAAAAGCGGTATCCCCGTTGTAATCGGCGAGACCACTCCCGAAACGAAACCGGTATTTCTGGAAAAAGCACAGACAACGGGTGCTCCCATCTACTTTGCCGAGGAGAATGACCGTGAAGACTATCCCGGAATAGAATACGAACTGAAAGGACTCTACCAGCAGAAAAATGCCCGGACCATCCTCACCGCCCTCCCGCTACTGAAAGAAGCCGGCTACCGGCTGGACGGACAAGCAGTGCGCAGTGGCTTTGCCCGTGTGGTGGAACTGACGGGCTTGATGGGACGCTGGCAAAAACTGCAGGACTCGCCCACCCTGATTTGTGACACCGGCCACAATGTGGGAGGCATCACCTACATTACAGAACAACTGAAACAGCAAACTTACCGCCAGCTACACATCATCATAGGCATGGTCAATGACAAGGATATACGGGGGGTACTGGCCCTGCTGCCCCGGGAAGCGACCTACTACTTCACCAAAGCCAGCGTGAAGCGGGCATTGCCCGAAAGCGAACTGCAGGAGCTTGCCGAAACAGCAGGTCTGGAAGGACATTGCTATCCTGATGTACCTGCCGCTGTGCGGGCCGCACAAGAAAAAAGCCTCCCGGAAGATTTCATCTTCGTGGGAGGCAGCAGTTTCATTGTTGCCGACTTGTTAGCGAACCGCGATGCACTCAATCTCTACTAAGGCGTCTTTAGGCAGCGCCTTCACTGCCACAGCCGAACGTGCCGGGAAAGCACCGTCAAAATAAGTGGCATATACCTTGTTCATATCAGCGAACAAGGACATGTCTGCCAGAAAAACGGTTGTCTTCACAATATTCGCCATACCCAGCCCTGCCTCTTCCAGGATATGCTTTATATTCTCCAAGGACTGGCGGGCTTGCGCTTCCGCACCTTCAGCCATCATTCCGGTAGCTGCGTCAATGGGCAACTGGCCTGATACAAATACCATTCCGCCAGCTTCGATAGCCTGGCTATAAGGGCCTATGGCGCCCGGTGCCTGCTGGCTGCAAATCACTTTCTTCATAATTGTCAAAGTTTGTTTTTATTAATAATCGAGTCTATTTTCTTTTTTGAAATAAAAAAAATCCGAAGTATATGCAGTATTCCGGAAATCCACGCATTTTATAAATAAAACAACGTAATTTCACTCATAACCTGTTATACCTAGACTTAACTCATTTAACACGGGGGAGTTCCCCAAAACAGAGGCTCTGCTTGCGAAAGCAGAGCCTTTATTCTATCCCATCCCTTTACTTGCAATGCTTCTCAATCAAAGCATCCACATTGGGGTCACCCAATTCCTTTGCCTTGGCAAAGCTGACACAAGCTTCCTTGTCCTTCTTCATCTGCAGCTGGGCGATACCCATCAGACGGTAGGCCTCGGCATACTTAGGGTCTTTCTCCAAGGCAGTCTTCAGCACATTCAACGCCTCTTCGTAACGTCCCACGCGAAGATTCACCACTGCCAGTTCGGCACGGTAAGTCAAATCCTCCGGATTCAGTTCGATGGCCTTCGCCATATCGTCCAGCGCACGCTGGTACTGCTTGGCCTTCAAAGCAGCCTGCTCACGGTAATAGTAGAACATGTCGTTCACTTTACCGTTCACGGCATTGTAATAGGCGTCATAATCCAGCATGGCATTACGCGCCTGGTCTGCATTCATACGGGCTTGGGCACGCTCCAGCAAGTAAGGGGCGGCTTCCTCCGTATAGGGCTGGGTAAAGCGGGCCACACAACTGTCCATCAGAGCCAGTACCTCTTCGGCAGGCGCCTGCATCAGTTCCTTGGTCTTGGCAGCACTGAAGAAGGTAGCCGGAGAGGCCAGAATGGTCTTATTCACTTTATCATATCTGGTAAATGCCGACGGATAGTCCTGCTTGGCAAACAGGATGTCACCCTCCAACTGGACATAAACCGGAAGCTCGTCAATGGCTATCGCTTTCCGTACCTCGTCCAAAGCCTTGTCGAGCGACCAGTCCTTATAAACTTTCTCGGGCTTGCCCAATGCATAATTATAGATTATCTTGGCCCGGTTGTAATACACATCATCTTTCTTTGCGGCAACCTCCAAAGCCTTATCCATATCTGCGGCGACCTTATCCATGGAAGCATCTTCACGGGACATGAACAGATGCTGGGAAGCACGGCGCAGATAACCGTCGGCACTGGCAGGATATTGTGCAATGAAATCGTTCAGAGTCTCCATATACTTCTCCGGAGACAGTTGGGAAGAAGCCATGTAGAGGAACACCAAAGCCTGCTCTTCGGTATCGGGCAATGCCTTCTTGATACCGATGCCCTTTAATGACATATCTCCATAAGACAATGCGGAGATATTCTGCGACATGGCGAAATTGGCATCAATGGCATAGCAGATGGTAGCCGTGTCTTGTCCGGAGGACTTCTGCGCAAGGCCGAAGACCTGCCCGTCCACAGTCATCAGCGGACAACTCACCATCTTGTCCTTCAGACGCATATCGAGCGTATAATAGGAATAGTTGCCGGAAATCTTATCAGCTTCCTTTACTTTCCCGGCAGTGAAGGAACGGTCCTTCTGGGTGGAATAAGGCAGCAGATATACATCCGCACCGGCAGCCGGAGCCACAGCAGCCAAAGTGAGTGCCGTGACTTTCTTTCCGGGGATGCCGACACGGAACTTGACAACATCGTACATGTCATCGGCCCCCATAATGGCCTCCACCGGCATCTGTGCCCCGTCCGAGCTCATCACAACGGCGCGCTGGGCACCTTTGAACAAGGTGTAGTCAGAAAGCGCAACGCCATCTTCAGTGACAAAAAAGCCGTTTCCAGTATTCAGTATCTTATCGTTCTGGTCGTAGGTCACCACCGAAAAAACGGCACGTTTGGCTTTGTCTACCCACTTCGGGGCTTGTGCCACACTCCACTGAGCCAATAAACAGAGAGTGAGCATCAACAGCAATTTCTTTTTCATATCTTAGTTGGTTCTTTGTTTTACCGCTTCATAAATCAAAATGCCGGCTGCAACGGAAACATTGAGGGACTCGATGGTTCCCAACATGGGAATCTTCACCCACTCGTCACACAACGCCAGGTTGTCATAGGACACCCCCTTGTCTTCGGCACCCATAATGATGCACATCGGACCGGTATAGTCGGCTTTGGTATAGTCGTAATCGCCTTTCTCCGTGGCTGCCACGATATGGAAACCACTATTCTTGAGGAATTGCAGGGTCTCTTTCAGGCTGTGTTCGCGGCAAACGGGCAAAGTGTGCAAGGCTCCTGCCGAGGTTTTCATGGCGTCTGCGTTGACTGATACACTGTTCCGTGCAGGGATAATCACGGCATCTACCGCCGCACACTCGCAAGTACGGGCAATGGCGCCGAAATTGCGGACATCCGTGATGCCGTCAAGCATCACAAACAGAGGATTCTTGCCCTGCTCGAAAGAAAGGTACCAAGTCCTCCGTCTTCTGGTAAGTGACTGAAGAGATGAAGGCAATCACTCCCTGGTGATTCTTACGCGTCACGCGGTTGATGCGTTCCACCGGAACGCGCTGTACCGGTATCAAAGTCCCTTTCAAGACAGCGAACAGCTCTTTTGACAAATCACTCTGAATGTCCTTCTTTACCAATATCTTGTCTATCTCTTTTCCTGCCTGAATGGCTTCTATCACGGCACGGACGCCGAAAATCATTTCACTGTTATCAACCATATATGGGTATTTACTATTTGACGATTTACTATTTACTATTTGATACTTCCAGCAATGCTCTGGCATTGTTCAGTGCGGCTTCGGTCAGCTTAGCACCACTCAGCATATGGGCTATTTCTTCCACGCGTTCATCGTCGGTCAGACGACGGATGTGACTGTTTGTTTCCGTTTCGTTGTCCTGCTTGTACACCTTGTAATGGGCGCGTCCACGGGCAGCAATCTGGGGTAGATGGGTAATGCTGATTACCTGGCGGTCCTGCTCGCCCATCTCCTGCATGATATCCGCCATGCGGTCGGCTATCTCGCCGGAGACTCCGGTATCTATTTCGTCGAATACAATGGTAGGAAGCTTGACGGCACCGGCTATCATTGCTTTGATGGAGAGCATGACGCGGGCTATTTCACCACCCGAAGCTACGGAGGAGACGCTTTGCAATGCCCCGTTCTTATTCGCGGAAAACAAGAAGTTCACAGTATCCGCCCCGTGTATGCCCGGCTCTTTGCGGGCACCTATCTCTACCTGGAAACGGACATTGGGCATGCCCAACGGAACCAGCCGCGCAGCCATCTGCTTCTCCACTTCACGGGCAGCGGCAGTACGCGCCTTGGTGAGGACGGCAGCCTGCTTTTTCACCTTATTATATAAAGCGTCGCAACGCGCTTTCAGTTCCTCGATGTGCTCGTCGGACGAAGTGATGGCTGAGAGTTTGGCGGCGTATTCATCCGTCAGCGCCAGAAGTTCACCGACAGTGGAAACGCGGTGCTTCTGTTGGAGCGTATAAATCAAGTTCAGACGTTCGTTCACTTCATCCAGACGTTCGGGGTTGAACTCTATTTCATCCTCCTTACCCGACACTTCCTGCGAAATATCCTTCAACTCGATATAAGTGCTTTCCATGCGTTCGGCAAGTTCCCCGGCAACCGGATAAACCCTCTGCAGGCCGAGCATCGTGTTCAGGCATTCCTTCAGCCCGGACAACAAGCCTCCTTCGTCCGAGTAGAGCGTCTGCCCTACCCGATAGAGTCCGGCCTTTATCTCTTCCGCATGGCTCAGCGTATCTGCCTCTTGCTCCAGCTCCTCCTGCTCACCGGCAGACAAGTGTGCCTCTTCCAACTGTTCCAGTTGGAAACGGATATAGTCTTCGTCCGACTTATCCTGATTGGCACGGGCAACAAGGGCCTCCAAATCCTGCTGTGCCTGCTTCCATGCTCCGAAGATATGCTGGTAAGCAGACAAGGCCTCTTCGTTATGCGACAAGATGTCCAGTACATTCAACTGAAATCCTTCCTTGTTCAGCAATAGGTTCTGATGCTGGGAATGCACGTCAATCAGCAGTTCTCCCAACTCCTTCATCTGAGCCAATGAAGCAGGCGTGTCATTGATGAATGCCCGGCTCTTGCCCGAAGCGGACACCTCGCGGCGCAGGATGCATTCTTCCTCGTACTCCAACTCATTCTCCTCAAAGAAAGGCTGCATACCGTAAGCGGAAATATCAAAACGGGCCTCGATAATGCACTTCGAAGCTCCTACACGAATGGCTTTCACATCGGCACGCTGTCCCAGCAGCAGACCGATGGCACCCAGAATAATGGATTTTCCAGCACCGGTCTCACCCGTTATCACCGAGAAACCGCTGCTGAAGCTGATATCGAGCTTTTCAATAAGCGCATAATTCTGTATGTAAAGCGAACGCAACATAAGGATATTGACGATTTACGATTTACTATTTACTATTTAAATCTTTCACCAGACGGTCTACGATGTCGGCAGCCACTTCGGCTTTGGACTTCAAGGGGTAGTCCGTCTTTCCCTGGTGGTCTATGATACTGATTTTATTGGTATCGCAACGAAAACCGGCTCCCTTGTCGTTCAGGGAGTTCAGCACGATGAAGTCCAGATTCTTGCGGTTGAGCTTGTCTTCCGCATTCATCTGCTCGTTATGAGTCTCAAGGGCAAAGCCTATGAGGAGGCGTTGACAGTGCTCCGCATCGTTCTTCAGATTGCCTAAGAAAGCGGCTATGTCGCGGGTAGGTTTCAAGTTCAAACTCATCTCCCCGGTCTTTTCGCGCTTGATTTTCTCATCCGCCACTTGTTCGGGGGTGTAGTCTGCCACGGCAGCCGTCAAGATGGCGGCATCGGCATGGACAAAGGCGGCGGATGCAGCCTCGAACATCTCCTGCGCCGACTCTACCGCATGGTACTGGTGCATCGGGAAGTAAGTGCCTTGCTGCACCGGACCGGCAATCAGTATCACCTTGGCCCCTCTGGCGGTACATTCATCTGCCAGGGCAAGTCCCATCTTGCCGGAAGAATAGTTGCCGATGAAGCGCACCGGGTCTATCTTCTCATAAGTAGGTCCTGCGGTTATCATCACTGTCTTGCCCACCAGGTCGCCATCTTTGGCAGCAAAGTACATTTCCAGGTGGCGGATGATATTCTCCGGCTCCTCCATACGGCCTTTCCCCACCAGATGGCTGGCGAGTTCTCCCGTAGCAGGTTCTATGATGTGGTTTCCATAAGAGCGGAGTGTATCCAGATTCTTTTGGGTGGAAGGATGGGCATACATGTCCAGGTCCATGGCAGGCGCCACAAACACCGGAGCTTTGGCGGAAAGATAGGTGGTAATCAGCATATTGTCTGCCACGCCATTCGCCATCTTGCCGATGGTGGAAGCCGTAGCCGGGGCTATCAGCATGGCATCTGCCCACAGACCGAGGTCCACATGGCTGTTCCAGGTGCCATCGCGTTGGGCAAAGAACTCACTGATAACCGGTTTGCTGGTCAAGGCAGAGAGCGTGATAGGGGTAATAAATTCTTTTCCGGCAGGCGTAATGACCACCTGCACCTCTGCACCACGCTTAATCAGTCCGCGAATAATATAGCATGCTTTATAGGCGGCAATGCTGCCCGTAATGCCCAATACTATTTTCTTCCCTTTCAGTATATTTGCCATTTATTTCTGAGTCATTTCACGCAGACGTATCTTGGTCAGCGTGGCTTTGGTATTCAGGGTAAAATCACTGTTCAGAATCCAGCTGTAATAGCCGGGGTCGCGCTTCAAGACATCGGATACCGACATGCCTTTGTACTTGCCAAAATTGAATACTTCCACACCTTTATCGTCGTAGACCATACGGCCGGCAAAGTCCACATTCTTGTTGAAGCTGGAATAGTCGGCAAGGAAAGCCACGTCATTCTGCAACTCCGGATAGCGGTCCAACTGAGACATCAGCACCTCGTAAGTGGCACGTGTATCAGCCTCTGCCGTATGGGCGTCTTCCAGATTCTTGCCGCAATAGAATTTATAGGCAGCAGACAGCGTGCGTTGCTCCATCTTGTGGAAAATGACCTGCACGTCCACAAACTTGCGGCGGCTCATGTCAATGTCCACACCGGCACGAAGGAACTCTTCCGCCAGGACGGGGATATCAAAACGGTTGGAGTTGAAGCCCGCCAAGTCGCATCCTTCAATGTCATTGGCAATGTTGCGCGCCACTTCCTTGAATGTGGGGCAGTCGGCTATATCGGCATCGTAGATGCCATGAACGGCAGATGCTTCGGCAGGAATGGGCATTTCGGGGTTGATACGCATGGTTTTGGACTCCTCATTCCCGTTGGGATATACCTTGAGGTAACAAATTTCGACAATTCGGTCTGAGTTGATATTGGTACCCGTAGTCTCCAAATCAAAAAAGACTATCGGATTTTCAGATTCAATTTCATTGTTTTTTCGTTTTATAAGCTCTGGCTATGAGCTATAAATTATAAGTTTAACTTACAAGCCACGAGCTACAAGTACCGTGCGGCATAATTGCGCAGCCACTTGTAGCTCGTAGCTCATAATCCGATTGCTAATATTCATCAGTCATTCAGCATCATCGGCATCAGCAGCATCAGCAAGTCTTCGTTCTCTTCCTGCTCTACCGGAATAATGACACCTGCACGTGAAGGATCTGCCAGTTCGATAACGATTTCATCGGCAGAAATGTTATTCAGAATGTCAATCAGGAAAGTGGACTTGAAACCGATGCTCATCGGATTGCCCGCATATTGGCAAACCAGTGTTTCTTCGGCCGATGTAGAGAAGTCGATGTCCTGTGCGGAGATGACAATCAGATTCTCCTGCATACGGAGCTTGATAAGGCTGCTTGCCTGCGAAGAGAAGATGGACACGCGGCGCAAAGCACCGAGCAGTTGCAGGCGGTCTACCGTCACTTTATAAGGGTTGTTCTGCGGAATCACAGAGTTGTAGTTGGGATAGCGACCTTCGATAAGACGGCACACCATGCGGTAGCTTTCCAGTGTGAACACAGCGTTGCGTTCGTCGAACTCGATAGTCACCATGCCTTGCTCTTTCGGCAGCAGATTCTTCATCAGCGAAGCCGGCTTCTTGGGCAGGATAAAGGCGGCACGTTCGTTACCTTTGGCGGCCAGTGTCTTGCAGCGCACCAGCTTATGACCGTCTGATGCCACCATCGTGATGTCCTCCGTTGTGATATCGAAATAGATACCGTTCATCACGGGACGAAGCTCGTCATCAGCCGTAGCAAACACGGCACGGTTGATACCACCCAGCAACACTTGTGCATCCATTTCCACACGTACGGCATTGTCACCCAACATGGCAGACTGCGGGAACTCGTCCGCATTCTGCCCCATCAGGCTGTATTTACCGTTCTGATACTGTACCGTGATTTCAAGGGAATCCGTATTGATTTCAAAAGTCAACGGTTGTTCGGGAATTTCCTTCAAAGCGTCCAAAAGGGTTTTGGCTGTGACGGCAAAACGGCCGTCCATATCACTTTCATTCACTTCGACCGTAGTGACCATCGTCGTTTCACTGTCGGAAACAGTTGCAGACAAGGTTCCGTCTTGCAGTTCAAAGAGGAAACAATCGAGAATTGGCAGCGCATTTTTTGAATTAATCACACGGCTGATGGCCTGTAAATGGCTGGAAAGAGCAGTACTTGAAACGATAAATTTCATATCTTCTGTATATTTAAGTTTTTTATTTTGCTAACGTCTTAGAAACCGTTTTTATCTTTTTCAAACTGACGGACAAAGTTAAAAAAGAATTCCCTACGACAAAGAAATAGCAAGAAAAACAGCCGAATATTCGTCTCATATTCCTAAAAATTGTAACTTCGCCGCATCATTTAAAAAGAAAACAATGGAATTTACAGGAAAAATCATCGCTATACTCCAGCCCAGAGGCGGAGTTTCCAAGTCAGGTAACGAATGGAAATCACAAGAATATGTGATTGAAGACCATGGCCAATATCCGCGCAAAATGTGTTTTGACGTATTTGGAGCGGACAAAATCGAACAGTTCAATATTCAGATGGGCGAAGAGCTGACAGTATCTTTTGATGTAGACGCACGCCAATGGCAAGACCGTTGGTTCAACAGTATTCGCGCATGGAAGGTAGAACGCGTAAGCACTGCCGCACCCGCTCCGGGCGCTCCCGTTCCACCGCCGGCTCCCACTGCCGCACCGGAATTCCTCGCAGGGGATGCAAAGGATGACCTGCCGTTCTAAGAATATGTTATAATTCACCACAGATTGCACAGATTAACACAGTTCATTCTAGAATTTTGATAATCAAGATTTTTTAGCTGTTTTAATCTGTGCAATCTGTGGTGAGTGTGTATTTTGACTTTCCTCGTGCTTATTTTCCCTCAGCACTCTACAGAATGACCGATTAATCACCCTTTATAAAGCAATACGATATTCGGATAAACCACCCCTTCTGTACAAGTGAATTGTACTGCAAGCATGAAATGACGGAAGAAGTTGGATTGACGGAAGAAGAAGTTCGGTATCAGACGCACATACGTTTCAGGCTGGCTCAGCATCATCTCCATATCCACCATCATCACAAAATTATATATGGGTGAAAGACTGCCTATACCCTCTTCGTACACCGGTGTTCCGTCTAACACATCTCCACTCTCCACCGCCTCAATATAGGCCGAAAGGCTCAGTGCATCGGGAGCCAGCAACAGACTACCCCGATAGAAACAGGCAAAGGTATAAAGGGCAGACTCCGTGATGCCCGTCAGCTGGGTGAGCAGCGTGTTACGGGGCAACACATATTTAGGGAACTTCCTTGCTTTGGGATACAACGAATTATTTGAAACCACCTTCGGCATAAGCGGAGCGTCCTCTTCCTTGGGGGTACTGTAAAGCAGAGACTGCAAGCGGCGTTCCGCTGCCAGTTCATCCTTGAGAGGGATACACATCACGGCGCAAGGCAGCTTGTCCAACGTGTCTTTAGACTGGAACAAGCAAGACATCACGCTCTCGCCCGCATGCTCATTCAAGTAAGCAATCCACTCCTCGTCGCGCTGCTTGATATAGTCTGAATAGGTGGCCTTGGCATACTCCTGACTGGCAGTAAAGCCAAACCAGGAATTTCTGTCAGACATTGCCCAGCGATCGTAAAAGAAAGTGGAAGACGGAAGCAGAGCCCCGGAAAATCCGTCCTCTACCGGCTGCTGCACCCGCAAGGCATTGATAAACGTCTGTGTGGAATCCGACCCATGGCTGATGCCGGAGCAATAAATGGCATCTTCATTGAACTTCATGTCAAACTCCGCCCAACTGCCCAGCTGCGTCTGCGAACGGATACCATCCGTAGGCTTCCCCATATCCACTCCTTTCATACGCACATAGACCGTGGCAGCCACGTTACTCTGCTTGCCCGCGTACATAGTGCGGAAAGAAGGGAGGTTCATCAGGGACTTTTTGCTGCGCCGCGCATCAATCACATGTTCTATCAAACGCTTCTGGAAACTTACAACCAGAAAATCGGGAGTGAAGTAGGCAGCCAGGAAACGACCGTCTGCCATGGGATAGATACGTATCTCCTCTCCCTTGTAATCGAAATACTTGGAAGGAAACGAACTGGAGCAGTACTTCTCCACAAAAGATTCCACCAACTCATAATCACCCGAACCCAAACTGCAATACAATACTTGGTTCATCGGTGTATCCGGCTCGTGAAAGCTAATCAGCATCTTGTTCATCTGTTTACTCAGTCCATGCGGAGTATCCTCCACCAAAGTATACAAATACTTCTTCAAGTAAACAAAAAGCTCCGATACGTATAGAAAATGATTGTCTTTGCTGCAATTCAGTTCATTGATATCCTCCACGAGGTCTGCCATACGGTCGGTTTCGAGTATGGCTGTGGCATCTTGCGGCACCAAAGTATAAAGATTGAAATCCTGCCGGTTCTCCACCGAATTCAACCGCAGGAAAGAATACACACCAAAACCGGTACATAGCAGCACTATGGACACAACGACAGCTATCTGTATGAGGAGTCGGAGTTTCATGGCATTTATTCATCAACTTTTGGCAAAAATAGCATTTTCTACTAATAAAACAAAACAAATGTTTCAAAAAGTTTAGAAATCTATTTCAAGTCCATCGTAGGCAAAGTGTACATGGGGTGGCAGCTGCTTTTCGATATCGGCATGAAGCCCTGCATGATGGCTCATATGGATGAAATAGGTCTCTTTGGCACCAATACGTCCGGCAGCCTCCAACGCCTCCGAAATACTCTGGTGCGTAGGATGCGGCTTTGGCCGTAAAGCATTCATTACCAAAACATCCAAGCCCTTCAATTGTTCATAAGATTCCTCAGGCATCATGTGCATATCCGTGATATATCCCAGCCGGCCGCCAATGCGGTAGCCCAGGATGGGAAGCCTGCCGTGCATCACCCGTAAAGGCAGCACTTCCGTCCGGTTGATGTGGAACACCTGCCCCGCCTCCACTTCCTGCAGATAGATACGCGGAACTCCCGGATATACCTTATCGACAAAGCAGTAAGGCATCCTTGCCCGCAGATGGGCAGCAGTGTAGGCATCGGAATAGATAGGAATATCGGCAAAACGACCGAACGGGCGCAAATCATCCAGACCACCCACATGGTCATAGTGTTCGTGTGTCACCAGTACGCCGTCTATCTTCTCAAAAGAAGAAGCACGCAGCATCTGTTCCCTGAAGTCAGGACCACAATCTATCAATATCACCGCATCATCCGTATGCAGCAGGGATGACGCACGCAAGCGGTTGTCCCGCGGGTCAGTGGAAGTGCAGACCGGACAAGTACAGCCTATCTCAGGCACACCGGTCGAAGTTCCACTTCCTAATATTCTGAGTTTTCCCATTGACTAAATCAAATAAATTTCTAAAATTAGGTTATATACAACAATGTTTGGGTGTGTCAAAACTCTCTTACTATTTTATCAAACAAACTTCCGGGTGAATATCAATGCCGAATTTCTCGCGGACAGAAGCCCGCACGGCATCCGAAAGAGCGACAATATCCGCTCCCGTGGCACCACCCGAGTTCACCAGCACCAACGCCTGCCGGCCGTGCACCGCAGCAGGCCCCAGCGCCTTGCCTTTCCAGCCACACCGGTCTATCATCCAGGCAGCCGGTATCTTTACCCGACCGGCATCCACATCATAGTGGGGCATGTCCGGATATTCCCGTTGCAAAGACTCGAACTGCCGACGCGGCACGATGGGGTTCATAAAAAAACTACCCGCATTGCCCAGCACCTTCGGGTCGGGCAACTTGCTTTGACGGATGTCTATAATCACGCGGCGCAAAATTTCCAGATTCAGCACCGGATATTTCTCCAGCTCCTGCCGGATAGTACCGTAATCCAATGTATAATGTTCCCGTTTACCCAGGCAGAAGTTCACGTAAGTCACAAACACGGTCTTCATCTCCGGTTGCTTAAACAAGCTCTTTCTGTAGGAGTAGCCGCATTCGTCCACCCCGTAGATACGCTTCTCCCTTGCCATGTTTATGGTTTCCACGGATGTTATCAGGTCCTTTACTTCCACACCATAGGCACCGATATTCTGTACTGCGCTCGCCCCCACCTCACCCGGTATCAGCGAAAGGTTCTCGGCACCATACCAATGCCGCTCCACACAGTAGGCCACAAAATCGTCCCATACCACACCGGCGCCCACACGCACCGACACGTGCTCCTCATCCTCTGACGTCACCTCCAGGCCACCGATACGTGAATGCAGCACCGTGCCTTCATAATCCTTAATAAAGAGCAGGTTGCTCCCTCCACCGATATGCAGCCAGGGCGCAACGACCTGTCCTGCTGCAATCAGCTCCCGCAGTTCATCCTCCGAACCGTATTCCAGAAATCTTGCAGCAGTAACATCAATTCCAAATGTATTGGGTATCTTCTTCAAACCTTTCCTCCTTTATTTAAATGCTCGTGTCTTCATATTTGTACAGCTCCCATCCTTTACTGCGTTTGCGGAAATAGAAGATATTGGAGTATCCGTTGCCTATACCATTTACCTTCAGTATTTTGGTATCCGACAAGTCCTCATTCTTCTGTCCGTAATTGATATTAGACAATCTGTCGGTAGGCATTACCGGACGAAAGGCATACCACTGGTCCACATCCAAAGTAGTTTCCAGAATAGAAAACTCGTCATCAGGGTCTATGGTGATGAATTGTAGCGGATGCCTGATATGCTTGCTCTGATAGACACTGTCCGTCACAAAACGGGTATAGAATTCCACGAAGTCCTCATTTTCACCTTTCTCCATCTCGCGCAGGTTAATGGCCTCGAGCATCCACATTCCCCGCTTCCGTTCAAAATAATAACGCTTCACCATACGCGTTTTCAAGAAAATCCACTCCACTTGCACCGATGTCAGCGTAGTATCGCCCACCATGTCCATATCCTCTTCCTTATCAAAAAGCAAGGTGTAATAGTTCTGCTTGGTAAACAGATAATCATGCTTCCAAAACTCTTCCTCTATCTTTGACGGCGTGTCACGATTGTAATAGGGCAAAGGGAATACCGTCCTCTGCCTTTGCAGGGCATCATCCGAAGCATAATTGAAGATAAAATCATCAAACAGCTCGTCTGCCTCCATCGGCTTCGGTTCTTCCTTCACTTCTGCTTCCAGCAGCGTATCGGCCTTGTGACCGGCCGAATCCACCATTTCCGTAATGGTAGCAAAGGGATCCATTTTCGCCTTTTTGTTTCCGCACGAAATCAAAAAGGTGAACAACAAAAATCCCAATAAAAGTTTTTTCATTCTTTACGGACCGCTTACGGTCACTTGTTTAATTTAGCTCTTAATTTCTCAAGCATGTCTACGGTCATGGACTCCAGGTCGTACTGCGGCATCCAGTCCCATTCCTCGCGTGCACAAGAGTCATCCAGAGAGTCGGGCCAGCTGTCGGCAATGGCCTGCTTCAGCGGATCAATCTCGTATGCCATCTCAAAATCAGGCATATGCTTCTTAATTTCCTGATAAATCTGTTCCGGGTCAAAACTCATGGAGGCGATGTTGAAAGCGTTGCGGTGCTTCAGCCTTGCCGGTGCCGCTTCCATCAGCGAGATGGCCGCGTTCAGTGCGTCGGGCATATACATCATATCCATATACGTGCCGGCCTTCACCGGACATACGAATTTTTCTCCCTTCACGGCAGAGTAGAAAATATCCACCGCATAGTCCGTAGTGCCGCCACCCGGAGGGGTCACGTTCGAAATGATTCCCGGAAAACGTACCGAGCGTGTATCCACACCATATTTTGTATAGTAATAGTCACTCAACAATTCAGTCGTCACTTTTGTCACCCCATACATGGTACGCGGACGCTGGATAGTGTCCTGCGGTGTCTTCACATGAGGCGTAGCTTCGCCGAACGAACCGATGGAACTCGGAGTAAACACGGCACAATTGTACTCACGTGCCACTTCCAGTACATTCCACAACCCGTCGATACCGATTTTCCAAGCCATGGCCGGACGGCTTTCGGCAACTACCGAGAGCAAGGCAGCCAGGTTGTAGATAGTATCAATCTTGAACTGACGTGCCACCACCTCGATGGACTGACGGTCTGTCACGTCGGCAATGGCCGAAGGGCCGGATGCTTTCAATTCTCCCTTGGGCATAGCACTCGGAATGTATCCTGCCACAACATGGTCATCGCCATAACGTTTGCGCAACTCCAGCGTGAGTTCCGACCCAATCTGTCCGGTAGCTCCAATTACCAAAATATTCTTCATACGAGTTATTTATAAGGTTTCGTTATTATATATGGTGCAAATATACATACTTTTTTTTCATATTTCTGCCATATTGATATTGTTTATTCCAAGAAAAATGATGTTCTTTGTGGGAAATGTAATGACAACGTATTACCTAAAAAATAAAATGCTATGTACGGTAAAATGAAAGACCATCTCAGCAAGACACTTGCTGAAATAAAAGAAGCCGGACTCTACAAGGAAGAGCGACTGATTGAGAGTGCACAACAAGCTGCCATCAGCGTAAAAGGCAAAGAGGTGCTGAACTTCTGTGCCAACAATTACCTGGGACTGTCCAACCACCCGCGGCTGATTGCCGCCGCCCAGCAGATTATGGAACGCCGCGGATACGGCATGTCGTCCGTACGCTTCATCTGCGGAACACAGGACATCCACAAGGAGCTGGAAGCAGCCATCTCCGACTACTTCAAGACTGAAGACACCATTCTCTACGCCGCTTGTTTCGACGCCAATGGCGGTGTGTTCGAGCCCCTCTTCACCGAGGAAGACGCCATCATCTCGGACTCCCTGAACCATGCTTCCATCATTGACGGCGTACGCCTCTGCAAAGCCAAACGCTATCGCTACGCCAATGCCGACATGGCCGACCTGGAAAGATGCCTGCAGGAAGCCCAGGCACAGCGTTTCCGTATCGTGGTTACAGACGGGGTATTTTCCATGGACGGCAACGTTGCCCCGATGGACCGGATTTGCGACCTTGCCGAGAAATACGACGCGCTGGTCATGGTGGACGAATCACACTCCGCCGGCGTGGTAGGCCCTACGGGACACGGCGTAAGCGAACAATACGGCACCTACGGACGCGTGGACATCTATACCGGAACCTTGGGCAAAGCCTTTGGCGGCGCTTTGGGAGGATTCACTACCGGACGCAAGGAAATCATCGACCTGCTGCGCCAACGCAGCCGTCCGTACCTCTTCTCCAACTCATTGGCTCCGGGCATCATCGGCGCCAGCCTCGAGGTATTCAAGATGCTCAAAGAGAGCAATGCCCTGCATGACAAACTGCTGGAAAACGTGAACTACTTCCGCGACAAGATGACCGCCGCCGGTTTCGACATCAAGCCGACACAAAGCGCCATCTGCGCCGTCATGCTGTATGATGCCAAACTCTCCCAGATTTATGCCACCCGCATGCAGGAAGAAGGCATCTACGTCACCGGCTTCTACTACCCCGTAGTGCCCAAAGACCAGGCACGCATCCGCGTACAAATCTCTGCCGGACACGAAAAGGAGCATCTGGACAAATGTATCGCTGCATTTATTAAGGTGGGGAAAGAGCTGGGAGTGCTGAAATGAGTGATGAGTTATAAGTTATTTGCTTGTGCTTTCCCTTGCGGATATAAGCCCTTCATCAACAAATAACTCACAACTTATAACTCATAACTAAAAAAAATCCCGCGACTAAAATTAGCCGCGGGATTTTTTTTAGTTTCTCTCTTATCTACGTTCTCCCAGTTTTGAGTCAACGAAGAAGATTCCGGCATCACCGGCTTTCTTTATCATATCTACAATGCCGTCGGCAGTAGCTTCTTCTTCTACCTGCTCGCGCACGAATCCCCAAAGGAAGTCTTGTGTAGCCTTATCTTTTTCGGCAGAGGCAACATCTACCAATTCATCAATCATTTTGGAAACACGGCGTTCGTGCTGGGCTACCTGCTCGAACACTTCCAGTGGAGTACCGAAGTCATTGGGAACAACATCAATCTTGTCCAGTTTGGCCTTACCGCCACGCTTGATGATATAAGAAGCCATTTCACAAGCATGAGCTTTTTCTTCAGAAGCCTGCTTCTTCAACCAGGAAGCCATGCCGTTATAACCTTCTTTCTCCATATAGAAAGACATTGCCAGATAAAGGTTGGAAGACCACATCTCAGCCGTAATCTGCTCATTAATTGCATTCTGTAATTTTTCTGTAATCATAATCGTATTTATTTAAATTGAAATCATTACAAAAGTAACAAGAAACCTTAAAAGTTGTTCACGCAATAACATTTTTTATATAAAAACAGAAGCCTTGGTATAATAAATGCTTCGCCATTCATGCAACGCATCTCCAGCCTCTCTATACCAGCTCGTCCGACGTATATCCTTGAGGCAGCTCACGGCAGTTATAGCCCGAAGCCATAATTTCGCCATAAGCCCCTGCCGAACGGAGGGCGATAAGGTCGCCACGCTTCACCCCATTCAAATCAATAGCCTTACCGAATACATCAGAAGACTCGCAGATGGGCCCTACGACATCATAAGCCTGAACCGGCGCATCCGAAGTGATATTCTCTATCTTATGGAACGCTTGGTAGAGTGCCGGACGAATCAAATCCGTCATGCCGGCATCCAGAATGGCAAACTGCTTGTTGGTGCCCTGCTTCACATAAAGCACCTGCGAAATCAATGAACCGCATTGTCCCACTACCGCACGTCCCAGCTCGAAGTGGAGCGTCTGGTGGGGACGGAGTTTCAGATGGCTGTTGTAAGTCTCGAAGTAGCTTTTGAAGTCGGGTATCGGCTGACGGTTGGGGTGACCGTAGTCAATGCCGAGTCCGCCCCCCACATTGACGTGCTCGATGCGGATATGGCGAGCTTCCAGCTTATCCTGCAATTCGTTGACGCGGTTACACAAAGCCACGAAATCGCCCATATCCAATATTTGGGAACCGATGTGGAAATGCAGTCCGATGAATCTCAGGTTCTTCATATTCTGCGCAATGTCTATCACATGGTCCATATCCTGCATGCTGATACCAAACTTGTTTTCGGCCAGCCCAGTGGTGATATTTGCATGGGTATGCGCACCTACATTCGGATTGATACGGAAAGCCACATTGGCCACCTTACCTTTGGCGGCAGCCAGTTCGTTAATGATTTCCAGTTCGGGTACAGACTCTACGTTGAAGCAGAAAATATCATAATCCAGACCCAGATTAATTTCCCAATCAGCCTTGCCCACCCCTGCAAAAACAATCTTGCCAGTGGGAAAACCTGCCTTAATGGCTGCGCGGATTTCTCCGCCACTTACACAGTCGGCTCCCAGACCGCTCTCGCGGATAATGGCAAGCACCTTGGGATTGGCATTGGCCTTCACAGCATAATGCACCGAATAGTTGCCATATCGGGCAGCTTCCGTACGGATGCACGAAAGTGTGTCGCGCAAGACCTTTGTGTCGTAGTAATAGAAGGGAGTACGCAATTCGCGGAATTTATGGATAGGGAATGTTCCTTTCATATAATAATCGTAATCTTTGTTTAGTTTAAAAAAAGGAAGATGAAAGAGGTGTCTACAAATAATTTTTCAGACGCAGATGACGCAGATTACACAAATAGGAAGCAAAAAGAATCTGCGTCATCTGTGTAATCTGCGTCTGAAAAATATCAAGAGTTATTCCTCATTGAACAGCGCATCACTGAGTGACTGCAACGCTGCCTTCTTGTCGCACTCGCGGATGAGGAAAGAAATATTGTAGTTGCTACCGCCGAATGAAATCATACGTACCGGTATGTCGCGCATGGCGTCCAACGCTTTGGCTTCAAAGCCTACGTTTTCCCATTCCAGGTCACCGACTACACAGATGATACACATGTCCTTGTCCACCGTCACTGTACCATATTTCTTCAAGTCGTCCAGAATTTCATTCAGATGCTTCACATTATCGATAGATACGGACACACCCACTTCTGAAGTACAAATCATATCGATGGAAGTCTGGTAGCTCTCGAATATCTCGAAAACCTTACGCAAGAATCCGTGAGCAAGCAACATGCGGCTGGATTTTATCTTGATGGCCGTAATGTTGTCCTTGGCAGCCACCGCCTTAATCTTACCCTTCTCCGTATCATTGGAAATCAGCGTACCCGGAGCAGTGGGGTCCATTGTATTAAGCAGACGGACGGGAATATTGGCATATTTGGCAGGCTGTACGCAAGTAGGATGCAGAATCTTCGCACCAAAGTAGGCCAACTCGGCAGCTTCTTCGAAATGCAGATGACGCACCGGCGCAGTCTTGTCCACAATACGGGGGTCGTTGTTGTGCATACCGTCAATATCTGTCCATATCTGGATTTCGGAGGCGTTTACAGCGGCACCGATCAGTGATGCGGTATAGTCGCTTCCGCCACGTTGCAGATTATCTATCTCGCCATAGGCGTTGCGGCAGATAAAACCTTGTGTGATATAAATTTCAGCGTCCGGATGTATTTCCAGCTGAACCTGGAGCTTGTCCTTGATATAGACCGGATCGGGCTCGGCATTCTTGTCCGTACGCATGTATTCTAAAGCCGGAAGCAACACAGACTTCACGCCGCATTCCTGCAGATAGTAGTTCATCATGGCGGTGGAAATCAACTCGCCCTGAGCCAACACCACTTTCTCCTCAAACAGAGTGAAGAGGTCTTTGGTATAAGAACGGATATAGTCAAAATGTGATTTGATGAGTTCCAGGCCTTTCTGTTTATACTCCGGAGTAGCAAAGAGTTCATCAATGTGCTGGCGATATTTACTTTCCAGCTTGTTGATAATCTCGTTGGCACCTTCCGGATTCTTCTTATACAGATAGTCCGAAATTTCAACCAATGTGTTTGTGGTACCCGACATGGCAGAGAGAACCACAATCTTACGTTCACCATCGGTAATCAATTTGGCTACTTCTTTCATTCGCTGTGCAGAACCTACCGAAGTACCTCCAAACTTTAAAACTTTCATTTTCGTTCCTGTATTAATTAGTTTATAGTTACAAGCTACGAGCTACAAGTAGGCAGCTGCGGAGCTTTATCGTTAATTTCTGTTCTTTATAAGAATCAGTAGTTAGAGATAACTACTTAACTACTAATCATTGGTTATTGCAGGGGCGTATTCTGCTGTAACATCAGTCATCAGATGGTCTGCGCACCGGTACACCTTGCCGGGAAACTCTCGCAGCAGCTGCAGGTTGTGCGTGGTCATCACCACCAGTGCGCCGGCTTCACTGATGCCGTGCAGAAGTTCTGCAATGGCATGTCCGGTTTCCGAATCCAGGTTTCCGGTAGGCTCATCCGCAAGGATTATCTCCGGAGAGTTGAGCACTGCACGCGCAATCACAATGCGCTGTTGCTCACCACCCGACAGTTCATTAGGCAGCTTATATCCTTTGTTGCTCATCCCCACCAGGTTCAACACCTCTTCTATTTTGTCCTTAATCTCCCCTTTGCTCTTCCAACCGGTAGCACGGAGAACAAATTCAAGGTTATCGTACACCGTACGGTCTGTCAGCAACTGGAAGTCCTGGAATACGATTCCCAGCTTACGGCGCAACTGCGGGATGTGCTTACGCTTAATATGGAGCATGTCATACCCCAATACTTCAGCCTCGCCCGATGCAATATCCAGTTCGCCATAGAAAGTCTTGAGCAGGCTCGTCTTGCCGGAGCCCACTTTACCTACCAGGTACACGAACTCCCCTTTGTGAAGTTCCAAATTCACATCGTTCAGTACGCACAACTCCTGCTGGTGTATCTCTACGTCCGTATATCTTATCAGCGCCTCGCCCACCCCCATTTTAATTATTAATTTTTAATTACTTAATGTTTCTTCCACGTCGCACTGTGACGTTCCTCCAATTCACGCGCAAGGTCTTCAATGCGGTATCCTTTGGATGTGAGCAGCACGATGAGGTGATACAACAAATCAGCTCCTTCATAGATAAGGCGTTCGTCGGTTCCGTTACAAGCTTCGATAACCGTTTCCACGGCTTCTTCACCTACTTTCTGTGCCATTTTGTTGATACCGGACTGGAAAAGACTGGTCGTATAGGAACCTTCGGGCATTTCATCATAACGCTTACAGATGAAATCCTGAAGAAGCTTTAGAAACATAACCGGCTGTTCGTTCTTCTCACCCCAGCAAGTATCTGTACCGGTATGGCAAACCGGGCCTACGGGATGTACCTGCACCAGTAACGTATCCCGGTCACAGTCTTCTTTTATAGAAACAACATTCAGGAAATTCCCGCTCTCTTCACCTTTTGTCCACAGGCGGTTCTTGGTACGGCTGAAGAAAGTTACTTTACCAGTTTCCACCGTCTTGTCATAAGCCTCCTTGTTCATGAAGCCAAGCATCAGCACCTTAGCGGTATCTGCATCTTGTATAATCGCCGGAACGAGTCCGTTCATCTTGTCAAAATCCATTCTATTTACGATTTAGCTATTTACTATTTACGATTGATATTACTTTAAGTGACTGGAGACTTATGATTTGCTTGAGTAATCCCAATCGTAAATCGTAAATCGTCCAATCGTAAACTCACCTTCATCTTCTCATCGCAATTCCTTGGGCACAAAGATACTGTTTTAATTCGGGAATTTTAATTTCTCCGAAATGAAAAACGCTGGCTGCTAATGCAGCATCTGCTTTTCCCTGCAAAAAGACGTCACGAAAATGTTCTTTGGCACCTGCCCCTCCCGATGCAATGATGGGGATGGACAATCCGTCGGCAAGGCTGGAAAGCGCTTCATTGGCATAACCGGTCTTGACACCGTCGTGATTCATGCTGGTGAACAATATCTCGCCCGCACCACGTTCCTGGGCTTCTTTTGTCCACGCAAACAGTTCCTTATCCGTTTCCACACGACCACCGTTCAAGTAGCATCGCCATCCCTTCTCTGTCTGTTTGGCATCAACTGCCAGTACACAAACCTGAGAACCGAAGTTCTTCGCAATCTCGTCTATCAATCCGGGACGGCGGATAGCTGAGGAATTGATGGAGATTTTATCGGCACCTGCATTCAGTAGCCTATCCACGTCACCCAGTTCATGAATGCCTCCACCTACAGTAAAAGGAATGCTGATATTCGCAGCTATGCGTTTCACCAATTCAGTGAAAGTCTTACGGCCTTCAAAACTGGCTGTGATGTCGAGAAAAACCAGTTCGTCGGCACCCTGCTCACTATAAGCACGCGCCAGTTCTACCGGGTCGCCGGCCTGGCGGAGGTTCACGAAATTGGTACCTTTCACTGTCTGCCCATCTTTAATGTCGAGGCAAGAAATGATTCTTTTTGCTAACACGGCGGTTTGAGTTATAAGTTATGAGTTATAAGTGATTAATTTTCACCTTTCAACTAACAAAATTTTCCAGTTCTTTGAAGGTGATGCGGCCTTCGTACAGAGCCTTACCGAAAATAACGGCAGGTATGCCGACAACTTCCAAATGGCGTATATCATCGGCACAGCTTACGCCTCCACTTGCTATCAGATAGAGTTCAGGATGGTGCTCCAGTATCTCCTTATACAACGCTATCGATGGTCCTTGCAGCATTCCGTCACAACTGATATCAGTACAGATAACCTTACGGACCCCCTTCTCTACATAGTCTTTCAAGAACGGAAACAGTTCGCAGCCACTCTCATCCTTCCAACCATTGACGGCTATTTTATGCTCTTTCACATCAGCGCCAAGAATAATTTTCTCGGAACCATACATTTGAAGCCATTTGCAGAACAATTCGGGATTCTTCACAGCAATGCTGCCACCGGTCACCATCTGCGCACCGTTCTCAAAAGCTATCACCAAATCTTCATCACTCTTCACCCCACCTCCAAAATCAATAATAAGAGACGTACGCACAGCTATCTGTTCCAACGTACGGTAGTTTACCACATGATGGGAAGCCGCACCGTCCAAATCGACCACATGAAGTCTGCGGATACCATGAGCCTCCAGCTCCAGGGCCACTTCCACGGGATTTTCGTTGTACACCTTCTTGCTGTCATAATCGCCTTGGGAAAGGCGTACACATTTTCCGTCAATAATGTCAATAGCGGGAATCAGTTCTATCATTTTATTTACGATTTGACGATTTACAGTTCCAGGAAATTCCGCAAAATACGCTCTCCCACACTTCCACTCTTTTCCGGATGGAACTGTGTGGCGTAGTAATTGCCTTTATGCAAAGCGGCACTGAACGGATGAATGTAATCCGTCACGGCTGCCGTACAATCATTGACTGGCACATAGAAACTATGTACGAAATAAACAAACTCTTCTTTAGTAAAGCCTTTAAAAAGTCCGCTATTCGTCCGGGCAATGGTATTCCATCCCATATGGGGTACTTTATCCTCGTGCCTCTGCGAAATGAAACGTTTCACATCAGTATCAAAAATACCCAGGCAATCCACATCCCCCTCTTCAGAGTGGCGGCACATCAACTGCATGCCCAGGCAAATGCCCAATACCGGCTGGCGTAACTCCTTTATCAGCCTATCCATACCACCGGCACGCAAAAAGTCCATAGTGGTTTCCGCCTCTCCCACACCGGGAAAGATAACCTTATCGGCAGCACGTAGCACAGCCTCATCCGCCGTAATCACTGCCTCTACTCCCAGACGCTTCAAAGCATAATCCACCGAACGGATATTGCCTGCATTATATTTGACAACTGCAACTTTCATTTTTTTAATTGAGAATTGACCATTGAAAGGTAATAATTGAAAGGTAATGACAAGTTCCCCACCATCAACTATCAATTATCAACTATCAACTAATTAAATATTACCGTTTTGTTCTTATATGCCAACACCTTGCGTTCAATATGTTTCTGAACAGCACGAGAAAGCACTATTTTTTCCAAATCTTTACCTTTGTTCACCAAATCCTGCACAGTGTCCTTGTGTGTGATGCGTACTACATCTTGCTCAATGATAGGACCGGCATCCAGTTCGGAGGTAACATAATGGCTGGTCGCACCAATGATTTTTACTCCTCGTTCAAACGCTGCATGATAGGGCTTCGCTCCCACAAATGCCGGAAGGAAAGAGTGATGGATATTGATTATCCTATTGGGATAAGCGTTTATCATTTGCTCGGAAATGACCTGCATGTAGCGCGCCAGCACTATGAAAGTTATCTTATGCTTTGCCAGTAACTCCATTTCCTTCTTCTCTTGTTCCTCCTTTGTCTCTTTGGTAATGGGGAAAAGATGGAAAGGAATACCGAAACGCTCGGCCACGTGCTGCAAATCGGGATGATTGCTTATAATAAGAGGTATCTCCACATTCCACTCACCAGCGGTGTAACGCGCCAACAAGTCGAACAAGCAATGGGACATCTTTGAAACAAAGATAGCCATACGCGGTTTTGTATCGGAGAAATAGAGACGGAAATTCATCTCATATTTCTGTGCATACAAAGTGGCAAAATAATCCTCAATCTTTTCCTGAGGCACCAGAAAATCTTTCAATTCCCATTCTATACGCATGAAAAATATATTTTCTACATGGTCTACATACTGATCCAGATAGATAATATTACCTTTATTCACCGTTATAAAGTTTGTGACTTCTGCCAAAATGCCTGGTTGGTCTGGGCAGTGCAGCAACAGTTTGGCTGTTTTCATCATCCTAAAATGTTTTTTATCATTTTTCAAATTACAACATTCTCGTTTTGAGTCCGCAAAAATAACGATTTATTGCAAAACAACGAACTTTTCGAGCAAGAAGTTTAAAACAAGCTCCGAAATGTTTCGTTTTCTCCAGGAAAGGTTTTCATATCAAGAATAAAACAGTGCATAAACGTATTTCTAAACAGTTGTTAAATTTACTTTTCTCTTATTTTTCCAATCTTCTCAATATGAGGATATAAAGCAAATACAGCACAAAACGCTTGGAAAAAAGTTCGCCATAGCTATTGCAGATATCAAAGAAATGCCTACCTTTGCAACCGCAATCAAGAGAGATAGCAACGAAAGAATGAAATAATGGTGCGTTAGTTCAGTTGGTTAGAATACATGCCTGTCACGCATGGGGTCACGGGTTCGAGTCCCGTACGCACCGCAATAAATATTGAAAATCAATATTTTACAAATAGAACACCCACTTTTACACCCTAATAATGTAAAAGTGGGTGTTCTATTTATAAAATATAATATGGATACAAAAAAATTGTAGGAGAAACACTAGTTTTCTCCTACTCTCATATTTTATCCAATCAAATCTTGTAACCAAAGGTGAAAACTGTCTACTTCTACATAGTCTTCTCCAACCATATCTATATAATTTATGGCATAAGATAAATCAACTTCGTAACCATAAAATTCACTTAAATCACATATTAATTCTTCAGGTGTCATTGTTGTTTAACGAATTTGAACTGCTAAATATATAAATTCAGTAATTAACTCTAAATCTGATAGAATAAATATCCACAAGTCATAATTTACTTTTTATTGTATCTATTACAATAGAAGAAACCTTTAAACCTAATTCATCGAAGAAACCCTTAATACTACTTTTGGTATACTTTTTTACACCTAGTTCATCCATTGATTGTTTATATTGAATAGCCCATTTATCAATGCTTTCAATTTCCAATTTTTTAAAGCGATTAATAATTTCATTTTTAACATAATCATCAGCTATATTTATTTTGTCTTGAACCTTTTGAGGTAATTGATATCTATAATAGGCAATCCCAATATGTCCAAAAAAGCTATCACGTGCTTTAGGATATATTTTTCTGTCAAATCCTTTTTGTAGCAAAGGAAAATGTTCCCATATATAATTGAACATTACACTATTCATTTCTTCTTGTGTGTATTTCTTTAAGATAGGAATGGATTTATGGAATTCAATTTCTCTATCTCGCCACATTTTATTTCTCTCTTTTTCATTCTCCTTTATTGCTTCTTTTTCTTCTTCTGTTAAGTCTTCATCAAAATACCCATAATTTTCTTCTTCTACTTCATCATCTTCGTCTTCATCAAGTCCATCCATTTTAATTCTGATAACACTATCTTTCATCCTGTTTTTTAGACATGCCGCTAATAAACGGGTATCTACAGGTAAAGTTTCATCATTTTGTATATTTTCAAGATGTACCTTTAATGCACCTGATTCACCATTAAGAAGTTCAGAAACAATGTTTTCAGGTATAGTTAAATCTTTGATATACGATAACTCAACCGGAGATATATTTAATATCTCTATTAATTTAAATTTGGCTTCAATATTAGTTTTCATAATAATAAAATTTATTTAAATGTACGTTTGTACTTTTTCGAATACAACCTTTAAGTCATTTGTTTTATTTCGAATAATTCTTTTCTTTTTATTATATTCAAAATCGTTATAAGAAATAACAACGAGACTAATACCATGTTGAGGTAAGACAACTTTTCTACGTTCGTCATATAGTTTTCGTTGTTCTTTACGAGTAATTCCACTTATAGTTTTTTTTCTATCGAAAAAAGCAACATCCTCGGTATGTTGTTTTTCATTATATTCAATAACTAAATTCTTAGATTCATAATAAGCGTCTACACGTAATTTTCTCCCGCGTTTCCCGTTTATAGAATCCCCCCTTAGAAAATCAAAACAATGTTGTCTTAAAGCTTTTGTCCCTAATATTTCATCACATAAATCAATTACATAAATTTCATCTTTAATTTTATGCTTTGTGATGATTGGTTTATTAATCATGTTAATACAATGGTTTGATATACTTGACAAATATATAAAATTTCATTTATATTTTCGCATAAATTATATTCGATAAGCAAATAAATTTATATTTTTAATCCTCGCATAGGTTTGTTTTCCTCCTTTTGGGTGTGGCTTACACCCAGCTTTTCTTTGAGCTCTTTAAATTTCATCTTGAACCATTCAAGTATAGGCATTCCGTCAATACACAGCCTAAATTTCCCTTTCTCCTGCGGATTTCTCTCTATGGTTGCCGTTGAGTTGGAAAATCCAGTGTAAGCTGCCCCCTAAAACCAAGCGATTCTGCCCCCTTAAAACATTCAACAATGCCCCCTTAAAAAGTCTTGACCGATGGGGTTATTATTATTTTAGTTTATTTCCCTCTGTATGCAGCCATTTTACGGACACTTTCTCCTGTCAGCTCAATCCGGTGCGCCGTATGTATAATACGATCCATAATGGCATCTGCTACTGTAGGGTCTCCGATTGCATCATACCAATTGTCCGTTGGCAGTTGCGAGGTGATGATGATGGACTTGCGCCCATGTCGGTCCTCTATTATATCGAGCAGGATGGGGCGTTCCTTGGCATCAAGGTTCACAAGGAAGAGGTCATCCAATATGAGCAGCGTGCTCCGTTCGATTCTCTTGAGTTCCGATTCCAGTGTGCCTTTTACTTTTGCCACCTTAAGCGTACCCATAAGTTTCGGAGCATTCGCATAATATGTCCGTATGCCCTTCTTGCAGGCTTCATACCCCATTGCTGTGGCAAGGAAGCTCTTCCCGGTACCGGATGACCCTGTGATGAAGAGGTTCTGTCCCTTGCGGATGAACTCCAGCGATGCAAGCCGCTCCATCTGATTGCGGTCAAGGCCACGCGGGATTGCATAGTCTATCTGCTCGAGGCAGGCCTTGTAGCGGAACGCCGCCCCGCGTATAAGGCGTTGGATGGCTGCATTGGCACGGTAGTCCCATTCCCTGGCAAGTAACATGTGCAGGAAAGAGTCGATTGTCATTGTTTCTGCCATAGTGGAGGTTAGGCTTTCAGTGAAGGCGGCGGCCATGCCGTGCAGCTTCATACGGTTCATCAGTTCGATTGTCAACGTGTTGCGGTCTTTTTCGACAGCTATCGGTGCGGTAAGATTATTTGTTTCCATTGTTGTCTCTATTTAAATGTTTTAATTGTGCGAAGTAGGCTGCTCCGCGGATGTTTTTGTGGATAGATGTTACGGGGACCTCATCGTCAATGTCGTCTTTTGACAGGAAGTCTGCATCATCCCCGCGTTCAAGGATCCGCCTTATCTCCTGATATCCGTATAGGCGCAGTTGCGTGGCGCATGCGCTTGCCGCCACCAACCGTTCCAGCCCGAAGGTCTTCTCCAACGCCATGATGCCTCTGCATGAACGGAACGCCGCGGGAGGATACTTCTTGAGTTCCGCCACCTTGCGCAGATACAGCAGCAGGACGTTATCTGTCTGGCCGGCCCGTTCGTAAATCTGTTCCAGATCCTTTTCATAACTTCCATGACGTCCGGGCAGTCCGTGGGCATCCTTGGTCGTATAGGAGTATGGCGTGTCATCGCGCTGGTGTGTGGTCACCAGACGCAGGCCATGATATATTTCCAGCGTGTCCGCATCATAGACAATCTCGACACGTTTGCCTATATACTCTTTCGGTACGCTGTAATGGTGAAGCCTGAAGGTGACATAGCCGTTACGCATTACTGTTGCGGAGCGTCGCTCTTTCATCTGATGGCGTATGGCGGGAAGCGGGCGGAGGCAGTCGGACTCAATCTGCTCGAACTGTTCCCGTCTGGACTGGGGACGCCCGCTCATCCTGCGTCCGTTGAAGGCCGAGAGCGATTCGGATATGGCCGCATTCAGAGACTCCAGCGAGTGGAATACAAGACCCTCGATGTCAGCGTAGACGGATCGGTAAAGCAGCTTCACGGCATTCTCCACCAAGGCCTTGTCCTTTGGATGACGTACCCGTGTGGGGTATACGGTACATCCGTAGTGTTCGGCAAATGCCGCAAACTCCTCGTTGATTACCGGCTCGTTACGGTCGCTGCGGGTTACCGCCGATTTGAGGTTGTCTGGTACGATCGCCATCGGAACCCCGCCGTAAAAATGAAGCGCGTTCTCACACGCCTTAATCAAGTCCTGTCTTGACTGGGACCAGACCGCCTCACAATAGGTATAGTGGCTGCACGGAAGTATGGCCACGAACACTTCAACGCTGCGACATTCACCGCTTTCACTGTCAACGACTTCCAGTTTGTCACCGGCGAAGTCGATATACATCTGGTCTCCGGCATAATGCTCGACATGGCCTACGACATGTGTCACCATACGGTAACGCATGAGATAGTTGCCGAAACTGGCATGTCTGTATCCGTCAGGATGGGTCTCGCGGTACTCTTCGTACAGGGTTTTCACTGTTACGCCTCGGCGGCTAAGCCGGGCAGCATACTCAGGAAGGAGTGCCTCAAGCTCAAGCTGGCGTTGTGACGGTTCCCTGTTACGGCCAACACCTTCAGAGAACATTTCCTGGATGCGAGCGGAAGGCATGGCGGCCAACTCCTTTATCGGTATACCACACTCTTGAAACAGGCGCACATATCTGCGCACCGTGTTGCGGGAAAGCTCAAAGCTCCTGCTTATCTGCTTTATCCCCATCCCCAATGCGTAACATTGGAGGATGTTTGCTATCTTTGTTGTCATAGTAGAAATGATTTTATCCCACCGGTCAAGACGGGAATCAAATCTACGAAAAATCCCCTGCCGGGCATTGCCAAGCAGGGGTATTTTTATATTGGAATCAAGGGGGTAGGATTATTTTAGCACAAGGGGGCAGAATCGCTTGGTTTTAGGGGGCAGCTTACACTGGATATCCAAGAAAGAAAATTCTATGTCTGAATAAGTACTGATTTGCCCGCTTATATAGGATTGTGGTTGCGTTCCCTTATGAAAAGAAGAAATAATTTTATTTCCTTTATGAAAAACAAGTGCTACACAACCCGCCGGGATAGAACGCTGAAAGCCTTGCTTTACATCATCTATCCTTAAAAACCAATATTGCTTTATATAAGGAGCGAGCAATTTGGTAGGTTGTATTACTTGAATTTTCTCCATTTTGCCTTAACTATCAGGCAAAAGTAAGATTTCTTAGATTGATAATAGGTGTAAAAAAGGGACATTCTAACAAAAATGCAAAAAAACACAGTAGAGAAGTTAGAAGCATGATACTCTGTTAATAAATCTTTAGATAATGTTCCAAATGAACTATTTTACTATTTTTGCACCAACTCAAACAACCACCGCAACACCAAGCAATCTAAAGAATTGCACACGTGGGGTTATTAGTGGGAGAAAGAATTAAGAGCTTGCTAAGAGATTGAGTACGTGAGGAATAGAAATAAGGTTCATCTTCCGTACGCACCGCGAAAGCAAATAGCAAATTAAAGCAAAGCTCTGAAATTCAAGTATTTCAGAGCTTTTTCTTTTTCTCGCTCCGGCAAAAATGGGGACCCGAAATATCCGGTGCATAAGCAATTTTCGAGTTTCAGCTTTCTCAGACTTACATCACAAGAATAAGAAACTGAGCAGCAATGAATGGGCAGACCGTCCTCCGGATAGGGACAAAACTGGAAGAAGGTATAGGCAGAATCCACGTATGTCCCATGCTTTTTATTATGAAGGTTCATGTAAACCCTCGTCCCACGCACGTGGGCTCGACGGTTCACGCAGGCAAACCGGCGAACACACATGCGTGGGACGAAGTTTTGTAATAAGGTTTCGGGAATTATGCGCCAAGCTTCTCTGCATTACACACAGGACATGAAGGGAAAAAGTGCCCATATACGGGGAGCAAAAGCCATACTTCCGGCACTATAGACAACGGAGTTCGCCCCTTAATCACCATATTTGCACGAAGAAAACGGAAAATAAGCCCGAAATAGACATTAACAAATGTTATTTATTATAAACGAGAAACAAAAAAAAACACGTGGTTAAATTCTTGCTGTCAGATAGTTAAAGCCGAATATGAGAAGAAAAAGTAGTGCTGGCAAAAATGATGATTTTTAAAATCGGGGTCTGACTTACGAACTACAACTGCATGTGTAAAATAGGATATTCTTTACCTTCTCCGTCCAAATCGGACCTTTTGTATACGCTAAAGCCTATATATTTATAAAAACCGACAGCTTGAATATTCTGCTCGTTCACATCGACTTTCGTTACCTGCAAATGATTTATGGCATAAGTAACCAGTTTTTTACCAATTCCTGTGCCTCAATAATTATTGGTAATAAACAACATTTCAAGATTTCCTTCTGCAATTCTCATAAATCCGATTAAGATTCCCTCCTGTTCAAACCCGAATAGAGCGACATACTGAAAATATACCGAAAGCTGTTCCTTATAGTATAGAAAATCTTCCTCTGTAAGAAAATCATGTGTACTCAATACTGCACTTTCCCAAATTTCTATCAAACGTGGATAATCCGTAACTTTAATTTTTCTAATCATAATTGTAATTGCTATTTAAAGCCGCAAAGTTCGGAACTTATACATTCAAAACACTGAACCTAAGTTAAAAAATACGTTTACGGATTCTGCTTAGTGCTTGCGGTGTGATACCCAAATAAGAAGCTATATCTTTTAGTGGTATATAGTTTAATGTAATACCATATTCTTCAATCATCTGTAGATAATACTATTCAGGAGAATATTTAATCAAGTCGATATTTCTTTTCAAGAGTTTATTCAGTAGTATATCAAATCTTCAAATACAGTTTTCACCTTAGGAATAGCTGTATACAGTTCATCTACTCGCCTCTTGTCTATTCGGTAAATAACGCTATCTATAATTGTCTACACATTAAATGTAAATCTTGTTTGTAAGGTAAAAGATATGTTCGACATTGAAAACGTACCTTCTTTACAAAACCAAAAAATTTGCTTTTCCCCTTTATGATTCAAAAGCCAAAACGCAACATCCATCAAAACGAAATAACTATATCTTTCTATTTCTCCTTCCTTAATCAATAATGTATCTTTACTAATCAATATCCGCTCAAAATATTGGTCAAACAACTTAGATTCCTCCAAATTAAAAATATTGATGCTAAAATTAGCTCCTTTAAGTAATTTTTCTAAAGCATAATATTTACAGACTATAGTTTTCATCAGTTTTGATAGCCGATTTTTATTCCAGAATACCGAAACGAACCAGAGCGTTCCGGATACCATGCTCATCCACTGTCTCCGTTATATAATCGGCAACGCTTTTCACAGCCTCGGAAGCTCCTCCCATAGCTATTCCCATCCCGGCTGCACGAATCATGGAAATATCATTCCCACCATCACCAAAAGCGATGGTTCCTGAAACATCAAATCCATAATAGGAAGCAAATTCATTGATACCCATAGCCTTGTTTACTCCCGCCACATTGACATCCGCAAAGAAAGGGTTCCATCTGGAAACAGAAAGTCCGGAAAGTTGTGCCATAACTTCTTTTTCCATTTCTTCATCACAATATATACATAACTGACAACATTCGCCTCCCATAAACTCCTTTTCAATGTCTGCCACTGGCGGTGTAGGGTGATTGACCAACCTGGCCAATTCGATGACGGTCGGATTGAGTTCGTTGACAAAAATACCTTTATTTGTTTCGATAGCCAGAGCAAACCCATAATGTTGAGCCAATACCAGTACCATCTGAAAATCCTTTTCGGGAATCTGTTTACGAGATATAGGAGTGCCATCTCTCAGTACACAATCGGACCCATTCAAAGCTATCACTGCATCGTATGGAATCTCTTCAAGCTCGTGAAGATCGGTAAACGCCCTCCCAGTTGCTATTATGATTTTTATACCGGATTCATGAACTTGCTGCAACGCTTCGATAGCCGACTGCGGAACGCGGTGAGTGTCGAAACTCACCAATGTTCCGTCTACATCTAAAAATATAGCTTTGGTCTCCATTATAAAATATTTTGGTCTAATAAATTCATTCTATCTGCATCATCTCAATTTTGTGAATATCTATATTCATTCGGTGCAACTCCCGTTGCTTTCTTAAACACCAGACTGAAATATTGCACACTCGGATAGCCCAGCCGACGCGCTACGGCAGCAGGTGTATTACCGCCTTCCGATAACATTTTCTTGGCCGTGTACAAGCATTTGAACTGGAAGTATTCAGCCAATGTCTTACCCGTCTCAAACCTCAGCAAATCATCAAAGTAAGCCGTCGAAAGATTCAGTTTTTCGGCACAGCATCCGGAAGTGGGCAGCTTCCCCTCCTGCAACTTTCCGGAAGTGATATACTCGTCCAATATCCCTTCCATTTTCCCCAGAATCATCTTGTTCTTATTCTCACGGGTGATGAATTGCCGCTCATAGTAACGTGAGCAATAATCCAGCAGCAATTCGATGTGACGGGACAGGATGGTATTGCTATGCGTATCAATGGAATGATGAAGTTCATCATCAATATTCTCAAGGCAACACGTCACTTTGGCCGTTTCGCGCTGTGACAGATGCAACGCCTCCTCCTTGCGGTAGAAAAAGAAAGTATAGTTGTCGATATGATTCTTTAACGTAGTACAAAGCAATAAATCGGGATGAAATGCCAGCAGCCAACCTTTGTCCGGAAGCGTATTGTTCTTGTTCATCCGGAATATCTCGCCGGGAGTGAGAAACACCATGGTAGCATTGGAGTAATCATAGTATTTCCGTCCGCAGCAGTCACAATCCCCTTCACAGTCCTCAATCAGTAGGATGGCATAGAATTCAAACTTCACAGCATCCTGATACACACTAGGATTTTCCAGATTAATAATGCTTACCTGAGGATGCAACGTTTTACATCCCAGGCACCGGTTACATTCACATACGGTCTTTATGTCCAATGTATTGTCTTTCATCACCTATAAAGTCATTCTCATTATTGTAACTTCAGATATATAAAATCTTAAGGATATGTTTTCCACACCTTCACAATATACCAATTACAAAATTAGAGGAAAATCCAGACATCTTCACTACCCTTATTACGGATTATATAACCTTAGTTACTGTTTTTATATCTGGCTACGTGACTTCATCTCCAGATACTTGTTTATCACGTCCACAGAAAGATTTTCCGGTGTAGTCAGCACAGAACTGATGCCGTGCTGCTTCAAGGTGGAGACTATCAGCCGTTTCTCGAATACAAATTTCTCGGCAATGACATGGCGGTAATACCCTTCCGTATCCCTCGCAGGAGTGGCGACGTACTCTTTCAGAGCGGCATCTTCGAAGAAGATGACCAGCAACCGGTGCTGGCGGTTCAACTGCTGCAAATAAGCCAACTGGCGATTCAAGCTGCCGATGCCGGAAAAATTGGTATACAGCACCAAAAGACTGCGTTTGTTGACGCGCTTGTTCAAATGTACGCACAATGAGGAAAAGTCGGTCTCCCCAAAAGTAGTCTGCTGGCTGTAAAGGTTCTCCAATAACGCCTGCATTTGTCCGGGCTGTCGGGAGGCGGGGATAAATGTATCAAAGTGCTCATTAAACGTTACCAGTCCGGCTTTATCCTCCTTCCGCATGACAACGTACGAAAGAACCAGGGAGGCATTAATAGCATAGTCCAGCAAGGTCATCCCGCGAAATGCCTGCTGCATAATCCGCCCCTTGTCTATCACGTTATAGATTTGCTGGGAACGCTCGTCTTGATAGACATTTACCATAAGTTCGTGCCTCCGGGCGCTTGCTTTCCAGTTTATCGTGCGGTAATCGTCGCCTTTCACATACTCCTTTATCTGTTCGAACTCCGTATGATGCCCCACCCTGCGGATACGTTTGATGCCCAATTCCGTCAAGTTGTCGCTGATAGCAAGCAACTCATACCGATGGAGCATCAGATAGGACGGATATACCTTGACATCCAGCGGAGCATCGCAAGTATATCTGCGGGAAAGCAATCCCATTCTGCCTGCCACAAACACCCGAATCCGTCCGAAAGAGTAAATCCCCCGCCGCGTGGGACGCAGATGATACGTAATCGTCCTGCCCTCATTCGCCTGGAGCCTCATCCGGAAATCAATATTCCGCAACTGGAATGCAAAAGGAATCTCATCCACCACTTCCACAGCCACCGGATGCGGATAACTGCTCTCCACACGTATGTTCACGGTGTTCTCATCTCCGTTGGAGAAGCGGGTAGCACACTGGCGGAATGCCCGGATGCCGCGAATGCGATAGAGCATCACCCCATCCACCAGCGCCGACACCGCCAAAACAAAAAGCGCCCACTGCCCGATTGCAAAGAATGGAGCAAAGACGTACCCGATACCCATCAGCAGGACTATCAGAACAAGAGCAATATAGAATCGGCGGCCTAATCTCATTTCGGCACTTCCACCTTATCAATCAGACGTTGCGTCACCTTTACCGGCGAATAGCCTTCCATCTCGGCTTCCGCTGTCAATATCAAGCGATGCTGAAGCACATACGGAGCAACGAACTTAATATCCTCCGGTGTCACAAAGTCACGTCCCTGCAACAGTGCATATGCCTTGGAGGCCTGCATCATTGCCACGGACGCACGCGGAGAAGCTCCTAAATATACAGCCTTGCTGGTACGCGTCTGCTGTACAATCAACGCGATGTACTGAAGCAGCGTGCGGTCTACAAACACGTGTTCCATCAGCCTGCGCAACGAAAGCAGTTCTTCTTTTGTGAGCACGGGCGCCAGGCTCTCCAACTTCACCAACGAAGCATTGGCGTGGTGGCGCTCCAGGATGTCCACCTCCTCCTCCAATGAGGGATATCCCATGGTTATTTTCATCAGGAAGCGGTCCAGTTGCGCTTCAGGCAACTTATAAGTCCCCTCCTGCTCCACCGGATTCTGGGTTGCCAGAATCGTATAGAGTTCTCCCATCTGATGCGTGGTACCGTCAATGCTGACCTGCCGTTCTTCCATAACCTCGAACAAGGCTGCCTGCGTCTTGGCGGGAGCGCGGTTTATCTCGTCCACCAGCACGAGGTCGGCAAACACCGGTCCTTGATGAAAGTCAAAGTCATTGGTTTTCATGTTGAAGACCGTAGTACCCAACACGTCACTCGGCATCAAGTCCGGAGTAAACTGAATGCGGCTGAAGTCCGCCTTAATCAAGCGTGCCACCAGACGGGCAAGCAGTGTCTTTGCCACCCCCGGCACTCCCTCCAGCAACACATGACCGTTTGCCAGGACAACCGTCAGCACCAGGTCCACCGTCTGCTCCTGCCCCACTATGACCGTAGCAATCCGGTCCTTCAACGCTTGTATCTTCTCGGAAAAGAGAGTCAAGTCCACCCGTTTTTCTGTGTTCTCTTCCATAAATATCTTCTTTATATATGATTGATTATTTCATTCATTCTATCAATAAGCCGTTTCATCTCTTCCTCAGAGATACTGCGCCCTCCGTACACCACCGGCCTCACCTCGCGGATGAACGCGGCTATTTCCCCCGCTTCCATACCCGTCTTCCGGGCAATCCTGCCGAAAGAGCGCTCATCCTCTGCCACTTCCTCCACATCCACTTGTATTTCCCTCCTCAGTTCCTCCGCAAAATAGAGATATTTCTTGCGGACTAAGTCAGCATGGTCCTTCTTCTGATAATAAAGAGTACCTATCAACTCTGCAAACTCCAAAGACTTATTTTCCGGTTCGCGGATAACCGGAATGGCGCGCTGCTTCCTGCGGGCTGTAAATATCATAAAGAGCAGGATGGAAACCATACTCAAGTACAATGCCCAGCGAAGCGGCGGCTGCGAAAGGAAATAGCGAAAAGGAGACATCTGTACCTGGGCTGTTTCTTTCATATAGCCTTCGGTACGGACAATGGGAAATCCACCCATCTGGGACAATATACGAAAAAGATAAGCCGCATTCTTCCCATCCAGCACACCATAGTTCGTAAAAAGCAGGGGAGTGGAAGCCAGTATAACTTCCCCTTTTCCCCAAGAAACCGACATGGCAACCGGATGAGCAGCTTCTCCGGTAACAGTTTTTTCCGCCAACACTTTACTAGAAATGGAATCTGCAAAGAAATAAGACTGACAAAGTTGGGGATAGAAACAGAAAGTCTGCTGCGGATAAACCGCCGAATCCCCCACCCAGCACAAACTGTCTTTCGAAAGCAATGCAGTGGCATATTTTTTCAAAGCCGACGGACTGAAATAGGAATAGCTGCACTCAAATCCCAGCGTATCTTTCAAAATACGGCTGAAAGAGCTCCCCACCAGCATAATCCGGTCTCCCCGTCCCGCCATCTTCAACATCGCCTCCACATCTACATCCGTCAAATGCAGGTTATCGGTAACAACCAGTATTCCGCGGCGGAGCGTCGTATCTTCCTGCTCCAGTTCATAAAAAGTCTTTCTCGACAACGAATATCCCTTCGGCAACGATGAAGACAGCAGGCTATCGAACACGGCACAGCCGAACGGTTGCTTGTCATAATGGCTGAACGTAGGGTTCCAGACAAACTTCTTTGGCAGACGGCACTCTATCGCAAACATCAACACCAGAAAAACAATGATACCGGCTATAAACCAATGGTTCCCCTTCATGCCGCCCCTCCTTTCTCCACTTCTTTCTGCAAATCCCGCATCGCATGGAACAAAGTTTCGGTCGCTTCAAAATTTCCGTAACGTACTCGTAGAAAATGGTTGGTCATTTGGCGGAAAGCTGGCAGACGGACTTCATAGATATATTGTGTTGGCGTTTTATATAACTGCCAGTCTATACGTTTTCCATCGCTGAGCTGTTTCAGCGTCTGCAGATAGAGCAAACGCACCGCCTCCCGATAATCCGTCCGGACAAGCGCATCGGCAATTCCCTCCGCAAAATCCACTCCATAGATGGTGTCCTCCCCCACTGTATAGGGCAGGGTACTCTTGCGCGAACGCATGAACAGTTCCGGACGCTTCTTGTACACAAACCAAATGACCAATACCAGGATAAGAACGGCAATGCATATCAATACGACCTCCGAATATTCTGCCACCAACGTATTCCCGAATATCTTGTCCAGCAGCTTGCCGAACCATCTGCTGAACCACTCAAGTACATTAATTTCGGGAGCTATCAACTCACGACTGTAAGCAAACGCCGGGTCAGACTGCCAAGCGGCAACCTGTGCAGTATCACAAACCAGTGTATCAGCCGGAGCCATATTCATAGTCCGTTATCAGAGTTTATCAAAATTGTCAATATCACTCTCCACCATCACATAATCTATCTTTTCCGAAGCATGACCGTATTGATAAGCCAGTCCCAGCAATGAGAAAATCATGGACATATAAACGCCGAATGCCTGGACCACCGCCAGCAGATAAAGCACAAAGCTATAGGCTGCCGATACAGTGGCACCGCCACCTGCATCAGTCATTGCAAAGATATATTTCACAATAGTCCCGATATACCATGGAATCATCGTCACTCCCTGCAAGATGGCGGCGATGAATCCCATAACAATGGAAATCAGTACGATACCTCCCCAGGTAGCGAAACCCAGTCGGTAGGCCTTCTTCAAGGCATCTATGATATAGATATCTTCGAACAGATAGACTGGAGCCCAAATAGCAAGTGGCACAGACACCACCACAACGAGCAGAACGAACAAGAACGCAATCGCCATGAACGGAATGACGGTGGCTATAAAACCAACAATAAGCCCTACAAACAGCACCAAAAGCACACCGATAATCATTATCAGAAATACCCTTCTGACATTACGGAACAACAAGGGCTTCAGCATCCCTAACGTCACTCCCTCCAAGCATTCTTCCCGTTCATTGTAAGTACGGACCAATGCGTAGACCAAAGAGGTCAGCATGACAGTTCCTAGCAGATAGAGAACGGCATACAGACTGTAATAAGTCACCAGTGCCATGATGGACGCTCCGACAACAGAAGAGTCGAACGAGCCTCCGGTCATATCACCCAGAGCCATTGTACCGCTCATCAGCCCGTTCAAGCTCAGTCCCTGAAGCAGACAAAGCGGCAACATCAGATATGTGGTGAATTTCATCAACGGCTTCCAATTCTCTTTGATAAAATCAAAGGTAGCAGTTAGTTTCTCTCAAAGAACGTTGTACATACAGTGCGATTTTAGGTTTCTGTGCTTCCATGCTTCTTTCTGTTTAGGTAAATAAATATAATAAAAAAAGATAAACGACAAAGAGAGTAGAATAAAGCCGAACCTCAAAGCATCCGGAAGTTCGGTATGGCGGGTAACGAATCCTTCTATAAATCCTGCCATGATGAATACGGGTACCGTACCCACCACTATTTTCAGTCCTTTTTTGGCTCCCCGTTTGAAAGATTCCAGCCTTGAATAGGTTCCGGGAAAGAGCCATCCGTTGCCCAGGGCAAGACCGGCGGCACCGGCTACAATAATCGCCCAGATTTCGAGTGTCCCGTGCAGCCAAATGGCAAGGAAGGACTCCCAAAGCAAGTCGTGCTGATAAAAGAAGGTTTGGAAAGCCCCTATCATGATACCATTGTTAAGGAGCATGTATCCGGTGCCAAAACTGGTCAGCAACCCCATGGCAAAGCAGTTGAAGGAGACCATGATATTGTTCAGCGTGATACTCAGAAACATGGGGAACTCGGAGGAACCGTTATATACAGCCATAGGTTCACCATTAGCGATATTGTTCAAAGTCATATCCACATAGGAGTTTCCTAAAATCAAACGCACAAAATCGGGGTCTCCGGCAGCGGATACCACTCCTATCAATGCGCTGACCACAAATATAATGAAGGAAGCCACCAGCTCACGGCGTGCATCGTGCATGGCCGAAGGCACTTCACGGGTCCAGTAGGTGATAATTCTTGACCATTTCTCGCGCTTGTTTCTATAAATGCGGTTGTGCAATGCCGAGGCAAGATTGTTCAGATAGATAGTGATGCGGGAAGCGGGGAAATGCGTTTGGGCAAAAGCCAGGTCTGCCGTAAGCTCCGTATATGCGTCGGCAAGCTCATCGGGAGACAGACTGTCCGCCTGCTCCACTATTTTTTCTGCTTGTTTCCATTTTTCGATGTTCCGCCGGATAAACGTCACTTCTTTCATACCCCATGAATATTTCAGAGAAGTTTTGTCTGAAATCGGTAACAAAAATAAGAGAATAATGATATATTTGCAATGAAATACTAAAAATGTTTTATCAGGAATGGCAGAATCTACAATTATCACCGGGCAGTTTGTCCGCATCAGTCAAACGCCTGCCAGTATCGGTGAACGGCTCATTGCACTGGTCATAGACTATATTCTGCTCGGATTCTATGTATTTTCTACTTTGGCCTTGTTTTCACGGATTCATCTGCCCTCTGATTTCACGATGCTTTTCTTCCTCGCTATCGTCTACCTGCCGGTCTTGTTTTACGCATTTCTCTGCGAAATGTTCAACCAGGGACAAAGTCTCGGCAAGCGGCTGATGAACATCCGTGTCGTAAAAGCAGACGGTTCCACGCCCGGCATAGGCTCGTACCTGCTCCGATGGCTTCTCTTTCCTATCGACGGACCGGTGACCGGTGGCCTGGGACTTCTGGTCGTCCTTTTGACCAAAAACAGCCAGCGAATGGGCGACCTTGCTGCCGGCACCATGGTAATCAAGGAAAAGAATTACCGCAAGATACACGTCAGCCTCGATGAGTTCGACTACCTGACCAAAGACTACCGGCCTACCTATCCACAAGCTTCCGACTTGTCATTGGAGCAAATCAACGTCATTACTCGGACCCTGCAATCGGGTAAGAAAGACCGTACACGACGCATTGCCTCCCTTGCGAAAAAAGTGCAGGAACTTCTCTCCATCACTCCTCATGACGGTAACCCGGAAAACTTTCTTCAAACCATTCTCCGGGACTACCAGTATTATGCCTTGGAAGAAATTTAATACGAACTTCCAACAAAACCAAAGAAGTGTTAAGTCTTACGCTTATTTAAGATTCAAGCTGCATCTTTTTGGTTTTTCATTTGTTAATTAACCAGAAGGTCTTAACTAAATAACAAAGAACAATTATGAAACGAATCATTACATTAATCACACTGGTGTTGGTAAGTGCATCGACCCTGATGTATGCACAGAGTAGCAGCGAAACACGCCAAGCAGAGCGTAAAGCCCAACGCGAAGCCCAGAAAGCACGCGAAAAAGCGGAAAATGAAAGGAACTATGCCATTGCCGTCCAGGCATTGAAAGAGGGCAAGTTTGTATTGGAAGCAGACCAGCTGGTGTTCAAGAGAGGACGGAGCGCATTTGTTTCATCGACAACAAACTTCGTTCTGATGGACGGTGAACACGCATCCGTACAAATAGCTGCCAACAATGCCCTTGCAGGCCCCAACGGAATAGGCGGCATCACAGTGGACGGCAGCAGAAAGGAAATGAAAATCACGACCGACAAAAAGGGAAACGTGAATTGCAGCTTCAGCGTACAAGGCATCGGAATATCCGCACAAGTGTATATCACACTGACCAACGGCGGCAATAATGCATCGGCAAGAATCAGCCCGAACTTCAATTCGAATACCCTGACGCTGAACGGAGTCCTGGTTCCATTGTCCCAGTCAAACGTTTATAAAGGGCGGGCTTTATAAAACACCCCTTTTGTCCGTACAAAGTATAAAGAAAAGAAGATATTCATATCGTGTTCGCAGGATACGAATATCGTGTAGACACGATATTAACAGAATGCGATACAAGGAATTAATAAACTGTTATACAGAATATTAATTCCTTGCATCGTACATAAAGGGAGCTAACAGAATGTGGACATTTATTCTTTTATCTGTTGACACGTTGGGCAATAATATACCGAACCACCCATATAAGCCTCTTTTATGATGGTACTGCCACAACGGAGACAAGGATTCTTCCATGTTTTGGCAGAAAGAATGGTTTTGTAACCTCCGGCGTTGCCATAAAGATCTGTTTGCGTATCGCGTCCGCCCTCGAACGTCATATCCACCAATGTTTCTTTTAGAGCATTAAAAAGAACGTCTTTCTGATTATCCGACAGAAGTAGCACTTTCTGTTTGGGATTTATCCGTGCATTGAACAGAATATCCTGCGTTACGCCGTTACCTACACCGGGAATACGCTGATTGGTTGCTAATAGAGCTTTAGCAGAGAGGGTCTTCTTTGCTTCGGCAACGAGTTTCTCAAATTCCGCTTCGGTGTATTTATCGCTCAACGGCGAAATGCTTTCCCGACTCAATTTATAGTACTTATTGTCGATATAGCTATCAGGGTAAACATTGATAAAACCATACATTGCAACCGTGAAGACAAGGAATGAATCATCATTAAACGTCAGCAACAACTGGTAATTGGCAGGAATCTTATCTCCCGCACTATAATAACGGACACTGACTCCGTCGCCTATGTTCATGATCACATTATCCGAAAGATTGAAATTGACAAACATGCCATATCCTTCGGATGAAAGGATGGTTTTGCCTACGAGCAGTTTACCATACTCCGACGGATCGCCGTTATAGAACGTAAACTTATGCGGTTTGGTGGCATTGAATACCTGCGTGATTGTTTTACCGCTCAAGGCGTTGTTCACTTGTTTGCTCAGGGTGATAACTTCGGGTAATTCCAACATATTATCTTACTTTTATTTTCGATAGGGATATATATTTCCGTTAATAACTCGTCAATAGCTAAATAATCAATATCGTTCATTATTTTAACCGGACCACTTCCCCTATAATAGGCATCAACACGTTCAAAGAGTCTTTCTCTTTCAGATTCATGGCATTCTTCAACGGTTCGTCCCAGCGGTGTCTAGCCAAAGCATATTTGGAATGATGGACAGTCAGAAGCTTTTCCGCATTCAAGTCCCTGGCCACTTGTCCCAAATATTGGGGCATGGTATGGATATATTTCCAATCTTCGTTATACTGCCCATTCTCCAATATGGCAAGGTCAATGCCGGGATATTGCTTGCCTATTTCGGCAAAATGCGTATCATATCCACTATCACCGCCCATATAAATCTTCTGCGAAGGGGTTTCGATAAGGAAAGAGGCCCATAGTGCCTGATTCGCTTTCAACGAGCGGCCCGAAAAATGCCGGGCGGGCAAGCAATGAAGCAGAAATCCCTTATCCAGTACAGTATCTTCAAACCAATCCAGCTCAACCAGGGATGATTTCTCAAATCCCCAATACTCGAAATGTTCACCTACCCCCAAAGGACAGACCACCTTATCTACCCGATTTTTCAGCTGCATCACCGTTTCATAATCCAGATGGTCCCAATGGTCATGTGATATCACCAGATAGTCAATCTCCGGCATATCGGCAGGCTTGTAGGCATCTGCCCCCTTGAACGGCTTGTTTACAAACGAAACCGGAGAAGCCCCACAAAATACGGGGTCTACCAGTATACGCTTTCCGTCTATCTGGATAAAATAGGATGAATGTCCGAACCATACCAATACATTCTCGTCCTTGCTTATCTTGCTGAGGTCCGTCTTTATAACCGGAATCTCTTTTTCAGGACGTAAATCGGTTTCTTGCTTAAACAAGAATCCCCAGAAAGCTCCCAAACGTCCCTTTTGGGAAGTCATCATCATCGTACTGTGCAGATTCCGGAATTCTCCGTCTTTGTAATGAGGCGACTTCTTAATCCTCTCCAACCGTTCTCCTTGAGGAGCCCTCCCGAAACTCGGCTGATTGACAAAAACGAATCCCACTATGACCGCAACAGCCACAATACCCACTATAATGCCAACTATCATACGTACTCTTTTCGTTTTTAATGAATTCATATTCAATGAGGCTACATTTACAGCTGCAAATATAGTCGAATTGTTATTAAATCACTATCTTCGCGCCCAATTTACGGAATCAATACAATAAAGCAATAAAAAGCCAACAAAGAAATGAACACACACAGTCTATGTTGCATCGGTTATATTACCCAAGATAAAGTCGTAACCCTAAAAATACCATATATATGCCGGGAGGCACCTCCTTCTACTTTGCACATGCCATCAAGCACTTGAATGCTAACGATTTTTTATTGGTAACAGCTTTGGCTGATACTGACATGGGCATTGTGGAAGACATTCGGAAAGAAGGTATTTCCGTCAAAGCCTTGCACAGCACACATTCCGTCTGTTTCGAGAATATTTATGGAGAAAACCAGAACGAACGTACACAACGTGTCACGGCAAAAGCAGACCCTTTCACCGTGGAAGGTTTGAAAGATACCGATGCACGGATTATCCACTTGGGCAGTCTGCTTGCCGACGACTTCTCTTTGGAGGTCATCAAGTTCTTGTCCGGCAAGGGACTCCTCTCGGTAGACGTGCAAGGATTTCTCCGCAAGGTGGAGAATGAAAAGGTGCTGGCCGTAGACTGGCCGGAAAAGAAAGAAGCATTGAAGTATATCCATATCCTGAAAGCCAACGAAGCTGAAATGGAAGTGCTGACCGGATGCAGTGAACCGCACGAAGCTGCATTGCTGATTGCAGACTGGGGCGTGAAGGAAGTGCTGCTGACCCTGGGAGATAAAGGTTCGCTGATATATGCCCAAGGAGAATTCCACGAAATACCCGCCTATCCGGCCCTTCAGATAACAGATGCAACGGGATGCGGAGACACCTATATGGTGGGGTATCTGTATATGCGCAACAAAGGCGCATCCCACCGGGAAGCGGGATGCTTTGCCGCCGCCATGTGTACCATAAAACTACAATCACACGGGCCATTCTGCGGAACGGAGGAAGCGATAAATAACGTGATAAAAGGATAGTTTCAGTACCCTTTCATCTATAACCCGAATTTCTTCAAATCATCTTCCACGCTACCGATACCTGCAATATGGAACATATCAACCAGTACCTTGACGACATTTGGAGAAAGGAAAGCGGGCAATGTAGGTCCTAAGTGAATATCCTTCACACCGAGGCTCAATAATGCCAATAATACAATAACTGCTTTCTGTTCGTACCACGCTATGTTGTAGACTATGGGAAGTTCATTAATGTCGTTCAGCTGGAATACTTCTTTCAGCTTCATGGCTATTACCGCCAGTGAATAGCTGTCATTGCACTGTCCGGCATCCAATACACGGGGAATGCCGTTGATATCTCCCAAACCAAGTTTGTTATAGCGGTATTTGGCACAACCTGCGGTCAGGATAACGGTATCTTGCGGCAAGGCCTTGGCAAATTCCGTGTAGTAGTCACGGCCCTTCATACGTCCATCACAGCCTGCCATTACGATAAAGCGGCGTATGGCCCCGGTCTTCACGGCATTTACCACCTTGTCTGCCAGTTGCAGCACCTGGTTATGAGCAAAACCGCCGATAATCTCTCCATGCTCTATCTCCACCGGGGGCTGGCATTGTTTGGCAATCTCTATGATTTCAGAAAAGTCTTTCCTACCTTCAGCATCCTTATCAATGTACTTGCAACCCGGATAGCCGGTAGAGTTGGTGGTAAACATACGTTCTTTATACACGGCATTTGCCAGAGGAGGAACGATGCAATTGGTGGTAAACAGAATCGGTCCGTTGAAGGAAGTGAATTCTTCGCGCTGTTTCCACCAGGCATTACCATAATTGCCTACAAAATGGGAATATTTCTTGAAAGCGGGGTAATAGTGGGCAGGCAGCATTTCACCATGTGTATAGACGTCTACTCCCGTGCCTTCAGTCTGTTTCAATAATTCTTCCATATCTTTCAAGTCATGGCCGCTGATCAAAATTCCCGGACGGTTCTTCACACCGATATTCACCTTTGTAATTTCAGGATTACCGTAAGTACCGGTATTGGCCGCATCCAATAGAGCCATTGTCTTTACTCCGAACTCACCGGCTTCGAGAACCAGCTTCACCCACTCCTCTGCCGATAGAGACTCAACCGCAATGGTAGCCAGTGCGCGTTGCATGAAAACATGAACCGTATCATCATTGAATCCCAGACGCATGGCATGCTCCAGATAGGCTGCCATACCTTTCAAGCCATAGACAAGCAATTCTTTCAACGAGCGGAGGTCTTCATCTTGTTCACGCAGAACACCTACTGTCTTCGCTTTTTCGGCATAGTCATCACGCGTTCCCTGCCAAGTCAGTTCATCTACTTTGGGTAGGAACACTTTGTTGTGTTCCGCTTCTTGAATCAATCCATTACGCATGATGATTCCTTTATCCACCCGCTTCAAGATGCTTTCATCGTCGAAATTTGCATTCGTAATGGTGCAGAACAGAGCATCCGTCACAAAAACATTCACTTCCTCAGAGACCGGACAATCTGCCTTACGTAATGTATCGGCAACAACAGAGATGCCCTGACTACAAACAGTAACAAGTCCATTGCTTGAGCCGTATGGCTTTCTTTCCACACACACCTTTCAATATACAGCCAGTTCCTTTGGCAGTCTCCTGACATTGATAACAAAACATGTTTGATTCCATATTCCTATTCATTTAAAAGTTTACATTATCTTTCCATAAAGAAGCGGCACCTTAGCAATAAAAATAAGCAAGCTTATTTTCTATTACTTTCGGTTTGCATTATCTTTGTGCAAAGATGAGAGTTCTACAACGCGAAAACTGTCACGAATGTTACATCGAATCACAAAAGTAAAAAGAAAATGGAAATCCATACATTATTGAAAATGCCTCCTTTCCAAGGCATAACAGAAGAAGAATTATTATCCCTCATTCTGGCACCCGAACATGCACGCAGGCAATACAAACCTGCTGACTTTATTGCCATACAGGGAGAAGCATACCGTTCTCTATTCATATTGTGCAGCGGCAGTGTACGTACCCAAATGGTCAGTGCAGAGGGAAAGCAACTCACCATAGAAACGCTGAAAGCCCCGCAACTACTTGCCCCGGCTTTTGTCTTTGCCTCCGAAAACCGCTTCCCGGTAAATATCGAAGCAAAAGAGAAATGTGAGATACTCATCATAAACAAGAATGTTTTCCTGGAGTTCCTGCATCGACACCCCACTGTGATGCGCAACTTTCTGCAACTGGTATCGGACAGAACTCTGTTCCTCTCCAAAAAGCTGAATGCCTTTGCCCTGCAAAGCCTGAAATCGCGCATACTGAACTATCTACGCATGCATGGCACGATACTCAACCAGCAGGAAGTGGCACAAATACTGGGAGTGGCGCGTCCCTCGCTGGCACGTGCCTTATCGGAGCTGGCAAGCGAAGGATGCATCCGGATAGAAGAGAAGGAAATGCGGATAAATGAAATCTCCGCCCAAAAGTATTTATAAAAAAACGCCCACAAAACACGCACGCCTGCGCATCTTGCGGACATCTTCATCCTTTTATAAAACTGCCTGCTTTTTCTAAGCAACTTTCTTTAATTGCATGTTCGCTTTCCTACTGCCTTTCCGCCCCAATCTGCGAATCCAAAGATAATAGCCCGTCAGCGGCAAACTTGCACCTGTCAAAGCGGCAAGGAAACTCAATATGCGAGTGGCGAGTCCTCCCCAACTGCCTACATGAACGGAGAATATCCAGCCTCGGATTTTCCCTGAAATGTCGGTATCTTTATATAAGGTAGTCCCGGTGATTTCACCGCTACGGAGATTGAACGTATAGCGGTCGGCAGCACGCTGGTTGCCCAACCGATTGAAAGATACCGTAGCAGAGCCTTTGGATACGGTTATCTGCCTATAATCAGGATTGAGTTCCTTCAGTTCTTCGTAAACCTTCTGCCAGTTTGCAAAGGGAGAGAAGGGCTTTCTTTCACGATTCTCAGTTCCCGGTCTGCCATCAGACCGACCTTGTCCCCCATCTCCTCCGTGGGCAGCAGTTTGTGCCGGAGCACCGTGTCCCCCACCTCCTTGCGCAGTTTCCACTCCGAAGACCTTGTAGAAACCGGTACGATACCAGGAGAAAGACCATGTCAGTCCCGTAAGCGCCATTGCCAGCAGAAAAATCAGCGTGTACATACCGCCTGCCACATGCAGGTCGTAGCAGAAGCGGCGCCAACCTTTATTGATAACAATCTTCAGACTGTTCTTCAAAACTTTCTTTGTACGGGGCCACCAAATGACAATGCCCGATATCAGGACAAAGACAAACATCAGCGTGGCAGTGCCCACAATCATTTTCCCCCAGAAGATGCCTCCATCGGGCTTCATGCTGTCCAGCAACCAGCGATGCAGGCGGAACATGGTCGTGAAAAACGGCGCACGCTCATACTTGCCCTTTATCTCACCCGTATACTGGTCTACATAGACGGAAGCACGACGAGGTTTGGAAAGGTTCACCTGCCAGGCACGCTCCGGAGCAGACGAGGCTGTGACACCCGTCACAGAAACACTATCCGGCAGAGTAGCGGCCACTTTTTCGGCCACCTTGCCCATGGGAAGCGGTGCCGGCCCGACTTTCTCCACATAGTAGAGGTCGCGGTGGCAGAGCTCCATCACCTCCGTCTCGAATACCAGCATGGCTCCGGAAAAACAGATAAGGGTAATCAGTAGCCCGAAGGGGACTGAAAGCCATAAATGTATCTTACGAAAAACTTTCTTCATAGGAGCTTTATTCCAGTTTACCTACACCGTTCAGTTGGGTTGCATTGACAACCAGACCTTTGGTAGCTGTTGCATTGGCAGGGTCTACCTTATAGATGGCAGGATAGCCGGAAGAGGTAGTGACTGCCACATATGCGTTGCCATTTTCCATGTACGGGGTATTACCAAAGCCAGAGACATCGCTTGGAAGGCCGTTCACATAAGTCAAAGCTCCAGTGGAGGCATTGAAGACGGCAAGTTGGTTGGCAACCTTGTCTGATGCCGTAATTGCCTTATCATACATCAGCAGCAGGAAATAATTATCCTCAAATCCGCAACTAAGCTCTTCAGCGTCCTTCTTGCGTCTAAACGTCCTCTCATCACTGAATTAGCAGATAAATTGAGGCTGAAATACCCACTTCTGCCCACAATATCCCCTTGCCCCACTATGCGACTTGAGGCAATACGCAGTATCATACCCATAAGTTGTAGGCGTTATCCAAAATCAGTCTGAAAAATATCTGCGTAAGCATTATTACAGGTATAGATATTCAGCACATACCGCCTTGATGTTCTGATCCACTTGGCTGGTACAGAGACAAACCTGAAGACAAACGCTTTTATGCGACTTGTTGCATTGAGTCCGAACCTCTTTACGTCAAGTCTGTGGATAATGGCCTTGTAGAAATTACGGATAAGTGCCGTAAGAAGAAGGAACACAGTGTTCTCTGCCATGAAGGATTTGGGCAATCTGTCCCACCCGAAACCATTGTTCATATCATCGAAGATACGTTCCTTTCCTCCACGAAGGTTATAGAACTCGACAATTTCTCTTGTGGAAGATTCATAGTCGTTAGTCAGGATACAACGGTATGTGTATTCTCCTTCCCAAGATCCAGCACACCGTCCATCCGTTTCTGTCTTTGAATCACAAGTCGGTATGCTTTACCCTTCCACTTCTCAACAAGAATAGAGTTCAATTCGAACTCAATGCCATTGATTTCCTCAGTCTTCCAGCCTCTAAGAGCAAAGATGTCATTGTAGAGCGAACTGCAGCGGTTTGCGCGGATATAGAAGGATTTGCTGTGTTTCTCTATTTCCTCCACGATTTCCTCGGAACATGATCCACAATCAGCTCTGAAACGATTGATTGTAAGTCCGTTCTGCTCAAATCTCTCAAAGAATCTCTTCAGCGTGTCCTTCTGATGAAAACGAACGTTGGTGTTACCATCGCTATTCTCAATGCCAACAATCAAGTCGTCAATAACCGCCACGCCAGGGCGATAACCAAGGAACTTCTTGTATGTAGGCTTTGCATCATACTTCTCAGTCTCTATGAACTGATGGTCGAAATCAACATCATACATCTCGCCCTCTTTCAGTTGGCCGGATGCAAACATACAATTGAGCAGTAAGGTATTGAGTGTGTCAGCCGTGTTGAAATCGTAGTTCTTACCCGTATCTGATGTGTATGAGATGTTTCCTTGCGTCAGTTCCTTTATCGCTCTGAGGATAGTATCAGAACTACAAGTACGAAGTGTCGGATGGAGCGAGAGATGGTTCATCAAATGAGTAGTGACATCCTCAATGCATGAGCCACCACAGAAGTAGATACTCATGAGGGAACGGACGATTTCACTGTACTGATAACCGAACGAGCTACACCTTAGACCGAGTGTCGAGTCGATTACAGATGACAATGTGGAGTCAAATTGCTCCATGATTGAAAATATTCCTCCAAAGGGTGAGCTTCGGATTTTATTTGTATTTTTGCCATGCCTGATGAGGTTTTGTTTGATTATTTTTTTGCAACACTAAGTTAAGTGAATCCTCTGACATGGCAAAATCCTGAGCAACTTTTTGTTGCTCAGGTACTTAAAAAAAATATTTTATAATAGTGTTGCGGAATTAAGGATTACCTGAAATATACCAAGTCCGCAAGAAAGAGGCGCCATTGGCTTTCTCTTCAAGATTATAGTAATAAGCGGCATCAAATTCTTCTGCTTTGGTATCGATGCGTACAACTCCAGCAGGCAATGTAGTCTGCTGACGCGAATCACTCATGGTCTTGGCATAGCTCGGAGAAAATACATATACATAGCCGTCGTCGGCAAGCCAGTTCATCTGGTAGTACTGTGAACGGTTACGTCCGGCAGCATAACTGATTTTGTCTGTAGTGATGACCTTATGAGAATTCAGTGTCTGATCACCAAAGATAGCGATATGGCATTCATTAGGATACTGGGTCCATTGCAATTCGTCCTTCTCATAGGCACCGCTACCCTGCCCGCCGGATTCTGTCTTTATTAAATCCTCATTACCGGAAAGCACCCACTTGTAGCTACCGTCTTCGTTCTTCTGCATGCAACCATACTGGCTAAGCCCCATGGGAATGGCTGCTGCATAAACCTTACTGCCCACTTGTTCTATACCGGCCAGTGTTACGTATTCACCATTTTCAAGGAAATTTTCGGCAAGAAATGGAGTATCCTTTGTTACCGAGTTCTTTGTATAAGTCTGTTTCTCGACATCCAGATAGGAAATCAAAAAAGATTGGGGAGTATATCCATTTGCATCATTCAGTTCCGTAGGGCCGTCGCCGGTAGAAGTCGTCATTATAAATTGGTCATAATAGCCGTAGGTAGTGAAACGATTGACGTTATACTCCTGGCTACGTTTTTCCAGTTCACCGTTTGTATTCATAATGAACGACTGGGTAGTGCCTGCATTTCCCTGGTGATAGTTCAAGGCATACAGATATTTGTTTCCGTAGAACACCCAGTAAGTAGCCCCATCGTTCACAAGGCCATTGCCGGCAGCAGTAATTTCACCGCTTTCCAGTGACTCGGCTGTCAGCAGGACAGGAACGGAGCTACCTGAAACTGTAGCCGTGGCAGCTATCACATAGTTACCCTTTGAACCGGAACCGGAGCCCGGTTCGTCTGTGTCTGTACAAGAAATTAAAGCCATTCCGGTCATTGCCATTGCCAAGAGGCCGGACAAAAGATAATTCTTCTTCATTTGTTCTTCTTATTAATTACACCTATTAAAACCATTATATTTATTAATCACCAAAATGTACACGTACCTTGCCATAGAACGCACGCCCGGCTTTCTGAAGACTGAAATTGTCGTACAAATCCTCGTTCGTGAAGTTGCGGCATTCAAACGAGATATTATAGCGGCCATTCTTCAGACTATAGCTCAATGTCAGGTTATGGGAGAACTGGTCGGGTACCATGAAATCCTTGTTCTTGCTACCGATGGCCTGCGAATAGTAGGAGAAGCTGTGCATGTACTGGTTGTCGTAAGTCACGGACAGCATATTCCCTTTCTTCCAGAGGTCGCGCCAATAGAAGTTTACGTCAAAATCAGCAAACTGATAGGGCACATTGGGAATGCGTGCCTTGTAACCGAGATTTTCCACAGAGTTGCCGGTACTGCCGATTTGCATCTTCTCATTGTCACGCACATTCATCTGCGTGAAGTTGCCGCCCACACTCAGCCAGCGTCCGAAGCCATAGCGTGCCGATACATTGTATCCCTTCGTCAGCACCTTGCCGTAGTTGGTATAAGTGGCCCCTTCTTTTCCTCCGCTCAAGTCCTGGATATTGCGCTGGATATAATCCTTCGTATTGCGGTATACCACACCGCCTTCCACGTAGACAGAATGTTTTCCAAAACTCCGGGAATAACTCAGGTTCAAGTTGATGTTGTCACTTTTCTCGGGACGGATGCCGATGTCTCCACTCTCCAGGTCTTCGTCACCAAACATCTCTTCGATAGTGGGCAGGCGGTAAGCTTTTTCATAAGAGAGCTTCGCCTGCAAGCCGGGCAGGATGAAGTAGGTTCCGGCAGCACCATATCCCCAAGAGTCTACCGTACGGCTGGTGCGTACATAATTACTACCGGTATCATCCTCGGCCATAGGTCCTGCCACATACTGGCGGTAGTATTTGCCGAATGCCGAGAAGTTCCACTTTTCGGAAGGCATCAGGCGGTATGACAAACCGGAGATATTCTTGCGGGTCTGCTTGGCAATGGCATCCGTCTGTTCTTCCACCGCCAACAGTGAAGTATTATCACGCTGGAATGCACTCAACACATGATTGAAAGTCAGCATGTGGACTCTGGCAATGCGGTAATTCAAGGTCAATGTACCGTTCCAATTGTCATTATCGGCACGGGAATACTGGCGGGACTGTTCGCCGGGACTGTTCAGCGGATGTTTCTCACCAAGCCAGTTGTATTCATAGCGGGCAGTATCCACATTCGTAGTGGCATTGCGATTGTAGTTGGCTGTCAACACCATATCCAGCCCCTTGATTATCAAGTTGCGTTTGCTGTATTCCATCGAAGGCATTAGTGAATGGCCGAAGCGGTGCTTTTCTCCGAAGACTGTCTTCTGGCGTACACCGGTCTGTATGTCCTTGTACATGTGCGAATAGGTGAAACCGAACATCAGCCGGTCTGCCCAACTTTTGTCCACAATACCCGCTTTGGCCACAATGGCTTCGTTGTGGTAAGTATCATTGAAACGCTTCACGCGCACCTTCTCACTTTCGTTGAAACTGCCCGTCTCAAAATCCTTTACCGGCGCATCTACATGATAATCGTTGTCCGAGTAGTTTTGAAAGGCATTGATTTCATAGCTGAAACCGTTCTTGAAAGTCTGTCCGAAGTTAACGTATGAGCGGTGGGTATTGAACGAGCCGTAAGAATAAGAAGCATCCAGGAACCAGTTCCGGCGTTTCTTGTTGGTAACAATATTGATGACACCGCCAATGGCATCCGTACCGAAGCCCACGGGAACTACACCCTTATATACCTCTATACGGTCGGCAAAGCTCACCGGAATATTGTTCAGGCTGAAGGGCTTCCCACACCTTCCTGCGGCACACCGTCAATGAACACCTTGACGTGCTTTCCGCTAAAACCGTCCAGCATCAACTGCATATCCGAACCTACCCCACCCGACTCACGGAGTTTCATGCCCGGAGCCTTGGTCAAGGCATCGCTCAGATTCTTCGTGGTGTTCTGGAGTTCCTTTGTATCGACTGCCACAGCATTGAATGCCGACCTCTTCACCCGGCTTACTCCGGTAGAAACGATAGTCACCTCGTCCAGCTGTTGCGTTTCGGGAGCGATGGTTATGTTCAGCTTCATCCGCTCATCATTGACCAGTTTCACCTTTTTCTCCACCTTTGTATAACCTACGGCAGACACCACCAGCGTATAGTCGCCGGCAGGCGCCTTGATGTGATAGAGGCCTTCCTGATTCGTGGTTCCTCCATAACTCGTCCCTTTCAGATAAACAGTCGCAAAATCCACCGTTTCTTTTTCCGTAGAAATGATTCTACCCGAAATCATCCCTCCTCTCCTCTGCGCATGTACAGACAGAGAAGCCAACAGAAGGAAAAACAGCAGCGAGAATTTAAGTGTATATGCTTTCAATTTTATAATAATTATAATGTTGTTAGTAAACCGGTGCAAAGGTCATTATTAACAGCCAGCTGTGCAATCGCTTATTGTAGGTAATTATATGGGTGGATTTATCGTATATATCATATTACGCAATCACCATTGATGGGTATTATCAATAATAAATCTAAAAAGAGGAGCCGGGAAATGAAAAACCCTATTTATAGGTATTGCCCAATATGCCTTTTGTACGACCTTTGCTGCAAATTAAAACAAGACAACGGACAATAAATTATTAAAGTTTAAGTATGAAAATTGAAAGATTGTAGCCCGTGAAATCCTTGATTCACGCGGCAATCCCACAGTAGAAGTGGACGTTATTCTGGAATGTGGTGTTATGGGACGCGCAGCAGTGCCTTCCGGTGCTTCTACCGGCGAGCACGAAGCGCTGGAACTTCGCGATGGCGACAAGCAACGCTACGGTGGTAAAGGTACACTAAAAGCAGTAGAAAACGTCAACAAGATAATCGCACCGGCACTGATTGGCTGGTCATCACTGGAACAGCGTACCATCGACCACAAGATGCTTGAGTTGGACGGCACGCCTACCAAATCCAAGCTGGGTGCCAACGCCATTCTGGGTGTCTCACTGGCAGTAGCCAAAGCCGCTGCCAATTATCTCGATATACCTTTATACAGATATATCGGTGGAGTAAATACCTACGTCATGCCCGTCCCGATGATGAACATCATTAACGGAGGCTCGCATAGCGACGCTCCTATCGCTTTCAAGAATTCATGATTCGGCCGGTAGGCGCCTCTTCCTTCCGTGAAGGCCTGCGCATGGGAGCCGAAGTATTCCACGCCTTGAAAAAGTGTTGCACGACCGCGGCCTCAGCACTGCCGTAGGTGACGAAGGCGGTTTTGCACCGGCACTGGCAGGAACAGAAGATGCGCTGGACTCCATCATGAGCGCCATCAAGGCTGCCGGCTACGAACCGGGCAAGGATGTGAAAATCGGTATGGACTGTGCCTCATCCGAGTTCTTTAAGAACGGTATCTATGACTACTCCATCTTTGAAGGCGAAAATGGTAAAAACGTACTGCCGACGAACAAATAGCTTACTTGGAAGATTTGATTAATAACTACCCGATTGACTCCATCGAGGATGGCATGAGCGAAAACGACTGGGAAGGCTGGAAGAAGTTGACCGAACGCATCGGCAACCGTTGCCAGCTGGTTGGCGACGACCTGTTCGTGACTAACGTGGAATTCCTTGAAAAGGTATTGCCATGGGCTGCGCCAATTCCATCCTTATCAAAGTCAATCAAATCGGTTCACTCAGTGAAACGCTGGATGCTATCGAATGGCACACCGCCACGGTTATACCACAGTGACTTCTCACCGTTCCGGCGAAACCGAGGACGCCACCATTGCAGATATCGCCGTAGCCACCAATAGCGGACAGATTAAAACCGGTTCACTGAGCCGCTCCGACCGCATGGCGAAGTACAACCAACTATTGCGCATCGAAGAAGAACTGGGTAACCTTGCTGTCTATGGCTACAAAGAATAAAATAACCCTTTGTAGTGAATAAGTCATAAAGAGGGAATAGCGTCTTTGGGAAAAGGCGCTATTTTTATTAAAGAATCGTCTATATCTTTGCAAAAGTCATCCCCTACTATCCTCTATAGGAAAGATTCTTTCCAAGATGGTAGCAGGTTAATGTTTCATTGACTAAAGACTATTCGTCCGACAGTCGTTACATTATCGTCCGACATATGTTTAATTATCGTCCGATAGCTGTTGGACGATAATTAAACATATGTCGGACGAATAGTTTTTAGTAAGCAAGAATATAAAATATAGCGGCGCAACAATCATTTGCTCCCAAAGCCTCCCTTTATTATTTACGGAGGCCTTCAAAAACAGTCCTCATTCACGGTTCATCAAACGATGCTCTGCCATCTGCTCGAACTTCGTGCCGGGACGTCCGTAATTGGCATACGGATAAATGGAGATGCCTCCGCGCGGGGTGAAGATACCCGTCACCTCAATATACTTAGGGTTCATCAAATGAATGAGGTCTTTCATTATGATGTTCACGCAATCCTCGTGGAAAGCACCATGATTGCGGAAGCTGAACAAGTAGAGTTTCAAACTCTTGCTCTCTACCATCTTGACATCGGGGATATAGCAAATACGGATTTCCGCAAAGTCCGGTTGCCCCGTGATGGGACAGAGGCTGGTGAATTCGGGGCAGTTGAAACGCACCCAGTAGTCATTGCCGGGATGCTTGTTATCAAATGCCTCCAATACTTCGGGGGCATAGTCCTGACGGTATTCTGTCTTTCTCCCCAAAAGGGAAAGTTGGTCTTTCAATTCTGTCATAGCCATATATTTTTAGTGATACAAGTGTGCCTCATTTAGTAGAAGCCAAAAACTTTTCCAATCCTTCTCTGCGCAACGTGCATGCCGGGCAGTGTCCACAACCATCTCCCGGGATACCGTTATAACAAGTCAGCGTTTCGTGACGTATAAGTTCGAGCACTCCAAGCTCGTCTGCCAGCGCCCAGGTCTCCGCTTTGTCAATCCACATCAGTGGTGTGTGCAGTACGAATTGCTCGTCCATAGCCAGGTTCAGCGTCACGTTAAGCGACTTGATGAAAGCATCCCGGCAATCGGGATAACCGCTGAAATCGGTCTGCGACACCCCCGTCACAATATGATTAATCCCCCGCTCGCGGGCGTAGACGGCGGCTATACTCAGGAAAAACAGATTGCGTCCCGGCACAAAAGTATTCGGAAAGCTGTCTGCCGGCTTCTCCTGGTCCATCTCCATGCCGGCATCTGTCAATGAGTTATGTCCCAGCCGGCCGATAAAGGAAACATCCATTACTTCGAACTCCACACCTGCCTTACGGGCAATGGCCCTCGCCAAGTCCACTTCCTTCTGATGTTTCTGTCCATACAGAAAACTCAGCGCATACACTTTCTTAAATTCACGTTTTGCCCAAAAGAGGCAAGTGGTCGAGTCCTGCCCGCCACTGAATACCACCAAAGCAGTGTCCCTATTCATCTTGTTAAAAGCCTCTCCCCTTGCCCTCCCCCGTAGGGAGGGAAACAGAGAGGGCATTGCTAATTATTTGTTTGACATAATAACTGATTTCCCCTCACTACGGGTAAGGGGCTTTAAATATCGCCTATTTTCCATACTTTATAGGAGATGCCTTCATCATAGACATCACTACCGTCTATCCGCTTAATAGCTTTTACCACACGGATAGTCACAGGCAGTATCAATACCTCGTACATGGACTTCAGCAGAATCTGGATACACATCATCACCAGCAACTCCCGCCATGCAATGATTCCTCCGAACGCCACCGGAAAGAAAATCAACGAGTCTGCCGTCTCACCAACCACCGTCGACCAAATGGCACGTGCGGAGAAATTACGCCCGTTGCTTGCCAGTTTCATGCGGCTCATTACGTAGGCATTCAGAAAAGAGCCCACCAAGAATGCCGTCAGACTGGCTATGACAATACGGGGCGCCATTCAAAAACAAAATTGAAATGCGCGGCACCATCCCAGAAAGGGGCGGCAGGCAACGCCACGGCTATCAGTCCCAGCATTACCACAAAAGTTCATGGCAAAACCGCTCCAGATAATCAGGCGGGCTTTACGAAGCCCCAAACCTCGGCTATGCAATCGTTGATAATATAAGAAATCGGGAAGACCAGCAATCCGGCTGTTACGGTAATACCAAAACCTGGATAACTTTAGTCTCAAGAAGATTGGCTGCAATCAAGCATACATTGAACAGAATGCCCAGCAACATAAAGGTACAGATACTTTTGTTTCATACTCCTGTTTTTACGTGGTGTTCTAGAATACACGACCGCTATTCACGGCATCATACATTTTAAATCCGGTTGCAAAGGTACAACAAGTTTTGCAAATGAACAAACAACATATATTTTAACTAAATCCCAAGCAAGACAAAGCTCCTTTTTTTTATTCGAAGTAATTACAGACAGTGCATATTTAGTTAACGAGACTTAAATAAGATTTCCCAAACCAAGAATATTATTTACAATAGTTTTAAAAAACATAAACCAATAGCATAAAATCAATATATTAACTGATTTTAGCACAAAATCAAAACATGCAACCAAGTTTGCTCTCAAACAAGATTTCATTCACGCAAATTTCTTAAGCAAATAAAATAATGGACAACATATTTTAATACATACGATTCTATATTTTAAATAATGAAAATTAGGATTATATTTGATAACAACAATCCGGAAGCTCTGGAAAGCACATTGATATTAACCAAGAATATACCATATTATATATAGTAACCTTAGAAAAACAATGAATGCCTATGATTTACCCGAAAGCCCCAAGACACTATTAGTGTCATCTTCTATTCAACCTATTTATTTTGAGATCCATTAGCTTAAACAAAAACATCTATTATGAATGAAAATCGTAAACGAGGAACATCGAACAACAAAATCCTCACAGCAATTGCCATCGCCTCCCTATTTATAGGAAGCAGCAAAATCATGGCAATAGAGACCTACTCGGAAAATTCATTCGGTGACAGAACAGATGCAGGCACAAACAGCCCGCGGTATTGTTGTCGACCAGAATGGAGAGCCTATCATCGGAGCAAGTATCTTGGAAAAGGTACTACCAATGGAGTTACCACCGACTTATACGGTAAATTCTCGCTAAACGTAAAAAGAGGTGCCACCCTGGTCATTTCCTACATCGGTTATAAGACGCAGGAAGCCAAAGCAGATGCCAACATGAAAATCACCCTTACAGAAGATTCCGAACTACTGGATGAAGTAGTTGTTGTCGGTTACGGTGTACAGAAAAAGAAACTTGTCACCGGCGCCACTGTACAAGTGAAAGGAGAAGACATAGCCAAGCTGAACACTGTGGATGCCCTGGGCGCTTTGCAGAGCCAGTCACCGGGTGTCAACATCACGCAAAACAACGGCTTCCTGGGTTCGGGCTTTAAGGTGAATATCCGCGGTATCGGTACTACCGGAACCTTCTCCCCGCTTTATGTGGTAGATGGAGTTGCCAACGGTAGCATCGACGGGCTGAACCCGAGTGACATTGAATCTTTGGACGTCTTGAAGGATGCCGCTTCCGCCGCCATCTATGGTGCGCGTGCTGCCAACGGCGTTATCCTGATTACCACCAAACGAGGTAAAACCGGCGTTGCCGAAGTCAGTTACGATGGCTATGTCGGTGTGCAGAACCTCTACAAAATCCCTACTATCCTCAATGCCCAAGAGTACATGATGATGCAGGATGAAGGCCGTGTAATGGACGGATTGAGTCCGTACAACTGGGCGACCTATATTCCGGAAAGGGATTTGCAGGCCATACAGAACGGAACATGGAAAGGGACAAACTGGCTGAAGGAAGTGCTGAATGAAGATGCATTGGTACAGAACCACGCAGTCAACATCACCGGAGGAACAGACCGTTCCAGATATGCCATAGGTATTTCATACACCAACCAAGAAGCCACCATGGGAGTTCCCGGCGAATTTCCAGAAATGAACCGCTACAACTTCCGCGTCAACTCGGACCACGTAGTCATGAAAAAAGGCAATCTTGACTTCCTGAAAGTAGGCGAAACCATCAACTACAAATATTCGCAAACGCAAGGTTCATTCGGAACCGGCGGCATTTATTGGAACGGAGTGCACAATATGCTCATCATGAGCCCGTTGATGCACCCTTACAATTCAGACGGGGGCTACTACCTCTATGCAGACCAGGAAAAGGATAACTACAAATGGGATATCTCCAACGGAGCCAATAAAAACCCGATAGCTTATCTGGACTACTATATGAACCAGAACCTAAGCAAGTCCCATTACATGCAGAGCAGCTTCTATGCAGAACTGCAACCCATCAAGAACCTGCGTATCAAGAGCCAGTTCGGTTACATCATGGGAGCCTCCAGTTATCGTTCCTATTTGCCGAGATTCGATTATCTGAGTGCGTCACTCAACAACGCAGAAGACAAGGTTACCCAATCCATGTCTATGTATAACCGTTGGTCATGGGACAATACAGCCAACTACATCTTCAATATCGATGACCACAACATCGACGTCCTGGTAGGTCAGAGTATTGAAAAATGGGGTATGGGAGAAGAAATGAGCGGTTCAGCCATAGGCTCAAACTTCTATGATTTCAAGCACGCTTATTTGTCCAATGTTCCATTGACCGCCAACAGTGTGTCCTCCTTGACTGGCAAGCCTAACGGGGAAGGTTCCATCGCCTCCTTCTTCGGACGTGTCAACTACAACTATCAGGAGAAATACATGGCTTCTGTCATCATGCGTGCGGACGGTTCCTCCACTTTTGCCCGCGGACACCGCTGGGGATACTTCCCTTCAGTATCCGCAGGATGGGTTATCAGCAACGAGTCCTTCATGTCAGGAATCAAATGGCTGGACTTCTTAAAGCTACGCGCTTCCTGGGGGCAAAACGGTAACTGTAATGTATCTACTTTCCAATATCTTTCACTGATAACTTCCAACAACGGATATGGCGGTTATACGTTCGGCGACTCCATGGACCTCATCAGTACCGGTTCATACGCCTACCGACTGACCAACCCGGACCTTACCTGGGAAACACAGGAGCAATTGAATTTCGGTATCGATGCACGCTTCTTGAACAACCGCCTGGGCTTTGAATTCGACTGGTATAACAAAAATACCAGAGACTGGCTGGTTACGGCTCCGGTACTCTCTTCCTTCGGTGCCAATGCAGTGTCCGTCAATGGCGGTAATGTAAAAAACACGGGTATTGAAGTAGGACTCCACTGGAACGACAACATCGGAAAGGATTTCCAATATGGAGCCAACCTGACCCTTGCTCACAACAAGAATGAAGTGACCAAGATTGCCAACAAAGACGGAATCATCCACGGTAGCGGCAGCGTTCTGTGGGAAGGAGCCGAAGAGTGCTTCCGTGCTGAAGTAGGCAAACCCATCGGCTACTTCTACGGCTACAAGAGTAACGGCATATTCCAGAACCAGGAACAGATAGACAACTACAAAGGTCCGAAACTGAACGGCGACAAGACACAGCCGGGTGACGTAATCTGGGCAGACACCGACAATAGCGGTACGCTCGATGCCAATGACCGTACTATGATAGGTAACCCGAATCCCGACCTGACAATGGGACTTTCCCTGAATGCCAGCTGGAAGGCCATTGACTTCTCAATCACTACTTACGGCGCATTCGGCCAGCAGATTCTGAAGTGTTATCGTGACTTCTCCTCCTCACCCTTGAATAACTATACAGCAGAGATATTCCAACGCTGGCACGGCGAAGGTACGTCCAACAAGTTCCCGAGACTGTCCAGCGCTTCCAGCTCCAACTGGAACAGAGTATCAGACATTTACATCGAAGATGGAGACTATCTCAAGATAAAGAACATCACTGTGGGATTCGACTTCAAGAAAGCATTCAAGAAGTTACCGGTACAACAGCTGCGCCTGTATCTGACCGCACAGAACCTCTTTACCTTCACCGGCTATTCCGGTATGGACCCGGAAATCGGTTACGGTGGCGACGATTATGGTTGGGCATCAGGCATCGACCTGGGCTACTACCCCAGTGCACGTACCTATATGATAGGCTTAAATGTAAAATTCTAATTAACCGAAGAAATTATGAAAAAGATATTATTCATAGCATCAGCAATACTGATTCTTCTTTCAGGATGCGAAAACTTCCTCGATTCGGAACTTTTGACCGAAAAGACAACCGCCAACTTCCCGGAGACAGAAAAGGATGCCCAAGAGATGGTGACGGCCATATACGCCCATCTGTTGTTTGAAAGTCCTGAAACCTCTTCCCAGTATTACATTGCCCAGTTGGCAGGTGACGACTGTCTGGGAGGCAACCTCTCCTACTCCAACAACTGTGCCACCAACTTCCTTATGTACAGTGGCAATCTGAATACATTTGCCGGTATCTGGGACCGTTGCTACACCCTTATCAACCGTGCCAACAATGCCATCAACACAATGGAGAATGTGAAATCATGGTCCAGCGAGAGCGAACGTAACCGACTTTTCGGTGAGTCCTACTTCCTGCGTGCCATGGCTTATTATGAGCTGGCACAAGTCTTTGGCGGAGTTCCTTTACGCACCACACTGGAAAGTACCAACCTGCCGCGTGCATCCGTAGACGAAATCTACGCCCAGATTGCAGCCGACTTGAAAAACGCCATTGAAATGATGCCGGCAAAGATTTATCCGAAAGGCTCAGACATGACCGGACACGCTACAAAATATGCTGCCGAAGCCATGATGGCACGTGTATTCCTTTTCTATACCGGACGCTACGAAAAAAACGAGCTCCCCAACGGAACTACCAAAGAGGAAGTCATCTCTTGGATAGATGACTGTGTAAACAACTCCGGTCATAAACTGGTGTCCGACCAACGCAACATCTGGGCCTACACCAACGATGCTACCGAAGACAATACCGAAGGGTTCCGTTACCAATACGTTATCAACCATAACCTGAAATGGGAAGGAAACAGTTCCGACGAAACTTTATTCGCCAACAAGCATAACCTGAAATCCGACTGGACCTATACCTGGTTCTCCAACACATGCGCGCAATTCTATTCACCGTCTGCCGACAACTATTCCAACAAAGACAGTTATCCCTTCGGCACCGGTTGGGGAGCTGGCCCTGTATCTCCGGCTATGGTCAACGAATGGAAAGACTGGGCCGCCAAGCAGACCTATACGGACGGTTACAAGGAGGATCCCCGTCTGACCGGTTCCATATGGTCGTACAAAGCACTTGATCCGAATGTTGCCGGCAATGTACTGATGGACTGCACCATGGACGAGGGTGAACCGGAATATACCGTATCCTATCGTTACTATGAACAAACCGGCTATTTCCAGAAAAAATACATCAATATCAATTCCTACAATGAAGGCAAAATCGAACCTTTCGGCAAGCAGATGTTCCCCGGAATATCTTCGCAGACATCCCAACAGCTACTCCAAATAGCCGACTTGATTCATATCCGTTTTGCCGACGTTCTGCTCATGCAGTCCGAGCTGAAACAAGACGCTACGGGTCTGAACAAGGTACGTGCCCGCTCCCACTTGGCTCCGGTGGCCTACTCCCTGGAAGCCATCAAGCAGGAACGCCGCTGGGAACTTGCATTCGAGTCCATCCGCTGGTGGGATATCCTTCGCTGGTCGGGTCCTTCGCTTGAGGAAGCCGGTGACATACTCAACAAACAGACCGGGTTCAATATAATAAATGCCGCTACGGTGGTACCGATGGTCAAATTCGACTATAAGAAACGCCTACAAGCAACCCAAGGCTACTGGCCCATTCCGCAAGACGAAATCGACATCTCCAATGGAGTCCTTGAGCAGAATCCAGGCTGGGATGCATCTGCCCAGTTCTCGGATTGGAACAATATGTAAGAGTATTAACCTATAAATAAAGACAATATGAAAGTAACAAAAATATTGATAGCAATGCTTGCTTCAGCCTTCATCGTTACTGCATGCGATCCTATCGAAGACGAAGACTTGCGAGACAAATATGTGACTGATGCCGGTACACCCATAACCAAGGAGGCATTACAAGCCGCCATATCCATTACCCAACCCTTCCCCAACCAAGACGGAGTAGTGGAAGGCGACCAGTATATCGCCCTGAAAAACTCCCGCCCGGACATTGGCGGTTCATGGCACATAGAATGGGGGGGCGAAGGAAGTAAACAAAGTAAGACTCTGGTCACGGACAACGCTACGGTCATCATGGAGTCCAATGCGGACTATTCCATCTACTATATGGGCATTTCCGCCAATCAGATTATCAAGACAGATCCGGTTGTAGTGACTGTGACCAATGTATTCGACGATTGGTCCACTTACTTCACCGGTGCAACCGACAAGAGTGACAAATCTGCCAAGAAGACCTGGAAATTCCGTGAAGTCAGCTGGGGTTCCGTCTGCAATATGGGGGCTCATGGAGGCTGGAAATATACCAGTGCAGGCTATACTCCCGAATCAAATTTTGCCTGGTGGGCCAATGTCACTGCCGCCGAAGCGGGAGACCAGTCCATGGTATTCGAATTCGACGGAAACAAGATGAAAACCTATGATGCCAGCGGAAACCTGAAGGCAGAAGGTACTTTCTCCTTCACACACGAAAAACCGGAAGACGGAGTACTGGGTGAACTGATAACAAGTATCCCCACCATCGGAGGAAATTATGACGACAACGGACAAAGCGTAGGCAGCAACAAATTCTGGCTGCTGACACTGGATGAGAACTATATCACAATCTATCATCCCGGCAAGTATAGCGGTGGTGTGGATTGGGACGACAGCGGCTGGTATGCTTATTTCAAGACTGAAGCAGAAACCGATTCTGAATAATATGCACTCTCTATGAAAAGGAAACTGCTATTTATAATAGCTACTGTCTTTCTAGTAGCTGCATGTCACAATGACGACTACATGCCCGGACTGCCAGCTCCGGGAAATGAAGACAACGAGACCGAAATGGCCGAGCAGGTTGCAGGCCGGGTTGCATTGGGCTACGTCACTTATTATGGCACATCCATACCCGATGCCAAATACCTGACCCACATAAACTACGCTTTTGCAGAATTATATGTTAAAAACGGAATTTATGAAAAGTTTGGCCTGCAAGGTGATAAATCCCGTTTTGATAAGGTAAAGAAAATAAAGAGCCAGTATCCACATGTGAAGATATTACTCTCTTTTACCAATAGCGTTTCCAATACTGACAATTCCCAGGACGGAGGTTTCTCCGCCCTGGCGAAGAGTCCGGAAATGCGCAAGCAATTCGCACAAGACTGCAAAGCCTTTGTTTCGAGTGAGGGCATAGACGGTATTGACATTGACTGGGAATTTCCCGGTATGACTTTCAGCAGCAATGCCTATGACGAGTTGGTAGATGTGGAAAACTTCACCCTATTGATGAAAGACCTGCGTGCAGCGTTGGGGCAGTCCACCCTATTGACCTATGCAGGTTATTGCATGGACAAGCGTCCCCAAGGCGAAGGCTATAAATATATTGATGTAAAGGCCGTAGACCCGTATGTAGATTTCGTCAATATCATGGCCTATGATCTGGTTGATGCCCCCCAGCATCAATCAGCATTGAACAAGCCAAGTAATTACTGGGACTGCCAGCGTTCCGTAGACGAATACCTGAATGCAGGGGTATCTGCCGACAAATTAGTGTTGGGAATTCCGTTCTACGGAAGAGCCGATTTCAATGCCGGCGGCAGCATCAATTATCGGGATATTCTCAACCTGAGTAAGGATGACGGCTATGTCATCGAAAATTGGGATACAGAAGGCAATGTCCCCTATGTCACCAAAAACGGCAGTTTCTACTGTGGTTACGACAATCCCCGCAGTATTGCCGCAAAAGGTGAATGGATATTAAAAAATGGCATGAAAGGCATGATGTTCTGGGATTATGAAGGCGATGACACCATGGGAACCCTACGCAAAGCGCTGTGGAATGCCGTCATGAAAAAATAAGTAACTTAACACACATTCTCAGGAGGTTATTCCGGAAATTAGGGTAAGGGTAATTTTGCATACGATCTTCATTCAAGGCAAGAATACTGACGGAATAACCTCCTTTCCTCCTCCAAGACTACAAAACCTTTTTTCATTTAAGTTGTTGAAAGCACATTCATCAAAACCTAACTTAAATGAAAACAATCTTAAAACAATGTTTCTGTTGTGCGTAGCCGGACTTCCCTTGTCCACTATCCATGCACAAAAAGAGATTATCGATGACGAAGCCCCCAACGGCATTGTCATAGTTACTATCGACAAAGCGGGCGACGAGATTATCCGCATCATGAATGAGTCACAATTGCCTTACATCCATGACCCGAAAGCTCCCCGCTTCTTATTGATGGACAAACAAGGCAAATTCGCCCTGGGTATCGGAGGGTATGTCCGTGCCACCGGCGAGTATGATTTTGGAGGTATTGTGGATGATATTGACTTTGTTCCTGCCAACATTCCAAGCAGTAGTAAAATCAAAAATCAATTTCAAATGGATGCCAGTACGGCCACTATCTTTCTGAAATTAGTCGGACACACCCGGCTATTGGGTGACTTCACAGTCTATACAGCCGGAAATTTCCGAGGAGGAGACAAAACATTCCAGCTACGGAATGCTTATATGTCATTCCGAAATATAACGGTGGGATATACTTACGGCGGTTTCATGGACTTAGGCGCCCTCCCCTCCACCATTGACTTCCAGGGGCCCAACGGTGCCACGTTCTACCGCGCTACACAATTGTCATATACTTATAAAGGGCTGAAAGACTTTCGTTTCCAAGCTTCCATCGAGGCGCCTGCCGTTGACGGCACAACAAGCAGCCAATTCGAAATTGCCCAGCAACGCATGCCGGACTTCACAGCTTCGGCACAATACAGTTGGAACAGCAGCAGTCATCTGCGTATAGGAGGTATCATCCGCAGCATGACATATACCAGCACGAAAAGGGACAAGGCTTCCAGCGTCACCGGATACGGTGTACAAGCCTCAACGACCTTCAACCTCGGTAAAAAATGGCAGGCATTCGGACAAGTCAACTATGGTAAAGGTATCGGGCAATACCTGAATGACATCAGTAATCTGAACGTCGATATTGTCCCCAATCCCGAAAAGGAAGGCAAAATGCAGGCATTGCCCATGCTGGGCTGGTATGCAGGTCTACAATATAACATTTCTCCAAAGATATTCCTTTCAAGCACTTACAGCATGTCCCGCCTTTACTCTGAAGACGGTTATCCCAACGACCTGCCAAGTACCTACCGCTACGGACAGTATTTCGTAGCCAACGTATTCTGGAACGTAACCCCGAACATGCAGGTAGGCGCTGAATATCTGCGTGGCTGGCGCACCAACTTCGACAATTCCACCAACCATGCCAACCGTATGAACCTGCTTGTACAGTATTCTTTCTAATCCAATATAAAATAAGAAAGAAGCCGCCTCAAATCGATATTTGAGACGGCTTCTTAATATATAAAGGTAGGATTGTGAAATCAGAACTTATAGTCAACACCAAGACCAAACACTTTATTAGTACGGCTATAAACATTCTTGGTGGTTTCACTTATCTTCTTTGTATAATCATCATAGTTTGTCCAAAAATAGGCTATATTCATAGTCAAATGCTTTGTCATTTTGATGGCAGCACCAAACCCCAGTGAATAAGAGTCACATGAAAAACTTATATCACTCTGAAAATCATCAGCCAAGCCATAATCTGTACGCTGATAACCACCACTGATGGTCAGCTGTTTAGCTATATCCCATTCTGCACCAATCAAAATTTCATGTGTGCCATGCTTCAACGCTTTCTGCTTATCATTGGCCATCCCTGCCGCTTTATCAAAAAAATGGTGATATTCCAGCGTTGCACGAAGCGTAGGAAGGAATTCATAACCAACAGCTGCAGTCAATAATGCAGGGATATCACTCGGAGTATTCACACCATCCTTATAGTCAGCCAAAGGATTCCCTTCATCTCCCATAGCAGTTCCCATTGCACGCACTTCAGCTTTTTTGGTTTTATTTTCGAGATTAAGACTTGTCATAAACTCGTACTTCAACCCAATATTCCATTTGCCCAACTTCACATCAGCTCCCAAGATAGGGGTCAATCCCCAGCCGGTCTGGTCGCAGTCTAAATCGATACCAACCAATTCCATGCCACCATAAGTAGGAATATTACTGTGTGCTGTTGCAGTCAGAAATCCTTCATACCCACCGGTAAAATAATTCATACGTCCACCGGCAAACACACCTAACCAATCATTAACTTGATACGACAACCCCAATTGCACACCATAAATAAACTGGCTTCCATCCATTGCACTATTGATAGAATACATATTGGGAGTGATTTGACCACCCGAAATAGTATGGACTTGTCCCATCACCATTGAATCGAACATACCCAAACCATCATCAAACGATGCCTTACCGCCACCACCTACAACAGCAAAGCTACCGGAAATAGTCCAGTCTCCTTTTTTATATGCACCTTGAAAACTAGGAATGAAAGGAGCAGAAGCTTTTCCTTTATAATAACGTGTATTCCCATCTTCAATAAACAAGGGAAATGTCGCCTTTATGTTACGGGTCTGATAAGCACTTTGTCCATTCAAAGACAAATAGAGACCATCTTCCGGCAAGAAGGCCAAACCGGCCGGATTAGAATAGACACCGTCAATATCAATGGAAGCACCACGCGCTAACATTCTAAGAAAAGATACATGCTGATTTGTATTTGTTAGGATACCACCCGCAAAAGTTGGAATTGAAACGATTAACATCGCAATGCCAATCAACGAAAATTTTCTCATCTAAATCTTTTTTAATTGTTTTCGGGCGCAAAGGTACAATAATATTGCACATGAAAAAGAATTTTGTGCATAAAGTTATCCTAATATAGAACTTTAATTGAAATACCAAATAGTTTCTGATGAAACAAATAGAAATAATTATCATTTTATGAATCCTTCCGGCCACTGAACCATATCAACTTTCCACTTGTTATCTCCCTATAATTATGTAACATTTTAAAAAACAACAAATCCCATGGCATACACTATCGCATTTTTTGGCAGCAAACCTTATGATGAAGCGTCTTTCAACGAAAAAAACAAGGAATATGGTTTTGAGCTCCGCTACTATAAAGGGCATCTTAACAAGCACAACGTTATTTTAACCCAAGGAGTAGACGCAGTCTGTATTTTCGTGAACGACACGGCCGATACCGAAGTTATCCGTCTGATGGCAGACAACGGCGTGAAATTATTGGCGTTGCGCTGCGCCGGCTACAACAATGTAGATTTAAAGGCAGCTGCCGACCGTGGCATTACCGTAGTGCGTGTCCCTGCTTACTCCCCTTATGCCGTAGCAGAATATACCGTTGCCCTGATGTTATCCCTCAACCGTAAAATTCCACGTGCTACCTGGCGGACACGAGACGGAAACTTCTCGCTGCACGGACTTCTGGGCTTCGACATGTACGGAAAAACTGCAGGCATCATCGGCACGGGAAAAATAGCCAAGAAACTGATATGTATCCTGCGTGGATTCGGCATGAATGTTCTTGCATATGATCTTTATCCCGATTACAATTTTGCCCGTGAACATCAAGTGGTATATACCAGCCTGGATGAGCTATATCACAATTCGGATATCATCTCCCTGCACTGCCCGCTGACTGAACAGACCAAATATCTCATCAACGACTATTCCATCAGTAAAATGAAGGACGGAGTAATGATTATCAATACCGGACGTGGACAACTCATCCATACCAACGCCCTGATTGAAGGACTAAAAAACAAGAAAATCGGCTCTGCCGGCCTGGATGTGTACGAAGAGGAAAGCGAATACTTCTATGAAGACCAATCGGACAAAATCATTGATGACGATACCCTGGCGCGGCTACTGTCCTTCAATAATGTCATCGTCACTTCGCACCAGGCCTTTTTCACACGCGAGGCACTGGCAAACATTGCTTCGACAACCTTGCAGAACATCAAAGATTTTATGAACCATAAGCCACTGGAGAACGAGGTCAAGGCATAGTCCCCACTCATTTATAAATTCTTAGACATCGGTTTTTAAACTTTATAGCTTTCCAAAGCGTTACTAGTACATAAACCATTTTAAGAAAAGGAATAAATTATGAAAAAAGTTATAGACAAATCAGACAGCAGAGGTCATTCCCTATATGATTGGCTTGACAGCCACCACACCTTCAGTTTCGACGAGTATTACAATCCCCGCCGGATGAATTTCGGCGCCTTGCGTGTACTGAACGACGACCGTGTGGCTCCGGGAAAGGGCTTCGGCACACATCCTCATAAAAATATGGAAATCATCTCCATTCCCCTGAAAGGGAAACTGAAACATGGGGACAATCATCAGAACAGCCGCGTCATCACTCCGGGAGATATACAAACCATGAGCGCCGGCACCGGCATCTACCACAGCGAAATGAACGGCAGTGACACTGAAGCGGTAGAATTCCTGCAAATCTGGGTGATGCCCGAAAAGCTGAACACACCACCCGCATACCAGGACTTCGACGTACGTCCACTCCTGCGCAAAAATGAAATGGCACTAATAGTATCCCCTGACGGCGATGCTCCTGCCAGACTGCTACAACAGACCTGGTTTTCTATCGGTGAAATAGAAGCCGGAAAGAAGATTGACTACCACATGCACCAATCGCATTCCGGTGCATACATCTTCGTAATGGAAGGTGAAGTCAAAGTGGACGGCACAATACTCTCACGTCGTGACGGAATGGGAGTATACGAAACCGGCAGTTTTGAGCTGGAAACATTGAAAGACTCTCACATTCTCTTCATAGAAGTACCGATGTAGCGTGCTTTTGCATAAAATAACAGCTTAAACCGGAAGTTTGTGTAGCGTTTTTTGTAATATTGCGCTATAATTCAATCCGTAAATGAAACTTGATTACATCTACCATAGCGGCTTCGCGATTGAAGCGGACGGAGTGACGGTCATTATCGATTACTATAAAGATTCCTCGGAAGAGGTTTTCAATAAAGGTATCGTGCACGACTATCTCTTGGAAAAGCCGGGCGTACTCTACGTACTATGCTCGCATTTCCATCCCGACCACTTCAATCGCGAAGTTCTTTCATGGAAAAAACTGCGGCCCGACATCCGCTACATATTCTCCAAAGACATCCTGAAGCACCGCCGCGCCTCAGCGGAAGATGCCACCTACATCAATAAGGGCGACACCTACGAAGACGAACATATCCGTATCCAGGCCTTCGGTTCTACCGATGTGGGTATCTCCTTCCTGATAGACCTGCAGGGCAGACGGCTGTTCCATGCCGGTGACCTGAACAACTGGCACTGGAGCGAGGAATCCACTCCGCAGGAAATACGCAAGGCCGAAGGTGACTTTCTGGCCGAAGTGAGAGAGCTGCAGCAAACTGCACCTGCCGTAGATGTAGCCATGTTTCCGGTGGACAGCCGTATCGGAAAAGATTATATGCGTGGAGCAGAACAATTCGTGGAACGAATAAAAATCACTATATTTGTACCGATGCACTTCAGCGAAGATTATCAGGGAGGCAACGCATTCCGGCAGTTTGCCGAGAGCAAGGGATGCCGCTTTCTGAGCATTGCACACCGTGGTGAAAGTTTCGAACTCCCCAACTTGTAGCCCATAATTCGTAAATTAATAATTAAAACACATACTATTATGAAAAATTTGACACAACTTCTTTTTACACTGTTTTGCCTTTGTCTGCCGGCCATGCTGCAGGCGCAGGATAGGGACGACAGTAAATATCTGGCCGGTGCTGTTCCCGAGGTGGACGGCAAAGTGGTATTCACCAAAGAATTCAGCATCCCCGGCATGTCTCAGGATGAAATCTACGAACGTCTGCTCGGCTGGATGGATGCCCGTCTGAAAGAGAATGAAAATACCAGCCGTGTAGTATTCTCAGACAAAGAGAAAGGACAAATTGTAGGTATCGGGGATGAATGGATTGTATTCAGTTCTACGGCTCTGTCATTAGACCGTACCAAAATCCTTTACCAGCTGACTGTGACCTGCCAACCCGAAAAGAGCGTGCTCGAAGTAGAAAAGATACGGTTTAACTACCGCGAAGGAAAAGAAAAATATACCGCCGAGGAGTGGATTGTAGACAAGTATGCCTTGAACAAGGCGAAGACCAAACTGGTACGCGGACTTGCCAAGTGGCGCAGAAAAACCGTAGACTTCGTTGATGACCTTTGCCTGGGAGCAGCAGAAGCATTGAGCGCCACCACTGCCAAAGCTCTGGTAGAAGAAAAGAAGGAAGAAAGAAAGAGGTGAAGGCTGTCGTCAATTCCGGTCCGACGGTAATCACCCCGAAGAAACAAGTTACCGTGGAACCTGCCCAGGCTGCTGAAAAGGCATCCGAAGGCATCGTGAAAGATGCCCAAGTCATCGAAGTGCCCCAAGTCAAGAAACCTGCCGCACTGGTTCCTGCCCAAAAGAGCCAGCAGCAAGAATACAAAACCATAGCCCCCGAGCAATTGTCAGCCGATGCCATCCAGACCGGAGCAGGCAAATTGGTTATCGTCATCGGCCAAGAGCCTTTCAACATGACCATGATGACAGCAAACTCCGGAGGTTCTTTGGGCAAAGTCAACGGCAAACCAGTTGTATTCAGCATACTGTCGCCCGACCAGCCGTATGAACAAATGGAAAAAGCAGAAAGCTATACCATCCGTTTCTATCCTACGGGACAGACAGAGCCTACGGTCATTCTGGAATGTAAGAAGCTGCCTTCACCGGCAACGATGGAAGGTATGCCACGCACGTATGTAGGCGAAATTCTGAAAGCAATGGTCAAATGACCGCACACGCAGACTGTAAATTGTAAATAATCAAATCAGAAATAAACAAATGGAAATAAAAAGTAAATTCGACCATTTTAATATCAATGTCACCAACTTGGAACGTAGCATCGCATTCTACGAAAAGGCACTGGGGCTGAAAGAACATCATAGGAAAGAGTCGTCCGACGGCTCTTTCACTCTGGTCTATCTGACCGACAGCAGTACCGGCTTCCTGCTGGAACTGACCTGCTTGAAGGAGCATCCACAAGCCTACGAATTAGGGGAGAACGAGAGTCACCTCTGCTTCCGCGTATCCGGTGATTACGACGCCATACGCCAATACCATAAGGAAAACGGATGGGTATGTTTCGAAAACACAGCAATGGGACTGTACTTTATCAATGACCCGGATGACTATTGGATTGAGGTACTGCCGGAGAAATGATATTTTACATCACTAAAACAACGAAATATATGAGTATAGAAGAAGCGATGATGGGTGGTATTGTCTTCAAAGGCAAAAAGGACAAACCTAAAGAAGAAAACAAGATAAAGACCAAAGCCAAGAAGAAAACCTACATTACCGGGCAACACGGTTCCGCCTCAGCCAAAATGAAAGCAGAAATCCGCCGCAAACGCGCTAACAGACATAAGAAATGATAAATACAGCCTTATTGCCTGCCGACAAGGACCCGATGGGCGCAGCCATAGCCGATTACTTTAAACGGCATAAAGCCGACCGCCTACGCGTGTTCTCTTCACAATTCGATGAGGACGAAATTCCCGTCGAAGAGCTATTCCGCACAGAAAAGCAAATGCCCTTGCTGGAGCGTACTGCTCTGCAAATGGCGACCGGAAAGATTCTGGATGTGGGTGCCGGTAGCGGTTGCCATAGCCTTACCGCAAGAAGCCGGAAAAGAGGTCCATGCCATCGACATTTCCCCGCTTTCCGTGGAAGTGATGAAGCAGCGAGGTGTGCGTAGCGTATCACAAACCAATCTGTTCAATGAACAGTTTGCCGATGAATACGACACTATCCTGATGCTGATGAACGGTTCCGGCATTATCGGAAAGTTGGAGAATCTGCCTGATTTTTTCCGGAAGATGAAGCTACTGCTCCGGCCTGGAGGCTGTGTTTTAATGGATTCCAGCAACCTGAGCTATCTGTTCGAAGAGGAAGATGGCAGTATTGTTATCAACCTTGCCGGTGATTACTACGGAGAGGTAGACTTCCAGATGCAATACAAGAATGTCAAAGGCGACTCCTTTGACTGGCTCTATATCGACTTTCAGACCCTGAGCATCTATGCTGCCGAAAATGGCTTCAAAGCAGAGCTGGTGAAAGAGGGTACACATTATGACTATCTTGCCAAACTATCCCGACAAGCATAAAAGTGAAGTGCCCCTAAAAGTTAGACAAAAACTTTTAGGGGCACTTCCTTTTATATCTTGCCTATTCCTACTATTCAGAAAGCATTCCGTCAATCTCCTTCACCAGAGAAGCAAATTCTTCAGGGTTATACAGACGTGTCAGCTTCACAATACGCCCTTCCTTATCAATCAGGACATTGCGTGTGATACCTGCCTTGCGGAGCATACTTCGCAAATATATCCGCTCCGGGTCCAGACCCAAAGGATAGGTCACTCCGGTTGACTTACCAAAAGCAATCACTTTCTCCAACGGCTCGTCACGGTCGATGCCAATCAGCATAAAATCCGGATTCGACTTATGCTTCAGCCATATATCCTTCTCAATGAAAGGCATCTCCTTACGGCATACCCCACACCAGCTCGCGGTAAACTGCAACATGACCACCTTCCCACGAAGTCCCGAAAGGGTAATGCTTTTCCCATCCGTCAGCTTCACTGTAAAATCTGGAGCCATCTCCCCTACCTTAACGATGTAGCCGGTACTGTCCGCCACTACATCCTGCGCCTTGCCTGCCATGCTGCACATAGCAAACAGACAGAAAATCAGAAATCCAACTTTTTTCATTTTATTCAATCTTTAATAAGTAAGCTGTAACTATTCAGCGAATGATATTTTATAGAATGGGCAAACAATTCCCTATAACAAAAAACTCCGAAACACTTTTAAAAAGCAGTTTCGGAGTTTTATTCTTCGAGGTACCTGGCAGATTCGAACTGCCGTACACGGTTTTGCAGACCGCTGACTAAGCCACTCATCCAAGGTACCGGTTCTTACAAGAACTCTTTATTTCTCGTTTGCGGATGCAAAGGTAGCACTTTTTTTGAAACTACCAACTATCCGCAACAACTTTTCTTCTTTTTTTTCGTCACTCCACTGCACTCCGCACGCTTCTTATCATACAAATTCTTTAGTTCACAGCCACTTGCACAACTATCACACGGATTACCATTTTCTTTGACCCGATGAGAAAAAGAATAAATACTCATGCCAATCCGCACAGCGCAGAGCAACAACAATAAGGCTACTACCCACTCCTGCCAACTATTCATCATAAAAACAGACCTCCTATCTGATAAATTGCGAAAGACATCAGCCAGGCCAGCGCAGTAGTATAAAGCCCCGCAAACACGGCCCACTTCCAACTGCCCGACTCCCCTTTAATGGCTGCCAACGTGGCGATGCACGGAAAATAAATCAGCACAAACACCATGTAACCGAAAGCCACCAGGGGCGTTATCGGAATGCGTTCACCCAAGCACGGCATCTGCCTCGGCATCGTCGGCATAAAGCACTCCGAGCGTGCTTACCACCAGTTCCTTGGCGCCCACGCCGGAAAGGATGCCGATGCCCAGCTTCCAGTCGAATCCCAACGGTTCAATGACCGGTTCCATGGCTTTACCAATCCGGCCGATGTAGGAATTCTCCTGCTGTTCCGTCACACTTTCATATTCATCGTGGTTGGGATAATATCCCAATGCCCAGATAACGATGGATGCCACCATAATGATGCCTCCCATCTTGCGGAGATACTGCGCCCCCTTCTCCCACGTATGGCGGAAGATGGCCTTGGACGTCGGCATACGATAAGGCGGCAGCTCCATGACAAACGGCGTATCGTCTCCTTTCACCAGAAAGCGGCAGAAAAGACGTGCCATGACCACTGCCAACAGAATGCCGATGGCATAGATTACTAACAGCACAAAGCTCGCATTGTTCGGGAAGAAGGCGCCTACCAGCAATAAATAGATGGGTAGACGAGCGCTGCACGACATCAGCGGATTGATGAGCATCGTCACCAGACGGCTCTTGCGGTTCTCGATGGTACGCGAAGCCATAATGGCGGGCACATTACACCCAAAGCCCATAATCAGCGGAATGAAAGACTTTCCATGCAGCCCCATTTTATGCATAATCTTATCCATAATGAAAGCGGCACGTGCCATATAGCCCGAGTCTTCCATCAAGGAAATAAAGAAATAGAGCAACAGAATATTCGGCAGGAAAACAATGACACCGCCCACACCTCCGATAATACCATCCACTAGAAGGTCCTTCAGCGGTCCTTCGGACATGTTGTTGCATATCAGGTCGCCCAATTCGCCTACCAGCCATTCAATCCCCTGCATAGGATAGTCGCCCAGCACAAAGGTGCCTTCGAACATCAGATAAAGGAAAAGGAAGAAAATGGGATAACCCCATACACGGTGAGTAACGATTGAGTCTATGATTTGAGTAGTGCGCGACGTATCCTGATGATTGTCCACATAGGTCTCGCGCAGGGCACCGGCTATAAAACCATACTTGGCATCGGTGATGGCCTGCTCGCTCTCCTCGTTCACCACCTCGGCAATCCGTGCCTCTTCCCGGTCGCGGACAGCAAGAATCTCCTTTCCATTGGGCAACTCCTCCACAATCTTTTTCAAGTCTTCGTCGTTCTCCAGCAACTTGATGGCAAGGAAACGCGTGGAATATTTGTGACGGATGTTCTCATTGACGCTGATGACGCGCTTCACCTCCTCAATGCTACGTTCCAGCTCGGGACCGTGATTGATGTGGATATGGCGGAAAAAGCCGCGCGGCTGTTCCACCTCTTCTTTATGGCTGCCGAAGTCATGGTCGGGAACATACTCCTGATGCCAGCTGCGAAGGTCACTCAATATCCGCTGCGCATCCTGCCCTTATGGTCGAGGAAGTCGCCGCCTTCGTAAATATTGATAATCACATGGAACAGCTGTTCAATGCCTTTTCCGCTACGGCTGACCGTAGGCAACATCGGAACTCCGAACAACTGGCTGAGCTTACATAGTCCAGCGTGTTTCCACTGGCTTCCAGCTCATCGTACATGTTCAGTGCAATCACCATGCGCACGTTCATGTCAATCAGCTGGGTGGTGAGATAGAGATTGCGTTCCAGGTTGGAAGAGTCCACAACATTGATAATGATATCCGGCGTTTCATTGATAATGTGCCGGCGGACATAGATTTCTTCAGGAGTAGGCCGAGAGGGAATAGGTTCCGGAAGGTCGACAATACGGAAGTGGTAGCCTTGGAAATCAAAATACCCCTCCTTGGCATCTACCGTAACGCCACTGTAATTGCCCACATGCTCGTGCGAACCGGAAGCGATGTTGAAGAGAAGTTTTACCACAGTTGGGATTTCCCACCAAAGCCACATTTATGGTGCGGCGTTTGCCGAGGGCCAGTTGCTTCAGCTCATCTTCGCCCAGATGCATGTTTTCGCCCAACCCCTCGTGGTAATCGGGCTGCACAGCCTGCTCCTTAGCTTCCTGCTCACTGATAATCTCTATCATCTCAGCCTCCTGCCGACGAAGAGAAATCTCATATCCCATTACTTTGTATTTGATAGGGTCGCGTAGTGGGGCATTCAGCAAGACCTCCACTGTTTTACCTTTAATAAATCCCATTTCCACAATCCGTTTGCGGAAACCACCGTGTCCCAGCACTTTTACGATTACACCTTTTTCACCGGTATTCAATTCGGACAAACGCATAGTCTTTCTGCCTTTCTTTTCTATTTTGGGGGCAAAGATAATACTTATGTCCGCAAGGCACAAATAATTTAGAATGTTTTTAAATAAGAGACACTAAACAATAATGTCCAGAAGGCAGAACACTACTTCCAGAGATACTAAATCGTAACTTCACCACACCTTTGTTCTTTTCTTACCACAGCTGTGGTAAGAAAAGAACAAAGGTGTGGTATGCATAAAACACAGCTGTGGTAAGATTAGCTTTTAGCAAATACGACCTTAGCCGATAGAGATTCTGAAAATAGATACTTGCAGATATGGCAATAAAAATCGTTTGCACTATCTTTGCACCACTCTATAGTTGAATATGCAGAAGGTAGTACAATACATCGAGCGCCACAAGCTCTTCTCGCTGGACGACAAGATACTTGTGGCACTGAGCGGCGGGGCGGACTCCGTGGCGTTGCTGCGCCTGCTCCTCAGCCTGGGATACACATGCGAAGCCGCCCATTGCAACTTCCATCTGCGCGGAGCGGAATCCGACCGCGACGAGCACTTTGTACGCCAACTCTGCCTGGAGCACCGGGTGACGCTGCACACCGTCCACTTCAACACGGAGCAGGAAGCAAAGGAACGGCATATCTCCATCGAAATGGCTGCAAGGGAATTGCGCTACGCGTGGTTCGAAAAAACAAGGGAAGCATGCAGTGCAGCTGTCATTGCCGTCGCCCACCATCAAGATGACAGTGTAGAGACATTGCTGCTCAATCTGATTCGCGGTACCGGCATCAACGGATTGCGGGGTATACGCCCCCGAAACGGACATATAGTCCGCCCCTTGCTCTGCCTGGACAGAAAGGAAATCGTCGGTTATCTGGAAAGTATCGGGCAAGCCTACGTGACGGACAGCACCAATCTGCAGGACGAATATACCCGCAACAAAATACGCTTGAACCTGCTTCCCATGATGCAGGAGATAAACCCCTCCGTCAAGGAAAGCATCCTCAAAACGGCAGAGCATCTGGACGATGCCGCCTCTATATATAATATAGGTATAGAAGAAGCCAAACTGCGAGTCAAGACACCGGAAGGCATAAGTATCGGCGCCCTGAGGCAAGAAGCGGCACCGGAAACGGTCTTATTTGAAATTCTGCATCCGCTTGGATTCAACGCCGCACAAGTAAGGGACATCTGCCGGACATTGGACGGACAGCCCGGCAAAGTCTTTGCCACCCCCGGCTGGCGTGTCATCAAAGACCGCGGCTCGTTGTTGATAGAACCCGTACAGGAAGCCGTAAAGCCGTTATTGGAAATGAAAGAGCATCCCTATGCACCGGATTTCATGATTCCACGCGACAAAGCTACCGCCTGCTTTGATGCCGACAAACTCCAGCATCCCCTATCACTGCGCCTTTGCAGGCAGGGAGACAGCTTCGTGCCCTTCGGCATGAAAGGCCGGAAGAAGGTAAGCGACTACCTGACCGACCGCAAGTTCTCCCTTCTGCGCAAAGAACGGCAATGGGTGCTTTGCTGCGGAGATGACATCATCTGGCTGGTGGGAGAACGGGTGGACAACCGTTTCAGAATAGACGAAAAAACCCGGAAAGTGTTGGTCGTATCAACCATCGACCAGTAGCCATCACAGAATGATTCTGTCCTCCTTCTGTTTCTTGAAGCAATCGGAAAGCAATACGGCAAACGGCGTGTCATACGTGCGCGCCTTCTGCGGACAGCCTTTCACACAAGCACAACATTTGATGCATTTCTCTGCAACCGTATTGCACTCGTCTCCTTTTATAATGGCTCCTGCAGGACAATGCTTCACGCAATATCCGCAATGCGTACAACGTTCCGCATCCACTTGCGGAGTACGGGGCATAGGCACCCCACTCTTACGCAACTTGACGACTCTGCGCAAAAAGCGGAGCAACGGGAAGAAAGGCTGGCGCGGACGCTGGATACGGGTCACATCCACCCCATACAGTTTCTCCATATCTTCGGCCGCCGCAATTTTAGCACGTATCTTTTCACCAAAAAGCTTTGCATACTCCAAGTCGTCCGCATCCGGACGTCCGGCTGCCACCGGATATTTCTCACTGCTATAAGAGTGCTCTCCTACAAACGTAGCACCTGCAATTACCTTGAAGCCCAACTTCGTGACAAAAGCATCCAATTCCACCAAAGCCTTCTCATAGGCCCGGTTGCCGTACACCACCACAACCACGGCAGGTGCACCGTCAGCATGAAGCTCCTTCATCCGCTCCAATGCCAAAGGAGCCACATGACCGCCATATACGGGCACCGTGATGACCGCCAAAGCATGGGAAGGCACCTCCCTTTTACCCGCCGCCTCCAAGGTGAGGTCCACTTTGGAGACAGACGAAATTCCCGTTCCGTGAACAATTGCCTCTCCCACTTGTTTAGAGGTACAAGTAGGTGAAAAAGTTATCAACTGTACTTCATCTATATTCATAAACCAATCCTTCATGTTGTTGTTAATACAGCAAAGATAAAGTTTTAAATTTAAAAAAAAGATGATTTGTTTATGAAACCAAAAATATTTATTACCTTTGCACCGTTGAAACATTCTGCGACTTCTTGCTGTGGCAAGAATTGTTTATCAGATTTCCGGTTCAATAATAAATATCCCATATAAATCATATATCACAAGGTAAACTTGCCCAAGTTGCTTCCTACAACAACTGCAACTGTGCACTTATGCCTTTCAATAAAAGTAAATTTTAAACCATTCACATATATACTGTATGTATAACATCATTCAACTGAACGACAAAAATTTGTCGGAACTACAAACTATTGCCCAAGAACTGGGTATAAAAAAAACAGACTCACTCAAAAAAGAAGAACTTGTTTACAAGATACTTGACGAACAAGCTATCGCAGGCGCTACCAAGAAAGTTGCCGCCGACAAGCTGAAGGAAGAGCGTAAAGGGGAAAAGCAAAAACGCTCGCGCGTCACTGTAAAGACCGTAAAAAAGGAAGGTGCCGACAAAGTGTTCTCAGCCAATAAAAACGGAGACCTCACCAAAGCCAAAACAGAGGAAGCACCGGCTGCGAAAGAACAACCCAAAACTGTGGAAGCACCCCAAGAACCGACCATAGAAGCTGCAACGCCGGCGCCAGCCAAAGAAGCCGCCGTACCCAAACGCAAACCGGGACGCCCCCGCAAGGTAAAGGAAGAGACTGCTGCACCCCAAGCAACAGAAACCCCGAAGGTTGCCGAACCGGAATTGAATTTCGAGGCTAAAGCTCCGAAAACAGAACCTCAGGCAGAAGCCAAAGCAGAAAAGAATATCGTACCGGACGAAAGCCCTATCTTGGCCGAAGCGGCAGATGACTTCATCCCCATTGAAGACCTCCCTACGGAAAAAATAGAATTGCCATCCGAACTCATCGGCAAATTCGAAGCGACCAAAGCAGAAACTCCCGCCACTCCCACTCCCACTCCTGCCGCTGCCCCAGCCGAACCGCAACAGCCACAACGCCCGCGCCTCCGCGCCCGCGACAACAACAACCCATACAATAACAACAACAATAACAACCGCAACGGTGGCTATAACCAACAGCGCCCCGCGCAGCAGCGCCCTGCACAACCCTATAACAACGGAGAGAACTATCCCGCCGCTCCGGAACGCAAACCCGTAATAGAACGCGAGAAAGCGTACGAATTCGACGACATCCTCACCGGAACCGGTGTACTGGAAATCATGCAGGATGGCTACGGTTTCCTCCGTTCATCCGATTACAACTATCTTTCCTCACCCGATGATATTTACGTTTCACAATCGCAAATAAAACTGTTCGGTTTGAAGACCGGTGATGTGGTAGAAGGCGTAATCCGTCCCCCGAAAGAAGGCGAAAAGTACTTCCCGCTGGTAAAAGTATCCAAAATAAACGGACGTGACCCGGCTTTCGTACGCGACCGCGTACCGTTCGAGCACCTCACCCCCCTCTTCCCGGACGAGAAGTTCAAGCTTTGCAAAGGCGGATACTCCGACTCTATGTCGGCCCGTGTCGTAGACTTGTTTGCTCCCATCGGTAAAGGACAGCGTGCTTTGATTGTGGCGCAGCCCAAAACCGGTAAGACGATCCTGATGAAAGACATCGCTAACGCAATCGCAGCCAACCATCCGGAAACGTACATGATCATGCTGCTCATCGACGAACGCCCGGAGGAAGTTACCGACATGGCGCGTACCGTCAATGCCGAAGTGATCGCTTCTACATTTGACGAACCGGCAGAACGTCACGTAAAGATTGCAGGTATCGTACTGGAAAAAGCGAAACGCATGGTAGAATGCGGTCACGATGTGGTAATCTTCCTCGACTCTATCACCCGACTGGCACGTGCATACAATACCGTCTCTCCCGCTTCCGGCAAAGTATTGTCCGGTGGTGTGGATGCAAATGCCCTGCATAAGCCCAAACGTTTCTTCGGTGCTGCCCGTAACATCGAGGGCGGCGGTTCACTGACCATCCTTGCCACTGCCTTGATTGACACCGGTTCCAAGATGGATGAAGTAATCTTCGAAGAATTCAAAGGTACAGGTAACATGGAACTCCAGCTGGACCGCAACTTGAGCAACAAACGTATCTTCCCGGCAGTAAACATCGTGGCATCAAGCACCCGCCGCGACGACTTGCTGCAAGACAAGCAGACACTGGACCGCATGTGGATTCTCCGCAAGTACCTTGCCGACATGAATCCGATAGAAGCCATGGACTTCGTAAAAGACCGTCTGGAGAAGACCAAAGACAACGAAGAATTCCTGATGAGCATGAACAGTTAACAGCAACTGCATACAGATATTGTACAAAAGCTTCCATTTACGTTCATAAACGTAGGTGGAAGCTTTTTTTATATCCGTTTTTTCATACATTTGCCACCATACAATAACCTTGAACAAATAAAATCCAAATCTGATGAAAACGATTCACTCTTTTATGGGAATGGCATTGTGCAGCTTTCCGGTAATGGCACAGCAATCGCCCAATTTTCTTATTATCCAATGCGACCATCTGACCCAGCGGGTAGTAGGCGCATACGGTGCCGACCCCAGCTGCACTCCACCTATAGACCGAATTGCCTCCCAAGGTGTAACATTTGCCAACGCATACGTGGGATGCCCCCTCAGCCAACCGTCACGCGCTGCCTTATGGAGCGGACTGATGCCGCATCAAACCAATGTACGTTCCAACTCGGCCGAACACATCAATCCTCCGCTGCCCGACAGCATTCCGACCCTGGGAAGCCTCTTCACCGCCAACGGTTATGAGGCCGTCCACTTTGGCAAAACCCATGACATGGGTTCCCTAAGGGGATTCCGCCACAAGGAACCGGTTGCCAAGCCCTTCACCGACCCCGAATTTCCCGTCAACAATGACAGCTTTCTGGATGTAGGAACCTGCGAGGATGCCGTGGCCTATCTCAGCAATCCACCGCAAGAACCTTTCATCTGCATAGCCGATTTCCAAAACCCGCACAATATCTGCGGATATGTAGGCGAAAATAAAGGGGAGCACATAGATAGCCCCATCAGTACCCCACTCCCGCTACTACCCGAAAACTTTGAAGTGGAAGACTGGGAAAAACTTCCGTTGCCCATTCAGTACATCTGCTGCAGCCACCGGAGGATGATGCAAGCCGCCCACTGGAACGAGGACAATTACCGGCACTACGTCGCCGCCTTCCAGCATTACACGCGGATAGTGGCCAGACAGATAGAGAGTGTACTGGAAGCCCTCTACTCCACTCCCGCCGGCAAAAATACAATTGTCATTGTACTGGCAGACCACGGAGACGGAATGGGGTCACACCGCATGGTAACCAAGCAGGTCAGCTTTTACGAAGAAATGACAAATGTGCCCTTCATCATAGCCGGTCCCGGTATTCATCCCCGTCAAAAACCGGTGGAAGATTTACTGACCCAACCCACTATCGACCTGCTGCCCACTCTCTGTGAACTGGCAGGCATTCCGGTGCCTTCCTCCAAGCCCGGCATCAGCCTTGCCCCTTTCCTGAAAGGCGAGAAGCAAAAGAGACAGCACCCCTATGCAGCCTCCGAATGGCACAGTGAATACGAAGTGACCGTCAGCCCGGGACGGATGATACGCAGTCCCAGATACAAATACACACACTATCTGGAAGGCAACGGGGAAGAACTGTATGATATGCTGAAGGATAAAGGAGAAAGACGAAACCTTGCCCATGACCCCAAATACTCAAAGATTCTGGCCGAGCACCGGGCACTGCTGGACGACTACATCCGCCGCACACAGGACGACTACCGAAGCCTGAAAGTTGAAGCCGACAAGAGATGGCGCAGCCACGCACCGGGATATCCCAACCACGAAGGACCCTGCGCCAGAGACATTATCAATAGAAAGTAAGCAAAAAGAACTAAAAAAAACAGAATAATATAGATGATTATCAGTGCCTTGACCGGCACTTCCATTCTTTTCGCCCATCCCGCTGCAAGTCTTCAATAATATTCTGCTTCAAAAGAAGGCAGTTAAAGGGATTTTTTGTACTTTTGCGCCTCAATAAGAGTAATTTGTAATTTAGTAATTGTAATTAGATACTATGTTCGATAATTTAAGCGAGAGACTTGAAAGGTCGTTTAAAATTTTGAAAGGTGAGGGCAAAATCACCGAAATCAATGTTGCGGAAACCCTGAAAGACGTACGTAAGGCACTTTTGGATGCCGACGTGAACTATAAGGTAGCCAAAAACTTCACCGATACCGTTAAGGAAAAAGCCTTGGGACAAAACGTGCTGACAGCCGTTAAGCCCAGCCAGCTGATGGTAAAAATCGTACACGATGAACTGACCCAGCTCATGGGCGGCGAGACTTCTGAAATAAACCTCGACTCCAAGCCTGCCATTATCCTAATGTCCGGTTTGCAAGGCTCCGGTAAAACAACTTTCTCCGGAAAGCTGGCCCGCATGCTGAAGAGCAAGAAGAACAAAAAGCCGTTATTGGTGGCTTGTGACGTGTACCGTCCTGCCGCTATCGAGCAGTTGCGTGTACTGGCTGAACAGATTGACGTACCGATGTACTCGGAACCGGACAGCAAAAATCCGGTAGCCATTGCCCAAAATGCCATCCAAGAAGCCAAAGCCAAAGGTTACGACCTTGTAATTGTCGATACAGCCGGTCGTCTGGCAGTGGATGAGGAGATGATGAACGAGATTGCCGCCATCAAGAAGGCCATCAATCCGGACGAGATTCTGTTCGTAGTGGATTCAATGACCGGTCAGGATGCAGTGAATACCGCTAAGGAATTCAACGAACGGCTCGACTTCAATGGTGTAGTATTGACCAAACTGGATGGTGATACCCGCGGTGGTGCCGCCCTTTCTATCCGTTCGGTGGTAAACAAGCCCATCAAGTTTGTAGGTACCGGTGAAAAGCTGGATGCCATCGACCAGTTCCATCCCTCACGTATGGCCGACCGTATTCTCGGTATGGGTGACATCGTATCTTTGGTGGAACGTGCGCAGGAACAATATGACGAGGAAGAAGCCAAACGCCTGCAAAAGAAGATTGCCAAGAACCAGTTCGACTTCAACGACTTCCTGAGCCAGATTGCACAAATCAAGAAAATGGGTAACTTGAAGGAACTTGCCTCCATGATACCGGGCGTAGGCAAAGCCATCAAGGATATAGACATTGACGACAATGCCTTCAAGAGCATTGAAGCCATCATCTACTCCATGACTCCGGAAGAACGCAGCAATCCGGCCATTCTGAACGGTTCACGCCGCCAGCGCATTGCCAAAGGTAGCGGTACGAATATTCAGGAAGTAAACCGCCTGCTGAAACAGTTTGACCAGACCCGCAAGATGATGAAGATGGTCACTGGCAGCAAGATGGGTAAGATGATGCCGAAACTTAAAAGATAAGATAACAGCCTATGACACTGATTGATGGAAAAGCAATTTCAGAGCAAGTAAAGCAAGAGATTGCAGCAGAAGTAGCCGAAATAGTGGCTCGTGGGGGTAAACGCCCGCATCTGGCCGCCATTCTTGTAGGACACGATGGAGGTAGCGAAACCTACGTTGCCGCCAAAGTAAAAGCATGCGAAGTTTGCGGATTCAAGTCCTCACTTATCCGTTACGAGGCAGACGTTACCGAAAAGGAACTGCTCGCCAAGGTACGCGAATTGAACGAGGATGCGGATGTGGACGGTTTCATCGTACAGCTTCCCTTGCCCAAGCATATCTCCGAGCAGAAAGTGATTGAAACCATCGACTACCGCAAGGATGTGGACGGCTTTCATCCCATCAACGTGGGACGGATGTCCATTGGCCTTCCCTGCTATGTATCCGCTACTCCCAACGGTATCCTCGAACTGCTGAAGCGCTATCAGATAGAGACTTCAGGCAAGAAATGCGTGGTATTGGGACGCAGTAACATTGTCGGCAAACCCATGGCTGCCCTGATGATGCAGAAGGCTTATCCCGGCGATGCCACAGTGACCGTATGCCACAGCCGCAGCAAAGACCTGGTAAAGGAATGCCAGGAAGCGGACATCATCATTGCTGCGTTGGGACAACCGAACTTTGTTAAGGCGGAAATGGTCAAGGAAGGCGCTGTCGTTATTGATGTAGGTACTACCCGTGTGCCCGATACCTCCAAGAAATCCGGATTCAAGTTGACCGGTGATGTGAAATTCGACGAAGTAGCTCCCAAATGTTCATTCATTACCCCCGTACCGGGAGGCGTAGGTCCCATGACCATCGTTTCCCTTATGAAGAATACATTGCTCGCCGGCAAGAAAGCAATCTACCAATAACAAGGCGATGAAAACGCTCGCCGTCTTCATTGTTGTCCTACTGTATAGCGTAACCCTTTCCTCGCAGGAAAGGATTACGCTATTATTTGTCGGCGACCTGATGCAGCACCAGGCACAAATAGACGCTGCACATGTATCTGAAGGAAAATATGACTACTCCTCCTGCTTCTCCCTCATAAAAGAGCAAATATCCCAGGCAGACCTCGCCATAGGAAATCTGGAAGTCACATTGGGGGGCAGGCCCTATCGGGGCTATCCTATGTTCAGCGCCCCCGATGAATATCTTCAGGCCATAAAGGACGCCGGATTCGATATTTTACTGACAGCCAACAACCACTGTCTGGACCGTGGAAAAAAGGGAATGGAGCGTACCATACAATTGCTTGACTCCTCCGGTATTCGTTACGCAGGCACCTACAAGAATCTGTCGGAGCGCAGGCAACGCTATCCCCTGTTCATCAACAGAAACGGCTTTCGCATTGCCCTACTCAACTATACTTACGGCACCAATGGTATCAAGGCTACCTCTCCCAATATCGTAAACTATATTGATAAGAATACCATCCTGCAAGATATCCAAAGTGCCAAGGCACGCCAACCGGATGCCATTATTGCCTGCATGCATTGGGGAGAGGAATATCAGTCCCTTCCCAACCGTGAGCAACGCGAACTGGCCAACTGGTTGCTCCAACAAGGCGTAACACATATTATCGGTTCACACCCTCACGTCATTCAACCGATGGAACTACGTACCAACGGTACCGAACAGCACATCATAGTCTACTCCTTGGGAAACTTCATTTCCAATATGAGCAAGGCTAACACTGACGGCGGCCTCATCTTCACTTTGCAGTTGGAGAAACATCCTCTCCCCCAACCCATCCGTCCCTCTTACACCGGTCAGAGTCAGACGCCCCTGCCAGACTCCAATCCTCTGCCTTTTCCATACTGTCGTGTTTCCTATTGTGGATATAATCTGGTCTGGACCGGCCGGCCGGAACTTACTAAAGAAAAAAATTACATTCTTTATCCTGCCAGTTTTCCTACAGAACATTTAACGCCGGAAGCTCGTAAACACCTGGAAATCTTTGTCAAAAGCTCTCGAAAGCTGCTCCAGCAGCACAATATAGGTATCTACGAGAAGAAAAAATAATGCAGAAATCTCAAAAAATTTCGTCTCATTCTTTGCAATATTAAAGATTATCCCTATCTTTGCACCGCATTTAAGAAATGCACTAACATGGTGGCTGTAGTTCAGTTGGTTAGAGCGTCAGATTGTGGTTCTGAATGTCGTGGGTTCGAGTCCCATCTGCCACCCGCAAAGAAGAGGAAATTCGAAAGAATATTCCTCTTTTTTTGTTATTGTCCAAACAATCCCCCAAAGGGAGGCAACGTAAAAAATTGTAGGGATACTCCTCACAGAGTATCCCTACATCATAGGAAGGAATCAATTACCTAAACCAGTCCTTGTACAAAAGAGTTTACTTTCTCAAAATGTTCAAAATAGCTGGAAACTTATTCCGATATTTTGCATTCTGTATCAATCACACTTAATAGTACTTCCTTCCTTACTTTATCAAGCCAGTGATAAGACAACCCGTTATCACCTTATAGAAATAAGAATACAAAAAGAATATTTCATCTTTCAAAAAACATTCTATACCAATAACTCTACTATTTTCGATTTCCGACATGCAAATATAACCCTTTTTGTTTATACGAAAAGCAAAATCAGTTATCTTTGCAAAGATGAAATTCAATCAAATATGAAAATTCTCTGGATAGACCTCAATAGCTCGTATGCACACTCTTCGTTGGCACTCCCTGCACTGCACGCACAAATAGCAAAAAACAATTCCGTAAAATGGGAAATCGTATCTGCCACCATCAATGAAAACGTAGGAATGATTGTCGACGAAATATACCGGCACCAACCCGACATCATTGCCGCAACAACATGGTTGTTCAACCACGAACAACTGTTGCACATAACAGCGAGATTAAAAGCATTGCTTCCCAATAGCTGCTTCATCTTGGGCGGACCTGAATTCTTAGGAAACAATGAAGACTTTCTGCATAAAAACCCTTTCATCGACTGCGTATTCAGGGGAGAGGGAGAAGAAGCATTCCCCCAATGGCTGTCTTGCTGGAACCAGCCGGAAAAATGGAACAGTATTCCGGGACTCTGCTATATGAATCCTCAAAAGCAATATATAGACAACGGCATAGCCCGTGTACTTAACTTTTCCCGGCTCGTACCACCGGAAAACAGCAGTTTCTTCAATTGGAGCAAACCATTCGTACAACTGGAGACTACCCGAGGCTGTTTCAACACATGCGCATTCTGCGTCAGCGGTGAAGAAAAACCGGTGCGCACACTGTCCATTGAAAGTATCCGTGAACGCCTTCAAATTATCCACAGTCATGGAATAAAAAACGTACGCGTCCTCGACCGGACCTTTAATTATAATCCGCGCCGTGCTAAAGAATTACTGCAACTTTTCCTGGAATTCAACCCGGACATATGCTTTCACTTAGAAATACACCCTGCACTATTATCCGAAGAGCTGAAAAATGAATTGAAAAAGCTACCTAAAGGATTGCTCCATCTCGAGGCCGGTATTCAAAGCCTGCGCGAACCGGTCCTCCAGAAAAGCCGTCGGATGGGAAGCCTGGAGGACTCACTGCAAGGTCTTCGTTTCCTATGTTCCCTACCCAATATGGAAACACACGCCGACCTCATTGCCGGCTTGCCTCTATACCGCCTATCCGAAATATTTGAAGATGTGCGTACACTTGCCGGATACAATGCCGGCGAGATACAGCTTGAATCCCTGAAGTTACTTCCCGGCACAGAAATGAGAAGAAGAGCGGAAGAACTAGGCATCCGATATTCTCCTCTCCCCCCTTATGAAGTGCTTCAAACAAATGAAATCAGTGTCAACGAGCTTCAAACAGCCCGGCAACTGTCACGTCTTCTGGATGGATTCTATAACACAACTGCTTGGCAAGCCATCACCCGCAAGCTGATTCTGGATGACAACGACTTCCTACGTCGCTTTCTGGAATTTTTAATCGATAAAAATCTTATAGACCAGCCCATGAGCCTGGAAAAGCGAGGCCTCGTACTCTATGAATTCTGCAGTATGCATTATCCGGCCTATAAAATCATGGTCACCATTGCCTGGATAGAGGCAGGCATGTCATTAAAGAAAAAACCAGCAGAGAAAGTCAAGACCAAGCGCCAGATGCCACCGGAATATTGGGAAGTCATCTATGGAAACTACAAAGAAAGCCTCCGCTTATGTTTTCTACCCATTGACGACAATACCCAAAATGGTTATTGGTTCGGCTTCGAATCGGAAATACAAAAAGCAGAACCAGTATTCAAAGCCAAAGAAATAATGGAGAGGTGTCAAAATACACAATCACCGCAGATTAACACAGATAAAAGTTCTTGATTATCAGAAATTCTATAGCAATCTGTGTAACCTGCGGTGAGTTATGCCCTCATTTCTTCTCCTATCCGCAGTGGAAATACTTCTCGACCAGTTTCAGCATCTCCTCCGGACTGTCTTGTATCTCTGCACGCAAGGTTCTATCCTCGTAAGAACGCAGTTTGGAAATAACCCCATCAACCATTGCAGGACTGAACACATGATATTGCTCAAAGACAGCACGCTGTCTTTCCAAACAATCGGCAGAAGCGGCACAACTATCAGGAAGCTGTTCCAGTTGTTTCAACTTATCTTCATTTTCTTTCTTGTGGATATTTACATTGACATATGTTTTTTCTGCAATTCCTAAAGCATCGTCTATCTCAAATCCATAACGGCAAGCTACAGCAAGTCCGGCAATCAATTGATACAAATCGGCCGAACCGTCAGGCGAACGCATTTCCACCGTCTGTTTCTGTGTAGTATCATAATGACTTGGGGTCTCCAACGGATTTGCCAACATGCACATATCCGTTTTTGCCGACCAGCCCAACGGAACGCGTACCAATACCGAACGGTTGCGGTCGCCCCAGCAAATGTTGGTCGGTGCTTCCTGATGAGGAACCAGACGAAAATAGGAAGTAGGATTTGTATTACCGAAAGCCGTAATGGAAGAAGCCAGCTTCATCATGCCCGCAATGGCCTTACGGGCTGTTTCAGAAAGTGCCCCATCTTTCAGCATCTGGTTCTGCCCGTCCTTCATGATACGCATATGTATATGTAATCCGGAACCGGCTTTTCCTGCCGTGATTTTCGGTGCAAAAGTAATGTTATATCCATACTGGCTAGCCAGATTACGAATAACCCATTTTGCTATCACCAGTTGGTCAGCAGCCTCCTCGGCACGCACCGGCAGGAACTCTATTTCATTCTGCTCATAAATCTTATCGTCCAGCGTAAAATTACCGACTTCAGAATGCCCATACTTTATCTGTCCGCCTGCCTGCGCAATATATGACATACATTCCGTACGGAAATCATTGAACTTGGCATAAGGGGCCGATTCGTGATAACCACGCTGGTCGGTAGCCGGGAACAATCCGTCATTTTCAGAAATGACATAATATTCCAATTCTCCCATAGCCTGAAATTCCATCCCCGTAACCGTAGTGAATGCCTGACATGCCTTACGCAGGGTATATTCCGGAGAACTTTCCAGCGGTTCACCATCCTTATTGAAATAAGAACAGAGCATTGACAGTGTGGGCAATTCAGAAAAAGGGTCTATAAAAGCGGTCCGGAAACGCGGCACTACATACAAATCACTGCTACCGGCCTCTATAAACGGAAACAAGCTGGAACCATCTACGCGTTCACCACATGTAAGTATGGCATCAAGGTATGCTTCATTATTGATGACAAAGTTCAGTGTCTTCAGTCGCCCGTCTGCCGCAGGATACATGAAGTTCACCATACGAATGTCATTCTCCTTTATATAGGAAACAATGTCTGCTTTCGTAAATTCGGAAGCCGGTTTTTGAAGGGCAGCCACCAATAAATTGGGGCTCATGGATAATTCCTGGTTCATAATACGCTGGTTGTTTTTAGTTTTCTATATGGTTAACAAAACACATGCAATTTTTTGTCACAATAAAAAACTGCTGTTTCGCAAAGATACTAAAAGTTGTATCAGAAAAGAAACAAACAACCTAAATCTTATCAGAGAGCCTCAACCTTTTCCGTCGTATCCCCACTTCACGTAAATAGCCCCCCAAGCAAATCCTGCTCCGAATGCTGTAAAAATCAGTTTATCCCCCTTTTTCAGCTTATCCTCGAAATCCCATACACACAATGGAAGCGTGCCGGCACTTGTATTTCCATACCGTTCTATATTGACCATTACCTTTTCGGGAGATACTCCCAAACGTTGCGAAACTGCAGTAATTATACGCATGTTTGCCTGATGGGGAATCACCCAGTCAATGTCCTCCTTCGCCAAGTGATTCCTCTCCATGACCGCCTCACAAGCATCTGCCATATTGGCCACAGCATATTTAAAGACTGTACGTCCTTCCTGATAAATATAATGCATCCGATTGTCCAGTGTATAGTAAGATGGAGCACATACGGAGCCTCCCGCTTTGATATGTAAAAAGGGCAGACCTTTCCCGTCTGTTCTCAATACGGCATCCATTACTCCCATATCCTCCCGGGTGGGTTCCAGCATGAAAGCGGCAGCACCGTCACCAAAAATCGGACAAGTGGCACGATCGGTATAATCAATCACCGACGACATTTTATCAGCCCCTACTACAATGACCTTCTTGTATTTTCCCGAACGGATAAAATTGGCTCCAGTTTCCAATGCATACAAAAAGCCACTACAAACAGCCTGCATATCAAAAGCAAAAGCATTCTTAAGCTTTACTCTCTCACATAATATGGATGCTGTTGAAGGAAAATGATAATCGGCCGTTGTAGTGGCCACAATCACCAAATCAATATCATCAGGATTAGATTTTGTACGTTGCATTAATTGTTTTACAGCTTTACGGGCCATAAACGAAGTCCCCAATCCTTCTTCGTGCAAGATACGTCTTTCCTTTATACCGATACGCCCCATTATCCACTCATCTGTCGTATCTACCATTTTGGATATTTCTTCATTGGTCAGAATATAGTCAGGAACATACCCTCCCACTCCCGTAATTACTGCATTTATTTTCTCCATTAATTCTATCTAGTTTAGTATTGGAATCGGCTCAAAGATAATATTCTTAAAACGCCGAGCGCAAATATACTGAAAAGAGGGTAAAATCCAATAAAGGAAGAACAAAAAGACACTCCCGACAAACTATCACATGGATATACAAAAAAAATCAACTGTCCTTTTTCTATCATTCTTTTGTCAATTTTGTATCAATGAGTTTGAGCAATACAGACTAAATTTGCATAATAAAATGTATCGGGTATTTAAAGAGCAAGTAACTAATCAAAAATACATACAAATAAAATTAACATAACATTTTTATATCTTATGAAACAAAACCGCTTAATTAGCATTGGGGCTTTCATTTTAGTGCTTGCACTTTCAGGCCTTATGACAGGTTGTATGGAGAAAGACGTATACGACCCGAATCGTGAAAAAGAACCTCTTCCTGACCCGGATAAATATTTCGGCTTTGAGATGCGCAGTGATGTCCGGCTTTCTGTCAACTATGACATTTACGGGTTTACTCCTTTGATAGAAATTTACGGTGAAAATCCGATGGAAACAGTGGAAGGTACGCCGATAAAGAAAGAGGGTATAGAAGCCTTGTTCAAAACCTATACCGACAACAGCGGTAAGTATGAGGGAAAAATGCAGCTTCCTACCTATCTTAATAAAGTTTATTTATATACTGCGACATGGGGATTGCCGGGATGCATAGAACTTGAAATTAAAGACAATGCTGTCATTTTTGACATGTCGGCAAAATCAAATCCTAAAACAAAGTCTGTCACTCGCGCTTCGTCTGATGTACCTTATTTAGTAAACAAATCCCAAAATCTATACTCACTGTGCTATTGGGGAGAAGGAGGTCAGCTGAACAGCCAATATATGACAAAGGAAAAAAATATTGGTAATGAAAGTATTTTGATTTGACAGACCGGATGAAAACATTCTTCAATAAAGGAGGACAAGACAATTCAAAATTACTTGGTAATGGAAAAACTATCAATATTTCGATAAAGGAGGACAACACCGCATTGAATCTCATTTTTCTCAATCGAAGTGCAAGTTATAACAATACTTTCGGATATTATTTTTATAAAACCGGAACGTCCGTCGATGTAGACCAAGTGAGGAAATACATTATATTCCCCAATGTGTCTTTTGACTGGTATGGCGGCCAAATATTGATTTTAGAATCCGGGAATAAAGTTCGTCTGCTTTACTTCGATGAAGACGGCCAAGCCCATGATACATTCCCAGCAGGATATACAGTAGGCTGGTTTCTTTATGCCGACGGTTTTAAGAACGGTTATGGAAATAATTTAGAAGATTATCTTAAATTGCCTGATTTATATAATCCATACAATTCAAATCTTCGCACTTCCAATCCCCAAAACAACATGTCGGCCTTTGTCTCTGTTAAAGACCAAAAAAGCGGCAAGACGATTCTTGGAGCAGAAGATGGTGTAAATCAAAGCTACTGTGACCTTTTATTTTATGTAGATGCTACTCCGGGAAGTTCTATTGACGATCCTGAAAGGCCGTCTATTCCCGATGAAGGTGATAAAGAAGAACCCAAACCCGATGAAGATGAAAATGTTACCGGCACACTGGCATTCGAAGATATTTGGCCTTCCGGTGGCGATTATGACATGAATGACGTAATTGTAGAATACGAACGCAAAGTCTATTTCGACAAAAAGAATATAGTAACGAAGATCGTTGACGAATTCACTCCGGTACATGATGGCGCTACATATGTTAACGCATTTGCCTATCAGATAGATGCAGCACAAATTGGCGATAAAATCACTTTGCCGGAAGGTGCAATATTGGAAAAAGAGACTTCGTCCATTATCGTAATGTCCAATGCCAAACAGAATATAGGCAATAAATATGTAGTCACCAGAGAATTCAACGGTTCTTTCCTAAAGAATCAGCTATTGTCCTATAATCCATACATCATCGTAAAATATTCACAAGGAGAACAGAATCGCACAGAGGTTCATCTGCCCAAACACAAAGCTACAGCTTATGCCAATCAGTCATTGATTGGCAGCAATGATGATGCTTACTATATCGACCGTAAAGGAGCATATCCATTTGCTATCGATATACCGATGCTAGGGTTTACCCCGGTAACAGAAAGGAACAGAATTGACAGCCAATATCCCGGTTTTGCTACATGGGCAAAATCAATGGGAAATGACTGTAAGGATTGGTATAAAAATAACAGAACAAAGACAATGAATCATGTGTGGAGTGCCCCTTATTCGGACGCTCCACCTGTTTTGAATTATTGCATATTGACTTGGAAATATTATATTCTGCCATGAAACACCTGGAAAAATAAGAAGGATTGGAATAGCCTACCATATACATTACTTCCGATACAGTGAATCTGCCTTGTAATAAAAGTGTAGCGGCTCTTATCATCCTAACACGCCGAATAAGGCTTACTGGAGTAACCCCCGTCAACTGTTTAATCTTTCGATACAACAGTTTTCGATTCATTCCCAACAGTTGACAGAGCATAGCAACATTAAACTCTGTATTTTCCATATGCTCTTCCAACACTGAAACAAGCTTGTTAAGCCAAATTCGTTTCAATTCCAGTTGTCTGTTTTCCAATGGTTTGCATGAATCCATTTTCTCCAATTTTAATATTCCTTCTAAGATCTGTTTGGCTTGTAGTGAGTCCATACCAACTTGATTTTGCAAAGCCTGCAGTTCATTTTTATCTGGTAAAGACACAATAATATTAATTAAGACTCCAGTATCATTTTCCTCACATCTTATGTCAACCTGGCCTTGATATAGATTAACAAATTTGGGAATTAAATGTAACCCCACAAGAGCGATTATTTCATCTATTATTTTAAGATATTCTTTCATATCTTTCTTGCCTTTTGGTATAAGTACAAATTATCCAAATATCAGACAAACATTCTCTCACGGTATTCTGACGGAGTAGTGCCTGTATGCTTACGAAAAAAACGTGTCATCGTAGAATTCGATTGAAAATTAGTTCGTGAAACCACTTCCTTTATTTCAAGATTGGAGTCTTTCAATAAGACTTTTATCTCAAGTATGGTATATTCCACAATCCACTCTTTAGCCGAACGACCAGTATTATCTGTTATTAACATTGTCAGATATTTAGGTGAGATACACATCTTATCTGCATAAAATGCCACATCACGACTTATAGTATGATACTCTATAACCAAATAAAAGAATTCAAAAACCTGCTTCTCTTTACGTACAAACTTCACGGAAGCCATAGCCTTGGGGTTACTCTTATAGCCCACATACAAGTCCCAATAATAAACCCTCAATAAATACATCACCGATTCCCTCCTAAGAAAGGCACAAGATAAATCTACACGGCATGACAATATATGACAGAAATGAACAAAGCGCTTATACTCTTCTTCACTGAGCGGAGAGCTATAATATTTCCTCATATAGAAAAAATAGTCAAGTGTAAGCCTACCCAGCCCATTAATGGTATCCATAAACAATTTCTTTGGTACTTTAAAGAAAATAACGGCAAAGTCTGTACTGATTTCGGTTATACTTGCCAACTGATAAGGAAAAATAGTTATCAAATCATTCTTCACAACCCTGCGTTTATTAGAAAACACATTAAAAAGAGCAGAGCCTCCGGTACAAACTCCATTTATCCCTTCTTCTAGATATGTCGGAATCCCGTCAAGAGGCAAATCAATTACCTTTGTATAAATATTGAACTCCTCTAAATCAAACACACCACTTGAAAAAGGCCTATTATCTTTTGTAGCTTTTACCATATTTGTTTTAAATATTATGCTAAGTTACAAAAAAAAATCATTTTTAGATTATTTGTTCTAAAATTGCACATATATACTGAAGTTCAGTCAAAACTAAAGTATAAATTCTTATTCTATAAAGGGCTAAATAATATCCGATAGGGCAGAGATAATGGAATAAAAAAAGTCCCACAAATCGTTGAATTTATGAGACTTACCTATTCATTATCCAGTTAGTTCAGCGGAGAGACAGGGATTCGAACCCCGGGTGCCTCGCAGCACAACGGTTTTCAAGACCGCCGCAATCGACCACTCTGCCACCTCTCCAAAACTTCTTTTTCAGAAGTGCTTTTCTTTTAAAGCGGTGCAAAGATACAAATCATTTTTTATTCTACAAACTTTTCTGCACAAAAACAGAGCAATTATACCAAAATTCTTGTTTATACCCACTACGGAACGAACATAACGGCATTTAGGCTATTTGTTGAAATTTATCAAGGGCAAGACAGAGTTTTATAACTTACTGGCTATCAGTATATTTACAAAGAGCCACATTCAGTATACGATTGAACCCTATTCAGTATACGACTGAATGGCATTCACTATACGACTGAATTAGGTTCAGAATACGACTGTTCCTTAAACCTACATCATTTGTAAATAATGCAGATTATTATTCGGTTCTTGTTTCAATTCATAAACCACATATAAAGAAAGTATTAACATCTCTACTCCCCCGGACATTCACTACCTAATAATAGTTATTTTATGCTGTTCAACATAAAAAGAGAAGTATCTCTTATAAAATTACGGAATTTATTCAGTATTTTTGCGCGCTCTAAAGGATAACATTATCTAACCTACTAACAAAAACAAATTTTATGGAATTGAACAAAACCTTTACCAATGGGCTTTGGAATAAAGAAATCAATGTCAGTGATTTCGTCAGTAAAAACATCGCACCCTATACCGGGGATGCATCTTTCTTGCAGGGACCTACCGAACGTACCAAACGTATCTGGGACATCTGTCTGAAGGCTCTCGAAGAAGAAAGGAACAACAATGGCGTCCGTTCACTGGACAATACCACCGTATCTACCATCACTTCTCATAAAGCCGGGTATATTGATAAGGACAATGAACTTATTGTCGGTTTGCAGACTGATGAACTGTTGAAACGATCCATCAAACCTTTCGGAGGCATCAACGTGGTAGCAAAAGCATGCCGTGAAAACGGGTGGAAGTGGACGATAAAGTAAAGACATCTTCACCCATTACCGCAAAACACATAACGACGGCGTATTCGATGTATATACCGAAGAAATCCGCTCTTTCCGTTCACTCGGTTTCCTGACCGGACTGCCCGATAACTATGCACGCGGACGCATTATTGGTGACTACCGCCGTTTGGCTCTCTATGGTATCGACCGACTGATTGAAGCCAAGCAGGAGGACTTGCGCAACCTCACCGGCCCGATGACCGAAGCACGCATCCGTCTACGCGAAGAAGTGGCAGAACAAATCAAAGCTTTGAAGGACATCAAGGTTATGGGCGAATATTACGGACTCGACCTCAGCCATCCGGCTACATCAGCTCAAGAGGCCGTGCAATGGGTATACATGGCATATCTTGCTGCCGTGAAAGAACAAGACGGAGCAGCCATGTCACTGGGTAACGTTTCTTCGTTCCTCGATATATTCATTGAATACGATCTGGCTCACGGAAAAATCAATGAGACGTTTGCACAGGAACTGATAGACCAGTTCGTCATCAAGCTGCGTATGGTCCGCCATCTGCGTATGCAATCATACAATGACATCTTTGCAGGTGACCCCACCTGGGTGACCGAATCTATCGGCGGACGATTCAACGACGGACGCGTGAAGGTCACCAAGACTTCTTTCCGCTTTTGCAGACGCTATACAACCTCGGTCCTTCTCGGAACCGAACTTGACCGTATTGTGGAGTCCCGAACTGCCGGAAGGCTTCAAGGATTTCTGCGCCAAAGTTTCTGTAGATACCAGCTCCATACAGTACGAAAACGATACGCTGATGCGCGAAGTGCGTAACTGTGACGATTATGGCATTGCCTGCTGTGTGTCTTATCAGGCTATCGGCAAACAAATCCAATTCTTCGGGGCACGTGCCAACCTTGCCAAGGCCCTGCTGCTCGCCATCAACGGTGGACGTTGCGAAAATACAGGAACTGTAATGGTGAAAGATATTCCTGTATTGACCGGTGAGACATTGAAGTTTGAGGAAGTTATGGCCAACTACAAGAAGGTACTGACTGAAATAGCCCGTGTCTACAACGAGGCCATGAATATCATTCACTATATGCATGACAAATATTATTACGAAAAGGCTCAAATGGCATTCATTGATACCGATCCACGTATCAATCTGGCATATGGCGTAGCCGGTCTGTCCATTGCCATTGACTCATTGTCTGCCATCAAATATGCCAAAGTGACTGCACGCCGCAACGACATCGGTCTGACAGAAGGTTTCGACACTGAAGGTTCATTCCCCTGCTTCGGCAATAATGACGACCGTGTGGACCACCTGGGAGTAGACCTCGTTTACTATTTCAGCGAAGAACTGAAAAAGCTGCCTGTCTACAAGAATGCCCGTCCTACCCTGTCACTGCTGACTATCACCTCCAATGTAATGTACGGTAAGAAAACAGGTGCCACTCTGACGGTCGTGCCAAAGGGGTTGCTTTCGCTCCGGGTGCCAACCCGATGCACGGACGTGACAAGAACGGTGCCATCGCCTCATTGAGTTCCGTAGCCAAATTGCGCTACCGCGACTCGCAGGACGGCATCAGCAATACGTTCTCCATTGTTCCCAAATCACTGGGCCCGACACCGGAAGAACGTAGAGAATCTGATAACCATGATGGACGGTTATTTCACCAAAGGGGCACACCACCTGAATGTAAATGTGCTGAACCGTGAAATGCTGGAAGATGCAATGGAGCATCCTGAAAAATACCCGCAACTTACTATCCGCGTTTCCGGCTATGCCGTGAACTTCGTGAAGTTGAGCCGTGAACATCAGCTGGAAGTAATCAGCCGTTCTTTCCACGAAAGAATGTAATATGATAAATGTACACTCCTACGAAAGTATGGGAACATTCGACGGGCCGGGTCTCCGGCTCGTCGTTTTCCTGCAAGGATGTCCGTTCCGTTGTCTGTATTGTGCCAATCCGGATACGATTGATGTAAAGGAGGCACTCCCACCACTCCGGAAGAGATTCTGCAAATGGCTATCAGCCAAAAGGCATTCTTCGGGAAGAAAGGAGGTATTACTTTCTCCGGCGGTGAGCCTACCCTGCAAGCAGAAGCGCTGATTCCTCTTTTCAAGGAGCTGAAGGCGAACGGCATCCATATCTGTCTGGACAGTAACGGAGGCATCTGGAATGAAAAGGTGGAAGAGCTCTTTAGCCTGACTGACCTCGTGCTGCTGGACATCAAGCAATTCAATCCCGAACGCCACCGTACGCTGACGGGACGAAGCAACGAACAGACACTCCGCACCGCTGCCTGGCTCGAAGAACATGAACACCCCTTCTGGCTGCGCTATGTACTGGTCCCCGGTTACAGCGATTCGGAAGAAGACACCCGCCTGCTGGGTGAAAGTCTTGGCAAATACCAGCAGATACAACGGGTGGAAATACTTCCTTATCACCGTCTGGGTGTTCACAAATACGAAGCCATGGGATGGGATTACAAATTGAAAGAAGTGAAGGAAAATACTCCGGAACAACTGGAACGGGCAGAAAAACTGTTCAAAGAGTATTTCACGAATGTGATAACCAACTAAAACAGAAAAGCAAGGCTGTCCGGATATGATTCCAGACAGCCTTGCTTTTCATTTATAGGGTAAGAATCCTATTCTTTCAAGTTATAGGTAATCTGCTGTACATCATCACTACTGCCACCCACCATAAAGACGAAATCACCAGGTTCTACCATATAATTCATCTCATTGTCATAGAATCCCAGTGCATCGTCAGTTATCTGAAAAGCTACAGTTTTGCTTTCACCCACATTCAGATGAATTTTCCTGAAGCCCTTCAATTCCTTTATCGGACGCGTAACAGAGGCTACCTTATCCTGCACATACAATTGAACTACTTCCTCTCCTGCACACTTACCGGTATTAGTCACTTTTACCGACACCTCCGTATGGACGCCTGCAGCCTTGCCCGGCAGCAGTTTCAAATCAGAATATCCAAAATCCGTGTACGAAAGCCCATATCCGAAAGGATAGGCAGGCTCAGTGGAAGCATCGATATAAGATGCCTTATAGGTCTGTTTCAATGCGGTAGGGCGGCCGGTGCTCTTATTCTGATAATAAATGGGAATCTGTCCTACGTGTGCAGGAAATGTCATGGGCAATTTAGCCGAAGGATTATACTCTCCCCACAACACATTGCATATGGCATTGCCGGCCTCACTTCCCAGCCACCAAGTACACAGTACCGCATCAGCATGTTCCCTTATCTCATTGAAGATTACCGGACGCCCACACATGACAAGAGCAATGACAGGTTTTCCAGTCTTTGCCAGTTCCGACACCAGCTTCTGCTGCCCCTCGGGTATGGCTATATTCACTTTGGAAGCCTTCTCGCCACTCTGACCGAATCTCTCGCCTACCGCCACAACAATGACATCCGAAGCCTCAGCAGCCTGTAATGCTTCCTGCAATCCGGTCAACTGATTGCTCTTCATATCATAGCCTTCAGCATAGCTCACCTCCAGTCCTTTCCGGACCAATGCATCATATAAGGTCACCACTTTGTTCCGGTCCGTAGTGGCAGCCCAAGCACCTGCCATATCGTACTGGGATTTTGAGAGTCCTCCTATCAAGGCTATCTTCCTCGTCTGTGCCGTCAACGGAAGCACAGATTCCCTATTCTCCAGCAATACAACGGAACGCTCGGCCATACGGAGCGAAGCATTACGGACTTCGGGCGCATTGAGTATTCTGGCCGCTCTTTCCGGATTACAGTAGCGAAAAGGGTCCTCAAACAATCCCAACTCATATTTCTTCTCCAATATACGCCGTACTGCATCATCAAGCACACTCTCCTTTACTTTCCCTTCTTGAACAAGCTCCTTCAGATAAGTCAAGTAGCAGGTACTTACCATCTCCATGTCCAGACCAGCATTCAGCGCTTTGGCTGCGGCATCTTTCTTGTCAACAGCATAACGGTGGTTCACCAATTCCTCTACCGAATTATAATCGGACACAACAAATCCCTTAAATCCCCACTGCTCTCTCAATAGCCGGTTGAGCAAGAAATCATTGGCAGTACAAGGAATATTATTAAAATCATTGAAAGCACTCATCACGGTAGCTGCTCCTACCTTTATGGCCGCCTTATAGGGAGGCATATAAAAATTGGCAAAGTGGCCCATTGACATATCCACACTATTATACTCCTTTCCTGCTATCGGTGCACCATATCCGGCAAAATGTTTCATACATGCCATGACAGTCGTCGTGTCTGCCAAATCGTCTCCTTGCAAGCCTCTGACACGCGCCTCCGCTACCCGAGAACCATAATAAGGGTCCTCACCGGCCCCTTCCATGACGCGTCCCCAACGTGCGTCCCACGAAATATCCACCATCGGGGCAAAAACCCAGTTCAAACCATCAGCGGCACTTTCCAAAGCATTGTAGCGTGCAGCTTCCTCAATCATGGCCAAATCGAAACTTGCAGCCTCGGCAAGCGGAAGCGGAAATCCGGTACGATAGCCGTGGATAACATCCAGTCCGAAAATTAAAGGAATGCGCAAACGCGATTGCAAAGCAAGCTCTTGATAACGGCGTATATCCTTTACTCCTATCACATTCAGCATAGAGCCTATTCTGCCTTGCCGGACATACTCTTCTTTAGGAATATTTCCACCGTCGGGTCCGGTAAAATTCCCTCGGTAGGTGCATTGTGCAAGCTGGCCTATCTTTTCATCCAGCGTCATCTGCTTCATCAAGCTTGAGATGAATTTCTCCTTCTCCGTAGTTTGTGCCGAGGTAAAGGTGTTACCAAGTCCCCACAGACAAACCATCAGTATTATTATCTTTTTCATACTGCCATTCTTGTTTTGATATTTATTTTATCATAAAACAACAGTTGCCTTCAATGGTAAATCAGCTGAAGAAGGACCTGCCAGAATCTCAAAAGTCCCCTTTTCCACTACAAACCGATGTGATTCCACATCATAGTAGGCAAAGGCTTCCTCATCCAGCAATATCCGAACGCGCTTGGTTTCACCCTTCTTCAAGTAAACCTTATCGTAGCCTTTCAACTCCTTCAATGGACGCGGAACAGAACATTCCACATCCCGCACATATACCTGAGCCGCTTCCGCAGCATCCATCTTTCCGGTATTCTTGATGTCAAAGCTTACCGTAACCCGGCTTCCCCCCGTCTTCTCAACACTCAGATTACTATATTCAAAACTACTGTATGACAGTCCATACCCGAAAGGATAGAGCGGCTGCTTTCCGTTCCGGTCATATCCCCTATAACCTACGAAAACACCTTCGGCATACTGCACCCGTTTATGAGGTACATTGCGATTGTCATAATAATTACCATATACCGGATTATCTTCCCATTTTTCCTCGATGCTGACTGGTAGTTTGCCACTTGGCGAAAGCTTGCCCGTAATGATTTCGGCAAGGGCCTTTCCACCCTCCTGCCCCGGATACCATGCCATCAAAATAGCTTGTACACTCTGCCCCCAATTGCGGAAATCTATTCCACCTCCGGCATTCACCACCACAGCCACATTATCATGAAGTGAAGCCACTTTATTAATGAGATATTCCTGCCCGTATGACAATGCAAACGGACGGTCGAACCCTTCACCTTCTGTACTGCTGTTGAACCCGGCACATACAATAACATTCCTGGCATGCTTCAGTGAAGAGGCCAAACGCTCCTCATCCATCATTCCTGCCTGGAAACTGACAGTCGCCTCACCCACATTATCAAAATATTCAATACGCAACCGGTATATCTCCCCTGCACTGACCTGCATAAATGCACTGCGGGTACTGAATGAATGGTTCCCCCAATCTCCGGTAATCAGCTTATCGTTTACAAACAGACGGTATCCGTCATCGCCAGCCAGCTGGAACTTGACAGTTCCATCCTTGTCAGCCTTGTAAACTCCCGTCCAACGGGCAGAAAACTGATCTACCGGCATGCCGTCGAACGGTGCACCGTATTTCCAGGCATGGTCTATGGCAGGCTCTATGGCAGCTTGAAAGAGTTCTCCGGTAAGATTACGAGTATTATAATATTCGCCCTTAAAACCGTTTTGCGTAAAACTGCCATCCGTATAAATCTGTTGGGACATATCCTTATAAAGAATGCTGTCAGACAGCAGCTCTATCTGTCTGCCGCCCTTCAACTGAACCATACCGTCATAGAGTGACACTACCGAATAAGGGGTGACAAATCCGCTTCCTCCTCCTGTGGGAATAATATCGGCATTAGGCCCGATTACCAATGTTCTACCGTTCCGGTAAGGCAACGTACCGTTATCATTTTTCAATAAGACTACTCCTTCTCTCGCCAAGTCAAGTGCAATTTCCTTAGACTGTGCATTGTCTTTATCGATAGATTTATCTTCTCTCGGAGTATCAAGTGCTCCAAAAGCAATCAATGTCTGGAGTATATGCCGGACTTTGGCGTCAATGGTCTCTTCCTTCACGATACCATTCTCTATTGCCGGAATAAGAATTTCCCTGGTCATGAATTTACCGACGGGCATTTCCAAATCCAACCCTCCATTAGCGGCTCCCACACCGGAATATACAGATGTCCAGTCAGACATCAGGATACCTTTAAATCCCCACTGCTTGCGTAATACATCAATGTTCAGCCAGCTGTTTTCGGTGGCATGTACCCCGTTCAGCGGATTATAGCTATCCATAACCGCCCCTACTCCTGCTTCCTGCACAGCTTTTCGGAACGCGGGAAAATAAATTTCCTGCAGCGTGCGTTCATCCACATCTGAGCTGGCATGATGTCTGCTCCACTCCTGGTTATTGGCCGCAAAATGCTTCACCGTAGCCATAACTCCCTCTTCCTGCACTCCCAAGATATATTCTTTAGCAGTTTCGCCCGTCAAATAAGGGTCTTCACCAAAATACTCATAGTTTCGCCCGCATAGAGGAGAGCGGTAGATATTGACTCCAGGCCCCAACAGAATACTTACCCCACGGGCCTTTGCATCCCGGGCCAAACCATGTCCCAGCTCTCTAGCCAACTTACGGTTCCATGTCGAAGCCGACAAGATGCCACAAGGATACAAGGTACTTTGAGTATTGTTACGTATGCCTTGCGGACCATCGGCCATCCTGATTTCGGGTATGCCAAGCCGGGGTACAGCCCGGATATAAAAAGATTTGGGACCGGAAATGTAATCGATTTTTTCTTCCAGCGTCATTTGAGAAACCAACTCCCTGGCACGCTGCTCCACCTGGGGAGTAATACACACTTGTGCTTTTGCCGTGATTGCACAACAAAGCAATAGCCCGCTTAAGGCTACTTTCTTTTTAATCTTCATTTTGTCTATTTTACTACGTGTTTGTTATATTGCCGGGCATGTCCCGACCTACTTTCTTTCTTCTCAATCAATAAAAAACCGTGTCCCTTCATCCACCAACGAAGAAACACGGCCGAAAGTTATTAAGAAAATTCTGAATCTACAAGAAAGTGGACAAAAACATGTCTGTCCTGCTATCAATAAGTAAGACGTATACCGGCCTGCAACGTAAAGTTACACGGGTTCTCCTTGCGTATAGTCTGTATCGACGAACCGTCATCAAAGAAATAAGATACTCCCGGTTCCACATACAGGCCCACCCTATTGCTTATGTTATACTGGGCACCGACAGCACCCATGACAGAAAGCTGTACCGGTTTCACAGTCTCACTCTCAGTACCAATCTTGCCATACACACATTTTTCAATGGCACCCCCCGCCGAAACGTACATCGTAAAGTTCTTTGCATCCACAAAGTTCCAGTTGGCCCGTACCGGAATGCCAATATAATGCAGCTTCTGGCTTATCTTTTCCGAGCTGCCCTCATACCTTACGTCAGAAGCAAGATAGGTATACGTCAGCCCGCTTTCCACAGAGAAACCCTTCGCCAAGTTTTTCCGCACCGAAACACCGAAACTGAGCGGTTGTTTATGGTCTATATCCGCAATTTTCTTTTCGCGTCTTTGCAGATAGGGCATACCATCCTTAAAAACCAGTTCCTGCCCGTCGGGAATAGTAACAATGCCATTGGCCGTAGAGGATAAATCTACGTTACCGCCATAAATAGGACTTCCAGGCATGTAGTCCGACATCACATTCGCTTCCCCTTCATTCGCCAATGAAAAACCTCCCGTATTTCCTACGGACAAGCCAACCGCCCATCCTTTAGCATCCCTACCAGAACTGTTTTTTTCCGGAAGATGCAGTTTGTCCCGGCCTGACGGACGATAGCGGTCTTCCCTTGTCTCCGGTTCCTCGGTCTGCATTGTAGTTTCATGGTCCGTATCTTCCACTACCGGTTCTTCCGCCTGCTGTCCAATACCGACAACCTCATCTGCAGTTTCAACCGGCAGCATTTCCTCCTGCTGTTCTTCGCCAACCGATATTCTGATATGTTGTGCAACCAAAGGGTGACTTGCCTCCTTATTGGGCGCCGATGCATTTCCATGTGCCCGATAAGCAGGCTCTATGGAATTAGTCCGTATGGCAGGTACTGTCTGTTCCGGCAAGACGTCCGGAGCCACAGCCAAAGCGGGCACTGACGTATGCCGCATTTCATTCCCTACCGGACTCTGCAACAGCCACAGACTGACGGACGAAACCGCCACCAGCAACACAGCTGCCGCGGCCACCGCCCAGCGACGGAAAGGTATCATCCTATGCGGTCCGGTTATCGGAGCTCCGGAAACGGACAATTCCTTCTCCAACCGCTCCCATCCGGCAACCGGCAGCGGTTCGGAATAGTCTTCCAGCTTGTCCTTTATCTTTTTCAACCACAATTCATCTTCCATACGTTCCTTCATTTAATCATTTCTTTTCATCCACTCACGTACTTTTGCCGCTAAAGTCGCTTTAGCACGCGTCAACTGCGAGGCAGAGGATTTTTCATTAATTCCCAATAGTCGAGCAATCTCCTTATGGGATTTCTCTTCAAAAATATATAAGTTGAATACGGTACGATAGCCGGCAGGCAATTCACTGATAAACTGCATTAGTACCTTTTGAGGAATGACATCTATTGACGAACCTTCCGGTTCCTCATAAGCTTCAGGTGCATTCTCCAAGGCCGATGACTGATTCATCACATCATTTTTCCGCAAATACTGCAACACCGTATTCACCATTACGCGTTCCATCCATGCCCGCAGAGAACCCTCTCCCCGCCAAGTGAACTTATCGAAAGAATCAAAAGTTTCAGAAAACCGTCATGCATCAGGTCTTGGGCAGTCTCCCGGTCACCTGCATAACGAAGGCATACGCTGAGCATGCGTCCCGCATAGCGCTCATACAGTTCTTTGCGGGCAAGATTGTCTCCTTGCCTACAGCGTTCTGCCAATTCCTGTTCTTCCATTCTCTCTTTAACACGTGTTTACCCTATAAATGCAATCGGCGCAAAAATACTGCATCAGGCAGAGAAGAAAATCATACTTTCATTTCTTTAACAGTATACTACGCAGTATTTAGCTTTTCACCGCATTTTCTGAATACAAAAATAAGTTTTAAACAGAAAAGAGCTAAAACCTACCACTTATGAAGAAACTGAGAATGACATTGGCAACATCCATGCTTTTATTCCTGACTGCCATTGTATTGCAATCATGCCTGGACGATTGGGATGACAAATATGACACTTTGTTCGCCGTAGGTACGGTAAAGGTCATCGAAGGAAAAGACTACTATTTCTCACTGGACGAAGGCAGTAAACTATATCCCAGTGACACAACCTATGTTCACGACTATGCCGTAACAGACGGCCAGAGGGCTTTCATCTACTTCCGCGAACTGGAAGAGAAACTTCCAGGCTACGAATACAATGCCCAAATAAAGCACATCGAAAATATTCTGACCAAAGACATCTACTCCATGCCTGCCGAAAAGGCGGACAGTATCGGAGACGACAACATCAACGCCACGGATTTATGGATTACGGGTGAGTATCTGAACATCAAGTATCAATTCTACCACAGTAACAACGAAGATAAGAAGCACATGCTGAACCTGGTCATCAACGAAGCATCCACCGGCGAGAACGACAAACCGGATTACGTCAATCTCGAATTCCGCCACAATGCCTACAATGACAGCCAGCTCACACTGGGCACCGGACTGGCCTCCTTCAAGCTGGACAATATAGCGGAACAGCTGAAAGAGAAAAAAGGACTGAACATCCGCGTCAAAAGTCTATATGACGGTGAACGGTTCATGACCATAGACATTAAAAAAGAAAACAACTAAATCTCCTGAAAACACATTTTTCAACATCTCAATGAGAAGCGGAGTAACATTTCAATATGTTGCTCCGCTTTGTTTTTCCATAACTTATCAGAATTCATTGTTCAAGCAAGTCAGCCTCAACGAAGCGTTGAACGCTTCGGCAGACAATCGCGTCCTGACCTGTACCTGCACGCTGCTCTTCGGCTGGACATCAAAATAATTGTCGCTATATACACTTTCATTGTCAGCAACGGACAAGCATACGGCACGGGCAAACTTGTCTGTTGATACCGTCACTTCATATCCGCCTTCAATGGAACGGACTTCGGTCTGCAAATCCACTTTCGGATAATTCATATTCTTCTGCTTGTCCAGACAGTAGTTGTTATGGTACACCCTGCCCGATTTGTCCGTATAGTCTACGCGGACATATACCGTTCCTCTATCTGCCCCCTCCAGCAGCTTGGCAAGCGGTGCGGAAAAACAGACACGGCTGTCATTACCGGAAATGCCGACAGATTTGTCCCAGTGATAAACCACAGTGCCGTCGAACCGGCAGACCTGGAGCTGCAGCCGGCCGGAAGTATTCTCCAAGCGGTCGGACACTGCATATACTTTCAAATCATCCCCCTCCACTACCGGAGAAATCAGGATGTCATCATAGACCTTGCGAGTATAATAGTGCTGCGCCTTCCAGCGTCCGTAATAGTCACGGCTCGCCCAGGAAGCTACGGGCCAACAGTCGTTGTGCTGCCAGAAAAGCGTCCCCATATTATACGGCATCTGGCGGCGGTGCGACTCGATGGCCGTCTTGATGGCATCTCCCTGCAGCACATGGTTCATATAAAGGAATGCCCGGAAATCACGCGGCTTTTTATATTCATTCAATAGGTAAGTCTCAATCAGCCCGTTGGCATGGTCGCCACCACGCTGATGGGACATCATCACCTCGGAACGTATATCCCAGTCTTCGGGGTAAGGAGCATAGCGCTTGACGGAGTCGAACTCTGGAAAAGACTGAAAGCCGTACTCGCTGAAAAAGCGGGATTTCTCGCTGTCATAATCGGAAATGGGTGCTTTACCATGCCAGACACTCCAATAGTGACGGTCCCCGTCAGTAGTACCGGACATCTCTCCCTCGAATGCGAACGGAGAAGAAGGCCAATAGAAGGTTCCGGGTGCATACTCCCTGACCACCCCGGGTAAGGTGACATGATACTGCTGCCGGTACTGTGCCCAAATCTTGTCGGCATATTCCTTGTTCTGCCGTTCTATCTCGCACTTCCAGCCCCAGCCCAGCCAGGCATCCTGGCATTCATTGTTTCCACACCACAAAGCAATGCAGGCATGATTGCGCAAACGTTTCACATTGTCCACCGCCTCCTGATGGATATTATCGAGCAGGGCGCCTTCTGCCGGATACATGCTGCAGGCAAACATAAAGTCCTGCCAAATCATAATTCCATGCTCATCACACAAATCATAGAAGACATCGTTCTCATAGATACCTCCGCCCCAGACACGCAACATATTCATGTTTACACCGGCGGCATCGAGAATCGTCCTTTTATAATTCTCGGGAGTGACGCGCGGCAGGAAGTTATCCGAAGGGATGTAATTGGCTCCTTTGGCAAAAACCGGACGCCCGTTCAGCTCTATATAGAAAGTATGCCCGTCCTTATCCGGCTGATGCACCACCTTCAAAGAGCGTATGCCCACCCTTTCGGTTTTAGAGTCCAACAATTCCCCGCCTGCAATGATATCCGTACGGAAACGGTAAAGGAAAGGCTCCCCCAGTCCATTACTCCACCACAGCTTCGGCTTGTGAAGGACGAAATCAACGGTCACCCGATTGGTGCCTCGCTTCAAATCCGCTTGCCACTCGCCAAGCACTCTTCCGGTAGCCTCGTCTGTTATCGTGACCAGCACTCCGTCCATATCCTTATCGGCATCCAGCTCCACATGTCCGGCAATCACGGCCCTGCCTGCACCGACTTCCTTCTGCTCGATAAACACATCGTTGATTCTCAAATCGCTCCAAGCCCTGATATACACCGGACGCCAGATGCCGGAGGTAACCAGACGTGGGCCCCAGTCCCAGCCATAATGATAACCCGCCTTACGGGCAAAAATGCTTATCTTCTTGTTGAACAAGCCTCCGTTTTCAGACTGGTCATTGGATGCCGGATACTGGTAAGGAAGTGCATCCCATTTGGGGACGTCTATCTTTACCGGCGAATGGAAGTACACCTTCAATATATTATTCTCCTCCCTGATGTACTGCCTAACGGGGATAGACCAGCGGCGAAACATATTGTCCGCTTTCAGTATACATTCATCATTCAAATAAACGTCAGCGTAAGTATCCAGCCCCTCGAACACAAGCTCCATATTCTCTTTCCGCATCATGTCGGCAGCAAGAGTAAAGCAAGTTTCATAAACCCAGTCTTCCTTGTCAATCCATTGCAATCCCCGTTCGTTCAACCGGAAAAACGGGTCTTCAATAATCTTGTTCTGCAGTAAGTCCGTGTGGACTACTCCCGGAACTGTAGCCGGATACCAATTGGTCAGTCTCGCCTGCCGGAATTTCCAGCCTTCATGAAGGTTCTTTACCGCTGTTTTTAGTTTCATACGAGTGTGTTTCATAGTTTTCTTTGACTACTCTAAATTACGGATAGACAAAAATACGACATTCAAAGGATACTTTATAATATCTTCTTAACGAAACATGATACAATCCCGTACACACCTACCGGGTCAGCGTCGCTGCACATCTGCTGCAGTGTGACTGCAAACGTGTTGCAGCGCTACTGCATATATGCTGCAGTGACACTGCATATGTGTTGCAGCGCCACTGCAAAGCTGAATGCAGTAGCACTGCAAAAAGCATGCACTTGCTTTGCAGTGGCAATGCATTATCCCATCGCCTTATTATGAAAGGAGATGTCATCCAGCTTTCATTATCTATAATTAATTTACAAAGACATAGTTTCCAAGTCTTTCAAAGCAAACGGAGTACAAGCAAAAAAGGTCTACAAATCATAGATTTGTAGACCTTTACCCGCTAGTTTTCCATCTTATTCAGAACTGTTGCGGAGAGAGGGGGATTCGAACCCCCGATACCCTTTAGGGGTATACACGCTTTCCAGGCGTGCCTCTTCAACCACTCGAGCACCTCTCCTTGTTCGGGGCGCAAAAGTAAGGGAAGTTTTTGGAATTACCAAATGTTCGGGCAAATAATATTAAAAGTCCGTTCAAGCAACCAATGCCGGAACGGACTTTCAACACTCAATAAAACATACTTATCATTACCGTGATCTGACTTCCCGTCTCATGAATATGACATACGAAAGAGCAAAACAGATGACAGTAGCTGCAATCAGTCCGGTGAGCTGCGGCCACACCACCAAAAGACTCTGTCCCAATGGCAGCGGACTGGGAATGGCCCCCTGAACCTGCTCCATAGTAAGCGGCCCCAAACTTCTGACGGAAGGCATCAGCAGCGTTGTGGTCGCCTCATTGAACAGTTCGCTAGGTGCCAGACGCATCAGACCGAGAATAAATTTCTGGTAACTGACTATCTGATAAGGAGATGCCAGCTGCGAAGGGCTCAATGCCTTGGCAACCAGATTGACAATCATCGTATAGAACACGCTGAAAAACAACCATACCGCCACCGAAGCCAATGCCGAGGTGGCCGCCTGACGGAAGCAAAGCGAAAACAGAATGGCCAGATTCAGCCAGAATGCCACATAGAACACACTGATTATGAGAAAGAATACAATCCTCCAAAATTCTTCTGCTGTGGGAGGAATGCCTATCGCTATCAACCCGCAGCCCATTACGAGGAATCCCAGTACAAACAGCATGATACCTATCACAATCAATGCAGCCACGAACTTGGCATTGATAATGCAATCACGATGAACAGGCTGTGACAGCATACGGCTCAACGTCCCCTTGTTCTGTTCCGAATTTATAGCATCGAATCCCAGCGCAATCCCCAACAACGGCCCCAGAAAGTTGATAAACTGCACAAAAGAAGGCAATGTGCCATCCGAGGCTGTGAATAACTTCAAGAAAAGGAACGAACCGTCCGGGTCATTGGGCTTGATGGCGGCACCTATGTTGGTAAGCGAGGTATAGAGTGAGCCCATGCACGTAAGCAAAATGATTCCCATCAAGATAATGAACCGCCAACTTTTCACATGGTCGGATATTTCCTTGTTAACGACTACCCAAAAAGGATAATTGACTTTATTCATGCCTTTCTCCTCCTTCCTCCATATAATGGCTATAAATATCAGATAATTCTTGATGCTTGTCCTTCAAATCAGACATATCAATCAAGGTGACCAGCTTCCCACTGTTGAACAGTCCCACGCGGTCGCAAACTTTCTGCACCTGGTCCAGGTGGTGGGAAGAGAACAAGACGGTCAGTCCCTCCTTCCGGCTCAACTGCCTAATGAGCTCGATGAACTCCTGAACACCGGCAGGGTCTATTCCCGAAGTAGGTTCATCCAGGATTATAATTTCCGGATTTTTGATAAGCACGTCCGCCAGTCCCAATCGCTGGCGCATACCGCGCGAATATTTCCCGGTCTTCTTTTTCATCTGTCCGGCAAGCCCCACATGCTCCATCAGCTCCAGCGCCTTGACTTTCGCTTCGGCATCCGAAATGCCATTGAGACGCGCAGTATATATAAGGTTTTCCGGACCGGTCATGTCATCATAAAACCCCACATCTTCGGGCAGATAGCCTATCTTCCGCTTTACCTCGATAGGATGCCTGGTAGAGTCGATACCGCAAATCTCCACAGAGCCGGAAGTGGGTTCCGTCAGTCCCAGCATCATCAGGATGGTAGTTGACTTGCCGGCGCCGTTTGGCCCCAATAATCCGAAAATCTCCCCTTTACGGATAGTCAAGCAAATGCGGTCTACGGCAGTGAAGCGCCCATACTGCTTGGTCAAGTCTGTCAATGCAATCACTCGCTCGTCCATGCTCACCTCCTTCCATATTTACGGAACAGATAGCATACGGCACCTATGGCAACGATTATTATCAAAACGCCCACCCATCCCCATATCATCGGGGTTTTCACGGCAATGCGGAATTGGGCGTCTGTATTCACTTCAGGAGTTTTGGCCGTCATGGTAGCCACATAATCTCCGGGCAATGCCTTTTTGGATGCTTTCATGGTAGCTACGACATTGGCCGTTTCCCCCGCCTTCAGCATATCAATCTTCGAAGGCTCAAAAGACACTTCCCAGTCCACGGGCTTATTGGCAGAAAGCTGGATATCTTTCAACAATGAAGAGCCGGTATTCCGGACCACCAACTCGATACGCTTCACATCTCCCGCTGTGATTTCGGTACTCAACAATCCTCTGGGCGTGGACAATTCCATCTCGTAGGAACCCGTGACAACAACTTCCAGCTCCAAGTCGGCAGAAGTCGTACCGGTAGCCGCACGTACCGGAATCTTGTAATTGCCGGCTTCCACATTGGCGGGAGGGACAATCTCTATACTCACATTCTGGCTACTGTTCGCTTCCACCTGGGCAGAAGTGGCCTGCTTATAGTTAGGCTTGAACACGACACTCCAGCCTCTGGGGGCATTGGCCATCAGCGCATACAGCTGCTGGTCGGCCGTCTGGTTTTTCAAAGTGGCATTGAAGGTAAAGGTGGACTTGGAATTGCCCTGCATATTGGGCTGGTCGGTAGTGAACTCGGTCTGGTAAGTTCCTTTCTGGGCCACGACCACCTCCAGCGGCAGTTTGGTTTCCCCGGCAAATACTGTGAAATGATAACTTCCTTTATTTACTTTTAGAGGAACTTCCACTTTCAAATTGAACGTTTTCTTTTCCTGGGGCAGTACAGAAAGCTGGCTGAGGGTCCAGCCGCCTGACTTGATTTCATGCTTCCAACTGCCCGGCAATCCGCTGACCGAGAGATTTGCATTTGTAACCCCGTCCGTGTTGTTAATCAAATCAATGCTGTAATCAATGGACGCTCCGGGCGTCACGGAAATTTTTGTGTAAGGAGTGTACAGAATTATGCTTCCAGATTCATCGGCATGTACACTTAAGGGAAAGGCTCCCAACAAAATAACTAACAATAAAATACAATTTGTTCTCATAGTCATAAAAAAGTTCTTATGGTTATTTAATTATGAATATTTTCCCAATTTGTGCGTTGCAAAAATAAAAGATAGCTATATTAGTAGCTGTTAAAAGAAACAAAAGAATATAATTGCGGACACAATATACCCTGCGATGACCTGCTTTTCTTATCTTTGCGATTCCTATTGATACAAACGAATACCATACCGACATGAGAATCCCTGAAATACGCTTACAGAACCAGCAACTGTCCACTCCACTCTTCGGCCACCCGAAAGAGCTGGTCTCCTGGATGGGCGCCATGCAGGCACAAGACTATACAATGGTGAAATGGGCCGTAGGTATGCGGCTGAAGTCACCGGGAATTCAAGCCGTGGAAAAAGCCCTGCATCAAGGGGAAATACTGAGAACCCACATAATGCGTCCCACATGGCACCTGGTAGCAGCAGAAGACATTCGTTGGATGCTGAAACTCTCTGCACAACGCATCAAATCCGCCAATGATTCTTATGCAAAAGGACATGGTCTGGAAATCACGGAACAGCAATATGACAGAAGCCATACCGTACTCGGGAATATCCTCAGCGGGAAGCGAAGCCTGACGAAACAAGAGATTGCGGAACATTTTGAACGTTCGGGACTGCTTGCAGACAACTACCACATGACCCGCTTTATGTCGCGTGCCGAAGTCGAAGGTATTGTGTGTAGCGGAGAATGCCGTGGACGACAACACACCTATGCCCTTCTGGACGAAAGAGTTCCACCTACCCCCGAACTGACGAAAGAAGAAGCGCTGGCCCGTCTGGCTACAGCCTATTTCCGCAGCCATGCCCCCGCTACCCTGCAAGACTTCTCCTGGTGGTCCGGTTTGCCTTTAACGGAAGCAAGGCAATCTATTTCTCTGATAGAACCGGAACTGATGTCCGAACAATGGAACAGCCAGACATGGTACATCCATGACTCCTGCCGGACATCTGGAAAGGCGACCGGCAACCTGCACCTTCTTCCCTCCTACGACGAATACCTGATAGGATACAAGGACCGGACGGACGTCCTACCCAAAGAGGACTATTCCAAAGCTTTCACCAACAACGGATTGTTCTTTCCGGTACTTCTCTATAAGGGGCATGTAGTAGGAAATTGGAACAAGGCGTCCAAGAAAAAAGAAATCTTCCCGGAGCATTCGCTTTTCCGGAAAGACATCTGCCTGAAAGAGGAGTTGCTGAACCAGGCTAAAGAAAAGTACGTCCGGTTCCTAACACATTAAAGGCGGTCATCGAAGATTTTCATTGAAGAATCTCTCTATTTTGAATGGAATTACCTCTATATTGTCATACAAGTCTACATGGTTTGCACCGGGAATAATCAGCAGTTCCTTATTATCACCCTGCAACTTTTAAAAGCATCTTCACTGAAATAACGTGAATGGGCCTTCTCACCGTGCAGCATCAACACTGCACTACGGATTTCATCACTATATGAAAGGATAGGCATATTGATGAACGAAAGCGGTGAAGTCTTGTTCCATCCGTGGTTAGAGTTGAGTGACCGCTTATGATAGCCGCGCGGTGTTTTATAATAGGCATGGTAGTCCTTCACAAATTGTGGAGCATCGGCAGGCAACGGGTCTACTACACCTCCTCCAAGAGCAAATGTACCGTTTCTATAATCCTCCGTACGCTGAGCATTAAGCTGGCGCCGCAATTCATGCCGTGCATCGGCATTCATAGAATCGAAATAACCGTTAGCATTGACCCGGCTCATGTCGTACATGGTTACCGTAACTGTAGCCTTGATGCGAGTATCGATAGCCGCTGCATTAAGCGCCATGCCTCCCCATCCACAAATACCGAGAATGCCGATGCGCTCTGCATCTACATCGTCACGGGTGGAAAGATAATCGACCGCTGCACTGAAATCTTCCGTATTGATGTCCGGCGAAGCCACATAACGGGGCTGGCCGCTACTTTCTCCCGTATAGGATGGATCGAAAGCAATCGTCAGGAATCCACGTTCTGCCAATGTCTGCGCATACAAGCCCGAAGCTTGTTCCTTCACGGCACCAAATGGGCCACTGATGGCAATGGCAGGCAATTTACCCGTCACATTCTTGGGTACATACAAATCGGCGGCAAGTGTAATGCCGTAACGGTTGTGGAAAGTTATCTTTTTATGGTCTACTTTATCACTCTGTGGGAATGTCTTGTCCCACTCTTGAGTCAGATTCAAATTCTCTTCCATAAATTTATTATCATTATTAGGATTATTTTCTGTTGCAGACAAATGTCCTGCAGCACAAAGGCTAATAACCATCGCCGCACATATGTTTTTTACCATGTTCTTCATCTCTACTTCTTTAAGTTTCGGTTGGAAATTCATTTCTTAATCCATTGCTTGACAGTTTCCCGGCTCGCTCCATTCAGCAGCCTGCCTTTTCCCCAGTTTATGCCGGGGTAATTCGTCTGCAATTCCTTTTCTGCATTAGAAATACTGCTGCTTCCCGAAGTGGCGAATGGAATAACCGTTTTACCTGCAAAATCACCGCTTTCTATAAATGTATTGATGATTCTTGGAGCCAAATTCCACCAAATAGGAAAACCTATATAAATGGTATCATACTCCGCGAGACTTCCCAATTTAGAATACAATGCAGGACGTGATTTGGAATCCGACATCTCCACACTGCTGCGCGAAGCTTTGTCGTGCCAGTCCAAATCAGCAGCCGTGTACTTTTTCGCAGGCTGTATTTCGTAGAAGGTCCCATCAACAGCTTCTGCCACCAACTTGGCAGCCCTTGCCGTTGTTCCCGTTGCCGAGAAATAAGCTACCAGTGTCTTACCACCTTTTTTCTGTGCGTTAACAGTAATAGACAACAGCATAACTGCCATCATAAACAACACCAATCTTTTCATACGATATATTATTTAGTTGAAACATATAAATCCAATTGTTATAGCGATACAAAAGTAGCGGGTATTATTATTACATAGGTATCCAGATTACTGATTATATAACCCAAATTACTGATAGATGTCCGAGAAGAGAAATAAAAAATCCCGTAAAATCAAGGTTTTACGGGATTTGTCATACTTTGAATCCTTTTTGTCTTTGGAGCTCTGCGGAGAGACAGGGTTATGAACCGACTCCCCAATATCCTTGAAATTCAATTTCTTATCATCATGTCAAAGCCTTAGGGGGTACAACTTAGGTTACAAGAATAACGCTTTTCTGTCACCTTTTGGCTGTTCGTTGTCTGCCTAAAACTACGGTTCAAAGATACGGCTTTCTTTTGATAAATGCAAATCATTGAAAATAAATATTCTGCGGTTAGTGCAAGGTGCAAGCTATATATAGATATATACTTGCACCTTGCACTAAAAATACTCAAAATATTCTAGTCTTGATATTATTATCTTAAATTTGTATCCAAATATATCATAATTAAAGAGAAAAGCCTTATGAATAAATTACATATTATTACTAATAGAATATCTACAGCAATAACTCAACAACCAAGTTTGAAAAAAAATATCATTAAGGATTTTAAGTTTCTATTTTATCGTCACAATAGAGTTATATTGTTTTTAGTAAAGCATTTTCCTAACAATTCATTCTTTCGCTGGATAATAAAACTTAACACCGAAATTTGTTTATATTACTATTTTAAAAGATATTACCTTTACCTCATTATCAAACAATATTAGATGAAGAATATAACATTATTTGCAAAACATTGGATAGCTTGAAAATTATCATTCCAATAGATGGAATTAATGATGTTTCAGGATGGAGTATTGTAAATGCAGACTATGCATCATGGTTTGGTATGGATAAACGAATTTCTATTACATCGGGAACTTGTTATTTTGCGCATGTCTTTTGCAGATGTTTGCAGCCTTTTATAATAGAGCAACAAACTAATTCCAATTTATGGAATATAATTAGATGGAGAATGCATCGACAATTTAGAAGAACGACAATTGGACTACTTACTAATAATCATGCAAAAGCATTTAGCTTTTTTAATCTAATCCCTGAAGACGAGTCTCTGTTATCAGGAATTGAAATATTTATAATTCTTCATGAAATGGGACATGCTTATATTGATAGTATAGAAGAACTCGTATGGCCTTTCAGCAAAAAACCTTCTCCTAATATTAGAAATAAAATGAAAAATGATGAAGAAATTGTGGCTGATATTTTTGCAGTACACGTATTGTATCATATTTACCTAACAGATAAAAATCAGATGTTATTACTTTTTGCACCTATTTTCTTTTTTCTTATTTATTCTTGGTTAGAAGAGGCAAATTTGATTCCGACTCCTAATAACCATCCTATAAATAGTAATAGATGTTCCTATCTAATGGAAGAAGTTCAATATTTACATCCGGAAAACGAGTATCAAATATATATAGACCTATTAAATAAGGTCTGGATAAAAAACAAGAAAAAGATATGTCGACAAGTCAATAATATACATGGAAATTACAATAAATACACTGATATATTGGAAAATGTGAGCAAGCGCATGAAAAATATATTAGACTCAATTAGTGATAAAGATTTGTAAAATGATTCAAGATGAGTTCAAGTTTTACAAACCTTGTAAGTTACTGCAACTGCCATTGTTGCGGGCAATGATGATGATACGCTTGAAGAACTGCATGAACTTGGCGGTGGTGTTGTAGCCGCACTTGCAGGCGGTACGCAAATACAATTCAAAATCGGTAATGAACATCGGGCTTATCTCCTTAATGGATATGTCCGATACGTTGTACTTGCTTTGAATGAACTCGGCAAGGTGGCGGCGGGTGACTTCATACTTGCGGTAAGTCGCTATTGTCTTGGATATGCCGACCAACTGCTTCACATCGTCATTGTGCTTTTGGAACAGGGTAAGGATTGTTTCGTGGCTCTCGCTATGACCTAAAAACTCGTTCTTCACTTTCTCGGCGGTCACGTAGTTGTCACGCCGTTGCATTTCGTGGTAAATGGTGTTCAAGGATGCGTTTATATCGTCCAGCATACGGTTTATGCGGCTGGCTTCCGAAGTACGTCCGGTAGCCTTGCCCATTTTGCCGTCCCAAATAGAGGGCAGCACGTCCAGCTTGGTATTAAAACGGCTCGCCACGCCGTCCACTGTGATACGGGCGAAAAGGGGGTACGCACCGTTGGCTTTCTGCTTGTCTTTCTTTGCGTAAAAGCAAATGTTGAATGTCGATTTCATAACTCACTTTTTAAATTGCAAAACTATTGTAATTCTCTAAAAATGAGTTCTATGCAGGCAAGCCAAATAGCGACAGGACTTCGCCAATTTCGGACAATCTGTACCCCCTTTCCGTTTTTGTTTGTCGGGGGTACGAGTTAGGTTACGAACTTTGTCTTTTTGGGGCGAAAAGGTGTACTTTAAGGCAGACACAAGGGAATAAAAAAAGTCCCACAAATCATTGAATTTGTGGGACTTGTCTGCTTACTGTCCGGTATTGTCCGGTTAGTTTTGCGGAGAGACAGGGATTCGAACCCCGGGTGCCTCGCAGCACAACGGTTTTCAAGACCGCCGCAATCGACCACTCTGCCACCTCTCCTAAAACTTCCTTTTCGGGAAGTGCTTTCCTCTTTAAAGCGGTGCAAAGGTACAAATCATTTTTAATTCTGCAAACTTCCTTTCTCTTTTTTCATGAATTAATAGTACTTTTGCACCATGATATATCCGCAGAACTTTGAACAGAAAATAGGTTTCGACCAAATACGCCAATTGCTGAAAGAAAAATGCCTCAGTACACTTGGCGAAGAACGGGTGATGGACATGGCATTCTCCGACCACTTTGGAGAGGTAGAGGAGCGTTTGGACCAAGTCACTGAATTTGTACGCATACTCCAAGAAGAAGACAACTTCCCGGCACAATACTTTTTTGATGTACGCCCGTCACTGAAACGCATACGTGTGGAAGGCATGTATCTAGATGAACAAGAACTCTTTGACCTACGCCGTTCACTAGAAACCATACGTGATATTGTACGCTTCCTACAGAAAAGCGACGATGATGAGGAAGAGGGCGCTTCCCCCTACCCTTGTCTGAAAAGACTGGCAGGAGACATCACCGTTTTCCCACAGCTCATAGCAAAATAAACGGCATCCTCTCCTTACGGAAAAATCAAGGACAATGCCTCTACAGAGTTGGCACGCATCCGCCGGGAACTGGCAAGTACTATGGGAAGTATCTCCCGCTCACTGAACAGTATTCTACGAAATGCCCAGTCCGAGGGCGTTGTGGACAAAGACGTAACGCCCACCATGCGTGACGGCCGTCTGGTCATTCCCGTTGCACCGGCACTGAAACGGAAAATACGCGGTATTGTACACGACGAGTCGGCCAGTGGTAAAACCGTATTCATCGAGCCTGCCGAAGTAGTGGAAGCCAACAATCGCATACGAGAACTTGAAGGTGACGAACGCAGAGAAATTATCCGCATCCTGACGGACTTCTCCAACCAGCTGCGCCCCTCCATCTCCGACGTACTGCTATCATACGAGTTCCTTGCCGAAATAGACTTCATACGTGCCAAAGCATTGTTTGCCGAGCAAATATCCGGACTCAAACCGGCTCTCGAAAACAAGCAACTACTGGACTGGACAATGGCGGTACACCCACTCTTGCAACTTTCTCTCGCCAAACATGGCAAAAAAGTCGTACCGCTTGACATCGAACTGAATGAAAAGCAACGTATCCTCATTATCTCCGGTCCGAACGCAGGCGGCAAGTCCGTCTGCCTAAAGACAGTAGGCTTATTACAATACATGCTGCAATCCGGACTACTCATCCCGATGCACGAACGCAGTCATGCCGGAATATTCAGCAGTATATTCATCGACATCGGTGACGAGCAGTCCATTGAAGATGATTTGAGTACCTACTCCTCCCACCTTATGAACATGAAAATCATGATGAAAAGCTGCAATGAACGGAGCCTCATCCTGATTGATGAATTCGGTGGTGGAACGGAGCCCCAGATAGGAGGCGCCATCGCCGAAGCCGTATTGAAACGCTTCAACCAAAAACAGACGTTCGGTGTCATCACCACACACTATCAGAACCTGAAGCATTTTGCCGAAGACCATGAAGGTGTAGTAAACGGCGCCATGCTCTATGACCGCCATCTGATGCAAGCACTGTTCCAGTTGCAGATAGGCAATCCGGGCAGTTCGTTCGCTGTAGAGATTGCCCGCAAAATAGGTCTGCCGGAAGATGTCATCGCCGATGCCTCGGAAATTGTGGGCAGTGAATACATCAATGCCGATAAGTACCTGCAAGACATTGTGCGCGACAAACGCTATTGGGAAGGCAAACGCCAGACAATACGCCAGCGTGAAAAGCACATGGAAGAGACTATCGAGCGCTATCAAACCGAAATCGAAGATTTGCAGAAATCCCGGAAGGAGATTCTGCGCAAAGCGAAGGAAGAAGTGGAGCAACTGATGCAGGAAGCCAATGCACGCATCGAGAACACCATACGCTCCATCAAAGAAGCCCAAGCAGAAAAAAAAAACACGCCAGGCCCGCCAGGAGTTGACGGACTTCCGCGAATCAATGGAAGCGCTTGCCAACAAGGAACTGGAAGAAAAATCGCCCGCAAAATGGAAAAGCTGAAAGAGAAGCAGAACCGGAAAAGGAAAAGAAAGCGGGCAAAGGAAAAGAGAACGGACTGTCTGCCCAGGCTTTGGCAGAACAGCAGGCGCGGAAAGAGGCAGAACGCCTTGCAGCCATCACCCCCGGCTGCAACGTCAGAATAAAGGGCCAAACCTCTGTGGGCGAAGTAATGGAAGTGAATGGCAAGAATGCGGTCATCGCGTTCGGCAGCATCAAGACTACCGTAAAGCTGGACAGGCTGGAACGTACCAACGCGCAGCCTAAACAAGCTGATGTGTCCACCAAAAGCACTTTCATCAGCGCCCAGACCCAGGACAGCATGTACGAGAAGAAACTGCATTTCAAACAAGACATTGATGTCCGCGGCATGCGTGGCGACGAAGCCTTGCAAGCCGTTACCTATTTCATTGATGACGCCATCCTTGTCGGCATGTCACGCGTGCGTATCCTTCACGGAACGGGAACAGGCATCCTGCGCATGCTTATCCGTCAATATCTGGAAACTGTCCCCGGAGTGCGCCACTTTGCCGACGAACATATACAGTTCGGCGGAGCAGGCATCACCGTTGTGGACTTGAGTTAATGGATAATTGACAGTTGATAATTGATAGTTAAAGCTAAATCATAAATCTGAAATATATGAAATCAATCAAAGAACTCTACCGTATCGGTACCGGTCCATCCAGCAGCCACACCATGGGACCGCGCAAGGCAGCTCAGATATTCCTGGAAAGGCATCCCGAAGCAGCCGCATTCCAAGTAACCCTATACGGAAGCCTCGCCGCTACCGGCAAGGGACACATGACCAATGTTGCCATCACCGAGACACTGCAACCCGCAGCACCGGTAGAAATAATCTGGGAACCCAAAATATTCCTGCCCTTCCATCCCAACGGCATGAAATTCGTTTCTTTGGACAGCGAAGGCAAGGAGACCGACCAATGGACTGTATTCAGTGTCGGCGGCGGTGCCCTGGCAGAAGAGAATGACGGAGCATCATCCGTAAACACCCCGGATGTATACGAAATGAACAGTATGACCGAAATACTACAATGGTGTGAACGTACCGGAAAAAGTTACTGGGAGTACGTCAAGGAATGCGAGGAAAGCGACATTTGGGATTACCTGCAGGAGGTATGGAAAACCATGCAGGCTGCCGTAAAACGGGGATTGGATAGTGAAGGAGTCTTGCCTGGCCCTCTGAATCTGCGCCGAAAGGCTTCTACCTATTATATACGTGCCAGTGGCTACAAGGCTTCCCTCCAGTCGCGCGGACTAGTATTTGCCTATGCCTTGGCAGTAAGTGAAGAAAATGCGTCAGGTGGGGTCATTGTCACTGCACCTACCTGCGGTTCGTGTGGCATTGTACCGGCAGTGCTCTATCATCTGCAAAAAAGCCGGGAGTTCAGCGACACACGCATACTCCGTGCCCTTGCCACAGCCGGACTGATAGGAAACATCGTGAAGACCAACGCTTCCATTTCGGGAGCGGAAGCCGGATGCCAGGCAGAGGTAGGCGTAGCATGTTCCATGGCATCAGCCGCAGCCAACCAATTGTTTGGAGGCAGTCCGGCACAAATAGAATATGCCGCTGAAATGGGATTGGAGCATCATTTGGGAATGACCTGCGACCCGGTTTGTGGGTTGGTACAAATCCCGTGCATCGAACGTAATGCCTACGCCGCCGCACGTGCCCTGGATGCCAACCTTTACTCCTCCTTCACCGATGGCATGCACCGCGTATCATTCGACAAGGTGGTGGAAGTCATGAAAGAAACCGGAAACGACCTGCCCTCCCTCTACAAAGAAACCAGCGAAGGAGGACTGGCGAAGGATTATAAGCCGATGTAGTTAGAGATTACGGATTACGGATTAAGGATGAAGGATTAGGGGTGTGCAATCATATTGAACCTTAATCCTTCATCCTTAATCCGTAATCCCTAACCCTCATCCCTAATCAAGTTTTACCGGCCAATGCGTATCATCCCTATTACCGCTCACATCTTTTGTCTGTAGCAAGCCGCCTTCTTCCGAATAGAACAATTGATACTCTGCATTTCCCTTTTCAACTTCAATGACAAACTGCATAGGCACTACCGGATACTCCAAAAGAACAATCTCCTCTATCTTCCAACCGGCATACTCACTGGCGCTGAAAGAGGTCTGTACTGTTCCCGGAAGATTATTCCAAAGCAATTCGGTTTCCGTCAGTTGCCATTCCGCCTGATTATTGAACCATACATCCTTTTCCTGCCCATCCACTTTACAATCTGCAACGAAATAGCCCCCTTTCTGTTCCCATTCCACATGGATTGCGGAAGGGTATTTGGACTTCAATGCTTGTGACATTGCTTCGGGCACTTTGACATCATCCTTGTCGTCATCATCACTGCATGCACCAAGTGCCAAGGCGGCGATGAACATCATCGCCAACATTTGAATCTTCATTCTCATCATTTCTCTATAAAGTTTAGGTTAATAGTTACTGGAGAATCAATCGTCCATGCTGACGAACTTTCCCTTTTTGTTGAACTTCAAAGAGTAGTCATTACCCAATTCAATTTCCACACCGGTACGTCCGCGTTCGATTTTAGTAATAATCTCTCTCGGGAAGTTAGCCTTCACATACTCCTTTACCGGAACCGGAATCAATGCTTCGGGAACAGCGGACTTCTTGCAATCCACTTCCAACCAATTTCCTTTCTTGTCGAAGTCTATTTCCGTACGGTCTGTCAACAGCACTTCATATTTTTTAGTCTGCAATATTTCACTTTCAATCTTGATGTGTGAAATGTGCGGTTTCGAGAAATACTGGTTGATAAAATTGCGTGCCGTCAGCGGAAGCTGCTTGGTATCCTGAGTGATGACATCACCGGCAAAGGCAAACTGAACAGCTACAAGAGCCAACACAAGAATAGACAATACTTTCTTCATAATCGTTATTTTTTAATGTTACTAATAAATTTCATATTATTCACACTGCAAATAACGGTAGAGAATTAGGAAAGATTTGGGAATAACCGCAGTTAACAGTAAATTTTACTTTCTTTAACCAGACGGAAAGTATGCATACCGTCCTGCCATTCATACGTGAGCTTCAATGAAGACGACAACGCAATGGAACGCGCTATGGCAAGCCCCAGTCCGGTGGAGTCCTTCTTGCCATCCATGCCATGATAGAAACGCCGGAACAACTTCTCTCCATCCAAAGGGGCATCCCCCGTATTCCTGATGACCAGAGAAGCGGGAGTAGTAAACACCTGCAACTCTCCCCCTTCCCTATTGTGCAGCAACGAGTTCTTCACCAGATTGGAAACCAGTATTTGCGCCAGCGAATGGTTGCAACGGATGATAAAAGGCTGCTCCTCCCGTTTTCGTATCAGTCTCACCTGCTTATGTTCATAGATATCCATCAGGTCGGGCAAGAGTTCATCCAATATCTCATCCACCGAAACATCTTCCATCTCGGTATACTGCCCGTTCTCTATACGGGAAAGCAACAGCAGGGACTTGTTCAGTTTTACGGCACGCCCCAGCGTGGCATATATCTCGTCCAGCTGCTCCATTTGCTGTTCCGTCATCCCTTCACTCTCAGCCAGCAGTTCCACTTTTCCCCTCACGATGGCAAGCGGTGTCTGCAACTCATGCGAGGCATTCTCGATGAACTGCTTCTGCTCCTCGTATGCCTTGTAGCTGCGGTTGCCCATATCCAATGCAGCATCGCTCAACTGGCGGAACTCCCGTATCTTCGTCGGGTTGTCCAATGGAGGCACCTCCTTGCCGGGCTGAATGCAGTGCAGCCAGTCAAGCAACCTATGTAACGGACGGAACACTCCCTTCAGCACCAACTGGATGCCGATGGAAGTACAGATGAGAAACAACAGGAACAGCGCTCCCAGATACCAAAGCATAGCCTCCACCATGTCATCCCGCTCCAAAATGGAAATCATCAGTTTCAACTCATAATATTGCCCGTCGGGCATACGGAAAGCGGTACACATGACACGCACCGGTTCGTCTTCATCCTCCAGTTCGATATAAACCGTAGCATCATAGAACACTTGTCTGTAATGCCGCCCTTCCTCTTCGGATATAGGGGTGAACTTATAGAAAGACATCAACGAGCCTTCCGTTTCGAGTATCGAGGGGTCGTGAAGCGCACTCTCCATCAATATCTCACCGTAATTCTCCAACGTATCGTCCGTCTCATCCACCACCTCGTCAATGATTGCGTAATAGAACAGCACACCCCACACTGCCATCAACAGAAACAGCAGCAATGCAAGTTTGCGGTAGGTGTAGCTCAGCAGCTTCATCGTTCGGAGAGTTTGTAGCCGAATCCATAGACAGCCTTTAATTCTATGGTAGCCTCAGCTTGTTTCAATTTCTTACGCAGATTCTTCACTTGCGAGTAGATAAAATCCAACGAATCCGCCTGGTCTATATTGTCTCCCCACACCGACTCGGCAAGGCTCATTTTATTGATGACCCGGCCGGGGTTGACTACAAAATAATAAAGCAGGTCGAACTCCTTGCGGTTCAGCTGCAAGGGCTTTCCGTTTATCTCTACCTGCCGTTTGTCGGGGTAGAGCAAAAGATTTCCAAGGGTGACGGTCACATCTCCCTTCGCCTGCCGCCGACGTATCAATGACTTGACACGTGCATTGAGTTCTGCCAGATGGAAAGGCTTTGTAAGGTAATCGTCGGCTCCCAGTTCCAGCCCGTCCACCTTGTCGTCCAGCGAGTCTTTGGCCGAGATAATAAGCACACTGTCACTGCGGTGCAGCTGTTTCAGCTCACGCAGCAAGTCCAGACCGCTCCCGCCAGGCAACATGATATCCAGCAGAATGCAGTCGTAATCGTAGTCATTGATTTTATCCAATGCCGAAAAATAGTCGGCAGCGGTCTCTACAACAAACTTTTCTTTCAAGAGCGAAGTGCGGATGGTTTCCCGCAAATCTTGCTCATCTTCTACAATCAGGATTTTCATACCGGCAAAGATGGTCTATAAAACTGGAAACAATCTGGAAAACTATCCACTAATCAATGCTGTCTGTCTGATAGTCCTCCATCAGTTCTTCTTTTGCCATGGAGATTTTCCCGTCAGCCGTAATGGTCAGTCTGATGGGAACATAAAGGTCGGATTGCGGATAGCAGACGCTGGCCGCGTATATGATTCCTTGCGGAGTGGTCTTGTCATAGACCAGCCCCTCAAGAATAGAGTACTTCATGAACTTGGCATCCACCAACGAAGCAAAATTATCTTTGGTGAACACTTTATCCACCACCTGCTTCCCGCCGCACGTGATGCGCAAGGTGATACGGTTATCCACAAATTTCTCCCCTGCTCGTTTTTCACTATCGGCGAGATTCATCCGGCCGGCGCACTACAGAAGACTGATACTCTTTTCCCTTATACGTAAAGGATGTTTTTACATCAGACACCTGCATGCGCTGTGGGCCGGCAATTTCTGTACTATCCTGCATCAATACCTGCGTACCGTCTTTCTTATTCTTGTCTTGAGACGAACAAGCAGTGAAGAAGATGACCGATGCACACACTAAAATATAGACTATATTCTTCATCGTTCTGTTTTTTAGTAGTTGACCGGACAAAAATAGTACAAATTGAATGCAATAGAAAATTTATTTTCTTTTAGATTCCATTTTGCTTTTCTATCCTGCACTTTCTTGCTGTATGCAGCATATTGTTCTTCCGTCATAATCTTCTGGAGTTGTGAATCATAAGCAATACGGGCAGTCTTCATCTCTTCACGCTTCTTTTCCATCTCCGCTTTTTTCTGCGCGCGTTGCTCATCCGTCAATTGATGGCGCTTGCCATCTCTCTTATGATGCTTGTGTGCTTTGGCACGATGTATCGGCATATCTCCCATTTTCTCAACCAATGCCAGATTTGCCTCCAGCAGTTGTTGTTTCTGCGTATCGTTCAAGGAGTACTCTTTCACCATCCGTTCCGTCATGCGCTCGGCACGGACTTTCGGTTCGGGCATTTTATCACTGTGGCGGGCATGTTGTGCCATTGCCATGCCACCCATCAGGAAGGCGGCCATCCATATCAGAACTATTCTTTTCATCATTTTTCTCTTTTTTTAATTAATACCTTATGTTAGTTATACCTATTGTGTTGCAACGTATCTATGACAAAAACAAAAGCGGGAAGTTTAACCGCAACTTCCCGCTTTAACATAATAAATGAGGTTGAAAAGAATATTAAGGTTCGTCCAGATACTGTACGATAAGACTCACCTGCTTCGGCATGAATGTCCGTGTCCTTACATTGTACCCGGTATGCGCCAAGGCTTCATACAGTTCATGATTCCGTTTTATCCACCGCGTCAGGGTGCGGATGGCGCAACGTGCAGTAGCATTGGGGCAATAGAGGCATGCCAAATCTTTCTTTTTATAAGTCGTGATACGAAAGCCATTTTCTGTTTCCATAGCAGTTTGTCTGATTTTTAAATGATTGATGTAAAGATACGATATTCAAAGGCGAAGTCAAGTATTTCAAGGAGAATATGAACCTTTTCTGAGAAGTTCATATTCTCCTTATTCAGAATGTTTATCCTAACGGATTTTCTCCCTGGTCGCCATCGGAACCGCCGCCATCCGGATTTGGTTTGGAGCTACCCCGCCAGAAACGGTGCCGTTGCCCGACCAATCCATCTTCTCTACGCTGGCGCGGGTCAGCATGTCCCTAAAGTAGAAGCCCGGGGTGAAGATAATCTTGCGGCGATAAATCGTGCTTGCCGTCACGTCTTCCAGTTTGTCCTGGCTCTTGGCATTGATGCCGGGACGGAAACAGCCGAACTCACCCAGCTGTACTGAAAATCCCTTGTTGATATCCATATTCAAGGTGTCGATCAATCCGTCCAGCACCAACTTCACCACACCGCGAGGCGCCATGCCTATCTTGGAAACCTCGTCGCATAAATCCTTAAAACCTACCACACCCAAAGTTTTCATCTGCGCCACGTACTTTTCCGTTTTGTCTCGTCAAAACCGAATACTCTCTTTTACTTCATAATTCAAAGCCATAGTTTTTTAATTTTAAGTTGATTAATAAAAGTCGGTCTTGTTCGCTCGTCAGTCTGCAAAACCAGTTTCTTTGTGACCACGATGCAAAGATACAATAGGCAGAAAACGGGGTGGTGCTTTAACGGAGGTTTAAGGAGGTTTTCGTAGGATAAAAAAGGATATTGGAGAAAAAGAAAGGAACTGATAGACAATGACTAAGAAATTTTATTCCTTAATCATACATTGTTTTTATCCTTTACGGCATCTTTAATTGACAGCGTAAAAAAGTTCAGGTTCTTTTCTCTCTGAATTTGCGCTTGCAAACTCCAAACTCTTTTTTCCGAAAAATGGATAGTGGTAGTTTCGTGAGCCGACAGGACATAGGGCAATGCACCTTCCACATGAAATACATTGACTTTCATCTGTCTTTATGGGGTTCTCCGACGCAATGGCACGTGTCGGGCACTCTTCCTGAATAGGACGGCACGCCTACGACCAACAATGCATTGCGTCCCAATCTCAAACCGGGGGATTAAAACATTACTCGTAATGTCATGTTGGATATTATCGGCGTGCAGCTGCTTGACGATACCCTGCACGATGGCTTTGGTAGTAAATGTAGCACTGAAAAAAACAGAATGGACTTTATGTATCTCCATAAATCTTAATTTATCCGATTAAATTTCTAATAACCGTAAATTTATTGGTATCCGTTCAAGGTCAGGCAGAAGAAGTCACTGTCATCATACGGATAATCGTATTCGATGGGGAGTTCTTCTTTCTCTATTTTCTTGAATCCGGCTTTCTCATAAAACAGATGTGCTCTGTCCGTATTCTTGGGGGTGTCGAGAATGATTTGCCTCCAGCTTTTTCAATATGCGGAATAACAGCCCTTTATCCATATTGAGCTCACGGGATATGTCCTTTGCATTTCGATTCGGATACAAATACACATCTTGAATTTTACCTCTTTCTGGCATACACCACACTCGGCCCCATCCCATGCCTCATCAGCACCCCTTCTTCTATAAACCTATTCAAATCGACAACCGCCTGCTTATAACTACGTCCTGCCAGCCGTGCATACTGGGAGCGATTGATGCAGGGATACTGCTGCAAATACTCATCCAGCAACTGCCAGCGCTGCTCCACGCCCAACGCCTCATCGGCAGACGAAGCAGGCACCGATGCCGATTGCGGACAACGCTCCAACTGCATCTTACCTTTCAAATCCTTATAGAACTCCCTGCCCAGACGGAAATTCAACCCGCGCAAAGCGATGGAGGCAGCACGAAGCTCTTTCTTGTCCGTCGCCTGGCGGGTACAACTCAAAGAGGGGGTGAAGTAACCCAGTTCGCCCAGCTCCACCGTCCAGCCATTGGCAAGGCAGTCGCGCAACTCGTCCATAAAGCTTGCCATCGCTCCTTCCAGCAGGCTGCGGCTGAGGCCGGTGAAAAGATGTACACGCTCGATAAATTCCTTGCGGTCGATGGTGCCCTTGGGGACAAAGCGGGCATAAAGGGATTGTTGCTCGCCGGTCTGGCGGACGTCGGGTTTCTCGAAAAGGTCGTAATACGCACTCATATATATTCTGTTTTTAAATGGTCCTGCAATTCCGTCATTTCTTCTTCCACGGCATTAAGGAGAAGAAATGCTATTCTTTAATCATTCCACCATGGAGAAAATATCATTCCACCACGGAAGAAAAATCGTTCCACCATGGTGGAACGATTTTTTCCACACGATGGAACGATTTAATAGTAGCATACAAATATACTAATCGAAAGGAGGAAAAACAAGAAAATTCCCATAAAAAACATATCTTTACGCTGGAAATGAAACATATAAAAAATACACACCAAACTCACTTTAGAGTCATGAAGAAAATATATCCCAAAAAATGGTTGGAACTGCATCCGTACAAGCAGACAAACAGCGTTGACCAGTACTACGTCGGCATTGCAAACGAAATCCACAAAAGACTTTACTCTTCAACGATAGCCGACGCCTTCGAAGAAGAGGAAAACATACGCTATACAAGCCTCTGCCTCGCCGCATGGTTTGAGGACGTCATCTCCCAGACCGGCATCTGGCAGGCATTCACTGCCGAGTGCCGGAAGCGATACGGAGCCTATCTGCCCTTCTACCCCATCAAAGGCGATTATTTTCCGGATGAAATCAATCTGGAGGACATACGCTTTCTGCTTTGGCACCATATACAATATCTGTGCCGGGGAATAAGCGCCATCAACCCCGAGAATCCCGGAATAGAGCAGACTGCACAAGAGATATACGGACTGCTTGCAGAGGAATACGAAACCGCTCCCGAAAATGAAAGGATGCAGGAATTTCTATACCACTCTGCCATGGGAGAAGAGACTTCTTCCACTACCGGGAGATACTGGATTGGTTTCACTACCAATGCTACTTCAACATCGAAAATGTCGCCCAATGCCGGGACGAAGCTGAACGGTTGCTGGATGATGAAAGATTACTCCCGAAATGGCAGAGACCCTCATATATGCCACACGCACCTCACTGACGTTCAAAGGCCGCCGCAACCTGCTGTCGCTGACCTCACCGGAATGGCTGGCTCTCATCGGAAAAGCCCATCCCGAACATCAGCTTTGGGGCAAGGTGAAGGTACGGAAAAACAGTTGCTATCTGCTGGAGAAAGAAGATGACAGGTATCTGTACGTCAAAGATTTGTGCAGTGAGGACGAAGGCGAATTCAAGATAACCAAGAAGTCCTTGAACCTTTCGGCCATCCGTAGCCGAGAGGTAGGGAAAAGCACCCTTATCTGCGAACTGATTTATTTTGGCAACGCATGGTGGCAGTGCGGCATGCTTCTCGAGAACAAGTACAACCAGAAAATGGCGGAATATGTGGACGACTTGACGAAACAGAAAGAAAAGACGAATGAAAAGGCTGCATTCCATGATTTCATAAAGCATCCGGCGGGAAATCTTTTGTATTCTGCCAATCGCAAGAGGAGATTTCTGATTTTCTGCTGAACAAGATGGACTACAATTTGAAAGAAGGCCTGGACATACCACGCATAAATACGGAAAACGGAGCCATGCTGATGGCCAACCCGCACACCGGCCTACATATCCAATTCAAGCTGTGCGAATGCATCAAATCTCCGGACAACCCCAATTATAATAAGGAGGAAGCAGAGAAAAACGCCATTATGTTCATCGTCAACCCAGACATTATCCCCTACCAATTGAGTTGCATCCTGCAAGACGAAGGCATGCTTCCGGATGCTTATCTGAACAGTTTGCAAAGAAAAGAATACGGGCAAGAGTTCATACGCAAGAATGCACACTTCCTGACTGATTATTTCCATTATCGGTGTCGGGAGAAAGACTTTGATTAGTTGAAAATGGGGGGTGAATACCACTTTTGACACATTTCCAACTACCAATTATCATAGTGCTTTCCAGAACTTCTGGAAATCCTTATACCGTCCGTAGCACACTAACTGGTCGCCGGCTTGTATCTGGTCATTTTCCGGCAGTTCGTTCAGTACATTGTGTTCCACATACGAGACGCCCAGGCAATTCTTCAAAGTCTCGGCACGTTTCAAGGCGAGCATCTTCAGGCCAAACTCCTTATCGAGATTCAATTCATTGGCATAATAGCCAATGAACTTGTCCGGAACGGTGAACTTGACTACATAATAATCCGGTGCCACGCGGAAGGTCTCCATATCGGCACCGAATTCCAGCAACTGTACCAGTCCGCGTGCGGCATCCTCCTCGGGAGTAAGAATGCGTTCCAGCTCAAAGGCCTCGAGCACGGAACGGTGGACAGCGTCAATGGCGCGGGCATAGATATGCTGCACCTTCTTCTGCTTCAGCAAAGCCACTACACGGATGGATGCACCGAAATTCTCGCCGATGGCAACAATCACCACATCCACACTGTTCAGCGGCAATACGGACAAGGCCTGCTCGTCCGTAGCGTCGATGACAAAGGCTGTGGCAATCTTTTCCTTCAGACTATCCACCCGGCCGACGCTCACGTCCGCACCTATCACTTCGTGCCCCAGTGCAGAAAGCTCTTCTGCCAGCACGTGACCATAATTCCCTAAACCGATAATAATATACTTCATCTTATTTAATTGATTATAATCTGACCACTCGGATACTGATACTTCGTATGCTTCTTCTGCTTGATGATGCCAAGCATCAGCGTAATTAGTCCCACACGCCCCACAAACATCAGCAGTGCCACCAGCAGCTTGCTGTCGTCTCCCAACCGCGGGGTAAGGTTCAAACTGGACCCCACCGTGCTCAATGCCGACACACACTCGAAGGTAATGGCCAAAAGCGACGTACCCGGCTCCAGAATGCTGATGATGAAAATAAACAGCAACAAGACGCCGAACGACATCACCACCGTGGCATTGGAACGACGGATAGAATCGTGTGACAGCTCACGGCCAAACACCTCTACCCGTTCCGTGCCGCGCAACACAGCCACCAGATTCAGCACCACTACCGCAAAGGCATTTACCTTGATACCGCCTGCCGTAGACTGTGAACCGCCTCCCACCCACATCAGAAACAGATATATAAGCAATGTCTGTACCCCCAAGCCTGCCAAGTCCACACTGGTAAAGCCTGCCGTACGGGGACACGTGGCATTGAAAAACGCCTGCGTCCACTTGTCTGCCACCGACATGCCGGCGAAGGAGGCATTCCACTCAAAGACAGCAATGCCCACCGTGCCCAGTACCAGTAGCAGGAAGGTGACTATCAGTACAATCTTTGTATTCAGGTTGTACAGATGGTAAAAACGCTTGCCGTCCCAATGCCACGTACGCAGAAAGTGCCACAGACGACGCAGATGGTAAAGAATAATATCCTTGAAATTCACCAGTATGGGGAAACCGATACCCCCCAAAATAATCAGCAGAGATATATAGATGAAGAACGGATTGTGCCCCGTCATCACCAACGGATTACCCAGATTTCCGGGCAACGTGGAGAATCCCGCATTGCAGAAAGCGGAAATGGCATGAAAAGCGGAAAAGGCCAGCTCTTCCTGAAGGTCCATCCCCATCGTCCCGTGGATGTCTCCCCAGATAGCAAGCATCCCTATTCCTTCAATCACCAGCGTAAAGGCCAGAATATAGACCAGGGTGGAGAGCAAGGAATTCAAGGAATTGGAACTCACCATGTCGCGCACCACCAACTGATTGTACAACGAGGTATTACCCATGAAGAACATGGCAAAGAAGCTCGTCAGTGTCATCACTCCCAGACCGCCTATCTGAATCAGCAGAATGATTACCACAAAACCGGTCGGGGTAAAAGTGGACGCCACATCGACAGACGTCAGCCCCGTGACGCACACCGCACTGGTGGATATGAACAGCGAGTCGACCCACGATATGCCGTTCATCGTGCAGCGCGGCAACATCAACAGCCCCGTGCCTATCATTATGATTATCAGGAAACTTGCAGCCAGAATAAGCGAAGGGTTCGTACGCCGCCCCAACAACCGTACCAGCCCGTTGGAAAGGCTGAAAAAGGAAAACACCAGCAGCAGGACAAGATGATAGGCCTTGCCATGCAGAAATTCCCAGAACTGCAAGATGGCGCCCTCCTCCTCCGGACGATGGAAAATGACCGGAATAAGGGTCAGATAGAGCAGAATGGTCAGTATCCAGGTGAGCTTACTGAACGTGCGCCGGGTATCCTTGTATTCCAGCAAAATGCGAAGGGTGACATCTACCAGAAAAACAATCCACACCCCATGGTACAAGCGTTGGAGCTGATGCGCCTCGACCTCTGAAATCGTAAAGCCATGCTCATAGACCACGCCGACAATCAGCAGGATGGAGGCCAAATAAGTGATGGAAGTCATTACTCCCACTGTCATCCGTACGTAAGGGTGAATCCATTTATTTTGATACAAAAGGAATTTATGATAAATCTTCATAAATGCATCGATTAATGAAACGCGGCAAACTTAGACAAATATACCTTGATATACAAAAAACAAAAGGAAAAAGAAATTGGTTCAAAAATAATAGCTACATTTGGGCATTGAATTATTAATAATTTTAACCACTATGAGCAACAAAAAGAAAAGATTCATTCTCCCGGAAGAGGAAATCCCACAGTACTGGTATAACATACAAGCCGATATGGTGAACAAGCCCATGCCACCGCTTCACCCCGGCACCAAGCAACCGCTGAAAGCAGAAGACTTGTATCCTATCTTTGCCGAGGAACTCTGCCGCCAGGAACTGAATCAGACCGACACGTGGATTGAAATCCCCGAAGAGGTCCGCGAAATGTACAAATACTACCGCAGCACTCCGCTGGTGCGCGCTTATGGATTGGAGAAAGCGCTCGGCACACCGGCACATATCTACTTCAAGAACGAGAGCGTCAGCCCGATGGGCTCGCACAAGCTGAACTCCGCCATCCCGCAGGCATACTATTGCAAGCAGGAGGGAGTGACTAACGTGACCACCGAAACCGGTGCCGGACAATGGGGAGCTTCCCTGGCATATGCCGCCCGCCTCTTCGGACTGGAAGCCGCTGTCTATCAGGTAAAAATCAGTTACGAGCAAAAGCCCTACCGCCGCAGCATCATGCAGACATTCGGTGCGCAGGTTACCCCGTCTCCCTCCATGTCTACCCGCGCCGGAAAAGATATACTGACCGCCCATCCCAACTATCAGGGCTCGCTGGGAACAGCCATTTCCGAAGCCATAGAGCTGGCACAGACCACTCCCAACTGCAAATATACCCTCGGCTCCGTATTGAGCCACGTGGCCCTGCACCAGACCGTCATCGGACTGGAAGCCGAAAAGCAGATGGAAATGGCGGGTGAATATCCCGACACCGTCATCGCCTGCTTCGGAGGAGGTTCCAACTTTGGCGGTATCGCCTTCCCCTTCATGCGCCACAACATCCTCGAAGGAAAGAAAACACGCTTTGTCGCCGCCGAACCTGCTTCATGTCCGAAGCTGACACGCGGCAAATTCAATACGACTTCGGAGACGAGGCCGGATACACTCCGTTGCTGCCCATGTTTACACTGGGACACAACTTTGCCCTGCCAATATCCATGCCGGCGGCCTACGCTATCACGGTGCAGGTGTCATCGTATCACAACTGCTGAAAGACGGTTATATGGAAGCGGTGGACATCAAGCAGCTCGAATCATTCGACGCCGGTTGTCTGTTTGCGCAAGCAGAGGGCATCATCCCCCCCCGAGTCCTGCCATGCCATTGCCGCCACCATCCGCGAAGCAAACAAATGCAAGGAAACGGGTGAAGAGAAGGTGATTCTGTTCAACCTTTCCGGTCACGGACTTATCGACATGGCATCCTACGACAAGTATTTGTCCGGCGATTTAGTGAATTACGAGCTGACGGATGCCGACATCCAGAAGAATCTGGACGAGATAGGCAATCTGGCTTAATAGATATTCGCCATACTGACAAGCGGTTCATAGAGTTTCTCTATGTCCTGCGAGTCCATCTCAATCTGTACCTGGTCCCCCGGAATCAAACGAGTTCCTGCGGGGACCAGATTTTTTCCATCCCGATGTACATTGATAATGACGCAACGCTCCGGCAGGGACAGTTCGTCCACCAGTTTCCCGTCCAGATAAGAATCCGTCATAATCTCCACTGAAAGCGTATAGCGTTTCTCTTCTTTAAAATCGGGAGCATGAATCATATCTTCATAGAGGGAGACGTTGGAAGGCTTCATTTGCAGAAGTTCCGTAAAATAGTAGGTCAACCCACCAACAACCACCGAAGGGTAAAAGACCTCAAAATGCCCCGTAATCTCCGTAATCAGCACAATGGCCGTGAGCGGTGTACGGACCACGGCCACCAGAAAAGCCGACATGGAAACAAGCATGATATAACTGACATTCTCTTGCCCGATGACACCGTACCTCACTCCTACCAGACCGACAATCTGCCCCAACAACCCTCCCGTAACCAGCGTCGGAATGAAACTGCCGCCCGGCAATCCGGAAGAGACAGAGAAAACTGAAAAGACAAAATGCAACAACATGACGGCCGTCACCCACATAATCTGCGTACTGCCATTCTGTGCCTGGGCCAGCAGAAACTGCTCCCCGCCTCCGGTCAGATTGACCTGCATCAGCGAAATGATGTAGGCCACCAGCACCAGATATAACATCTTGACATACGCCGGAGAATTGACTTTGGCATACACATGCCTGAAAGCATTCATGGTGGAGGAGTAGAACTTCCCGCATACGGAGACAATCACCGCCAATATCAAGAAATACTTCACCTGGACAAAGAAGGCGAAAACCGGTTCCGTTACCTCTATCAGATGGTAAGGATTCACGGAAAGACCATGCTTGCCACGGCTCCTGCCACAACACCCGCCAGCAAGGTAGTGATGGCCGTCTTAGGGGCATCGAAGCGTTCAATGGATTCTATTACAATGAGCGAGGAAGCCAGTGGCGCTGCAAAAGCCGCAGCGAGCCCCGCTCCCGCTCCGGCTGCCAGCAACTGTTTCTGTTCGCCTTTCAGGATATGGGTCCAGCGGGATACCAGGCTACCCACATAGGAGCCTATCTGCACGGAAGGCCCTTCGCGCCCCAAAGACAGCCCGCCGAGAAGGACAAAATGCCCCTACGAACTTGGATACCATCTCGATGAAAGGATGCCGGTAAGTGATGCGCCCGTTAATCACGCCGCGTGTCTGCGGAATACCTCCCCGCCGATAAGCGGCATTTTCCCCACGACATGACGAAGACGAGAATGCCCCAAGAAAACAGAAAGAGTGGAATGTGCCAGTACCAGGCCGGATGCGAAGCGAAAAAAACACTGCGGAGGTGGAACAGATAATAGAGAAGATAGTGATAGGGCACAGCGACCAGTCCCGTCAGCAAACCGACGAACATGCTGACGAAATACAACCGGGCATCCACCAGCTTCAACTTCCAGATGTGCCAGCCGCGTACTGTTTTCCAGTTCTTGACCCTCGTCCAAAGACGTTCTGCCTTATCCCATAGTTCCATAACAAAACAACTCCCGTTAACTTGCGCTTTACAACAACAAGCAACGGGAGTTGTTTTATACAGAAACATTATTTACCAAAATCTGTTCTTTGCAGGATTATACTCAAATCCCACGAGCTTCAATTTTCGTACAATGTCCTCTTTCTCTACGTTCATATCCTCGCAGAGCGCGTCCAGCGAAGGATAGAAATCACGCAGTTTCATGTTGATGAAGCTGTACAGCATCACCGGGTCCTCAGGTAATCTCATAGTTACAATCTTTAAATTTAAACTAATACCGGGGACAAAATTACAATAAAAAAACAAAATAGAGATAATTTTAGTGTAGAATATACAACCTACCCACCGCAAACGATTGAGGGCCATGTTTACGGAGCTTCCGTCTGCTCTATCTTCAGGGAGACCTTCTCGATAATCTTTCCAAGCTCCTCTTCCAGCGGAATCACATTGAAGTCGCCCCAGAAATCGGCGTCATACTTGAAGTCGGTTTCAGAGAAGACGGTATGCACCGGCAACCGTTCCGCACGCGGGAAGCGCGTCACGTTCTCCCCGTCAATCCGGCAGGTCACCATCTCGAACCAGGTATACAGAGTGGGATTACTGAAGAGCATGCGTTTTCTCTTCATCTTGAAGTAAAGGTCGCCACGGATGTGGTGGACATAATAGGTACCGTTCCAGGGTTTGTATGAGACGGTATAGACAAGTTTCTCCGTTGTCAGCCTGATTTTCGGAGCCTGGCGTATCACGAAAAGCCGTGTGGCGGCCTTCACATACCGGGGATGAATTTCGAAGCGGGCACGCAGCAAGGCGCTGTTCTCCGAGTCTATATAGAGTTCTCCGCAGAACAAAGGCTCCTTTACCCCACGTTTCTGCTCAAAATAGACGACGTTGGCAGTACGGTCGTCCACCGATACGATGTCGCCCGAAGTATAGGTATAAAGTTCCTCGCCGGATTCCAGCAAGAGGAAGTCTGGAAGATTCTTCATGATGTCCAACTGCAGACATGCCTCCACCCCGGAGCTGATTTTGGCAAGCACACTGTCCGTCTGCTCCCGGTTATCTATCTTGCTCATCTTGAGCAGTTTCACCTGGTCTTTCTGCCCGGGTTCCATCGTCGGTGATTTGTAGACCTTGAAAACGGCCTCCGTCAGGCTCTGGAACTTGTTCTTCAGTTGTACACCTTCCCGGTAGAAGGTGGTCAGATAGACCGGAGAAGTGGAGCAGTTCCTATCCCGGTGCTCTATCATCTCGCGAAGCAGCTTTTTAGGCTCCACCAAGCGGATAAGCACTTCTTGCAAGGAAATGACTTTCGGCTCAAGGCTCAGGACATTGCTGCGTCCTTCCAAAGCAGAGGCTTCCACCGTTTGCCCCACATAACCCAGATGGGAGAAGGAGAGCATGCAGCGCCTCAACGAGTCGGGCAGGTTGAGCCGGAATTCACCGTTCTGGTTGGTAATGTTACCCAGTGAGGTTCCTTGTGCGATGACCGACGCACTGACGACGGGCTCTCCCGTCTCCTTGTCCAGCAGGATTCCGGCAATGGTGGAATATGCCGGTCGGGGCGGCAGGGGTACCGTTTCTTCCATACTCTTCCTTTCTGCCGCCCGTGTTATCAATATATGGTTGCCTAATACCTTCAATTCGAGGTTCCGGCTGCCGGTTATCCTATGAATGGCCTGCCTCACGGAACACTCCTGCTTCCTGACCCTCACCACTGAGTCGTTATGGATGACCTTACTATCATAGATAAACAGATAGCCGGACTGCTCCGAGACTTTCCCCAACAGCGCATAAACCGTTCCCTTCATTCCAGGCAGCCGGACGATGCGGTCCAGCACATCGCCTCCGTCCGCTCTTGCACTGCCTGCCAGGAAGAAAATGAAGAGTGGCAAATGGAGAATGAAGCATTTCATTGAATTCATTGTTCCGACAATATCAGTCTATTGCCCTGACGTGTACACTTCAAGTCGAACGTCCAGCATATCAGCTCGGCCACAGACTCCGGGGAGTTATTCGAAAATTCGACCGTCAGCCGCCGTTTGCCCAGGGTTGGCGACGCGGCTTCTATCTGCCAGCCGGCAGACTCCTTATTGATGGCACGCAGCACATCCTCCAGGCACTCGTCCTTGAAACGGATGTTGCTGGTGTAGCGGTCAAAGAGCTCCGGATTCTCCGTCTCGCTGACGAGCAGACTGCCCCCCTGCAAGATAACCGTTTCTCCCGCCTCTACAAAGACCGTCTGTTCCTCTTGTTTCAGCAGCACCTTCACCTTCCCGCGCTTCACGGACAAGCTGAAGGGGAGCCCTTCATTGCTCCTGACATTGAAAGCCGTGCCCAGTACCTCCACACGCACCCTCGCCGTCTCAATCGTAAAAGCCTGCTCGGGTTTCTTTGCCACATCGAAGAAGGCTTCACCCTGCAGGTTCACTTCCCGCTTGTCTTCCGCAAAATGTTCGGGATACTTCAGCGTGCTTTCCTGCGCCAGATATACCACCGAACCGTCTTCAAGGGTCTTGACCAGTGTGGGCTTCTCCCGGTTCTCCTCCGTCAGCAAGCTACGACTGTCCCCACCTTGTTCCGGTACGGCCCACCATGCGGCAAAACATACGATTCCGGCAATCACGGCTGCCGCAACGCTCCCCCACTTGAGGTAAAGCCTGCGGTGCATTGCCGGAGCATGTTCCGCATCTGCCGGCAGCAGGCAGTCCGTTTCGAAGCGGGCATAAAGCCGTACCCATGCCTCGTCGGTCCTTGTCTTCTTTTTATCTACTTCCATCATTGTGTCCGGATATAATTATCAATTTCATTTCGTAAGGTTCGGAGTACCTTGGTCATTTCCGCTTCCACCGTCTTGACGGACAACGAAAGCGACAAGGCAATCTCTGCATATTTCTTCCCCTCCATGCGGTGCATCCTGAAAATCTGCTGCCGGCGCCGGGGCTGCTTGTCGAGCGTATGCCGGATGAGAGTCCGTAGTTCCTCGTACTCCAAATGCGCGTGGGGGTCGGACGAATAGCCCGGCCCGGACTCCGTACGGACAGATGCCCGATAGCGCTCCTTGACCTCCTGATGCTCACAAAACTGCACGGCTTCATTCCTCACAGAACGGTAGAGATAGCTTTTCACGGACTGGAATACTTGTAACCGCTCCCGGTTCTTCCACAGCACGTAGAACAGCTCCTCCACAATTTCCTCGGCAGACGCCGTATCACCCGTGATGCCCGCAGCATACCAGCAAAGAGGGGAATAATACCGGCGGAAGATTCCTTCGAACGCCTTTATATCGCCCTCCTTTATTCTGGCCAGTATCATCAGTTCGTCCAGCATACACGGTGTTTTTTCTCGGTTGCTCCAAATATAAGGAAAACTATCAGATAATCAATTGGATTGTTTCCGCAATTTGCTGACTGCATTCTCCAGGGATTCCGTAGGTTCTATGATATTGTAGTTCCTCCAGAAGTCTTCGTTCCAGTACTCATCCACCAGGTCGTAGAATACCTGCTTCCGTTTGAAGGTGTTCTTGTTGGAGATGCCGGAGAGAGGGCTTTCCGTCCTGTCGGTCACCACCATTTCAGAGAAAGCGGTGTAGCTGGAGGAGAACAGCCTTTTTCCAGTCGCATTTAAAGCGGATGACATTCCGTATATAGTTCAGGTAAGTCTTGGCCCCCTGCTGCTTGTAGGTCACCAGATAGGTGACTTCCTGCGGGCGGAACCGTAAGCCGACGGGCTTCTTATGCAGAATGGCCTCCACTGCCTTCACCCGATTTGCCATGTCCAGGCCAAACTCGGCACGTGTAAAGGAAAGCCGTTCGTAGTCTATATACAGTTTCCCGATGAACAAGGCATACATCAGGCTGACCCGCGGACGGAAGCTGACCACATACTGCATGCGGTTATCCAAATTGACGGGGTCCTCCATACGGAATTCATAATAGTCCAGATTGTCCGTGCTCAACAGCGCATCGCCATTCTTCACAATGTCCAGATAAAGGGACAAATTGGGACCTCCCACCACTTTCACAGCCAGCGTGTCACTCTGCTTTTGGCTCAGCAGGCGGCGGCCTTTCAGCAGCTGCACCTTGTCGCGGTCTACATCGCGGGAGTTATAATCCGTCTTATAGACATCCATCACTGCCTCGGACACGCTGATATAGCGGCGGCGCTTCTGCACGGTTTCCCGATAGAAGGCGGTCAGCATGTTGTCATTGCCAGAATAATTTACTGGAATTTTCTTGATGGCCTCTTCCACTATGACGCGGGGATTATTGCCATAGACCACAATCTCGCTCAAAAGATTGGGGGCCGGTATCATCCAGATGGTCAGCTCGCCCGTTTTTTCAAGTTCTTCCAGAGAGAGGTGTGTAGTGAGATAGCCGATATGGGAGACTTCCAGTCCACGGAAAGCTTCCGCTTCCGCTACTTTCAAGGAGAATGTGCCGTCGGCATTGGTCACCGTTCCGATATTGTTGCCGACAACAGAGACGTTCACGTTTTCGAGTTTCTTCCTGCTGTCCTTGTTCTTGACCGTACCGGTGATGACGAGCTCGTTCACTGCCGCGTCCTGCGCCATCAACGGGGTGATACCCGAAGATAAGAATGCAAACAAACACCCAAGTGTAAATCCTACAAAGTTTTTCATAAGGCATGTTTTTAAGGGGTTTCTATTAATAAGAGCGGTGAGGAAGATAAAACCCTATAGAATGGAGAGAAAAATACAAAAAAAGTAGCACGTTGATAATCAGAGAGAAATTTTGCCAAGACATTGCCATAGGTTTGGCAAAACGTTGCCATGCCTATGGCAAAAGTTTGCCAACGCGGTGGCAAAGTCTTGCCAATAGTAAGGCAAAAACTTGTCAAGCTGTCGGCAATAGCTTAGTTGAATTGTTGGGGCTTCCGCTGGCTCAGAATAACGTAGATGATGACCGGCGCACCGATAATGGGCGTGACGGCATTCAAGGGAATAATACCCGCTTCGCCGGGCAAGACGCAAATCAGATTGCAAAGCAGTGCCACTGCACCGCCACTCAGGATGGTGACCGGCAATAGGGAATTGTGATTGGTTGTCCCCAATATCATGCGGGCCACATGCGGCACGGCCAGGCCAATAAAGGCGACCGGACCACAGAAAGCGGTGGTGACAGCCGTCAAGAGCCCGGTGATAATCAAAAGCCAGTTGCGCACACGGCGGATATTGACACCTAGATTTTCGGCATAGCGCTCTCCCAGCAACAAGGCGTTCAGGGGCTTTATCAACAATAATGAGCCGAACAGTCCCACAATGGTGACCAGCGCAAAGGCCGGCATCTGCTGTAGGGAAACTCCACCGAAGTTGCCCAGCCCCCATATCATATAGGACTGCACCCCCTCTGCCGTAGCAAAGAAGTTCAGCAGGGCAATGGCCGAAGAAGCGATGTAGCCTATCATGATACCCGTTATCAGCAGCATGATATTGCTCTTTATCAGCGTGGAAAAGAAAAGGATAAGTGCCATAATCAGCATGGCTCCGATAAATGCGCCAAGCAGTACGGAGAAGAAGCCGGACAGACTGAACGCCCCTGCCGTGATGCTACCGCCAAACAGCAGCATGACGAAGGCCACTCCCAGACTTGCCCCGGCGTTGATGCCCAGAATGGATGGTCCTGCCAGCGGATTCTTGAAAGCCGTCTGCAACATCAGTCCGCAGACAGCCAATGCGCCACCGCAAAGCAGCGCCGTCAGCGCTTGGGGCAAACGGGATTCCCAAAGGATGAAGCTCCAGCTTGCCTTCTCCCCCTCTCCACCGAGCAGGATACGGAAAACATCGGCAGGCGGAATCGAAACCGACCCTACCAGCAGATTGCCCGCAAAAGCAATAAGATTACTACTCCCAACCCGATACCATATTTCCAGCCTTTACTCATAGTTACATTATTTAGCACACAGAGACACGGAGGCACAGAGTTTTCTATTACTTTCACAAAGTTCCGTATCTCTGTGTTCATCACTCCTTCAGTCTGCAAAAATAGCGCAAGCCTCCCAAATCTCCTATTTCGGGATGCAGAATCTGTATCAGGTCGGATAACAAATAATCGGGACGGAACGGAGCCTCCTCGTAGAAAGGAACTTTCGCCGTATTACAACCATAGACATTCCGGGTCTTGAAAGCCTTGAAACCGGTGTAGCCGATATAATCCGCCTCCAAATCAGCATAGCTCATGTCGCGGTCACGGTTGTACTTCACCAGCCAGACGTCGGCATCGCCCGCCTTGTCGAAAACGGTCTCGAAAGCCAGAGGAACAGAGCCGCTGTGGGTATCGTCGGCAAAAGCGTAACGCCCGCAAGCATCCTGAAAAAGCCTTCCTATGGTGCTACGCCCTCCCGGCACGTACCATGCCGAGCCGCTTTTCAACTCACTGACAACGGAGAACGAGGTGGATGAAAGTTGCGCACGCATCTTGAGGCGTTGGTAACAACTGTCCACTTCAGCAAAAAGGTTGTCGGCTTGTGGCGCAACCCCGAAGAGCAGTCCGTAGAAACGCATCCACTCGGCACGTCCCAAAGCGGAGGTTTCCATGTAGTCGGCACATTCGATGATGGGAATATCCAGTTTTCGATACGGCCATAACCGCCACTGTTCTCGAACGGAGACAGAAGGATGGCATCGGGATGCAGGTCGATGATGCGCTCCATATCGGGATTCATACCGTCGCCACAATCGGCGATGGTGCCCCGGCGGCAGGCTTCGTGAACGGTGGGCAGTTTGATGTACTTCAAGTCGCAGACACCGCCGATGCTACCAAACACACCCAGATTATCCATCAGTCCGCAGTGGACGGAAGAGTAGATGACTGATTTGAGAGCGGGGTACGTACCACAGTACCTGCCGGAAGATGTGCCGGGAGTTCGCGGTCTTTCGGGACCAGTATATAGGTATGTAGCGTGTGCAACGTATCCCAAGGATTGCGCAAGGTGGCAAGGGTATAGCCGGGATAGGACACTAAGGTAAGATTCTCTGCATAACGTAAGGGAATGGTGTCACCGTTGGCCAAAGCAGAGGCAGTCTTGCCCCTTCCTCCGCAGGAGGAAAGAAACAGGACTGCGAACAGACAGATAAGTAAACTATTTCTTTTCATTGATATTAATTGAAGAAGATAGCAGAATTAGGATTCATACCTCCTGCATCGAACTGCTCTATAAAGGTACCGTCTTTCTTGAAACGATAAATGGTGCCGTTCGTGGTATATTCAGAAGTACCAATATAGAAATCACCGTTATTATCATTTACTTCCAACATATAAATCGTAGAAGTTTTCAACTTTTCCGGTATATCCTTCAAGAAAGAAGCTTCATCCATCTTTCCAGTCTTTATATTATAAGTAAAAAAGAAGCGGTAGGATTGGTGTAATTTGAATAAGTCAAATAGAGAATATCATCAGTAGCACACATACGGGTGGCACTGCCTAATTCCGTCACCTTATTGTTGGCAGCAGGGTCTATCATCTGTAATGAATAGCCAATATCAACATAATTACCCCATGAAATCAAAAAAACCTTATCATCCTCTTCAACCAAAGCATTGGGGTTCAAACCTACCGTCAACGTCTCTTTCAACTTGAAAGTACGCAAATCTATCACCTTTACGTCATTGTGATAAGTGCTCCAATCAGCAGTACAGCTATTCGCCACATAAAGCATATCCTCGCAGATTGCCACACCTTCCAGATTGTCGCCAAGTCCGGTCAATTTATCCACTACCTCCAACGTTTTCGCATTGATTTTAGCTACAGCTCCTCCGTAGAAGGAAGCATAGATATATCCATCCTCAGCATCGATATAACGAATGCCTGCACTGAGGTCGTTGTCGTCTACAAACGAAACACGTTTCAACTCCACACCCGCAGCATTCAGCTTAGTCAGATAATTGGAACCACTTACAGCTATATATATTTCATCTTCATACTCAATCATACTCTGACCAAGGTCACCCAACTTGGCGTTGTTTTGAGTCTGGTAAATATCACTGATGAAATCCGCATCCTTATTGGGTGCATAAAAGGCAAGTCTTGCGTTATTAGCTCCCCAACCACCCTCATTCAGAATATAAACACGCGTCTGCGGCAGTGTCACCTTCGACCCGCCGTCATCCAGAGAATCGTCATCGTCGTCACTACAAGATGCCAAAGAGGCACCCAAAGCAAGCATGCAGAGCATACCGAATAATAAACTTCTTACTTTCATAATCACAGTTGTTATTGTTTATAATTAGTTTTTGTTGTTCATAAATAGATTATTCAAAACTTGAAAGTACCCGTCAACCGCCACGAACGACCCGGCATAGGATAATATTTTATCACGTCATACTGTTCATCGGTCAGATTTATAATCTCGGCCTGCAACAGAAGCCGGCAACCGCCCAAAGCAAACTCATGAGAGAGGCTCATCGTATGCTCCAGATAGCCCTCAATCTCATTCTCCGGAATGTTCTGCGACAAATAGTAACGCTTTCCCACTCCTACCGCCGAGTAGCCCACATTCACCCACGGCGTTTCTACAATGGCGGACGCGTTTCCGCTATGAAGAGGAGTATAAGGCAATTGGTCCTTATAGTTCTTCGCGTCGGAATCGGTCAGGTCAATGGCCTTTTGCCATGTATATCCGCCCGACATAATCAGTCTTATTTTCTCCGTCAATGGAACGGTTGCCGCCAAAGTGGCATCCACACCTGCGGCATGCACCTTGCCGTAGTTCGCCATCTTCCACGCATAGGTGGTGGGAAAAGCCACAATCTTATCCGTCACATCATTATAGTAACCGTCGAGCGTAACGGAGATATAGTCGAACACAGACAATCCGGATTTGCTCCATGTGATACCGACATTATATTCGTCTGCCTTCTCGGGTCGCAGATTACGGTTGCCCAGCCGGTAGTAATAGAGGTCGTTGAAAGTGGGCAGACGGAACGTACTCTTATACATCAACCGGAAATACAGCGACTCGTCCTGCCAAGGCTGCATACTGACTGATAAAGAGGGGGCAAAGCGATGGAAGTCATCGGGGACCGTACCTTTCTCGGCATGCTCCGAAGTGGCAGTATGCACCAGCGAAGCCGTGGCCGTGAGCCATCCTTGCCGGTAGCGTGCATTGAAGGCACTGATGGAAGTATATCTTGTAGGGAAAGGACATTCCGGCAAACTGTTGCGCAACTTGTTTATCACCCCATCCTGCGCCAACGAAAGGGTCAAAGCTTCCAAAGGACGGTAGAGAACGGTCGCGGAAATATAATATTCGTCTTGCCGGTGATTTTCCCGATAATATCCGTCGGCATATTCCTTGCCCTCATCCTTATATTGGTTCCAGCCATGATTATACTTTGCCTGTGCCTGCAAACTCCACCGGGGCGAAAAATGCTTCCTATAACGTGCCTGCACAAAAGTATTCTCATCCCAAAGCGTTTCATCGGAAAGGGGATTATAGAGCGTAACCGCCCCTGGAAGTCCCCGGCGGGAATAGAAGTAATAACCCTTCACATCCAGTTCGCTGTCATCCTTGAAAGTATGATAAAAGGTAGCTTCGCCCTGCCAGGAATAGATGCCGGAGTTGTTACGTTTCTCTTCCGTCACGTATTTCCCATTGACCAGCGTGAAAGGGTAATTACCGTCTGCCCTCATATAACCGGCATCTACCGCCACGCGTGTACGGCAGCCCAGTTTCTGCCACCAGCGCAGCGAGGGGCTGACCATGCCGAACGACCCTCCGCGCACCCGTGCCTGAAAAGCGGCATTGCGCCCGTCATCAAAATGAGGTTTTTCCGTCTCTATGCCCAGCACACCGGCCGACGCATACAAGCGGGCGGACTGCAACAAGTCCTCCGACTGCCCGATGGCGAGCGAAAGCATGGAAACATTGTCCAGCGAAAAACGCCCGATATCTATCTGCCCTGCCTGACAATTACTCACCGCCACCCCGTCATAACTGACAGCTGTATGGGCTGCTCCCATATTGCGTATGGAAACCGTTTTCAGTCCTCCAATGCCTCCATAGTCCTTTACATTGGCTCCGGCAAAACGGCGTACAGCATCTGCCATATTCTGTATTCCCAGCTGGCTGATATCCTGCCGTGACATCGTCTGTATGGGTACGGCAGAAGTCACTTTATTGGGCGACCTGCGTGCTGTCACTGTCACTTTCTCTATCTGATGCACTTTCCCCGTAATCGTATCTCCCCCCACCTCCTGGGCAGAGAGCCGGAGTATACTTGCACCCAATGAAACAGCACAGACCAGTAATACCTTAGTCCTTCCTGACATAGAATAAATGAAGATTATCTTAAACCATTTGCGCACTGCCCACTTTCCTCGAATGGACAATTTTTCGACTTTGTTTTGCAGGTCTTCTGACTCGTTCCCGGTACATCGCCTTCCCGTTCTTCCCGAAGAACAGTGGCACAAGTATGATACACCGAGCATGGAACTCACAGCAGCGGGACTGTTCGGGACTTTCACCCGATTCCCTTTTCATCCGCTTCTCCGGATAGAGAACGCGGAACAAAACGTGGACAAAGATAGGATAAATAAAAGAAGTTTCAGTAAACAATAAAACGAATATTACCGTTTTAACAGTCATTTTTTTAACTTTGTAACATAATAACCCCAAAATCGAGTTGCCATGAAATATAAGTTATTGGTTCTTGATGTAGATGGAACGCTACTCAATGATGAAAGAGAAATTAGTAAAAGGACATTAGCTGCTCTGCTAAAGGTCCAGCAAATGGGAGTGCGCATAGTTTTGGCATCCGGTAGGCCGACTTATGGATTGATGCCACTGGCCAAAACCCTCGAACTCGGCAATTATGGAGGGTTTGTTCTCTCCTATAACGGTTGCCAGATAATAAAAGCACAGAACGGAGAAATATTGTTTGAACGACGCATCAATCCGGAAATGCTGCCTTATCTGGAAAAGAAAGCCCGCAAGAACGGCTTTGCCATCTTCACCTACCACGATGATACCCTCATTACGGATAGTCCGGACAATGAATATATAAAGAATGAAGCCCTGCTAAACAATTTGAAGATAATCAAGGAAGATGAATTCTCTACTGCCATAGACTTCGCACCTTGCAAGTGCATGCTGGTGAGTGACAAGGAAAAAGCTCTGATAGGGCTGGAACAACATTGGGAAAAACGCCTGGCAGGTACTCTGGATGCTTTCCGTTCCGAGCCTTACTTTTTAGAGGTGGTGCCCTGCGGAGTCAATAAAGCGAATACGTTAGGCGCCCTATTAGAGCATTTGGGAGTAACACGGGAAGAAGTCATTGCCGTTGGAGATGGCGTATGCGATGTGACCATGCTCCAATTGGCCGGCATGGGGGTAGCTATGGGACATTCACAAGATTCTGTAAAGGTCTGTGCAGACTATGTGACCGCATCGAATGAAGAAGATGGAGTGGCCCTGGCCGTAGAAAAACTAATATTGGCAGAAGTGCGTGCAGCAGAGGTGCCTCTTGATTTACTGAACGAACGGGCACGACACGCATTGATGGGAAACTTGGGCATTCAATACACATACGCTTCGGATGAGCGCGTAGAAGCAACCATGCCGGTCGACTACCGTACCCGCCAACCCTTCGGCATTCTGCATGGCGGTGCCACCCTTGCCTTGGCAGAAACCGTTGCCGGGCTCGGCTCCATGATTATCTGCGAACCTGATGAGATTGTCGTGGGAATGCAAGTCAGCGGAAATCATATTTCTTCTGCACACGAAGGAGATACCGTAAGGGCAGTGGCAACCATCGTTCATAAAGGGCGTTCATCCCATGTGTGGAATGTGGACGTATTTACTTCCACCAATAAACTGGTTTCCTCTATACGGGTAGTGAATAGTGTTATAAAGAAAAGATAAAATAACTGTTATAAACTACGTAATGTAAATGCATGAAAATCAAAAGGGAACGAGGGGGTTAACCAATTCCTCGGTTTTATCCTTACTTTTGTAAACTATATTAGAGAGTTATCCCGAACAACAAAAAGAAAACGATGCAGATACGCAACAATACATTGATAACGGAATGTTCAGCTTATGATTTCAAGGAAATGTTGGAACGTAAGAAAGTGAAGTCATGGCTTAAATCCGTGTCGGCTTTTGCCAATACGGAAGCATCTTCTTTCTTCACTACATTCTATAATCTGAATTGGGGAAAGAACGAAAGAATACCCGTAGAAGAAGTGGCCGAAAGGGTAAACAGTCCCCTCAAAAAGTATCCTGCAAACGAAGAAAGTTCGGTCGAAAAGTTCGGTGTAAATGCGAAAATGTTCGGTGTAAACGACAAAAGTTCGGAGACAAGGTTCGGAGAGAGCACAGATGCCCCTAAAAACATAGGAAAGACAGCACAGAAGATTATCGATTTCGTCATTTCCGATCCTCCTATGTCAGCCGAAACTATGGCTTACAAGATTGGTATAAGTTCTCGTGCCGTAGAAAAACAAATTGCAAAATTGCGGTCTATGGGTATCTTATCTCGTGAAGGTGCGGACTTTGGTGGCTATTGGCGCATTGTCATTAATCCTCAAACTGAAAAATAAGTATATAAGATTGACTTGAAATTCAAAAACACAAGAGGCGTGCAACTTAATGGATTACACGCCTCTTTTTTCTATAAAATCACCTATTGCAACTTACTTCACTTCCTCAAAATCAACAGCATCTCTGTATGAGCAACTTGCGTGAACGTGTTGCAAATATAGTGCAAACCCGAAAATAAGCATCCATAAGCAACCACAGCTCTTTACTGCAAAAATACAGATTTATTTGATAAATATCGTGATATAAACACATAATAATCAAATCGATGGGGTGATTTTAACATAATATCTGGTTTTATCCTTACCTTTGTATATAGAACTTGGGCTTTATCCCCAAACAACAAAAAGAAAACGATGCAAATTCATAACAATATATTGATAGCGGAATGCTCGTCTTACGATTTCAAGGAAATGGTGGAGCGTAAGAAAGTAAAGTCATGGCTTAAATCCATATCGGCTTTTAGGTACGAAGATAAGTCTGGGAATGGACACGTGATTGTAGAAACGCATTTTCATTCATTTCAATACTACTTTTTTTATTTATGATGGATAATCGAGTATGTTTTTATTCTCCGAATGATTTAAGCATCGGTTATAATCTTGAACTTGCTGAAAAAGCAATTATAAAGTATAAATCTGAGCCAGCTTCTACGTTAACAGACGTGATAGAGTTATTTCACATCAAGAAACTCATAGATAATGATTGTCGATTAAAATGCTGGTCAGACATCATGTTTAATCAAATCAAAGAAGATATAAAAAATTATAATGATATTATTGCAAAACACTTTGCCAAGCTAAATAGAGACTCTTTGGAGAACTGCTATGATGCATTATCTTGTGATTACAGACAAGCATTTTGGGATATTATTGACCAATTCAAATTATTTAATGTTATAGATAATAATTTTGTAAAATATATAGCAAAGGGCAAACAAAATGACTTGACAGAAGTACTTCATTGTAGGAATGTTGTGGAAAAATTCAAAATAGAACTAAGGCAGATAATGCTTGAAGACAGTAATACTGCTCATATTCTCATAAATCATTATATCGCCAAACATGACAATATAACTGATAGAAGAATTCACCTTCCTTCAAATCTATCAATGGACGACAAGGTTAAAATAATAAACTCATATTTAGATAGCAAAGACCCTAATTTAAATTATGTCCGTCTAATTTGTCAGAATAAGGATGACAAAAATGGACTAGTATTAGATCCCAAAACGAAAGTAAAAGCAGAACGTCTAGCTCAAAAGTTGAACGATGAGTTTATGTCTGACAGTCGTACTGTTAAAATTTCTCATAAATTAGCTGTCGCATTTTCTAATGAGAACAATATAACACCAACAGACTATAGAATCGAAGGAGGTTATCCTACTTATTTATACAGCATAAAGTATATTCGTTCTTGCAACTCTATAGAGCTGGTGGAGAATTGCAAAACCTTATTCTATTGGATAAATCGTCACGGATTATTGGAACTCATCAATAAAAGTGGCGAAATAGATGGACTAGAGATTGCTTTTATGGATAAAAGTAAAAATGCCTATCCAGATTACAGCTATTTCCATCAAAAGAACGACTTGGCATTATATCAAATATGTGGATACAACAATGTATTAGCTCAATTAAACATGTCTTTTGAGCAAACGCTAAAAGAATTTTACGAAGTACATCTTTTCAACAAATATGGCTATCCTGCATTGAAATTGAACTATCCTAATATTGAGGATAGTTGGTTAAATAAATGCCGGATACTATTCCCTGAACTAGATTCTGTTGTCAAACAATATAACACCTATGTTCAGTATGATGAGATAGACAAAGACATCATAAGGTTAAGCAAGCCTTTGAAAATGACAGAAGGCAAAAGTCTTTTACTTAACAAATATTATGAAATTAATGAAGAGTCTTCAGAAATTCGTGTAATACTAAACTGCATTTTTGGTTCTAATACTCTACTTGGTTATGTTAAGCCCTTTAAGGAAAAGCATTATCATAATCTTTTTGATTTATTAAACAACGAAGAAGTATATTATGAATTTTATGAAGAGTATCAAAAACTAACATAGATTTCCTTTTATCGCATGATGTCATAAAAAAAAGTAAAGGCGGACAGCTATCTATACCAGATAATGATTTTAAAATTATACTAAAATCACTATGGGAATATCGGGCTTGTTCTTATTGGCATTATTCTGAAAAAGGAATGAAGTACCTTGATGAGATGTTAAATAAAGGTTGGCTTATAAAAAGTGACAATTTATTGACGAAAGAGGAGAAACGATACTTTAGCTACTACATGGATAATGGAGAATTCACTAATGGACATGCATATCGAAACCTATATGCCCATGGCTGTATTATTTCAGAGGATGATACCAATAAACACCATATTGCATATTTGGTATTTCTACGGCTTTTAACTATCTTAATTTTGAAAATTGAGGATGATTTACAATGTGCGACAAGAGCTCTTCTCACAGGTATAGTGTCACATATAAGCTCAAAATTAAATTGCTGAAGTAGTTTTGGATTTAAACTTAAAAGTATATAATCTAAGATAAGAAGGCTAAAGCTGGGACTTTTGTCGCATAACATATGATTACAAGTACGTTTATTCAACTTTTATATATGGGCATATTTAAATCAGTATCGTCTTTTCCGATATAGACTATGGTATTTTATGGAGTAAACAATGAGGGAGTGATTGTCGGTTTGTAGAATCAACAAGTAGATACCGACTTTATCAGTGAAATGACAAAGGCTAGACTCGCCTTGTATCAAAAGTATAGCTTATACAGATTGAGCACTAAGGGCATATCATTACTTTCATACGAATTAAAGAGGATACATGAATTAGAATTTACTGCATACCCAAATGGATACCAACAAACTTTTTCGTTATTATTACCAATACTTCGTAAATAAATCCAGCAGGAATGAAACAATAAATATTTAGATTCGTTTTGACTATAACTGTCCAATATTGGATTACTGTTTGTGGACAATTGTATTGTATTCTAATCACATATTTTCTCTACAATTGAATGGAACTTTATAAAAACGATATAATCAATTCAATAGAGTATCGCTAAATCTTGTATTGCTTCTTAAATATAATATGGACGTCAGCCAAAACTAGATAATGAGCAGATTGAGGAAGAAGCCGAATTAAACTCTTTGACTATTCAAACAGCACTATCTTTGAAGGATTTGTAAGCCATCTTATCCATAAAGATTACACTTCATTATAGGAAGTTCATATTGATATACATGATAACTGAGTAAAATTGATTTCACATGGTGGAATGCTTTATGGAACATTGATTAAAGTCGACATATATAAAAGTATCGTATATGCTATGAAATCCGGTTATTGTAGATATGTTTCGATTAGACTAATTAGAAAACGATCAGAACACATGTACACCATAAAAATAAGGTAATACAACTTAGAAAATCTTGATTTTTTAATCTCATTATATATAAATTACAATTTAAGGCTACCTTTGTAATTATGGTAAAGGAATAGAATAAGTTTTTAGATAAATATATAGAAAACAAAAAATATGGAAGAAGAATTGTCTGATGTTGAACGTTGGCAGAAATCTGAAGATGAACGTTTAGAGTATGAAGGCTATTGTAATAAAATTCGCAAAGGATTAGAAGACCTTGACGAAAAAGTGGCGAACGTGCCTTATGGGAACTAGTTCAAAACGCACGTGATACGAGTAGTGAAGCTCGTATAAAAGTAGAATTAAACGATACAAATATAATTTTTCTCACCATGGTAAACCATTTGACTATACCTCATTTCGTGCTTTAGTTAAGCAAGATAGTTCTAAGGATAGAAATGGAGCAGACCAAGTTGGTCAATATGGTACAGGCTTTATGACGACTCATGCTTTTAATCGTTTGGTATATGTCAGTGGTCCATTTGTAGTAAAACTGGAGAAGAAACTATCAAGGGTATGTGCAAGTAAAGGACTTTGAGTTAGACCGAACCCTCGTTGATACAGCTGAAGGTCCTAAAAAATGAAAGAACAGCTAGAAAAAGTCAAACAACTTTGGAAGGGAGAACTACTTCAGGAAATTAACGATGATGCAACATCTTTTCGATACGATTTGACTCCATCACAAGTTCGTAATGTGTCTGATCAATTATCAAGTGCAATTCACTTAATGCCATTTGTATTGGTAATCAATTCTCGCATCAAAGAGGTGGAAATATGTAATCATTATACCAAAGAGCATTTTACATTAAGAAAATCAGAGCAACAGTCCATAATTCCGCTAGAAAAAAGGATGGCATGTAGTTACTGAAAAGTGTTGCTCATAAACCACGCAACAGAAGAAGATTCAGCACCTTTTACCTGTAAAGTTTGCAGTCTGATAATGGCGATGTAGTGGTCATTCCACCATTTCCCAATTTTTGTGGATTGCCGGTGGATATTCCAAGTCTATTTCTTTGGTTTCCCTACTTGAACTGAAAGATTCGGTGTAAATTTCATCTTTCACTCCAAACGTTTTATCCTGTTGAAAAACGTAATAATATCATGCTTCCGGGTTCCACTCCTATTAAGCAGGAAAATGGAAATAAGAATAGTGTCGTATTGAAAGAAATAACTGAAGTCTTGTTTGCATATTTTGCGAAGGATGAAAACGCTAAAACACTCATTCGTCAGATGTGTGAAGTTTCATTTCCAAATACGAGTGAAGATAAAGTAACTTGTCAATTTTACAAAGATATGCAGGAGCTATGGAATACTCACATACCTTATTGGAAGATATTACCGATAAATGACGAATATTATGCTATAACGGACGCAAGAGTCAAATTATTGCACCGTGACTTCTATTCAAAACTCAATTTAGAGCAAAGGCTAGAATATGAACCAATATTAACATATTATGCGCAATTGCCACAGAAAACAGATGGATATCCCTATCTAATGCCATCAACAGATTTAATAGCTTGGTCAGAAACAATAGACAAATGGGGATGTAAACACGATGAAGATTTTTCATTACTGTATCTGATGTATGTAAAGCAATTCGAACAAAGAGCGAGAAACTTCATTCTTTCTGAAATTAATGAAGGATAGTGGTAATACAGAAGTAATGAAGGATTATGCATTACTTCCTAATAGATACGGTGAATTACGAAAGAAAGGCGAACTTTACCATGCTGCATTTATGACTCCAGAGGTTTATGAATTAGTAAAAGTAGTGATGGGGGATGATTCAAAGAAAATTTATGATTCAGCTTACCTTGATGTATGTGAAGTAAACCTTTATAGTCAATCTGATTTGCAAAGAGCTATTGCTTCTACTATGGGAACCTGGCGTACTTCTGTTTTATCTAATCACAACAGAACATCTTTTACAGATGAACAATTGTCCGCCATAATTACATTCTGCTCCGCATCATATCTACCGGAGTTCAATAATGCCAGAGGTAGAATGATGCCATTACTCGCAGAATTCTATGGCATAGAATATAAGACTGTTCCGACAATCAAATTTAAAGAAGATAAAGAGGAAGATTTCTACAGTTCTGCTTTTAATCTATTATTAGACTACACTTTATATAAATTAAGTCAAAAGGATATAGAATGGGTACAATCCAATAAAGTATGGCTAAAATCGTTTCTTGAAGAATATAGCCCATTAACCAATGAAGAACACAAGAAACGATTGGATGATTATAGTGTTCTTCCAAATCAGAAGAACGAACTATGCCTAATGAAAGACTTACATAAAAACAATGGTATTCCACCGGAAATGGCTATAATCTACTCAACTATCTTTGGCAAGGATTTACATGAGTCGTGGGTAGATTCAGACTTTGAGGACATTGTACCGTTAGCAGAAAACAAGCCGGAAGATATTGCAAAAAAAATAGAAAGCAGTCTCGTGGCAGACATGAAACAAGAGACAAAAGACCGTAAATTTGAGAAAATTGTCCGTACAATTATTTTAAAAATTGCAGAATCGAAAAATTGGGAAGAGTGGTTCAGTCAAATCAACGACAAAAAAGCCACTTATACCTTCAGTATGAAAAGTGGTAAAGCTCAAAAAAGTTTATTCTCTTTAATGGATATTGAAGATGACAATCTAGACCGATTGGCTAAACTAACCGAAAAGGGAAGCATTAATATAATGCTTGATAAAATGGAGCGGCAACAAGAGCTGGAATACGAAAATGAAGCTCGTTTCAATCATTTGCATGCAATAGGAAAGCATATAGAAGATACATTACGGGAAAAAATAGGCTCAGATTTGATACAAGTAGATAATCCTATGAGAACAGAGGGCAATACCATTGTCGAAGATGTTCAGAATGGACAAGATATTGTTGTTCGTATAAAAAATGGAGAGGAGGGGTTGATATCTTTTACGTAGAGGTAAAGAGCAAATGGGATTTTTCTGAACCAGCTCACATGAGTACTCGTCAAGTTCGCATGGCCGCCCTTCATCCAAACGAATATGCATTATGTTGTGTTGATTTACGCAAACACAAACATGAAGATCTTGAAAATCTGCCGACTGAAATCATCCTTGAATGTACAAATGTTAAAATGGGAATCGGAGAAATTCTTAATCCCATGCTTAAAGCCATCCTTGAAGCTGATAACCGCTCAGACGATGAACAAATTAAGATTTCTGAATATCGAAGTAATATGGGTGCATCAATTTTTGAGAAAGGTGATTCCTTGGACGTTTTACTGAATACCATTGAAACAAAAATACGACAGAAACTTTCTAGTATGTCCTCATAATACAGAAAGAAGCAACGAAGCATATCAAGGTTATCGAGCCAGATAAAGTGTGGAATAAATGAAAATCATTATTATCTATTATGCATTTCAAATGACGTCAGACAGGAATAAGATATTCTGTAGCTTACTTATACCATGATTTGTGAACTGTCTTAAATAGATAAATTAAATCCAGGCGAGTACATTAAGTATCTTTTCTAAGAGAAGGAATTAGAAGAAGAGTCAGTTGTTTGAGAATTCCGAACAACTGACTCCTATTGAAAATATTACTTCATCAAAACAATTTTTGTAAGAATATTTACATAAATACGTTGTAATTATAGCGGAAAACCTAAAAAAAGAATCAACAGAGCTACATCTTTTAATTGCTATTTGATAAATATCGTGATATAAACACATAATAATCAAATCAATGTGGCGATTTTAACAAAATATCCGGTTTTATCCCTATCTTTGTATATGATATTGGGAAATTGTACCCTAATAACAAAAAGAAAACGATGCAAATTCATAACAATATATTGATAGCGGAATGCTCGTCTTACGATTTTAAGGAAATGCTGGAACGTAAGAAAGTGAAGTCATGGCTTAAATCCGTGTCGGCTTTTGCCAACACGGACGGTGGTAGCTTATTCTATGGAGTAAATGATGACGGAGTAATTGTAGGTTTGGAGAATCCGCAAGCAGATGCCGACTTTATCAGTGAAATGATAAAGGCAAGGCTTGACCCAGTACCAGAGGTACAACTTATTCCGATTGAACATGAAGGACGTAACCTACTTGAAGTAAGAGTAAAGGCAGGAACGCTGACACCATATTATTATTATCAAGACGGAACACGTACAGCTTATACACGAGTCGGTAATGAAAGTGTGGAATGCAATTCGCAACAACTTCTTTCATTAGTATTAAAGGGTACGCACATGACTTGGGATTCGCTACCTACACAAGTAGATGCCAACAAACATTCTTTCGTTATCCTTGCCAACACTTTCCGTGAGCAAACCCATCAGGAATGGAATGATAAATATTTGGAATCATTCGGACTTGTCACATCTGACGGGAAACTGACCAATGCCGGATTATTGTTTGTGGACAATTGCACCGTATTCCAATCACGTATTTTCTGCACCCGTTGGACGGGGCTCTATAAAGACGATGCCATCAGTTCCGTAGAGCATCGGGCAAATCTCGTATTGCTTTTGAAATATGGTATGGACTTCATCAAGAATTATACCATGAGCGGATGGGTGAAGATGCCAAACTATCGCCTGAATCTCCCAGACTATTCCGATCGTGCAATCTTTGAAGGGTTGGTAAACCATCTTATCCATAGAGATTACACAGTAATGGGTGGTGAAGTACATATTGACATCTATGATGACCGAGTAGAATTGGTATCACCAGGAGCAATGCTTGATGGTACACAAATTCAAGACCGAGACATATACAAAGTGCCTTCCATGCGCCGTAACCCTGTCATTGCGGATATGTTTACCCAATTGGACTATATGGAGAAACGTGGTTCGGGTTTAAGAAAAATGAGGGAACTTACGGAGAAACTGCCTAATTTCTTGCCGGGCAAAGAACCACAATATCAAACGGAAGCAATTTCTTTCTATACCACATTCTATAATTTGAATTGGGGAGAGAACGGAAGGATACCTGTTGAGGAAGTTGCCAACAGAGTAAATAGTACCCTCGAAAAGTACCCTGTAAACGAAGAAAGTTCGGTGAAAAAGTACCCTGTAAACGAAAAAAGTACACTCGAAAGGTACCCTGTAAAACAGAATCTCAATAAACCTGTTGGTAGAACGGCTCAACGTATCATTGATATGGTTATATCAAACCCTATGATAACCCGTGAAAAAATGGCAGATGAATTGGGGATCTCTTTGGGTGTCAGAAACAGATAAAGAATCTTAAGGACAGAGGCATTCTCGTCCATGAAGGATCTGATAAGACTGGCTATTGGCGCATTATTATCAAACCATAAACAACAATAGAATCACATGGCAATATTCTTATTAGTTTTTACTTATGGCTTTCTGCAATAACCTTATTGCTTGGTATAGCCAATAAGTTCTAAGGCTAAATCAGAACAATGTATGTGAGCGCAACGCTATGATACTGATAACTGTTATGACTGCGATTATATAGATATGCAAACTGATATAAGGCTAAAATCAGATTTCATGCAGTATTGATCTTTGCTATTGCTGTCGGATATTTTTGCATAGCTGTAGCATATATGGAAAGTATATTGTAAAACGCAAGAATCAAAATTAGAAGAAGCCCTTACTGTAAAGAACAGGAAAAAGTTTCCATTCTATTGAAGAGCAAAACGAAAAGCAAAAAGCACTTCTGCAAGGAGAACTTGAATGGCTGGCAAATAAAATCAAGATGTTTGCCGAGGAAGAACAAAAAGCAATTCTTGCAAGTGCTTACGCATTTGCAGAACATGACTTGATAATCGCTCCCTCTATATCCATTCAGCAAAAAGATACGTGTAGTCAGCAAGATCTTCCTTAATTCCGCAACACTATTATAAAATATTTTTTTTAAGTACCTGAGCAACAAAAAGTTGCTCAGTTTTCATGTCAGAGGATTCACTTAACTTAGTGTTGCAAAAAAATAATCAAACAAAACCTCATCAGGCATGGCAAAAATACAAATAAAATCCGAGAAGCTCACTCCTTTTGGAGGAATATTTTCAATCATGGAGCAATTTGACTCCACATTGTCATCTGTAATCGACTCGACACTCGGTCTAAGGTGTAGCTCGTTCGGTTATCAGTACAGTGAAATCGTCCGTTCCCTCATGAGTATCTACTTCTGTGGTGGCTCATGCATTGAGGATGTCACTACTCATTTGATGAACCATCTCTCGCTCCATCCGACACTTCGTACTTGTAGTTCTGATACTATCCTCAGAGCGATAAAGGAACTGACGCAAGGAAACATCTCATACACATCAGATACGGGTAAGAACTACGATTTCAACACGGCTGACACACTCAATACCTTACTGCTCAATTGTATGTTTGCATCCGGCCAACTGAAAGAGGGCGAGATGTATGATGTTGATTTCGACCATCAGTTCATAGAGACTGAGAAGTATGATGCAAAGCCTACATACAAGAAGTTCCTTGGTTATCGCCCTGGCGTGGCGGTTATTGACGACTTGATTGTTGGCATTGAGAATAGCGATGGTAACACCAACGTTCGTTTTCATCAGAAGGACACGCTGAAGAGATTCTTTGAGAGATTTGAGCAGAACGGACTTACAATCAATCGTTTCAGAGCTGATTGTGGATCATGTTCCGAGGAAATCGTGGAGGAAATAGAGAAACACAGCAAATCCTTCTATATCCGCGCAAACCGCTGCAGTTCGCTCTACAATGACATCTTTGCTCTTAGAGGCTGGAAGACTGAGGAAATCAATGGCATTGAGTTCGAATTGAACTCTATTCTTGTTGAGAAGTGGAAGGGTAAAGCATACCGACTTGTGATTCAAAGACAGAAACGGATGGACGGTGTGCTGGATCTTTGGGAAGGAGAATACACATACCGTTGTATCCTGACTAACGACTATGAATCTTCCACAAGAGAAATTGTCGAGTTCTATAACCTTCGTGGAGGAAAGGAACGTATCTTCGATGATATGAACAATGGTTTCGGGTGGGACAGATTGCCCAAATCCTTCATGGCAGAGAACACTGTGTTCCTTCTTCTTACGGCACTTATCCGTAATTTCTACAAGGCCATTATCCACAGACTTGACGTAAAGAGGTTCGGACTCAATGCAACAAGTCGCATAAAAGCGTTTGTCTTCAGGTTTGTCTCTGTACCAGCCAAGTGGATCAGAACATCAAGGCGGTATGTGCTGAATATCTATACCTGTAATAATGCTTACGCAGATATTTTTCAGACTGATTTTGGATAACGCCTACAACTTATGGGTATGATACTGCGTATTGCCTCAAGTCGCATAGTGGGGCAAGGGGATATTGTGGGCAGAAGTGGGTATTTCAGCCTCAATTTATCTGCTAATTCAGTGATGAGAGGACGTTTAGACGCAAGAAGGACGCTGAAGAGCTTAGTTGCGGATTTGAGGATTTATAGATTTATTTGCTGGCCTTAGTGGTATTAGAATTGGATTTGAACAAGCCGCAAGTGATTTAGGTGTCAAGACACAATGTGCCCTCACTTCTGAAATCAAACCTGCTGCTATCGAAGCCCTCAAAAATAGATATCCAAACGAGAAAGTTGACTACAATATATATGACGTCCATGCAGATATGATTCCGGAAGGAATAGACGTTCTGCTCGGCGGATTTCCATGCCAGCCATTCAGTGCTGCTGGAAAAGGCTTGGGTTTCTTAGATACAAGAGGTACACTATTCTTCGAGATAGAACGTATCATTCACGAATTTACTCAGAGAGGTCAGAAACCCGCAGGCTTTATCCTAGAAAATGTGGAAGGTTTGATGAAGCACGGAGGAGAGGTTAAAGGAAGCCCTTATGGAAAGACTCTTACTACCATCGTAACGAAATTGGAACTTGCAGGTTATAATGTAGAGGTATTATTGCTAGACTCAGCTGATTTTGGATTAGCTCAGTCAAGGAAACGTGTATATATTCTTGGTATAGACAAGACAAGGGGGAAAATAGATGTGAAAGATTTACCTCATTCGTCCAAGAAATTTGGTGAAGTAAAGGAGTCTGGTCTACCAACAGACAATGGGGACTTTGCAAAAGCATTGCTCAAACATTACAAACCTGAAGAAATTGAAGGCAAATATATCAAGGACAAGCGTGGTGGTTCAAGGAACATACATAGTTGGGATCTTGAGCTACGAGGAAAAGTGACAAAAAAACAGAAGGAACTTCTTAATATACTCCTAAAAGAACGTAGAAAAAAGAAATGGGCACAAATTATCGGTATTGATTGGATGGACGGTATGCCTCTTACGTTGGAACAGATTCAAACGTTCTATAATGACATCAGACTTCCAGAAATGCTTGACGATCTTGTTAAGAAAGGTTATCTCACCTTTGAGCACCCAAAGAAAAAGATACTTATTGAGGCTAATGGGAATATCGGTTATAGGCGAGAACCAGATGCGACTAAACCTAAAGGGTATAATATTGTAACAGGAAAACTGAGCTTCGAATATAGCCAGTTCCTTGATTCAAATGACATTACTCCGACCTTAGTCGCTATGGACATGTCTAGAGTTGGTGTCGTTGATGGTGATGGTATTCGTCATCTTTCTATTTCTGAAGGATTAAAGCTCTTTGGTTATGAAGACTATGACCTTAATTATCTTGAAAATAGAAAAGATGGTCACGAAATAGCTTTTGACTTATTAGGTAACTCTGTCTGTGTTCCTGTTATTAAGGTAATTTCCGACAGATTATTAAGAAAACTTATTGCGAACTGATATGAAAAAGATTCCTTACAACAGCTTTCTTCAATCGATGACTTTATTCTTTGTCAACGATAATATTGACGAGAAATATGCTAATCTAAGAAAAGAGAAGATTAATCAACTCAAAGCTGAAATGAGTTTGATTAACAGCCGTGCAGGTCTTCAAAATTACATAAGGACTTACGAAGATTCTCTTTCGAATCTTTTAGTTATTCTTGGCGTGAGCAACGAAATGTTCAAACGTGTAATCTCCATGTTCCGCATTCAACTTGGAATGATTTTCCAAACAGAATGGGATGCAAAACAGACTCGGAAATACATGCTTACAAATGATACAATGATGGAACGCGTTTGTAACTTGTTCTTGAAAGGTAGTTGTGACTCTTCTTTAAAAGCACAACTGCCGGGTTTCAAACTCGCCAATTTTATTATTGATGACAATGTTATGAACCGACTTAAGAATGACGATTTCCTCGCATTTTTAATTAACAAAGAATTCGATACTCAGTACAACTCGGATTTATCGAATGCAAACATAGCAAAGATTGATGATACTTTAAATGAAATCTGTAAAATATTGAATCTGAAACTAGTTCGTGCTCCTAAAGTTGACCCCATAGGCAATGGAACAAGAGATATTCAGGTGAATTACGCTATTGAGTGTCCAGGCAAGAACTTACCAATATTTTATTTGAAATATAGTTTCAACATCACAACGTCAAGAGGTCAGACTGACTTTAAAAGAAGCATTAAAGACTTGCGCGATTTTATTCGCAATAAGAATGTAGAAGCAAAACAGATCGTTGTTCTTGATGGCGCAGGTTGGATTGGAAGACAGTCGGATTTACGTGACGCATGGGATTATTGCGACTATTGTTTGAACCTTCAGCACATAGAAGACCTTAAAGAAATAATAAAACTATAGCATATGTTACAAGCAGAAAGAAAAGAAGTTCTAAAGAGCGTACAAAAAGGCGAGCCTTTTGCAACGGGTTACCAGTTACTTTATCGTGGTGTACTGAAGCCTTTTAAGGTTTGGGAGATACCAATGGAAGCTCTCATCTATAATCAATACAATGGACGTATTGGTAGTGTTGTGAAATCCTATGAGAAGCAGAGTCATACCCTCAACCCAGAATTAGATTCTGATATCACTTTGATTGAGACATTCTTGTGGAAATCGAAAAAGGAAGCCAACAAGAACACTCTGGATAGCTTGCGAAAAACCGGTCAGATTAAATTCGGAATCGTCTCATCGGATGGTGTTATAATTGATGGTAACAGAAGGGCTTCTTTAATGAACAAAATCCTCAAAGATCCTCATTCAATTCAGGAGGAGAAGGACAGATGTAAATTTTTTAAAGCTGTTATACTCCCTGAGAGTGCAACTAAAAAGGACATCCTTCAGTTAGAGACATCTTTTCAGATGGGGGAAGATGAGAAGGTAGACTATAATCCTATTGAGAAATATCTTAAGTGCAAAGACCTTGAAGACGCAGGCTTCACAAGAGATGAGATAGCTAGCTTCATGGGTATAAATAAAAAAGAAGTTGACCAAAACATTGAAATTCTTGAGTTGATGGATATGTATCTCGGCTTCTACGAGTATGATGGTATATATACCATGGCGGAAGGCCATGAAGACTCGTTTCAAAAGCTGAACATAGCTTTAAAACAATATAAATCAGGTGTTGCCAATATGTGGAATTACACCGACGAAGACATAAACAACATGCTCGGTGTTGCGTTTGACTACATCCGTTTGAATCTTCCGCAAAACGATATTCGTGACATTTTTAGGAAGCCGACACAAAATAGTAGCAGCATTTTTGGTTCAAAAGAACGCTGGAATAGATTCTTTGAAAATCATCAGGAAATAGTATCTTCCTATATAGAGAAACCTATCGAAGACTACGTTAAAAATGCATCTGGAATCGATATTACTCCATGTTTACAGGCAAGAGATGCAGACTGGAGAAAGAAGTTGACCCCTGTCATGACTGCAACCTTTAAAAAAGCTCAAGATGAAATAGATAGTCAGCTGAATTCTAATGCACCTATAATTCTTATCAATAAGGCAAATAGTGCATTGGATTCAATTGATAGCAGTTCTAATGGCTTTAAAAATAATGCAGATTCTATATCGAAGGGATTGGATGATCTTATAAAAAAGGCGAAATCTTTAAAGGCTCAAATTAATGGCTGATACAGGAGTTTTGTTAATAAAATCCTTGGACAAGGGATTTGTGATACATGGTGATACTATAAAAATTTTACAGAATCGCTTTGCTATGATGTATTTACGTCGAAATCTACATCATTCAGTTTCTGGAGCAGATATTGTCATTGAAGACGTAACGGACATTAATACCATCATGTCTCATGTATCTGTACTAGCAAAATACGGAAAATGTGAGATTCATTTCGATGAAAATGTAAGCGAAGAGATAAAAGCATTTGAAGATAGGGAACAGAGCTTTGCGGAGTTCTCCAAGAAGGCTAAAGACATTCGAGAGAACCATCCTGTTGTTTCTGAATTTGAAGACTTCAAAGAATCGTTAGTAAAAAATATGCAGACACGTCGTTTATATACCTTACAGATGCTGTCTGCTTACCATATGGCGTTTGCACAAAATGCCTGTAATTTTTCTGTCCCTGGAGCTGGTAAAACAAGTATCGTATATGGCGCCTACGCTTATTTGAAACATTTACCTAAGTCTAATCCCAAGCACGTCGATAAACTGCTTATAATTGGTCCTCTTAGTTCGTTTGGTCCATGGGAACATGAATATCAGGAATGTTTCGGTAGAAAGGTTGAGTCTATGAGATTGATTGGTGGCCTTTCTAAGGAAAAGAAATCGTTGTATTTACATGGAATTGATACATGTGAATTAACGATTGCATCATATCAGTCGGTTATATCGATAAAAGATGATCTTTGTTTCTTCTTATCACGTAACAAAGTGATGGTTGTACTTGATGAAGCGCATAAAATAAAAAACACTCAAGGAGCAATAACCGCTGCATCTACTATGGAGTTGGCAAAACTTGCTACGTCCCGAGTTGTCCTTACCGGTACACCCGCTCCCAATGGCTATGAAGACTTGTATAATCTGTTCAAATTTATCTGGCCAGACAGAGATATTATCTCATATAATGTTGCACAGCTTTCTAATATGTCAGCCAATTCGGATGATAACCGAATACCGGATTTGATTGAGAGAATATCACCTTTCTTCATTCGGATAAAGAAGAGCGACTTAAACATTCCTCCTGCAACTTATAAGGAAATACCGGTTCCTATGTCTGATACTCAGAGGATTGTTTATGATACGATAGAGAACAAACTTATGCAATCTTTTGATGAAGACAATGATTCTCCTTATCTGAAAAAAATTCGCCAAGCTAAAATGATTCGTCTCATGCAGGCTGCCACAAACCCAGAGCTATTAAGACACTCTTTTAATGGCGCATTTGATGAGGATGGAAATCCCATAGTAGAATCGAAAGAGGATAGCATCTTCATTAGCAATATCCTCCAATTTGTGAGTAATGAGATGCCAAATAAGTTTATTAAAGCTTGTGAGATTGTTAAAGATATCATTTCTCAAGGTGGAAAAGTGGTCATTTGGGCATCATTTATACGCAATATTGAGAAAATGAGTCAATGTTTAAGCGACATGGGAATTCCTTCTAAGTCTTTGTATGGGGTCACTCCTGTCGAAACCGCTGATGATGAGTTTGAAAGTCAGATGGAAACAAGAGAATTTATCGTGAGAGAATTCAATTCGGACAACTCGTCTTTTAATGTTATCATAGCAAACCCATCTGCTGTCGCTGAATCTATTTCTTTGCATAAGAAATGCCATAATGCAATATACCTAGAAAGATCTTTTAACGCAGCTCATTTCATCCAATCTAAAGATAGAATTCATCGATATGGGTTGCCTGAAGATACAATCACTACATATTACTATTTGATTTCAGAGAATTCAATTGATGAAACAATAAATTCCAGGCTTCAGTTAAAGGAGAAACGATTAAATCAAATAATGGAGAGTATGCCTATTCCTTTATTTGATAACAATTTGGAGGAAGGTGGAATTGATGATATAAAGGCTATTATTTACGATTATGCGCAAAGAGCTAAAAAGATATAGTTCCATTGGAAACAGAGCTGGTATACTACTTTTGTGTAGAAAGGTTCTTACTGGTAATATAGAAGACTTATCTTCCATTGGAGCTTCGTGTTCTTTTATAAATGGCATTGACCTAAACTTTAAATGTGGCATCATAGCTTTTGAGGAAATAAAACTCATTTCAATAGTTGATAACAAGTGTCAGGCTAAAGACATTTTGTATTCACATGAAGATGAAAATCTGTTTATAGCCCAATTATGCCGTTTCTGCATGAATGCTCTGATTGACATGGATTTGATAAATATAGAATATCTCAAATATAATGAGATAAAAAATGCCTTTCAAATTCCCATGTATGCATTTAGCATGGAGTGTTCCGTTTATAGAAATCTGCTTATAACATTTGGCGCATTAATTCCTGATGGAACTCTCTTTACTATTAATGAATGTTTTGAATCTGAGTTCTCAAAACGTGTTGCCCACAAACGCAAGATATCACAAGAGCAGTTATTGGCACAACTTGAAAAGGAACGCATCATAGGAGAAAAAGGAGAAGAATTTGTGATTTCGTATGAAAAGAAACGTTGTCCTTTTACCCTCCAACAGCAAAGCAAAATAAAGCAAATCTCCGTTATCGATGCATCTGCAGGCTTTGATATTCTTTCTTTAGATGATGAAATAAGTCAAGCCAAACGCTATATTGAAGTTAAGACATATTCTGGAAACGTACATTTCTATTGGTCATCAAATGAGATAGAAGCAGCCCAATTAAGAGCAGAAAAATATTTTCTTTATTTAGTAGACTATTCTCAAATAGAGAAAGATAATTATACACCTATAATAATTCAAAATCCATATTTTAATGTAAGAAATCTTTCTATTTGGGATATACGACCATCCTCATTCTTGATATCCACAAGCTGTTCTTCTGACCAATTGAGAGAAATCATTAAACCTATCCAGCATCAAAGCATTCCGTATACTCTTGATTGTAATGAGCCTTATATGATGGTTGCTGATTCCCCATTTGAAACCTTTAAATGGACAGATGTTAATCAAGAGATTATGCATGTCTTTGGCGACAATGGAACTATTTTAATTGGTGGTTATAAAATAAAAGACAATTAGCATGGATATTGGAAACAGGCATCTATAATATCCGCCTTGGAAGAAGAGCAGGTTCCGTACTTGGTCAGAAAAATGTGTTGAAGAGGCTGAGAACCTGATACTTTATGACATCTACAATCCTAAAATATTTCAAGTATACAATATAAATGGCCATTGTGAAAAGAAGAAAGAAGATATGATAGCTTTGAAATATCCAACTAGATGCCCAGGAAGTTTATATATGACTTTTGAAATAACAAGAAATGCTGCGCTTGAGACATATATGGACAAAAATATTATCAGCAATTTATTAGCAAACTTGGAGAATCATAAAAGGAACTCCTCTTTTTATCGAACCATAATTTTAAAATATATAACATATGCCCGACCATCTAACCAAAGAACAGATACATCGTAATATGTCTGCCATTCGTGCCAAGAACACGAAACCTGAATTATTGGTTCGGAAGTTCCTTTTTAACCGAGGCTTCCGCTATCGGATAAATCATCCGCGTCTTCCAGGGCATCCTGATTTGGTACTTCGCAAATACCGAACAGTCATTTTTGTGAATGGTTGCTTTTGGCATGGTCATGAAAACTGTAAATACTTTCATTTGCCCAAAACCAACATTGATTTTTGGTCAAATAAAATAGAAAGGAATAAAGAACGTGACAAAAAGGAACAATGCCAGCTTGCAGCTATGGGCTGGCATTGTATTACAGTTTGGGAGTGTCAACTAAAACCTAAAGCTCGCGAACAAACGCTTGAGTCATTAGCTTATACTTTAAATCATATTTTTCTTGAAGATAGAAAATTAAGAACCTACGAACAACCAAATACAACAGATTCACTTATGGCAGCAGAACCTGAAGCTGTTTATGAAAGGAAAAGTCAAGAATAAGAGCAGCAATTTATTACATCCAAAGGCACTATATCAATGACTATTCCAGATTTTCCGTTAGTCTTATTCCTGCTTTTTCTATCAAATGTTGATGCTGCTCCTTCACCGCCCGATACATGGAATAATGTGCAAAGGATTCTTCCTTATATTTCAGACTACTAACAGAAGCAGCAACAGCCCACATCAAAATAATGGCTACAATAGCCACAACATATCGAAGTTTTATATGATGTCCCCGTATAAACATCCCATTGATATTGGGTGGAATAACGGTTATTGGATGTTTCAGTTCATTAATTTTTGCAAGTATTTCATCCTGCCGTTTTAATATGTTTTCTGTATTAGCCTCAATAGTCATGCGATTGAGATTGTAATCACAAACGTGGCTATATATGTATTCAAGAAACCTTGATTTTTGCTTGAACAGTTCAATAAGTTTGGGGAACCATAGTGAAAATGGCAATGTATCCTGTCGTTGACTCCAAACATGTTTCTTTACTACTGACAATGCATCATTCCAACAAGAGCAGAAAGTTTTGGCAACTCCATTATAAATGGTCTTTTCATCCAAATCCACCTTTATATGTTGCTCCGGTTGGTTTGGAGTTACATTCTGCCTATTAACGCATTCCTTCAATTCATTGATACTTTGACGCAAATTTGCGAGATTCGCAGCTACTACATCTTCTTTCATTATCTTCTACGTTTTGAGGTTTTATAAAAAGGTTCGTTTCTTTGGTTATCCTTGTTCTTATCATCCCGCCATCCTTGTTCGTTACTAGTTCCTCCGCCAGCACTAGAAACAATTGCTTGATGGGGTTGCACTATAAGTTCTGTTGCCACATTACCCAATGTTGCACAAAGACGGTTAAAGCTTAGATCTGAATCAAGTTTAGAACCTGCAATGCTAAATTCATCCATACAAAAGGATATACCACGAATTTTATCAGAGTTTTCTGCATGATTAAAACGTACATCTATTCCCTTCTCTTTGAGCATATGGAAGAAGTCATGCCATGAGCGAGATGCCGCCAACGCATCAAGAGTTGAGGAACGAAGATTATATTTACGTAATTGATGAGGACGTAAACGGCTCTTATTTCTGGCTTTGCTGTTTTTTAAGGGCAAAGTAAAGTTTATATTCTTTGGTTAGAGCACGACAGACTTTTGCATTTCGTATCCTTTCGTTGCTATCAGAAATGAGATTGCCGTCATTGTCTATCCGGTTGAATACGATATGGCAATGTGGATGTTCCGTTTCATGATGCCTGGCTATGATATATTGGGTATTGCGAATCCCCATTTGCTCCATCCATTTCTTGGCAATCTCCATCATAAGTGCATTTCCTTTTTCGTCATTGGGAAAACGGATGGTATCTTGCGGAGAGAAAGCAAGTGATACGTGTTTCACCGGACTTTTTACTTTCGGACGCATAGAGGCTTGTATCTGAAATGAATCTGCTATGGTTTTATTGTTGATAGCACAGATACCTTCGTATGCCAAAAGTATGGCACTCTTTTTCTTGTTCTTTTGATCATTGGCGTAATTTACTATCCCTCCAAAATCGGCTCTTGTTTTAATCTTCGCTATCATGATTGTTATTCTTTACTTGGGTGATAATTCTACTGACTTCTGATATAATAGAAAAGCATTGTTGTTTCACTGCTTCCAAACCATAGATGTGCATCTGATGGGCGATCTGGTTGACATTATTGGCTATACCGGAAAGGTCACGGATTGCCGATACCATTTCCGGACTGATGCGCTGGCCGACTTCACAGCCCATTGCAGCCTGGTGGCAAAATTCATTGACAGACAGTCCAGCCTGTTGGGCTTTGGATTGGATATAGATATAGTCGTTCTCGGTAAACATTACCCGGAAACATTTTGTGCGCTTCTGGTAACTCGCCAACTTTGGGCGACCACCAAGTTTCTTTTCCTTCATACTTATCTAAACTTTGATGTGCATAAATTGATTTTTTGAGAGTGGCAGTTCTATCCGCTTGCCGCATAGGTTTTAGTGACACTAAAACACAAACTTGCCACTCAAAAAATCTTCCTATATTTACCTTGTTCTATTCGGCTCAGTTTGCCATCTTTGATAAAGGCTTCTATCCATTTGTTTGCCGTACTTCCATTTTCACCTAAAGCTAAAACAGTTGCGTCATAATCTTTTTTGGTGAATGTTTCTGGCAACATATTATAAAGGGTATTCCTTCGTGCGTAAATGCCCGTTTCTTGTGAAAGGGATTGTAAACGTTTGGGCTGATTTCCTGACAAGTTTCGATAGATGAACACTGCATGGCAAAGCAAGGTTTCGCAGATACTCATGGCTATGGAATAGTCATATTTATGGCAAATCAATTGTATAGTCTTGTCTGAGGAAGATGATTCGTGAGGCATATTCTCCAAATGTCGGACAGCAGTCAACACCATCATTATACGATAGGCAATCAGTCCCATCCGTCTGACTACTCCTTGCATCTTGTTATCCACTTCGTCACAACATTCCTCATTCACCTGACTTAGATATTCTATAAAGTGTTCCTGCAAATCAGAGGGAAGAGAAAAGGAATAATTACCTTGTCTGACAAAATTTTCATGCAAATGGCAGAATTTATCCTCCCAACAGTTTGAACATGGCATTCTTGGATTGAGAAATGTCGCTTGTGGCAAACACATTTCTTATACCTCTCTTGAAACGAATGATATAAAAACAGAAACGGCTCATCAGACCGTTTTCCGCATCAGGTATCAATTTCCTTACCTGTTCGGGAGTTCCAGCCAAAGCGACTGACACTCTTGGATTGCTGACTTCGCAATATTCCCTGTCCTTGCGGCGGCTTAAACTGACTAACTCATGGTGAAATGCCTTTCGTAATACATCTGAATAATTACCATAGTCCGACTTCAAAGTCTGGCTTAATGTGTCACCTTCCGATTCAAACAACAGCCCGATTCCGTCATTATCTCCCAATATCTTCAGGAAAGAACTTGCGCTACTATTGGCAGGAATGACAAGCATTCGCATAGGCGGTTCAGTTGGCATGGTAATTCCACCATCTTTCTTGCCTTTGATGTAAGTGTTCATTGCTTCCTTGTACTCCTGCTCCAATCGTTTGGAAAGTTCATGCAAATTACGATTGATAGGTGCTACAAGTTCCCGGCACAAAGTCAACGCACCTTTCCCCATACCGGCATCTGCTACTACAAACAGATAAAGGTTCGGATAAACGATGCGTTCATCGTACACTCCACAAATATTGTGAAAGCAGACAGACAAACACACAATCGCCCCAATCAATATTGTATCACGGTCATCCAGCGATATAGAATTGTTGACAACCTCATTTAGAAAAAGGAGGAAGATGCTCAAATACACACTCAGGAAATACAGGAAGTTCTTCTTCTGATTTTATCCATTTACCCGTTTTTCCATTTTGGATATTTGGTAAAATGGATAAATGCTCTTTACTGAATGGAGCCAGCGAGATTCCGGCTTGGTTTGCCAGATGGAAGAAAGAACGAATGGTAATACCTTGTCCTTTGGATTGCAGACAATATGTATATTGTTTGTCGGTTTCTTCCCTTTGATAGTTAGGGTAAAACCTGCTAATGCGGTGATAATACTCCCGTCCGTTTTCCCCAATCCATCCACAAGCGCAAAGCCCAACTCCACCCAATCTTTATAACTGGATGCTATATCAATGGCACGCTGCTCTATTTCCCGGACAATATGTTCCACATCTTCCTCCACCTTATTATATAATGGAGTGATACTTGGCATATCTGTTTGCTGTATTTCAGAAGGGACATTCTCCCAATCTTGGGCGAAAAATATTTTCTTCGACATCATCTTTGTATTTAGGGTTAATATATGCTTGTGGATCATGTGGCAAAAACATGAACGAGCAACGTCACTTCCGGACATATCCACCAATGGCAAACCTGTCGCTTTGATGCAGTTGGCAACAGCCTTGAAGTACCGGGAATGTTCCCAGCCTTTCAAGTCAACAGGTATTATCCATTTTAATCCATTACCGGACGGACTGACAAATAACAGTTCCGTATCGAAATACTCATGGTTGAGTAACTTTGCTTTAGTTCCATAATATTTTCCACATGATCAAAATCCAGACACATCAATCCGGAGTGCATTATCAGTTCCCTCTCATTCCGCTTACGGAATAGTCCAGAAAAGGTACAATAGTCAAAATGGGTGGCTTTGTACCTTTTGGCTTCAGGAGAAGTAGCCATCAGACGTAAGGCTTCGGTTTGTGGTTGTGCATAATGCCCGGTGATATAGCGGTACACATCCACAATACCTACAGCTCTTATCGGTTCGATGTTCTGGATGGGTTTGCGAAAGAATGAAAAACAATAATCAGTCGTTCCCATCATCTGATAATCTTTTTGGATTCAACAAATTGTTTGGCTTCTTCCATTAAGTCATCCTGTGTCTTATGCGATTTGTTCTTCAACCAATCGTCAATCTCAGATTGCAGAAAAGCCAACGCTTTATTTATTTTATGTACGGGAATCTGTTTGGTTGATACCCATCCATAAACCGTTTGCTTGGCTGGATGCGATGGTAGATAAGCACAAAGCTCGTCTATATCCATCCACTTGGGTGAATTACTTGCCTGCTTATTCTGCAGGGCATTTACTTTAGATTGTAGAGCCTCTACGGACTCAATCAGGTAGGACAACGCATTCGGCATCTCCTCTAACGAATTTACTTTATAAGCCATTTTCTTCGTATTTTAAAGTTAATACCGCAAAAGTATATGTATGTTTATGGGTGCTAAATAGGTGCTTGAAAGCCACCAATTACCCACTCATTCACCACCGATAGATTTAGTTTTCATTAACACAAAAGGATATCAAAAGGGGAGCAAACTCTTTTTATAGTAAAATACTCTCCATTTAGAGTATCTATGATAAAATACCCCTCAAAAGCAGGTGCTTAATGAGGGGTAAATTATGATGTGTTTATGATTCTTTGTTATAAGTCATTGATGCTCAAGGGTGGAAGTTTCCACCATGACCTACAAGGTCAAAATTTCGATGTGTAATGTATTAGCAGCTTTTTTCTGTTCGTTTACGCTGGGCATATAAATCTGGGGGCTAATGTTTGTATGCCACATTAAAGATTTAGCTATCCGGTAAATTTTTTTATAGTGAATCAAGTAAGTGGAAAAACCAAGTAGTTTTCTTTCTACTCAATTATAGGCTATATTGTATATAAATTATTATTATAGATTTATTTATCTATATTTTATTATTATAGATTATTTTACCTATAATCATTGGCGAAATAAAAGAAAATTCATACATTTGCCATCGAATCAATGAACCATAATATGTTTGCAACAATTTCAGCGGATATAGTAGCATCCACTTCCTTGTCTGTGAATGAAACTATAGGATTAAAGCAAAGGATAGAATCATTATTTGGCTTGTTAAAAGTGAGTTATCCTGATTTTGAAGGTCGCCAAATAAAAGGGGACTATATAGAGTGTGTAATGCAAAATGTATCAAACGTATTCCGGATAGCCTTTATAATCAAATCCTGCATCAAATCTTTTTCCACAGCTAAAAATGAAAAGACGAAAAATTTCCATACATACGGAATACGGATGGCCATTGGTATTGGAGATATGAGAATAGTGAATACCGAACAAGGCATTTGGGATGGTGAAGCCATATATCTGTCAGGACGTGCGCTTGAGGAAATGAGTTCCCTTAATAAGGGAACGATGTCTGTTCATACAAGTAAAAAGCAATTATCTGCCCCTTTACAAACTATAGCCCTATTGACCGATGCCATATTAAATGATATGACTGTGCGCCAAAGTGAAGTCGTTTACTATAAACTGCTTGGTTTCAAAGAGGCAGACATTGCCAAAAAACTGGGTATATCCCAAGCCAGTGTAAATAATGCTTCTACAGCTACAAAATGGTATTGTATAGAAGAATCCATAAAGTATTTTGAACAGATAAATTTTGAAGGATATGAATAGTTGGTTGTTTTTAAGTCTGATATTGGCACATGTTATAGGTGATTTTTACCTGCAGAATGATAAATACTGTGCACAGAAAGAGGAAAGGAAATTCAAAAGCTGGTTCCTGTATGTGCATTCGCTTATTATCGGCGTGGTATCATGGGTAGTTGTTCCTGTTTATGAATTCAGATTTTATGCCCTTGCCATTGCTTTTTCTCATCTGGTGATAGATGTTATTAAAACATATAGCCCCAAAGGATTATGGAATTTTGTGATTGATCAGGTTGCTCATTTGGCGATATTGATTATAGTGATATTTTCCTTTGACACTACAACAAAGTTGCCAATCCAATCGATGGATTGCAATGGCAGCTACTCTATACCTCTATTCATATTGGCTTTACTATTGTGCATCAAGCCTGCAAACATCCTGATTAAGTTGGTCTTAAAGAAATATCAAGTTGGAGAGACACAGTCTTGTGAAAATATCAAAAATGCAGGAGCGTTAATTGGAAATTTAGAACGTATTCTTACAATCATATTCGTTATCATTGGACAATATGAAGCAATTGGTTTTATAATAGCGGCAAAATCCATACTTCGATTCAAAGACACGGATACAGCAAAAACAGAATATGTCCTTGCCGGAACGTTTCTGAGTTTTGGAATTGCATTGCTGTGTGGTTTAATGGCAACAAAATAACAGATGGACAGTTTTCAAGAGAAATACAATGCGCTTGTCATTAAATACAATGCTCTGCTTGCCGAAAATGAAAAACTGAAGTCAATACTTTCACAGCATGGTATAGTGTATTCCTCCATTAAATGTGCTGATGAAAGTACAGCATTTTCTTCCATAACATATCCTCAAATCAAACTCTCTCTTGATGAGAAAATTGCATTGTTCCGTAACTTTTTCAAGGGACGAGATGATGTATTTGCACGACGATGGTTCAACAAAGCCACAGAAAAGGGTGGTTACCAACCAGTATGTATCAACGAATGGCGCAGAGGAATATGCGATAAGAAAAAGCATAAATGTGCAGAGTGTCCCAACCGCAATTTTGCCACGTTAACCAATCAAGACATATACCGACATCTGGAAGGTAAAGATGAGAACGGATGCGATGTTATAGGTCTGTACGTTGTTACTTCTGATAATAAATGTTCTTTCCTGTGTGCTGATTTTGATGACAAGAATTGCACTCATGGATATAAGAACGATGTGTTGGCATTTATTCCCATTTGCAGAGAGTGGAGAATCCCATTCAGTATAGAACGCTCACGCTCCGGCAATGGTGCACATGTATGGATTTTCTTTGATCAACCCATACCTGCCTACAAAGCAAGAAAATTAGGCAATATAATTCTTACGGAAGCCATGAAGCGTAATGGACGGATTACATTCGATTCATACGATCGTTTCTTTCCCAATCAGGATAAAGTACCGGAAGGCGGATTCGGCAATCTCATTGCGTTACCATTGCAGGGAAAAGCCAGGAAAGCAGGAAACAGCGTTTTTGTAGATGATCAGTTTCTTCCGTTCCAGGATCAATGGGCATACCTATACAATGTAAGAAAAATAGATGAAAGTACCGTAGATGCATTATTGACACAGCATCAGCAGGAAGATTTTGGAACATTGGCCACATCTTCGGAAAATAAACCGTGGGAAATACCGGTCATACAAGATGTGACCCAGGAAGACTTTAACGGCATACTTATAATACATAAATCAGACAGGATATATATTCCTTTAAAATCCATTTCAGATAAGGTTAGTAATCATTTGAAACATATTGCGGCGTTCAAAAATCCAGAATTTTACAGCAAACAGGCGATGCGTATTTCCATATATAACATTCCTCGTATTATCTGCCGTGCAGATTTTACCGATGAATATCTTGCAATGCCTCGGGGGTGTGAGGATGCCATTATCAACATGCTGTATTCCTTCAAAATTGATTATGAAATAGTTGATAATACAAATCATGGTAAACCTATTGGCGTAACATTCAAAGGAAAAGAACGCGATGAACAATTGGACGCGATCAATGCCCTCATGCCATTTTCCAACGGTGTGTTGTCTGCAACGACAGCCTTTGGAAAGACTGTTACAGCCGCAGCTCTGATTGCCCGAAGAAAGACAAATACACTTATTCTGGTACACTCCAAGGCATTGCTTATGCAATGGCATGAACGTCTGTCTGAATTTCTTGACATAGATTTTACAGAAGAGGAGATTTCCAAGAAGCGAGGCAGGAAGAAGGCTTTTTCTCCGGTCGGGTGTCTTGATTCTACCTCTAACACGTTGCATGGTGTTATTGATATAGCCCTTATGCAGTCGTGTTTTGAAAATGACGAAGTCAAGCCTTTTGTAAAAGGATACGGGATGGTCATTGTAGACGAGTGTCATCACGTATCTTCCATAACATTTGAGAATGTGTTAAAACACGTTACGGCACATTATGTCTATGGGCTTACTGCCACTCCAATCCGTAAAGATGGTTTGCAGCCTATTATCTTTATGCAATGCGGTCCGATTCGTTTTTTTGCCGATGCCAAGGCACAGATACAGAAGCAGTCGTTCCAGCGTTATCTTATGCCGAGATTTACATCTTATAGACCTGTTACCGATGACAAACAATCGTTTACGGCACTATCACAATCCCTCGCTGAATCGGAAATACGGAATAATCTTATAATAGAGGATGTCCTTAATGTTGTGGCTGCAGGCCGAACGCCTATAATACTTACTGCCAGAACTTCTCATGTAGAATTGCTTGCCGAAATGTTGAAGCAGCATGTAGCCAACATCATACAACTCACAGGAGAAGGGACTGCAAAGAACAAGAGAGAAACGCTGCAAAAGTTACAGGATATACCCAAAGATGCCCCTCTTGTAATAGTAGCCACGGGAAAATATGTGGGAGAGGGATTTGACTATCCACGACTTGATACACTGTTTTTGGCACTACCAATCTCATGGAAAGGATTGGTGGCACAATATGCCGGACGTTTGCACCGTGAGAATGAGGGCAAGAAAGATGTTCGTATTTATGACTATATTGATATACACGAACCTGTTTGTGAGAATATGTATCGTAAACGCCTAAAAGGATACTCTGCCATCGGTTATCGTGTACTGTCAAAAGATACTCAGACACTGTTTGATAATACAGATGACTTACAAACATCATCATATGAAGGACAGATTTTCAATGGTAACACATTCCGTTTGGCATTTATGCAAAATTTGAAAAGTTCAAGACAATCTATTGTCATATCCTCTCCAAAACTCTATCGTACAGAACGAAACACATTTGTTAAAATGCTCAGAGAGTTTCATGTAAGTGGTGTTCAAATTGCAATTCTTACATCAGAGGAAAGCAGTCAGACGAATTATCTAAAAAGTTTAGGATTATATGTAAAGATTGTACCTAAACTATCTTTATCCTCGTGTATCATAGATAGGTCCACGGTCTGGTATGGCAGTATCAATATACTTGGCTATGTAACAGAAGAAGATAACATTATTAAAATCACAGATGGTAAACTTGCAAATGAGCTACTTGATGTCATTTACGATAGCCCCAAATAGGGGAATGCAAATAAGTAGAAAATAATCATCGTTTTACTCTCTAATGACAGTATTATAAGTGTAATAATTCTTGCAGAACAGATGTAATTACTGCTAAATAGTAAAACTTTTTAGCGCGATGCAATTTTAGAGCGTTTTGCAACAAAATACCCCTCAAAAAGCCGATGCTTAATGAGGGGCAAATAACGATAAATATGTAATTTACTTAACCTGAGTTGCTGAATTTCAATAGTTGTATTTTAATGACCTATAAATTCAGGTTGTCTATATGCAGCGTATTAGCCGCTTTTTCTTTCTTCTCATTCACGATATGCGTATAAATCTGCGTGGTTCTGACATTTGTATGACCCATTAAATCTTTAATGGTATATATGTCAACACCATTTTCCAGCAATAGTGAAGCGAAGCTGTGGCGGCCGCAATGGAAAGTAACATGTTTCTTGATGTCGGATGCTTCTATCCACACTTTCAGAGGACGTGAAATCCAAGAAGCATCTGTCAATCCTTCAAAAACGAGAGATTCTTCATCGCTTGGGCGTTCACCACATAGCTGAAGGGCTTGTTGGGTGATAGGCTTATAATCGGGTACTTTCGTTTTTGTTGTACAACTACCGCTTGCCAAGTACCCTTACTTGTTTGCTGAATTTGTTTCCATTTCAAAGTTTGGATATCACCATGCCGTAATCCTGTAAGAATTGAAAACAAGAACGCACGTTTTAAAACCTCATTCTTACAAGGTGTATTAACCAACATTTGTACCTCATTCATAGTAAGGGCAACACGAGGTTTCTCAATGCTTGTTATTCCTTTGACTTTTGCACTGATGTCAACTGTCAGGTATTCATCAACGAACGCTTGTTTTAATCCAGCCTTGAGTATAGAGAAATAGGTGGACGCCGTGTTTTGTGAAATAGTTCCTTTCTTAGTGCCACCCATTGGAGCACGGAGAAAGAACATCTTAATATCTTCAAGCAACTTAACGGATATGTCCTTAAATGGGATTGGTTGTCCTTGAGAATAAATCTTCAACAATTCACCCACTCGCCTCCAGTTAACTATAATTGAATTGGAACTATTAGGATGTCGTTTGCTGATAATACTATTGAAATACTTGATAAAGTCCTGTTCGCTCCGTTCATTTTGTGCAGCGATTTCATTCTCTTTATCCGTATATAGAATTGCGCTATCGTATTCACGTTGCCGTAACTTACGCACATTGTCGGCATAGATACAAGCCTCTTGATCTATCGTTGAACGGCATTGGATAATCCCATTCAAATCACGTTTAGGTTTATAATTGAATGTTCCATCCGGCAAGATTCGTGCAATGGACGATTTGTCCCAAATTGGTGTGGATATAGTCCGGTTAATTGATTCAACCACACGACTTGCCCGTTTAGAGCCTCGCTTGTAAACCGGGTATGATTCTATAATCAGATACCACTCATCTTTATAATTTGATTTTCTGAGTTTGGCGGTTACTTTAGTGTTTGGTAATGCTTTCTTCATAATGACTTATATAATTTATCAATTTCAGATTTGGGAACATAAACATAATTACCGATTTGGCATGTAGGAATAGAATGACGCCGTATGTGCTTAAAGACACTACTATCATTGATATGAAATTTCTTTGCAATCTCTCCGATAGTATAACAATCTTTTGGTTCAAAGGATAATGTTTCCTTTTTCCTCTTTTTACTCCTGTTCTTTGCTTTGAAGTGTTCATCCATATATTGCCGACTAAGGCGTGTCAGACGTTGACCAAAATTGTATGATGGTATAGAGCCTTGTCGTATCATGCGATAAAGTACATCCTTACTAATACCGTAAATCAACATAGCTTCTTTAACCGTTAGAAATCCCTTGCTGGATGGTATTCGTCTAATTAATGCTTGACGTATTGCTTCTTTCTCTTTTGCGATTTGTCTTTTCTTGTATGCTCGTTTGGAACAAGCAGGGCAACAATACTTTGACATCAATGTGGGAGGAGTAAAGATTTTACCGCACTCCTCGCAACATCTTTGGATGGTATAATTTCCTCTTGGCATATTCTTCTCGTTATAAATGGTTTATATCAATTTATGTTGTATCTTATCGCCAAATAAGACGTGTCGCAAATATGTTGCAAATAAGAGATAAAAAAGCCTATAGAAAACACATAGAAACCATGAACCCTATAACGCAAAAAGCGTGCAACTCGTTGAGCTGCACGCTTTTGCTTATTGTTTATTATTTGTTTACTTATCGGAATCATTTGACTTCCTCAAAATCAGCATCCTGCACATTATCGCCATGCTTTGTATTATCCTGAGCACCGCCTTGTTGACCTGCATTCATATCAGGACCAGCCTGTGCACCACCCTGAGCACCGCTCTGGGCATACATTTCAGCACTTGCAGCCTGGAATGCCGTATTCAGTTCGGCCATGGCAGAATCTACGGTAGCCAGGTCTTGAGCCTTATGGGCATCTTTCAGCTTCTGCAAAGCAGCTTCAATCGGAGCCTTCTTGTCGGCAGGGAGCTTGTCGCCGAGTTCCTTCAACTGATTTTCGGTTTGGAAAATCATAGAGTCGGCCTGGTTCAACTTGTCTACTTTCTCACGCTCTTTCTTATCTGCTTCGGCATTGGCTTCGGCTTCGGCTTTCATCTTTTCGATTTCTTCCTTGCTCAAACCGCTGGAAGCTTCGATACGGATAGCCTGTTCTTTACCGGTAGCCTTATCTTTGGCAGACACCTTCAAGATACCGTTGGCGTCGATATCGAATGTCACCTCAATCTGAGGAATACCGCGACGTGCCGGAGCAATACCTGTCAGGTTGAACTGGCCGATTGACTTGTTCTGTGCAGCCATCGGACGCTCACCCTGCAATACATGGATGGTAACCTCCGTCTGGTTGTCGGCAGCAGTAGAGAATGTCTCGCTCTTCTTGCAGGGGATGGTAGTGTTGGCATCAATCAGCTTCGTCATCACACCACCCATAGTCTCGATACCCATAGACAGCGGAGTAACATCCAGCAACACAACGCCCTTAATTTCGTCCGTCAAAACGGCACCCTGCACGGCAGCACCTACGGCTACTACCTCATCCGGATTCACACCCTTGGAAGGAACTTTACCGAAGAAGTCTTCTACCAACTTCTGTACAGCCGGGATACGTGAAGAACCACCTACAAGGATTACTTCATCGATGTCCGCATTGTTCAGACCAGCATCGCTCATAGCCTTCTTACAAGGTTCCAAACAAGCTTGAATCAAGTTGTGAGCCAGAGCCTCGAACTTGGCACGGGTCAACGTCTTCACCAAGTGCTTGGGCACACCGCCTACCGGCATGATGTACGGCAAGTTGATTTCAGTGCTTGTAGAAGAGGACAGTTCAATCTTAGCCTTTTCAGCAGCTTCCTTCAGACGTTGCATAGCCATCGGGTCTTGAGTCAGGTCGGCACCTTCGTCGTTCTTGAACTCCTGAACCAGCCAGTCGATGATTACCTGGTCGAAATCATCACCACCCAGGTGAGTGTCACCGTTGGTTGACAATACTTCGAACACACCGCCACCGAATTCGAGGATAGAGATATCGAATGTACCACCACCAAGGTCGAATACGGCAACCTTCATGTCCTTGTGAGACTTGTCAATACCGTAAGCAAGAGCTGCGGCAGTCGGCTCGTTCACAATACGCTTCACTTCAAGACCTGCAATCTGACCGGCTTCCTTCGTAGCCTGGCGTTGGGAGTCTGAGAAGTATGCGGGGACGGTAATTACAGCTTCTGTCACTTCTTGTCCCAGATAATCCTCGGCAGTCTTTCTTCATCTTCTGCAGAATCATTGCAGAGATTTCCTGCGGGGTATAGAGACGTCCGTCGATGTCTACACGCGGAGTATTGTTGTCACCCTTTACTACTTTATAAGGCATACGGCCGATTTCTTTCTGTACCTGGTCCCAGTTTTCGCCCATGAAACGTTTGATGGAGAAAACCGTACGGGTGGGGTTCGTGATAGCCTGACGCTTGGCAGGATCACCGATTTTACGTTCGCCACCATCAACAAATGCTACTACTGAAGGAGTGGTGCGCTTGCCTTCACTGTTTGCAATTACTACAGGTTCGTTACCTTCGAATACTGCAACGCAAGAGTTTGTTGTTCCTAAGTCAATACCAATAATTTTTCCCATGATCGTTATTTTTATTTGTTATTATTCTGTTTCGACGTCCGCCTCAGTGGCAGACGCCAATAAAAGACAAACGTTGTGCCAAATTGTTCAGAGCAGCCGCAGATTTATACTTGTGGCAGTTTATCTGTCAGTTTGGCAGAATTAAAATCATTTTTTCTGTCGGAAATTACCATTTGTTAATTTCCATTCCATTCAAAAGCTCTACTTTTGTCGCCCGAATCAGAGATGATAAAACATGAACAACATTAATCATTTCCCTTGCATACCTTTAACCGTTCCTCCATGGAGAAAATATTGTTCCACCGTGGAGAAAATATCATTCCACCACGAGGGAAATATCGTTCCACCATGGTGGAACGATTAAGGATTAGTTAACATTGGGCTTAATCGTAGCAACGGAAATGATTGGTTTTCACATATTAAAGAAATAAATAAGATGAGTATGGAAAAGATGAGAGACAGTATCGACTTCAAGAACACGGACATCAAGACATTGTTCCGCAAACTATTGCTCCCTACTGTACTGGGGATGATTTTCTCCGCACTATTCGTTATCACCGACGGCATCTTTGTCGGAAAAGGAATCGGCAGTGATGCTTTGGCGGCGGTCAACATTGTGGCACCGCTATGGTTGTTTTCTACGGGTGTGGGACTTATGTTCGGCGTCGGCGCCTCTGTGGTAGCCTCCATTCATCTGTCACACGGAAAGGTCAAGGTGGCACGCATCAATATCACGCAGTCGGTAGTCATATCTTCCTTGTTGCTGATGTGCACCTCCACCCTATTCTGTTCATTTGCCCCGCAGGTGGTAAAGCTGCTCGGAGGGTCTGAACGGCTCACGCCATTGGCTGTGGAATACATGCTTTGGTTTGTGCCTTTCTCTCTGTTCACGGCATTGCTCAATTCGGGTATGTTTTTTCTGAGGCTGGACGGTTCGCCCAACTTCGCCATGATGTGCAATGTGGTGGCTGCCGTTCTGAACATCCTATTGGATTATCTGTTCATCTTCCCCTTTGGCTGGGGAATGTTCGGTGCTGCACTGGCAAGTGCCATAGGTACCACGGTAGGTGCATTGATGATAGTATTCTATCTGATGCGCCGCCGGTGCGCACTGCGCTTCCACCCCATTAAGATGAGCCGGAAAAGCATGCAACTGATGCGCCGCAACATTGGCTATATGTGCCGATTGGGTTCCTCCGCCTTCTTGTGCGAGGTGGCGATTGCCTGCATGATGTTTGTCGGCAACCAGGTGTTCATCCATTATTTGAAGGAAGACGGAGTGGCGGCATTCAGCATTGCCTGCTATTTCTTTCCTATTATATTTATGGTATATAATGCCATTGCGCAGTCGGCGCAGCCGATTATCAGTTATAACTACGGCCTGAACGAGAGCCAACGTGTCTGCCGCGCCTACTTGCTGGCACTGAAAACGGCCATAGGCTGCGGTGTATGTTTTGCCCTGGTCACAATATTCTGCAGTCCTGAAATTGTCGGTATGTTCATAGACCGCAGTTATCCGGCTTATGACATAGCGGTAAAAGGGTTGCCTTTGTATGCCACCGGCTTCGTGTTCTTTGCCGTCAACATCGTATCCATCGGCTATTTCCAGAGTGTGGAGCGTGCCAAATACGCCACAGTTATCACCCTGCTGCGTGGTTTTATCCTGCTGACAGCCTGCTTTTTCGGACTGCCCCTGCTATTGGGAGACCGGGGAATCTGGCTTGCCACTCCTCTTGCAGAAATGCTGACAACCCTCTTTATCCTCGTGATTTACATATCCGGGAAAAGGAACATAAAGAAAAATCCGTATCTTTAGACAAGATGGGCTGCACCCCAACATAACTTTTCATGCAAGCATAAAAGTCCTGTCTTCGGTTTACACTATCTTTGCAGCATGGAAACTATGATAAAGAAATTCTGCAAGAAGTATAAACTACCGGAAAACACTTTGCACGAACTTCTGTCACATGGCAGAAGTTCGTTTCAGCAAGGGAGAACTCATTATCAGCGAAGGGGAAAGGAACAGCAACTTCTATCTTTTGAAGAAAGGCATCTGGCGCGCCTACTACCTGACAGACGGCACGGAAAACTCCCTTTGGTTCGCCGCACCGGGCGACACAGCTTTCTCATCGTGGGGATATGTGGACAGCGAGGTTTCCCTCATCAACATCGAATCGGTGAATGAAAGCATCGCCTATTGTATCAGTAAGCCTGAGCTGGAAGCCCTTTTTTCGCATTCCATAGACATGGCCAACTTCGGCAGAAGAATCTTTGAGCGGGAAATTCTGTCGGTAGACAGTTCCACAGTAGCCTACGGCACCCCTCCCACTGCCAAAGAAAGGTACATGACGCTGATGGAAGAGAATCCGGAACTGCTGCAGGATGTACCGCTCAAGTATCTGGCTTCTTATCTCTACATCACTCCGCAATCCCTGAGCCGGATACGCGCAGGATTAAAGAAAAAGTAAAAGACCTTTTTATGTCAAGATGCAAAAAAGGCTCTTAGCAGATTATTTCTGTAAGAGCCTTTTTTATTTCAACCTATCTTGTCAGTTCTTCACCAACACCATCACCAGGTTATTGTCAGCATCGTACAGCCCGATGCCTCCGCCTGCCAGCTTGCCAAAAGACTGAACGGAATTCAAGGCTTTCAGCACACGGCCTTCCACCTCCATATCAGGGCATGCCATCATGGTACTGATAACTTGCGGGAAAGAGATTGCCGACGGGTTTTCATCATCAACCTGGAAAGCGCCGTTAATCAGATTGCAACCCGCATTGCCATGCAAGCGCTTTTCTGCAATATTAAATTCAATGAACGGCTGCTTCTCCATTCCGTCGGGAATAGCCTCGCCCGCAGCCTCACTAATTATCCACTTTCCTTCCAAATCAGACAACTTGGAAACGGATTCTTTCTTCTGCAACACGACTATGGGACGATTGGAAGCACCGCATAAAGCTATATTTTCCTTTCCCAGCTTCTTATACTTTTTCACTTTGTTCAAAGCCGACAACACATTATTTTCTACAGTCATATCCGGACAAGCCATACGGGTACTTGCCAAAGCGCCAAGGTCAATCGTGCCGGGCTTGGCATTCACGTCAAACGAACCCATCATACGGTTGCAACCACTGTTGCCAAATACTTTTCCAGTCTTTGTGTCAAAACCGATATAGGGAAATTCCTGACCCGGAGCAGGGACTACGGCAGTACCATTCACTTCAATAATATTCCACTCACCGCTGATGGAAGAAAGAGTTGCAGCATTTTTGGTTGATGCACAAGAAGACAAGCCCATCAACACGCTTGCCATGCATAGGGAAACAAATACTTTTTTCATTGTTATTCGTTGTTTAAGTTAATTTATTCAAGGGGCAAATATATAGAAAATAACCCAAATGCAAGTAATTTGTTTAATATTTGAAGCATTTGCCCCAAAGTATTTAGCAGGATTTTAATGTTTATCTAAGAATTAACCCTTATATTTGCTCTCCGTATTTTTTATAAACCTAATATAATAATATAGTACAAAGAAATGGGTAAAGTTCTTATTATCGGTGCAGGCGGTGTAGGTACCGTTGTTGCGCACAAAGTGGCTCAAAATCCTGATGTGTTTACAGAAATCATGATAGCCAGCCGCACCAAGTCCAAATGTGACGCTGTTGTCAAGGCAATCGGTAACCCGAACATCAAAACCGCCCAGGTAGATGCCGACAGCGTGGACGAACTGGTAGCACTCTTCAATAGTTTCAAACCCGAAATCGTCATCAACGTAGCCCTCCCCTACCAAGACCTCACCATCATGGAGGCTTGTCTGCAAAGTGGAGTCAACTATCTGGATACCGCCAATTATGAGCCGAAAGATGTTGCCCACTTTGAATACAGTTGGCAATGGGCCTATAAGAAACGCTTCGAAGATGCCGGACTGACCGCCATCCTCGGTTGCGGTTTCGACCCGGGAGTGAGCGGCATCTATACTGCATACGCCGCCAAACATCATTTTGACGAAATACAATATCTGGACATCGTAGACTGCAATGCCGGAAATCATCATAAAGCATTCGCCACCAACTTCAATCCGGAAATCAATATCCGTGAGATTACACAGAACGGCCGCTATTATGAAAACGGAGAATGGGTGACAACCAAGCCGCTGGAAATCCACAAAGACCTGACTTATCCGAACATCGGTCCGCGCGACTCCTACCTGCTTTATCACGAAGAACTGGAGTCTCTGGTGAAGAATTTCCCCACCATCAAGCGTGCACGCTTCTGGATGACGTTTGGACAAGAGTATCTAACCCACCTGCGCGTTATCCAGAACATCGGCATGGCACGCATAGACGAAGTGGAATATAACGGCATGAAGATTGTTCCGCTGCAATTCCTGAAAGCCGTCCTCCCCAACCCGCAAGACCTGGGCGAAAACTACGAAGGCGAAACATCCATCGGTTGCCGCATCCGCGGACTAAAGGATGGCAAAGAGCGTACCTACTATGTATATAACAACTGTAGCCACCAGGAGGCCTACAAGGAAACCGGTATGCAGGGCGTAAGCTATACCACCGGTGTGCCCGCCATGATTGGTGCCATGATGTTCCTCAAGGGATTGTGGAAAAAACCGGGTGTATGGAATGTTGAAGAATTCAATCCGGACCCATTCATGGAACAGCTCAACAAACAAGGCCTGCCTTGGCATGAGATTATCGACGGAGACTTGGAAGTTTGAAATTAATGATTAAACATTAATCATTATCCACTAATCATTAAACATTAACAAAGTGAATATAGGAGATAAAGCACCCGAAGTATTGGGTATCAACGAAAAAGGTGTAGAAATCCGCTTGAGCGACTATAAGGGAAAGAAGATTGTACTTTACTTCTACCCCAAAGACATGACATCCGGCTGCACGGCACAAGCCTGCAACCTGCGGGATAATTATGCCGACCTGCGCAAAGCCGGTTATGAAGTCATCGGCGTCAGTGTGGACAGCGAAAAGTCACACCAGAAATTTATTGAGAAAACAATCTGCCTTTTACCCTGATTGCAGACACCGACAAGAAGCTGGTAGAACAATTCGGAGTATGGGGCGAAAAAGCATGTATGGCCGCAAATATATGGGAACGTTCCGCACAACTTTCATCATTAATGAAGAAGGTATTGTAGAGCGTATCATCACTCCGAAAGAAGTGAAGACCAAAGACCATGCGGCACAAATTTTATAATCATTAAACATTAACAACGTGGCAAAAAAAGACGAACTGAATTTTGAAAATGGCAGCAATCTGGCATCGGGCGAAAAACTGAAAGCCTTGCAGGCTGCCATGGACAAGATAGAAAAGAGCTTTGGTAAAGGCTCTATCATGAAAATGGGCGACGAAAGCGTCGAACAAGTAGAAGTTATTCCCACAGGTTCCATCGGCCTCAATGTGGCTCTTGGCGTGGGAGGATATCCCCGCGGACGTATCATCGAGATTTACGGCCCGGAATCTTCCGGTAAGACAACCCTTGCCATTCATGCCATCGCTGAAGCGCAAAAGGCAGGAGGCATTGCCGCATTCATTGATGCAGAACATGCTTTCGACCGCTTCTATGCAGCAAAACTGGGTGTGGATGTGGACAATCTGCTGATATCACAGCCGGACAATGGCGAACAAGCACTGGAAATCGCAGAGCAACTGATCCGTTCCTCCGCTATTGACATCATTGTAGTGGACTCTGTGGCTGCCTTAACCCCGAAAGCTGAAATTGAAGGCGATATGGGTGACAACAAAGTAGGTCTGCAAGCCCGACTCATGTCACAAGCCTTGCGTAAACTGACGGCAGCTGTCAGCAAAACACGCACCACTTGTATCTTCATCAACCAGTTGCGCGAAAAAATCGGTGTCATGTTCGGCAATCCCGAAACAACTACCGGCGGTAATGCACTGAAGTTCTATGCCTCCGTACGTCTTGACATCCGTGGAAGCCAAGCCATCAAGAACGGCGATGAAGTAATCGGCAAGCAGACCAAAGTGAAAGTTGTGAAGAACAAGGTAGCTCCTCCTTTCCGTAGAGCGGAATTCGACATCATGTTCGGTGAAGGCATCTCCCGTGCAGGCGAAATCATTGACTTGGGTGCAGAGCTTGGCATCATCAAGAAAAGCGGTTCATGGTTCAGCTATAACGAGACGAAAATTGCCCAGGGACGCGACGCCGCCAAGCAGGTCATCCTTGACAATCCGGAACTGGCAGAAGAGCTGGAAGGGCTTATCTTTGCAGAATTGAGAAAAGACAAATAACAAAAAAACTTGCCAATAGAAAAACAAAACATTCTATTGGCAAGTTTCCCTAAAAAGGTTACCGCTTCCTATTCCATTTTTTCCAAACGTTCTTCCAAAGCCTCCATGCTTTTTTCAAAACGTTTCCATGTATCGGTATCCATTTGTTCTTTCAGATACTTGTTGTCTTTCAGTTTAGCTACATTTTCCAGCCCTTTCAATGCCAGTTCTTGCGAATGCTTCAATTCTCCAAGCCAATCGCGGTTCTTCAGCTTCTCTATCTCCGCCCAGTTTATATCCGGAAGCTGTATATTCACATTGTTCCCATTCCAGCTGGTATTCTGATACATCATGATATTCTGTATATCCTTCAAAGTCATATCACCTTCCAAATAAACAAATTTCAGAGTGGCTGCACCATCTACAATCATAATCAGCTCCTTCACCTTTTCCCCTTTACGGCTCATGTAGAATTCAGAACTGGAGACTGTTCCCTTCTGCTTCATCAGCAATTCATATCTGGAAGACTGCACCAAAGAACGAAGATCCTTACGCATTTCTTTCTTTACATTATTATCCATTGTAGAAAGTACCTGCACAGAGTTCAACTGTCCGGACACTTTCCCAATATAAACATCTTTAGTAAACAAGTTGGGATTCGTTTCTATCATTGCCTTGGATATGTAGACGGACGACACGCCTTTCATATCTCCATACTTGTTGAATAGGTTCTTCTGTGCCTGGCAAAGCAAAGGCAACATCAGCAGTACACCTGCCAAAATAATTTTCATTGTTTTCATATCAGATTATTGTTGAATTTCTTTTCTTACTTCCTGGTTCACCTTCGTTACGTCTATCCGCGTTTCCTCTATCTGCTCAATTCCCTTGTTCAGATTCGCAGACACCTCGATTAAAGTGGCCTGCAATGCCTTATAAGCAGCTTCCGGATCAGAGAAAGTGTCCTGAGGTGTAGGAGGACGCATATCCTCTCCCATGTTCGTAATGCCATAACCTACACCTACAAGAACCAGAATGGTGGCAGCAATACCTCCTATCCAGCGCCAATTACGTTTGGCCTTGTTCCGGTGGAAAAACGTTGTTCCTCTTCAGCCTTTTCATCAATCATCCGGCTCAGTTTATCCTCCAATCCGGCGGGAACATTATCCACCACTTTCCGGAAAAAAGCTGAGAAAGAGTTTCTTGTCCTTCTGCAAGTGCTCGGGCACTTCTTCGGTTCTGAAAGCTTCCTTCAACAACTCTTCTTCCTGCTCGTTGGTATTCCCTTCATAAAATTCGGCGAGCAGCCTTTCAATTTCCTCGACTGTCATAGTTACTCCATTTATTAAATTCCTCACGTATCTTTTTTCTTGCCCGGGACAACAGTACACGGACATTGGTAGCATTCAATCCCGTGACCTGCTCTATCTCTTCATAAGAACATCCCTTGACATCACGCAACGTTACTATTTTCTGCTGTTGCACCGGCAGATGGGCAATGATGTGCCTTACCTGCTGCGCTTCATCCCTCACTTCAAAGTTATCTGCTTGAGACATATTATGCACTTCGGCCAACTCCACACTCTGTCTGCTCAAAGTATACTTTCCCGAACGAAGCAAATCAAAGCACATATTTTTCACCAGAGTAACGCTGAATGCTTCCGGATTACTGATAATGGCCAGTCCTTCCCGCTTGTCCCACAACTTCAGATAAGCTTCCTGCACCAAATCTTCAGCATCGGCAGCATTCTCCAATAGTCTATAAGCTATGCAGTACAACTTGCGATGATATGGCAGAAACTCTTTTTTAAAACTTTCAGCGTCCATGGGCTATTTATCAATAGTAGATTCCTGTTTATACCCTTCAGACGTAGGAGGAAGGATTTTGTTACACGGCCAGGAAGAAAAATGGAAAAAAAATGAAAACACCAATAGCACCAGCCCAAGAGTGCGTTTATTTCAAGACATCAGCAATCCGCTTTTTAAGATTCAATTTTGCAATGTCTTCAGGCTTCAGCTCAAGCTCCACCAACACCTTCGCTGTGGAGAGTCTGTATTCCTGCTCTAACGTATCATAATTTATCTGTTCCTTATGAATGGAATACAACAAAGCAAAATCGTAGTTCAAGGCACGTGAGACATTATACAACGTATCCGTATCAATACTTTTTCTCGTAAGCATATAGTCTACACTTTGAGGCTTAACTTTCAGTCTTCGTGCAAGTTCCGCCTTGGTAACCTGCTGTTCAAGCATCACGTTCTTGATTATCTCTCCGATGTATATATTACTTTTTTCCATTTATATGAAGGTACAAATTAATCATTCATATTATAAGGAACACCAATACCAATTTGTCTGTATGTATCGTTCTTTTTATTCATAATTCGTTTGTTTTATCAAATATTTTATGATACTTTTGCAACATATTCATATAAACAAACAAATAATATCTGCTATCATGAATTTACTGACATGTATTCTCATAGCCATCCCTATCGGCATTATTTTTATTATGCTATGGATATACAATGACTACCGGAAATATAAGAAGAAAAATAAGCTGGCCATTTTGCTGTTTCTCCTATTTCCAACCACTTTATCTGCACAATACGTTGATGCGGGATGCCAAGTATCCTTTAAATGGCTGGAGAACCAAAAAGGAAAATTAGAGTATACAAAAGATGGGGTTGCTTATAAGTTTATTCCAAACGACTCCCAATGGGAAATTATAATTTGCAACAACTCTTCAGAAGATATCCGAATAAACTGGAAAAATATGCAATTCATTGTGGATGGAAGAAGCTCAGAAGTCAAATACCCCATACTGGCAGAAGCGGAAACTCCCTTTGCAATTATAAAAAGCCAGGCAGAAACAAGCCAAAAGATTGGTGTGACAACTTATACGGCAAATAACTCTCAAATATACAACAAGAAAGATATTCGGAAAGGAAGGAATTCCTCCATTACCATTATCCTTCCCATATCTATCGGTAAGCACCCTCAATTCTTCACCTCTTTCGACTTTATCATCAAAAAAGTGAACTAACTATGACTTCTCAAGATATAAAAAAACAGCTGAAAGAACCACATTTCTGGAACATTGTATTAACTGGTCAGCACGCCGAACCGAGGACAAAAGCAATGCTGGAAGCAAAAGGTATCATAACCTGGCTTCCACTTGCTCCGGTCCGGCGTCAATGGGGAAGGATATTAAAAGAAATACACACCCCGGTTATCCCGAGATGTGTATTCGTCTATATATCCAATGAGGAAAGAAATACGTTGCAAAAATCCTACCGACTTCTTCCACCGGAAGTTATACTTCAAGAACTGCCGGACCGATGCAATCAGAACAAGTAGATATATGCCAACGTGCTCACACTAATCACTATCCACAACAAGGTGCCTTGTATCAAGGGCTTGATGCCTACTGCCTTCAGTACATCACGTGACAGAGAGGCACCGATAAAGAACAGAGTGATAGTCAGCGTCTTGCGAGCCAAAGAATTGATTCCCTCCCCAATCATGGCACCCGTTTCGGTAGTGCCCAGCACATAAGTATTGAAAATCATAGCCAGCACAAAGAAGAAGATGAACCAGGGAATACTGATTTTCTGTCCCTTACTCTTAAAGATGAACGAAGTTACCAGAGCCAAAGGAATAATCCATAAGGCACGTGTCAGCTTTATAGTCGTTGCCACCTTCAGGGCCTCCTCGCCATATGCGGCACCTGCCCCCACTACCGAACTCGTATCATGTATGGCAATGGCCGCCCATGTGCCGAACTCATGCTGGCTCATGTTCAAAGCGTGGCCTATCACCGGGAAAACAAACAATGCAATGGCATTCAATATAAAGATGGTGCCCAATGCCACAGACATCTCGCTATCCTTTGCCTTCAACACCGGCCCCACAGCCGCAATGGCACTGCCTCCGCAGATAGCCGTACCGGAACTGATAAGATAGGAAGTGTCACGGTCCACTTTCAAGAACTTACGCCCTATGAGCCAGCCTATGAGCAATGTCCCCACTACAGAAATAATCGTGAACTCCATTCCCTCCTTACCCGAAGCCAGGGAAGCCTGCAGATTCATTCCAAATCCTAACCCTACCACAGAGTATTGCAACAGGTACTTTGAAGTCTTCTTATTGAACTTCGGATGTGCCTGCCCACACAGCAACGCAAAGGCCAACCCTAAGAACAACGCCAACGGCGGAGTGACCCACGCCGAATAGGCATGCATACCGGGCACATAATCCAGCAGCAGAAAGAAGGAGAGGACAACCAGAAGAGATACATAAATAAATTTATTATTACTTTGAAGAAAAGGCATATTAATGCTTTTAGCCAAAACTCGATTTGAAGCCATACTGTTTATTTTACTATTATTACTAATGTTTATTCCTTAATTTTCCGGGTGCAAAGGTAGTTCTATTTTAGTACACCCGCCAATCGTTTCTACTTATAGACTATAACTTATTGTTATCGGGACATAAACATATAGTTCATAAAGGCTTGTGACAATCCTCCTTCCTGCCCTTGCAACTGGACAAAGCAGAAGTCGCGAAGCATGGGCATATCCTTTATCTCGACCACGCGGAAAGTGCCTGCAGCCAGTTCCTTGCAGATGGAACGGATAGACACGATTCCCATGCAATCGGAGTTTTCAAGAAAGAGCTTGATGCTTTCGGTACTACCCAGGTACATCAGTACATGGAGTGAGGCAAGCTTGACGCCGTGCTTCTGGAGCGAGCGTTCTATCACATCCAACGTACCAGAACCACGCTCACGAAGCACTAAAGGAATAGCGAGCAAATCCTGGGGAGTAATCTCTTCGGGCAATTGTAAACGGCTTTTGGAATGGACTACCGCTACCAGTTCATCCTCAAGAAAAGTAGTGTACTTCAGATTGGGAAGGCGGAAAACCCCTTCCACCAATCCCAAGTCAATGCGGTGTTCCTGCAAAGCGGCTTCTATTTCCCGGGAATTTCCATTGAGCAAGGACAAGTTGACCTGCGGAAACTTGCCGATAAAACTGCCCAGCAACGGAGGAAGCACATACTGCGCAATGGTAGTGCTGGCTCCCAACTTGAGTTCGCCAATATATTCGTTATGTAACAAGTGCATTTCATATTCCAGCCGTTTATAGTCCTCCAATATCCGTTCGCAATGCTCCAAAAGCAGCCGGCCTGACTCGGTCAAACTGATTTTACTTCCCTGCCGGTCGAAAAGCCTCGTCTGATAAGTGGCCTCCAGCTCCTGGATATGCTTGGTTATAGCCGGCTGACTTACAAACAACTCTTGCGAAGCCTTTGTAAAACTCAAGTTCTTGGCAACAGACTGGAACACTTTTAAACGGAAATCACTCATATACTTCTTATATCCCTCAAATCCGCAACTAAGCTCTTCAGCGTCCTTCTTGCGTCTAAACGTCCTCTCATCACTGAATTAGCAGATAAATTGAGGCTGAAATACCCACTTCTGCCCACAATATCCCCTTGCCCCACTATGCGACTTGAGGCAATACGCAGTATCATACCCATAAGTTGTAGGCGTTATCCAAAATCAGTCTGAAAAATATCTGCGTAAGCATTATTACAGGTATAGATATTCAGCACATACCGCCTTGATGTTCTGATCCACTTGGCTGGTACAGAGACAAACCTGAAGACAAACGCTTTTATGCGACTTGTTGCATTGAGTCCGAACCTCTTTACGTCAAGTCTGTGGATAATGGCCTTGTAGAAATTACGGATAAGTGCCGTAAGAAGAAGGAACACAGTGTTCTCTGCCATGAAGGATTTGGGCAATCTGTCCCACCCGAAACCATTGTTCATATCATCGAAGATACGTTCCTTTCCTCCACGAAGGTTATAGAACTCGACAATTTCTCTTGTGGAAGATTCATAGTCGTTAGTCAGGATACAACGGTATGTGTATTCTCCTTCCCAAAGATCCAGCACACCGTCCATCCGTTTCTGTCTTTGAATCACAAGTCGGTATGCTTTACCCTTCCACTTCTCAACAAGAATAGAGTTCAATTCGAACTCAATGCCATTGATTTCCTCAGTCTTCCAGCCTCTAAGAGCAAAGATGTCATTGTAGAGCGAACTGCAGCGGTTTGCGCGGATATAGAAGGATTTGCTGTGTTTCTATTTCCTCCACGATTTCCTCGGAACATGATCCACAATCAGCTCTGAAACGATTGATTGTAAGTCCGTTCTGCTCAAATCTCTCAAAGAATCTCTTCAGCGTGTCCTTCTGATGAAAACGAACGTTGGTGTTACCATCGCTATTCTCAATGCCAACAATCAAGTCGTCAATAACCGCCACGCCAGGGCGATAACCAAGGAACTTCTTGTATGTAGGCTTTGCATCATACTTCTCAGTCTCTATGAACTGATGGTCGAAATCAACATCATACATCTCGCCCTCTTTCAGTTGGCCGGATGCAAACATACAATTGAGCAGTAAGGTATTGAGTGTGTCAGCCGTGTTGAAATCGTAGTTCTTACCCGTATCTGATGTGTATGAGATGTTTCCTTGCGTCAGTTCCTTTATCGCTCTGAGGATAGTATCAGAACTACAAGTACGAAGTGTCGGATGGAGCGAGAGATGGTTCATCAAATGAGTAGTGACATCCTCAATGCATGAGCCACCACAGAAGTAGATACTCATGAGGGAACGGACGATTTCACTGTACTGATAACCGAACGAGCTACACCTTAGACCGAGTGTCGAGTCGATTACAGATGACAATGTGGAGTCAAATTGCTCCATGATTGAAAATATTCCTCCAAAAGGAGTGAGCTTCTCGGATTTTATTTGTATTTTTGCCATGCCTGATGAGGTTTTGTTTGATTATTTTTTTGCAACACTAAGTTAAGTGAATCCTCTGACATGGCAAAATCCTGAGCAACTTTTTGTTGCTCAGGTACTTAAAAAAAATATTTTATAATAGTGTTGCGGAATTAAGGATATCTTATAACTCGTCAGACTTGATGCCGAAAGCATGCGCCAAAGAATAAAACACCGGCTCCAGGCGGCAATACACCGGGTTCAGAGGTTCCTCCGTAATGAAGTACAGCTTTGCCCCGTTCTTCCTCATTCTTGTCTTTGAAGAAACCCGCCAGCTTCTCCACTCCATTACCATATACCTGATGGAAAGGCAACAGCATCAAACACTTCACATCCGCAGAATCAAGTGCCAGGTTCATCAGGTCAAGAAACAACTCTTCGGTAGAGACTAAACCGGAAGAGGTGACGGAAGAAAATGCAAATTCGCCCAGCGGCGTACGGCATGCCTGGTGATTCAGTTTATTCACATCGGATGGTTCACAACACTTCAGCACGTCCGCTGCCGGAGTATGCACCAGCAACACTTCCACCTCATTTTCTTGTTCTCTCAAGCCGGCGTCCAATGCCAGATAGCTCAACCATGCCGGCAGGTCAACATCGGGTAGCTTCCGTCCCAACTTACCTTCCAAAAGTTCTTGCACCATATACCACTTCATTCAGAAATGCAACATCTATCAATATCACATTTGCCGGAAACTTTATCTTATCCTCCATTATCTTCTATTTTAATACGTGATTATACATAATGCTCCTCTGCAAGCGGAGCTCCGAAAACCTACCACACAGAAAGCACAAAACTTTGAAGCAGTAAAAGTACGACAAATTTATCAATAACTTGTATCATCCCAAGCAATTAATCTATATCTCCGAAGCGGAAAGAGAATATCCTTCCCCCGCAACACGGAAACCTTGGAGCTGGAACACGAAGACTTAGCTACTAAAACATATAGGCCCTCACTACATAAGATGTGCATCTCGTACTACATGAGATGTACACTCGTACTACATGAGATGCACATCTCATGCATGACATCCTTATTTGCCCTTCTCTTTAACCAATAGAGTTTAATACGAAAGGAACTTTGCTCCAACTCTTATCTAAAGAAGTAGAAAGAAACAAAACGACTGATTTACAGACAATTTGTCATTTTACATATTTTATATGCAGACAATTTGTCCGAAATGTGCCAATGGCAAATCTTTTGCGCCTTCCCAAGTGTTATGAAACTGATAAAATAGAAAGGAGAACAAAATATGAACTTTAACAACTTTACCATTAAAGCGCAAGAAGCAGTGCAGGAGGCTGTGAACCTGGTACAAAGCCGTGGACAGCAGGCCATCGAGCCCGTGCATGTACTTCAAAGCGTGATGAAAGTAGGTGAAAATGTCACCAACTTCATCTTCCAGAAGCTGGGCATGAACGGTCAGCAGATAGCACTTGTACTGGACAAGCAAATTGATTCTCTGCCCAAGGTATCCGGCGGAGAGCCATACCTGAGCCGTGAAACGAACGAAGTGTTCCAGAAGGCCACCCAATATTCCAAGGAAATGGGTGATGAATTTCTCCCTGAACCGGTACTGCTGGCTTTGCTGAATGTGAAAAGCACTGCATCCACCATTCTGAAAGATGCCGGGATGACGGAACGCGAACTGCGGGAAGCCATCAACGAACTGCGAAAAGGAGAAAAGTAACTTCACAATCCAGCGAAGACACTTACCAGTCATTGAAAAGTATGCCATCAATCTGAACGAAGCAGCCCGCAGCGGCAACTGGATCCCGTCATCGGCCGTGACGAAGAGATACGGCGTGTCCTGCAGATTCTGAGCCGGCGTACCAAGAACAACCCGATTCTTATCGGTGAACCGGGTACCGGTAAACGGCCATCGTAGAGGGACTTGCCCACCGTATCTTGCGTGGAGACGTCCACGAGAACTTGAAGAACAAACAAGTCTACTCCCTGGATATGGGTGCACTGGTGGCCGGCGCCAAGTACAAAGGCGAATTTGAAGAACGTCTGAAGGCCGTTATCAACGAAGTTAAGAAGTCGGAAGGAGACATTATCCTCTTCATTGATGAAATCCATACCCTGGTGGGTGCCGGCAAGGGGGAAGGCGCCATGGATGCCGCCAACATCCTGAAACCCGCCCTGGCACGCGGTGAACTGAGGAGCATCGGGGCCACTACCCTCGATGAATATCAGAAGCATTTCGAAAAGGACAAAGCGTTGGAACGCCGCTCCAGATTGTCATGGTGAACGAACCGGATACACTGAGCACCATTTCCATTCTGCGTGGTCTGAAGGAACGTTATGAGAACCATCACCACGTACGGATTGACGATGCCATCATCGCCGCCGTAGAGTTGAGCAACCGTTACATCACCGACCGTTTTCTGCCGGACAAGGCTATCGACCTGATGGACGAAGCTGCCAAACTGCGTATGGAAGTCGATTCAGTACCGGAAGAACTGGACGAAATCTCGCGCAAGATAAAGCAGCTGGAGATTGAACGCGAAGCCATCAAGCGCGAAAACGACAAGCCCAAACTGGAACAAATCGGCAAAGAACTTGCCGAGCTGAAGGAGCAGGAAAACTCGTACAAAGCGAAATGGCAAAGTGAAAAGACCCTTGTCAACAAAATCCAGCAGAATAAGGTGGAAATAGAGAACCTGAAGTTCGAGGCCGACAAGGCTGAACGGGAAGGCGACTATGGCCGGGTGGCCGAAATACGCTACGGCAAACTGCAAGCGCTGAACCAGGAGATTGAAGAAACGCAGCAAAAACTGCACGAGATGCAGGGCGACAAGGCCATGATTAAAGAGGAAGACGCTGAAGACATCGCCGACGTAGTATCCCGCTGACCGGCATACCGGTAAGCAAGATGCTGCAAAGGCGAAAAGGACAAACTGTTGCATCTGGAGGCGGAACTGCACCAGCGGGTTATCGGGCAGGACGAAGCCATCGAGGCCGTATCCGATGCCGTACGACGCAGCCGTGCCGGACTGCAAGACCCGAAACGTCCTATCGGCTATTCCTTTTCCTGGGAACCACCGGTGTAGGTAAGACGGAATTGGCAAAGGCGCTGGCGGAGTTCCTCTTTGACGACGAGACAATGATGACCCGTATCGACATGAGCGAGTATCAGGAGAAACACAGCGTGTCGCGTCTGGTGGGAGCGCCTCCGGATATGGGCTACGATGAAGGTGGACAACTGACAGAAGCCGTAAGGCGGAAACCGTATTCTGTCGTCCATTCGACGAAATCGAGAAAGCGCATCCGACGTATTCAACATCTTGCTGC